>Ga0256410_1000005_pt1 | contig 642528 bp, 559 predicted proteins | sample PhyWR1_FD_185983 | JGI IMG/M metagenome (GOLD analysis project Ga0256410, IMG submission 185983) | Leaf surface microbial communities from wheat plants in UC Gill Tract Community Farm, Albany, California, United States - DLSL W.R1 | ecosystem: Host-associated > Plants > Phyllosphere >...
AGTTGGCGAATCAGTTGAAATCGTTGGTATTAAAGATACAGTTGTAACGACTGTAACTGGCGTAGAAATGTTCCGTAAATTGCTTGACGAAGGTCGTGCTGGCGAGAACTGTGGTGTTCTTCTGCGTGGTACTAAACGTGAAGACGTTCAACGTGGTCAAGTACTTGCTAAACCAGGTACAATCAAACCGCATACTAAATTTGACGCAGAAGTATACGTACTTTCTAAAGAAGAGGGTGGCCGTCATACTCCATTCCTTAACGGTTACCGTCCACAATTCTATTTCCGTACAACTGACGTAACTGGCGCAATCCAATTACAAGACGGCGTTGAAATGGTTATGCCAGGTGACAACGTTGAAATGTCAGTAGAACTAATTCACCCAATCGCAATGGACCCAGGTCTACGTTTTGCGATCCGTGAAGGTGGTCGTACAGTTGGTGCTGGTGTAGTTGCTAAAGTAACTGCATAATCGCTGATTGTGTAAAAAGAGCGCTCCTTTGGGGCGCTTTTTTATGGATAAAATAAACTGCCTATAAATTGTTAGACAATACCCATCAAAAGCTGTCCTTAACTGATATTTGTGTGACCTAATCTGCAATTATTAAACTTTCATAAAAACGTAATATAAAGAAAGAGAAAAACAAACATAAAGAATTTAAGTGAAACTCACTTAATAGGAGGAATCGCAATGAATGCAAAAGTGAATATTTCAAACCGTGCTGGTGCATCTTTCCCTGTACGTCGTATGGATTTTAATTTTGACGATGTACCTGAATATTGGGCAAGTGGTTCAGCGGGTATTACACATTTCATGACTGCATTGTCAGCATTGTTCCCAGATGGTGAAAAACTTTTTATCGATTCTGTGCGTGCGGTACGTTATCACCCTGCGATCAAGGACAATGAAGCATTACAAAAAGAGATTAGTGCTTTCATTGGTCAAGAAGCTATGCACACCAAAGAGCATGAAAACTTTAATGCTTCAGCAAAAAAATTTGGTCATGATGTTGAGAAATACGAGCGTGAAACAGGTGTGTTAATTCAAGGCGCACGTAAATGGTTTGCACGTGTAGTCAAGCCTTTTGGTATGACTCAAGAAATGGTGGATTTAACCGCGACCACTGCATTAGAGCATTTTACTGCAACAATTGCTTCGCAACTGTTAGTCAATGGGCATATCCAAAAGTTAATGACTGATCCAACCATGTCGTATATGTGGTATTGGCATGCTGTAGAAGAAAATGAACATAAAGCAGTGGCTTATGATGTTTATGAAGCGGTGTTTGGTAAAGGTATCAAAGCTTATGGCTTACGTACCACGGCTTTAGTTTTTGCAATGGTACTCATCTTTATGGCGCAATCATCTTTTGTGGTGCGTTTATTAAAAGAAGATGGCAAGCTCAACCTAAAAGAGCTCGGTATTATTTATAAATATGCTTATAGCCCATCTAAAGGCATTATCACAGGAATGACCAAAGAAATGTTGGCATACTTTAAGCCAGGTTTTCATCCAAATGATCTCGATACAGTGAGTTTGCTTGAGACATGGAAAGCGAAACTGGGTCTGTAACGTGTTTTAAAGTCAGCATTTTGATTAAGGAGCAACAATTGTTGCTCTTTTTTATTAGACTTATTGGTTTAATTTCTTATAATTCATTTTTTATATTGAGTTGATGAACGCAGATGATTCGTTTAATGCAATCTTCAGATCTGCACGCTGTTTCTCAAATTGAAGACTTGGTACAAAGTCATCCTTGGAAAAAAAGTCAATTTGAAGAGTCTATAACAAGTTATCTAAGTACGGTGATTGAGCAAGACCATCAAGTGGTGGGCTTTTGTATTCTGCAACCTGTTTTAGATGAAGCCAATTTATTGCTTATGGCGATTCATCCGAGCCAGCAGGGTAAAGGGTTAGGCTATCAACTGTTAGATGAATCGATTGCATTATTAAAAAATAATCCAGTACAAATCTTTCTTGAAGTGCGTGAGTCAAATAAAGCCGCGATTGCGCTGTATGAAAAAGCCAACTTTCATCAAATTGATTTAAGAAAAAATTATTATCCGAATCAACAGGGTGGCCGTGAACATGCAATTATTATGGTCAAAGCCTGTAGTGATGATTTTTCAAAATTATTTAAATAAGCCTAAGCAATATCGAGAATGCGAACAGCGAAAGCCGATTATTTGATAATCGGCTCATTCCATTCTGAGGGCAGGGTGGTCATCAACATATCGCCCAACTCTTGAATTTCTTTGGCTTCCAAATGACGATTGATCCGTCGCCATTGTCCATCTAATAATAATTCAAATGGTGCATATTGAGATTTGTAATTCATTTTCTCGGCATGTGGAACCCAATACCCGAGGTAAACAAAATCTAGATCCAACGATTTTACATATTCAATTTGTTTGAGAATCGCAAAAACCCCCAGTGAACGCTTACTTTCATTTGGATCAAAGAAGGTATACACCGCAGAAACGCCATCATCTAATTGATCACAGGTAGAGACACTAATTAAACGATCATCTTTCCACAGTTCAAGGAAAAAGCTGTTGGTACAACTGTGAATCAGGAATTTTTCAAATTGGTCATAACTGGGTGGGAACATATCACCATCGGCGTGTCTTTCAATAATATAACGCTCGTACAGATGATAATGCGTTTGTGTGGCCTCTTGGGTCGAAATAATTTTAACGGTTAAATCTTGATTGCGTTTCCAGGCTTTTTTCTGAGCACTGCTCATTTTAAATTCAGTCACTGGCACCCGACAAGATAAACATTGGCGGCAAAGATGGCATTCAGGGCGATAAACAAAATCACCACTGCGTCTAAAACCTACACGCGATAATTCGGAAAGTGTGACAACATCAATACGATGTACAGGGTCGAGAAACACCATACGTGCAGATTTATTTTCAAGATAACTGCAATCATGTGGTGGCGTAATATAGTACTGTAAGTCGTTTAATAGGGACTTAGGATGATAAGAATTCATAAATCATGTCCCTCCTTTTATTTTCATTCCATTAAGCGCGATAAAATCGCTATTGTTTTACTTGAAAATACACGCTCTTGATAACTTTTCCAATCTATAGAGGGTTGTTTTATTACATCTTGTAACGATTTAAGGTATTCATGGCGAGAAAGTGTACAAGCACCGAGGCTGAGTAAGTGATCATTGACCAACTGACAGTCAATCCACGGTAAATTATTTTCTCGGCCCAATAACATCAGTGTGTAAAAAGCCATTTTGGAAACATCGGTTTGAGTGCTAAACATCGACTCACCAAAACAACCATGGCCAATCGTCACACCATACAGCCCACCTACAATTTTATCTTGATCCCAAACTTCAACACTATAGGCATAACCAGCTTCAAATAGTTGGCAATAACCGTGAATAATCTCCTCGGAAATCCACGTTTCATCCGCATAGCTACGTGGGAGCGAACAAGAACGAATGACCTGTTCAAAAGCATGATTGATGGTAATTTTATAATCAAACTTTTTCATATTTCGCATTAGTGATTTACTTGGGTGATAATCCTGAGGGCGAATGATGCAACGGGGTTCTGGACACCACCAACAAATTGGTTCACCTTCGGAAAACCATGGAAATAAACCATGCGTATAAGCTTCAAATAATGTAGAAGGCGCTAAGTCTGCACCTATACAAATCAAGCCTTGTTCATCTGGATCAGCTTCTATTGGATCTGGAAAAATAAATTGTGAAAGGGGGAGTTGATTCACGAGAATTCATCAATAAAAAAGATCAGCTTTATCTTAGCTGATCATGTGATTAAATGTCTAAACAGACCTTATGCAAAAAGTTTCAAATGTTTTGCAATTTTGAGTTTGTCACTATCTAGAAAGAACTGGGCTTTCTCTTGAATGACTTCAAGGCTGGTTTTTGGATCCGAAACGGTATTGCCTTGTTGATCCAATACCAGCCAGCCTAATTGAGTCAGCACGTCCCAAACATATTGTGCAAATTGTGCGGCAGACTCTAGCCCATCGATAAAGTGAGCGCGATAGAAGAGTTGGGTAAACTGATCGGCTGGAATACCAATCCCTGTGAGTGGGCAGGCCAAAACTTGATAATTGGTATGATAGCTGGCTTGCTCAAGGAAATAACGATTTAATTTCTGAGCATGTTCAACCATATCTGGATTTGAAGCTGCCTGACACGGTTGTGCCAAGCCTAAGTGGCATAAAATCACCAAGGCATTAAGCAGCTTGGAATAAGTAATATTAGGGATGGCCTGTTCAAGCTCTGCAATCGTCTGCGGCTTATAGTCAGATTGTTTAAAATAAGCACCGAGTGGTTGATAAATCTCTTGGATTAAATCAAACTCACCTAAGTATCCTGAAATTGTTTTTGGTAATTTTTCTGGTGCAGTTAATAAGACAAAGGCTGTATTTCTCAAGCGATGCTGAATTTCTAATGCAGTTAAGGTGTTTTTTCCGCGGATATATAAGTCTTTTCTAAATTGTGTGTTGGCAAAATAATCACGGCATTGCTCTTTAAAAACTGGATGTTCAATGGTGTTTAAAAATTGCTGATGTTGTTCACTAAAATTAATGTTATCTAGATGCGAATTTAAATCTGTTGAACCGGCATAGGTCAGTTTAATTTCTTCTAAAATTCGTACCACTTGTTGAAAAGAGAAACATTGCCAATCTTGATTTAGGTATTCGTGAATCAAATAGTTTGGATTTTGCTTTTTTAAATCTTGCACTTTGTTGAGTGCATTGGGATTTCTCTGAGCAAAGAGGGGATTTTGCGTTAACAGCTCTTCACTAAAGTTAAGTGAATCATTTACTTTTTGTAGCGGGTTGGTACTGGTGCTATTAAATTTAAAATGACTGTGAAATAGCTCACGGACTGGCATATTGGCAGCCCAACCTGTCAAGCAGTTATAGCTGATATAGACAATCCCATTGGGACTTAAAAATTTTCGGATAAACTGCAAAATAATATGTTGGTTTTCGTGGCTAATCCAACTCCAGATCCCATGTAAACTAATCGAGTCAAACATCGGTAAGTCTTTGTTGAGTAACTCTTCAAAACTTGCATCATAGAAGTGATGCGGGACTTGATTTTGTTCAGCCAAGACATTGGCATGGGCAGCGTGAGCAGGGTTAAAGTCTGTACCAAAAAATAAACCAAAACTGGATGCAGCATGAATATTTAGACTGACACCTTGACCAAAGCCGAGTTCACAATGTTTGTGACGTTCATTGGTGGGTGGGCAATCAACCCCATTGAGTAATAAGCAAAACTTTTGGTAATTCGGGCTTAAGTCTCTATAGTAACCATAGGTGTAATTTACTTCGGTCTGGTAGCCATCGGTCCACGCTGTTGTCATGTTTTTTCCTATAATTCGTATTCATTTAAACTCATTGTTCTTGTTTATTTATAAATCAAAAATAAACAAACCGCCATGTAGGCGGTTTGTTTTTACACAAAATAAATCAATTATTCTAAGCCATCTAAATAACGGTCAGCGTCAAGTGCAGCCATACAGCCTGAACCTGCAGATGTAATTGCTTGGCGATAAACATCATCAGCAACATCACCCGCAGCAAATACACCTGCTACAGATGTTGCTGTGGCATTGCCCGCAGTACCACTACGTACTTGAATATAGCCATTACGCAGCTCAAGTTGATTTTCAAACATTGCCGTATTTGGTTTGTGACCAATTGCCACAAACATACCCGATACGTCAACGTCTTGAGTTGAATCATCTTGGGTGGACTTAATACGTACAGAAGTCACACCAGAATTGCTATCACCTAAAACTTCATCAACTTGATGGTTCCAAATGATCGAAATTTTACCTTCTTTAACTTTCTCATTGAGATGGTCTTGAAGGATTTTTTCCGAACGTAATTTGTCACGACGGTGTACCAAGGTAACGTGTGACGCGATATTGGAAAGATATAGTGCTTCTTCAACAGCAGTATTACCACCACCTACAACCATGACTTTTTGGTTTTTATAGAAGAAACCATCACAAGTTGCGCAAGCACTTACACCTTGACCCATATAAGCCTGTTCAGACTCAAGCCCTAAATATTGTGCTGTTGCACCTGTTGCAATAATTAACGCATCACACGTGTACTCATCCATATCGCCTTTAAGCACGAAAGGGCGAACCTGAAGATCAACTTCATTGATATGATCGTATAGAATTTCAGTACCAAAACGTTCAGCATGCGCTTGCATACGATCCATTAATGCAGGCCCTGTTAAACCTTCAGCATCACCAGGCCAGTTCTCAACATCAGTCGTGGTGGTTAATTGACCGCCGAGTTGCATACCTGCAATTAAGGTTGGTTTTAAATTTGCACGCGCGGCATAAACAGCAGCACTATAACCAGCAGGGCCAGAACCTAAAATAATTAACCGAGAGTGACGAGCGCTCATGAGTCATCCTTTTTTATGAAAAATATAGAAATTGTTTGAATTATACGTGAAACTTTATCAAAGTTGTGTGGCTTCAATGTCGATAATATTGATCATCTAAATCGAATTGAGCTATATAGAATAATCAAATAATATTGTTTGGCATTTTTATCGAAATAAAAGCTTAAATTTCTAACAATGCTTTACAACACAAGTAAATAATAGTGCATCTTTTTTTTAAGAACAGGTGCATAATATAAAAATTTCTTCTCTCAAGAAAGCTGATCAAGCTTCAGAAAAGAGTAATTTGAACAATTGGTTACAGGATAGTATATGACTGCGGTGTCAAATGTTTATGCACAGCGCTTTTTAACAACAATATTCTTGATTTCATTTGGGATATATCTGTTCCTTGCAACAGTCACGTATACCCCATTTGATCCAGGCTGGATGCATATTTCGAGTGATACACAACAGGTTTCAAATGCCAGTGGTGTAGCGGGTGCTTGGATTGCTGACTTGTTGTTTGGTTTTTTAGGTTGGGCAAGTTTACTCATTCCTGTATTTATTTTTATAGAAGCAGTGCAAGTGTGGTGGCCACGAAGTTTTGTGAGTCGCCCGTTTCGTTATGCTGCTCAATTTTTTATTTTGCTTGCGACCTCAAGCCTATTGTACTTGCTTTGGAATGTACCAGCAGACACATTAGCCAATGCTTCTGGCGGAATCATTGGTTATGAGCTCGGTGAAAGCCTATCTCAACTGATGAGTATTTATGGCGCAGTTGTATTTATTTTGCTCTTGCTTGTTGTTCTATTTACCTTAGCATTTGGTATTCAATGGAATAGAACGTGGGCAACACTGAAAGCCACGCCTGCTTATTTACAAGATTTGTTTTATAAAAATGTTCCTGAAAGTGAATCTGCTTTTGATTTGACATCTCCGCAGAAAAATAAAAATCATATGCATAAGGCTGAACCAATAACAGCTCAAGCTGAATTCGTCGAAGCTGATGATCTGGCACCAGTAAAAGAGCATTTGGTTGTTAAAAATACGAAACACAATCAAACAGCTGAACGCTTATTTGATGACATGATTGAGCAAGAAAATAAAACTCAACATCATGTTCAATTTGATCAAGACGATATTGATGATTTGGAATTAGAGCGGACTTTAGAAAAAGCACATCGTCTAGAACAAGACAGTCAACGTACTGTTTCATCTGGTGAAGTATGGAAAGCCTTACATCAAGATCAAGACCATAATCGTGATATTGATGCCTTGATCAAAGCGTCAGAAGATCAAACTGAAGATAAATATGCAGATCATTTGCCACGTGCGCATCAACATGATGTTGATCATGTGCAGATCAATAAAAAATCTTCACTTGATTGGGATGATGACCAAGTGTTTGATGAATTGTTGTCAGTTGTACCAAATGGACAAACTGCCACAGATATTCATAGCCCATTTAATACCGCTACGGCGCAGACTCATATTGAAGCTGGTTATGTAAATACTGCTGTTCAGGGTGGGCAAAGCGTTGCGAGTGGTGTCGCAGTAGCAGCAACTTCAGGCGTGGCAATACAAAATTTAGCCAATGAATTAGATGAGCTTGCATCGCTTGCAGATGAAGAGCTTACTGAAAGCCCAACTGCGTACCAACAAAATCAACAATCTGTAGATGTTCGTACAACCAGTAATTATGCTCAATCTACGCCATTTACCCGTGCCAATATTCAAACCAATTTAAATGCTTCAACCTTGGTCAGTGAAGAAGAAAAGTCTTTAATTGCTGCAGATAAAGATGCATTTAGAGATGCTTGGCAAGAAACTGCGGGTAAACCTCAAGACGAATTGCAAAGTGAGTTTGCAGAACTTGAAGATGATTTCGACTTAGATGCGCCATTAACAGATGCATTTGGTCGTCCGATGTCACGTGCAATGCAAGTTGCAAATAAGCGTCGAGACTTACCAACATTGCCAGGTTATGAACTGTTAGATAAAGTTGATCCAAATAAAAAAGTCAACTTTACCGCAGAACAATTGTCACGTTTATCTGAACTGTTAGAAATTAAACTTCAAGAGTTTAACGTCAAAGCCAAAGTCATCGAAGCCCAACCTGGGCCAGTGGTTACACGTTTTGAGTTAGATTTGGCACCCGGTGTAAAAGCCTCGAAAGTGACCAATATTTCCCGAGATTTGGCACGTTCTATGTCAATGGCATCTGTACGTGTGGTTGAAGTGATTCCCGGAAAGCCTTATATCGGGATTGAAGTACCGAATAGCAGTCGTGAAATGGTACGTCTGATAGAATTACTGGAAACCCCTGTTTTTAAAGATCCAAATGGTTTGCTTTCAATGGCAATGGGTAAGGATATTTCGGGTAATCCTGTGATCACTGATTTAGGTAAAGCGCCGCATATGTTGGTTGCGGGGACAACAGGTTCAGGTAAATCAGTTGCTGTAAACTCAATGATCCTGTCGATGTTATTGAAATATACACCTGATCAATTGCGTTTGATTCTGATCGATCCAAAACAATTGGAATTAGCGAACTACAATGATATTCCTCATTTATTAACACCTGTTGTGACTGACATGAAAGATGCTGTTAGTGCATTGAATTGGTGTGTCAATGAAATGGAACGTCGTTATAAGCTGATGTCTTTTTTAAAGATTCGTAAATTAGCCGACTATAACCGTAAAGTGGAAGAAGCCATTGCAAATGGTGAGGATCTTATTGATCCAACGTGGAAACCAAGTGATTCTGCGACACAAGACAGAGCGCCACGTTTGCAACCATTGCCTTCGATTGTAATTGTTGCCGATGAATTTGCCGATATGATCATGCAAGTGGGTAAAAAAGCGGAAGAAATGATTACCCGTCTGGCACAAAAATCTCGTGCAGCAGGAATTCATTTACTGTTAGCAACACAACGTCCATCGGTAGATGTTATTACTGGTTTGATTAAAGCCAATATTCCAACCCGTGTGGCATTACGTGTAAACAGTAAAATTGACTCCCGTACTATTCTGGATGGTGGTGGTGCAGAAGATCTCTTGGGCCATGGTGATATGTTATTCCTCGGTCCAGGTAAAATTGATCCTGAGCGTGTACATGGTGCATTTATTTCCGATGATGAAGTCAACCGTATTTGTGACGCATGGCGTGAACGCGGTGAACCGAACTATGTTGATGAAATTCTCACGCCATTTGATGAAGAACCGACCACACGTGGTTTTGAAGATGGCGATGGCGATCCGAACCGCGATGCACTCTATGACCAATGTGTTTCATTTGTCTTAGAAACACGTAAAGTATCTGTATCTTCACTGCAACGTAAGTTTAGTTTAGGTTATAACCGTGCTGCCCGTATTGTTGATCAAATGCAGGAGCAGGGTATTGTTAGTGAACAAGGACCGAATGGTAAGCGAGATATTTTGGTCTAATTTAAACAGATTACCATGAGCTTAGGCTCATGGTAATCATGTAGGATTGAGAAACAGAGTGAGTAAATACAAGCACCAAAAAATAGAAAAAAACACGATAAGTACCATTTGAGCTTTACTAAATTTCTTTTGTTCAATGACCACAAATTGATTGGATTGTTGTTTGGCAAAATTGAGTGCCTTAAATGCCGGTATTAGAAAAATGAAATTCAATACGGTAATCAGATCATAAGGCTCAGGCAGTTTAGTCAGCACTGAAAAAAATATAAATCCTATAAACATCCAGCCTGATGAGAAATTTTCTGTATATCCTTGTTGCTTGGCATAGTTATTTATTTTTTTTAACAAGGGGTAAAGGAAAATAATATAAAGGACTGTCCGAAAAGCCGGCATGATGTCTAATTTGTCTTTTTGCATAAAGAAGCGCCATGCTTTAAACATCCACCAAATCAGATATAAACCCATTGTCAAAACGCACAAGAACATAAATTTATTGATGCTGATGATTTTTTGCACTTCCACGGAATGATGTGGTGCTTGCTCAATGAGCGTGGTTGAATCTTTTTCTAAATTAAGCATGATTTATTTTTTAGTTAGGTTTTAGTTTTTGATTATAAAGATAAAATAATATTTTCTCCAATAATTAAAATCCGTCTTTTTAAAAGATCGTTAATTTTTATTTGTGATGTAGATTCATTGACGTTCAGCCTAAAGGATTTTATTGAAGTACAGATATCGATGGAAAAACATGAATTTTCACACTAATATAAATTTGTCTCGCTGAACGGAATCTAGTCCATGTTGATCGCATTATGTACGTTAATCTTTATTCATTTTTGCGCCCTGATTACGCCAGGCCCTGATTTCTTTCTGGTCTCGCAAACCGCAATTAGCCGTTCAAGAAAGCAATCTATTTTTGTGGTTTTGGGGATTACCGCAGGGGTGATGTTTTGGGCTTTTTTAGCTTTGGCGGGTTTGAATATCATTTTTGAAAAAATGGCATGGTTAAAGCAAGTGATGTTGGTTGTTGGTGGGATTTATCTGTGCTGGTTAGGCTACCAAATGCTTAGATCAGCTTTGAGTAAGAAAGAGAATCTATCACAGCATCATTTTGAGTTACCACAAAACAATCTACGTTTTTTTCTCAAAGGTTTCTTAACCAATTTATCAAATCCTAAAGCGGTGATTTATTTCGGTAGTGTATTTTCAGTGTTTTTAGCCAATCCACATTTAGATGGTGTGCATTCATTATTATTTATAATTGTTTCCGTGGAAACGCTGATCTGGTTTAGCTTTGTTGCCTTTGTATTTTCATTACCTAGCTTTAAAGCCGCTTACCAAAATGCCTCAAGATGGATTGATGGTATCTCAGGTGGGATCTTTACGCTCTTTGGTGCATATTTGATTGGTCATCGTTAAAAGCATACTCCCAAATAAAAACCTGCTTCAAGCAGGTTTTTATTATGTTGTTATTCGCAAATAATTTTTAAATTATTCCACGTCTTTGGTTAATTGATAAAGTTCAGCATTTGGACCCTCAATCTTTTCACCCGTTGCAAAACTCCGTGCTTCTAAGATATTTTCGCCAACAAAGTATTTGCGGTTATCTGCATTTTTATCTAGACCGATAATCGATCCAGATTCATCAAAACTAAAATGACCTTGAGTTTTAAATTCTTTGCCTTCACCTTTAACCCCTTCATATTCTTCAGTCAGTTCATAAGTGTGATCTGATTTTAGGATGAGTTTGGTTTTGATTCCTGAGCAATCAGCACACGGAAGTAAACCTTTGTATTCACCAGCCCAATCCAAGCTATTTTGAGCATTATGTTCTGAATCAATCGTTGGGCTTGCTGCTTCACGCGATGCAGCAGCCTGTGTTTGTGCTGTCGCTTTGATATCCTCTGACGCATTATGAGTCGGTTTAGAACAAGCGCTTAATGACAGCGCTAAAATAGACATGACGAAGAGTGTTTTTTTCATAACATAACCCAAATGAATAAATAATTATATGTGAATGATTTTATCCAGAATATAAATTATCTCCCTGATATGAAATGTGAATTATGTAAGAAATTGCTGAGTAATGTAGTTCGATGTTAAAAAGTTAGGCTATTATAGGTGTTCTCTTATTGTGCTATTTTAAGTATTCGAATCTATGTCTCATTTGGCTGAATATGTTGCTCGTATTTACAATGAAAAAAACGACAATCAAAAAAGCAATGATCAAATCAAAATTGAAAATGTCACTTTGCAATGCGAAAAAAATTATGAGCAAGATATAGAGATCACTCAGACCACCAAAATTTATACATTTTCAGATGGCACACAATTGAAACAAACCATAGAACAAGACAATCAGTTGTTTGAAGTGGAGTCTTGTCTAGAAAGCTGGATTGAATATCAGGTCATCCAGCAGTCAAATACGAATATTCAGCCACAAAAAATTCATTTTGATAATCATTGTCGTGAATTACATTGGATTAACTATTTTAACCAAACGAAAAATTAATATATGCAAATTCATTGCAGAATTTAATCAAAACTGAATATTTACTGACAAGTTTTACAATGAATTAATTTTATACATTTATATATTAATTGCTGATTTTCTATACAAAGTAGATTTTTATCTGATCTATTGGTTGTTACAATCCAGCGCGAATTCTTTATATTTTGGTGTGCTGGGTGTTTGAAAAATTAGCTGAACAAAGTTTGGGCTGGATGGGATGGCAAATTGATAACCATTGGGATTTAAACATCGACCAATGTGTCATGATTGCTGCGCCGCATACCAGTAATTGGGATGCACTCTATGCACGTTTAGCGCTGAAAGCTTTGGGCGTTCATGTGCGTATTACCATTAAAGACAGCTATATGAAATTGCCTTTTGGACCTTTTGTGCGTGCTATGGGTGGAATCGGGATTGATCGCCGTCCCAAGCAGGATGGAGAGGAACGTCCAAGTATGGTTCAACTGATGAGTGAGCTGTTTAAGACCCATCCTAAATTGGTCATGCTGGTGACGCCAGAGGGAACGCGTGCAAAGCAAGAACAGTGGAAAACAGGCTTTTATCATGTTGCCACCAGTGCTGGTGTACCTATTGCACTGGCGTATATGGATTATAAAAACAAGAAAACTGGGATTGGTAAAATTGTTTATCCAACTGGAAATTATGAACAGGACATGGCTGAAATCATGGAGTTTTATGCTCAGATCAATCCGAAGCATCCAGATTTATTTAGTATAGATACCCGATTTATTCCAGAAGCTGAGTTTTGATTCGATAGCATCTTTGAAAACTCAAATACAATGAATTTAATTTTGATATGGGAAGGGTGATTTGGCACATTCCCATATTTTATTAGGGTTAAATATTTGCTGTTATTCAGTTGATACAGCATCTGCACATTGACATATTATTTTATAAATAACCTATTTTTTTAGCTCAATTAAAATACTACTTTAATAATTCAAAAGATCTACATCGTTATTTAAGAATTACTTAATTTTTTAAAATGTCGTATATAAATAAATTGTTGAAATTGGTTTTAAGTTGAAAACAACTTAAAGCCATGGTGTAAATAATTCTAAAAGTTAAATTCAACATTTATTGGGCATAGACAGGGATAACAAGATGAATAATAGCGTCTATTACAATGCAAAATTTCATACCGTGAATCAACTGCAACCTTGGGCCGAAGCCATGTGGGTAAAAGACGGTAAAATTTTAGCGATTGGCGATCAGAATGAAATTCTGAGTTTGGCGGCGGATGCTGAAAAATATGATTTAAAAGGGAAATTGGTGATGCCTGGCATCCATGATGCACACACGCATCTTTTAAAAGCGGCACTTCTTCGATTGGAATATTCTTGCCAATTAAATGATCCGCAAACCTTGCAAGAATTGGCACAGCAACTCAAAGCATATTGGGAAAAATATGCCTCCAAACGAACATGGATTTTTGCAGGGCTCTATAACCCATTGATTTTTACTGCTGAGCTACTGACACGAGAATGGTTAGATCAAGTCATTCCAAATGTGCCTATTGTGATTCATGATTTTTCATTTCATAACGTCATGGCGAACAGCCAAGCACTAGATCTTGCAGGTATCACGCGAGATACACCGAGTACGACCCGTGCAAAAATTGAAAAAGATCCCATAACAGGTGAACCCACTGGAATTTTGCGTGAAGGTGGATGGGTGAAATTATATATGGTCGCACCCACAGAGACCGATGAGGAAAATAAGTTCGCGCTTAAAATGGCGGCAAGTATATGTAATCAATATGGTATTACTTCGGCACAGGAAGCTTCAGCAACAAGGTCATTTCTGACAGCAGCTAAATCTTTGGATGATGACGATGAGCTTACGCTGGATTTGATTTGTCATATTCCTTGGAAAGCAGAAATTATGTCCTTGAGTGATCGTGAAGAAGATGAAAGGGTAATTGCAGAACGAGCGCAATATGCGTCCAAACGTGTCATGGTGAATGGAATCAAAGTGATGCTAGATGGTACATCTATGGCACCCACCTTTAGCCATGTGCCCTTAGATCCGATTTCAGATGAACCTATTACTTACAATTTACTTCTCGATTCCAATGAACTCACTGAAAAAATTCGTGAATGGACAGAAGAAGGTTTGATCGTTAAATCACATTGTACGGGTTATGGTTCTGTGCGTATTGGTTTAGACAATTATGAAAATGCCAGCAATGTTGAACGTCAAACAGGGCAATTTCATGATATTGCACATGCCCATTATGTTTCTGCAAAAGATCGTAGCCGTTTTGCAGAATTAGACATTATTGCTGAAATGTCCCCCGCGATTTGGCATATCCCAGAATATCAACAAGCGCTTGGCAAAGCCTATGATTTCCGAACTTTGTATGATGCTGGTGCAACCATGACGATTGGTACAGATTGGCTTTTGCCACCTACGCCAAATCTTTTTCCCGCACTGGCAGGTATTTTACAGCACGGAGATGAAAGTGTGCCTTTGGACGTGGCAGTCAGGATCATGACGTTGAACGGCGCAATTGCTGTTGGGCATAGTCATCGTACTGGGAGTTTAGAAGTGGGTAAGGAAGCAACCTTTATTGTTTTGGATCGCAATATTTTTGAATCAAGCCCTGAAGAAATTGCTGTGACTCAAGTCATCACCACAGTATTACAAGGTCAGCATGTGTTTCAGCGTGCTAACTAATCTACTGGGTTAAATTATCGTTTATGTGCGTAAGGGAAGACATATATGAGCGGAATAAAACGTATTCCTGTGACCTTACTGACAGGTTTTCTGGGGAGTGGTAAAACAACATTACTGCATCGTTTGTTGGCCGATGATCGCATGGCGCACACGGCAGTGATTATTAATGAAATAGGTGAGGTTGGCTTAGATCATTTATTGATAGGTCGACTTGACGATGACATTGTCTTGCTAAAAAGTGGTTGTGTCTGTTGTAGCATGAAAACAGAACTTTCAGAAACGCTTAAACTTCTTTATTGTCGTGCTGAGGCAGGAAAAATTCCTGTTTTTGACCGTGTTATTGTTGAAACAACAGGTATGGCTGACCCGATTCCCTTGCTTAAGCTTTTATTGGCAGATGAAAGTGTCGCGACTTTATTTAGTGTGCAAACTGTGATTGCTACGGTTGATACATTATTGTCCTTAAATGTCCCGCATCAGCGGACGGAGAGACTACGTCAAATTGCTGTTGCAGATAAAATCATTTTAACTAAAACAGATTTGTCGCATGCCTTTACAACATTTACCAAGCGCATCCGCACTCTGAATGCGAGTGCTGAAATTATTGATGGTGCGGATGTGGCGGCTGTTGCTTTGGTTATTTTTGATCGTGAAAAGTATCCAGTAACACGTAATTTACTTGGTACGCAGTGGTTTACACATCAGACAAATTCTCAAAACACTTTCAATAACGCACCGCATCATAATATTTTTACACTGTGTTTATATGCCAACCAAGCTTTGTCTTGGGCGCGTGTGACCCATTTTCTTCAGAAGCTGGCACGACTTTATGGCGTGAACTTGCTCCGAATCAAAGGATTGATTCAGGTGGAGGAGTCGTTACGACCGGTGATATTACACGGTGTTCAACATTATCTATTTCCCGAATCTTACCTAAATGCGTGGCCTGATGATGACCACAGATCGAGAATAGTGGTCATTTTTGAAGGGGAAATTCATCAACAGATCGAAGCATTGTTTGATGCCATTGTGCTTGAGCCAATGACCACATAGCAGAACGCCTGCACCCATAATCCTCAGCATTTTCAATTGCGCAATTTAAGCGTAGGGGGTTTTGCATCTTAAAAAAACAATTTGATTGATCGTAATTTTTTAACGATTTCTCTATTAGGAGATACTCATGGAAGACAAATATGTTCACTCGATTGAACAACATACCATTCAGCAAATCCCATTAAATGCGCGATACGGTAAGGCTCGGGATCTATTCACACTTTGGTTTGGTGGAAATTTGATGCTACTGACGTTTGTGACAGGATCAGTTTCAGTCACCATTTTTCATCAATCTTTTGTCTCTGCTATTTTAAGTATTATTCTAGGGACGCTTATTGGTGGCATCTTTGCCGCACTCCATGCCGCTCAAGGACCGCATCTCGGTGTCCCTCAAATGATTCAAACCAAAGGGCAGTTTGGCGCATATGGTGCACTTCCAATCCTTGGAATCGTGGTCATCATGTATGTCGGCTTTCTCGCTTCAAATGCGACGCTGGCTGGACAAGCCATGAATTTGCTTATTCCCTCATTCAGTCAGTCATCCGGCATATTATTCACTTGTGTCGTTGCAGTGATCGGTACAATCGTTGGCTATCGATTAATTCATCTATTTACAAAAATAACCTTTGTGATCTCTGGTTTGGCTTTTTTGGCAGCATATGTGTGGGTGTTTTTTATTCAAGGTTTACCAGCAGACTTTTTCGCGCGTAATTCTTTCTCAGCTACAGGTTTTCTCGCGACACTTTCGATTGCTGCACTGTGGCAGATCGCATATGCACCCTATGTCTCTGATGCTACTCGTCATTTACCAAAAGAAACAGGAGCTAAGGCAGCGTTTTGGGCGACATATTGGGGATGTGGATTGGGTACCATCATTCCGATGTGTTTGGGGGTAACAATAGGATTGGTGACACCAAGTGGAGATGTTATCGCTGGGATGATCGCTTATGTACCTAAGATGGGGAGTGTGTTTATTTTGATTTTGGTCATTTCCATCTCTGCTATTAATTCAATGAATTTATATTGTGGTGTACTGACTTTAATTTCTTTTATTCAGACATTTATTCCATCATTTATGCCATTGGCTAAGGGGCGAATTGTGATTTCATTTTTGTTAATTGCTATTGCGCTGTGGATTGGAATCAAAGCATCCAGTAATTTTCTGCCCATATTTATTAATTTTATTTTCTTGCTCATCTACGTATTTATCCCTTGGACGGCTGTGAATTTGGTTGATTATTACTGGGTTCGTCATGGGGAATATGATGTCGATTCGTTTTTTCATCAAGATGGAGGAATCTATGGAAAATTTAACCTCATGGCCGTTTCTGCATATATTTTTGGTGTCATTGTTCAAGTGCCTTTTATTGCGACAGACTTGTATACAGGTCCTATTGCCAAGGGGCTTGATGGTGCAGATGTTTCGTGGGTTGTTGGTCTAATTTTAACCTCTATTTTTTATCTAATGGGGATCAAAATTTTTGGTATCAAAGACCATTCATACAAGACTAAAAACTAAATTACGGCACGGCTATTGTGATGATGCAGCCATCATATCACTTTGCCTATATGAGGTTTGCTACAGCCTATTTTTACTGCTTCTAAGGCTATTTTGATCATGAGACCGACTTTGTAGAAGGGATCGCTATATTTCACTAGGGGCTGTATTTAAAAATTCAGCAGTATAGAGGATGGTCTAGGTAATTTAAAAATGAACGCTGCTCATCATAATTTACGTTTATGATTTTAAAACACAATCATTTAAAACACGATATTTTTAAGATCATAAACGTTTTGCAGTATTCAACAATAATCGGCTTATTTTTTAGCGTTGCACACCACCGAGGGATTCACAGGCTGTCTTATAAATATCGTATTGTTGTTGAACCACTTCATCGAGAGGAATTTTAAATAATTCATCGCCAGATTTATAGCGATCGACGTACTCAGTGGCTTTTTCTTTACTCACTGCAAGTGAGCGTTCATGATAAGTATTAATTGAACTATGGGCCAATTCTGCTGTTTCAATATTATTACATTGAAATTGGCTGAGCAGTTTTTCCGCAGTTTTAATTTCACTAGATGTGCCAAGTACACATCCTGTTAAGAGAATACTGGCACTTAACAAAAATGAGTTTTTCATCACAGATATTTAAGAAAAATGAGTGGCGGAATTGTAGGATGAATCGGGTATTAAAAATAGAGCCGCTCGGATATTGTTTTCATTTTAGCAACCAAATGCTGAATAAATAGTCAGTTAAATTTATTCAATTTTCTCTCTATTTTGCTAAAGCAACGATGTCAGCAATAAGAAACAACCTGAGGCAAATAATAAACTCAGCACCAATTGTTTAAATTGTTTTTCTGATATTTTATAAAACATTTGCGCACCAATCAGCGCAGGAATACTCACTGTAAGAATGATCAGTGCAAAATAGGGGAGATGGACCTTGTGGATGGTTCCTTGGCAGAGATAAATAATAATCGTAAACAACTGAATCGCAAAATTAAAATGTCTTAAAATATAACGCTGTTGTTGTTTAGGCAGATTTTTAAGCATCACCCAAGCTGATGGTGCTGCGCCACAAAAACCACCAAGACCACCTAAAATACCGCCAATAAAACCAATGCTTCCATCTGCAAGTTTTCCCAATGCTTGAATACGAGGAAACACAGGGGCAAAAAACATGGTCGGACACCAAATCACTAAAAATAATCCAAGGATGGTCTTAAAGGTATTTCCATCAATGAGGTGTAAAAGATAGGTACCGAGAGGTACACCAATCAATCCTGCAATGATATAGGGAAGCACTAGGGAAAATGGGAGTTGATGTTTTTGTTCTTTTCCCAATGCAATGATATGGCTCCATAGAGAAGCAAACACCACCAATGGTGCTGCCAGTTGTGGCGGTAATACCCAAATCCAAAAAGACATCGCAATCAAGGCAAAGGCAAAACCAGTTAAACCTTGGACAAAGCCTGCAATCATGGCACCGAGAATAAAAATAAACCAAGTCATTTTTAAATTAAACAAAACTGAATAGGGTTAGAGCATAGCATTGAGATAGTCGATCTTGGTTGAATCAGCTGATTTTAAAAGAAATCGTGAGTTTCCATCATGACTTATTGAGATAAGCATATCTGTATCGTTAACATCTATACCATTAAAAACAATCAGCTGTATTAGATCATGAATAAAAATCCATCCAATAAAAAGCCCCTGATGGCAGAGGCTGGGGTAATTAAGCGAATAGGAGATGATTTGTATTAATCATTACTTGGTTTTAAGGATTGCGTTAAACCATTAATATCTCCGCCTTTAATGCCTAACTCATTCATTAAGCTATCAATCAGTGGAGCTTGAGAACGATAGCGCAGTGCACTATTGACCACTTGATCAGACAAAGCGATTTGATTTTGTTCACCAGATTCACCTGTTGCATTTGAACCTGCCATACCGCCTAAACCATTGACTTGAAGAATCTTGATATCATCAATATTTTCCATTGGTTTAACACTTTCACGAATGATTTCAGGTAAGTATTTCAATAAAGCTAAACGGATTTGCATCTCAACTTGTTCTGTTGAAAGCACATTGTTGGCTTCATTGACTGCACGTGTACCTTCAGCATCAACTTGATATTGCTTTTCTTGTGCCGCAGCAAGCAACATTTTTGCATCTGCTTCACCTTTGGCTTTTAGACGTATTTTTTCAGCATCCGCTTGTGCTGCAATACGCACTGCTTCAGCATCATCTGCAGCTGCTTGTTTAGCGGCTTCTGCTGCTACGGTAATCGCAATTGCATCTGTTTCAGCGACTTGCTTTGCAGCCACCAATTCAACGGCTTTTAAACGCTCTGCACGCTGAGTTTCACGAACAGTTGTCACTTCTTCTTCCGCTTTTACCGCTTGTGCACGTGCTTGGTCAGCCAACGCTTTGGCTTCAGATTCAGCACGTGATTTTTCAGCAATTGCAATCGCACGATCTTGCTCGGCCAATTCAATGGTTTTCTTCTGTTCGACTTGGGCTTTTTGGATCAACTGCGCTTTTTGAATATTTTCATTTTCAACATCACGTGCAGATGCAATACGTTTTAATTCGACTTCACGTTCAGCAGCAATTTGAGCTTCTTCTGCTTCGCGTTTTTTTGCGGCTTCTTGTGTTGCAATTTCTGCCGATTGCTCAGCTTTACGAATGGCGATTTCACGTTCTTGTTGAAGTTTTGCATATTCTTCTTCACGTAGAATTTGCAAGCGGGCTTGTTCTGTTTCTAAGTTTTTTGCTTTAATGGCTAAGTCATTGTCCTGTTCAATGTCATTGCGTTTTTTACGGCGGTCTTCAATGGTTTCAGTCAGTTTGGTTAAACCTTCTGCATCGAAAGCATTTTGAGGGTTAAAATATTCAAAACTGGTTTGATCTAAACCTGTCAGTGAAACCGTTTCTAATTCTAAGCCATTTTTAAACAGATCTTCAGAAACCACTTGTTGGACTTTTTGAACAAAATCAACGCGTTTTTCATGTAACTCTTCCATTGCCATTTCAGCAGCAACAGCACGTAGTGAGTCTACAAATTTACCTTCCACCAAATCTTTGAGTTCTTGTGGAGACATGGTTTTTTTACCCAAGGTTTGGGCAGCTGTTGCAATAGATTCAGCAGTTGGTTTAACCCGTACATAAAATTCAGCCATCACATCCACACGCATACGATCACGAGTAATCAACGCTTGATCTGTGGCACGTTTGACTTCAAGACGAAGGGTATTCATATTGACGGGAATCACTTCATGTAAAACTGGCAATACAATTGCACCGCCATTTAAAATGACTTTTTCACCGCCAAAACCAGTACGGACAAAAGAAACTTCTTTACTTGAGCGTTTATACAGGCGGGCGATAATCACCCCGATGACAATCAGTGCCACCAATATAATGCCTGCTAAAACAAGGATTTGATATAAGTTTGAATTCAACATTTTATTATACCTAGGTTTGTTATTGAAAAATTAAAGTGGCGTTGCTTGAAAGCCTAGTTTTGTTCTTTGTGTCAAAATCACACTTTGACCTTGTTGGAAGATTTCATCTAATTCTGGTTCAACCAAAATATAATGTGTCTGTCCAAATTGATCGATGACTTTGGCTTGTGCAGGGTAGTTTTGTTTTGCTTCACCTAAAATAATCTGAGCAGTACGCCCAATCAGTTCATCACTGTGAATCGCAGTGGTTTCATCTTTCGGTAAAATTTTTGCAACGAGTGCTGCACACACTCGGACAATTGGCATAGATAAAAAAAGGCTGGCTGGTGCAATCAGCCAAATAGAAAAATAATTTCCAGTGAAATTGAAAAATATACTTTGCACAATAAAACCAAATAGTGCATAAACAGTCAGAAAAATGATCAACCAAACCAAGACGGGGACACGACCAAGATAGAGCCAATCTAACAGTTGCACTAAAAGGTTGTGATCTGTATGGATGTCTAGATCCGCATGATGGGTTTCTAACAGTTGATCTGGAATAAATTGGTCTAAAAAACCTTGTGAGGTTGAACCAATAATAAGGAGTAAACACTCCACAATACCCAATAAAAACATCAGGCACAGACTGACACTAAACAGTAAGTTGGATGAGTGTGTAAATAATTCCCACATATTGTTCTACTCAAAATTATTGTTGCGCGTTTTTATAAATAAAATTTTTAATTTGAACTGAATAATTAAATGATCATCAGTTAATTCAATTAATAAATTAAGTTTATCGGTTTTGTCGTAGTATTGCAACAAAATATTTTATGATATTAATTAAAATCAATATCTTATAATTTAATATATTCTTTTATATTTTGAAAATTGCTTGAAAAGTAATGCTTGCATTTTAGCCAACTATTCCTTATAACTGATTGAGTTTACAGAGGGAACTGAAGACAAAAAAATACGCAATGATTGGGGTGATCACTGCGTAGAACAACGAATCTGCTTTCACAGTTCGGTTAAGGAGAAATGTTATGAACTTTGGGGATTGTTCATAACTTAAGGTTGATAGTAGAGGTTCCCCTCTGTAAATTCATTGGTATTCACGTAAACAAGTGTTAAATCTCGTAAACATGATTAAAATGTGAACAACATCAACTAAAAACAAAATGTTAACCAATGTTTTTAAACATATTATTTAAAATAAATAAATTTTGCGCTACGTTTTCTCGATTAATCTTTTCTCTGCTTTTTAATGTAAACCAGACAGTTTTTATCAGCTATTTTAGTTAATTTTGCTATAGTTCAAAGCTTAAATTGCAGCTTTCAAAAGTGCTGATTAGTCTATTGTATTGAACTCAACTTCCTATATTGCATCATGTTTGAGTATGCTGATTGAGACGCAGAATTAAGATTTTAAAAATCGATACGTCATAAACTGTGATTTAAAGCTAATTATTCACTTTTTAAGGAATTTATATTGTTATCGTAACTACTATTCGAAAAAGCAGGACAACAGTATTTTTTGTGAATTTTAATTCAAAAAATTATATTAAAGATTCCGTTCTCAATTTTAGTTCTGGTTTTGCTTGCAATCATGCCGTATTTTTTCATAATAGCCTTTCCTGTCTTGATTAGTTTTTTACCATGTCACCATTAGAAATATTCGCGGTTATTATCAGTATTATTGGTGTCACATTGACGATTAAGCGAAATATGTGGTGTTGGGTATTTAACTTCTTTGCCTTTGTTTTATATGCCTATTTATTCTTTGAATTCAAATTGTATGGTGAAACAATCTTACAAGTGTTCTTTATGGTGGTGAATTTTTATGGCTTTTATCACTGGCTAAAAGGTAAGCAGCAAGATCATGAGATTCGAATAGAGCCAATTGCCTTACAAACAGTGATTCTTCAGATGATCATCGCAGCTGCTGGAGGGGGAGTATTTGGTTTATCGCTACACTATTTTACTGATGCTGCTTTGCCTATGTTAGATTCCCAACTGGCTGCATTTAGTTTATTGGCAACCTATTGGACCAGCCGTAAACATATTGCGACTTGGGTGCTTTGGGTCTTTGTTGATATCGTCTATGTCGGGATGTTTATGTATAAAGAATTATTCCTAACAGCTGCTTTATATGCGGCGTTTGTTGGACTGGCTGGATTTGGATGGTGGCAATGGGAACAGGTCAAAAAGAAACAATCGGCGAGCATGTATAAAGGAATTTAACATCCTTTAAGGGGCTGCCATGATTATTGATTTTGTTCAAATACAAAAACAAAAGTTTGAAGAACTTGTTGAAAAAATCATGGCTCAACCTGAGCAATATCTCGACTTTGATTCAGTCTCTGATTTTTACAAAGCCCCATGGTTAGATCACTTCCCACAGGGCACAAGGTGGAGCACTTCTGGTTTGGATGATGGTGCAGAAGAATTTTGTATTCAGATCAAATATAGAGAGCTGGTGTTCAATATAGAGATTCAATCAACTTTTATTCGTTTAAAGTTTAACAGTAAAAGTATCAGCATTTATAAAAAAATATAAAGCCAAGTTTTTTTGGTTAAGTCTTTGAAAATAATAATTTTACTTAAATTGAGATTTAACTAAGTCTAAATAATTCTGGAGAGATTATTGCAAATTGTTTTGTACTGAATTTAAACGACAATAATGCTAATGCTTTATGTTTAAAACACTATCATAATTAAAACAGGGAGCTAACGCAGTTTGATTGGATATTTCAAGTTTTGATTCGAGTAAAATTAACTTTTAGAATGTTAAAATATAAATTAAAAATAAATTAGAGTAAATTAACAATAAAAAATATAAAGATGATAAATCTTATTTTAAAAATTTTGTACCCAGCTCAGTGTATACATCAAATAGGCTAAAGCTTGACGGATATCGCCAGTAAAAAAATTATTGAATTCGGTCAAAGAATGTAAATTAAATCCCTTTGTTTGTTGAAGTATTAGAAAAAAATTAAAGTTAAAATTGATAAAATAAGCGTGATAAAACGATTATTCTTCAGAAAATATTTGCAAATAATATAAAGGATTAATATCCTAAGCTTCAGGTTTATTTAGTATAAAAATCTATATTTTCGAAATACACTTACATAAAATTACTAGAGTGTTATATTTAAATGATGAGTACAGATAAATAAAACAACGGATAGAAATTTACAATTTTATGGATTAGTTATTATATGGAACAAAAAAATAGAATGGCAGTACAGTCCTCAACGGAACACTTCATGCATGATGTCATGATCATGAATTGGAGTAATCTTAAGAAGTGTAGCCTTGTGCTCTTCTTAGGGGGTGTTGCTGTTTTATCGTGGATTGTATGGTGGTTTTTTAGCAACGCTCAAATTGAGCTACAAGCTTGGATTAATCAAGATTTTTATCCAATCTATATGAGATTATTGTCTTTTGCTGCACTGGGTTTTTTTGCGCTTATTTTTATTATTCGTACTTTAAGTAAAACTTCTATTTTTGAAATCATAATACCGTATATAACCATCGCATATTTTGGTCTTATCTTTGTTTTTGGCGCACATTGCATTGGGATTTTTAGCCCAGCATCAAGTGCAGGTTATGTCAGCTTAGTCACAGTGGCGCTGGTATTATTCGAACGAAAAGTGGTGTATCTAATCGTCATTCCAATCACTTGTTTTATGTTGATCAGCCTTGGATTAAGCCTGACGAATAAAATAGCCTATGCGCCAATTTTTAGTGAACACTTACAATCCATGTCGTTATATAAAAATACATTTTGGGTGTTTTGCATGTTGTATTTTTATATTCCGATCTTTCTTGCAAGTCTAGTTTTATTCGAGGTTCTTTTAATTCAATGGCGCAAAAGAGAGCAAATGATTCAGCGAATTAGTGTACTTGATCCACTTACAGGCATTTATAATCGTCGTAGGATTGGTGAGAATATTGACTTATTAAAACAGCAGCAAAGCTCTTTTGCAGTTGTATTATTAGATTTAGATTATTTTAAGAGTGTTAATGACCAGTATGGGCATGATACTGGGGATGCAGTTTTAAAACAGGTTGCAAAAATTTTGACTGAGAATATTCGTGAACAGGATGTTGTTGGACGATTTGGGGGGGAAGAATTTATTATTCTCATGAGCAATGGTGCATTAGAAAATGCACTGAGACTTGCTGAGAGATGCCGTCAAGCAATTGAAAAAGAAGAAATACGATTAGATCATCAACAGACGCTCAAAGTGACGGCTAGTTTTGGGGTCGCAGTATCAACGAATCCTTTTTTATCAACAAAAGAAGAATTGATTCGTCAGGCTGATCAGGCCTTATATCTGGCAAAAAACAATGGGCGTAATCAGGTTTGTCATTTCTTTGAAGTAGAACTTACCCATTCATTCGGATACAAACAACGCGGTTAAACCGTTTCAAATTTTTTGCGATAAACTACACTTGTGATAAGGGTAATTAGACAAAGCACAACAATATAGTACACAGCACCAATATCGCGATATAAACTCAACCATTGTACCAATGGCAGCGTTAAGCCACCTGCAATTGCGTATGCAACATTGTATGAGAATGAAATTCCTGAAAAACGAATTGGGGCAGGAAACATCTTGACCAAGCTATAGGAAACTACACCGACTGTGCCAGAAAATAGACCAAGTAACATGTACAGTCCGAAGATCGTTGAATGAGCGGCATGACCTAAACTGTAATAAAAAAGACCTGCAGTGATTGCCACACTGAGCGATCCCAAACAAATTACGCGCCCAGCACCAAAACGATCAGCGAGAAAACCTGCCAATATACAACCCAGCATTTGCATCAGAATTGCCATGCTTTGCATTTGAAATGCATCCGCACGTTGAAAGTTAAATGTGGTGGTCAGTAAATTGGGGGTAGATAGGATAATCACCACAACACAACCGGTCAAAAACCAAGTAAATAGCATCCCGATGACAACGGCAGATTTATGGGATGCCAAAACTTGCTTGATGGGTAGATCTTTTGAGAGTTCTTTACGCGCCTGCATCGCTTTAAATACTGGGGTTTCTTTAAGATAACTTCTTAGATATAAGGCAATTAATCCAAAAACTCCACCGACTATAAATGGGAGACGCCAAGCCCAAGCATGGATTTCAGCTTCGCTAAACTTAAGTGAAATAAACAGCGACATCAAAGCGCCCAGTAAGATCCCCAGTGACAAACCTGAGGTAAGCAAACCATTGGCAAAACCAATTTTCTTTGTTGGTACATGCTCTGAAACAAATGTCCATGCTGCGGGAATTTCTCCACCAATCGCAATGCCTTGAACCACGCGCATCAATAACAGTAGCAATGGAGCAGCTAAACCAATGTCTGCATAAGTTGGCATTAGACCAATGAACAAAGTAGGGAGTGCCATCAGTAATATGGATAAACTAAACAGGCGTTTACGTCCTACGAGATCACCAAAATGTGCCATGATCACGCCACCTAACGGACGGAAGAAATATCCTGCGGCAAAAATTCCGTAAGTATTCAGCATTGCCCAAAAAGGACTTAAAGAGCTGGGGAAAAATAGTTCAGCAATGATTTTTGCGTAAAATACATAAATGACGAAATCATAAAATTCGAGCGCACCGCCCAGAGAAGACAATGCAAGGGTTCTTTTTGCTTCCTTATTGAGGCCCAATTTTTCGTCCATGATGATGCAATGCCTTAAAAGAGAAATTGAATGTGAATGTAATCATTTTAATTGACTATTTTTTACTTAAAAAATCAATATTTATTTTTACACATCATACTTATTTTTATAGGTGATCAAGTGATTTAAAAATCATTTCTGCTTTAAAAGTATTGCGATAAGTTAGATTCTAATAGATTTAAATATTGATCATTTATATGCTAATTAACCACGGGATAACACTCAGAATAATACCGCATACAGACATAATCATTGTATTTTCAATAAAATAAGGAAAAATCATCAAAGTGATACCACAGATAAAAGGCATGTTCATTCGCTGTCTTTTTCCATAGATAAAATAGCCTAAGCCAATTGAGCTAAAGATCAAGCCTAAGAATAGGGATGCTGTATTCATTATTTTCAACGATAGACTAGACGGTAGTTATTTACACGATCATGATTAAAAATGGTTTAAAAGACAAGCGGTCATTTGGCTTAGGTAAATAGAAATTCATTTGTACATAACCTACATACTTTTGCACAATAATTGAATTGGAAAGTGCATTTCAAATGCTACACTCATCTTTATCTAATTTACATTTGATCAAGGTACAAGATAATGAGTGCCGTGTTACCTGTCGCCCAACGTGGTGAAGACGTTTTAAAATTAATCGCAGCGCCTGTGGCTGAAGCTGAGTTTTCAAGTACTTGGTTAAATGAATTATCCAAGGCCCTACAGGCCACCATGTTAGAGCGTAATGGTGTTGGGATCGCCGCACCACAAGTGTATGTTTCTAAACGGGTGATTATTGTTGCTTCAAGAGCGAACCCTCGCTATCCAGATGCTCCTGAAATGGATGCAATCACAATGATTAATCCTGAAATCTTAGAGCAGTCTGAACAGACCATTTTGGGTGAGGAAGGATGTTTAAGTGTGCCCAATGAAAGAGGGCAAGTGGCTCGTGCTGAAGCAGTTACTGTACAATTTTTCACGCTGACTGGCGAAAAGATTATTCAGCAATTTCATGGCTTTCCTGCACGCATTGTGCAACATGAAATCGACCATTTAAATGGGATACTGTTTGTTGAAAGACTTTAAACTGAGAAAGCTTGGCTAAAATTTTACTTTGAATTTTATCTTTAATTCTAGCCAAGCTTTTCTACGTAGAATTGCTAATTGGATATTGTTAATTGGACTTCGCGCGCTGCAAGGCACCATTCCATAAGCTTAAATGATATTGTCTTTGGTCTGCGCTCATCTTAGGCTCAAAAGCACGATCTAATTGCCAAGATTCAGAAATTTCACTGAGATTATTAAAAACACCTGCCTTTAATCCTGCCAATGCAGCAGCACCCCAAGCGGTAGATTCCAAAAGTTTAGGGCGTAGCACAGGTACATTTAAAATATCTGCCTGAAATTGCATCAGCATATCATTTTGGCTTGCGCCACCATCTACACGTAATTGTTTTAAGGGTTGTGCAATATCCGATTGCATCGCAGTTAATACATCAGAAACTTGGAAGGCAATGGATTCTAAGGCTGCTCTGGCAATATGTGATTTATTGGTTCCACGTGACATTCCACAAAGTAAAGCGCGCGCTTCACTGTCCCAATGTGGTGCTCCCAGACCTGTAAAGGCTGGAACCAAAACGACACCATCTGTAGTGTCAACTTGGCAAGCTAGCTTTTCAACTTCAGCACTATTTTTGATAATTCCTAAACCATCTCTTAACCATTGCACAATCGCACCAGCCATAAATACACTGCCTTCTAAGGCATAATGAGATTGGTCTTGGCATTTCCATGCTAAGGTGGTGAGTAATTTATTTTTGCTATATTGAATATCTGTTCCTGTATTGAACAGCATAAAACAGCCTGTTCCATAGGTATTTTTGGCTGTTCCAGCTTCAAAGCATGATTGTCCAAAGAGAGCAGACTGTTGATCACCTAATACGCCACAAATGGGAATTTCCGCACCAAGAAGCCCTGTGGCGGTATTGGCAATATAACAATCAGATTGGATAATTTTAGGCAGAACACTCGCTGGGATATTAAATAATTCAATTAATTCAGCATCCCATTGCTGTGTTTTTAAATCCATCAGCATAGTGCGTGAAGCATTACTTGCTTCGATGACATGCTCTGAGCCTTGAGTTAAATTCCAAATTAACCAACTGTCGACTGTACCAAATGCGACATGGTTTTGTTCAGCCAGTGCTCTTAAGCCTTGCACATTTTCCAATAACCAAACCAGTTTTCCAGCACTAAAATAAGGATCTATTCTTAATCCTGTTTTTTTGTGAATTTTTTCAGATAAATTGTTTTGAACTAACTGATTGCACCAGTCTGTAGCGCGTCGGTCTTGCCAAACGATGGCAGGGGCAAGTGGTTTACCTGTTCGCTTATCCCAAACTACCGTAGTTTCACGTTGGTTGGTTAAACCAAGTGCTTTAATGTCTTTGGCCAATAGTCTTGCCGATGCGATTGCTTGCTGTACGACGGTGATTTGTGTGGTCCAAATCTCCATGGCATCTTGCTCAACCCAGCCCGAATGTGGGGTTTTAATTTGGGTTTCCCGTTGAGCAGAGGCATATACCTTTCCATGCTCATCGAAGATAATTGCTCTGCTAGAGGTCGTTCCTTGATCAAGTGAGAGTAAATAGCTCATCTTTTTTATATTTGTCCCTTGAAAAATAGTGATAGTAGCGCAATTATAGAACTAGGCGCATCATTTGATATAAATGTAGTGAATTATCTGCTTAATTTGCAACAATTATGTTATGATGCCCGTGTTATCTGGGGATGTTATTGGCTTCGACGCCGATGATGAAGCTCATAGATGCATGCCGAGAGCGCATTTTCTCTCGTAAATCAAATTTGCATATTTTAGTCGCAAACGACGAATCTTACGCTCTAGCTGCCTAAGGGCAGCTTGTCCGCTTCACTGAATACTTGTGGTCAGTGGACCCGACTGTAGCGCACGCACACAAGTCCGTATAAAGTCAAGCCTCGGGGCTTTATACTAAACTTAGAGGATCGCGTTTTGTACCCTGTTCGTCGGGTCACTTAATGTTAAAATAATTGACGATATCTAAGCATGTAGTATTCTCGAGTGTAGTGTTGGCGGACGCGGGTTCAACTCCCGCCATCTCCACCAAAATTATTGTTATAAATTAGCCACTTACTATAAGTGGCTTTTTTATTGCCACATTTTTGCCACACTTCCAACTTTTTGCGCCACATTCTTTTAAATATAAAAAAGGCACTTATTAAGTGCCTGTATTTAATTTTGCCATCTCTATCCTGTTTTTATCACCATGAATCCATTTAGCGTAACGTTTTTTGAGTATTGATATGCGAACTAAAAGTATTTCTTCGTACTCTGATTGCTTGTCACTTTGAATAAAAACTTCTTAAAAAGCACTTTAAATTTTAAGCTGAACTTGATAAAAGAAGCACTATTGATCAACATAATGAAATTCAATTGTTATGGCTAAAAAATATAAACTTTACCCGATAAAAACCATCAAAGATTGGGAGGGGGATGATTGGGATGTTTATGAGGAAAAATGTCTGCCGAATGGGTTAATGTTACTAAAAGGTCGAGGTTATGAGCGACTTCATGGGCATTGTGCCGAAATTATCCTGACGCATGAACTGGCTGAATTTATTAAACAAAATCATTCAGTGGAATTGTCCATTTTAGCTGAACAGCTTGGAATTTCTAAAGATGTGTTACTTCGTTTTAGAAAACGTCTTAATATAAGAAGGAAACTATCTGATTATGCATGGGTCATTGAACATCAGGACGAAATACTCTATGAGCGTTGCGATGTATTGTTCGAAAAATATCAATTAAATCAGGGTGACATTGGTCGATATGTTCGCTATCTAGTCCATAAGGTTGGCGTTATCAGGACTCGAAAACGAGCAAGAAAAGTTGAAGACGAAATTCAAGCAAAAGTTTTAGCACATAAAGACATTATTATTTCATGTAATAAAATTATTGATTTGGTTGAGGCGATGGATATTGCTGTCTCTACTGCAACAAGAGTTCATAAACAAATGTGTATGGAGCAAAATTTACCGACAACAGCCGAAAAATTAAAACAAAAAAGTACTGAGAGAAAACAATGGTTATTGGACAATCAACACGCTTTATTAAGTCATGATTTGACTATTAAGGAGATTGCTCTAAAGTTTAATCTCACACAATCACAAATCAAATGGGCAAGGATAGATTTAAAAAAGTTACTCAATATTCCCAAAAAACCATTAGCTATTGTTTGGGTTAGGGCGCATCAAGCAGATTTGGAACAGCTAAGTTATGCCGAGTTACAAAACAAATATCGAATGACTCAAGGGCAAGTGAGGCATGCTTTAAGAGTGCTCAAAAAACTGAAACAAAAAGAGACACAAAATGTCGTTTTAAAAAATAACTATAGACAGTTCTGTATAGACAGATTATTAAGTTGTTTAGTAGAATGGATCACAATCTAAAATCAAATAATAAACTATGTCTAACAATATTTACGCTGCCTTGGAGCAGCTGGGATTGACAGCTCAAAAGCGTGCGATCCATGCCCTATTTTCAAATTCGGTATTAAACGATCAAGTCTTCCTTCAACGTGTAGATGGAACTCATGAACTCAATGAGGGTGTACATCTAGAACTCATTTGTCTTTCAACCAATGCCCAAATTCCATTAAAACAATTTATTGGGAGTCAAGTAGCCGTTGATATTGTCAACGATAAATCAGAACTCAATCGAATTTCAGGGATTGTAACGAAGGCTGATATTGGTGCAAGCGATGGCTCACTTACGATTTATCGCCTAACGGTAGAAGATCCGACTGCACTTTGGAAACAGCGTAGAAATAGTCGTGTCTTCATGGCGAAATCTGCCGTTGACGTGGCTCAGTGTATTTTTTCCGAGTGGCAGCAACGTAGTCCGTTGTTTGCTTCAAGTCTAACACTGGATAAAAGTGGTTTAACCAAAGACTATGATGTACGTCCTTTCATTATGCAGAATAATGAGTTGGATAGTGAATTCATTCAAAGATTGCTAGCCTCCGAAGGCATTAACACTTTAATTGATGAGGCACAGCTTAAAGTTTCCAGTTCAAATGAACAAATCCAAGCTCAAAAACTAAGACTAATTGACAGCAATGATCACTACCAAGCACTGGATCGACGTAACATCCGTTTTCATCGTAGCAGTCCAACAGAACGACAAGACAGCATCACAGCATTTACAGGTTTGCGATCAATCCAGCCAACTTCAGTCCATATACAACGTTGGCAAGCGGATGCATTAGAAACAGAAGAAGGTGCTGGCTCAGTTTTAACTAAGCATCGACATTCAGACAATCAAGATTCAGCGAGTTTAGGATTAGAACAAGCATGGCATTTTAGTCCTGCATGGATACAAGACCTCAATGGAGAAGATGGTGCAACGCGATCAGGCAACAGTCAGATTGAACGGTTTAACCAAAACCTTAGCAACTACTACGACTCACAAGCCAAAAAATTTACGGCAACATCAACAGTACGTGATGCACAAGTGGGGTACTGGTTTGAATTTAATGAACACCCAGAGATAGATCAACACTCAGGTGCAGACAAAGAATTTTTAATTACATACAAGTCTTTCTATAATCAAAATAATTTACCTAAAGACTTAACAGATCAAGTTATAGCCTTACTCAAACAAAGTAACTGGCAACAGACTGAAATCAGCACTAATAATAAAGACGAACGTCAAGCAAATCACCTCATTCTCCAACGACGTAATATTACTATTGTCCCTAAATATAACCCTTTAACCCAAAGACCGACAGCGCACCCAATGCGTGCCAAAGTTGTCGGACCAAGTGGAGAAGAAATTCATGTGGATGAATGGGGGCGTATCAAAGTTCGCTTCCTGTTTACTCGTAATGAAGACAACACCCATGATGGCGGTGCGGGTTCTAATGACAATGACACAGATTCAGCTTGGGTCGATGTCCTAACTCCATGGGCAGGTGAAGGCTATGGGGCGCGATTCTTACCGAGAATCGGAGAGATTATTGTGATTGATTTCTTTGATGGCAACATTGACCGTCCATTTGTGGTTGGGCGTATCCATGAAGCGCAACGTCATCCAAGTAAGTTTGATGACAAAGGCAAACTGCCTGACACCAAGAAGCTGGCAGGAATCAAAAGTCGAGAGTATCAAGGCAGTGGTTACAATCAACTGAGGTTTGACGATACTACTGGCCAAATCAGCAGCCAGTTACAGAGTAGTCATGCCGCCAGCCAACTCAACTTGGGCAAACTGAGTCACCCAAAAGACAAAGCAGAAAGTGATGATCGTGGTGAAGGCTTTGAACTTCGTACTGATCAATGGGGAGCAGTTCGGGCAGGGCAAGGTTTACTACTTTCGACCTATAAACAAGACCAAGCCAAAGGTGAGCACTTAGATGCTGAAATTGCTAAGAAACAGCTAGAGGGTAGTCAGACCAACAGTAAAGCCTTAAGTGATATTGCCAAGAATCAAAAAACTGATGAAATTGAATCAGTTGAACAACTAAAAGAATTTGCAGAACAATTAGAGCAAAAAATTGCAAAATTTAATAAAGCCTTGCTTTTATTAAGTTCACAAGATGGGATTGCCTTAAGTACCCCTGAAGATATTCATATCTCCGCAGATTCACAGATCAATCAGATTGCAGGCGATAGCATCAACTTGAGTACGCAAAAGAATTTGATTGCACACGCACAAAACAAACTCAGTTTATTTGCTGCTCAAGGTGGCATTAAAGCCATTGCAGCGCAGAGTAAAGTCGAGATCCAAGCGCAGTCAGATGCATTAGATATTTTTGCCAAGCTGGGGATTAACATTTCATCTACTGATGACAAAGTTGTGATTAGTAGTCCTAAAGAAGTTGTGATTACAGGTGCAACTTCACAGATTACTTTAAATGGCTCAGGAATTTTCCCAAAAACAGGTGGAAAGTTTGAGGTGAATGCTGGGCAGCATGTATTTCAACCCGGCGCAGGTGTTAGTGCTAAATCTAACTTACCCCCACCGCCGAAACGTGGGCAGGGTGTACTCGAATTATTACATGACTATGCACATGGTGATTTTGTTAAACAAGGTGGTTATACCGTTATTGACTCTTTGGGTAAGCAATTTAAAGGGCAATTGGATGACAAAGGCTTTGTACGTGTTTCAGGATTAGCGACAGGTGCTGCCAAGGTAGTATTTGAAGATGACAAGCATAACCCTTGGGATGAAGCAAGTGATTTCAAACGTCCTCCACAATGGCCAAACGAAAATGACCCTGATGCGCAAAGTTTGATGGGTAAAGTTGAAACTGCTCTGAAAGGTGCGGTTACAGAAGCTAAGAAAGCATTAGGTCAATCCTTTACCAATCCAGCTTCAATTAAAAAGACCATTGAAACAGCTAAGGCATTAAAAGATGGTGGTGCAAAAGCTTTATTACCAATGTTGCAACAAGGCGTTGAAGCACAGTTGACCAATCAAATTGCCAGTTTAGTACCCAAAGCACTTGGGCAAAATCCTCTAGGGCAAGGTATGCCAAGTGGAGTACAAGGGATTGTTGCAGGCAATAGCCCCAAGCCCATTACGAATCCTTTAAGACAGCAAAACTCAAATAATTCGGGTCAGAGTACAACTTTGATGAATAATAACCCGATGAATGCAATGAACTTAACATTTAAATAAAAATAGAGAATCAAAAAGATGGGAATTCCACCAAAAAAAGTATCTAAACAGCAAACTAAACCAAGTGTAAGAACGAATACTGGTAAAGCAGCGGTTGCACCAATCAATACCATAAAAATGGCAGATGTAAATGCTGGAACGAAAAAAATTAATCAATGGCTAAAGCAAAATACAGGTGGTGTGGTTGATTTAGATACTTTGAAAAGTGTTGCAGGTGCTTTACCTGTTATAGGAAATATTATTTCATTAACAGACGCAGTTTACGATGTTATAGAAATCACTAAAAAGCCTAACCCAGGGTTTCCAGATTGGCTAAATTTAGGGATTGATATAATTGGTGTTATTCCGATCCCTCCTGGTTTAGCTGCATCTAGAATGGCGCTGAGACCAGCTCTAAAAGTATTAAAAAGTAAGAACCTTGCTAAAGAAATACCAGATGCAATTATTGATTTATTAATGATGCATGTAAATGAAAAAGTTGCAGGTGAGTTGGATAAGTTTGCAGAGAAGGCACAACCACTTATTAATGAAATGGTTGATAGCTGTGGCAAAAAGGGCAAAGAGCTTGGGAATAATTTTGCAGATGGAATGAGTAAATTGCTGAATGGGCAATTATTCGACTCTAGAAAGGATTTAAAGAATGCTAAATCCAGCTTTTCAAAAATGTCAGATAATATTTTTAGAGATTCAGGGAAAGCTTTTGATCATGGCATCGCATTTTTAAGAAGTGGTCTTTCTGTTGTTGGGCAAGAATATGGAAACACAACAGCTAAAGCTGCTACAACTTTTATCGGTGCAGATACGAAAGCTGCAATAAACAAGCAGATTGGCCTATTTAGAAAATTTAGTAATGCTGTACCAGCTAAATTAGCTCCTTTAGCTGAACCTAGTACTACCATGAGTGTTGCTTGGATGTTGCAAAAGCTGACACTTGCAGCTAAAAAATTCAAACAGAAAAAAGCCAAAAAGACGGTAGCTATTAAACCAAACCAAACTTCACAAAAAGATAAAAAACGTCCAAATGGAGAGTTGGAAACAATTCAAAACCAAAAAGGAGCAAATAACAATCCTAATGATAATTGCCAGTTAAATACAACAGGTGTGAATGGAAGTAAATCAAAGCCAGTAACAAAAACTAAAAAAAGTATTACTTATGCTTTAGGGACAGAATATTTAACTCATGTGGATGCATTTGAATTTGCTCTTTCTAGTTTTGTTTTATCTAGGACCTATGCTTCAAATTTGTATCAACTAGATGAGGGTGAGTTTGGAGCACGTTGGCTTACTCCATTTATGACACGTATTATTAATAAGACAGAATATGTAGAAGAAACAGAACAAAAAGAAGGGTATATCCATAAATTAAAAGGATTCCAATATATTGGAGCAGATGCTCGTCCAATTGCCTTGGCAGATATTAAAATTGGAGAAAGTATTCATGACCAACAGGAAGGATTTTATTACAGTATAATTTCTGAAAATGTACAAATGATTTCATTTGGTACAGAAGAGAAGCACATTTTTGAAAAAAATAATGATGAATATCGTTTATCGACCATTGAATATAAAAATGGCATGATAGCAGCAGTCCGTTATGACCACAAAATTAATGATAAATCTTATATTTCTGACATTCTAATTAAACATAAATCTCAGTTGTTATTGCACATTGCGTTTAGCATAAATAATCAAGGTAAAGTTGAAGATGTTTGGTCAATTGAAAAAGGAGAGTTAAAACGACCACTGGCAAGTTATAACTACAATGAAAAAGGTGATTTAGTTGAAGCCATTACAGAAAGTGGGGCAAGTTATCATTACGAATATGATCATCATCTTATAACACGTTATACAGATCTTACAGGTCGTGGAATAAATTTAGAATATGATGGAATTGAGCCAACTTCTAAGGCATATCATGAGTGGGCGGATGATGGTAGCTCTGAAGTTCGCTTAGAATGGGATGAAAATATTCGCCTTACTTATGTTATTGATGCATACGGAAATGAAACTGAATACTACTATGATATAAATGGTTATACCTACCGTATTGTATATCCAAATGGGTTAGAAGAATGGTATTTTAGAGATGAATGTAGTCGTGTCGTCAGACATATTGATATTGATGCTGCTATTAACGAATATGAGTTCGATGAGAATGGTAATTTAACTACTATTACACAGCCTGATGGTGCGACAGTTTACTATGATTATGATGATCAAGATCAACTGATTGGTATGGTAGATGCCGAACAAGGTCGTTGGTTTAAAGAATATGATGGATCAGGAAATATCATTAAAGAAATTGATCCACTAAAAAGAGAAACAAAGTACAACTATAATGGTATGGGGCTTCCTACACAAATTACAGACGCTAAGGGGGGGAGTAAGCGATTAGAATATGATGGCCAAGGAAACTTAATTAGTTATACAGATTGTTCAGGCAAAGAATCTAAATGGGAGTATGATCTCCGAGGTCGAGTGGTCTCTGTAGAAAACGCTTTAAAAAATAAAATTGAATATTTTTACAGTGATTTTACAACTGAAAAAAGAGAGCCTCTTGAAAAGGGTTTACCATTAAACTCCTTTGGTCAATTAGAAAGGATTAAATATAGTGATGCATTAGAAGAACATTTTATTCATGATGCAGAAGGGAGATTATTGGTTTATATTGACCCAACAGGTAAAAAAACATGTTATGACTATAACTCAGCAGGTTTGATTTCTTATCGCATTGATCCTCAAGGTTATAAAATCAAATATGAATGGGACAAACTCAATAGACTAAAACGTTTAATTAATGAAAATGGTGCAGCTTTTGAGTTTTTTTATGATGTCATTGGCCGCTTAACCAAAGAAATTGACTTTGATGGTAAAGAAACTATTTATGAATATGATGAGGCAAATGGTCAGCTTCAAACCAGTATAGAAGTTGCAATGCTTCATGGGCAAAATTTATCAGGAAATCTTGCGCCTAAAGATCGTATTCAACATTTTGTTATGGACAGTATGGGGCGTCTTGAACAACGTACTTCTGGTTTTGGATACAAAGGTCAAAATGAATTAGAAGAACAAAAGTTAGAGGAGTTTGCTTATAATAGTCATAGTCAAATTTTACTGGCAAAGAATGCTGAAAGTAAGGTCGAGTGGTTCTATGATGTTGTTGGTAATTTAGTTCGAGAGCACATTCAAGATAATACAACGTGTAAAACAGCTGTGTGGAAACATAGCTATGATGAAATAAATGATCGCATTAAAACCATACGTCCAGATGGACAAAATGTTGATTGGCTAACGTATGGTACAGGTCATGTGCATAGCTTAATTTTAAATGGTCATGATATTGTTAGTTTTGAAAGAGATGATTTACACCGTGAGACTGCCAGACATTACGCAAATGGCTTAAGTCAATTTGAACAGTACGATGAACAAGGTCGCTTAAGTCAGCAACAGATCGTCAAAGGTCATGAAAATGGCTATGCGTATGAGCAATTACAACTAGAGCAAAATGCTGTTCAAGATACAGCTAGCTTATTATCTCGTGTTTATCGTTATGATAAATCGGGTCAGCTTGCACATATTCAGGACAGTCGTCGTGGTGACATTTATTATAAATATGATCCACTTGGGCGTCTGTTTGAAGCGACATCAAAACTGGGTAAAGAAAAATTTAGTTTTGATCCAGCAAGTAACTTAATTGATCGAGATATTGACCAGCAAAATCACATTCATGAACGTGCAGCTGATGGAAATCAGCATGGTTATTTAAAACTGGTCAATAATGTTGTTCGCCAGTATTTAGATCAACAATATCAATATGATGCTTATGGTCAGCTGACGACTCAAAAATCAACACAAGGTGATTTGGATTTATCTTGGGATGTTTTAGGTCGTTTGGTACGTAGTCGTAATAGCGAATATACAGCTGAATATCGTTATGATGCGATGGGGCGACGTTTAGCAAAAAGAAGTAAGCATCATCGTACAGGTCAGGAACAAGACTTTGTTTATGGCTGGGATGGAGATACTTTGGCTTATGAATCCAATGAGCTATATACCAAGCATTATATTTATGAAAAAGATAGTTTTATTCCTTTAATTCAAGCCGTTTATCAAGCACCTATACAGAATCATACCACACCCGTTTGGGATGATAAATACAGTTTTAATCGAGATCCACTTTGGAAAAAGACTCAGAGTGGTCAAGGTTTTGATGACATTTGGTTCTATCACTGTGATCATCTAGGTACACCACAAGAGCTGAGTGATCTTAGTGGTCAGATCATTTGGAAGGCACAATATAAAGCTTGGGGTGAATGTAAAGCAGAGAAAGTGAAATCAAACTTCTTTGAAAATAGTGAAATCATTTCAAATAATATTCGCTTCCAAGGACAGTATTTTGATGAAGAAACAGGGCTTCACTATAACCGCCATCGGTATTATTCACCTTATGTAGGGCGTTTTATTTCTAAAGACCCAATTGGTCTTTTAGGTGGGCATAATGTTTATGCTTATGCTCCAAATCCTGTTGAATGGGTTGACCCGAGAGGCTTATCTGGCGGAAAAGGTTCTAAAAATGGTGGTGGAAAGGGGAGTAAAGGAGGAGTACCTCCTAAAAAGAAACCTTGCCCTGGAAATCCTTGTGAAGGTAAAGATCCCTCAAAAACAGCTCGGTCATGGCAAGGATCGGCACCTTATTCTGGTGTCGATGCATATAAAAATGTAGTAGTAAAAAAAGGCACTGTTTTATATACTTTGTATCCGCATGGTAATGCTCCAGGAAATTATCTTGCTACATCACCTGATGTAATAAAAGCTGGGACTGCTAGAGGTTATAACGATGCAGTACAAGTTGCACATACAGGAAATTGGGATAGCCCTAAAGCAAGAGATATGCGAACACAACTACATGCCTTCATTGTTACTAAAGATACGTGTATGGCTAAAGGTAGGACAGCTGCAAATCCTCATCTTGGTGCTGGAGGAGGAACTCAATATTTTATTGAAAACTCAGATAAAAAAAATCTAACTTCAACAGGTAAAATAATTAAATATGGAAAATAAATTGAATTTACAAATTATATTAGATGAAAAAATTTTAAAAATTGATAACTTAATTATTGATTTGGCTAATATTCATTCTTTAAATTTTTTGAAAAAAGAATCAATAAATGGCAAACAACACTACTTTTATAATCAACTAATTTATTTAAGTGATATGGTTGATTTGAAAGTATTTCTGAAAACAGAAAATATGATTTATATATTGTTTCAAACCCCAGAGTTTTTTGAAAAAAACTTGCTTAACTCTAAGGTTTTGAAAAGATTCATGAAAAAATATAAATTAGAGCATAGTAATTTCGATGTAGAACATCCTACTAGAGTTATTTTGAATAAAGAAAATCACAAGTGGAATTTAGTCGAGTTTACTTACGATCCCAAACAAGGTGATATTTCCATGAGTTTGGAATTTTAAAACGTAATAATAAAAATTATGCTTTCTTATTTTTTTAAAGTGAGGTATGAGTTAGTATAAGTCAATGAAATTTAATTTAAATGGAATATATATCTGTGAATGTCTAAAAGAAATCATAGTAAAAGGAATAGATTTAGGAAATTCTATTAGATCTTATAATCAAATTCCTGAATGGCCAGAACAAGATAGCACATTCATTTTTTTAGAAAACAAAATAAATATAACATCTTTGAATGATTTACCTGAATGGATTTTAGTGAGGGTGAATAATGATATGCATTATACTTGGTATAATGAAATTTATTGCAAAAAGCATCATGACTTATTAGCGGCAGGTGATATGTGATTCTAATCTACACGGTTCCCTCTAAAGCCAAATTTAATTAGGAAGAGGGGTTGGTAAAAGAGCCTTCTATACGGTCTGTAAGCTAGATTGAAGGAGAGTTTAAAGATTCTTCTTCAATTATTTTGAGTTCATAAATTATTTTGTGTGGTAAGTATCATTTTTTATAAATGATCTTTTTATAACCAAACGAAATGAGCATATCCATGCTTCTGCCTGATAAAAACAGAAGCATTAAATTTATGCCATTAAGCTTTTCGCTTTTCAAGAGAAGCTTCTTTTAAGTAAGCACCCTAATTCATCAGGCAATATATTTTGTTACTTAGTTATAAAATGTATCATGAAACTTAATAAAGCCTTGAAATTTAACAGTTTCAGGGCTTTTTTAATGCCTGAATTTCTATCATAGACATATACAGGCACTATCTGAAAATCACGCACTATCACTATATGATGTTACACAGGTGTGACACGCGTGTAACAGGTGAACTATGCTTTCAGACTCACAAGTAAAAGCTTTAAAACCAAAAGGCAAAAGATATTTATTTGCAGATGGTGAGGGTTTGTCAGTTGATGTATTTCCTACTGGTAAAAAGAAATGCATCGTTTCATACCGAGTAAATGGAAAACAGACTAGAAAGAATTTAGGTGAATACCCTGAACTAGGGTGCAAAGACGCCCGCCAGTTAGCTCGTCAGTGTAAAGCTGAAGCACTAAAAGAACAATTGGGCAAGTCTAAGAAGTATGCTTCTGTTAAGGCTGTGGAGAATAAGACAGGTAGAAAGTATAATTGGCGCAATCTTAAAAAGTGGTGTCTAGAAAAAGGTAGAGAGATTAAAGACATTGCAGATCCAAATTTTGGAAGTGTAAAAATTTATCCTAAGGAAGCATGGAAAGAGGTTTACGGAATTGAGTTGAAACGAATTCTTGGATAGGCAAAACCTCCCGAGGGAGGTTTTTTTGATGCCATTAAATTTCAGATCATTCAGATGTTGTTTTTTCAACTGATTGTGATGCTGATACATTCTTCTGCTCATTGGCTACTTTTTGTTTATGACTAGGCATATAGTCAGGTTCACTTGACATAGCCAAATATAAAAAAGTGAAAAAGATTGATGTTAAAACAGCAACGATGGCTATAAATTTCCAGCCTAAAACAGTTGATTCTGAATCATCTGTTGTGTGGTTGTTTTTCATGTAAACCCCAAAAGGAAAAGGTAAAAAAGTGCAACATTTATATCATAAAACCAACTAAAACTTTTTATCGTATTCTCTTGGAATGATTTTTAATTCAAAATTACAATTCTGTAATCTTCATCTAAGTTAAAGTAATAATTATGTGCTAAAAGTAAGATATTTCTAAAATTTGAGCTTGGACATGGAGCGAAATATTTGTAATTCAACAGCGCACTATGAATCGGATAGCGAAAAAAGCAAAAGCAACTTATTTCCAATATCAGTATTCATTTTAGTAATGATTATTTATGCATTCCTAGCAACAAAATTTTTGATTGTCGAAACTCCGCATGCAGATAAAGCGCAGACAGTATCGGGGAATACCAAAAGTGTTACATCAAAAAATTATTTCTGAATCCTTTTCATTTAATTCAACTTAAAAACCTCCTAACCGAGTTTTTAATTAATTCATTGATACTTTAAACGCACCCAAAGGAATGTTTCAGAATGAATAAATTACTATTAATTGGTACTTTTGGGTTATTGCCAGCGTTAGGTAACGCAGAATTTTTAACAACCTCTAAAGGTGAAAAAGTAAAACAAAAGGATGATCAAACTTCGGCTATTGTAAGGCTAACAGATGATGATTATGTTTTAGATGGAAAATATTATGATGTAACACTTAAAGATGGTAATAAAAAAGACGTTATTGTGAATGTACTGACATTTGTAGACCAAAAAGATGGGAAAAAATTAACTAGAGATCAAGCTATGTTTGGGATCAAAATGACAGAGATTCCAATTCTAGATGGTCTTAAAAATCGACACTCGTATGTTCCAGTAAAGGTTTATATTTATCAGGTTGGTAATTCAGTAAACATTACTATCGAGTATTTTGCAAAAATTTATGGTGCAAAAAAAATAGGATCAAATTCTAAAGACTTTACTATGGATCAAAATGGTGAAATTCAAATTGTGCAAGAATGAATTTAAAACACAAAAAAACCGCCTTTCGGCGGTTTTTATTGAACCTAATTTATGAGCAATTTTCGACTTAAATATTTTCGTTAAAAAACTGGCTGAGAACTTGAGCAGCTTCATCAACATATTTGGGAACATCGTAAAGTTCCATGTGATTTGAACCTTCAACGATATAGAGTGATTTTTTTGTACTTGCAGCACGATTAATTAAGTCTTCACTCATCCATTTACTCCCTGCAACGCTGCCTGCAATTACAATCAGAGGTTGAGTTAAGAAAGCCTCAGCTTTGTTATAGGCATCATAAGTAATGATCTGCGTTAAGCTACGTGCTGTTGCGACTCCTGGTGAGTTAGGATGTTCTGCACGTGGTGTATGGTAATATTCCCAAGCCTGACGAAGCTCTTCATTAGGTGCATCTGCTTCATTTAACGGAGCCAATGGAATTGTTGCAAATTCATGGCTATTTGCATCAGCAGTACGTGCATCTGAGCCTGCCTGAATGTAAGGGATTGCATCGACATCTTTAACGGTATTTTCCCAGCCATTACGGAACATTGAACCAATATTGACAGCACTTACTGTTCCAATCGCCTTGATACGTCTGTCATTGATTGCCGCATTCGCTGTATAACCTGCACCTGCACAGATACCCATCGCACCGATACGATTGTGATCGATATAACTGAGTGTTGTTAAATAATCAATCACTGCGCTAATATCTTCAGTACGAATGTAAGGGTTTTCTAATTGACGCGGTAATCCTGTGCTTGCACCTTGATATGACGCATCAAAAGCGATGGCAACAAAGCCCTGTTGAGCTAATTTAGAAGCATACAAACCTGCAGTCTGCTCCTTAACACCACCACCCGGGTGAGCAACAATAATCGTTGGATATTTCTGATTTTCACTAAAATTTTCAGGAAAATGAATATTTGCAGCAATCGTAATATCTTGCCCATTTTTATTTAAAAAAGTAACTGTTTTCATAGTATTTATCTCACTGATTGAATTAAAGATTTGCTTTATAAAAAGGGATCAATTTAGCTAACGCTTTTTGAACAGGTTCAGGTTTGTCATAAAGATCATAGTGAGACCAACCTTCGACAACTAGTAACTCTTTTTTCTCAGAGCGTGCACGACCATAAATTTCAAGCGTGTCACGATAAGATCCAAATCCACCAACTTTATCACCTGCAATGAGCATCAGTGGTTGAGTCAATAAAACTTCTGCTAAATGAAAAGCATCCCAACCGATTGAAACTGCTGATTGTGAAAATAATGTTTTAGCCACACCATTTGGTTTTTGACCACGTTCAGATTTGTAATAATCAGTCGCTTCCAAAACATCAATATCCGTCAACCCTGCTACCTTAGCTTCTGAAACTGAATTTGGTAATAAGTCATCGACTTGTTTCATTTCGCCACGTGCTTCGGCAGTACGTTGTTGAGCAATCAATTCCAACTTTTCAAGTGGATTCCAACCACTAAAAGCTTCTCGGGATAAGCGTCCAAAATTTACAGCATCAATTGTGCCGACTGCTTTAATACGTTTCTCCGTCATTGCAACATTTAAGGCATAACCACCGCCACCGCAAATACCTAAAACGCCAATACGGTTTTCATCGACAAAATTTTGAGTCACTAAATAATCTGTGACGAGGCGGAAATCCTCAACACGTAAAGTGGGGTTTTCAGTCGAACGTGGTTCACCACCACTTTCACCTTGAAAACTTGCATCAAATGCGATGACGACAAAACCTGCTTTGGCTAAGGCTTCACCATAAACATTGCCAGATGTTTGCTCTTTACAACTTCCAATTGGATGACCTGAAATAATGGCTGGGTATTTCTGATTTTCATCAAAATTTTCAGGGAAATATAGGTTTGCTGCAATTTCCCAATAGGGCGCTTTTACTTTTACACTTTTCATTTTTGTATCCTTTAGAAATAAGTGGGTATTACATGAAGTACGGTTTATCTGCATCTGTATGCGGTTTATTCACACCTAAATTTTTTCTGCTGTGAAATGTAGGATGATCAATGATTTCAGTAACTAATTGCGCAACACTTTTACGGGAGACGACTGTTCCTTGAAATGCTTCACCTTTTTCTGTTGTTTCAAAATCCACTTCGTTTTCATCCATCAACCATGCTGCACGGAGAATGGTGTAGTCCAAGTCAGAGGCTTCAATCAGATCGGCAGATTGACGATAAGGCGGTAAATATTGACCAATTTCACGCTCATTCCATTCACCAAATTTGCCTGAAATTTCGTTATAAATACCTAATGAATTGATGGAAATAAGTCTTTTCACTTCACTTTTATTCATTGCCTGAATAATATTTTGAGTTTGTTGTTCCATTTCACCTGCGAGATTGGCATAAACGATGTCCTTACCTTTCATCGCACCATTGAGCTGATCCATATTCAAAACATTGCCTACAATAATCTGAGCGTTGTGTATATTTTTCACACTAATTTTATTTTGATCCCGAACAAACAGTGTGAGTTTTATGTCGTTTTTATTCGCTAAAAACTTTACAACCCATTGTGCAATTTGACCACTTGCACCAAGGATCAATATATTTTTCATGTTGTCTCAGCCGGTTCTCATTTCGATAAAACAATATTAGCAAGGCATAATTGTATTGATTAGATGCTATAATTAGATTGATGACATTAGTAATACTTATGAATCATGAAAATTAATTTAAATGATTTGATGACTTTCACAGAAGTGATAAAAAATCAAAATTTTACAAAAACGGCAGCAAAATTAGGCATTACCCAGTCAGCTGTAAGCCAAAGTATGAGTCAATTGGAAGAGCATATTGGCTTAAAACTTTTTAATCGAACGACTCGTAGTTTGACCTTGACAGATGCAGGTCACCGATTAAGTGAATTGGTCGGAAAAAATCTTGAAGACATTACACTTGGTTTGGAACGACTGAGTGCCATGAAAGATAAGCCTGCTGGAATTGTGAGAATTTCAGCAGATGAATACGTGATCAAATATCATATTTGGAACAGGCTAAAAAATACTTTAAAAAATTATCCTGATATTCAACTTGAACTAATTTCTGAAAACAGACGTATAGATATTGCAAAAGAAGGCTATGACGCAGGTGTAAGATTAGGTAATTTGGTTGAAAAAGATATGGTTGCCATTCCTATTAGCCATAAAATCAAAATGTGTTTAGTCGCATCGCCTGATTATTTAGACAAATATGGAATACCTCTATCTATTGATGATTTAAAAAAACATCAATGTATTCATGTCCGAATTTTAACGGATCATTCGCTTTTACCTTGGGTTTTTAATGATGATGGACAGAACATTTCATTTAAGGGAAGTGGACAACTGACATTGACAAGTATTGAACAGATTGCAGATGCAACGCTGAATGGTTATGGTATTTCTTATTTACCTAAAGATTTAGCAGATACATATATAAATCAGGGTTTATTTTTTGAAATCATGCCTGAAAAGGCAATTACTCTGCCTCCTTTTTATTTGTTTTATACAAGCAGAAAGTTAATTTCTCCGGCATTCTCTGTCATTAAAAATGCACTTCTTTATTAAGTAATTTTAAAAATCGTAAACTTACTGTAAGTAAGTTGACTCTAGGTGCCGCACCCGAATTCTTAAGCCTCTAAATATATTATGTGGTCGTCATACGAGTTTCGAGACAAAAAAGCGAGAAAATTTCTTGCGGAATGCCGCAATACTAACCATAAGTTATTTTTTCCACACGAAGATAAATAATAATTTAAATTAATATGAAAATACTAAATCCACTCACCCGAGTGGGTTTCTTTTTAACCAATTAATTAGTATCTTGGTCTAAATAGATTCAGGATATATCATGAAAAAGATAATTTTAATAATTTTGATTAGTCAGGCACTTCTAGCTTGTGCGAGCGTAGCTACCCAACGCTATGAAACACTTAATGATCTAATGCAATCATGGGTTGGATCTTCAGAAGAAAAACTTATAAATAAGTGGGGAGTGCCAGATAAGAGCTATACATTAACAAATGGAAATAAAATTATTTCTTATGAAACTTTTGTTCATCCAGGGCGTTATTGTGAAGAAAAATTCATGCTTGAAAAAGGGATCATAGTGAAGTGGGGGCACTCTCGTTGCGATTTAAGTTTCAGTAATGCTAAGAAAATATCAAAAGATATTCCAATTCCTCAACCGACTCTTTGATAGTCTAAACGTTGTGTAGTTTTATTGATTCAAACCTCCTTCGGGAGGTTTCTTTATGACCTTAAAATTAGTATCTTGTTTAAATGAATAATTTAGTAAAATTTATGAAAAGATTTCTTATTTTAAGTTTGTTACTCGGAACGAGCGGTTGTAATGAAAGCTCAACAGGTTTAAAAAAGAATGCGATAAATGCAGCTTATAAAAATTGTTACGGTTATCTGAATGACCTTGTTGAAAGCCCATCCAGCCTTAAAATAAACAAAGCAACTCCAAAAATTAGCTTCCCTGAAGATAATTTGATTTATAAATATTTCAATGAATCCCTAATTGATAAAAATACAGGAAAGATTTCCCAAGAAAATATTGATGAAAATACAAGGTTTAGACAAATTAGTTTTGCCATAGATTATGAAGTAAAAAAATCTTATCGTTCCTTATTAAGAGACAAATTTGTTTGTTCATATGTTTATGAGTTAAAAGGGAATGAGGAGTCACCCAATGAGATGTACTTAACAAGTTGGGAAACAAAAAATGAGATTAAAAACACCTATATTCCACTAGATGTTAGAAATGAATCTAATTTCAGAATGGATCAAAAAATAGTTAAACCTATTACTGAAATATCCTCAAATTTTACAAGTAGAGATAAATTATTATTTACAAACGTAGAGTTTCTTTACAAAGATTCTAACGAGCCTGAAAATTGAAAAAATTAATATGTTGCATGAGTTTATCTTCTTGGGGCTCACTGATTTAAGGCGCTGAATAGCATGTTTCAGCATCTGGATTTTCTTCACAAGAAACTACAACCTTGCAGCTGTCTGATTGCTCACATGCATGTGCATTGGAATATGAAGTATTTTCCGTAGCAATAGTAGGCTCAGTAGATGAACCGATTTCTGACTGAAAATTTCGGGTTGGTTGTAAACTACATGCACTTAATATTGTTAAAGAAAATCTTAATGAAATTATAAACTTAATCATTATTTTACTATAAGCCGTATTTTAAGGATTCTGAATTATATAGTTTTTGGGAGTGAGTTGTTCTACTTTTAAATTAAAGGATTTGCGCCCAGCTTATATAGTAGCAATAGTGTGATTAGCAAATGAGTTGTTAATATCTGATAAATATAATGAATTTAATAATTTTAAAAGCTACTGAAAAACATAGAGTCTGAAAAACTAGAATTAAAAGTTAATTAAATTTATAATAGTATTACATTGAGAATAAATATTTATTTAAAACAATCATTTAGTTGGTAATGGAACTAAGATGTCTAATATAAAAAGTAGTCCTAAAATTGGTCAATCATCTTCAAATTGTATAAGAAATTTTACAGTTCAATTCCGACGCCCTTATGAAATAGGTATGCCATCTGATAATTATAATGGTGAGTATGGGTTTGATTGGGTGCGTGATGAATATATTTACCCACTGCTTAGTATTGGTGGAAAGAAAAATACAGTTATAGATATTTTAGGTACTCCGCGTTTTGTTCATTCAGAATTATATAAAGTATTTTATCATGATGTTAATACTCGTATTAATTTTCCTTCTAGATACTTTCCATCATGGCTATACATTTTTGCTACTGATTGTAAAGGCGTCTATGGGAGTGAGGAGATCAACAAACAGGGTGCTTGCCTTGATATAGAAATTCATCAAGAATATTTGGAAAGTATTAAGGGAGAATATATTGAGGAAAAAGAAGCTTTAACTGACAATGGAACTATTTTACAGTTTGAAGCATCAAATGATAATATAAAAATTTCATCTTTTGACAATAATCAAAATGCCAAAAGTATAGAAGAACCTTTAAGTAATTTTATCAATTCAAATCGAAATTTTATGAAATTAGGATTGGATTATGATGAAGATAATAACTTAGTTGAAAGAAATAGATACTTTTATAAGAAAAAGAGTGCGATAAAGATAATCTGTTCTGGAGGTACATTAAAAAATAATGAACACATTATAGTTAAAGCAAAAAGAAATAATTGTGAGCCAGAAAGTGTAGGGATAATTTATATTGCTCGAAATGAAACAATTTATACTATAAATATTATAGAAATAGATGTGAAGGTTAATGGTGAAATTATACCAAAATCGAAAAATCACCAATTAGAGCTAAGGAATATGTTTTTTAATCAAGCACTTACTGTTTTTAAGGTTGTTAAAAAGGAAGTTTTTGATTTGGACTTACTATCTGTAAGTGATACTGAAGTAAAAGATTTTGTTGATAAATGGTGGAACAAAAGATTAAAAAGTGATGATAAAGAAAAGTATCTTGAGGTTGTTTCGAATGAAGAGGAACTCCTTAAATTAAGTATAGAGCGAAAGAAAACTGTAGATCCCACTGAATTTTCTGATGCTGAATTCATTAGAGAGTTAAAAGAACTATATTGGCGGAAAAAAAAGGTGGGGTTGACTCCATATAGTGAAATAGAAAGGAATACTTACATTTTTTTTGCACCAGTATCTGTTAGAAATGCACGTGAAAAGGATACTGACAAATGGAGTTATGTTTTAGGTAGCGCAAGTTTCAAGGCCCATTCAAACATACTTTATTCGGAAGGTAAGTATTCAAGTGATGAAGAGTTTTCAAATGCAGTTGTAATATTTAAGGATAGCGTGGAATTTGGCTTTCTTGAAACTTATGCTCATGAGTTGGGGCATGCACTAGGGCTAACACATACATTTGAATCTGGTGAGATGTTTAAATATCAAAAGGGTTATACAGATAATTTTATGGATTATCCTCAGAGAATAGATAATACAGATTCAAAATTTATAGATAGATTAAATATAATTTCTAAATATCAAATTGATATGATCTATAAAAGGAGTCGAGTAGGCGGGATATTGCATCCATGGAAATGGACATATCCTGAAGTTCCACTTACCTCCTCAAAAGATGAGAGTGAAAAAGAAGAGGATGAAAAATCTGGTATAGAGAAAATAATTGATAAGATAGAAAAGTTTATCTTTGACTAAAGAGACTCACTGTAACTAGTGACAATATAAGTGCTGCATCAAAAAATATTTTTAGATTCTTTTCACTAAGTTCAACTTAAAACCCATTCAACAGAGTGGGTTTTTTATTAGACCAAATTTATGAGCAATGAATAATTTACCTTCCCATGGGTGCCAGCAGAAAACTCAGCGCTTTAAAGTTGCAAGCAGCTGATGCAGAAAGATTGATTGAGGCGTGGCCCTCTGGGTGAGGGCTGATTCGGAAAACGGTTACTATGTTAAATGATTCATGATATTTAATGATTTTAAGAAACTTGCTTCAAGACCAACCCTTTTGACGATTAAGAGCGTAAGGAAGAAGTGAAGCCAATGCCAATACTGCCAGTACAGCACCAATCCATAAGCCTGAACGTAAGCCGTAACCATTCGTAATTGCTAGACCTCCAATATACGAACCGCCACCTAAACCTATATTAATCACTGAGGTGTGTACTGCATTGACCATAGGACCTGGATGAGCAACACTGACAATTCTTGCCATCATTGCTGGATTCATTGGAACACCAGATAATCCAATCAAAATTATTGTAATAATTGCTACTGTTTTATATTCGGCAAATATTGCAAAAGCGAATAAGGAGATACTTAATACGGTTAATCCGATAAGCATGATTTTTAGGCTGTGGTCATGTGCTAAACGACCAGTAATAGTATTTCCCACGATATTTGAAAAACCAAATGCCATTAAAATAAATGGAACTACTTGCATGCTAAATCCAGTGATATCGACCAAAACAGGAACGAAATAACTAAATGCAGCAAAGCTTGCTCCAAGAATTAAGCAACTTGTTGCACATGCTTTCCAGTAAGCTTTATTTTTAAAGGCTTTAATCTCTTCTTCCATTCTAAGTTGCCCACTACTTTTCACTTCAGGTAAAAGACGTAATAGAGCAATCAAACAAATGAATACCAATACTGCTACTAAACCAAAGGTGACACGCCAGCCCCATTGTTGGTCAATCATAGTCGCAAGCGGGACTCCAAACACATTGGAAATCATAAAACCTCCAATAACAATGGCTGCTGCTCGTGGGCGATTATGATTAGGAACCATAGCCATACTTGTGGCAAGTGAAAGACTCAAACAACCTGCACATAAGACGCCCGTGATAAAACGAATTGCAATCAAAATAGTATGGCTAGATATAAATGCACTTAGGCCTTGGATTACTACATAGAGTGCAAACAGAATAAGTAAGACTTTACGATATTGAACTTTATATTTGAGGAAGAAGAAAGTGAGTACAGGTCCACCTAACATGACACCAAAGGCATAATATGAAATTAAATGTCCAACCTCACCTACACTGATTCCAAAGGCTTGGGACAAAGTGGCGGTCATACCAGCGACCATCAATTCTGCTGTACCAATTGAAAAAATCGCTAGACCTAATATATATACTGCTAATGGCATTTTTTGAATAAATTCCTATTTCTTGAACGTTCATTACAAAATGAAAGGGTTTAGTTTCTTTAACACTAAGTATGTGATTACAAATTAGCTAAGAGACCATTAACTACATCTTTCAGAAAGCTTTTATCTGAAATATTTTTGTTCAGTACACGCAAACCGTAGTAGCCAGCTAAAAATCCTCGAGCCATTTCAAGGGCTGAGGCTTTTGTACTGAATTCCCCATTGGCTTGTCCTTCGACAAATACTGTGAGGAGAGAGTTCTCTAGGCGCTGTCGATATTCTAGATTCAGGCTGGAGACAACCTGATCTTTATCACCCATTTCTAAAGCAGAGAATAAGACCATGGCTTCGTGCTGTTCTGATTGTGAAAGATCCTCAGCAATCCCCCAAAGTAAAAGGGATCGTAATCTCTCTTTGAACAGCCCCGACTGTGTGAGAATGGATAATTGAGCCGCCATGGTTTGTTCATGGCTACGTAACAAAGCTTGTTCATATAAAGATTGTTTGCTACCAAAGGCGTTATATAAACTTCCGCGCCCTAATCCAGTAACATCACATAAATTCTGTGCAGAAGTACCTGCATAGCCATTGCTACTAAATACAGTTATAGCTGCATCAATGATTTCTTTATCTTCAAACTGTCTTGGACGGCCTGGATAATTGGATTTGTCATCACTCATGGATGAGCCTGAGTGGGAGTGAACTATGAGGGATACTAGATATTATGGAACGAGTTGTCAAATATTAAATTAAATCTTAAAAATAATAGCTTACTTATAGATTCTTTCTAATCGTAAAAATAGAGGTGTTGCTTGCTAAAATCGATAACTTAATCAATCACCAATAACAAAAAAACCTTGTTCAAATTTTTAAAGCTTGAGTCAGGGCAAGGGAAAGAAATCACACTATGAATCATTGATACAGTTGCTAAATAGCTTTCTTTAAATGATTTTTCCTAAATGAATTTGTCTATATAATCAAAGCTAATTAAAGATGGGATAAAACAAATGAAAAAAATAATCTGTATTTTGATTCTCAGTTGTAGCGTACTTTCAAGTTTCAGTCATGCCTGTGAATCGACTTCATTAGACTGGGAAAAATTTTATAAAATCTATGATTCAAATAAAAATGGTACTTTTGAACTTAATGAATTTCTAAAGGTTAAAGATTTTGAACCATATTCTTGGCCAGATGATAGACGGTTTCAAGGCAAAGATAAAAACATTAAATTATTTAAATATCTAGATGAAAATCAAGATGGAAAACTTGTAGAAGATGAATTTGTCAAAATTCACGGTTTATTCCCTGACCCTTGTGCTAATTGGCTTCATAAAGCTTGGTGGAAATTTTGGTAAGTGATTTAAAATATATATCTTAAGGTGAGTCAGAGTAAGACGTTTTGTTCTTATAATGTTTTGCTTTAATAGTGAGGAAATGATGGTAAAATTAAGAAAGAGGATCTGAGTTCAATTCGGAAATCGGAAACCTAACTCAGAATAAGTTTTAAACTGTCACAAAAAATCATTAACTATCAAAGCTGTGTGTTACACATAAGTTACACAATACATATCCTAGACAATAAATATTTAATATATATAATGAGTTAAGGCTTTAATTAAACTCCCGCCATCTCCACCAAATTTGTAAATCATGATCTATCACTTAGTTATACGATGTATCATGAAACTTAATAAAGCCTTGAAATTTAACAGTTTCAGGGCTTTTTTAATGCCTGAATTTAGTTTTGTCATCTCTATCCTATTTTGATCACCATGAATCAATTTTGCATATCGCTTAATTAATATTTGCAAGCGATGACCAACTCGATCAATAAAAGTTTAGCTTTCATAAAATGAAAGTTAAGTTTCCATAATTAATGTTCTCGTATTCTTTTAAGCCACCTAATCTACGTCTATACCTTTAATAAGTTATGGAGTCGTAAATGAAAGGGAAGATTGCTTTAGAAGAACATTTTGCAATTCAAGAGACACTTGGTGATTCGGAACGATTCTTTGTACCAGATGTTTGGAGAACTAAGCGGAGCCAATTACTCGATATAACTGGTGAACGTTTACGCCGCATGGATGAAACGGGTATTGAATACTCAATCATTTCTTTAAATGCACCTGCGATTCAAGCGATTGCAGATCCGAAAAGAGCTGTTGAAGTTGCAAAAATTGCAAACGACACCTTAGCGGAATTAATCGCTAAACATCCTGATCGCTTCGGGGCTTTTGCTGCATTACCATTACAAGACCCAGAAGCAGCGGCGAAAGAACTCAATCGCTGCATAACAGAACTTGGTTTTGCGGGTGCTCTAGTAAACGGTTTCTCAAATTTAAATAACGATGAAACAGCAAGATATTATGATGCTGGGGAATATTTAGATTTTTGGAGTGAGGTTGCTAAACTCGATGTACCATTCTATTTACACCCGCGTAACCCACTTTTAAGTCAGCAATTGGGTATCAAAGATCATCCTTGGTTAATGGGGCCTGCATGGTCATTCTCAGTTGAAACAGGTGTACATGCACTGCGTTTAATCGGTTCAGGTTTATTTGATAAATACCCAAATATTAATATTATTTTAGGGCATCTAGGCGAGTTAATTCAAAATAATATTTGGCGTACATCGCATTGGGCTTCAGCGAATGGTCGTAATCCACTCGGTGTAAAAGCAGAAAAACCATTTATTGATTATTTCCGTAAGAATTTTTATTTAACAACAAGTGGTAACTTTCGAACTATTACCATGAAAAATGCAATTGATGAAATTGGATCGGATCGCGTTTTATTCTCAAGTGATTATCCATTTGAAGATATGGAAGAAGCGACGCATTGGTTTGATCATGCCGAAATTGGTGAGAATGATCGAGAAAAAATAGGCCGTCATAATGCACACAAATTATTCAAGTTAAGCATTTAAAGTAGCTCAAGCCAATAACAATGATTGTTATTGGTATTTTTAATGCAGTAAAAGGATTTTATGATGAAAATAATATTAGATATACAGCAAGCCGTTGATACTAGAATATTATCTCTGCAACAGTGGATAATATTTATACTTTGTTTTTTAGTGATTTTAGCAGATGGGATTGATACGGGGGTAGTCGGGTTTATCGCTCCTGCATTGTTAGATGATTGGGGGATCACTAAAAATGATCTACGCCCAGTGATGAGTGTTGCCTTAATAGGAATGGCGATTGGAGCAATATTTGCAGGAATATTAGCCGATAAGATTGGACGAAAATGGGTCATTATTGGTTCTGCATTTATTTTTGGTGTTTTAACCATCCTGACAGGTACTTCAAATAACACGACTGAAATGGTGATATATCGATTCTTAACGGGATTAGGACTTGGTGCTGCAATGCCAAATGCCGCAACACTCGTATCTGAATATATGCCAGCGCATCGCCGTGCATGGATGGTGAATTTATTATTTTGTGCACTACCGCTTGGTATTACGATTGGTGGTGTTTTATCAGCAGGTCTGTTATCGAATCATGGCTGGAAAATGGTGCTATATATAGGCGGGGCTATTCCTGTAGTGGTTGCCGTTGTATCGATTTTTCTTTTAAAAGAATCGCTACATTTTTTGATTAAAAAACAAGGACAAGTCGAAGCATTAGAAATTGTAAAAAATATACAGGGTAAATTTATCGATGCACAATTAGTTCCTGTTAAAAGCATAGATGCTGATTTAAGTGAAAAAAATACCAATCCCGTTGGTCTTGTCGTCGGCAAGTTTATTGTACCCTCTGCAATGATGTGGCTCTGCTGCTTTATGAGTTTATTGGTATTTTATGTGCTTACAAGCTGGATGCCCACGCTTCTTAAGGAATCAGGATTTACACCGGAACAGTTTAGTTTAGTCACAGCAGTTTTCCCATTTGGTGGCGTTGCAGGAACAATCCTCATTGGTTGGTTTATGAGTAAATATGACGTGAATAAAACCATCACTTTTGCATATTTTATATCAGCCATATTATTCGTTATAACAGGATTTCTTACTCAAAATATTTATTTACTCGCATTGTTTATTTTCTTAGCAGGTGCTGGTTTGGTTGGCGCACAATCCTCATTGCCATCTTTAGCTGCGATATTTTATCCTGCAGAATGCCGTGGAGTTGGTGTTTCATGGATGCACGGATTAGGCCGTTTTGGCGCTATTTTCGGGGCATTTTTTGGCGCTTATATTTTCACATTTAATCTCGGTATGAGCGGCATTTTCTTCGTACTTGCATTGCCTATTTTAATTTCGGCGCTAGCGCTTTATTTAAAAGGGCGTTATTCAACTTCTAACGTGACAATTCCTCAAACTTCAAAAGTTTAAATAAAAAAACAATAACGACTACCTCAATGATTTTCAGGTAGTCAGGATTTTTACACCTTAAAGATTTAAGTAAAAATAGGTACATATCATGAAGAATATATTTTTCCTTGGATTAGTCGGCCTCACGACAACGCTGCCCACAATTACAAATGCTGAATTTATCAAAGATCGTAAAATATCGTTAACCACAAAAAATTATTACTTTGATAGAGATTATATAAATAATGTTCCATATCCTGCAGCAAGAGATTGGGCTCAAGGTTTTATCCTCAATGCTAAATCTGGATATACCAGCGGAAATGTGGGCTTTGGTTTGGATGTTCTTGCTTTAGCAGGTTTTAATCTTATGGGAAATAACAAAGATTATGCTGCTTCAGGTTTATTGCCTGTAGATAGAAACAATGAGCGTCCTGATCAAACAGGAGAGTTGCACTGGACCTTGAAAACCAAAGTAAGTGATTCGACAGTTCATATCGGGACACTTTCGCCGATGCTTCCAGTAATTTTTTCAAGCCCTGCACGGTTATTTCAACAGAATTACCGCGGTGCACACGTGCAGTTTAATCAAGTAAAAGATCTTAAGCTTCATGGATTATATGTCGATCGAGTCAATCATAGGGACTCTACGAACTATGAAAAAATTCGTATAGGAAATATCAATGGGCGATTTAAAACAGCTGCTGAGTCTTCAGGCTTATATATGCTTGGTGCTGAATATCAATTTAGTGAAGGCGTTAAAGCAGATCTATATCACGCAAATTTGCATGATGTATATTATCAAAATTTTATTGGTGTCAAAACTAAACATGATGTCGGAATCGGTCATGTTCTTGGTGATTTTAGAGCGTTTCTCAGTGAAGATGCCGGAAAAGAATTAGCAGGGAAAATAGACAATCAGCATTTAAGTGGGATCGTCGGTTTAAATATTCTTAATCATACCTTGAGTTTAGGATATATGCACTCTTTAGGCGACACCGCAATGCCAACATTGGGTCATGCTGAACCTGCAGTATTTATGGATAGTATAAGTGCTGATTTCACCAATCAAAATGAAAAAGTTATCAGTGTTCGATATGACTATGATTTTAAAGATACTGCTTTAGATGGTTTAAAATTTATGGCGAGATATAGCCAAGGAACTGATATCGAAATTCCTCGGTTAAAGGGTGAGGTATTTGAAGAAGACTCTTTCGATTTTGATCTAAATTATCGCATACCTCGTGGAATGCTCAAGGGTGTTGGTATCCGTGCTCGCTATACGCGTTATCGTAATGATTTACCTAATGAGAGAATCGTATTCAGACCCGCCAATGAGACGAGGGTCAATGTTGATTACACGTGGAAATTTTAAAGCATAAAATAAATGGAATGTTATCGGAGGTTTGGCTTATAACATTCCAAGAAAATTCAATAATTAATATTGTCTTTGGTAAAGTTAATAAAATCTTTGACAACCTCTCTCTTTTTTAATTTTGAATACACCATGTAAAGTGATAATTCAGATGAATGATTGTCTTTAAAACACTCAATTAATATACCTTCTTCTAATTCTTGTTTGACCTCGTGATATAGACGATATCCGATACCAAATCCTTGAATCATCCATTGGTGCGTAACTTCAGCATTATTACTCTTTAAATAAGGGTGTACATGAACCTCAAATATTTCGTCATTTATACTGTATTTCCAATCTTGATATATGTGACGATTTCTTATTAGGCAAATGCAGCGATGATTGAGTAAGTCTAAGGGATGTGTAGGATAGCCAAATTTATTAAAATATTTGGGGGAAGCACAGAATATACGTCTAGTATCGAGTAAAACCTCTGAGTTGTAGATTACATTATTGGGTTGTTCGAGTTGAAAAAGGATATCAAGTTCATTTTCCACAAGATCCATTTTCGAGTCAGAAAGAATGAGTTCGATTTCTAGATTTGGATGCGGTACGCTGAATTTTGCTATTAAATCACCTAACTTACTACGCCCAAGATAATTTAAGCTACCAATACGTAATTTACCTGCAAAAGAATTCACATTTTGAGAAACCTCTTCATGAACCTGCTTCATTAAAGATGATATGTAAATACTGCGATCTAATAATAGTTTACCAGCCTCGGTTAAATCAAATTGTCTAGCAGATCTGTTAATAAGTCTCTTACCATAAAAATATTCAAGTTTTGCTAATTTTCTGCTTACTGTCGGCAGGGGAATATCCATTTCAATGGAAGCACGCGTCATTGATTTTGATGAGGCTAAGGTTATAAAGAAATCTAAATCACTAATTTCATCTTGCATAATTTGCTTTCCGTAGCATAAATCAATTTAATTTTTGCATAGCATACGTCTGCCCTAAATATAATCGATGCTTTTTAAAATTAAATTTGAAGTGTTTGATGAGTTATTAACTTTTAATTTTTTTCAAAAATCCCATTTTCATTAAAATTTAAAAATAACGATTTGACTTGCAGTGGTCATTATAACAGTAGTTAGGATGATTATGAGAGAAATTAATATTTTGAAAAATATAGGTTTAATTTAAAAACTGTAAATAAAATTGAATAAAAAGTGTTATAGCTAAATATGCCATAGAAAAATATGATTCTTTTAAAACTAAATCAAAGAACTTCTGTATTGAGCAGTATGGTAAGTATTTTTCATTAAATACTTAGCCTGTAAAGCAAAAAAAGTGGAGTGCGCATAAATAACATTCAATAAATTAGCAAGAAGGTTAGATAAATACTGCGTGACCAGTTTCAACACATTAAAAACAGTGTAATAAGTACGATGTATTTTAGATAATTTCTCAATACGGCTAAGTTTATGATATTTATATATTTTAGTTAAAACTCTTCTTTTTGACATTTTTTCTGACACTTTCTTTGACATTTTTTTGATTTTTTTTATTAAAAAATTGACTAAATAACTGAAATACAATAATAATGATTTGACATTTTCTTTGACATTTTTTCTGACAAAATATGCCTGAACAAAGTAAAACATGGATAGATGAAACGACGTTAAAAGTCATGACATATAAATCAGGCTTTTTTACTTTTCAATTGGGTTTTGAACATACTCAAGTCCAAGCGATGCTTAATCGTGTCAATGATTCACAAAAGCGCTTTAACAAAACTCCAAGTTTGCCCTTAATTATTGATCAAGTGCAGGATAAGGTATTAGCAAGCAGTATTTACAGTACCAATACTATTGAAGGAGGGAAATTTACAGAACAAGAAACTGCAAACATATTAAAACAGGACCCTAAGACTATTCAAAAGTCAGAAGAGCGAAGACTGACAAATTTAAAAGAATCTATTGAATGGATAAAAAAAAACAGTTCTAAACAGTTAAAGCCTGTAGATGGTAAGCCTTTTGAACTTTCTACGATGTTTCAATTACATATATTGGTATCTCAGAATTTAGAAGAGCAACATAATCCAGCAGGGCAGTTACGAAATAACCAGCCAACTCAAAAAACAATAGTTGGTAATGATTCTCATGGAGGGACCTATCGACCACCCAAGTGCATAGAGGATATTGAATATCTTATTCAGGCGTGGATAGAATGGTTAAATAGTCCAAACGTAATTAATCAACCAGCGATAATTAGAGCAGGGCTAGCACATTATTATTTTGAGCTAATTCACCCATTTTGGGATGGTAATGGACGTACTGGGCGTCTGATTGAAATGTTTATTCTTGAGCAGTCAGGATATCGGTTTAGTTCATCTGCTATTTGGAAGTATTATCAAACGAATATTCATGAATATTTTGCTCTATTCAATCAGTGTAGAAAACTAGCTGATAAAAAGGAAGATAACCCTAATCAACCATTTATTGAATTTATATTGAATGGTATGTTTGAAACAATTGAATATCTTCATGATGAAAGTAATAAATTAATCGGATATTTGCTTTACCAAACAGCTTTAAATAACGCTAAATTTAGGAAGGAAATTTCAGATAGGCAATTCAATCTTATTCATAATGTGATGCGAGTGATGAGTGAAAGTAATAAATTTTTGTCAAAAGCAGAACTTTATCGTATTCCACAAATCCAGATTTTATATGATAGAAAAACCGAAAGAACATTTTATAGAGATATTGATAAGCTTGTTGAATTAAAATTTTTATCTGAACAGGATGGATTGGTCGTTATGGGAAATTGATTAATAAGTGAATCCTTTAATTTCTTGTATCAACAATTTCAGCGCTTTTTTATGCTTAAATATCTATCATGGACATCTACAAGTACTATTTGAAAATCACGCACATTACAAATAGAGTATGATACATAGCGATGACTTTCACTATTTTGAGTTGAGTATACTTGATGAAAAAAATATTAATGTTGCTTATTAGTCCTGTAATTGCTGGTTCTGTGTATAGCGCTGAAGATTGGTCGAAAAAACCTCAATCCTATGTGTTTTTACAAAATGAAGAACCTCAATATGGGAATAACAATAGTGAACATGTTGATTTTTTTGAGTTGTCAAAGCAACAAGAGCAAGATCGTATCGCTCAACGTGATGTAAATGTCGCAAAAATGTATGAAAATCGAGCAAATACTTCTAATATGAGTCCATTTGAAAGATCTCAATATCTTCTGAAAAATAATGATACTCATGCTTTGAATGCACATGAAAGCGAGCAACAGCTAAAATCATTGCAAAAGGCCCGCAATAGAGGGGTAATTTCAGAGCGCGATTATCAACAGAAAATGATTAAGCAAAATCAGATGCCTTTAGAACAGAAAAATAATCAACTTAAATATTCAATCCCTGTAGGGGAGTGATGATGAATATCTTTAAGTGTGATTGGTGTTGAATGGGTTTTTTAATTATTTATTTTTATATAGAAGTACCTTAAGGTACTTTTTTTAACACATTAAAAATTCAACTTCTCTACAGGTTGAAATCGTGATAAGCAATTCTATAATCTTTCGTTATCTTTGATTTAAGTTTTTATCATAGTATTTACGATTCATCCATATTACCTAAAAAATTAAGTTAAAATGTAATTATATTAGAGGCTTAGAATAAAAATAAACTAACTCTGGATCACCATCATCAAGATTTTCTATGTGACCGCTCTCGATAAATCCAGAATTTAGTAATAACTTCTGCATTGGCAAGTTAGATCGATTCGTTGTGGTAAAAAGCTTCGGATGTTGGCATTTTGACTTTAATGCGTTCAGTAATACACGTCCCGTACCACAGCGACGATAAAGTTCTCCGACCATCAGCATCTCAATAAAACCGCATCCGAAAAAATGGTAATTTAGAACGCCGTAGCCCATTACTTTTCCATTTTTTTCAGCAAGAAAGCAGACACCCTGCATACACCAATTGTGGATTTGCAACACTCGCTGCGGATCGTGTGAGGCAACACTGTCGATAGCGATTAAGTCTTTAGTGTCAGTTTCAGTCGCTAGGCGAATAAGCATATGTTCATTTATATCAGTCATTACGCTATTCACTATAGCAAAATATATAGACCAATTTAAAATTATAGTGATGATAAGAAATTCTAGATAGTTTCTTTATAGATCAATCGCCTAATAATAGCCTTGCAGCAAAAAAAAATAGAATCAGGGCAGAGTAAAGATATTTTACTTTGAGGTATTGATACTGTTGCTAAACACAATCAGTGTAGCGCTTTGAATCATACGAAGAATAAAGTGCTCAAGTGAGCCTAAATCAGATATAAGCTCTTTTGAAATTATAGGTTTAAGCTACGCTATTTCTTCTTTTTATCGCAACCGATCACTATAGCATCGGTGATGATGTTCATTTTATCGGTGTACAGGGTGATATTGCAAAAGTAATCGATAACAGTCCGATTTTCTGTATATCCAGTCTTCCGATAGACTGGTTCGCTACCAACTGGCATTTGGCCAACCACGCCGCCGCCACCGATTCCAACCATGGTCGTCTTTTGGCCAATATACTCAACACCTGTCTGCACGAAAACTTTTTCTGGTGTTACATGAGTTTGCACTCGATTCCACCCATAGAAGCCACCACTACCATACGACGATGGACCTAGACCATGATCAGGTTTGCCAAATATTTTAAATGCATTACTGGCTGGTTGCCCGACTAGTTTTTGTGCAGCCACTTCGACTTCATTGGGTTTGGTGGCCAAGGTGGCACAAGCGCTGATACTAAGCACCATGAGGGTGATACAACTATATTTGAATAAAGGCATGGAAAAGACTCCTGAAATAATCAATGTTATACGTACAGAGCAGAGCGAGATATTAATTCATCATAATTTATTGTTTGGTATATATTTCACACGATTATATAGCATAATTATTGACAGTCAAAAGCCCATTTTCACTGAAATAGTTGGGTGTCAATTTTCCTCTACTCATAGTCCATTGCTGATCTTTTTAAAAGGTGCGATCCTCATATTGAGTACTGTTTTGGATACACTTTATTATATTGAATTAACTAAACAAAGTATTGATTTGATTATATATATATTAAATGAACGGCAAGTTGTGGTGAGCATAATCATAAGGGTGGAAATAAGTAATGCCAATTCAAAATTTGAGTTTAGTGATGAATTATTTTAAGATTTAGAACAACTAAAAGTTAATTTATAAATGATAGATATTTCACAAAATAATTTACGGCATGGATGAAAAATTATGGCTAAATACAATAGACCGCAGATCATACAATTTTTTATATCGTTAATTTCTCTTACTCTATTTTCTTTAACGATGTCAGGTGTTGCGCATGCTGAGGGGAATTGTCCTCCGGGCTATTATCCTGTCGGTGGTCAAGGTGTACAAGGCTGTGCACCTATTCCAAATTATGGAAGCAGTGGGGGATATTCAGCTCCAAGCTATCGGACACCAAGCACAGAAGGTTATGTAGCTTCGGGTACAAATGGTGTAATCGGTGTTGCTACTGCAAAAATTTTTCGCGGAAAGTTAGAAGAGAAAGCGTTGCAAGCTTGTGAAAAAAAAGGTGGGACTGATTGCAGAATTTGGTTTACTTATGATGACAATCATTGCGCGACTGTAGGTCAAGCAGAAGGAACAAATAGGTTGTATAAAGCACGAACAACGGCGGGTGAAGTAAGCGATGTTGTTCCAATGTTAGTCCCAGGAAGTAGAAAAGCTTTAGGACGGAAGAAAGTTTTAGAGGCGTGTCGTTATGATGGCTTCCCAGAGGCTCAATGCAAAATTATTTATGAAGATTGCCGTAGGCTTAATCTTCCATAAGCGTTTTATTTTGTGATTAAAATATGAAATACAAAGCTTAGAAAGACGTTTACGGAGTCGAGCTGAAGCGAGTTTTTAAGACAAATACAACCACCTTCGGGTGGTTTTTGTTTAATGGATGATTCTAGTTTGGTACTGGAAATACCTGCTATTTCGTATAGGAATCATTTTGTTAATGGAGAAAGTTTTGAGCAAGGGTGATCAAATTTTGTATTGTTTCTTTCTTATGCTTTAATATCAATGTAATGGGCAGAGGACTAGTGCTACAAACATTAGAGTGGACTTTACCTGATTCTGTCTATGACCCATATGATTATGAATTAAATAAAGATACAGATTTTAAAAAATTGAATCCTGAGCAACAGGCTAATATTGTAGCTGATTATTTTGGATTAATTGAAGGATATAATCAGATTAATTTCAGTTTAGCTTGGCGAAATCATATAGCTGATAATTCACAGTATATAAGACAGGTAATGCAACCGATTATAAGTAATCCTTCAGGATATACACTGGTTTCTAATTCTACTCCGACTCCATTAATTCCTTTAATTTACTGAATTATCATCTCATGAAAAATATTAATTTATTAAGTGTTTTTTTTATATCAATAATATTAATTGGTTGTAAAGAGAAACGTGTAGCTGATTTCCAATATGAAATATTAGAAGATAAGAGCATTTGTTCATTAAAACCCCAAGAAATTTATGATTCTAATGAGTTTTCAATGTTTGATACATCATTTAAAAATGAAAGTGGAAGTTTCAATGATGAATTATCAAAGAAAATATATGCACAAAGTTTAGAAAATTTGTCTAATAAAGATAGTAAGTATATTTTTTGCTTTTCAAAAGATATGCTTATGTCAAATTATTTAGAGACTCAGATCCGTATTGAGTTAAAAAAAGGAAAATCCTTTAGACAATATGAATTTATAAATTACTTCTGTCTAACTAAAAAAACTTCAATTATGAATTTCAATAGTCGGGATAAGAGTATACGAGAATGCCAATAATTCTGATTTCTGTAAAATTATCATAATATAGGTGACTTGAAATCTTACTTTCAACATCTATATCTTAGCCAAAGCAGTTCTAGAATTCGGCATGATGGAATAGTTTTACCGAGTAAGTCTTAAGTTTTTAAAAGTGGGCTTTGATCTGTTTATCTGCCGTTCTGCATCGTATTCTTTGCTGTTCTATAGGTAAACCAATGAGTTCATCATAAGCATTCATTACCTGTTCATCTGTAGGGTCAATCTGTTCACGGGAAACCTTACATGTCTTTTGATTTTTTAAAAACAAAGCACTTAAGCTTTTTCCGTAAGTTGAATTTTCATCTTTATCACAAAGACTACTAAGAGCAACTAAACGAGCAAATTTTAATTGTTGAACTTGGATTTGACATGATGATTTGGATTTTGGTAGCTCGGCCCAAGTTCCACCACTAATTAAGAGGCTGAGAAGTAGGAATTTTTTCATTTTTGATCCTTTATTTTGTTTATTTAATGATAGGTTTTTTATTGAATAGTTGGTAAATTTTTATCGGATTTATTTCATGTAACTCATTTTCTGTTCTATATTTTATTTTCAAAATAACAAGGAATAGATAATGAAAAAATTAACAATAGCATTAGCAACTGGGTTGATGAGTATGAGTGGATGGAGTGCTTGTACTTATAATTTTGATGCGACACAACAAGACTTACAAAGCGCAAATACAAACATTTTTCCTGTCATTTCAAATGGAAAGGTGTCATATACAACAGTACTTTCAGATAAGGTTTATATGGCTTTAAGTAAGAACATTGCAAATTTAATTTCGGGTGAAAATGATCCAGGAAGTGCTTTATTATTAGTAAATGGCGATAAAACGATAACAAGTAATGGCATACAAGCATTTGAATTTAAATTTCAATTACCTCAAATTATTGCAAATGGGACAATGTTAAATGCCTTTCCAATTCTTGCAGGGGGAAAGATGGAAAATGGTAATAACTTTTTTATTATGATCAGTTATCAAAAATTAGGTTCAACAAATAGCTTTTATGTGACCACAAGAGATATGGGAGAAAATGGTTTAGGTCCTACGCTTCAATTTCAACCTCAAAATACTCTGGATGGTTATCAAAACATAGGTATTTATTTAAATCAAAACACTAGACAGATAGGGGTTACTTTTGATGGAATAAACCAAGGATATAGTTATTCATATCCATCTAAATTACAAAATATGTATTTTACAATTGCATCAAATTACTCTGGAATGACGAATATTGATGTAAATAAAGAGTTTTCGGTAGAATTATTGACTGAGGCAGCCAAAATCACTCAATCATACCCAACAGGTACGAAAGATATTTGTGGAAATACAATTTAAAATATTGTTGTAATGCAAAACTTTTCGATTTTGATAAATAAAATCGAATTTCAGTGATTTCAGACAATATGGCCTCAAATTAAATGTCAGCCAGTGAATATAAGCATTTTCTCCTCATCCATGCCTGATGAAATTCATCAGGCATGGATTGACGCTATTTCGAGACGAGAGGATTAGAACTTATATTGATAATTGATAAAGAAACGATTTTCTGTAAAATCACTCCCATAATCTTGCTGGTAACGTGTAAATAAGTGCTGTAAAGACAGTCCTTTTAGCGTAGGTTGCTGAAAATTATAGGTGGTTAGAACATCAAGTTCGGATTCTTTATTTTTATCACCATTACTCATTTTAATATCTCGCCCAACCGCATATTTTGCAATGCTGTTTAAACCGAGGATGTAATCTTTAAAGTCATAACCATAAACAAAATGCCATGATTTTTCATTTTCTTTAAAAAAGCCAGTGACATTCCAGTTAATAAAATAAAGCTCAGGCAAAAAACCATCAGGCAAAGGGTAGGCGTCCCCAATAATTCGTTGATAACCAACACCTAAAGTGTGATTGTTCAGTTTCAATGTTTCCAATAAACCTACATTTTGGCTATCGATATCTAAAGCACTGCTATTATCTTGCGAATTAAAATATCGTAACTTTGAATGTAAGGCGATATTGTCAGCAATTGGGTATCGATGCTCCACACCTAAATAGTGTTTATCATATAAATTTTCTAAATGCCCATAGTAATAATTGATATTAAAATCTTTATTCACATCATAAGATAAATTCAGGTAATCCAATCCATCTGAATAATGTTTTATACTTTTCTGCGTATAAGAAAATTTATAAAAATCCTCCTCATTGCGAGGAGAGTTTTTCGACACATGACCAAGTTCGACTTTAAGTTTTTCCTGAATTGGAAATTTTAAGTTCACCCCTTGATAAGTCGTTAAAAGCTGACGGCTTGTGTCGATTGCGGTCATGGGTAAATTGAGCCATAACTCACCCACTCTCAACTCTGCCTGATCATATTTAAGTTTAAGTGTACCCCCATATTTTAAATAGTCTGCTGCTTGTTCTTGTTTGACTGGGTCAAAAGGCAATACGGTATCATTGACATGTTTGTCATTGCTTAGACGTACCGCATATTGCATTGAACCATCAACGCCAATTTGCAGAGGATGTTCTAAAATTTCAATGGGTGTGTCATAAAATTGTGAGTGATAAAATAATGATACGCCTTGTGACCAACTCCCTGAATCTTTGATATTTTTTTGGTCAAAATTGCGATCAATATAGGCATTTTTTAAAGTTAATTTCCATTCATCTTTGGCTAGCGCTAGTTGTGTAAAAGCACAAGTATTGATGAATATGAGCGTAGTAAAAATCTTTGTAAATGGTGTATTGAATAACATAAGGCATCCTTGACTTAAGTTTATTTCCAAATGAAAGGTGATTTTTTCTGGGTTTCTTCAGCATCAGGTTCTAAAGCAATACCTGTGCGGTCTTTAAAAATACAAATCGCTAAAAAAGCAATCACAGACATCACGGTTAAATATGCACTGACTAAATAAATACCGTTTACTTTGCCGATTAATGCTGCTGCAATTAATGGCGCGAATGCACCGCCAATGATCGAGCCAATCGCATAGGTGATGGATATACCCGAAAAGCGAATAGAAGCAGGGAAGAGTTCAGAATAAAAGACAGCTTGCACACCATAGGTGATTCCAATACCCATTGATAATAAGGCTAGACCAGACATGATGTAGCTATAGTTGCCTGTACTAATCAGTGGGAAAAGCACCAGAGCGGTAATGATTTGAATCAATGAGCCGAAAATATAAACTGGTTTACGTCCAAATTTATCTGAAAGCACTGCAGATAACCAAGTAAAGAAGGTCCAAATAACGGCAGAAATACTGATCAAGGTCAAAATGATTGGACGCTCTAAATTCAGACCATTTGGATTGGTGGTAAAGCTTTGAATAAAGCCACCAGCAGTCATGTAGCCCAGCGCAGTTGTACCAGCTATCAATAATGCTGAGCTAAAAATGACTTTTTTATACTGTCCAAAAAGTTCACGGATCGGTTTCTGCGTGGTGCCTTTCTGCTTTAACTCCTCAAAAATAGGGCTTTCTTCAACTGAACGGCGAATCCAGTAGCCTAAAGCAAAGAGGAAAATACTGCATATAAATGGAATTCTCCAACCCCACGCTAAAAACTCTTCTCCTGGTGAAACATAGCCAGTCATGATCACTAAAACCAGTGATGCCAGTAATAAACCAAGTGGAACACCGAGTTGTGGGAATGAGCTGAATAATCCACGTTTGTGGGTTGGTGCATGTTCAACGGCCATCAATACAGCGCCGCCCCATTCACCGCCTGCGGAAATTCCTTGTAAAATACGCAGTAAAATTAAAATGATAGGCGCAATGATACCCACGCTGTCGTAAGTGGGTAATAAGCCAATCAGAGTTGTGGTTCCACCCATCATGATTAATGTAGCGGCTAGAACGGTTTTACGTCCAAACTTATCGCCAAAATAACCTGCGATAAATGCGCCAAAAGGCCGAAAAATAAAACTGATCCCTACAGATGCAAAAACCAACAGGGTGGCAAAGGCTGGACCTGCGGGTTTAAAAAACAGTTGATTAAAAACTAAGCCTGCAACAGCGGCATAAATAAAATAGTCATACCACTCTATGGTGGTCCCAACAATCGTTGCTATCGCAATTTTGCGAGTACGTGATGCCGATGAAGTGGGAAGTGCAAGCGTCGAGCCGTGCAATTCTGCTTGAGAGTTTTCCATAGCTTTTCCTTTTTGTATTTCACTTATGCTTCAATCTATTCTTGGTTTTTTGATTGAAACAAAATCCTTGTCGTATTGACTCATCATGAATCAATCGAATAATTATGCTTGAATATTTTTTAAATGGATACACTATTTTTAAAATAAAATAAAAATAGTATCTTTTTATTTTAAAATGGTAATATTCTAAATTTCTAACAATAATATGAAAATATTTTAAATCAAATAATTACAAGTTTTACTGATGTTTTGTTTTTAATTTTATTTATAATTTGATACTAAAATAAATTAAATAATAATTATTAGTATCCTTTTAATGTCTTTTATTAAGTCTTTTGCAACAAGAAAACCCAAATAAACTGATTTGGGTAAATGTGATTTTGTAGACGAAGTTGAATCAGGTTTTACATAACTCCTTATAAGTTATATCTTCACCCAGTCATCCAATCGGTTCAGCTGTAATGTGTGCTGTCGTGTTATCAATCAACGTTGTATCCGTGTGAGCAATCACCTCATCTAAAGTTATTTTGGTCGCGTGTAATTCCATGAATTTCATCTTTTTTAGGCAAATACATCATCACGACCAACAATGTGATTTATTAATGCCTAGATCGCTAACTGAAATTGCATCTGTTCAGTATTTATTCTGGGGTAATTTATTTTAGGATAGGTTTGAAAAACTCCCCCTAAAGCCTAGCTTGATTGCCACACAATGACTGAGGCTAACTTTGGAAATTTAGGGGAGCTGATTCAATAAAAATTAGTTTTAAACAAACGCTTAATTAGTCGCGATTGACTAAGGTTAAAATATCGTAAGTGGCAACTAGTTCATGTCGTTGGTTTTTTACTTTAATGTCCCAAACAACAACGCCGTGGGCTTTTTGGCTTGGGTCTTGTAAAGGCTTCGGAGTTTTTTGTTTACAGGTTAATTCGACTTGAATGGTATCTCCGATTTTAACAGGCTCTACAAAACGTAAATTGTCCATCCCATAGTTTGCAATCACTGGACCTGGTGCTGCATCTACAAATAACCCCGCAGCAGCGGATACGATAAAATAGCCATGCGCAACACGATCACCAAATATTGAGTCAGCCGCAGCAATTTTGTCCATATGTGCATAGAAGTGATCTCCACTTAAGCCAGCAAAATTGACAATATCAGCTTCTGTCACAGTACGACGAGCAGTCAATAGGCGCTCACCGATACGTAATTCATCAAATGATTTTTTAAAGGGATGAACTCGATCTTCAAAAACCTCTGAACCAATGGTCCAACTATGACCAATTTGTGTCATGGCTTTGGGTGAACCTTGGATTGCTGTGCGTTGCATATAATGTTTTACCGCACGTAAACCACCTAATTCCTCACCACCACCAGCACGACCTGGGCCGCCATGAACTAGGTAGGGAAGAGGCGAACCATGACCTGTACTTTCTTTGGCATTTTCACTATCTAGGATATGTACTCGACCATGCCAAGGTGCAATTTTGGCAATGATCTGCTCTACATTTTCATCCGCATTGCGCACCACAGAAGCAACTAAACTACCTTCTCCTCGTGCAACTAAATCAGCGAGCTCTTGAAGGTTTGCATAAGGCATTAAAGTAACAACTGGACCAAAAGCTTCTATTTGATGAATGGTCGTGGCTTGGCTTGGATTTTTACAGACTAAAACAGTCGGTGGATAAAACGCGCCTTGTTCAGGATTTTCAGCTTGAATGGTGAAATCTTGACGAAGGTGGCTACCAAATACAATTTCAGCCTCTTGATTGAGTTGCTCTACTTTTTCAGCCACATCATGTTTTTGTTTTACACTGGCTAATGCCCCCATAGTGACATTTTCACGTTCAGGATTACCCATGACCACATTTTTTAATTTTGTGATTAACCGTGTTTGTACTGTTTCAAGTAACTCTACGGGAACAAAGGCACGACGGATTGCAGTACATTTTTGCCCGGCTTTTGTGGTCATTTCACGAAAGACTTCTCGTACAAATAGATCGGTTGTTTCCGTAGATGCGTGTTGAGTCAAAATAGCACTATTAACAGAATCTGCTTCCATGGTAAATGGAATTGAATAATGATTTAAATGCGGCGTTGCGCGTAATTTTTGCCCAGTGGATGCAGAACCTGTAAACGTTACTGTGTCTTGAGGGTTTAAATGTTCGAATAAATCATAAGTTTGACCACAGATAAGCTGTAATGCACCTTCTGCTAAGATGCCGCTAGCCAAAATGTCTTTGACAACAGCGTGGGTCAATTCTGCACCTTCCGTGGCCGGTTTAACGATACATGGCACACCTGCCAATAATGTAGGGGCAATTTTTTCTAACATTCCCCAAATTGGAAAATTAAAAGCATCAATATGTACAGCGACACCAGCCTTTGGGCTAAGAATATGCTTTGCACCAAAGGTACCGTTTTTAGACAACGGAATCCAAGCATCTTCAACCAAGGCGGTTTCATCGCTGAGTTCACGACGAACTAAACTCGAATAGGCGAATAAAGTTCCGATCCCACCCTCGATATCAATCCAAGCATCTTTACGGGTACAACCTGTTGCTTTGGCAAGTTCATAATAGCTTTCTTTGCGTTCCAGCAAATATTGAGCGACTTGTTTTAATGCATTGGCACGTTGATGGAAAGTCAGTGATGCAAGTGCAGCACCTTTTTGTTTTGCATAATCAACAATGGCTTGTGTGTTGATTCCTTGACTACTCACTTGATAAATGGCTTCACCTGTTATCGCATGATAGACAGTACGGAAGTCTTGTTGAGCGATATATTCTTGTCCATAAACCAAAGAGCTTAATGTTTTAATCGCAGGCTGCGTGGTTGATTTTGTGGTCATTTCATCGGGTTCCGTATGGGGTATTGCCGTATCTAAATCAAGCATTACTCAAACTCCTTTTGTGATACGTTTTAGATGGTTTTCTATTTTTAATGACTCATAATTTGTCTTTTAAATTTTAAAATGTCAAATTTTTTTAGCTTAATATTGTGATATTAAAATATAATATAAATAATTTTAATTAAAACAATTATTTGGATAAGTAAGTTTTAAAATAATTATGATACATAAAAATATGTATTGATTTTTTATTTGTATCGTTTTAATTTAAATAGCATAACACTTGGGATAAGTGAGGACACAATGAATAATCATCAACAAGATTTCGATCAATCTCTCGAAAAGGATATTTCGATTGAGCCTAAAGATTGGATGCCAGATGCATATCGTAAAACTTTAATTCGTCAGATTGGACAACATGCACACTCAGAAGTTGTGGGAATGTTACCTGAGGGCAATTGGATCACGCGTGCACCTAGCTTAAAACGTAAAGCTGTTTTACTTGCTAAAGTTCAAGATGAAGCAGGGCATGCATTGTATTTATATAGTGCGGCTGAAACCTTGGGTGCCGATCGTGATGACATGATGGATAAACTCATTGCTGGACAGATGAAGTATTCATCAATTTTTAATTATCCAACCTTAACTTGGGCCGATGTTGCTGCCATTGGCTGGTTGGTTGATGGTGCGGCAATTGTCAATCAAGTTGCATTATGTCGTACCTCTTATGGCCCCTATGCACGTGCCATGGTGCGTGTATGTAAAGAAGAAAGTTTCCATCAACGCCAAGGCTTTGAAGCCATGATGCAGTTGGCAAATGGGACACCTGAGCAAAAACAATTGGCACAAGATGCAGTGAATCGTTTTTGGTGGCCTGCACAAATGATGTTTGGTCCGAGTGATGACAATTCTCCAAACAGCGCGCAAAGCATGCAATGGAAAATTAAACTCTTTAGTAATGACGCACTCCGTCAAAAATTTGTGGATAACACGGTACCGCAAGTTTTACAGCTGGGTTTGACTGTGCCAGATCCTGACTTACGTTTTAATGAAGCAACAGGACATTACCAGTCTGGTGAAATTAATTGGGACGAATTTTTTGACATTCTTGCAGGTAAAGGCCCATGTAATTACGAACGTATCGAAGCACGCCGTAAAGCGTGGGAAGGTGGCAAATGGGTACGTGATACAGCTGTGGTCTATGCACAAAAAAAGCAACAACAAGCTGCTGCCAAAGTTGCTTAGTTCAGCGTTTTAGTCAAATTTAATAAGGATTTTATGATGGACAATAAAAATAATTGGTCGCTATTTGAAGTTTTTGTACGAAGTAAACAAGGTTTAAGCCATCGTCATGTGGGTAGTTTACGTGCGCCAGATGCAGAAATTGCACTCCAGAATGCCCGTGATGTTTATACCCGTCGCAATGAAGGGATCAGTATTTGGGTGGTGAAATCTGAATGGATTACTTCATCTCAACCTAATGAAAAAAATGAATTTTTTGATCCAGCATTAGACAAGGTATATCGTCATCCGACGTTTTACCATATTCCAGATGGCATTGAGCATATGTAAGGGGGACGAAGATGAGTCATTCAGTATTTGCACAGTTCCTATTGCATTTGGGTGATAGCCAACTGATTTTATCGCATCGTTTGGCCGAATGGTGTGGTCATGCGCCTGAGCTAGAGCTGGATATTGCATTAGCCAATATTGGTTTGGATTTGCTAGGCCAAGCCAGAACATTGTTAAGTCTTGCGGGTGAGGAGGAAGGCTTGGGTCGTGACGAAGATCAATTGGCATTTTTCCGTAACGAACGTGAATATCGCAATTTATTGTTATGTGAACAACCCAATGGTGACTTTGCACAAACCATGGTACGCCAGTGGTTAATGGATCATTATCATCATTTGTTATTTGCTGCATTGAGCCATAGCCAACACAAAGCGTTAGCTGCATTTGCGCTGAAATCATTACGTGAAGTGAAATATCACTTACGTTTTTCTACCGCTTGGATGGAACGTTTAAGTTTAGGGACGAGCGAAGCACATGCAAAAACCCAATTAGGTTTAAACGAACTGTGGCGTTTTAGCAAAGAATTATTTGTCTTAACCACCGAAGAACAAGGCTTGGTGACTGAAGGCTTAATTCCAAATATTGAACCTTTAAAAGCGCAATGGCTGGATGTCGTAACAGTTGAACTGCAACGTTTTGAGCTTAGTTTACCTGAAACAGGGGCGTATCGTAGTGGTGCAAAACAAGGCCTGCATACCGAACATTTAGGTTTCGTTTTGGTTGAATTGCAATATATGCAACGTACTTATCCCAATATGAGTTGGTAAGTTCAGCTTTTCAGTAGGAGTGAAGCACATGAATTTAATTCGACAATTTAGTGATGATTGTTGGGATATTTTACAACAGATTTCTGATCCTGAAATTCCAGTGTTATCGGTTGTGGATTTAGGCATGATTCGTGGGGTGGAGTTGAATCAAGACAATAATATTGTGGTTCGACTTACACCCACCTATAGCGGTTGCCCTGCAACAGACGTGCTGAAAGATGAAATCGTACACGCGTTTACTGCAAAAGGTTTCACACCGATTCAAGTTGTGGTGGATTTAACAGAAGCTTGGACCACCGATTGGATGAGCCAAAATGGCAAAGACAAGCTGAAACAATACGGTATTGCACCTCCAAAAGGCGAGGCACACAGTTGTGGTACACATGTCGCATTAACCGATGGGATTGAATGTCCACATTGCCACAGCATACACAGCAAATTATTAAGCGAATTTAGTTCTACTGCATGTAAAGCCTTATATCAATGCCAAGACTGCTTAGAACCATTTGACTATTTCAAATGTATTTAAGTTGAACAATGTTCAACAGTTTGAAAAGTTAAAATGAAAGAGGGATTTTCACATGAGTCAATTTGTACCATTAACCATAAAATCAATTACGCCTCAAACTGAGCAGGCGATTTGTATTGCGTTTGATCTTACACCAGAACAACAACAGCGCTTTCAGTATCAACCAGGGCAACATTTAACCATTCGCCATTTAACAGAAAGTGGTGAAATTCGTCGTTGTTATTCGATTTGTAGTGATGTTCAAGAAGATATGAGTATCGCGATTAAAAAAATTGATCAAGGTCAATTTTCAACTTGGGCAAATGACAATTTAAAAGCCGGTGATCAACTTGAAGTAATGCCGCCGCAAGGGATTTTTTTTCAAAAAGTTGCCAAAACTGGAGGAAAAAACTACTTAGGATTTGCCGCAGGCAGTGGAATTACCCCAATTTTATCCATTATAAAAACAGTGTTATTACAGCAACAAGCTGCCAGTTTTACCCTGATTTATGGCAATCGTACTTGGAAACAAACCATGTTTGCTGAGCAAATTATGGATTTAAAAGATCGTTTTAAAGAGCGTTTTCAATTGATCAATGTCTTCTCTCGTGAAATGAATGACAGTGCTTTGTTTAATGGTCGGATTGATGCTGAAAAACTGCAATTATTATTTAAAGCAAATCTGATTCATGCAGAATTTGATCATTGTTTTGCCTGTGGTCCCAATGAAATGATGGAGGCCGTCGAAACGGTTTTACCTGAATTTGGCATTGAACGCAGCAAAATTCATACTGAACGTTTTAATACTGGAGCTGTGAAAAAAGCCACAGCGCAGTACATTGGCAATCGTAATGAAGAAAAAGTCAATATTGTGCTGGATGGGCGCGAGTTGATCATTGAAGTCGCCAAAGAAGATGACAGTATTCTAGATGCTGCATTACGTGCAGGTGCCGATTTACCTTATGCATGCAAAGGTGGCGTATGCGCAACTTGTAAATGCAAAGTACTTGAAGGCAAGGTCGAGATGGCAATTAACTATAGTCTTGAACCTGAAGAACTTGCAAAAGGTTATGTACTCAGCTGTCAAGCATTGCCAACGACTCCAAATGTGCGTTTGAGTTTTGATGAATAAAACGGAATAACATTGGAGCAGAGAAATGGATTTCTTAAAAACCAGTTTAGTGAAAACAGGCGTGATGCTTATCGAGTTAAATCGCCCAGAAAAACATAATGCGTTAAATAATGCCACCTTAAAACAACTTGTGGAGGTGCTGCAAGATTTAGAGCGGGAACAAAGTATTAAAACTGTTGTGATTACTGGTAATGAAACATGTTTTGCAGCGGGTGCTGATCTAAAAGAATTGGCAGCCCTTGATGTGGTGACAATCCAGCAAGATCAACGTCCGTTACTATGGAAACACATTGATGAGTTTTCAAAACCAATCATTATGGCGATCAATGGCTTTGCCTTTGGTGCAGGCTTTGAGCTCGCCTTGCATGGCGATATTGTGCTGACTGGTGAAAATGCACAATTTGCCTTACCCGAAATCGGTTTAGGTATGTTGCCTGGTGCAGGTGGTACACAGCGTTTAGCACGTTTGGTCGGACAGCAATTGGCCATGCGTTGGGCAATGACAGGGGAACGTATTTCTGCAGCGCTTGCATTACAACATGGCATTAGTAGCCAAATTTGCCCAAGCGCACTGACGGTGCAATATGCAATTGAACTGGCTGAAAAAATTGCCAAACAAGCGCCATTGGCAATCCGTGTCATTAAACAATCGTTGAAATCCATCCATGAAGTGACTTTAAGCCAAGGCTTGAAGCAAGAACGTCAGCATTTTGTCTGGCTTACGGCAACTCAAGACCGTAAGGAAGGTATTGATGCATTTTTTGAAAAAAGAAAACCAGAATTTAGAGGTGTGTAATGGATTACCAAACCATAATTGTTGAAGAAAAAAATGCAGTTGGCTATTTAACTTTTAATCGTCCAAAGCAACTGAATAGTTTTAATGAAACGATGCATCATGAAGTATCACAAACGTTGAAGGCCTGGGCCAAAGATTCAAATATTCGCGCGGTGGTGATTTCAGCCGAAGGTCGTGGTTTTTGTGCAGGGCAGGATTTAGCTGATCGAGTGGTTGATCCCAATGCAGACGCACCTGATTTGGGGGTATCGATTGAAAAGTATTACAACCCATTAATCAAACTGATTACAGAAATGCAGAAACCCGTGATTTGTGCGGTAAATGGTGTGGCGGCTGGAGCAGGTGCAAATATTGCCTTGGCCTGTGACATTGTTCTTGCCGCAAAATCTGCATCATTTATTCAAGCCTTTTGTCGCTTAGGTTTGGTGCCTGACTCGGGAGGCACTTGGTTTTTACCCCGTTTGGTTGGACGCGCACAAGCAATGGGTTTGGCAATGCTGGGCGATAAAATTCTTGCAGAAAAGGCAGAGCAACTGGGCATGATTTGGCAAAGTGTTGCAGATGAACAACTCAAAGCTGAAGCGGAAAAATTGGCTGAGCATTTGGCAACACAACCCACCTATGGCTTGTCTTTAATTAAAAAAGCAATCCATGCTGCTGCTCACAATAGCCTTGATGATCAATTGATTTTAGAGCGTGACTTACAGCGTTTAGCCGGTCGTTCCAGCGATTATAAAGAAGGCGTACAAGCATTTATGCAAAAACGTAGCCCTGAATTTAAAGGATGCTAATCATGCAACAATTCAATTTACAGCAAGCAAATGTCGCTGTTATTGGTGCAGGAACGATGGGTATTGGGATTGCTCAACTGGCTGCGATGAATGGTCATCAAACGCGGCTCTTTGACCTTGATCTCGATACAGCCAAGGCAGCACTTGCACAGCTAACAGTACAACTGAATAAACGTGTACAAGCTGGAAAAATAACACAAGCCATTGTGGACAGTACATTGGCAAATTTAACTGTGGTGGATGATATTCAGCAGCTTGCGGCAGCAGGATTAATTATTGAAGCTGTGGTGGAAAATAAAGAAGTGAAACAAAGCATTTTTCAACAACTTGCAGCGATTTGCTCAGAACAAACTATTTTTGCTTCTAATACCTCATCTATTTCAATAACTGCAATAGCATCTGTGATTCCACAACCTGAACGTGTGATTGGATTACACTTTTTTAACCCTGCACCGGTAATGAAACTAGTTGAAATTGTACAAGGCTTAAAAACTGCCAAAGTGAATGCAGATGCTTTGTTTAATCTGATGCAGACATGGAACAAAGTACCCGTTTTAGCCAAATCTACGCCCGGTTTTATTGTGAACCGTGTGGCTCGTCCGTATTATGCTGAAGCTTTCCGTGCTTTACAGGAAAATGTGACGACGTCTGAACAGTTGGATTTCATTTTACGTGAATGTGGTCGCTTTGCGATGGGACCATGTGAATTGACGGATTTAATTGGTCAAGATGTGAATTTTTCAGTGACACAGAGTGTTTATCAGGAATTTTTTTACGAGCCACGTTATCGCCCCTCTCTTATTCAAAAACAACTGGTAGATGCAGGCTGTTTGGGGCGTAAAAATAAACAAGGCTTCTATAATTATCATCAAGAACAACCAACACCAGTATATCGCTTACCTGAAATGACTCAGGATATCTCACAGAACATGAATGTGAGTATCTATGGTGAATGGGTCAATCAAGCTGATTTTATTCAGCGCCTAAAAAATCAAACGACATTCAATATCAACAAAGTTGTGTCTCAACAAAATTATATTCAAATTGATGATATTGATCTCCAACTCACGCAAGGCGAATCTGCCGATATTGTTTATACACATCAAAAAGTTGTACTGATGGATTGGCATGCGGATTGGAACAAGGCTAAAGCAATTGCAGCGACGGCATCTCCAGCATGTTGCCAAGCAGATCAAGAAAAAATGACACAATTCTTTGCTGCAATTGGTGTTTATGTAATTTGGACAAAAGATCATCCTGGGTTATATGTAATGCGAAGCATTGCAATGTTAGTCAATGAAGCTTGTGAGGCGGTTTTGCATGATGTCGCGACAGAACACGATATTGATGCTGCCATGAGATTTGGAGTGAATTATCCGCAAGGTCCGTTCCAATGGATGATGCAAATGGGTGCACAACAGATTTTGATGATTTTAGAAAATTTACATCAAGTTTATGGTGAAGAACGCTATCGCCCAAGTCTGTATTTAAGAAAAAAAGTTGCTGCTTTGGCATTACCCGTGCAGCAAGCACAACAATTAAAACAAGTAGGATAAGGCGTAAAAAATGGAACAAGTGTTTATTTGTGATGCTATTCGTACTCCAATTGGTCGTTATGCAGGAGCTTTAAGTAGTATCCGTACAGATGATTTGGCTGCTTTGCCGATTCAATATTTAAAACAACAACATCCTACGTTGGCTTGGGATCAGTTAGATGAGCTTATCCTTGGTTGTGCCAACCAAGCCGGTGAGGATAACCGTAACGTCGCTCGAATGGCATCATTACTTGCGGGACTACCAGACTCAGTACCTGCGATTACGGTAAACCGTTTATGTGCTTCAGGATTAGATGCGATTGGTTTGGCTGCACGTGCTATTAAATCAGGTGAAGCACAATTTGTATTGGCTGGTGGGGTCGAGTCAATGAGTCGTGCGCCATTTGTACAGTCCAAGCCAGAAACCGCTTTTAGCCGAACACCAAGTATTTATGATACAACTATTGGTTGGCGCTTTATCAATCCAAAATTTAAAGCGAATTTTGGGGTGGACAGCATGCCTGAAACAGCAGAAAACGTTGCTGAAAAGTATCAGATTAGCCGTGAAGATCAGGATTTATTTGCTTTCAATAGTCAGAAAAAAACGGCAACTGCGCAACTTAATGGCGTGTTTGCAGAAGAAATATGTGCTGTAGAAATAATCGATCGTAAAAAAAATCTGACACGTATAACTGAAGACGAACATCCACGCGCAGATACCTCACTGGAAAGTTTGGCAAAATTAAAAGCGCCGTTCCGCAAACAAGATGGTTCTGTCACAGCAGGAAATGCATCGGGTGTAAATGATGGTGCCGCTTGTGTGTTACTGACCAGTGAAGCTTTTGCAACGGCAAATCAGTTGAAACCACTTGCCAAAGTCATTGCGATGGCAAGTGCAGGCGTTGAAGCAAAATATATGGGAATTGGTCCAGTACCAGCCGTACAAAAACTGCTGAAACAGACAGGTTTAAGTCTGGATCAAATGGATGTCATTGAGCTGAATGAAGCATTTGCAGCACAATCACTTGCAGTAATGCGTGAACTGGGTCTGGACGATGATGATGCACGTGTCAATCCCAATGGCGGAGCAATTGCTTTAGGTCATCCATTGGGTATGAGTGGTACACGTTTGGTGATCACGGCAATGAAAGAATTGAAACGCCGTAATGGAAAATATGCACTATGTACGATGTGTGTGGGTGTTGGGCAAGGTGTTGCGCTTATTTTGGAAAATTTTGACGCATAACAACCACTGCAATACCAAACCAAGGATTTTAAGAAACAGCCAAAGGATGGCTGTTCAGGGAGTAACAATATGAATAACAATACATTGGAACATTTAGAAAAAGCATCGGTTGATGAGTTACGCAATGTTCAATTCGAACGTATAAAACAAACATTGCAACATGCTTATCAGAATAGTGCCGTCTATCGTCAGAAATTTGATGAAGTTGGGGTACATCCTGATGATTTTAAAACTTTAGAAGATCTAGCTAAATTTCCATTTACCTCTAAAAAAGATTTACGCGAAAATTATCCATTTGGCATGTTTGCAGTTCCACAACAGCAAATAGTCAGAGTACATGCCTCGTCAGGTACAACGGGGCAACCCACTGTCGTGGGATATACTCAAAAAGATATTCAAGTTTGGTCTGATGTTGTGGCACGTTCATTACGTGCTGCAGGTTTAAGTAATCAAGATATTATTCAAGTGTCTTATGGCTATGGGCTATTTACCGGTGGTCTAGGTGCGCACTATGGTGTTGAGCGTTTAGGCGCAACGGTCATTCCTATGTCAGGTGGTCAAACTGAAAAGCAAGTACAATTAATACATGACTTTAAACCCACGGCAATTATGGTGACACCATCCTATTGCTTAAATATCATTGAAGCATTGGAAAAAAGATTTGGTACTGCCAAAGAGTGCTCCATTAAAATCGGAATATTTGGTGCGGAACCGTGGACCAATGAGATGCGTAAAGAAATTGAAGACCGTTTAAGGATTGATGCACTGGATATCTATGGCCTATCTGAAGTGATGGGACCCGGTGTGGCGATGGAGTGTCTAGAGACTAAAGATGGTTTAACCATTTGGGAAGATCATTTTTATCCTGAAATTATCAATCCAGAAACAGGCGAAGTGTTGGCTGATGGTGAATTGGGCGAATTAGTTTTTACCACGATTACCAAAGAAGGCATGCCTGTCATTCGTTACCGAACCCGAGATTTGACTCGTTTATTGCCAGGCACAGCAAGAACAATGCGCCGTATGGATAAAATTGTTGGGCGAAGTGATGATATGATGATTATTCGTGGTGTAAATGTATTTCCATCTCAAATTGAAGAACAAATTTTACAAATCCCTGAATTGGTTCCTAATTATGAGATTCAGATTTGTAAACAAGGTCATCTGGATGGATTGCACATCCGTACAGAAATGCGTCAAGATATACCTCAGGAAATACACGCACAACTGTGTACTCAGCTCAAAACTAAGATCAAAACAATGGTTGGAATTACGGTAAGCATTGAAATTTTGGCAGAAGGGGCATTGCCACGTTCAGAAGGTAAGGCTCAGCGTGTATTTGATTTGCGCAGCAATAATCATGTTACACATCCATCAAGTACGCTTAGCCTCGGTTAATTTGAGTGTTGTTATTTGAGATTGTTAAATTAAGGTCCTATCGAACATTATGAATTCAAAATTAAAACTTGCTATAGATGATTTTATTACCAAAGAAATGTTAAGTGGAACGTCACTGATCATGACGGTTTTTGGTGACTGTGTGCATCATCACGGTGGGATTATCAGTCTTGCAAGTTTGATTCAGTTAATGAGTGTTTTTGGACTCAATGAGCGTTCGGTACGGACTGCTGTATTTAGACTGGTACAAAATGGCTGGTTAGTGTCTGAAAAGATTGGTCGTACAAGTTATTACCGTGTGACTGAAAGTAGTCTCAACGGTTTTACACTCGCAGATACTAAAATTTATAATTTTAATCATAAAGAATGGGATCAAAGTTGGGATTTGGTTCTACTCAGTTCATTGGATATTGATAATAAACAAATTTTAAAGAAAGAATTGGAGTGGCTGGGTTTTGCCAGTATCGCAAGTAATGTAATGGCTTATCCAAGTTGCGATAAATTGAAATTACAGAATTTATTGCTCAGTCAAAACATGACAGATCAAGTGGTAATTTTTAAAGCTGAAACTTTGCAACTGTGGCAAGAATCTTATCCAACGGTAAAACGAATGGTGGAAGTTAATTGGCCAATTCTTGACTTACATTCACGTTATGAAAAATTTATCCATGATTTTAGAGAGTTCTTAAATCTTGTGGAAAATTCAGATGATATGGATGCCGCACAAGCATTTCAAATCCGTATTTTGCTTATTCATCAATTCCGCCGAATTTTATTAAAAGATCCAAATTTACCATTTGAATTATTACCTTCAAACTGGTTATCGCTGAATGCGAGAAACTTAAGTAGTAATCTCTATCAACTGGTTGTTTTTGCAGGGGAAGAGTACTTTATGCAGTTTGCTCGCACATCAGAAGGTTTTATGCCACCTTTACATCCTATGTTTTATAAGCGATTTGGTGGTTTAAAAGTTGAGGAAATGGACGCTTAAACCTACCAACGCATTTAATTATTTAAATGAGTTGGGCTTTGAAAAATATGGATTATTCACATGCCTTGTTATGCCATTGATAATGTAATTCCAGTCGTACACCCTAAAGCATTTGTACATCCTACTGCTGTATTAATTGGCGATGTTATTCTTGAAGAGGGCGTTTATATTGGTCCTTTTGCTTCGTTACGTGCTGATTTTGGACAGATTCATGTCTGTAAAAATTCCAATGTACAAGATAACTGCGTAATTCATGGCTTTCCGAAAAGTATTACCTTAATCGAAGAGTATGGGCATATCGGTCATGCTGCTATTTTACATGGCTGTACAATTGGCAAAAATGTTTTGGTTGGCATGAATAGTGTCATTCTTGATGAAGCTGAAATTGGTGAAAATACCATTATTGGTGCCAATAGCACAGTTAAAACCAAGGCTGTTATACCCGCAAATGTGCTCGCTCTTGGAAGTCCTGCAAAAGTCGTTCGTGATTTACTAGAAAAAGAAATTGAATGGAAGCGAAATGGAACAAAAGAATATATTCATCTTACACAGCGTTGTATAAATTCATTACGAGAGGTAGAACCTTTGATTTCTTTAGAGAATCGGTTGGATTTTACAAACTTTAAAGCTGAGCATCAGTTGTACTAATTTGTAGTTTGAGTGTTATAGCGGTTGAGCATCATAATATTGTGAATTGGATCAATGCGTACTGAATTTACAATCAGAAAATAGGTTCAACACATTGTTTTTGTCTCGTCCTAAAAAAGTTTAACAATATTTCATTGAGAACTAAGTTAAGCAATGAATTCGGTTCTTGCTTTTTCACACATATCATTTTTTCGCCAATCTCTTAAAATAAGGAAAAACATCTTCTTACTGACGATTATCCAAATCTTATGGTGACCACACAGCAAATTGAACAAGCCAAGCTGTTGAGCAAAAGGCTGTTGTCATAGATGTCTAAGTGGTTCTTTTATTTGTTAAGATTGGGTAAAATTACTGCAAATTTTGCACTTTATAAAATGTAGATTAGGATGATGATGAACAAAATTTTAGTGATTGCCTTAGGGATATTGCCAGTATTTGCACAAGCACAAAGCTTTAAATACACAAACACCGCGTCTGGTTTTAAAAATTATCAGGGACTAGCCACTTTAACTGGAAAATTTTCACGTAATTTAGACCCTGAATATTTGGATTATATGGGCGATGATATTTGCTTTGAACCTAACAAAACATCAGCTGCACTTATTCCACGCCCAAAAGGTGATACACGAGATGTCTGGTTTTGCTTTAGCAACTTTGATGCAGCAAAAAAGACTTTTAAGTTACCAGACAATATTAAAAAAGGTTATTGCCAATATGAAGGACAGGCAACGATCCAAATTAAAGACTATCATTTATTTATAGAGGAAACTGAAGGTTTTGATTCAACTCAATTAGTTTCAGCGACCAATATTACTCCAGCAAAAGCAATAAAATGTAAAGTGCAAAATTAGGACTGTTTAAATACTGTGATGCGATTTGATCGCCACAGGTAAATAGAGCTTAACTTGGCTAGCCATTCGTAAACAAAAAAAGATCGCATTAATGCGATCTTTTTCTTTTAAAACGGATACTTAAGCTATCCATGCTTATTTATTCTTTTTGCTGACTTTTTTATATTCCAGATAGGCTTCTTCTGCAAATTTTCGTAATGAAGTCCCGATTGCTGCATATTGGAATTCATTTAAGTTGGCAAGCGAGGCGCGTGCAGAAGGGTGTTGAACACCAAAACCTGAACCCGGAAGGAGTACGACACCTGTTTCATCAGCAACTCGGAAAAGTAATTCCGTTGGATTCTTATTTTTCATCACCCAATCAGCAAATTCATCACCATATAGTTTCCGTGAGGTATTTTCTAAATTGACCAAGGTATAGTAATCGACTGCATTCGGATCTTGTGGGACTTCAACCCCAAGCTGTCTATAAAGCGCAGCATCACGTTCTCGAACCACAGATTTCACTGCTTTTTTATAGCTTTGACGAGAATCCATCATATTAAATAAAGCAAAAAGAACCATTTGTACTTGTTGAGGTGTGGATAATCCAGCCGTGTGATTTAAGGCAACATTACGGCTATCGGCAACAAGGCGATCAATAAACTTAATACTAGATGGATCTGTGGTGAGGGATGAGTAACGTTCTTCGAGTTCTTTCTTGTCTTTTTTAGAAAGCGCCGCAATTTTTTTATCTAAAATATTATGATTACTCAAGGCAATGACCCCAAGTCTCCAACCAGTTGCACCAAAATATTTAGAGAAAGAATAAACCAGAATGGTATTGTCAGGGCAAATTGCAAACAAGGATTTAAAGTTATCTGCAAATGTGCCATAAACATCATCTGTTAAAATAATCAGGTCAGGACGTTTTTTAACAATATCAGCCAAAATCGCTAAACCTTCATCACTCATTTTAACCGAAGGTGGGTTGCTTGGATTCACCAAGAAAAATGCTTTAATCGATGGATCTTCTAATTTACGTAATTCGGATTCAGGGTATTGCCAACCAAGATTAGGATCAGCCTTGATGAGTACTTCTTCGAGCTGATAATCGTTGAGTTTTGGAATTTCGAGATAAGGGGTAAAAATAGGCGAACCTATGGCAATACGATCACCATGTGAAATAATTTTATTTTCTTTTAATGAATTAAAAATATAAGCCATTGCAGCTGTACCACCTTCCACTGCAAATAAATCGAGTTCTTCTTTAGGCATACCTTGTACGCCCATTTCACGTAAAACGTATTCTTTAATAATCTTTTCGCTGACTCTTAGCATTCGATCTGGGACAGGATAATTACAGCCAAGTATACCTTCGACCATTTCGAGTAAGAATGCATCAGGATCGAGTCCCAATTGGTCACGAACATAAGAAATTGCTTTACCCAAAAAAACAACACCTGGCTTGTCACGATTTTCTAGGATGAAGTGGTCAAAGCGTGATTGCAATCCTTCTGCACGCGGAAATCCACCAAGCCCTTCTGGCATATAGGAAAAAGAAAATTCTGATTCAGTGGCAGAAAATAAACCCAATTGGAAAAAGGCACGGCGTGGAACAGTTGCCAGAAAGTTTGGATTGCCTCGTCCCGCATTGAGCATCATACGGTCAGTATGGCTTTGTGCTAAAGCAATCAATTCATCTTTGAGTTCAAATGGGCTTAGTTTTGCGTATTTTGAATAATCAACGTTCCCCATGGGAAGTCTCCTTAATTATCTTGAAGTGAATGAGTTTGAAATTTATAAAATTATTTATGCTAAACCGACAATTAGAGGGCCAAGCAAGGTTAAAAATACATTTGCGAGTGCATAGGTAATTGCAAATGGGACGGTCGGAATTGAGTTTCCAGCTTTGTCGAGTACGCCACCAAAAGCGGGATTTGCACTGCGTGAGCCAGTTAATGCTCCAGCCATTACGGCGACATTGTTATAACGGAGTACATAACGGGCAAACAGCATTGAAAGAATTAGCGGTACTAGCGTGACCACCACTCCGATCATAAACAGGGACAAGCCACTTTCTTTAATGGTTTGAATGGCCTGTAAACCTGATTGCAAACCGACAGCAGCAACAAAACCAGCAAGACCTAAATCTTTGAGAAGTTGAGAAGCGGCTAAAGGCATATTGCCGTGGACTTGGTTACGGCTACGTAGCCAACCAAATAACAGACCTGATAACAGCGCACCACCACCTGCACCAAGGGTTAAAGGAACATCTCCAATACGGACAACAAAGAGGCCAATGACTAAACCAACAACTAAACCTGCACCATGGAAAATCCAGTCTGTTTTTAAGCTTTCTGGTAAAGCTTTACCCGCTTCTTTGACTAAGCGTTCAAGATCACTTTTAGTTCCATATACGGTGACCACATCGCCTTGACGCAGGACTGTATCATCACTTAATGCTTGCGCTTCACTGTTACGTTTAATTGCCAGCACATAAATGCCATGCTTTAAGTAATCTGGGGTATTGGCTTTGATATCGCCAAGAGTACGGTTGGCATATTTTGAGTTTCGTAATATGACATCTGTGGTGTCCATGATCATTTCCATGCCTTGTGAGGATTGCAACTCAGATCCAATAAACTCGGCAATGGAAACGATACTTGCCCTGCGACCAACGACCAGAACAACATCATCTTTCTCTAAGGTAATTTCTGGCGCAACATCAATAAATTGATCTTTGCGTTTTAATCGTTCAATGGTGACGCTCGGTACTTGTGTTTCGAGTTCGGCAATGGTGTGTCCTGATGCTTGTTTGACTTTGTAAATACGACCAACAATTTCAGGCATAGCCAATTCTTGACCAGGTGCCAGTTCAAATGCACCTTTTAACTGTTCCGCTTGCGCTTTCAAAGCATCATCATGAATTTCTCGCCCCATAAATTTTGGCAAGATATTCACACAGACAATAATTGCGCCTAAAGAACCAAAAATATAGGTCACGGCATATCCAATCGCAACATTGGCTTGAAGTTTTTGAATTTCTGCAAGTGGTAAGTCTAGGCGAGAAATCGCATCGCCCGCCGTACCAATAATCGCAGACTGGGTCATCCCACCTGCAGCCAAACCTGCGGCTAAGCCTTTATCTAGATTAAAGATTTTTGCCATGACTAAGACTGTAATGAGTCCACATACAGCCATAAAAATAGCCAGCAAAATTTCTTTAATGGATTGTGGCCCAAGCGATTTAAAAAACTGTGGGCCACTTTCAAAACCGACTGCGTAAATAAATAAAGCAAAAAGAATCGCTTTTACACCATTGTCGATTGGTACGCCAATAAGACTTAGAATAACAGCGACAAGTAATGATCCTGCAACACCACCAAATTGAAACTTTCCAAATTGAAACTGACCGATCCAAAACCCTATTGCTAAGGATAAAAATAATAGGATTTCAGGACTATGTTTTAATTCACCTTGTAGCCATTCAATCATTTTACGGCCCCACCTTTATTATTTAATCTATATTTGATTATGAATTGAGTGTTCATTTTTTTTGCGTTCAATGAAAAATACTATATCAGCCGAGGTTGTGTAAAATATCCATATTTGAAATATATTATTTCATGGTTTTTTTATTTATTTAAAGAATATACCAAATATGGTGAATATTAAATTATGCTTAAATAATAAATATTTTAATTATCATAGTGCCTTTTACTTGCTTATTTATTTTTAATGAGATTTTTTGATTGATAATTTTTTATTAAAAGTTAATTTATTTAAAAAATAAATTTAAAAAAAATAAACAAATTTTTTTGTATTTACAAGGTGCTTATATTGATGATTATTTCAATGTAAATTATTGAAATTAATAAATTATTTATTTTAATATTAGATATTTGTTTTTCTGGTGTTAGCAAAGTGTATCGTTTGGTAAACAGTATGGAAAAATATAAATATATTGTGCATTTTATTTGAAAAGTAATTAATAAATCAAAACATCATTATAAATGCAGGTATATATATCATGAATAAAGTGTATAAATTGGTCTGGAATACTACAGTGGGAAGCTGGGTTGTAGTATCTGAAATTGTAAAAGGTAATAAGAAATCGAAAATTAATAAAATTGTGAAAGGTTCGATGTTTTTATTATTTATTGTTAATTCAAATGCTATTTTGGCGCAAGATATTAATGAGAGTTTAAATGTAAATGGTAGTTTAACAGCAACTGGAGATGTGGTTGCAAATGGTGTTTCATTAACAACAGTAAATACTGATTTAAATCAAACAAAAAATGATTTAAATCAAACAAAAAATGATTTAAATACCCTGGATGATCAAGTTAATAATACCTCTACGGGGTTGGTCACTAAGGTATCACAGGTTGATTTTGATAGCTTAAATAACCAAGTGAATGATTCAAGCACAGGGCTAGCGACGAAAGTGTCACAGTCGGATTTCAATAGCTTGAATAATCAGGTCAATGATGTAAACACAGGATTAAATAGCAAGGCATCTGCGACGGATTTGAATTCGCTGAAGAATCAAACTTGGAATATACAAAGCAATGGTGGGACGTCTAGCGCCGTAAAAGCTACAGATACCGTGAATTTTGTGAATGGTAAAAATATTGCTGTAACCAATACGGGTACGGATATTTCAATTTCCACTTTGGATGATCCTGAGTTTAACTCGGTAAAAATTGGTGATACTGCAAATAATACTGTATTGACCAGTACAGCAAATGGTTTAGACCTGGGTGGCGATAAGCTCACAAATTTAGCCAACGGTAGTATTGCTGCAGGATCTACAGATGCAGTGACAGGCGGGCAAGTGAATGATTTACTTTTCCAAAGTGGTCAAGGTATCAAATATTTCCACACCAACTCATCGCTTGTTGATTCACAAGCCAATGGTTTAAATTCTCTTGCTATAGGCCCTGTGGCAAAATCTGAAGGTGAACTATCAATCGCTATCGGTCATCTCTCAAATGCTACAGGACTCAACAGTATTGCTGTCGGAAATACAGCCAATGCCATCAATGATTATTCTATTGCTTTTGGTAAAGAAACAGGCGCACTTGGCGCCAATTCAACTTCTATCGGAAATGGTGGTCAAGCGAGAGCATTGACCCCGACTTATAACGTATCCAATACGCAACTGATTGCAATCAATGGTATTCCTGTCACCGCAATGGGAACGGATCCCAGCACTATTACTGAAATTAATGGGGTTGCTGTCTCTGCAACGCAAGTGAATCAATTCCTTACAGCTTTGCAAAATGGCGCCAATATGTCTGTTGGCGATAAAAGTGTTGCATTGGGGTCTTCTGCATTAGCAGGTGGGCCTTCAAGTATTGCGATTGGGGATGCTGCGATAGCAACAGGAACGCATTCAAATGCAATCGGTCAGGGTGCAAATGCCGTGGGAACCAATGCCAATGCGATAGGAACCTCAGCATCTGCTGCCACCAATGCCAATGCGATCGGAAATTCAGTGTCTGCAAGTGGAACTGCGAGTGTCGCAATCGGAAATCAAGCGACTTCAGGAGGCACGAGTTCAATTGCATTAGGTGATGGCGCAAAATCTAGTGTGGTTAATGGTGTTTCAATTGGTAGTGCTGCAGGAGTAGGTTCTATTGGTTCTGGTACATTTGACCGCAATGGGCATATCGCCGTTGGAGCAAATGCAGGACAAAATATTAGTGGTAACCAATCGATTGCGATAGGGGTTGGTGCGGGTAGCAATTCAACAGTCAACTCAACAAGTTCTGATTACAATATCGCTTTAGGTAGCGATGCAGGAACAAACTTATCGGGTAATCAGAATATTTCAATTGGTTTTGGCAGCAATAAAGATAGAAACGCTACCGTACAAAGCTCAGTTGCGATCGGTGCGGCAACATTTACTGAAAGTTTAGGTGTAGCTGTTGGAACACGAGCAAGTGTTGCTCAAGGCGGTGTTGCACTTGGTTATGATTCAATTGTGACAGGCACTTCAGGGGTTGCAATTGGCTTGGATTCTTTGGCGGGTCAAAGTGATGTGGCATTAGGTTCTGGAAGTATTGCGCAAAATAACTCACTTGGAAATGGCTATATCACCAACGTCTCTGGTGGTGTGGGAGGTTTTAACATTGTTTCGGTCGGGAATAAAAATGAGCAACGTCGAATTACCAATGTTGCCGATGGTTCTGACTTGCAAGATGCGGTGACGGTCAATCAGATTAAAGCATTACAAAATGACATTATCCGTGTGATGGGCGCAACGGATGCAAAAGGTAATCCTGCAACTATTGGAAGTGGAGGTACTTTACCTTTAATCCAAGTCAATGTTAAAGACTCCTCTGGAAATACCAGTAAGCTTCCAACAACAATTCAAGATGCTTTTGATTTACTGGGTACGGGACAGATTGGTGGCGTAGTACCTGATGCTGTGTTGTATAACTCAGACAAATCAGTTGTGAATTTAGTCGGTACTGATGGAACGATTATTCGCAACGTAAAAGGTGATGAAAATGATCTGTCCTCAGCGGTGAATTTTGGGCAATTAAAAACAGCTGTTGCGGAAGCAGGACCACAATACTTTTCAGTAAATACCACGGATATCAATAATAAAAACAATACAGGGGCAAATGGCGACAATTCTTTAGCAATTGGCCCGAGTGCCAGTACATCTTCCCTTGCAGCGGGGAGTGTTGCTTTAGGTAGTAATGTGATTGTAGCAAGAGAAAAATCAGTTGCGATTGGTGCGGGTGCGGGTTCAGTAGGGGTTTCCTCAATTTCAATCGGTGATTCTTCGATTGCCACAGGTACAAATAATATTGCGATGGGGAAAAGCGCAGAAAGCCGTGGCGAAGATAGTATTGTTATAGGGAATGGTTCTGAGGCGGACGGCACCAAGTCAAACTATGCGGTCGTTGTAGGGAGTGATGCTGAAGTTAATTCCGCAGATCAAGGGATTGCAATTGGTCGCCAAGCATTGTCTCAGGGAGATAATGCGACGGCAATTGGTTATCAGTCTAAAGCCAATGGTGCGCAGAGTGTTGCATTAGGACGCTTTGCCACAGCAACTGCTGAAGACAGTATGGCCTATGGAGATAATGCTAAAGCTTCGGGTGCGAATTCTACTGCAATAGGTTCAGATGCAAACAGTACTTCTCAAGATGGTTTGGCAATAGGCTCTCAAGCAAAAAGCTATGCAGCAAAAGCCACGGCAATTGGTCAAAACGCAGAAAGTGCGGGTGAAAATGCGATAGCGTTTGGTGTCAACAGTGTAAGTCGTGCTAAAGATGCCACTGCGATAGGCAATAATGCAACTTCAAATGGAATCAATGCGATTGCACTTGGCAAACAATCCAATGCAAATGCTTTAAATTCAATTGCGGTGGGTACAGGAACCAATGCACTTCAAGAGGATGCGGTCGCAATCGGAAATAGTGCTTCGGTGAGTGCGAAAGGCGCAACTGTATTGGGTAAGTCTGCAACAGCATCACATGAAAATGCTGTGGTTTTAGGAAATCACTCAGTTTCGGCAGCTTATGTGGCAACCAAATCAGCCACAATTAATGGCAAAACCTATGATTTTGCAGGAGCTCCCGCTGCATCTTCTAGTGTAAGTGTCGGGGATGTCGGTGCTGAACGAACCATTGTCAATGTCGCTGCTGGGCGTATCAGTAGCTCAAGTACAGATGCAATTAATGGCAGTCAATTGTATCAAACCAATCAAGCCATTACCGATTTAGCAGACACGCCATTAAGCTTTGCCGGAGACACTGGCGCGAAAGTAGAGCGTAAATTGGGTGAGCAATTAAAGCTCACTGGTGGAGCAACTGGGGTACTTACAGATGGCAATCTTGGGGTTGTAAGTAATGGTACCGATACTTTGCAATTAAAATTGGCCAAAGATGTCAACCTGACCGCTCAAGGAAGCTTAAGCGTCGGCACTTCCAAAATTACAGATGGGCAGGTGGAAATTAAAGACAGCACCAATAATAGTAATATCAGCACCTCCACTCAGACAGTGATTACTGCAGGGGCAAGCAGTAATAGCATAAATGCCAATAGCATTAACTTAAAAAATGCGAGCAATAATGTTGTGTTAAGTGGCACGACAGGTACTTTGACAGGGCTGACCAATAAAACTTTAACTGAATCAGACTTTGCCAAAATGGGGCGTGCAGCAACAGAAGAACAGCTTAAGTTAGTCAATGAGGTGGCTGAAAATGCCAATAAAGGTTAGAATTTAACCACCAACAAAGACGCTACAGGCACTACAAATATTGCAGCCACGGATACAGTCGATTTTTCAAATAGTGATGGCAATCTAGCCATTGGTCACACTGGTGCAAATGTCGATCTAAAACTTGCAGAAATCGTTAATGTGGGCGGACTTCCAGGTGGGGCAAACATTGCCATTAATGGCAAAAATGGCACGATTACAGGATTAACCAATACCACTTTTGATCCGAGTAACTATTTATCTGGGCGCGCTGTAACTGAGGATCAATTGGCAACACCCATTACATTTGCTGGAGATAATGCCGGTGTGAATGTCGATCGTAGATTGGGGCAACGCTTGAGTATTGTCGGTGGTGAATCTGTTGCGAGTAATTTAACCGACAATAACATCGGTGTAGTTGCAGACAGTACCGACAATAAACTAACCATTAAACTCGCTAAAGATATTCAGCTCGATAGTGTAAATGCGAGTGGCACAGTGATCGATAGCAAAGGCTTAACTTTTGTAAACGCAAGTGGCGGTGCTGTGCCGAATTCACCAAGTGTGACCGTGACAGGAATCAATGCGGGGACCAATAAAATTACCAATGTTGCATTGGGTGATATTAGTGATAGCTCTATGGATGCTGTAAATGGGAGCCAGATTAAACAGATTATCGATAAAGGATTTAGCATTAGTGCAAATGCTGACAGTGCAGCAAAAGATACGATTGGTCTCGGTGAAAATGTTGATTTTAGTGCAATCGATGGCAACATTAAAATTACCAACACAGGCAATAATGGCATTAGCTTTGGGCTTGAGCCAGTGGTCAAGATTGGACCTGCCACAGGTGGAAATCCAATAACAGTCAATGGTAATACAGGAACAATTACAGGCCTAAGCAATACAACCACATCCAGTAATGACTTTGCTACTGTCGGTCGCGCGGCCACAGAAGAACAGCTCAAACAGATGCAAACTGGGCTCAATGATGCGGGCTTTGGCTTAACGGCTGGCGACGGCAATACCATCAACAAAAAATTGGGCGAAAGTATTGAGGTTATTGGTGCCGATAGCAATATTGCCACCAAAGTCACTGGTGGCAAAGTTGAAATAGAGCTCGCCAAAAATATTGATCTGAGTAGTGCAGGCAGCTTAACAGTCGGTACCAGTAAAATTACAGATGGTCAAGTTGAATTAAAAGATGCGGGCAAATCGAATATTAGTACGGTGAATAGTACAATTGTTAGTGATGGTAGCAATAGCAGTACGTTAGGTGCAGGGAATATCAATGTCAGTAATGGCACTTATCAAACCCAAGTCGGCCCAACACAAATTCTTGTAGGTGGTGCAAATCCAGTTACGGTGAATGGTTCAACAGGACGGGTGAGTGGTTTAAGCAATACCACTTGGGATCCAAATGCAAGTTACAATCAAAAACAAGCTGCGACTGAAGAGCAGTTAAAACAAGTCAGTGATGTTGCTCAGAATGCCAATAAAGGCTGGAACGTCAAAACGGATGCTATTTTGGGGACAACGCAAGTCAAACCAGGCGATACGGTCGATGTCGGTTTAGCAACAGGTGAAACTAATTTAAATGTCAGTGCAAAAAATGACAGTAATGGAACGACAACCATTGATTTCAGCTTAAATAAAGACCTGAATATTGATAGTGTCACTGCGGGTACCGCAACGGACTCCACTGTACTGAATAAAGATGGTATGACCGTACAAGATGGTAGCACTCAAAGTGTGATCAGTTCTGGTGTGATCAGCGTCAAAAATACAGTCAATCAAGTTGTACTTGATGCCAATAAAGGCACACTAGAAGGTTTAACCAATAAGACTACATCAGGTAAAGATTTTGCTACCACAGGTCGTGCAGCCACAGAGGAACAGCTTAAAGAAATCCAAACTGGACTGAATGATGCCGGTTTTGCTTTAACCGCTCAGGATGGCAATACAGTAAACAAGAAATTAGGTGAAAGCGTTGATGTAATTGGTGCTGACAGTAATATCAGTACCAAGGTTGCAGCTGGAAAAGTACAAGTCGAGTTAGCAAAAAATATTGATCTCACTTCTGCAGGCAGCTTAACGGTTGGTAAAAGCAAAATCAGTGATGGCAAAGTAGAACTGAAAGATGCTGCCAAATCGAATATCAGTACTGTTGATGGTACATTGGTGAGTGATGCAAGTAATAATAGTAGTTGGATTGGTGCAGGCAGTATCAATCTAAGCAATGGTATTTATCAAACCCAAATGGGACCAACACAAATTATTGTGGGCGGTGCGAACCCTGTAACTGTGAATGGTGCAACAGGGACTATTGGTGGGCTGACCAATAAAACATTTAATCCAAATAACTTTGTCAGTGGTCAAGCTGCGACAGAGGATCAGCTTAAAGCGGTGAGCGATCGTATACAAACAGCAAACCAAGGTTGGAATTTGACCACCAATGGAACCAATAGTAATCAAGTCAAATCAGGCGATACGGTCGATTTTAGTAACAAAGATGGCAATATTAATATCAGTAATAATGCCAATAATGTCAGTGTCGAATTAGCCAAAGATATTCAGGTTGACAGTGTGACCGCAGGCAATACCGTAATCAATAATGATGGTCTTAGCATTACTGGCGGGCCAAGTGTGACTAAAAATGGTATTGATGCTGCGGGTAATAAAGTCACCAATGTTGCAGAGGGGAGTATTGCTCAGGGCAGTAAAGATGCGGTGAATGGAAGCCAGATTCATAATATTATTGGGGATGGTGCATTCCAAGGCGGAGATGGCAATACCATTACCAACATCGGTGGGACAGGTGCAACCAACATTAATGATGCGATTAGCTCAATCAACCAAAAAGCTGGGCAACATTCTACAGTTATTGCTGGGCAGAATATGACCGTCACTGAAACAACCAATAGCCTAGGAGGTAAGGAATATAAGGTTGCAACAGCGGATGACGTAAAATTTAACACGGTTATTGCAAATACGGTTACTGCAGATAATGTCATAGCAAACACAGTCAAAGTGGGTGATGTTGCAATAGATCAAAATGGAATAAATGCTGGGAATAAAAAAATCACCAATGTTGCAGCAGGTGAAGTATCCAGCACTTCAAAAGATGCAGTTAATGGTTCACAACTCAATACGTCAAACCAATACATCACCACATCATTAGGCGGTGGCGCAAAATATGAAAATGGTCAGTTCACTCCGCCAACCTACAATGTAAATAACGGCTCATATCATAATGTAGGTGATGCCTTAGGTGCGCTTAATCAGGCTGATATTGATTTAGGTAATAAAATTACCAATCTAGGCGATCGTTTAGAGCAAGTATTTTATGACACCAATGGTCGCATAGATGATTTAGAGAAAAGAGCCAGTGCAGGCAATGCGCAAGCACTTGCAACAGCAGGTTTACCTCAAGCTTATATTCCAGGCAAAAGTATGATGGCAATCAGTGGGGGGACTTACCGTGGCGAAAGTGGGTATGCGATCGGGATGTCATCAATTTCAGATAATGGTCGATGGGTGTTTAAGGTGAGTGGAAGTGGTAACTCGCGTGGTGATTTTGGGGGAACTGTAGGTACTGGAATCCAATGGTAGTTTAGGGAAGCTAAGGCATTTTAGCCATGTAAACAGTGTCTTAGCTTACCATTTTTTGGATTCAAATTAACGAGAACAATAATTTATGTGAGAGTCGACATATGAAAAATTTATTAATATTGAGTTTAATAGCCCTAACATTGAGTGCTTGTGCCACAGGAACCATTATTTCTAAAGAGGGTAAAACCGATCAAGCGAAATGGCACAAGGTGGATGATGTCATTTTAAATAAAAAAGCGGGAACATTCCCAAATGTACAGAACTTGAATCAAGTCAGAGCAGGAATGACCAAAGATCAACTTTACGCGCTGATTGGTCGACCTCAATATGAGGATGGTTGGAGAGCTAGAGAATGGAATTATTTGTTCCATTTCACGACTGCAGACCGTACCAATGACACTATTACAACCTGTCAGTTTAAAATTTTATTTGACCAGGAAAAGATCGCAAGAAGCTTTTACTGGAATCCAATACAGCCTAAAGATGGCCTATGTCCTCCCTCTCTTGATTTAAAGTAAAAATAAGCGAGTAGATGGTTGAAGGCTTTAAAATTGTATACTTTAGGCATTTAATTTTTTGCGTGTAGAAAAATTCAATCTCAAACAACAGTGTGTAAAGAGAAAACCCACAACGATGTGAACACTTTAAATAAGCGGTCATATCGTTGTGGCACATTTAAATCATATACGTTTTTAAGATGATGTTTTAACACGCCATTGAGGATAGATCGAAAGGATATAGTCCTGAAATTGTTGTATCACTTTTGGATTGTTTGAGCGCTTTAAATAGTCTAAAACACGATCTAAATAAGCCTCACTGGGTTGTATCTCAAAGCCTAAATTTTGACTTAATTGAGCATAATGTTGTTTTATAAGATTGGGATTTTCTGGGATCGCTTTAATATTGACTCGCATACCTTCAAAAATATAACGCAAACCATCAAGATTACCTTTCATTGGCACAGTACCGTGATCTTCACCCTCATACTGGACATATTTATAGTTCAGTTGAGTAAAAGGCTGTTGACTTAAATATTGATTGAACTTTTTGATACCCTTGTAATGGTTGTCTAAACTGTCTGTATTTTCACTGGCACCAACTTGGGTTAAAAATAAAGTTTTATGCTGAAAATCTTGATTGTTCGCTTCCTTAAAACGTTTCAGCATGATCTCATCATCCCACCAAATACTAGGGTCATGGACAATATAGGCTTGGATATTTTGTTGACCATTGAGCATATGATTGAGTGCGGTAATACCTCCGAAAGAATGACCAATCAATATATTTAACCCATTCGTACGATATTTTTTCTCAATATCAGGCATGAGCTCCGATTCTAAAAATTTAAAAAATGCGACATTTCCGCCAGTTTCACCTTCAATTACACGTCCTTCATTAATTTCAGGCTTTTGCTTGGTTGGGGTTAAGTCTCGAGCACGATCTGTATTAACGATCCCAACAACGACGATTTCAGGAATCGAAGGGTAAGGTGACTTCGATAATTTTTCCACAATTCCTGTCAAATAATGGAAGTTACTTTCGCTATCTAATAGATAAATCACAGGATATTTTTGCTTAGGATATTTGCCATATGTTGCAGGGAGATAGATCTGGATTGGTCTTTTTTCATTTAAAACTGAAGACACGAAGTTGTGTGTTTCTCCAATTTTGATGCTGTTATCCGCAAAACTAGGTATTGAGATTTGCATGATCAACACGCCTAGCGCCAAGTAGAGAGAAGTTTTCTTCAACATGAAAAATGACCTATTCGATAACAGTGATGTGATTCCCCCAGTCGAGTAAACTTATTGATTGCTCAAGTATGGGTACTGATGATTTACAGAAAAAAAGAGATTAAATTCAATTCAGGTTGCGTTGCTGGCTGACAAAGCTTTTAGCAGAAACAGGTGTTTTGCAGCATCAGTTTGTATTTTTTTAACTGATCAAAGTCATAGAGCTGAGTACACGATTTGCTATTGGCTGAATAAGAATAGATTGGATCATAAAATTGATTTTTATAAATATGCGAATAATAATTATTATCTTTTAAGTTGGTGGTAAAAATCAATATGGATCTATATGTTTTATAAATTTATATTGTTTTGCGCTGTCATGAACAAGTTAAAAGCTATGCGTTTAAAAAATTAGCCTTTAAGCATTATGGTTCCCATTAAAATTTCTTCAACGTATTTTTAAACCATACTCCTTAACTCATAGGCTGTATTTCTCAGTAAAGGCAAAACTTGCTGAATCAGTTGTTCTTCAGTGACACGATGTGTTTGTGCAATACAGTTTAATGCAGCGACGGCTTTGCCTTGTGCATTTAATACTGGAACTGCAATCGCAATAACCCCTAATTCATGTTGTTCTTTTGATAGACAATAATCTTGTTTTTGAATTTCTGCCAATACTTGATAAAACTGGACTTCATCTTGAATGGTATAAGCGGTGAGGCGTTTCAAACTATATTTATTTACCCAGTGTTTTTGTTCTTCTAAATTCAATGCTGCCAATAAAACCTTGCCTGTTGAGGTTGCATGTGCAGGCAGACGATTGCCCAAATGCATCCCATAAGGGCTAAGGCGTAAATTATCGTGTTGAGGTAAGTAGCTTCGGGCAATTGGAACGACTTCATGTTCATCTAAAACCACCAGTGAAAAAGTCAGACTGGTTTGAGCGCTTAACAGATTGAGAATAGGTTGCACAACTTTAGGCAGATGAGCAGAGCTTAAATAGGAGCTCGATAAGCGTAATACTTTGTGAGTTAACCAAAAGTAGTGATCATCAGTTTCTAAATAACCTAAATATTTTAAAGTTCGTAAATATCTTCGTGCCGCTGTACGACTCAATCCTGTGCGCTCTGCAATTTGAGTCGAATTGAGTTTTTGACGATCAACTCCAAAGGCTTCAAGCAAACTTAGCCCTTTGGCGAGTCCAGCAATGTAATCATCTTGCTTAATGGTTTCACCTGAAACCTCGTTCTCAATTAAATCGTATCTCATCGTTCATCCATTTCCGATTATAATTTTATGGCCGATATACGGTCATTGTTGCCACTATACGGCGATTATCCAGTTTTCACCATATCAAAAAGAGATCAAAAAAATTAATTTAATGGTCAGGATATGGAGAAAATATTATGGAAAATTTAACGACACAAGTGGCAATTATTGGTTCAGGCCCAGCAGGGCTACTGCTTGGACAACTGTTGTTTAAAGCAGGTATCTCCCACGTGATCATTGAGCAACGCAGTGCTGAATATGTAGCTGCGCGTATTCGAGCAGGGATACTTGAACAAGTATCGGTTGATTTATTGAAGCAAGCGGGTGTGGATGAAAATCTAAACAAGTTTGGCTTAGCACATAATGGTATTGAAATTTTAACCAATGGCTTAAAGCATCGTGTGGATTTATCTGAGTTAACTCAGGGGAAGCAAGTTACGGTTTATGGACAAACGGAAGTCACAAAAGATTTAATGCATGCACGTGAAGCGGCAGGTCTATGTACTTACTATGAAGCTGAGAATGTGCAAATTCATGATTTTGAGCAAAACCCGTATGTTAGCTTTCAGCAAAATGGTCAATCGTATCAGCTTAGATGTGATTTTATTGCAGGCTGTGATGGTTATCATGGGGTCTGTCGTGCAAGCGTGCCACAAGATAAAATCAAAACTTTTGAAAAGATTTATCCATTCGGTTGGTTAGGTGTACTTGCAGATGTTCCACCTGTTTCAGATGAATTAATCTATGTGCAGTCAGAACGTGGTTTTGCTTTATGTAGTATGCGTTCAAAAACCCGTAGCCGATATTATTTACAAGTTCCTGTGACGGATCATGTCGATGAGTGGTCTGACGAACGATTTTGGGATGAGTTAAAAAATCGCCTTGATGACGAAAGTCGTAAAAATTTGGTTACAGGCACTTCTATTGAAAAAAGTATTGCACCTTTACGCAGTTTTGTGACAGAGCCAATGCGATTTGGGAAACTATTTTTAGCAGGAGATGCCGCACATATCGTTCCACCGACTGGGGCAAAAGGTTTAAATTTAGCTGCATCTGATATCGCTTATTTGTCAAATGCCTTAATTGAATTTTATCTCAATGGTTCAGAACAAGGCATCGAGGAATATTCTGAAAAATGCTTAAAACGTGTGTGGAAAGCAGAACGTTTTTCATGGTGGATGACGCATTTACTACATCGTTTTGAAACGGAAAGTGAGTTTGATCATAAAATTAAGCAGGCTGAATTGAGTTATATTTTAGATTCACATGCGGGTTTAACCACATTGGCTGAAAACTATGTGGGTTTACCTTATGAAATTAAAACATTTAATGAGGTTCAGGGGAGTCGTTCTGACTTGCTTAGTCATTAATTTTTGAAAATAGAAAGTTACCTATTTTGAGCAAGATTTTAAATCTTAATTAAATATAGGTGGCTTTCTTTTTCTTTTTTATACAACAAAGCTGTTCAGGCTTTTTTTGAAACTTGAAACCAAATAGATTCAAATCGAAAATTTGTTTTCATTTTATAGATGAACTTGTTAGCATCAAAGGGTATTTTTGATAGCGTGTGACAGTGAATGTCTTCAGGTCAACAAGTTTTAATTAAACTTAGAAAAATGATTATTGCTGGGGAGCTAGAGGGCGGTGCCAGAGTGGCAGAGATCCCAACGGCTGAGTTGCTTGGGGTGTCCAGACAGCCTGTGCGTATGGCATTTCGTTTACTTGAGCAAGAAGGTTTATTGATTAAAAATCCGACTCGAGGTTATACAGTTCGAGAAATTTCAGAAAAACTGATCAATGATGCACTTGAAGTGCGTGGCATCCTTGAAGGACTGGCTGCTAAAACCATTGCAGAACAAGGTTTGACGGAAGAACAGAAAAAAACACTACAAAATTGCATTGTCGAAACTGAAAAACTTTTTGATGGAAAAACTGAGTTTGGTGATCATGAACTGGAACGTTACCATCACTTTAATGTGATTTTTCACGATACCATTATTCAAGGCGCGCAAAATGTTGCATTGATCCAAGCCTTAGCCAAAAACAATCAATTGCCCATGGCCTCGGCCCAAGCCATTACCTATGACCAAACTCAAGCACTTTCAGAATATCGTCGCTTACATTATGCCCATCTACAACACTGTTCAATTTACGATGCTTTAATGCATAGACAAGCTGGACGTGCTGAAACATTGATGCGGGAACATAGTAGTGTTGTGGTTTTGGGCGAGACCTTAAGAAACGTGTTGTCTCAATAAAACCGAAAAGAAATATCAACAGACCCTAAGCAGCTCTTTTAATCGAATCAAAGGGCTGTTTTTCATTAGAATTCAATCAGCAAACTTGTAGATTTTGCTCGGGAACAGCAGGGGGTAAACTGGTTATTTAATGCATGTTCTTCATCAGTCATAAATACATCACGGTGATCTGGAATTCCTGCAAGCACACGCGTGATACAGGTTCCGCAAATACCTTGTTCACAAGAAACAGGGACATCAAAACCGTTCTCAATTAAGGCTTGGGTTGCTGTTTGATGAGGCTGTACTTCGATTCGACGGTCACTGCCTTTGATTTCGATGGTAAAAGCAGCATTGTTAGATACCTCTGACTTTTGTGCGACAAAGTGTTCTTGATGTAGCTGCTCTGTCTGCCAGCCCATGTGTTGAGCTGACTCCATCACAAATGCCATAAAACCTGCTGGTCCACAAACATATAAATGTCTATCGGATGTGGTCTGCTCCAAGACAGACGACATATCACATTGAGTTTCAGGTTGATTTTGAATATGAAAATGAATCTGACCTGTAAAGTGTTCGGTTAAATTTCCATAGAAAGCAATCATTTCATGACTACGTACAAAATAATGCAGCTCAAATGGGATCCGCTGGGATTTAAGTCGATATGCCATTGAAAGAATCGGGGTAATACCGATACCACCAGCAAATAAGATTGCCTTTTGGGTATGAGGATGAATTTCAAATAAGTTACGTGGTACGCCAATACGTAATTGATCACCTTCACGGTACTCGGTATGCATGCAACGAGAACCACCTCTAGAATGCTCATCATGCAAAACACCAATCACATAACGGTGTTTTTCACTACAACAGTTTGAAAGTGAGTATTGGCGCGTTAAGCCATTTTTGAGATGTACATCAATATGCGCGCCTGCCTCAAAGCTTGGAAGGGCAGAACCATTGCTTGAAATCAATTCAAAGGCTCGAATTGATGGAGTAAGTTGATGAATTTTATTAATAACAACGTCCATGTTTATTCTCCTTTAAATCACCCGAATATTTGGAAACTTATGTTTTGTTGTTTCAGGTGTGAGCGTACTTTCTTGTGCCAGTAATCTATCAATCACTTTACGTGACTGTACGCCACCAGCATCGATATTCAGCATCAGTAACTGGCGATGGGGATTTCGTAAAATATTTTGTTGCTGTTGTTCCAGCATTTCTAAATCTTCGGTAAAGATTTTGCCTTGACCTTCGCGAATGAGATCAGTGAGGGTCGGGTTATCTTGTTGGAAATTACGTGCCATTCCCCAAAAATACCAATGCGAGGTTTCTGTTTCAGGGCTAATAAAATCAACCACGATCGATGACACTTTTTTATCTTTAGGGGCATGATATCCGCCATGACCAGCATGAGCGACACCCACTTCAATATGTACATTACTTGGAGCAACGAAGTGACAGCGTTGCCAACGATCTACAGCAACATCATCTGCTAAGTTATTACAACGAAGTGCCATTTGCCAAAATGGAGGAGCGATGACATTTTCCATATAACGTTCAGTAATGACATGATCACCATCGACCTTGGTGACAGGAAGTGCTTCATCAATTTCTTTTTGCCCAATACTGCTCGAATGGACATAGGTTTCATGGGTCAAATCCATAAGGTTGTCGACCATCAAACGATAATCACAATCAATATGGAATAAACCACCGCCATAGCTCCACTCAGGATGATCTGCCCATTCTAGTGTAGGGAGTTTGGACTCATCAGCCAAAGCTTGATCACCAGGCCAAACCCAAATAAAACCAAACTTTTCTATGGCTGCATAGGCTTTATTACAGGGGAAACCGTTTACACGTTGAGCTGGCATAGAAATGGTTTTTCCTTCGCATCCCATGACTAAACCATGATAACCACAAACTAAATTGCCATCTTCAACATAGCCTAATGATAATGGGGCGCCACGATGTGGACAAAAATCTTCAACAGCAGCAACTTGATTTTCTTTGCCGCGATAGAAAACAATTTTTTCACCACAGATGGTGCGACCAAGCGGCTTGTCTTGGATATCTTCAGGATAGCAAGCAACATACCATGCATTTTTTATAAACATTTGTGATGACTCCTTATCACTTATTGGATCCAATTTATATCAACAAAAATAAACAGTCAATCCATAAAATGATCATTAAATCCTTTTATTTAGGCTTTTTTATTTTGTTTTTATCAATATTTTGCTGTTTTTATTTAAAAAAATATCTCTGCGATATTTATGTGGTTGATTGTGCTTTTATTTATTTTTGGATCCAATTGGTGTTTTTGTTGAATACCTCTCGCATTGCGAAAACTAAAATATTTAAGAATAAGGGGGCTTTTTTAATATCTCAATAAGGTCACTTACTTAGTAGAGGCTAATTGAATTTAATGGATCCATTTTCATGTAATTTTTAAATTTATACATCTGTTCTTTATTTATTTTTTTATAAATATTTAAATAAATCAATTGATTTTGCTTTTTATTTTTATTTTGTAAATATTTTTTAATAATACTATTGATTTTTTGGATCCAATTAATCAAGATGAAATAGAGCAGGACGCTCCAAAAAAATATTCTTGTTCAAAGATGAGTTTAAAAATTAAATTATTCCTCTAGGTAATTATGGATACGGATATGCATAACCACCCAACGACGCAGCTCAATAATGTCGTGTGTATATCCTATCCAGATTGGGAGATACACAAATGGAAAGAGATGTGCTTGGAGAGATAAGTCAAAATAAGATGAGCCGCTATCAATGGTTTGTGATTTTGATTTGTGTTTTCCTCAATATTATTGATGGTTTTGATGTCATGGTTATGGCATTTACTGCACCTTCGGTTTCAGCGGATTGGTCGCTTTCTGGTGCTCAAATCGGTTTGTTATTAAGTGCTGGTCTATTTGGCATGGCTGCTGGTTCGATTTTTCTGGCACCACTTGCCGATAAAATTGGTCGCCGTTTACTGATCTTAATTTGTTTGGTGATTGCTGGAATCAGCATGCTGGCATGTGCTTTTGTCAATAGTCATAGTATGTTGGCCATGCTTCGTTTTGTCACAGGGATTGGGGTTGGCGGTATTCTTGCCAGTAGTAATGTTTTGGCCAGTGAATATGCCAATACACGCTGGAGAAGTTTTGCGGTAAGTTTGATGTCTACAGGATATGGGATTGGTGCCACACTTGGTGGGATATTGTCACTGACACTGATTGAACATTTAGGCTGGCGCTCGATTTTTCTTGCAGGTGGGATCACAACCATTGCAATGCTGTTGGTGAGTATATGGTTATTGCCTGAGTCCTTAGATTATTTGTTGGCAAAAAGACCGCAACAAGCGCTAGCGCGAATGAACTCAGTGTTACAGCGTATGGGCTTAACTCATCTAGATGCCTTACCTGATTATGCAAAAAGTGATGCAAAGGGTGGCGGAGATTTTGCTAAATTATTTGGTGGGCAACAGGGCTTTCAAACATTGTGTCTATGGGGTGCTTTCTTTCTCGTAATGTTTGGCTTTTATTTTGTGATGAGTTGGACACCGAAAATTTTAATTTCAATGGGAATGTCGCCTGAACAAGGGGTTACCACAGGTATTTTAATTAGTATTGGTGGGATCTTTGGTGCAGCAATTATTGGTTTGCTGGCATCCCGTATCAAAATCTTCTATGCCTTAAGTCTATTTCTAGGACTAACTGCCGCATGTGTGTTTTTATTCGTGGCTGTCTCGGCCCAAGTGAGTGTGGCATTGATTGTTGGCCTATTACTTGGAACGCTGATTAATGGTTGTATTGCAGGTTTATATTCTATTTCACCTACAATTTACGACGCCGATATTCGTAGCCGTGGCGTAGGCTATGCCATTGGTTTTGGACGTATTGGTGCTATTTTATCACCAACAATTGCAGGCGTTTTTTTAGATAAAGGTTTAGCGCCAGCCACACTTTATGCATATTACGGGGTGGTATTTATTTTGGCAATTGTGCTTATTTTAATGTTGGGTAATGCATTTTATCGACATAAAAATGAAGCAGCCTATACGCTTAAAACAACAACTTAATCCTCTAAAAATTAAATAGTTGAGATAAAAAATGAAAAAAACATCCTTGTGGGTGTGGGTATACTTTTGCCCATTATTTAGTGCTCTGGCGCATGCCGATTTAGTGACGGACAGTAGTGCAGAGCTAACGCTTAGAAATTTTTACTTTGACCGAGACTATAAACAAGATCCATATCCTTATACTGCTGCGCGCGATTGGGCACAAGGTATCATCTTTAATGGTCAATCGGGCTATACCGATGGAACAGTTGGTTTTGGTGTTGATGTATTGGCAATGGCTGGATTTAACTTAATTGGAGATCGGGCCGATGACTATGCACGGAGTAACTTATTACCTGTAAATGCAGATAATTCACGAGATGATTATTATGGGAAAATAGGGCTGACTGCCAAAGCAAAATTTAAGAAAAATGAGCTTTTTGTGGGAGATTTGGTTCCACGATTGCCCACGATTTTTTCTTCACCTGCGCGTTTGTTCCCTCAAACTTATCGAGGTGCTCGGTTTGTATCCAATGAAATTCCAAAGTTACAATTGGAAGGTTTTTATGTAGATCAAGTGCGACAGCGTGATTCGATTCACTATAGTGATGTCGGTACGGACAATATCAATCGCCGTTTTGATCAATCAGCAACAACAGATTACTTCTATAGTTTTGGTGGCGCTTATCAACTCAATGATGCATATCGAATCCGTGCTTATCAGGCTGAACTGCACGATATCTACCAACAGCAATTTTTAGGTTTCAATGGTAAACAGCCTTTAAATGAACAGTTAACTTTTTTAAGCGATGTACGATTTTTCAATAGTCAGGAGGCAGGTAGACAAAAAATCGGTGATGTAGATAACCAGCATTTAAGTGGATTATTTGGTTTAAATTATCAAAACCATACCCTGTCTTTGGGTTATATGCAGGCCTTTGGTTCGACAGGGTTACCATTTTTATCGGGAACAGAAAGTCCAGTGGTGCTTGATTTTATGAGCTCGGATTATTCCAATAAAGACGAGAAAGTCTATTCACTGCGTTATGAATATGATTTTAAAAATGTAAAATTAGCTGATATCTCTCTCAATGGACTGCGTTTTATGACCCGCTATGCCAAAGGGCAAGATATTGATTTACTTAGTTATGGCGATAAACGATTTAAAGAAGAATCAATGGAGCTGGATTTAGCTTATAAAATCCCAGAAGGGAAGTTAAAAGGCTTAGGCATGCGAGCACGTTTTTCTCATTACCGAAACGATATGCCAACCAATATGGTCTTTCACTCAGCCAATGAAACTCGTTTAAATATAGATTATAGCTTTAAGTTCTAAGGGTTCTGTATTACGAAACGGTTCTTTGATTTAAAGAACCGTTTTTAAAATTTAGTCTAATGGTGAAGAGTGTAGGTTTAAGTAAATTGTGATGAAAAGTATTTTATTAGTTCTAATACATTCATTTTTGGGCTTTATAAATCCAGCGATTTTAAGCTTTCCACAATACTAATCATGACATCGGCACAATCTTGACGAGCAAGCCTTGCTTTAGCGTATTCTTCTGAATGATAACAAGCTTGTGCTGTTTCTAAATCAGCAAATTCAATAATGACATGGCGTTCATAAGATTTTCCTTCCATGCAAATAGAATTTCCACCTCTCGCAAGAAATTTTGCATTATATTTTTCAAACGCTAAGGGGGCTAAAGCCATGTATTGTTTATATTGTTCTAAATTATGAATGGTAACGTGCGCAATCCAGTATGCAGCCATGGCTTTAATCCTTTAATTTCTTAAACCTTTATGTATTTAAAATATTTTTTGCAATTGAAGCAGCTTCAGCAATATGTGCAGCAACAGCTTGTTTGGCTTTTTCAGCATCTTGATCTAAATAGATCGCTTCACATATGTTTTTGATCCGTTGAAAACCTGAAACTTCACGTTTAGTTGAATTCATTGTCATTGCGCGAAGTCGGCTAATACGACCATTTAAGCGTTGTACTACTTCTAAGGCGATATGATGTTTTGCTGTGGTAAAAATCGTTTCATAGAGTTTTGATGAGACTGAAATAATCAAATTAATTTCGTCTATAGCAAAAGCGTGTTCAAGTTCTATAACTAAAGCTTTTAAATTTTCGGTGGTTTGAGGGGTGAGATTCCGAGTGCAATCAGCAACCGCACTTTGTTCAAGCAATAGTCGAATTTCATAAATCTGTGATGCAACTTCCCAGTTCAGCAAAGAAACAATTGGCCCTTTATTTGGCAAAATCTCAACCAAGCCTTCAGCTTCTAAATAACGAATGACCTCCCGTACAACAGAGCGACTTACGCCCAGTTCTTCACATAAGCTTCTTTCAACCAGTCTTTTTCCAGAAGGAAAATAGCCAGTAATAATGGCATTGCGAACTTTGTCTAAACATAGCTCACGCAAGGTCACGGGTGGATTTTCAATTTTAAGATTCATAGAGGTTTAATCAGTCCTGATTTTGCGAATACACAATTTTGTTACAAGTTCTTTGCTTAAAAATAGCATAGCAAACTATTGCATTTTTTGCATTATGTATTATGGTATACCATAATACAGACAACAAAATTAATTAACCAGCAAGGAAGAACAATGAATCTGATACGTAAAACGGTGCTTCATGTCGAAACCACATATATCGATGGTGCTAAGGATGCACCTATACCCTTAAAAATGGTTGCAGCAGCAGCTGTGATTCAAAACCCGTGGGCAGGGCAAGGTTATGTTGAAAATCTTTCCCCAGAAATTCGCCGTATTGCACCAGTACTGAGTGAGCATTTAACCAAGCTTATTTTGGATGAAGTCGGTTCTGGTGAAGCAGTACAAGCATTTGGTAAGAGTGCAGTGGTGGGTTTAAACGGTGAGCTTGAACATGCATCAGCCCTAATTCATACCCTACATTTTGGAAATACTTACCGTAGTGCGGTCGGGGCAAAATCATATCTTGCATTTAACAACACCCGTGGCCCTGCAAATGCACCGATTTTAATTCCAATGATGGATAAAAATGATGAAGGGCGCCGTTCTCATTATTTAACCTTACAGTTTGCTATTCCAGATGCGCCAGCTGCTGATGAGTTAGTCATTGTGATTGGTGCTGCAACAGGTGGTCGTCCACATCATCGTATTGGGGATCGTTATCAAGATTTGGAAGAGTTAGGTCATGATCTCAAAAACCCTGCAGCTGTCAAATAATCGCCTTGCTCACTATTTTGAGCAGGGTCAAGGAGAACCTTTAGTTCTGATTCATGGTGTTGGAATGCAAGCCGAGGCATGGTATCCGCAAATTGAGTTCTTCTCAAAAGCTTATCGCGTGATCTCAGTGGATATGCCCGGGCATGGGAAAAGTACAAAGTTAGCCCATGATGCATCGTTACAAGCCTTTGTGGATTGGATGATTGAGTTTCTGACAAAACTGAATATTGGAGCTGTCAATTTGGCTGGGCATTCAATGGGTTCACTGATTACAACAGGTGTAAGTGCAACTTGTCCAAATCTGGTGAAACGTATGGCGGTATTGAATGGTGTTTATAAACGTTCAGAAAAAGCCAAGAATGCAGTGCTTTACCGCGCTCAAGCGATAAAAGCAGGTCAGCTTGATATAGAAACACCACTACAACGTTGGTTTGGTGACAGTGAGGCAGAGCGCCAAGCTGCATTAAAAGTGAAATCGTGGTTACAGCAAGTAGATCTGTCAGGCTATGCAACTGCTTATTCCGCCTTTGCTCGAGGTGATTCAATTTATGCCAATGACTGGTCAAAAATCACCTGTCCAGCTTTGATTCTCACGGGGACTGGTGATCCTAACTCTACAGCAGAAATGGCAATACAGATGGCCAGCCAAGCTCAAAATGCCAAGGCTATTGTGATTGAAAATGAAAGACATATGGTGAATTTAACTGCACCAGATAAAGTGAATAATGCAATGCAAGCATGGTTGGAAACCAGCGTCTAAATTGCTTGATAAAGGAATATAGCAATGAGTGAAATGGATACAATAAATAAAATACGGGAACTACGTGATGCTTTTGGGTCATTTATGACAGGCGTGACCATAGTGACCACCTGTAAGGACGATGGAACACCATTAGGTTTTACAGCGAACTCTTTTGCTTCGGTGTCTTTGGACCCAGCTTTGCTTTTGGTTAGCATTGCCAAGACATCAAGCAATTACGATTACTTTGCACAGGCAACACATTTTGCCATCAATATTTTGGCAGAAGAGCAAAAGGATATTTCCAATACCTTTGCTCGTCCAAGTGATGATCGTTTTGCAAATTTGGACTGGCGCAAAAGTGATTGCCAAAATCCGATTATTGACCAAGTGAGTGCATGGTTTGACTGTACCACTTACCAAGTTGTTGATGCAGGAGATCATGCTGTATTGATCGGTAAGGTAGAAGGTTTTACTTCAACAGGTTTTGCCGGACTGGGGTATTACCGTGGTGCTTATTTTACCCCCGCTAAATCTTCAACGGATGTGATCTCTGGCATGAAGGTTATGATGATGGCATTAATCGGTCATGAAAACCAAATCTTGCTTGAGCAAACCTCGCAGCAAAAATGGACATTGCCACATTTGCTTGTAGATAAAGACGGTGCAGAAAAAACGCTGGAGAAAATCTTTGCGGTTTACCAGCCTGAAGCTTCGCCAAGCTTTATTTATTCTGTCTACGACGATATCACCACACAACAACAATATATTGCTTTTTTATGTAATACCCCCATTCCTGAAGCCCACAAAGGTCAATTTGTGGATTTAAATGACCTTGAGCAACTCACTTTTGTCGATAGTGCTTTGGAAAGTATGTTAATGCGCTATCGCAAAGAAAATCATCTTAAAACTTATGGTGTTTATTACGGGAATCAAACCACTGGAACGGTTCGTCAAATTGTTAAAGAGGAAGTTTAACTATGCGTTTTTCATTATTTGTACACATGGAACGTGTTTCTGATCAAGAAACACATAAGCAACTTTATGATGAAATGATAGAGCTTTGCCAAATTGCTGATCGGGGCGGAATGCATGCGATTTGGATGGGTGAACATCATGCAATGAATTTTACCATTGCACCCAATCCATTTATTAATTTGGTCGATCTTGCTAACAAGACTCAAAATGTCCGCTTAGGCACAGGTACAGTGGTTGCACCGTTTTGGCATCCGATAAAGTTGGCAGGTGAAGCTGCCATGGCAGACATCATTTGCAATGGTCGTTTAGATATTGGTATAGCGCGAGGCGCATATTCATTTGAATATGAGCGTATGGTACCGGGGATGGATGCGTGGAGTGCAGGTCAGCGGTTACGCGAAATGATTCCTGCAATTAAAAATCTCTGGAAAGGCGATTATGAGCATAAGGGTGAGTTTTGGCAGTTCCCAAAAACTACCGCTTCACCACAACCTTTACAACAGCCACATCCATCGATTTGGGTTGCTGCTCGTGATCCCAATAGCCATGAGTTTGCAGTACAAAATGGTTGTAATGTACAAGTCACGCCTTTGCATTTAGGCGATGAGGAAGTCGAAAAGTTGATGGGGCATTTCAATACAGCTTGTGAAAAGTTTGCTGATGTACCTCGTCCTGAAATTATGTTACTCCGACATACCTACGTTGCCGACAGTGAGCAAGATGCACAGCTTGCGGCAGATGAAATGAATACATTCTATAATTATTTTGGGGCATGGTTTAAAAATGAGCGGGAAATTACCCAAGGGCTTATTGCGCCACTGAGTCAAGAAGAAATCGCACAACATCCATTTTATACTGCTGAAGCCATGCGTAAAAATAATGTCATTGGTCAGGCGCAGGAAGTCATTGATCGTCTGAAAGTCTACGAGGCGATGGGCTATAACGAATATTCATTCTGGATCGATACAGGAATGAGCTTTGAACGTAAAAAAGCCTCATTAGAACGTATGATCAATGAAGTGATGCCAGCATTTGCATAGGAGAGAAGAGTATGGCTTCTCCATTTCAGTTATATATTAATGGTCAGTTTGAAGATGGTGCTGCGCAATTTGACAGCATCAATCCAGCAACTGGGCAGGTTTGGGCAAAAATGCCAGAAGCTCGAACAGCTGAGGTTAATCGTGCGGTTTCTGCGGCATCTCAGGCTTTACAAAACGCGGCATGGTCAGGTTTAACCGCTTCGCAACGTGGAAAATTGCTTTATAAACTTGCGGATTTGATAGAAAAAGCTGCACCGCAACTGGCACAGTATGAAACGTATGACACTGGTAAAATCATTCGTGAAACCTCAAGCCAAATTGCTTATGTGGCTGAGTATTATCGTTATTACGCAGGTATTGCAGACAAGCTAGAAGGCCGCTATTTACCGATTGATAAGCAAGACATGCAAGCTTGGACTATTCGTGAACCTGTGGGTGTAGTCGCTGCGATTGTGCCGTGGAACAGTCAATTATTTTTATCCGCTGTCAAAGTCGGTCCTGCTTTAGCGGCAGGCTGTACGGTTGTGTTAAAAGCCTCAGAGCAAGGGCCTGCACCATTACTGGCATTTGCTCGCTTGGTTCATGACGCAGGTTTTCCAGCAGGTGTCGTGAATGTGATTACGGGTTTTGCAACTGAATGTGGAGCGGTTTTAACGCGTCATCCTGAGGTTGCGCATGTGGCATTTACTGGTGGTCCTGAAACAGCACAACATATCGTACGTAATTCCGCCGAAAACCTTGCCAAAGTATCGCTTGAACTGGGTGGAAAATCGCCATTTATTGTTTTTGCAGATGCTGATTTACAAAGTGCTTTAAATGCCCAAGTCGCTGCGATTTTTGCCGCAACGGGGCAAAGTTGTGTTGCAGGTTCACGCTTGCTCATCGAAGAAAGTATTAAAGATGAGTTTCTTCAACGTTTGGTTGAGCGGGTTCAACGGATCAAAATTGGTTTGCCGGATGATATGGCAACGGAATTTGGTCCACTGTGTACTTTAGCTCAACGCCAGAAGATTGAGCAAGTGGTGGTAAGTTCAATTCAGCAGGGTGCACAACTACTCACAGGTGGACAAGCCATTGATCGTGCAGGTTATTACTATCCACCTACGATTCTAGATTGTAGTGCTGCTCCGCAGGCCGATTGTGTCATGACTGAATTGTTTGGCCCTGTATTGTCGGTGGTTAGTTTTCGCACTGAAGCGGAAGCAATTCAAACAGCCAATCATACTGCGTATGGACTTGCCGCTGGGATATTTACCCATAACTTAAGTCGTGCTCATCGGATGACCAAAGCGATTCGGTCAGGCATTGTTTGGTTGAATACCTATCGGGCAGTTTCACCACTCGCACCCTTTGGTGGTCATGGTTTATCTGGTCATGGTCGTGAAGGTGGTTTTGAGGCGGTATTCGATTACACCACGACAAAAACCGTTTGGTTACGTACTTCAGATGAACCTATTGATGATCCTTTTGTGATGCGATAAATCTTAAAAGGTCTGATTTAGAAATTTTAACTTCAAGGATGAAAATATATGCACAACACTGAAATCCCATAAATTTTACTGCGGTTTAAAAATACCTTTTGTTGAGCTTTTAAAAAGCCTCAACTGGAGCATTTTTATCTTTTTTTAATGATTGATTAAAACTGCTGAAAATCAATGTACAGAATAAGAGCAATAAAGGTCAGGTCATCTCGCTATGGTTCTGACAAGGCAGGTTGTGAAACCTAGGTTTATGCTCACAAATAAATTGATATTGAGGAAAATGAATTCCTCAAAGAGAGATTAAGGATATGAATCAAAATGAAAAAAATGCTTTTGTGATAGAAAGCCATTCAATTGACTATGTCGATCCATCAGAACGCCATGGAAAAGTTCGGGATCTTTTTACCCTGTGGTTTTGTACCAATATCGCACCCTTAGCGGTGATTACCGGTGCAATGTCAATGTTAACGTTTAATCTAAGTTTAGTCAGCGCTTTAATTGCAATTTGTGCTGGGCATTTCTTTGGGGCCGCAATTTTGGCATTGACTTCAGCTCAAGGACCACAAGTGGGTATTCCACAAATGATCCAGAGCCGCGCACAGTTTGGGCGTTATGGTGCATTGTTGGTTGTATTATTTACCACCCTGATTTATTTGGGGTTCTTTATTTCAAATATTATTTTATCTGGCAAAACTTTACATACCGTTGTACCTGCAATACCTGTACCGATGGCCACGGTGATTGGGGCAATTGCTGCAACCACGATTGGTATAGTGGGTTATCACCTTATTCATAAGTTCAATAAGATTGGCACGTGGTTTATGGGAGGTGCATTATTAATTGGTCTGATGATTATGCTTCCACATATCAATGCAGATGTCTTGGCAAAAGGTGCTTTTAATATGAAAGGCTGGTTTGCCATGTTTGGTTTATGTGCTGTTTGGCAAATTAGTTTTTCACCCTATACCTCGGATTATTCAAGATATTTACCTAAAAGTATCGGGATTTTTAAGCCTTTTATTTTTACCTATTGGGGCGCATCTCTAGGAACGATTTTTGCCATGGTATTTGGCACAGTGGCAGTCAGTATCGGTTCTACTACAGATGCAATGGAAGCAGTCAAATCGGGAACAGGATTGTTTGGCTATGCACTGATGATTTTATTCCTCTGTAATATTATTGGTCACAATGCCATGAATTTATATGGAGCGGTCTTATCTTGTATTACATCGATTCAAACCTTTGCCGGTCAATGGATACCAAGTAAAAATATTCGTGTGGCTTTATCTATTGCGGTACTTGTTCTCGCTACATTTACTGCGCTTTGGGCATCCAGTAACTTTATTAGTTTCTTCCTCAATGTGGTTTTTGCCTTGCTATTTATCTTGGTGCCGTGGGTATCGATTAACTTGTTGGATTTCTATGTGGTGAATAAGAAATCCTATGATATTCACTCTATTTTTGCTCAAGATGGTGGCATTTACGGCAAGTTTAATGCAAAAGCTTTAACCGCCTATTTTATTGGGATTGCAATTCAAATCCCATTCCTGACCAATGCATTTTTTACAGGACCTTTCGCCAATGTTATTCCAGATGTTGATGTGTCATGGGTGATAGGTTTAGTGGTTAGTTTTGTTGTGTATTACCTATTTAATCTTGGAAAGATTAAAGGGGGATTAGAAAGGAATCTGCAAAATGAAAAAAAATAATTTACAACTGATCGTTGCTTCAATTCTCGTTGCTTTTATTTCGCCATGTTATGCAGGAATCAGTTTTGGTGATCGTAATAGTGAAACTGGTCAGCTCACGGTATCGGGTTATGTGCGAGGTAATTACCAACTTAAGCAGTATGGTGAAAATGCCGATGATCAAAAAATTCGTTTTGATGCAGCACAACTCAAACTAGATTATGCGCGTGGTGATCTGTTTGGGCATGCTGAGTATAGATGTTATCAATATGAACGGCTGTGTGACTTTTCGACCATGATTGATGCTTATGTGGGATACCGTCTTAATAAAACTGATCAGTTTGTAGTTGGGATGCAACCGATTCCATTTGGTCCAGGACGTTTCTGGGGCAATAGTCTATTTGGTAGTATCAATACCACTGCTGGGTTGGAAGATGTGCATAATGTTGGTGTGAACTATCATGCTGAATTGCCGACAGCAACCAAGTTTGATTTAGGTTATTTTGCTATAGATGGTGGTCATTATTCAGGAACATATACACCTAATTCAGGGCGTTATACTGCGAATTATGTGCGTTCAGATGATGAGTCACAAACCAATTTACAGGAAAAAAATATGTGGGTTGGGCGTATTATGCAGGATATACCTTTGGCTGTTGAGGGGCTGAATACACAGATCGGTGTATCATACTGGATCTCAGAAATTGACAATAAAAAGACCAATCAAACAGGTCGTCGTAAAGCGTGGTCAGTATTTAGCAAACTCAATTATGGTGCTTTAGGACTAACATTAACAGGAGGTGAAAATGACATCAGCAATAAAGATCTGATTCACCCTGATACCTCGTTGATGGGATCGTATGACAGTGAATATGCTGTTGCCAATAAAGCAACTTATTATACCGCTGACCTTGGATATACCTTTAAAGATGTTCAACAGATTGGCAATATTACCCCTTATTTTATGCACAGCCGTTACAACAAAGATCTGTCAGGATCACAAGATTCTACGCGTAATATTTTAGGTGTCTCGATTGATCATAAACAGCTTTCTTTGCTTGCTGAATATATCGTGAGTAAAAATGATCCATTTATTGGTGGTAATTTTTCATCATTGGCGCAGGGTGATGATAACAAATGGAATAAGTTGTTGAATTTGACTTTATTCTATTATTTCTAAAACAAAGCAAATCACATTCGGGCAACCGAAAATTTTTTTCACGATTCTTTTGGTATGCCATCATACAAGATGATGATAAATAGATCATTGATCAACTGATTTGATGATCTATTTCTCTATACCAGAGTCTAACAAGGATAATTTGTATGCAACTTAATGCAATGCCACTTTTCCATCAACAGGCTTTCGTTGCTGGTCAATGGTGTGATGCCGATAGTCATCAAAGCGCTGATATTTATAACCCAGCAACACAAGAAATAATTGGAAGCGTGCCAAATATGGGCAAGGCAGAAGCTGAACGGGCGATTAAAGCTGCTGTTACAGGTTGGGCAGCGTGGAAAAACAAGACCGCAAAAGATCGTTCAATCATTTTAAAAAAATGGTTTGACCTGATGATTGAAAAGGCGGATGAGCTGGCATTTATTTTAACCAGTGAACAAGGCAAACCTTTAGCGGAGGCGAGAGGAGAAATTTTATATGCCGCCAGTTTTGTCGAGTGGTTTGCTGAAGAAGCGAAGCGTGTGTATGGCGATGTTATTCCAAGTCCTTATACCGATGCACGTATTGTTGTACAGAAACAAGCAATTGGTGTTGTCGCAGCAATTACGCCTTGGAATTTCCCAGCTGCAATGATTACCCGTAAAGTTGCTCCAGCATTGGCAGCGGGTTGTCCGTGTATCGTGAAGCCCGCACCTGAAACGCCATTTACAGCTTTAGCTTTGGTGGATTTGGCCGTTCAGGCGGGAGTGCCTGCTGATATTTTCAGTGTGATTACTGGTGATGCAGTAAGTATTGGAGGTGCAATTTTTGAAAGTCATGAGGTGCGTAAGTTTACTTTTACTGGTTCTACGCCAGTGGGGAAACAGCTTTATCAACGTTCAGCACAGACCTTAAAGAAAGTATCTCTTGAATTAGGGGGAAATGCGCCATTTATTGTTTTTGATGATGCCGATTTAGATGCAGCGGTTGAAGGTGCACTGATTGCAAAGTATCGCAATGCAGGTCAAACCTGTGTTTGTGTCAATCGTTTTCTGGTACAAGCTGGGATTTACCACAAATTTATTGCTGGATTAAGTGAAAAGGTGAACGCTTTAAAAATTGGTAATGGTTTAGATCAAGGGATTGAAATTGGTCCCTTAATTAATAGCAATGCTGTTAAAAAAGTCGAAGCGCATGTTGCAGATGCATTAGCCAAATCGGCGCGTTTGGTTACAGGCGGTAAACGACATCATGCAGGCGAATTGTTTTATCAACCCACCATTATTGCTGATGCAAATGCAGACATGGATGTTGCCACACAAGAAACATTTGGTCCTCTTGCCGCCGTATTTAAATTTGAAACCGAACAACAAGCCGTAGATATGGCAAATGCCACGGAATTTGGTTTAGCTGCATATTGCTATACCAAAGATTTAGGACGGGGTTGGCGCATGAGTGAACAGCTTGAATATGGCATGGTTGGAATCAATAAGGGGCTCATCTCAAATGAAGTTGCTCCTTTTGGCGGAATGAAGCAGTCAGGTTTAGGCCGTGAGGGATCTAAATATGGAATTGAAGATTATCTTGAAATTAAATACACCTTATTCGGAGGATTAAATACATGAGCAATGACAAATTTGAAAAAGGCCTCACAATTCGTAAACAAGTGTTGGGCGCGGCCTATGTAAATCACTCCATCAATAATGCCGATGATTTTAATTTACCTTTACAAGAGCTGGTTACGGAATATTGCTGGGGTGCTGTTTGGGGACGTGACGAACTGAGTAAGCCTGAACGCAGTTTAATTAATCTTGCGATGATTTCTGCACTTAATCGCCCACATGAGTTGAAACTACATGTTAAAGGTGCATTGAGAAATGGTTTATCTAAAACTCAAATTCGTGAAGTGCTTTTACAAGTTGCCATTTACTGTGGTGTACCTGCTGCAGTCGATAGTTTTCGTATTGCAAAAGAGGCAATTTTAGAATATGAACAAGAAAATCGCTAAGTTGATTTATTGATATTCATTGAAATTTAATCTGACAGGCTCAGCCAAAAAATGGGGAACTGTCAGATCCAGTTTAAGCAAGTAACCGTACATTCAATTAGACTGTTTACATCAATAAACTGTTCACACAATTTAACTCGATGAGGCTAAATTGACCAATGTTTCATGTAGATAAACCCAATAACATTGACCAGATTCAACTCTGATACAAGCCGTCGATATGCGTAATGTATCAGGTTCATGGCTTTGTTGATGTTCTTGGTATTGAATCCAGCAGTGATTGTCTGCTTCAAATAAAGCACACGTATTTAAGATTTTAATTTTTAACGCGGGTTTGTTACCTACGTTTTGACTAAACAAGGCATTTATTTCGGGAAAACCAATGACATTGCCTTGCGTCGTAATCATTTTAAAATTTGGATCAAAACTGGCTAAGAGTTGATTCAAGCTTTCTTTTGCATTTTGACCAGTAAATACATTTTCAATCAAAATATGTAAATCGATGACATGTTGTAATGCATTGTCCATAGGATTAGACATGGGTTTTCTCCTTAAAAATGGAAATTAATGATAAGAGGCACAGCAATGCTGCAATCATAAAAGTTTGCTGATAACGTATTAAATCATTTGCAGCAGGCAACAGACTAAAGATTGAAATAAGGACAACTGTACCTAAACTAAAAGCGACTTGTCGATTAATGTTCCACAGCACACTGCCTTGTAATAAGTCTTGGCCGTTAAAATCGATGAGGGCACTGATTTGGGCAGTATTGGCACTTAGACCACCACCCATTCCCATCAGTAGATAAGCAACTATCAAGGTACTTAAATCATTGGCATTTGAAACCCAGAACAGCAGTGAAATTCCTAAACTATGTAGCATAATACCAATTATAAAGAGCTGCTTTTTACCGAGATGGCGATAGAGAAGTCCACCACTGGTCATCGATACCAATGCGCCTACTGCATAGAGCAGCATAAATAAGCCAGTCTGTTTTGCATTAAACCCAAGGTTACGTTGTAAATTAAAGATATTCAGTAAATTCACACCAGTAAAAATACCGGGGACTGCGTAATAAACGATAAATGCATTGCGTAAATTATAATTTTTTAACAATTGCAAATTAAGAATCGGATGAGCAGATCCTTTCGCGTATTTGAGATAAATCAGAAGCATTGTGACGGAAAGCAAAAAGCTACTGATCGCGAGTACAACACTATGGTAATCGTTAAATAATGAGAAAGAGAGTAACAAACACAACAGGCTGACATTGACCATAAACAGTCCTAAAAAGTCAGGTTTCCCGGACGTTTTAGCTTTATTTTCTTTGATCCATCGCCATGCTAAAAAAGCAGTGATCACGGTAAAGGGGATATTGGCGAAAAACACCCAACGCCAAGATAAAGCATCAATAATCATGCCGCCAATCGTTGGTGAAAAGGCTGGTGCAATTAGTGCGATTGCCATGATCATTGTGGAGATACGTTGCCGTTCATGATTTGGAAACAATGCAAATACCAATGCTTGACCGACAGGGATTAATAATCCACCAGCCACACCCTGAACAAATCTCCAAAAAATTAAACTATGGATTGATTCACTCATGCCAATCAACCAAACGCTGACGGAAAAGAGCAGCATTGAATAACACAGCAATTTCCGATCACCCAATACGCTTGCTAACCATAAGCTCATGGGCATGATTAAAACCAAACCTAAAATATAAGCATTGCTTACCCATGCAACCATCGATGGGCTGACTGAGAAAGCTGTTGCTATATCGGGTAAGGCAATTGCAGACATGAAAATATTGATGCAATCAATAAAGAACCCAAGCAAAAACACTGTTGCTATTTTATAGCGATATGACATAGCGACCTCCAAGATGCAGGAGGGTACGATTCAGGCCTTTTATTGTCGATGCATGCGAAGTAAAATCATTGTTTAATAATTTCAAACAATCAGTGTGATTATGCAAAAAAACCTAAAACAGATTATAAGTTTTCTGCAAGTGGTTGATTCAGGATCATTTACCAAGGCAGCAGAGATTTTGGGTTTAAGCCGATCGATGGTGAGTATTGATATCAAGCATTTAGAACAGCATTTAAATGTCAGTTTGCTGATTCGTAATACGCGTAATATCGCACTGACTGAAATAGGCAAAAGCTTTTATGAGGATTTCAAACACATTCAATTGCAAATTGAAGAAGCTTTTGAGCGCAGTCAAAATTTAGCCACAAGTGTTACAGGGATATTGCGTTTTTCATCGACCAATGAATTTGGACGGAAATTCATCTTACCTTTGCTGGGTGAGTTTTGCCGCCAATATCCTCAATTACAACTACAATATTCATTTAATTCTTCCTTAGATGATTTAGTCACTGAAAAATTAGATTTGGTCATTCGGTTGGGAAACTTAAAAGACTCATCGATGCGGACACGAAAAATTGCTGAATATCCGATTTATTTGGTTGCCAGCCCTGAATTTTTACAACGTTATCCAATCAATAGCATTGCTGATTTAGCACATGTTCCTTGGATTGGTCATCGCTTATTGAATTGGCAGGATGCGCAATATGTTTTACAAAATGATCAAGGTGAAAAACATACATTGCCTTTTGTTAGAAGTCAGTATGAATCTAATTCGGCAGAAGCGATACATCAGATGACACTTGCTTCATTGGGCGTTGCGATATCGCCAGCTTGGTTGGTCGATGAAGATATTCAGCAAAATCGTTTAACTCGGGTGTTAGCTGATTTTGATTTACCTGTACAAAATGTCCAATTGCTCTATCCGAATACGGGAACCTTGCCAGCAAAAACCCGTGTCTTTATCGATTTTTTGGTGCAACGACTGTGTCTTTAATCATGTCAAAATAGGCGCTTGCTATTGCAAATAGATAAAATGCATGGTCAATTGTTAGACTAGATTTCGCCAGATCAATTGTTTATATAAAACCAACAGGATATCATCAAAAAATATCACAACTCATCTGTATACAGCTCAGTAAAATATAGCAAGATGAGCTTCGGTCTAAAAAGAATTTATAAAATGGTGTTGATGTTCTATGCGTGAACCGTCCTCCTGTCCGCCAATTTCTACCCCTATGAATCAGCAAGCATTGATTCAAAATGGTGATATTGCACCGCAAACGCTGGTTGCCTGTGAGGAATGTGACACGCTCTATCATCGAATTCAGCTGAACCAAGGCGAGCGTGCTTATTGTCTCTGTTGTGGGGCTGAGCTTTATCGGCAAAGCAAACCATTTAGTGTCTTACTGGCAATGGTAACAACAGCGCTAATCGTATTTGTGATTGCCAATAGTTTTCCGATTGTTAAGGTGGAATTGCAGGGGAATGATTCCCAGACAACATTACTGGGTGCGGCATGGGCAATGTTTCATGCAGGGCAAGGGCCCGTAGGTGTGTTGATTCTTATCACGACTTTCGTGGTGCCTCTATTGGATTTATTGCTGCTGTTCTATGTCCTTTCATCAGTTCATTTTTTTAAAGTTCGGCCTCGCTATTTAGTTGCAGCATTTCGTACCCTGTTTTTATTTAGAACATGGGGAATGGTTGAAGTATTTTTGATCGGGGTATTGGTCACCTTGGTTAAACTGGTGGGGATGGTTGTGGTGATTCCGGGCGTTGCATTATGGGGATTCTCCATACTGAGTGTGTTGCTGGTTTATATTGCCTCAGTAAAAGTCAAAGATCTTTGGGATGAGATCGACAGGAGACTCTCATGAAAACTGAACAGTCTCAGGCTAATTTTTCAAAATACTCAGCGAATACAGACAATAAAAATTCGTTGCAATACCCAAGAGCCAAAGATTTGTCTTTGGTGCTTTGTCATTGCTGTGGAACGCTCAATAAACAGCTTCCAGAGGCTGAAACAAAACACGCTTCACATTGCTTGAAATGTCATAGTGTGCTGCATCAACGTAAACCAAAGAGCTTAGACAGAACCCTTGCTTTGGTGATCGCGGCGAGTATTTTATATATTCCAGCCAATGTACTCCCGATGACCGTGACAGATTCTTTGTTAGGCAGTCAGCAAGATACGATCATGAGTGGTGTGATCTATTTTTGGCAGAATGGGGATTATTTGGTATCTGCTGTTATTTTTATGGCCAGTATCTTTATTCCCATGTTAAAACTTTTGATTCTGTGTTTTCTGTTGATTGCAGTAAAAATGCAGTCTTCTAAACGTTTGCATTTTTCACCTGAGCATTGCTCAATGCTTTATCGGATTGTTGAGTTTATCGGTCGATGGTCGATGATTGATGTTTTTGTGGTGGCTTTATTGACCGCCTTGATTCAGATTCAATCACTGGCAACTATTCTCGCTGGGCCGGGCGCGGTTGCTTTTGGTGCAGTGGTGGTTTTAACCATGTTTGCTTCACTGAGTTTTGACCCACGTATTATTTGGGATAATTATTCTGCTGCCCAGAATACGCGCAACAAGAACGGGCTTTTCCTGCAAGGCGCAGATGTGATTCACGTGGATCATGCTCCCTTGAATCATGATTTATCTAATTCCAGTCAATAAAACAATGATGGGTGTGTATGTCTGAAAATAAAACCAATAACGAAAGCTCAGATCATCAGGATCCTCATGCTGTAGATGAAACGCAGCAGATTTTGCCTGAACCTGAGAAAAATAAAGGACGCTGGCGACCATCGTTGATCTGGCTGATTCCGTTTATTGCCTTGTTGATAGGTCTGTCGTTGGCAGTCAAAGCGGTATTAGATACTGGTCCGACCATTAATGTTGCTTTTAGAACGGCTGAAGGGCTGGTTGCAGGTAAGACGACTGTTCGTTTTAAACAAGTGGATATCGGTCTTGTTCGCCAAATTGATCTTGCTGATGATCATTCACATGTCATTGCCAAAATTGAACTGCGTAAGGATGCCAGTAATTTTGCTGCAAAAGACTCACGCTTCTGGGTGGTTCGCCCACGCATTGGTGCCAGTGGCGTCTCCGGAATTGATACCTTATTGTCGGGTGCTTATATTGAGGTTGATGGCGGTAAGGCAGAACAAAAACAGGATGAGTTCACTGGCTTAGAAGTTCCTCCAGTCATCTCATCAGATGTACCGGGTAAAATCTTTTTCCTCAAAGCCAATAACTTAGGCTCACTGGATATTGGTTCTCCTATTTATTATCGTCAGATCAATGTGGGTCAAATCACGGCTTATCAGTTGGCCAAAGATGGTAAGAGTGTTGAGTTACAGACCTTTATTCAAGCACCTTATGATAAGTTTGTGACCACAGATGCGCGTTTCTGGCAGGCCAGTGGTGTCGATGTCAGCTTAAGTGCATCAGGATTTAAACTAGATACCCAGTCTCTGGTGAGTATTATCGCTGGCGGGATTGCTTTCGGTTATCCTGAGAATTCACATGCTGCTGTTGCTTCGGATCAAAGTCGTTTTAATTTATGGGATTCTCGTACTGAAGCTTTGAAAGAGCCAGATGGAAATCCACATCGTATCATTATGTATTTTGATCAGTCTTTACGTGGCTTGTCGGCAGGTGCACCGATTGACTTTATGGGGATTGAAATTGGTAATATTCAGTCGATTAATGCGGAGTTTGATGCAAATTATACTCAGATTCGGATGCGGGCTGAGGGGGTCATTTATCCATCTCGTTTAGCCAATGGCAAAGAACTTGATCCTGATGGTGTGATTTTTAAACGCTTTATCGAAAGAGGCTGGCGTGCTCAGATGCGCACTGGAAATCTACTGACAGGGCAGAACTATATCGCTTTTGATCTATTCCCTAAAGCAAAACCAGCAAACTTAATCATCAGATCAAATGGTGTGATTGAGGTTCCAACCACACCAACCGAGTTGAAGGGATTACAAGCACAAGTATCGCAAATTGCGGATAAACTGAATAAATTCCCATTGGTGGAAATTGGGCAGGATGTACGTAAAACCCTCAATAATATGAATTCAGCGATTAGCTCTACAGATAAATTGGTGAAGCAGTTGGATGGGAAAGTTGCGCCAGGACTACAGGCGACTTTGGATGATGTACGTAAAACCATGCGCTCTACTGAAACCATTCTATCCAGTGATGCGCCAATGCAACAGGATGTACGCCGTGCTTTACAGCAAATGACACGTGCTGCCGCATCTTTACAGTTAATGGCTGACTATATTGAACAACACCCTGAATCACTCATTCGTGGGAAAACGCCTGAGGTTAAGAATGCTAAATAAAAAAAATAGCTCACATTTTTTGTCCTATTTGCCGCCGTCTAGTCGAGTAGGTTGCAGCTTGCTACTAGCCATTGTGGGTCTAACGGGCTGTTCCAGTTCGCCTACACCAAACTACTATAGCTTGACGCCAACGGTTAAACCGTTGGTGAGTTCAAATGTACGGGTGATTGAAGTATTGCCAGTGGGATTACCAGATCGTTTAAACAGGGCCCCCTTAGTCTTACAGGACAGCACTGGTAAATCTAATGTATTGGATAACGAACGCTGGACGTCCACGTTGGGGGCAGAGTTACGTGATGGTTTGTCTGCGGGTTTACAACAGAAATTAGGTGCTGTGGATCGTTACAGCAGTGGTATGACGGGTGGTAAAGTCTCTTACCGTATTGCAACCGATTTTTCTCGCTTTGATATTATCGAACACTCCAACACACGTTCGTTAATGGGTGCGATGAATCGGGATATTGAGGTGGCGGTTGCTTGGATTATTAAACGTGATGACCCAGCCAGACCCTTAAATCAGCCAACAGCTACACAGAATGCAGTGTTGCCGAACCGACAACTTAGTTGTCGAATGGCATTTACCGATGCAGTTGGTGCAGATGGCAATAAAATTGTTGATATAGTCAGTGTTTCACGACAGTCATTGAGTAAGGTTGTCGAAGCGATTGCCGCTTCTGTTGTTGCGACAGAAGCCAATAAAGCTGTGGTGATGGAAGGGGTGACTTGTTCCTAAGCAAGCACTATAAAAAAGCACCCCAGTTTTAAATAAATCTGGGGTGCTGTTAAATTTGATTCAGTGTTAACAATCTAAAAATTGAATATTCAAAATCCTTTAAATATTAAACCATCGCTGGATCACTGACAGAATCTGCACCTGTTTCAACGCGTCCTGCAAAGCGTCGATAAAACTTAGTGTCCTGAGTACAAGTTACGGCAAAATCATACCATTGCCATGTATCTTTCAGTTCCCAATGTCGTGTTGATGTTTGACCTGATTTTACAGTGATTTTTAACGCTGCGTCACTACGATAGACGACTGGGCTAATGACCAATTCAACATCTTTTGTGCCCATGTTGGTCAGGTCTAAATAAACATTACCATTGGCAATATCATAACACACTCGAATTTCAGGATTGATTTGCAGGCTTTGATTACGATTCAAATCACCTTTGAAATGGCGATGAAAACCATTTGGTCCCATCACCCAAAGATCGTATAAGCCTTGATTATCCTTTTTCACATTCCAAACATCGTCCAATGTTTTACCCGCTTCTACAATGTAGCGACGCGGAACACGACTGAGATTTAACTTGTCATAGACATGAAAAACTGCGCCTTGAGTCCCTGTATTCGAGAACAAGAGTTTGATCGTTCCATCATTTTGACAACGTGCACTGGTATGTAATTCATAAGGCAATGCTTTAGATGGGCGAATACCACTGGCTTGAATTGGAAGTTGTAAATTGGTTGGAATCGGAACATTGGGCAACTTTTGCTGAGCTGAACGAAGTTGATCTGCTTGCTCACGGGTTTGTTTACCATTTAATTCTGGCAGTACATCTTCATTTGGGGTTTTAAAGTTAAATGCTGAGGTTAAATCACCACAAATCGCACGACGATAAGGGCTGATATTCGTTTCTTTTACCCCAATACGTTGTTCTAGAAACATTAATACTGATGTATGATCAAACACTTGAGAGTTAACCACACCCCCACGACTCCACGGTGAAATTACAAAGAGTGGTACACGTGGGCCCGGTCCATAAACACCATTGTCTTTTTTAGGCTGGCTGCTGCTGCCTAGTGGCGCGTCATGTAGATAATATTCATGCTGCATATCAGCTTGGCTAAGTGTGGATTTGCCCGCATAAGTATTGTCTGCTTGTAAGGTTGGTGCTGATGGAGACGGAACATGGTCAAAATAACCATCATTTTCATCAAAATTGATCAAGAAAACTGTTTTACTCCAAATCTCTGGCACTGCTGTTAAAGCATCTAAGATTTCTTGAATAAACCAAGAACCTTGTACTGGGCTTGATGGACCTGGATGTTCACAATAGATGGATGGTGCATTGATCCAAGACACTTGGGGAAGTTTGCCTGTTTTGATATCATTTTTAAAAGCATCTAAAAACTCTTCGGGTTTATTGCCGGGCAGGGTGTTTGCGATACCTTTATACAATGGATTTTTAGCATTATCAGTTGTGGCATCATAAGCTTTATAAGGCAATGGTTGCGCTGCTTTATTGTATGGACTATTTGGCGCACCACCACTGGAAACTGGATAGCCTGAAGCAATATTGGCTTTTTTAAAGGTACGGAATGCACCGAGCATGTTATCGCCCCATTCATCCGGCATGTTTTGATAGCAAATCCAGTTAACACCTGCTTCTTCTAAACGTTCAGCATAGGTTTTCCATGTGTAGCCGACATCAACGTTTTGGGGATCACCATCAATCCAGTCCCATTCATTATTCACAAATGCGGTACTGGTCGGTACTGCGCCATTGGTGCCCGTTAAATGAAATGAACGATTGGCATCTGTACCTGTGTGCATTGAACAGTGATATGCATCGCAAATGGTAAAAGCATTGGCTAAAGCAAACTGATAAGGGATTTCCTGCTCTTTAAAATAACCCATCGCATAATCAGTTTTATAGGTGGGCCAGTTTGACATACGGCCATTGTCCCAAGCTTTTTGGCTATCCACCCAAGTATGGTTTGTACCGGGTGCACGTTGTGCATTATTACTTGATCCATCTAAATGAAAAGGCGTTAATAAGGCACCGTTACTTCGTTGTTGTTGCCATACAGTACGATCATTTTGCACAGGAATGGTTAAGCGGTCGGCAAAACCACGAACGCCTTTTAATGTACCAAAATAATGGTCAAATGAGCGGTTTTCCTGCATCAGGATAACCACATGTTCGACATCCTGAATGGTTCCTGTTTTATTATTTGCAGGAATAGCCAATGCCTTTTGAATGCTGGCTGGAAATGTAGATAAGGCAGCAGCACCAAAACTTGTTTTAAGTGTATTTGCTAAAAATTGACGACGATTAATCACAATATTTCCCTTTGGTATTTTTATGTTTATGGTGCACAACGCATTAATGGTTTTTTAGATCCATCAGGCTGTGTAGTGGCCTGATCATCATTTGAATCATTACAAGCGGTGAGTGCCAGTAAAATGGGGAAAATATAAATGTACGATAACCATCGTTTCGGTTTTTTTAACATGTGCTTCGTCCATAATAAAGATGCCCACACATTAGACAGCGCTTGTGACAGCAAGGTGTCACCTTTATGACAAATCATTGACATGGCAATAGCGCTAGAAATCGAGACAAAAATCCAGATAAAAATAGAAAATAAAACTGGAAAAGCTTAATCAGTTTTGATGGAGAGATGAGAGGGAGATGTTTAATTTTAATTTGAACTGTTGTTGAACTCTAAGATATTTATTCAGTACTTTTTATTTTAAGTTATTAATTTTATTGGTTATATTTTTATGGGATGAATAATCATGCATCAGGTCAAAATGCGATGGATGAAAACAGCTTTTAAGTTTTTGGCTTAGATCGATTGTCTTTATAGGAATGATACTGTCATTTAAGGACAACCTGAAGCTTCAACGTATTCACATCATTGACAAGATCAACATGGATCATTATTTTAATTTCATAGGTTCTTTTTTGGAACTTGTTATTTTAAGATAAATTCTTGAGGTGAACCATGTCTATATCAGCGGTGAAAGAAAAATCAAAGCAAAAAACACCTGCATCATTTCCAGTACGTCGTATGGATTATGAATTTCAGGATATGCCCAAGTATTGGTGTAATGACGAACCAACCTTTACCCATTACTTCACAGGTTTATCAACGCTTTTTCCTGAAGGTGAATCCTACTTTGTCCGTTCAGTGCGCGCTTTACGTGGAAAAATTAAAAACAACCCACAATTAGACCGTGATATTGGAGCCTTTATTGGACAAGAAGCCATGCACTCTAAAGAACATCATGCTTTTCATGTCAGTGCACAACAATATGGTTTAGATCCTGAATCCTTAGAAAAAGCCACGGGGATCATATTAAAAGCGGTAGAACGTGCCTTTCCTAAAAAATGGAATCTCTTGGTCACAGTCGGTCTGGAGCATTACACCGCAGTGTTGGTGGTGGAGATGATGAAAAATGTCAATGAGTTAATGACCGATACCACTATTCGCAATTTATGGTTATGGCACAGTGTTGAAGAAACCGAGCATAAGGCTGTGGCTTATGACATGTATGAATATTTATATGGTAAGGGCTTAGATGCCTACATTCCTCGTGTGGCGATTTTTACATTTAGTCTTGTGCTGATCACGCTATTTTCTAATGTATATCAAGTGGTGTTAATGTCGAGAGATAAACAATTATTAAACCTTAAGTCTTGGACTAAGTTTGCTGGGTTTACAGTGCAAGCCTATCGTAAGCTGGTACCGCAATTTTTCTCTTATTATCAGTTTGATTTTCATCCGAATGATACCGATGAATCCGAAATTGTCGCACAAACTAAAGTAAAAATTGGCTTATCCCCTGAACAATCAATCCTTCTCCAATAAGCATTTTATTTATCAAAATAGGAAATAGTGATGAATCCACTCAATATGACTGGTCTGGAAATTATGCAAGCATTCCAAAAAGGACTGGTGCCAGCGCCTGGTATTGCAAAAACCATGGGGATGGAGGAAGTAGGAGACGTTGAATATGGTCGCATTGTATTTATGGCCATTGCGGATGAACGTCATAGCAACCCATTGGGTGGAGTACATGGTGGTTTTGCCGCAACGATATTGGATTCAGTGACAGGGTGTGCTACACATACCGTCTTGGCTGCAGGTGAGGGCTATGGAACCACTGATCTTGCGATAAAAATGTGTCGTCCAATGCCGTTTAATAAAAAGTTAATTGCTGAAGGTAAAGTCATCAACGTAGGGAAAAACTTAGTCATTTCAGAAGGCTATCTTCGAGATGAAGAAGGAAAATTGTATGCACATGCAACAGCAACCAATATGATCATCCGTCGTTGAAAGATTCTATTTCTGCATCATGGCTTTAAACCAGAATTTTTGGATCAGGGCTTTAAAAGCAGGCCTTTGAAGTATTAAGTGCTGATCCTGTGATGTAGTTTATCGAATATCAATCGACCCAACGTTAAGCTGAGAATATAAAATGAATTCAGTTGTATTACATCAATGGGAAATCTCACCTTTTTGCCAAAAAGTTGCCAGGATGTTGCAATTTAAAGGGATTGCTTATCAGACTGTGGATTATAACGGTGTACTGGGTGCAAAAGTGCCAATGCTCAGTAAAGCAGGCAAGGTTCCTGTTCTGGATATTGATGGTCAACGTATTCAGGACAGTACCCGTATTGCACGTTATCTTGATGATGCTTACCCAGACTTACCACGATTATATCCTGCTGATCCTTTGCAAAAGGCCTATGTTGAACTTTGGGAAGATTGGTCAGACGAGTTGTTATATTTTTATGAGGTGCACTTTCGTGTCAGTGATACTGATGCCTTAGATCATGCGGTTGAAATGAGTGCAAAAGGTCGCCCCAAACATGAAATATATCTGTTAAAACCCTTGCTCAAAGCAACATTAAACCTGCAACTTAAAATGCAGGGGACAGGTCGCATGGCCAAGCAGGATATTGAGGCGGAATTTATTTGTCATTTAGAGCGTATCGAATTGGTGTTGGCGCAAACAGGGTGGTTGGTTGGCGAGGGGAAAACACTGGCTGATATTGCGGTTGGTTCGCAGCTTTTAGAGATTGTCCGCACCAGTAAAATTTGGGGCGCTAAAATTAAAGCTTATCCTTCTATTGCTCAATGGATCGACTTGCTATGAATACGCAGAATGCAACATCTCAAAATATAGCAACACTTCCATGTGTGGTTGTTATGGGCGTAGGTGCTAAACAAGGAATTGGAGCAGCAGTTTGTCGCCGTTTTGCTCAAGAAAAATTAAAAGTACATGTTGTGGGGCGTACTTTAGCGAAAGTGCAAGCCGTGGCTGATTCAATCAATGCGCAAGGTGGACACGCCATAGCACATGCTTTGGATGCTGAAAATGAACAACAAGTGCAGACTTTTTTTGCGGAGAGGAATGCGCAAAAGGAGCCTCTCGTCGCTGTTATTCATAATGTGGGGGGCAATATTCCCTCAATTTTTTTAAAGACCTCACTTCAGTTTTTTACTCAAATGTGGCGTTCTACTTTTTTATCGGCTTTTTTAGTGTCACAACAAGCCTTAAAAATATTTGAACAACAGCAATATGGCACACTGATTTTTACCGGGGCAAGTGCATCTCTTCGTGGTAAACCTTTTTTTGCGGCATTTACCATGGGCAAATCTGCATTACGTAATTACGTAATGCATCTCGCCCAGATATATAAGCCTCAAAACATCCATGTTGCGCATATTATTGTTGATGGCATGGTCGATGGTGATCGTGTCAATAAGGCGGTATTTGGTTTAGGACGCTTACTGAGACTTACACGAGGCACAGGTGGTTTAAATATCGAAGCGATTGCTGAGAATTATTGGATGCTTTATCAACAAAATCGTGATTTATGGACCCATGAGCTGGATTTACGTCCTTATCAGGAGAAATTCTAATATGTACAATTTAATTCCTCCATTGCTGAGAAAAAAAACCAAACTACAGGGCTGTATCGTTGTTATTGGCAATGAAACTCACTCGCTCAGCCAGCTTTTTGTGGATCAAGCACACAACAGCATAATGCCTGTATATCAAGTTCAGCATGATCCTACGCAAACTAATCTAAAGATTGAGCAACAAGATTCAGGTCTAAAGCGGGTTCGTTTGAATCTGATCAATCCGACTGCTTTAAAAAATTTAGTTGGCTATATTCAACGAACAGGGCATTCAATTGAACTGTGTATTTTCCAAGCTGATTTTTCAAAATCATTGTCGAATTCCGATGCTTCAGTCCAACAGATCGAACAGCTTTGGCAAAATACTGGTTTGGCTGCGGTAAATATTTCCCAAGCGATCATTCGACAGATGCTGATAAAGTCACAAGGAACTTTGATCTTTCTAGGAACACAGCCCAACCTGATCGCTGAAAACAATGGCTTAACTCAGAGTATGTTTGCCAGTATTCGGGCATTGGCACAATCTTTGGCAAGAGAGTTTCATCCTAAAGGTATCCATATCACTTATTGTATGTTGGAAAGTTGGCATAGTCAGAATGTTGTCCTGATGGATTCGGTTAAAAATATGTGTTGGCATCTTTATCAACAACCTGATTCAACTTGGAGTCAGGAATTGAGTGTTGGTGTATAAATGCTATGGGGATTAATGCGAGAGAGCGCTAGTTAATCATATCCATCCTAAGCAGCGTGATTCAAACTTCAAAGCAATCGATTATCCTGAAACAATCGTACAATCCATTCGATAAAAACTTTTTGTCGTGGTGAAACCAGTGTTTTTGATGGATAAAGTAAAGAAATAGGCAGGGATGGAACAGGATAGTCAGTTAAAATTTGACAAAGTGTGCCTTGCTCTAGCTCAGATAAATAACCATAACGTGGTGCTTGGATGATGCCAAAATGCTGTTTGGCTGCTGCTGCATAGGTATTTGCACCATTGACTTGAATCTTTAACGGCAACTCAAAAAACTGTGTTTTCTTGCCTGTTAGAAACTCAAGCGGCAGTGGCTTTTGTCGAGCGGAAGAATAAAATCCGACCATAAAATGTGATTGCAGATCGTCTAAGCGTTGTGGTGTGCCATATTTTTCTAAGTATTTTGGACTGGCTAATGTCACTTGTTGAATATCGCCCAGATGCCTGACAATTAACTCACTATTATTGAGCTGACCTATACGAATGACACAATCAATGCCTTCTTTTATCAGATCTACATAACGGTCGCTTTCGGTGAGTTGCAACTGTATCTGTGGAAACTCAGTTAAAAAATCATTTAATTTTGGCAGAATAAAATGCGCAGCAAAAATACCATGAACTGCGATTTTTAAAGGCCCTTGAGGTTTTGCATCAAGAAAATCATGATCAGACTCATTGATATAACCCAAGATATATTTGCAGCGCTCATAATAAATATGGCCTTCATCGGTTGCTTTTACCTGACGCGTGGTACGCAACAATAAGCGCGTATTGAGTTGGAATTCTAATTGTTTAATTGCATCGGTCAGGGTTGAGCGTGGCAGATTTAAGATCTGCGCAGCTTTGGTAAAACTTTGTTGTTCAACCACATTGACGAAAGCAGACATTGCATTGAGTTTATCCATACGCCATTCCAATTGTTCGATTTATTCGGATAAAGATGTCAGGTTTAACTAGATTATCTGGTTTTATCTGAACAGTATTATAGAAGCGATTAGAGGTATATTTTACTCCATGAGGTCATCACGATGCATACAACAGGTCATACGCAGCAAGAAAAAGTGATTTTAATTACAGGCGCTTCTCGCGGAATTGGTGCATTTACTGCCAGCTTATTGGCACAGCAAGGCCATAAGATCATTATCAATTATGCCAGTAACGATAAAGAGGCGGAGCATGTCTTGAGCAGTATTCAAGCGTTAGGCGGAACAGCGAGTCTATTTAAAGCCAACATTAGCCATTCTAATGAAGTGACTGCATTATTTGATTATGCAATTCAAACCTATGGTCGATTGGACGTGCTGATCAACAATGCAGGGATTTTGAAATTAAGTAAGATTGAACAATTAGACGATGAAAGTATTGATCAAGTTTTAGCAATTAATATTAAAGGTCCTTTATATACCATGCGTGAAGCTGCTAAGCGACTGCAAAAGGATGGGAAAATTATTAATTTATCCAGCAGTGTGGTGGGGATGAAGCTCGAAAATTATGGTGTTTATACTGCATCAAAAGCTGCTATTGAATCCTTAACGGCTATTTTAGCCAAAGAGTTAAGAGGAAAAAATATTACGGTAAATGCAATTGCACCTGGGCCTACGGCAACTGAACTTTTTCTTGAAGGCAAAAGTGATGAATTGATTGCTCAGTTGAGCAAAGCTGCACCTTTAGAGCGTTTAGGCACTGTAGAAGATATTGCCGCAGTGTTGGATTTCGCCGTAAATGAAGCGAGTAATTGGGTCAATGCCCAAGTCCTTCGGGTCAATGGTGGGATCGTTTAATTCCAGATGGAAAATCCTGACACAAGTCTTTAATTGGGGGCGATAGAGGATAATCACTTTATTTATCTGCTATCGCCCCAGATTCTGATAAGATCAATGTCTGTGAGAATCAAGGCTATACAAATTATTTTTTATAGGCTTTCGCTTGGGTTAAATATTTTTCCATTTCTTCATCTGGAACCATTCCTCCTCCAGTCCCCCAGACAATATGATTGGCATTTTCCAATTGCTGTTGGCTAAAGTGATGTAGCGCGGCATAGTCTTGATGTTGATTGGTCAAAATTGGTCCAAGCATACCCGCCAACGCAGAAGGTTCTAATTTAAGCTGTTCTGCATCATTGAGCATGCCCAAGAGTACATACATGGTTTCATCCGTTAATGTATAAAAACCGTCTAATAACCTTTGCATGGCTCGACCAACAAAGCCAGATGCTCGCCCAACAGCGAGGCCATCAGCAGCGGTGATATTGTCTATACCCAGATCTTGAACTGAAATTTCATCATGTAAACCTGTTGCAACACCGAGTAACATACAAGGTGAATGGGTCGGCTCGGCAAAAATACAATGTACATGATCACCAAAGGCCATTTTTAAGCCAAATGCAACGCCACCGGGGCCTCCGCCAACACCACAAGGTAAATAAACAAATAAAGGATGTTGTTGATCAACCAAAATATTTTTTTGTTCTAATTGTTGTTTTAAACGTTGCCCAGCAACTGCATAACCTAAGAATAAGGTTTGTGAGTTTTCATCATCGATAAAAAAGCAGTTTGGATTTTCTAATGCTGCCTTTCTGCCTTGTTCTACGGCAACACCATAATCTTCAGCATATTCAACTACTGTGACATTGTGCGCACGTAACTTATCTTTTTTCCATTGACGTGCATCTGCTGACATATGCACAGTCACATCAAAGCCTAATTTTGCACTCATAATGCCAATAGAAAGGCCTAAATTGCCTGTAGAACCGACCGCAATACTGTATTGACTAAAAAACTGTTTAAACTCTAGACTATCCAGTTTTGCATAATCATCCTCAATGTTTAGGCGTTGTGCTTGAATCGCAAGTTTTTCAGCATGACAAAGCACTTCATAGATGCCACCACGGGCTTTAATTGATCCCGATATTGGAAGATGGCTGTCTTTTTTAAGCCATAATTGACCATGGATCGATTGTCCAAAATACTGTTCCAACTGTTGCTGCATTAGAGGAATCGCTGCCAGTTCGGATTCTATAATACCTTGAGATGCCGCTGTTTCTGGAAAAGCTTTCATCAAATAGGGTGCAAAACGTGTCAAACGTGCACTGGCATCATCAATATCTTTTTGGTCCAACCCGACATAGGGCAGCCCTTCTACCAGTGAGGTAAAATTGGGATTAAACCACGCCACTTCTTTGAGTGCGATAAGGTCTTTAACAATCGGATATTGGGCAATCAGCTGATTAATCTGTTGAGCGTTCATAAAATACTCCTAAAGGCTTAAATAAAATGAGAAAGCAGGAAGGTGCAGCCCAATGCTGTGAGGGAGGCAAGGAAAGTTGCAGAGGTATAGTATTTAAAGGTTTCGTTTAATGTAGCACCACAGTATTGTTTGACTAACCAAAATAGAGAGTCGGTCACAATGGTAAAACCGATGGCACCTGAACCAATCGCAATCGCCATGATTTCAGGACTAATATCGGAATAGAGCGGTAACATTGGCGCAACGATTGCGGTTGCACCCATCATTGCAACAGTGGCAGAGCCTACAGCTGCATGTAAAATCAGCGCAACCAACCAAGCAAGTAAAATTGGATGCATATGCAAATGGGAAAGCGTAACTGCCATTGAGTCAGCTAAACCACTGGCTTTTAAAATACTGTTAAATGCACCACCAGCCCCAATGATAAATAAGATGTTGGCAATTGCAGAAAATGAGTCTTCTGTGGCTTTTAATAAGCTTCCCATCTGCATATTACGGCGTAGACCAAGGGTGTAGTAAGCAACAAATACCGCAATAAACATGGCGGTGATCGGATTGCCGATAAAGCCTAAAATGTGTGAAAGCTGAGTGGATGTATGACTATTTAATTCAGCCACAGTTTTGATTAACATTAATCCGATTGGAAGAAATACCGTAAATAAGGTGATTTTTAAAGAGGGTAAGCTATGTTCTTCTTTTAAGGTAAGCTTTGAAAACTCGGCAGGTACTGCTTTAAACGGTAAACGTTGACCAACTAATTTTAAAAACAGTGGGCCACCAACCAGTGCGGCTGCTAAACCCACCATTAAGCCAAAAATAATCACGGTACCGACATCAGCCCCTAGTTTATTGGTGACATAAAGTGCGGCAGGGTGAGGCGGTACTACACAGTGTACAGCCATTAATGCGGTGCATAATGGAATCGCCAATTTAAACAAAGAGGTTTTGGTATGCTGCGCTATAGAAAAAGCCAAGGGAATTAATAAAACCACACCAACTTCTACAAATAAAGTGATGCCACAAAATAGCCCAATCAGCACCATGACCACATCACTGGATATCCAGTGACACCGCTGTAAAGACAGGGCGATACGTTCAGCAGCGCCAGAGATTTCCATCATTTTGCCGAGAATGGTACCTAGTGCAATGACTGTGGCAAGGAAACCCAAGGTGCTTCCAATCCCATTTTCAATTGCATTGACCATATCCAGTAATGGCATTTTCATTGCTACACCGACAAAGAAGCTTGCCAGAAGTAAAGCTAAAAAGGGATGCAGTTTAAATTTTAAAATAGTGAAAATAATTAACCCGATACTGGTTAATAATATACCGACATCCACGAAATTGGTTTCCATACCATATATCTCTGTGACAAAAGTTGTTCTTTGTCTATTGAAGTTAAACCAGAGAAATCCGTCAAACGATGATATTTGATCTACGGGTTAAAATAATTCACTTGAAAAATAAATCCTAAATAAATTTTGATTTTTAAATGATTTATACGTTATTTATATGGGCATAGGACAGCAAGAAGCATGTGATCAATCATTTTGTTTCAGCAAAAAGGAAAAGGCATGACCAACGCACATAAAAATCTAACCGGTTTTCAGCTCTCAAAACTGTATACATTTGAAGTTGCGGCTAGACATGAGTCTTTTGCACTCGCCGCTGAAGAACTGTCTTTAACCCCAAGTGCGGTAAGTCACCAAATTAATTTGTTAGAAAAAGAACTTAATATCAAACTGTTTTTACGTTTACATCGTAAAGTAAAGTTAACCACTGAGGGACAGCGGATTTTAGCTGCTTTACAATTTTCATTAGACTCGTTAAACGTTGAAATTAAGGCACTGCAAAATCAGCAACTTGTTGGCTCACTCACGATTTATGCAAGACCATCGATTGCTCAGTGTTGGTTAGTGCCCCAATTGCCTGATTTCATCCAACGCTATCCATTGATCCAACTTTCAGTTTTAACGGGTAATGAGGATGTAAATTTTCAACGTAGCGGAATTGATATTGCGCTTTATTTTGACAATCAACCGTCTTTTCAGTTGAATTATCAGTATTTAATGGACGAATATATTATCCCCGTATGTAGTCCGGCATATGCTGAAAAATTTAACCTCCACGATCATCTAGACAACTTAAAAAACTGTACATTGCTGCATGACTGCCAAGCATGGAGTAACGGCACAGGCGCAGATGAATGGAACAGTTGGACGCAGCATTTTAATGTAAATATGGATCATTCTTCAGAGATGAGTTTTGACCGATCTGATCTGGCTTTAATTGCTGCTAAAAATCACTTGGGTATTACCATGGGACGTAAAAAACTAGTAGAAAAAGACTTAGAAAGTGGTGAGCTGGTAATGCCATTTAAAAACATGTATTTAAAATGTGATCAGCATTACTATATTACATCATTGAAAAATAATGAATTACCTAAAGTTAAAGCATTTAGTGACTGGATAAAAGCACGAGCAAACTCAGAAATAGGGCATCAATGAAAAATCCTCAACCCTAGAAAAAGCCGAGCAAGCCTTGAATAAAAAATCACGAAATCAATTTTATGCTAAAACCTAAAAATTAATATTTTTTGCTGTTAGAATTTTTATAATACTTGATTATTATGATTAATAGACTTCTTTCATAAGTCCTTTTTAAAACCATAAATAAACATAAAAGCGCCCTCATCCTAGCCTTCTCCCAAAGGGAGAATGAATTTTCAATACCAATATGCTTTACTTCACATGATCATTTTTTGATGTATGAAAGATCTTTAATATTTGAGTGTTTATATTTGAATAACGCCAATCAAAATAAAAAATAAACAAACCTAAATATAACGAGAAATTAAATAGAAATAAAAAGAAAGATGTAATAAGTTTTTATATTAACAATAGGATGATTGAGGTGGAAAAGCTAAACTGAAAATGACATTGTAAAATATAAACAACAACAAAATATACGAATTTTAAGTCAGTAAGATCATCCAAAAATACAGATTCTCCCTCAAAAGTCATGTTCAAATTTTTATACAAAAGTGAAGTTTAATTATAAATATTTATTATTTTTCAATATTTTGATGGATTTTGTTGAAGGTTGAAAAGCAGATCTAGCCACATTGTTATTGTAAATAAAATTGTAATTGATTATTATTCTCATTTGTTGATTGTGTGTGTATATTTGTAATCCATATTATTACTTCTGATTTGAAGATACTGGATGACCTGAAATATACACATTTAATGATGATTAATATCATTGAATAAGGTTTCTCCCTCATCAATCTAAACGCTGTTGAGCTATATGAATAGGGGCATGATGAGGGTAATCGATATAACAAGTATCGCATTTAAATATTGATTTTTTAAACAGCAAAATGGAAAGAATTTTTTAATTCAACAAATATTCACCTCCAAGGAAACGAACATGAAAAAATTGGCGCTATGGATGACCAGTTTAACTGCAATGGCAACTGCTGGATCAGCGGTTGCTGCTACAGTCGATCAATCCAATGCTTATCAACAGGCATATGCATTATATGTGCTTTATCATCCTAATAATAAAGAGCAGAACAGTAGCACTTTAATTAAGCAATATACTCAGGACTATGCCGAATTGTTTAAGGCGAATAAAAAAGTCAATCAAGTGCAGTTTGTTCAATATGAGCAAGCCCGTTTAGAGCCATTACTTAAACAGCGCCGTGAAATGTCAGAAAAACAGGCGCATGTACGTTATGGCATTCTCGATAATAATAAAGACCAGAAACTGACCCTAAAGGAATTTCAGGAGACGGGTTTAAAAACCTTTAATGAGTTTGATAAAAACTTGGATGGTTTAGTAAATGCAGAAGATGCCAAATTAGCGGGCAATAGTAATGCAACGCATGATGGATTCCGCGTGAAACTACCAATTTCAATGCCCATGCCGAGTAACATCAACGAATTTATTAGCCAATATGGTCAAGGGAAAAACTATGTAACGCTTGGAGATTACCTCACAGCGCGTGACAAACAATATTTTGCAACCGATGCGAATGGTGATCATATTGTCACTGAGAAGGAATATGTGGATGAGTTTATGCAACGTTTTGATGCCAATATCGCAACAGGTAAAGTCAAAATGCAGGAAACGGCAGCACAACAATTTCAAGTGATTGGCAAAGGTAAAGCAACAATTCAAGCCAGTGATATTCAACAATTTGCTAAAAATATGGATCAAGCGATTAGTCAATAAATTATCGCCAATACGTAATAAACAGTTTCTCGGTCATCGTGAGGATGATCGAGAAATTTTTTATTTAAAAGCGATAAGCTTTTGATAAAATTATAATAATTTTTAATTAAATTTTGTTTAAGATTTACCATATATCCCATTTGAGTATGTTGTGTAGTCTTATAAATGAGTTGGATAAATTAAAAAATTCAATTAAAAGGGCAAACTGAGCTCTCATTTACTTTATTTTTTTGCTAAGATATTGTTAATAATTCTCATTCTCTTTAAGTATGTCTGATCCTATTAGCACGCTATATCGTCATCACCATTCTTGGTTATATCAATGGTTAAAACGTCGCCTCAACCATAGTGAAGATGCCGCTGATTTAGCCCATGATACTTTTCTGCGTATCTTAAAGCGTAAAGATGAATTGTATTTTGATCAGCCGCGTGCAATTTTGACCACTGTTGCCAAGGGAATCTTGATTAATTGGTATCAACGTAAATCGATTGAAAAAGCCTATTTAGAGGCGCTTTCAAGCAGACCTGAATATGATGAAATTACACCTGAGCAAAAAATATCGGCAATTGAATCTTTATGTTTGATTAATCAATTACTCAATCAATTGCCTGAGCGCCAGCAACAGGTCTTTATTTGGTCACAATTAGAAGGGGTGACCCAACAGGAAATTGCAACACGCTTAAATATTTCTACCCGAACCGTGATGCGTGATCTGGTCTCAGTGTTGAGTCAATGTTTAGCTGTTATGGATTAATGCCTGCATGTTGCATGATCAAATTTATCGAGAAACAGCGCAATGGATCATTAAAATCCAACACGCACCATTGAATGAAACTGAACAGCTTGAATTTGAACAATGGAAACATCAAAGTTCCCAACACCAAGCTGCATGGTCTAAAGCCGAACGCTTATTGTATAGCCTTGAGGAATTTCCCGAAGATGGGCAGCAGCTGATTCAGCAAGGCAAGAAAAATGCCCAATTTAATTTAAACAAACAATTGTTGCTTGCCTGTTTACTGTGTTTTGGCAGTGTCATGCTATGGAACTCGGATTATCGCTATAGATGGTTATCGGATTATCATACTGTTGTGGGGCAGCAGAAACAGCTTGAACTGGAAGATGGGACACAACTTCAATTAAATACCCATACGGCTTTGAACGTGCGTTATACAGCGCAACAACGTATTGTAAAATTACATTATGGTGAAATACAAATACGCACGGCCAAAGAAAAAAATCATGCTTATCGCCCATTCTTGGTCGAAACTGAATCGGCAAATCTTCAAGCGCTTGGCACTGTATTTAATGTTCAGTATTTAAATAACAGTGAAAATCAAACCTGTCTAGGCGTCATAGAAAGCGCAGTGAAAGTCAGCTTGAACCAGTCCAAACACACTAAAATTGTCCATGCTGGTGAGCAGCTCTGCTTTGATGATCGCAATTTTAAAGCATTACAAAGTTTAGATCCGAATGTATTGGCATGGAAAAACCACATGGTCATGGCTTTTGAAATGCCGTTGGAAAAATTGCTTCAAGAAATTGGGCGCTATCAACACCAATATATAGATATTGCCCCTCAATTGAAGTCGTTAAAAGTTTCAGGTTCATATCCAGTCAATGACTTTGGCACCTTACAAACAGCATTGCAATTCAGCTATCCAATCAAAGTAGAACGTTATTTCGGGGATCGTGTGTTGAGCATTCAGCCGAAAGCTGAAAATCAGAAAAGTAAAAATAATTAAGAAATGATGTCAGTTTTTACAGACAAGGCGGGTAATACAGTTAAACCAAACAAACTGGAGAAAATTGATGAGTACCTCATTCACACTCAACCGCCTTGCATCTCGTTTAAAAACAGAGACAGCCAGTCAACATGAATATATGCATCAATTAATGGAAAAAGCCCAAGTATTTAAAGATGTCGCACATTATGCAAAATTTACTTTGTCGCAGTATTATTTTCAAAAAAATGTCGAATATTTATTTCAACATTCCAAGGTTGCAGACTTGATTTCTGATTTAGATATTCGTGGGCGTTCGCAAGCAGCTTACTTAGATCTACAAGACCTTCAGATCGAACCAGAATCGTTGGCCTTGGTTACTGAAAAGATCGGCTTTCCTGAAGCGCTGGGTTGGATCTATGTATCTGAAGGTTCTACGCTGGGTGCAGCATTCTTATTTAAACAAGCGCAACAAAGTTTGGGGTTTTCCGCAGATTTTGCTGCGAGAAATTTAGCTGCCTATCCAGAAGGGCGGGCCAAAGTCTGGAAACACTTTATTGAGGAACTTGATCAGGCTGACTTTACTCAAGATGAGCAAGATCGCGTCATTTACGCTGCTCAACAAGCCTTTGATTATTTTGGCGCATTATTAAAAGACATTCATTCAACATGAAGAAAGCGTCTTCTGTCAGCAATCACACACAAGGCAAAGACTTAACGCTGTTAGCGTCTTTGCCAGTAACGCCATCTGCAAATTTACATTCATCCTCAGTGGTGCGTGTGATCTGCATCATCTTGGCAATTTTGTGTCTTGTTCTCGCTGTGGTGGGCATTGTATTGCCGGGGATCCCAACTTTTGATTTCCTCTTTTTAGCAACGATTTTTGCCTCAAAAGGTTCAGCACGCTTGCATCGTTGGTTACATCAAAATCGTTATATTGCAATGTTGCTCGCACAGTATCGTGGCGGTTTTAAACAGATTTCGCGTTCACGTAAATGGATGATGACATTGAGTATTTTATTCGGTACGACAATGTTAATGGTGTCTTCACTGCATCTGCACTTAAAACTTAGCCTGTTGGTCATTTTGCTGATTGGGTTGATCTGGATTTGGACCAGACCAGAAAAAATATAAATTTTCATGTCATGTTTTAACAATTCACTGGGTAATGATTATTGAAAATGAAAATCATTCACAAGTGTGGGCGTTCCTATGAAGTTTAAAAAACAAACTCTGGCCATGTTAATACAGTGCTTTTGCATCAGTGGTGTTTATGCACAAATTACTCCCAATGTTTCAATGGCAGCGAAAAAAGCGCCAGAAAAATATTATCAAATTTCAGAGAACCAATTGGGTTATGTGTTATCAAGTTTTGCAGCACAGTCGGGTATTGCCTTAAGTTATGATGCAAATATTTTAAAAGGGCTGAAAAGTAAAGGAATTACCGGGCATTATAGTGTAAAGCAAGGCTTCGATTATTTGCTTACAGATCACCCTTTTCGGGTAGAGCAGCAAGGTTCGACTTATGTCTTAATTGCTAAATCTGGCTCAGCTAAACCGAATACAGAGAAAAACACTGCGATTGCAAATACAAGCACTCCGTTAAATAACCCTTCGCTTTTCAATAATACGGACAGTGATGTTGTTACGCTTCCTCAGATTAAAGTCAATGCTGTACAACAAAAACAAAAGGTCAATACAACACAGCTGAATCGTGAACACATTAGCCGATTTAGAGGCACGGGGAATGGTGATGTGTTTTCTGATATCGCTGGTGTACAAGTCAATAGCCTGCGTAACGAAGCGGGTGCAATTGATATTGGTATCCGTGGAGTACAAGGTGAGGGGCGTGTTCCTGTAATTATTGATGGTAGCCTACAATCCAGCCATACCTTTCGAGGCTATCAAGGAGAGAGTGACCGAACTTATATCGATATGGATTTGATTAGTCAGATTGAAGTCGAAAAAGGCGCATCGCGAGCGAAATTTAGTGTGGGCGGTATTGGCGGAATCGTGAAAATGCGTACACTCAGTGCAAACGATATTTTGCTGCCTAATCGTCAATCAGGTGTCATGCTAAAAGGCAGTTTTTATAATAATAACAAAGCACCACAGACCTCAGATAATGAGCGTGAACAGATGTCTTATCTGCTTCGTAATAAACTGTCCTCGAATAATTTTCAAAATGGCGCTGGGACAATCGCTGCTGCTTATCGGAATGATGTATTCGATCTGGTCGCTGCTTATAGTAAACGTGAAGTCGGTAATTACTATGCTGGAAAACATGGCATTGATTATTATGAAGCGCGAGATATTGTTGATGTTGGACCTGGTCAAGAGGTGGTAAATACCAGTTATAAAAGTGATTCAGGCATCATCAAAGCAGGCATGAATATCACAGATGAACATCGTGTTGAAGTGAATATGCGCCGCCATATGCAAAAAGCGGGTGAGGTCATGGCTTTTTATTGGAATAGATCGCAAGTGATTGATCCCAACTCTCCACCTTGGGGATACATCGATGGTGATTATGTTCTACCCAAATATATAGAGGGCGCATATACCATGCCACAATGGTCCCTTGGAACCGCAGCGATTAATGCATTCAGTGCTAACTATACCTATAAGCCCAAGAATAATCAGTGGTTTGATTTAGAGTTAGGGGTTTGGCATACCAATGCCAAATATCGCCAGCACAATGGCATGCTTGGCATCGCCAATTCTCATTATGGCGACCAATACTGGGGAAGTTTTCAGGACTATCGTAGTGGGATTAATTTAGAAAACACCAGTAAAATTGATGCTTTAACCTTGAATTATGGTCTGACATATGACGAGCAACGGATGAAGCCACAAAATCTTATTGATACTGAAATCGCACGTGATGGATTACGTCAAGAGTCCTCTCTATTTCTCAATGGCGATTATATCTTTAAAGATTTTACCCTGAGTTTAGGCAGTAAATGGCATAAGGCAAAAGTTAAGGATTATGGAGACCAGTATGTCGCAATGAGACCGGTCGCCAATTCCGATTTAAATGACAAAGGCTATGCGCTTCGAGATTATGATGGAAAGATCGACTGGATGGCGCAGCTGAATTATCAGTTGCTGAATGGTATTGATGTCTATGCAAAACTTTCCAATATGTACCGCAGTCCAAGTTTGTTTGAATCGACAGTTTCCAAACAAACCTTTAGTTATGATCCAGATTTGCCGATTAAATCAGAGAATTCTCGTCTTGTAGAGTTTGGCTTTATTGGGCACAACGATAACGTATTCACTGAAGCAGATCAGTTAAAATTCAATATCAATTATTTCCGTAATCAAACCCAAAATTTCCTTACCCAAGGAGTACAACGTAAAGAGATTGTTAATGAGATTACGCCTGATTTTATTTTGCCTTATACCACCTCATATACTTTTCTAAATTATGAGCAAGTTGTATTGAAAGGTTTAGAGTTTAATCTTGCTTACCAGCATCCAAGTTTCTTTGTAAACATGAACGGAACTTTATATCAAGCACCGAAAGTATGCCCAGCAACGAAAGATGATTGTAATGAGGTCGGAGATTCTTGGAGTCTGATTTCAACACGCTTGCCACCACGTAAACTTTTTAATATTAGCTTAGGCAAGAGTTTGTTTGAAAATAAACTCAATGTGGGGGTACGTGCCAGATATCATTCTGAAAAGAAAAATCCTAAAGGTTGGTTACAGGGTACAGGGGTGAGTGGGCGTGCGGTGACCGAAATTTCTTCGGAAACCTTAGTTGATATTTTTGCGAGCTATAAACTGAATCCAAATCTAAATCTCTCGTTTAATGTTGATAACTTAACCAATCGTTATAACTTTGACCCTGGTACAGTGATCGGTATGCCGATTCCCGGCCGTACCATCAAAGCAGGGTTCGAAATGAGATTCTAGAATCATAAAACAATCAAATCGGCAAAACCCAACTGTAAAAATATGAGTGAACAAAGTAGTGAAAAATCAGTCGCTCTAAATCAGTAGCTCTAAATCAGTGATTAGAATCACGCACTAAAAAGTTGATAAAGTTCTATAGATATAGAACTTTATCATCAAAAAAATATATTCAAGCGATCTGATCATACACAGAAGCTTAGACAGCAGCATGCTGGTTGTTCAGCCCACTCAACGTCATGATTTTTGCGCCTGTTGGTCAATCTGTTGTAGCTCTCGTAAACGGCTAGAGTGAAGGTCTTGATTGTGTTGACGAGCCAACAGACTATAAATGGTAGGTAAGACAAAAAGCGTAAAGAAGGTCCCGATCAACATACCGCAGACAATCACAAGCCCTAGACCAAAGCGACTATGTGCACCAGCGCCTGTGGCAAAAAGGAGTGGAATCAGCCCAAACACCATTGCCGCTGTGGTCATCAGAATTGGACGTAAACGAATTTGAGCAGCTTTTAGAATGGCCGCTCGCCGATCTAAACCTTCATGAACTTGCAATTCATTGGCAAACTCAACCATTAAAATACCATGCTTACTAATCAGCCCAATCAGCGTGACTAAACCAATCTGAGTGTAGATATTGACTGTGGCAAGTCCAAAAGCCAAGGGGATTAATGCGCCACAGATCGACAGCGGAACCGTAATTAAAATAATAAATGGATCCATTAGGCTTTCATATTGAGCGGCTAAAACCAGATAAATCACAATCAGCGCGGCTAAAAATGCAAACATCAAAGCGTTACCTTCCTGTACATACTGACGTGCATCGGCTTGCCAGTCGTAACTAAATCCAGTCGGTAATTCAGATGCAGCCTGTTTCAGAAAACTTAAAGCTTGACCTAAGGAAACCCCAGCGGCAGGGATTGCTTGAAAAGTTGCAGCATTTTGTTGATTAAATTGAGTGAGTTTATTGGGTTCTACCTGTTCACTTAGACTGACCACAGTCGATAAGGGAATTAGTGTGTCTTGGTCGGTACGAATAAACTGTCGTGTCAGTGCTTGAGCTGTCAAACGTTGTGTATTGATGCTTTGAGGAATCACATCATAGGCACGACCTTGCATACTAAAACGATTGATATAATTCTCACCAACCAATGTCGCTAAGGCTTCACCGATATCTTGCATACGAATACCCAGACTATTGGCTTTGGCCTGATCAACCTCGACTCGAATCACGGGGTTATTAAAGTCAAGATCACTGTCGACCACCACAAAAAGTCCACTTTCACGGGCTTTTTGTTTGATGTTCTGCATCGCCTGATAAATGGTTGAATAGTCTTGTGCACTACGCAACACCATTTGTACGGGTAATCCACCTGTTGAACCGGGAAGCGCAGGATTTTGGAATACAAAAATACTGCTGCCTTCTACATCACCAACTTTGGCTTGAAGTTGCTGTTGAATTTCATCCGTAGAATGCACTCGCTCAGACCATGTCGAAAGGGTTGTTCCACCAAAACTTGATGCAGGCCCATCTGTACCATTAATAATCCACGTGGTACTGGTTTCGGGGAAAGTCCAGAAGATTTCATCGAGTTTTTGATTAAAGTGCTCAGCATAATTGAGATTGGCATGTTGTGGTGCTTTGATGGCTGCCAATACACTGGCTTGATCTTCATTGGGCGCCAATTCTTTTTGAGGGAGTTGGTAAAGCAATGGAAGGCTAATAAAAATAGCGATCGCAAAAACCACTGTGATCCAACGATGATGCAGGGAAAAATTGAGCAATTTACTGTAAAGCTGGGTCAAATGTTCAAAGAACCATTCGGCTGCTTTTGCCATTTTACCTTCTTGCTGTTTGGATTGAAGTAGAAATGAACTCATAACAGGAGACAGGGTTAAGGCAATAATCCCTGAAACCAAAACTGCGCCGGCTAAAGTAAAAGCAAATTCTTTGAATAAGGAACCAGTTAATCCACCCATTAAACCAATCGGAGCATACACTGCGGCCAGTGTAATGGTCATTGCAATTACAGGGCCTGCGACTTCTCGTGCCCCGATCAAAGCTGCTGCAACAGGGGATGCACCTTCTTCAATATGCCGATGGACATTTTCAACCACCACGATTGCATCATCTACAACCAAGCCGATGGCGAGTACCATGGCTAAAAGTGTGAGTAAATTGATACTAAAGCCACATAACAGCATTAAACCCAAGGCACCTAACATTGACAATGGAATTGTCACTACAGGAATCAAGACACTACGTAAAGAACCTAAACACAAATAGATCACCGCAATAACAATAATCAGCGCTTCGATAAAAGTATGTAAAACTTCATCAATAGAGGCATCAATAAAACGGGCTGTTTCATAGGCAAGATTGACTGTAACCCCCGGTGGTAAGGTTTTTTGGATCTCAGGCAATTTATCTTTAATTCCCTGTACGATCACCAAGGGGTTGCCTGTAGGCGTCGCTTGTAGACCGACAAAAATTGCAGGTTTACCATCCATAGAGGCACTTGTTTCTGTCGAAGCAGCGCCAAGTTCAACTGTTGCCACATCTTGTAGACGAATTAGATTTTGAGCATCATTGCGTATCACCAGATTTTTAAAGTCCTGAATACTGGTGAGATCTGTGGAAACATTGACATTTGAAACCACCAATTCGCCTTTGACCTGCCCCGGTGCGGCTTGGTAGTTATTTTGACGGATCGCATTGGCGACATCGGCGGCAGTTACCCCACGACTGGCCAAACGATCGGCATCCAACCAAATCCGCATAGCCAAACGCTGACTACCATAGGTCTGTACCTTGGCAACCCCATCAATTGTAGACAGCATGGGCTCTACCACCCTAGACAAATAATCGGTTAATTCAGCCAAGGACAGTTGTTCGCTGGAAAATCCAATATAGGCAACATCGGTAGATTCACCTGAAGAACGTTCAATGACTGGATCAAATGCCTGTTCTGGTAGTTTGTAACGGACTTGATTAACCTTTGCCATCACCTCTGTTAACGCTTGGGTTGAGTCTCGATTTAATTGCATGCGTAACGTTACAGCACTGCGACCTTGTACAGTAGAAGAACTGAGATAGTCGATGCCTTCTACCGAAGACACTGCTTGAGCAATGGGTTGGGTGACAAAACCTTGCATAAGTTCAGCAGATGCACCGGGATATTCTGTATTGATACTTATCGTTGAGGTTTCAAGTAAAGGATACTGTCGGATAGGCAGTTTATTCAGGGAAAACAAGCCCGCCAGCAAGATCAAGGTGCTGACGACCAAGGCCAATACTGGGCGTTTTACAAAAAGGTCAGTAAATTTCATTCGCTTATCTCCCTAGACTTTGGGCTTGATCGAGGAAGATTGGGGATGCTCAAGTGTATTTACGGTCGGCTCAACTTGCATACCATCACTTAATTTAAGTTGTCCTGATACAACAACTTGATCACCTGCTTTGAGCCCAGATTTGACTACAACTTTGGCTTGATAGCGCTCACCGAGCACTACCGCCACACGTTGCACAATCAGCTTGTTATGGTCTTGTTTTGCAAGGAAGACAGTATTGCCATAAGCCGTATAGGTAATTGCAGTTTCAGGAACGACTAAGCTTGGGCGTTCAGATTCTTGGATGTCTAATTTGGCATACATGCCCGGTTTTAACTGTTGATCATGGTTATTTAAAATTGCTTGCCCCTGCACAGTTCGCGATGTTGTGATCAGCGGTTCGATTGCACTTACCACAGCTGTAAAGGACTTTTCAGGAAATGCATCAATTTTGAGTTGTACAGATTGTCCGATTTTTAATCTTGATGCCAATTGTTCATCCAATGTGAAATTAGCAAGAATTTGTCGAAAGTCGACCAGATTAGCAATACCAGTGCCTGCCTCTAAATATTGCCCTTGATGTACTTGGCGTATTCCCATGACACCAGAAAAGGGGGCACGAATCGCTTTCTGTTTTATGCTGGCTTGTAGCTGTTGGATTTCTGCACGCGTCATATCTCGATCAGCCAATGCGGTATCCATTTCTGCCCGTGAAATTGCATGACTATCAATCAGAAGTTTGCTGCGGTGATAGGCCATTTCGGCTTGTTTCAATTTGGCTTGCAAGCGACCTAATTGAGCTTGTTCAACATCGGTATTGAGTTGAACCAGTATTTGACCTTGTTGAATCGCTTGTCCAGATTGGAAATAAATCTGTTTGATCATACCTGTTGTTTCTGTTGACACTTTGACTTGTCGGATTGCTTCCAACTCACCAATACTGGAAAGCACTTGTGGAATATTTTGTTCGACCACTGTACTCAAGGCCACTTTGACTGGAGGGTAAGCGCCAGATTGATGCGTTTCACTTGAACGAGAATTTAAATAAAAATAGATTGCGACACCCACGAGAATTAAAGTGATCGCGATTAGAAAAAGCCATTTGTTGTTTTTCATGCGACAACTCCAAGGTTGCGGAGTTGTTGTCGCAAATGACTGGCAATGGTCAGCGCTAAAAGACCACCAATCACTGAAATATGTTCAAGTGCAAAGTAAAAGGCGATATTGGCTTGAATACCAGTCATGTTCCAAAAGTGATGCACAATCGCAATTGTCAGTGCTAAAAATACGGAAAGAATCAGTGTGCCGAACCACATATGCCGCTCAAATAAAATACAATAGGCACCCACAAGCAGAATCAACGCAGAAGCATAATTAAATAACCAGGCAGGCTCTAGACCAGCAGCCTGCATTTCCAAAAATCCTGTTTCAACAGCAAGAATTTTACTAAGTCCTGAACTTAGAAATAGAAGCGCAAGACAACATCTGCTGATGGCCCACAGCCATTGGCTTTCTAAACTTAATTTAATGAAATATGGCATGAGAATATTTCCTGAAGAAATAAGACTGGATAATTAAAACCTTTAAAATGAATAGCTTGTTGTTATTCATAACAGCTGTGGCAAGCAGTCTAAAACCTCAAGTTATATTTAGGTCAATGGGCTTTGATCAGAAAATTTGTGGAGAGATAAGATTTTTACAATGGCTTAAATTGGCGATAGCTTTTTTTGTATTTTGAGTTGTAATGATGAAAAGCCATGGCAGCTAAGATCAATTGACAAATGTGCTTTGCTGAATTATAAAACCTCAAGTAATGTTGAGAAATATCAAAATGCAGGCAGAAGAAAAAATTGATTTTAATCGAATGATGACGGTAGGAGAGGTGGCTAAACGGAGTGGTGTAGCCGTTTCAACCTTGCATTTTTATGAGTCGAAAGGGCTAATTAAAAGTATTAGAACAAATGGAAATCAGCGTCGTTTTCCATCAATTGTCTTACGTTATATTGGAATTATTAAGGTTGCACAAAAAGTAGGAATTTCTCTGGAGGAAATTAAAAATGCATTAAGTGTTTATCCTATGGGAAGCAAATTAACCGCAGAACAATGGTCAGTGTTATCATCGCATTGGCGTAAGGATTTAGATGAGCGTATTCAAAAACTAACACGTTTAAGAGATGAAATGGATTGGTGTATCGGTTGTGGTTGTTTATCTCTAAAACAATGTCCTTTACGTAATCCAGAAGATGTATTGAGACACCAAGGATCTGGTCCCCGTATTTTAGAGCGTGAATAAGAACCCAATATTAATATTGGATACGTTTGATATTTTATCTTGGGCTGTTGATCAGTTATGTTTGGTGAAAAACTCTAAGCACACTTTCAAGTTTTTAATCAGCGCAAATGATCATTATCAATGTTGTGTAAATAACCAGTAATAAATAGACAGGTCTGTATAGACAGTCCGCCTAACTTTTTAGTAGAATACATCACAATTTAAAATTAAATAATAATGCATGTCTAACAATATTTACGCTGCTTTGGAGCAGCTTGGCTTATCAGCACAAAAACGTGCGATTCACGTACAATTTTCTAATTCGGCGTTGAGCCAACAAGTGTTCCTACAACGTATCGATGGAATACATCAAATCAATGAGGGTGTTCGGCTCCAACTCATCTGTCTTGCAACGTCAGCAACTATCCCTTTAAAAAGCTTTATTGGAACGCAAGCTGCAATTGATATTGTCACAGATAAATCTGAATTAACCCGTATTTCAGGGATTGTGACCCAAGCCGATATTGGCGCATCTGATGGTTCTCTTACTATCTATCGTTTGACTGTAGAAGACCCAACAGCACTTTGGAAACATCGTAGAAACTCTCGAGTATTTATGAATAAGTCGGTTGTGGATGTGATCCAGACCGTGTTCCAAGAATGGCAACGCAGCCCGCTGTTTGCCTCAAGTCTGAGTTTAGATAAGAGTGGACTGAGCAAAGACTATGATGTACGTCCATTCATTATGCAGGCTTCTGAAAGTGATTTTGACTTCCTGACCCGTTTGATGAGAAGTGAAGGGATTAACTGGCTGATCGATGAAGCACAACTTAAAGTGTCGAGTTCAACAGAACAAATCCAAGCACAAAAGCTTCGTTTAATTGATGATAATTCGCAATTTAGTGCCTTAGAACGCCGCAATATTCGCTTCCATAGAAGCAGCGCCGTAGAAAAAACTGATTCAATTACCAATTTTATTGGTCAGCGTTCCATTCAACCGACTTCAGTGTATATCCAACGTTGGCAAGCTGATGTATTGGATATTGATGAAGGCGCTGGCAGTGTCCAAAGTAAACACAGCCATAGTGAAAATTATGACAATGCCAGTCTAGCTTTAGAACAAGCATGGCACTTTAGCCCTGCATGGATTCAAGACTTGAATGGTGAAGATGGCGCAACGCCATCGGGCAACAGTCAGATTGAAAAATTTAACCAAAACCTAAGTAACTACTACGATTCACAAGCCAAACAATTTACAGCAACGTCAACAGTGCGCGATGCACATGTTGGTTATTGGTTTGAACTGAACGAACACCCTGAGATAGATCAACACTCAGGTGCCGACAAAGAATTTTTAATCACGGCTAAAAGTTTTTATAACCAAAATAACTTACCAAAAGATCTTACCGATCAAGTCACAGCTTTAGTCCAACAAAGCAATTGGCAAACAAGTCAAATCACCAGCAACACGAGTGATGAACGTCAAGCCAGTAATTTAACCATTCAACGTCGTAACATCAGCACGGTTCCAGCCTATAACCCATTACAACACCGACCGATTGCATCAGCACAACGGGCCAAAGTGGTGGGGCCAAGTGGAGAAGAAATCCATGTTGATGAATGGGGGCGTATTAAAGTTCGCTTCCTGTTTAGCCGTAATGAAAACAATACCCATGATGGCGGTGCGGGTTCCAATGATAATGATACAGATTCAGCTTGGGTCGATGTCCTAACTCCATGGGCAGGTGAAGGCTATGGGGCGCGATTCTTACCGAGAATCGGTGAAATTGTTGTGATTGATTTCTTTGATGGCAACATTGACCGTCCATTTGTGGTTGGGCGCATCCATGAAGCACAACGTCATCCAAGTAAGTTTGATGACAAAGGTAAACTGCCTGACACCAAGAAACTGGCAGGAATAAAAAGTCGAGAGTATCAAGGCAGTGGTTACAATCAACTGAGGTTTGACGATACTACTGGCCAAATCAGCAGCCAGTTACAAAGTAGTCATGCCGCCAGCCAACTCAACTTGGGCAAACTGAGTCATCCTAAAGACAAAGCGGAAAGTGATGATCGTGGTGAAGGCTTTGAGCTGAGAACTGACCAATGGGGAGCAGTTCGGGCAGGGCAAGGCTTACTACTTTCAACCTATAAACAAGACCAAGCTAAAGGTGATCACCTTGATTCAGAGCTTGCCAAGAAACAGTTAGAAGGCAGTCAGACCAACAGTAAAGCTTTAAGTGATATTGCCAAGAATCAAAAGACGGATGAAATTGAATCAATTGAACAACTAAAAGAATTTACAGAACAGCTTGAGCAAAAAATTGCTAAATTCAATAAAGCCTTGCTTTTATTAAGTTCACAAGATGGGATTGCCTTAAGTACCCCTGAAGACATTCATATTTCGGCAGATTCGCAGATCAATCAAATTGCAGGCGATAGCATCAACTTGAGTACACAAAAGAATTTGATTGCACACGCGCAAAACAAATTCAGTTTATTTGCTGCACAAGGTGGCATTAAAGCCATTGCAGCGCAAAGTAAAGTTGAAATTCAAGCACAGTCCGATGCTTTAGATGTATTTGCCAAGCTAGGTATTAACATTTCATCTACCGATGACAAAGTTGTGATTAGTAGTCCTAAAGAGGTTGTGATTACAGGTGGTTCATCGCAAATTGCACTGAATAATTCAGGAATTTTCCCAAAAACAGGTGGAAAGTTTGAGGTGAATGCTGGGCAGCATGTGTTTCAGGGTGGGGCAAGTGTTAGTGCTAAGTCTAGCCTACCACCACCACCGAAACGTGCTTCAGGCGTTTTGGAGTTATTACATGATTATTCGCATGGAAATTTTGTAAAAAGTGGGGAATATAGTATTACTGATGTATTAGGCAAAGTTGTTAAAGGTAAATTAGATGATAAAGGTTTTGCCAGAGTTACAGGATTAGCAGCAGGTGCAGTCAAAATTAATTTTGAAGATGATCAACGTGATCCTTGGGATGAGTCTAGTGACTTCAAGCGTGAAGTTGAGTGGCCTAATAAAAATGATGAGGATTTAGAACAATCTGAATCACTTCTGGCAAATGTGAGTAAAAAAGCACAAGCAGCGTTAGGCGATTTTACCAAACAACTGACTGATCCTAAAAGCTTAATGAAGAATATTCAATTAGCACAAAAAATTAAATCTGATGGTGCTAAAACTTTGCTACCAATGCTCAATAATCAAGTACAGGGTGTGGTATCAGAGAAAATTTCAAGTTTATTACCGAATACAAAATCAAATGGTAGTCTGGCTAATTTAGGCGGGGGATTTGTTGCTTCGCAAAAAAGTGAAGTTAATCTTTCAAATATCAGTGGTATAACAACAAATGTTTTACCGCAATATTTAAAAAGCCCATTTGATAAGAACTAATAGAGAAGAAATACAATGGCTCAACCAAAAACAGAAGTTGTAAAACCACTCAATGAAGTGTCTATTAAAGACATCAATAATTCAAAGCAAAAAATTGATAAGTGGTTACTAGACCATACTCACCAACTCGTTGGTTTGAACTTAGTTAGCAGTGTATTAGGAACTGTACCGATTATTGGGAATGTTATGGCTGCAATTGATGTAGTTACAGACATTTTCCAAATTTATGAAAAAGGTTATCAGAATGCTGATGTCTTTGATTGGACAACTGTAGGTATTGATTTAATAGGTGTTGCTCCCGTACCAGGTACAACAGCTATTCGTACCTCAGCTCGACCTGTATTATTTCTAGTACGTCAGGAAGTAAAGAGGGTTGGAAAAGCTGCGTTAGCTGAAGCAGTAATTACTGTTATTGGTAAACATCTAAATGATCAAGTTGCAGGTAATATTGAAAAATTTTGTGCATCGGGCTTGACGCAACTCAACTCTATTTTAGGATCATGCGGAAATACCATTCAAGGTGCAACTACTGAAATCAATGGAGGAATTGTTCGTGTGGTGACACAGGGTAAAGTGTTTACCAATGCAGGTGCAAATGCAACACGGGCACAACAACAAGCAGCAGGAATTGCTAAGGGATTAAAAAGTGGAGATCTTGTACGTGCTGGTAAAAATATAGTTTATATGACTGAAAACTGGGGTAAAGCCCTGTTTAAAACTAATGTAAATAACAATGCTAAAGTCGTTTCAATGCTTGTTCCGCAACATTTAAAACAACCTGTTTTAAATGTGGGTGCAACAATCAGTAAAGTAGGTGTGACGGCAAATGCCAAAATCAGAAAACTAGGAAATAAAGCTGAACCACAAACAATAGGATGGTTATTTGAGGTCTTGAGATTAGGTGCTTCTCGATTTAGAAAGACCAAGTCAGCTCAAGTGAAAGCCACACAGACAACGCAGGCAAAAAATGCAAAGAACAATAATAAATTAGAAAAATCTAGGGATGAACATCCTGCGACTAACAATGCCAATCAATGTAAGAACTGTAAAGGTGGAACAAGCGGTTCTATCTCATTTGCAATGGGGACCGAGTTTTTAACGCATGATGATGCACTGATTCATCCATTAATGGTTGAGCCCTTGGCTCGTTCTTATATTTCGAATCTATATCAGTATGACCAATCCATATTTGGCGCACGTTGGACAACGCCATTTAGCAGTAAAATTGTACAACGTAGTCAATATAATGAAAAAAATCCAAAAGAAAATATTGAACTGAAAGGTTGGGAATATATTGGTATAGATGGTCGTCCTATCAAGCTACGTGAATTAAAGGCTGGGCAAAGCTTTTACGATGAAATTGAAAATTTTACCTACACTGTAGTTTCTGATGATATTCGTGCAATTACATTTGGTTCAAATGAATCTCGTTATTACCAAAAATATAAAAATGAATTTAGACTAGTTTCTATAGAGCGCCAAAATGGGTTTAGCGTAGGTTTACGTTATGATCACCGCATTGATGATGAAAGCTATTTATCCGATATTATATTTAAACAAGACCAAAATATCTTAGCGCACCTTGCTTTAAAGCTGAATCAAAACAAATTGGTTGATGAAATATGGTTGGTGAAGGATGGGCAATTAAAACGTCAGTTATCTGCATATGTATACAATGATCAAGCTGATCTGATCCAAGCAACCAACGAATTTGGTGCTTCTTACCAATATACCTACCAACATCATCTTCTTACACGTTATACAGACTTGACAAAACGTGGTATGAATTTGAAATGGAATGGAAAATTACCAAGCTCAAAGGCGATTGAAGAGTGGGCTGATGATTATAGTTCGGCAAGAAAACTTGAGTGGGATGAGAATGTACGTGTTACTACTGTAACTGATATAGATGGTAATGTGACGGAACATTACTACGGCATTACAGGCTATACCTATCGTATTATTTATCCTGATAATTTACAGGAATGGTTTTTTAGGGACGATGCAAAAAATATTACTTCACATGTGGCTACAGATGGCACAGAAACAGTTTATAGCTATGATGAACGAGGCAATGTTCTCTCGACAACGCAAGCAGATGGTGCAACAACTTACTTTGAATATGATGAACAAGACCAATTGATTGGTATGGTGGATGCAGAGCAAGGTCGCTGGTTTAAACAATACGACGGTTCAGGCAACCTGATTAAAGAAATTGATCCGCTGAAACATGAAACTGGTTATGCCTACAACAGCATGGGCTTAGTGACTGCAATTACAGATGCCAAAGGGGGGAGTAAAGCCCTTAAATATGATGATCAAGGTAACTTGCTGAGCTATACCGACTGTTCAGGTAAAGAAACTAAGTGGCAGTATGATGATCGAGGGCGAGTTAAATCTGTTGAAAATGGTTTAAAACAGAAAGTTGAATATTTTTATACAGAAATTACTACAGATAAGGGTGAGCCGATAATCAAAGGTTTGCCATTGAACGCCTTTGGCCAGTTGGAAAAGATCAAACATCTTGATGGTTCTATTGAACATTTTGTGCATGATGCTGAAGGACGATTGCTTGCTCATATAGATCCAAAACAACATCAAACAAGCTATGAATACGACGAAGCAGGTTTAATCCTGTCACGTACCGATGCACTGAATCATAAACTGAAATACAAGTGGGATCGCCTTGGACGTTTGACCCGATTGATCAATGAGAACGGTGCAAACTACGAATTCATTTATGATGCAGGCGGGCGCTTAGTTAAAGAAATTGATTTTGATGCTAAAGAAACTCTTTATCAATACGATGAATTGAATGGTCGTTTGGCTACAAGTATTGAAGTAGCATCAGCATATGGTCAAGATCTAAAAGATCGTACAGCACCAAAAGACCGAATCCAACAGTTTATTTTTGACAGTATGGGGCGTTTGGAACAACGAACAGCAGGCTATGGTCACGATGGTTTAGAGCTTGAATCCAAACAAACCGAAGAATTTGCCTATGACTATTTAGGTAATCTCATACAAGCAAAAAATGCCGAGAGCAATTTACAGTGGTTCTACGATGCTGCTGGCAATGTAATTAAAGAACACCAACAGGATTATAAAACACATAAAACAGCAGTATGGAAGCATAGTTATGATGAAATCAATGATCGAATCAAAACCATACGCCCTGATGGACAAAATATAGATTGGCTTACCTATGGTACAGGTCATGTACAAAGCCTGATTGTCAATGGACAGGATTTGGTGAGTTTTGAGCGAGATGACCTACATCGTGAAGTTGTTCGCCACTACGCTAATGGGGTTAGCCAAGAGCAACAGTTTGACTTAGCAGGACGATTACACAGCCAAATCATGCTCAATGAGCATGACAATGGTTACCAAAACCAATACAAAGTCCCAAACGATGAAAAGAACAATGCACTACAACAAACTAGCCAATTAGTACAACGACTATATCAATACGATAAAACAGGTGAGCTGACAGCGATCAAAGATACACGTCGTGGCAACATTGCATATAAATATGACCCTGTTGGACGCTTACTTGAAGCCAGTAGTAAACTCGGTAAAGAAACCTTTAGTTTTGACCCTGCCAGCAATATTGTTGATCGTTACAACGATGATAAAGCCAAAAGCCATCAACAAACAGCAGAAGAAAAAGGCTATGGCTACAATCGTCTAGTCAATAACGTGGTCAAAGAATACCTAGACCAACAATACCAATATGATGCATACGGACAATTGGTTCGACAAAAATCAACGCAAGGTGATTTAAATCTTGAGTGGGATGTTTTTGGTCGAATGATCAAAAGCCGTAACAGCCAATACACAGCAGAATATCGCTATGACGCTTTAGGACGAAGAATACAAAAACGTAATAAGCAGCATCATACAGGGGATGAACATAACATCATCTATGGATGGGATGGTGACACATTGGCTTATGAGTCAACAGAACAAGCCACTAAACACTATATCTACGAAAAAGATAGTTTTGTGCCGATGCTGCAAGCCGTCTATCAAAGCCCTATAGAACTACATCAAACACCTGATTGGTCAGACAAGCCGTATAGTGTACATCGTGACCCATTGTGGAAAACTACCAAACAAAGCAAAGGCTTTGATGATGTATGGTTCTACCACTGTGACCATTTGGGTACACCACAAGAAATGAGCGACCATACAGGTTCGATCATTTGGAAAGCTGAATATAAAGCTTGGGGTGAGTGTAAGGCTGAAAAAGCTAAATCTAACTTCTTTGAAAGCTCAGAAATTATAAGCAATAACATCCGTTTTCAGGGGCAGTATTTTGATGAGGAAACAGGGCTTCACTATAACCGTTATCGGTATTACTCACCTTATGTTGGACGGTTTGTAAGTAAAGATCCGATTGGGTTAGCAGGTGGCATGAATATATATACTTATGCGCCTAACTCAATAGAATGGATTGATCCTTTAGGTTTAAATCGAATGCCAAGTTGGATGCCAACGAAGCAAGGTTATCAACGACAACATATAATTCCATATAGCCTCAAAGGTCATGACGTTTTTGTAAAGGCAGGCATGAATATAAATTCAGCCTCAAATATGATGTATATGCCAGTATGTCAAGGTATTGATAAAAATGAAAAGCTTGGTTTACATCGAGGGTGGACTGATGAACATGCTGAATATAATAGAACAGTGGCGAGAAAGTTAGATGCTATTCAAATGAGAGCTCGTGGTCAAAATTGGGATTATCGAAAGTATCAAAATGAAGTGCTTAATTTACAGAGAGAGCTTAGGTTGGGTACTCAAACGGGTATTTATACTTGTGCATCACCGTTAAAAAGGAAATAGGATCTAAATAATGAAATTTTATACAATTTACCCATCAAAAAATATAGATAGAGATTTTTCTTTTGATTTGAAAGGAAATCAAGACCGAGTAGTAGATTTTTTCAAATTTGATGATAGCAACAGTGGTTTTTTAAAAAGTCCAAGAATAAATCTAACATATGATGAAGAGTTTAGCATCGAATTAGATGATATATTAAATTCAGATTTTTATCATTCATCATCTGGGATTTTATTATTTTCAAAAAGATTCTATGAAAAATTGGAAGCTGAGTTAAGCTCTGAATGCGAGTTCTTTAAGTGTTTGATTAATAACCTTGACTCAGATGTCTATGCTTTAAATATCAAAAATAAATTTAGTATTTTAGATGAAAATGAAAAAATAGTAGAAAATAAAAATTTTTCTGTAGATTATATTTTAAAAGATGAGGGAAAACCATATATATATATGGTTACAGATAATTTTTTAAAGTTAGTGCAAGATAATAAATTTAAAATGGAGTTTCTAGAATTTAACTAAAAAATAGTTTTTTATTATTTAAATTTAATGGCTTATTTATAAATATAAATGTTCAATGAATAAGCCTAAAAGCTATCGCGTTGCTTATCAGTTTATTTGTTTTAAACTGGATTGAAAGCAATTGTAATCAGGTGGAAATATGCATATAAATATGCACTTGAGTGTAATCAGTGGTGTAGAAAAATATTGGATAAATATAATAAGAAACTATTTTACGTCGATTCTCTACAAATGATGCAGGAAAAAAATATGTCACAATTAAATTTTTTACCAATCTGTACCAGATTTGGGATACCTTCATCTCGTACAGATTTTTGGTTAAATGAGTTTAAATTTAATCCTCAAGGTAATAGCTTAGAATTTAATTTGATATATAGTCAAATTAAAAAAAATGAAAATGGTAAAACTTCCGAGTTGCTATCAATCATGTTTACTAATGTAAATAATTTTAAAATGCTTCAATATGATGAGTTCGAACATTTGTATTCACATAAATCTAATTCAAACTTTGATTATGTAAATTATGATGGAAATGGAATGAATTTATATTTATTATGGACTTATGATCATTGTTTTGAAATATATGCGAAAGGTTATTCATTTTTACCAGTATCTTCTGAAGAAAATAGAAGCTAATTCATAGCAGAATAACGAAAAAGTAGTAGTAAAAAGTTGAAAAGCTATAAATGAAATACTAAGTTTTTAAAATGAAAATGATTATTAAAAATAATCATATTTTTTGTAATTTAATAAAAAGATATGCATATCAATATTTTATTGTGGAAATACAAAAAATACAAATTAATTTTAGATGTTTATATTTATCCAAAAATTTAAAGTGATATGTATATAGGGTTCGAATATGAAGTCACAGTAAATCTTGTTAACATGAATGAAAATAATATAAATTTAGATATTGTCGAATTTGAAGCGAAAGGAATTAGTGATTTAATTAAGTTGATGAATATTTTCTTGCCTTATATATCTTTAAATTTAAATAAATATATCGAGAATAAAAGCTTAAAAATTAGTTGTGATTTGGAAGTGATGGTGAATGAATTTAATTTAGGCAATAAAGTATTAAGAACCTAAATAATATAAGTTGAAATAGATATCACTCAGTCCCTTATGTTTATTGATAATATCAAACTTAAGAAAAGTGAAAAAGAACCTTAAAGACACAACTTATAACAATTCCAAATTAATTTTCATTCTGTTCAATCCATTGAACCAAGTCATAAATTTTTTCAGCGACTTCAACTCCTTTATTTTCAGATAAAGAATATTCTACATGTGGCGGAATAATTGGATATTCCTTACGAATCACAAAACCATCATTTTCTAAATCACGTAAAGTTTGAGTCAACATTTTTTCACTGATGCCATCAATTCTTCGTCTTAACTCACTAAAACGATGTGTTCCTCGTCTTAAACAGAACATGACCAAAACGCCCCAACGATTGGTTAAATGCATAAGCTTAACCCGAGACGGGCAATTCTTTGACAACACATTTGCGGCTAAACAAGATTCATCAGTATTCATAAACTTTCCATGACTAAAAAACACTTACTTTTTAGTAAGTACTTACAAAAAGTAAGTTTATTATTTACTATAACAAATATCAGCAAAACTGTGTGGCTTTTCACATATTTTGAATCATATATTTATAGATGAGAGTTAATTTATGGCTTCTCCAATTCTACACTGGATTATCGACCCAATCTGCGGCTGGAGTTATGGGGCACTGCCTTTAATTAATGCAGTCGAAGAAAAATTTCCAAATCTACAACGTCTACATTTTGGTGGACTTTATAGTGAAGATCATCAACCACAAATGACAGCAGCAATGCGAACACAGATCATTCACTATGATGAACAAATCCATCAACTCACAGGTGTTGATTTTGGTGATGAATATAAAAATGGTTTGCTTAAAGACAGCACACTGATCATGAACTCTATCCCTGCAACTCATGCTTTACTGAGTATTCAGCAGGGGTTAGGGCATAACGCGATGATATCGTTATTAAATTTAATACAACAGGGCTACTATCAAAAAGGGCTAAATGTCACACAATATAGTGTGCTGGCGCAATTTGCTGTCGAGTTAGGACTGAATAATGACCAATGGTCAAAATATTTAGATGCGATCGATCAAGATCAACAAGATGAATATATTCAGCATGCACGCCAATTATTATCCCATGTTCGAGGACAAGGTTTTCCAACATTGGTGTATGAAAATCAACATGGTGAAATGGGCAAAATACCGCTTCATGGTTTTTATAATAAATCAGAGGATTTTGTACGTTTTTTAGATCAACAACTACTTAAATCTTAATTTAATTCTAAAGAGAGCCAACAATATGAAATTATTCTTAAAAACACTTCTTGCAAGTTCAGTGATGTTGAGTGCTTCTGCATTTGCAGCAGAGTTAAGCTATAAAGTTTATAACCCTCAAGCACAAGGCATTTTTCCAGTTACATCTACACTTATTTCGGGTGAAAAAGATGCAGTGCTGGTGGATGCGCAATTTAGTGTTAACGATGCAAAGAACTTGGTTAAAATCATTCAAGACAGCGGTAAAAACCTTAAATATATTGTGATTACAGCGGGTGATCCAGATTTTTATTTTGGTTTAGAGCCACTGGTACAAGCATTTCCAGATGCAAAAGTGATTGCAACCCCTGAAGTTGTTAAACATATTGAAGCAACCAAAGAAGGCAAGTTTGCTTATTGGGGGCCTATCTTAAAAAATGGTGCGCCATCTCAAGTGATTGTACCGAGTGCTAGTGAAGATAAAACCATTGTGCTAGAAGGTGAAAAAATTGAGATCAAATCACCGGGTAAATACGCATCTTATCTTTGGGTTCCAAGCAATCGTACAATTCTAGGTGGTGTAGGGCTATCCTCAGGGATTCATCTGTGGACAGCAGATGCACAAACTGAAAAAGAGCGTAACGAGTGGCGAAAAACGCTAAAACAAATGAATCGTTTAAACCCACGTGCAGTGATTCCTGGACATTATATTGGTGATATTCCAACAGGAACTCAAGCAATAGACTTTACTTATCAATATCTTGTGGATGTTGATCAAGTTTTAAAAGATCATAAAGATTCAGCATCAGTGATTGCTGCTTTAAAAGAAAAATACCCGAACTTGGCTGAAGAAAGTTCTTTGGAGTTAAGCTCTAAAGTGTTGACGGGTGAGATGGAATGGAAATAATTTAACGATGATCTATTGTTTTAAATTCATGAACTTCGTCATTGTTTGTGAACGAGGATAATGGGTTAATCTAATCAGGTGAAACTTAATCTAAGATCATGGTTAAGTTTCATCATTGAAGCCATTGATTTTTTCTAAGCGGAATTTTGAGTTTCAAAGTCTAATACACAATCAACATTTAAAAAATCTCTCACAGTATTTCATTTCATCTCTACGTTGTATTTCTGTATCGAAGGTGAGTATTGATCGTAGAAAACATAAAACTTTCTTAAAATATAATTAATTAAAAATCATATACTTGTTGTTAATAAAAGCAGGGTTTATTGGCAGCGATAGCCTGATAAAAATTGAATTCAGCTTATGTTTTAAAATTGTAGAAATAGGGGTTTTCCCTCATTCAAAAATCTTTTTAGGGCAGAATATACTGTGCATGTTGAATATATCCTCTATAAGAACGCTTGGAGTAAAAAATGACTGAACTAAGTAAAATACCTACACCAGATACTGCTGAAGATAATGCATTTTTTCCATCCCCTTATTCTTTAAGCCAGTACACCGCATCGAAAACAGATTATGACGGTACGACTTATCCCAACCCATATCGTGGCGACAAAAAAATTCTGATGATTGCAACGGATGAGCGCTATATCCTGATGCAGAACGGAAAATTCTTTTCTACAGGAAATCATCCAGTTGAAATGTTACTCCCAGTATTTCATTTAGACAATGCAGGCTTTGAGTTTGATATTGCAACGCTTTCAGGCAATCCTGCCAAGCTGGAAATGTGGGCGATGCCGAATGAAGATAAGGTAGTTTTAGATACCTATGCAAAGTATGCTGAAAAACTTAAAAAACCGCTAAAGCTTGATGATATTTTGGACCAGATCATTGCTGGAAACTCGCCATATGCAGGGGTTTTCATTCCCGGTGGTCATGGTGTACTCGCGAAAATTCCTGAAAGTAAAAGTGTAAAAAAAGTTTTAGAATGGGCGATAAACAACGATAAATATGTGATTACACTGTGTCATGGACCCGCAGCTTTACTTGCCGCAGCCGTCGATGAAAAACCAGAAAACTATATATTTAAAGATTATGAAATTTGTGTATTTCCTGACTTTTTAGATAAAGGCGCAAATATTGAAATTGGTTATATGCCTGGGCCATTACAATGGTTGGTGGGTGAAAATCTCGATAAATTAGGCGTTAAAATCCTAAATAAAGGTATTACAGGGCAGGTCCATAAAGACCGAAAACTTCTGACTGGAGACAGTCCTTTGGCATCGCATAATTTAGGTAAGTTAGCCGCTGAAACATTATTGGCTGATCCTGAATTGGTATAAGCATCAATCAAGAGGTTGTTTCTATTTAGACGCAACTTTTTATCTCAATATTGGAGATCTAGAGGCGATTTGCTGCTGATCTTCAATATTTTTAGTTTTAAGCGTTCAGTTTAGTGAGAAGACGGCTTTATGAGACTTGCAAGCAATCAACTGGCTGATTTATTGTTTCAGACTGTTCACCAATTGAGACAAGCACGTGACCTCGAAAGTCTATTTAAAATTCTGGTGGGATTTGCTGCTCAGCTAAATTTTGATCGGATTATTGTATGTAGTGTTTCACCTCAAAACCAACATGAATGGATTGATGAAGTTTTCTTTGTGCATGGGAACTGGGTTGATCGCAGCAATATCGAAGAGCGTGAAGTTTATTTACGCCGCTGCCCAATCACCAAGCATATTTTTGAATACGATGAAGCCTTTTTTTGGGCAAAGAGCTTGCATAAAAAAACTGCAAAAGAAACCTATCGGATTATCAAAAGCCCTCTGCATCTTGGTGAGGTCAATGGAATACAAGTGCCCGTATTTGGTCGAACAGGTTTAGAGGGTGCAATTTCATTTGCGGGTGAAATTTCGGATATGGGTACTGATTTTAAACTCACAGTACAGATGGTTTGTAATATTGCCTTTGGTGAAATTTTACATAAACAAAAGCATAGAATTGCGCATAAAAAAATACTGACCAAACGTGAAAAAGAAGTTTTAAAATGGGCAGCAGTGGGTCAAAAGCATTTTGAGATTGCCGACATTTTAAAAATTTCAGAGAGAACTGTTGAAAATCATTTACGCAGTATAAGAAAGCGCTTAGGAGTAAAATCTACTGCTCAAGCAATTGCTTCTGCCATCATCAGTAGAGAAATTGAATTATAAAGCAGCCCAATGTTTGCGACTTTTAAACATTCAGGTTTAGCCAAAAGCGCAGCGATTCTTTTAAGAAGCATAGCGTGAGCATTGAGATTTTAAGCCCCCCCTCAAAAAAAAGAAGAAAAGAAATAAAATAATAATGATCACCAAATAAAAAACCAGAAGGACTTCTTATTTGGCGTGTATGTGTAGAAAATTTGGTTAGTCTTCACTATGCCCAAATTGAAGTAATTAGATTTATCGATGCTTAAAAATAAATAAATTTTGAAATTTTATCAGCATACTCAACCACATTTTGAGAAATTTCACCTCTAAATAAATCTTCTGTATAGGTGCTCAATGGGCAGCTTACAGATAATACGGCAGCGATTTCTTGAGTTGCCTGACTATAAATAGGTGCAGCACTGGCAGCCATATCGGTATTAAAGTGCCCCCAACTGATCATAAAATCCTGACTGCGGACATAGTTTAAACGTTCTAATAAACTCGCCAAATCACGTGGTGTACGATCAGAATAGACTTTCCAATCGGTAAAATGTTCATAACGCTTAACCACTTCAGCCTCGGAAAGGCGAGATAAAATTAATTGTCCAATTACGGTGGCATGGGCATGCCAACGTGTACCAATATGCACATTACTGGTAAATGAACCAATAGATTGGGCATTGCTGATAAAGACAATATCGGTGCCTTCTAAAATCGAAAGATGCACAGCAATTTTAATTTTATCGCGTAATTCACGCATGATGGGGCTAGCCAGATCAGTCAGCGATGATTTGGATAAGCTGTTAAAACCAAGTTCCATCACGTTGCTGTTCAGCGCATAAGTCTTTTGCGACATTTTTCTTAAATAACCACAAAACTCTAAGGTGTGGATTAAACGAAAAGCACTCGAACGGTTTACATCTAATTTTTCTGCGATTTCAGAAATGGTCATTTCCTGATGCTGTTGATCAAATAATTTTAAAATGGCTAAGCCACGCACCAAACCCGGTACTAAATAACGTTCATCATTATTGGGTTCAGCATTTTGCTCCAAGAGAGCATCATTTATTAAGTTCATTGCCAAGTTGCCCTGTGTTTATTTTGCAATTCCTGCACATGGAATACCACTATAGTAATCATCAATTTTTCTAATCTCAATGTTTATATATAAAACATTTTTTTGATTAAGAAACATCTAAAAATATAACTTTTTATTAATTCATTGAAAAACATAAAAATATAGTATTTGACAAGCAAAATGATCAAAGCTTATGCTATTCATTATGTTTTAAATGCTAAATTAAGTTTTATATATAAAACAAATAAGGATGCAAAAAATGAGTTGGATCTCAGTTTGTCAGCAAGATGACATTACCGAAGACGAGCCGAAAGCCATAGAAGTCGAGGGTAAGAAAATTGGTGTTTTTTTTATCGATGACAATTATTTTGCGATCGAGAATGTTTGCCCACATGCCTTTGCGTTGCTAACAGAAGGCTTTATTGAAGATCAAACCGTGGAATGCCCATTACATGAGGCAATTTTTGATATTCAAACAGGTGAGCTAAAGAGTGGACCGGGATGTCGTGATTTGTGTACTTATCCCGTACGTGTTGAAGGGCAGGACGTTCAAATTCAACTATAAGTCTTATTTATAAGGATGGAATCTCATGAAAACATTTAATGAGAAGCTAGCGAACTGGATTCATGCCACGCCAGCGACCGAAGCAGGGATCAACAATATTCAAATACCGGGACAGCCAGAACTTCTGGTTTGGCAAACACGCTATAAAGTGCCAACAGTCTATGAGCAGGATTTTGTTCAACATTTAATTCAAGCCTTTTCTTCAGGCGTAACAGAACTTACTGATTTGGTTCAATCTTTAAATCAACAAGGTTTTCGTTGCGAGTCTGGTGAACTTTGGACTTCTGAAACATTTTCTGAAGAAATGCAACGTTTAGGTTATTGATTCAAGGAAGAACAGTGATGAATGCAGCAGTAACAGTGGCTCCGAGTGTTGAGGAGTATTTAGATTTAGGTTTACGTGATCAATGGCATCCGGTACTGGCAAGTTGGGAAGTCGCAGCCAATCCTGTGGGTATTACCCGTTTAGGTGAAAATATCGTGGTTTGGCGTGATGACCAAGGTCAGGTGCATGCTTTAGAAGATCGTTGTCCGCACCGTGGTGCGCGTCTTTCTTTAGGTTGGAACTTAGGTAATCGCGTGGCATGTTGGTATCACGGCGTTGAAGTTCGCCATGATGGCAAGGTTGAAGATGTACCCGCAGTACATGAATGCCCAATGAAAGGCACAACCTGTGTGAAAAGCTACCCAGTGATTGAGCAACATGGTGCAATTTTCCTGTGGTTTGGCATTGATCCAAATGAAGTCGCTAAACCACTTGATTTTCCTGAGCAATTGGCGAGTGGGGAGTGGAGTTCATTCCTATGCCAAGCGGATTGGAAGGTCAATCATCAATATGCGATTGATAACGTGATGGACCCAATGCATGGCACCTATTTGCATTGTACCTCGCACTCAATGGCGGACGGTGAACGTACTGCAGAAATGAAACACCGCTCAACAGAAAATGGTTTTGTCTTTGAAAAAGAAGGGCAAACAGGGGTCAATTTTGACTGGGTTGAATATGCCAATACCGGTGCAAGTTGGTTGCGTCTTTCGATTCCTTATCGTAAAGATTTTGGTCCAGGTGGTGAGTTTTGGATTGTGGGTTATGCCACACCGATTGATGCTCAAAATACCCGTGTTTTCTTCTGGCGTTGTCGTAAAGTCAGTGGTTGGCAACGTAATGTCTGGCGTTTTCTTTATCGCAATCATTTAGAAAAACTGCATTGGGATGTCTTGGAACAAGATCGAATTATTTTAGAAAATCTTGCGCCAAATGCACGTCGACATGAATTCCTCTATCAACATGATGTCGGTTTATCGCGCTTACGCCGTTTAATGAAAAAAGAAGCGGAAAAGCAGTTAAAGAAAATTGCGAGCTTGAATAGCTCAAACCGTATTGAAATGCAGGAACAAGTTCATGGTTAATGTAGCATTGCTGCAGGGCAAAAAAGTCTTCGTTACAGGCGCAGCAAGAGGCTTGGGACGAGACTTTGCACAGGCCATTGCCGAAGCAGGTGCTCAAGTGGTCATGGCGGATATCTTGACAGATCTTGTGCAACAAGAAGCAGCAGTATTGCAGGCACAGGGTTTACTGGTGACTGCGGTCACGATTGACTTGGCTGATGCTGATTCGATTCAACAGGCTGTTCAGCAAGCAGCTGAACATTTAGCTGGAATAGATGGTTTGGTGAATTGCGCTGCACTTGCGACCAATGTGGGTGGTAAAAGCTTGATGGATTATGACGCCGATCTATGGGATCGCGTCATGAACATCAATGTCAAAGGGACGTGGTTGGTCACCAAAGCATGTGTGCCATATCTCAAGCAATCTGACGCTGGCAAGGTAATTAATGTGGCATCGGATACGGCTTTATGGGGCGCACCTAACTTGATGGCTTATGTTGCAAGTAAAGGTGCTTTGCTGGCAATGACCCGTTCGATGGCCAGAGAGTTAGGGCCATTTAATATCTGTATCAATACGCTTTCTCCAGGATTGACACTGGTTGAAGCAACAGAATATGTACCGCAAGAACGTCATGATTTATATGTAAATGGTCGTGCGATTCAACGTCAGCAGTTACCACAGGATCTGAACGGAACAGCACTTTATTTACTTTCGGATTTGTCCTCATTTGTGACTGGACAGAATATTCCCGTAAATGGTGGTTTTGTCTTTAATTAAGGAATTGTTTCATGATTACAGGGATCGAGATTTTAAAGTTTGGCGTTGAGGATCGGGCTGCTTCAAATAAATTTTTGGCAGATTTTGGTTTAAAGCCAAGCCAATCAGATATTGAGGGTACAGATCTTTATCAAACCCTGAACGGCAGTAAAATTTATTTATTTGATTGTGATGATCAGCGTCTACCACAGGCCATCGAGTCAGGTTCAACTTTACGAGAAGTGACTTGGGGCTTGGATGATGCAGCACAGGATTTGGCTGATTTAGCGACTCGCCTGAAAGATGTAGATGGTTATCAAGCCACGGCTGACATGCTGCAATGCTTAGACCCAAATGGGATGACCATTCGCTTTCAAGCCAGCTTTACCCAAGAGCAACCTGCATTAAAAACAGAAGGGATTAATCAATACGGCAGTATCACTCGTGTCAATGCAGCCAGTCCAGTGTATGAAAAAGGGCAACCTGTTGCGATTGGACATGTGGTGTTCTTTACCCCTGATTTAGAAAAAACAGAATCGTTCTATATCGAAAAGCTCGGTTTCTTCTTATCGGATGCTTATCGTAATCGTGGTGCTTTTTTACGTTGTCGTGGCAAAGGCTATCACCATGATTTGTTCTTGCTTTCAGTACCCAATAAACCTGCTGGACTCAATCATGTTGCCTTTGTGGTGCGTGATATTCATGAAGTGATTGGCGGTGGCTTAAACATGAACCGTTCTGAATGGTCTACTTTTATTGGTCCGGGTCGTCATCCAATTTCTTCGGCTTACTTTTGGTATGTCAACTCACCTTTGGGTGGTGCATTTGAATACTACACCAATGATGATTATTTGACGGAAGAATGGCAACCACGTGTTGAAGAACATTGTTTAGAACTCTTTACTGAGTGGGCGGTTGAAGGTGGTTTAGATGACCACACTCGTCGCCAAGTCAAACCTGTATAAGCAGTTGGAACAGGGAGATTAAGCTATGCAAAGAATTGTCATTGTTGGCGCAGGACAAGCTGCGGGTTGGGCAGTAAGCACACTCCGTCAACATGGATTTCTAGGTGAAATTCATGTGGTATCCAATGAGGAACGGGTATTTTACGAACGCCCACCGCTGTCAAAACAAGTCCTCTCCAAAGAAGCCAGTTATGACAGTTTGCATCTGTTCTCTGCTGAACAGATGCAAGATTTTAATATCGAGTGGCACAAGCCTGCTGTGGCAACACAAGTGGATCGCCAACAAAAACATGTGGTTTTAGAAAGTGGTCAAGTTTTGCCTTATGACAAATTATTGATTGCGACTGGAAGTCGAGCACGTGTACCAGTCAATACATGGCAGTTTATTCCCAATGTGGTGACTTTACGGAATGTACAAGACTGTGAACGTTTAGCCGAAATCTTACAACATACGCAAAAGTTAGCAGTAATTGGTGGTGGTTGGATCGGCTTGGAAATTGCAGCAACGGCACGGAAACAAGGCAAACAAGTGCATGTTTTTGAATACGGTGATCGACTTTGTGCACGTAGTGTTAGCCCTGATGTGTCTGAATTTTTGCAAAATATGCATCAACAACAAGGTACTCAGATCCATTTAAATAGTAAAAATGTGCATTTGATTGAAGCAGGTCAACAGCAAGTTGAAGTGGTGAATCATCCAAATACCAGTGAACTGTTTGATTGTGTGGTGGTGGGTGCGGGTGCAGATATTGCCAAAGAGCTGGGTGTGAGTGCGGGTTTAGACGTTAAGGATGGCATTGTCGTCAATGGTTTTGGACAAACTTCAGACCAAGACATTTATGCCGCAGGTGATGTGGCGATACATCCAAGTTTGGGCTATTGCATTCAGTCTTGGGCCAATGCGCAAAATCAAGCCATTGCCGCTGCAAAGTCGATGTTAGGTATGGATACGGAATATCTGGATATTCCTTGGTTATGGTCAGACCAGTATCACTACAATATTCAGATTTTAGGGACTTACCAACCTGAAAAAACCAAGCAGATTGTGCTACGTCAAAACGCAGCAGATCAGTGCAGTTATCTTTATCTGGATGAGCAAAACTGTTTGATCAACATGATTGCGATCAATGACTCAAAACTGGTCAAACTGGCAAAGCGCTGGATGCAATCCAATACCGTGTTAGACCCCAAATTATTAGCAGACCCTGAATTTAATGTAATGAAATTAAAACCGTAAACATTAAATCCGGTTCATGACTCAATCGAAGGAATGAAATATGAGTAATGAAGAGAAAAGTGGATTGAAGCATTGGGTTCCTGCTTTTGTCCTGATGATCTGTGTCGTTCTGGCATTTTTCGACAAAATTAGTATCGCAGTCTTGTTTGCGGATCCGCACTTTCAGGGCGCGATGGGGATTGCCCAAGACAAAGCAAAGCTTGGATGGTTAATGACCAGCTTTTTATTGGCTTATGGCTTTTCCTCTGTGTTTTTAAGCTTCTTAGGCGATATTTTTAGCCCTAAAAAAATGCTGTTTTGGAGCGTCTTATCGTGGGGAATACTCATGTTCTGTATGGGTTTTACCACCAACTATACAGGGATGTTGATTCTCCGCGTTCTGCTTGGATTAGCTGAAGGCCCATTATTTGCCTTGGCTTATACTATCGTGAAACAAACTTATACAGATCGTCAGCAAGCACGTGCTTCCACCATGTTTTTGTTGGGTACACCGATCGGTGCCTTCTTGGGTTTTCCAATTACCGCAGCTGTTCTCGCAAAGCATGATTGGCATACCACCTTCTTTGTGATGGCCGGTTTAACTGTAATTGCACTGATTGCGATTGTGTTTGGCTTACGTAATTTACAACTCAAGAAAACCATTGAGCTGGAATCGACCAGTAAACGTGTCAATTTTAAAGGGCATATCCACAACACCAAAATGCTATTACAGAACGGTTCATTTTGGTTGGTGTGTATTTTCAATATTGCACTGATGACTTATCTGTGGGGATTAAACAGTTGGGTTCCATCTTATTTGATCCAAGACAAGGGCTTTAACCTTAAAGAGTTTGGTATTTATTCAAGCTTCCCATTTATCGCCATGTTGATTGGTGAAGTGATTGGTGCATTTCTTTCTGACAAGTTAGGTCGTCGTGCCATTCAGGTATTCAGTGGCTTACTGGTGGCCGGCATCTTTATGTATGTCATGGTCATTATGACAGATCCAATTTTAGTGATTGTTGCAATGTCTCTCAGCGCAATGGCTTGGGGCTTTGGTGTCGCAGCAATATTTGCACTACTTGCTCGTGTGACCACCGCTGATGTGGGCGCGACTGCGGGTGGGATTTTTAATGGACTGGGTAATTTTGCCAGTGCAATTGCACCCGTTCTGATCGGTTACATCGTGATGCAAACCCACAGTTTTAATTTAGGAATTACCTTCTTAGCAGCAGTTGCTGTGATTGGATCGTTCTTCTTGGTTCCTTTACTAAAACGTTATTAATTCAAGATATCTAGGAGTTAAAACATGACTACTCAACAATTCGAATCATGGTCACAGCCTGAAGGTACAAGCTTACAAGATTGGTTAAATACCCGTATCGCACGTTTTGAAACACGTAAATATGATTTTGATGCCTTGAAGTTCCAAGCGGACTATGACCCAAAATATCGCCGTGCCCAAATGCGCTATATGGGTACGGGTGCAACAGGTGTAGTCAATGATGGCAACACTGTTCCAGCAGAAAACTTCACTTTTTCAACCATGGTTTTACCTCCGCAGTGCGAAGGGCCTTTGCATATTCATCATGATGTTGAGGAAGTGTTTTTTATGTTGCGTGGTGAGATTGACCTGTTTATCGAACATAACGGCGAAAAATTTCAAACCAAACTTAAAGAGCGTGATCTGATTTCAATTCCACCTGGAATTTACCGTGGCTTGTTTAATCCGGGTCAGGAAGATGCCTTGATGTGTGTGATGTTAGGTGCGGGTAAACCGACTATTCCGAACTATCCACCAGAACATCCATTGTCGCAAATCAAACGTTGATTGAATCGACAAAACCCAGCCCTACAGCAAAGGAATCCAGCCATGACATTGCTTGATCGATTAGCCAAATATCCAGTCAAAACCATTGTAGTGGATGGTCAAGTACACGCCTATCGTGAGGCAGGTCAAGGCCAGCCTTTGATTTTGCTACACGGGATTAGTTCGGGTTCTGCTTCATGGATCAACCAACTTGATGTACTGAGTCAGTCTTTTCGTGTGATTGCTTGGGATGCACCGGGTTATGGCTTATCAGAAGGTTTAAATACAGCGCAACCGAATGCAGAAGATTATGCACAACGTTTGTTGGGTTTAATCGACGCTTTGGCAATTCCGCAAGCCATTCTGGTTGGTCATTCCCTCGGGGCTTTACAAGCCAGTGCTTTTGCTCATCTTTATCCTGAACGTGTACAGACTTTGCTGATTGCCAATGTGGCACAAGGTTATCAACGTTCAGATGAGAAAAGCAAAACACAGGTTTATCAAAAACGACCAATGCTGTTGAAAAGCTTAGGTCATGCAGGCATGGCGGCAAGTCGTGGACCGCATTTAATTTATAAACAAGATGCTCAAGCTTTGGCTTTGGTCACAGCGGTGATGCAGGATTTGACCTTAGACGGTTTTACCCATGCATCGTATTTGCTGGCCTATGACGAAATTAGAAATTATTTAACAGATATTCGTGTTCCTTGCGTCGTGATTGCAGGCGATCAGGATCAAATTACACCTGCACAAGGTATCCAAGACCTTGCCGCAGAAATGCAATTGAGCCGATGTCATCTGATTACAGATGCAGGTCATCTGAGTTATGTCGATCAACCACAACAGTTTAACGACATCATTTTATCGGCGTGTTAAGACTCAAACGAGAGAAAAATATGAGCTTCCAAGTTGAAGGAAAAGTAGCAGTAGTAACAGGTGGCTCGTCAGGCATTGGTTTGGCTGCTGTCGAAATTTTAGTTGCAGAAGGTGCCAAAGTGGCATGGTGTGGTCGGGATGAACAGCGTCTAGCAGAATCAAAAAATTATATTTTGGAAAAGTATCCGCAAGCCCATATTTTTACTCAAGCCTGTAATGTTTTAGACAAACAAGATGTAAAACGCTTTGCACAACAGGTCAATCAAAATTTAGGCAATGTAGACATGTTGATCAATAACGCAGGTCAAGGGCGTGTATCCAATTTTGAAGACACTCAAGATGAAGATTGGATGAAAGAAATTGAATTGAAGTATTTCAGTGTCTTGCATCCTGTCCGTGCATTTTTAGATGATTTAAAACAGTCGGCCTGTGGATCAATCACCAATGTCAATTCCTTACTGGCCTTGCAACCTGAACCACACATGATCGCGACTTCATCGGCACGCGCCGCTTTGCTGAATTTAACTCATTCCTTAGCGCATGAATTCAGCCAATATGGGATTCGGGTGAATTCAATTTTATTGGGCATGGTGGAGTCAGCACAGTGGAAACGCCGTTTTGAAACACGTTCAGATAGCCAAGTGCCATGGGAACAGTGGACAGGCAATATTGCAAAAAACCGTGGTATTCCAATGCAACGTCTAGGTAAACCTGAAGAACCAGCACGCGCTTTAGTGTTCTTGGCTTCACCATTGGCATCCTATACCACTGGTTCAGCCTTGGATGTCTCTGGTGGATTTAACAAACATTTATAAGGTGTGCCCATGAAACAGTTGATGATGATTGGTTTCGGTGCAATGGCAGCAGAAGTGTACGCACATATGCCACAAGATTTACAGCTTAAATGGATTGTGGTGCCTGCACGCAGTGTTGAAAAAGTACAGGCACAAGTATCCGCTCAGGTACAGGTGATTAGTTCGATTGATCAATGCCTTGGCACACCTGATTATGTGATCGAAGTGGCAGGCCAAGCGGCGGTAAAAGAACATGCCCAAAAGGTGTTAGAGAAAGGATGGACTATTGGTCTGATTTCAGTGGGAACCTTAGCCGATAGCGAATTTTTCTCTCAACTGAAACAGACTGCGGAACAACACGATGCCCATCTACATCTTTTAGCGGGTGCGATTGCGGGGATCGATGGTATCTCTGCGGCAAAAGAAGGTGGTTTGGAAAAGGTCACCTATAAAGGCTGTAAAAGTCCGAAGAGTTGGCGTGGCAGTTATGCTGAACAATTGGTTGATCTCGATCAGGTCAGTGAAGCTATGGTTTTTTTTCGTGGTACAGCCAGAGAAGCAGCACTGAAGTTTCCAGCCAATGCCAATGTTGCAGCAACCATTGCACTCGCAGGTTTAGGCATGGATGAAACCATGGTTGAGCTTACGGTTGATCCAAAAACCAATAAAAACAAGCACACCATTGTGGCAGAAGGCGTGTTTGGTGAAATGACCATTGAATTGGTGGGTGTGCCTTTGGCAAGCAATCCCAAAACCTCAACTTTGGCTGCGCTTAGCGTGATTCGTGCATGTCGCAATAGCGTTGAAGCAATTCAGATTTAAAAGGATTTGATCATGGTAAAGGAAATTTATATCGCAGGTGAATGGCGATTAGGTAAAGGCGATACGATTCAAAGTCTGTTTCCAGCAGATCAATCTGTAAATGCTGAAATTTCTACAGCGAGTTTAGATGATGTCAATGAAGCAATTGAAAAAGCAGATTTGGCATGGCGACAAGCAGGCTGGCGCAATAGCATGCCACATGAACGTGCGCGTATTTTGTATAAAGTGGCAGAGATTATTGAAGCGCGTGTAGATGAGCTTGCAAAATTACAAACCCGTGATAATGGTAAGCCACTGGCTGAAACACGTGGTTTAGTGATGAGTGCAGCCGCTACAGCACGCTATGTTGCCGCAGCATGTGAAACGCTGAATGATGAACTCACCACACAACGTGCGGCTGACTTTATGACCATGAGTGTGCATGAACCTGTCGGTGTGGTGGCCGCGATTACACCGTGGAATTCACCGATTGCCAGTGAAGTTCAAAAACTTGCCCCTGCGATTGCTGCTGGAAATGCGGTGATCCTTAAACCGGCAGAGGCAACGTCTTTAATTGCCTTGGAACTCGCCAAAATCTTTGAACAAGCAGGACTGCCAAAAGGCTTACTCAGTGTTTTAGTGGGGCGTGGTTCTGTAATTGGTGATGCCATCGTAAAGCATCCTTTGGTCCGCAAAATTTCATTTACTGGCGGAACCACTACAGGGCGTCATTTGGCTCATCTTGCCGCAGATAAATTGATTACCACCTCATTAGAGCTTGGTGGAAAATCCCCTACGATTGTTATGCCTGATGCAGATATTGAATTGGCTGCTAAAGGTGTGGCTTATGGGATCTTTAGTTCCGCAGGACAAGCCTGTATTGCAGGTTCACGACTCTTCGTGCATCACAGTATTTACGATCAGTTCCTTAAGCGTTTGGTTGAAATTACCAAAGCTTTACGAGTGGGACATCCAGAAACAGCGGGTGTACATTTGGGCTCTTTAATTAATCCAAAGCATTTGGCTTCTGTCGATGCCTATGTGCAATTGGCCAAGCAAGAAGGTGGTCAAGTTGTAGTGGGTGGTCAAGCGCTGACGGATGGTGATTTGGCGAAAGGAAGTTATTACTTACCGACCATCATCACGGGCTTAAATAATACTGCACAAACCTGTCAGGAAGAGATTTTTGGTCCAGTCTTGGTGGTGATGAAGTATCACGATGAAGCCGATTTAATCATCCAAGCCAACGACAGTTGTTTTGGGCTTGCAGCAGGAATCTGGACTGAAAACTACCGTAAAGCTTGGCAAATTGCGCGGGCTTTGGAAGTCGGTACAGTCTGGATTAATACCTATAAAAAATTCTCTATTTCGGCACCGTTTGGTGGCTTTAAGGAAAGTGGTATCGGGCGTGAAAAAGGGCGTTTAGGTATTTTGTCTTATATGCAGCAAAAAAGTATTTATATGGGATTAAGCGAACAGCCAAATCCTTGGTGTGAATAATAAATTCATGGAATGAAAAAGTTTTTGAGGAATAAACAATGACAGAACGTGTAAATGTAGGCGAAGCAATCGCGCGTGTTTTAGAAGCACACCAAGTGGAAAGTATCTATGGGGTGATTTCGATTCATAACCTACCAATTGCAGATGCCGTAGGGCGTCGTGAAAAAATTCGTTTTGTGGCAGCGCGTGGCGAAGCAGGTGCAGTCACGATGGCAGATGGTCACTCACGCTTTAAAGGTTTAGGGGTTGCTTTGACCAGTACAGGTGCAGGTGCAGGCAATGCAGTAGGCTCATTGATTGAAGCGATGAATGCTGGGAGTCCTGTGTTGCATTTAACTGGGCAAGTTGAACGTGAATATCTTGATCGTGATGCCAGCTTTATCCATGAAACCAAAGATCAACTGACCTTCTTACGTGCTTCAAGCAAAGCTGCATTTCGTATTACCAGTCCAGACAATGCAGTGGGTGTAATTCGTGAAGCAATTCGTGTTGCAACCACAGTACCGATGGGGCCTGTAAGCGTTGAGCTCCCGATTGATGTGCAAGCTGCAGAAATTGACTTGCCATTGAATTTAGGCCCTGTCAAAGCGCTTGAATTACCGCAGGCTGAGCAAGTTGAAATTGATTTAATTGTTGAAGAAGTTAAAAAAGCCAAACGCCCCATCTTGTGGATTGGTGGCGGCACGTTAAATAGTGTTGATGAAGTGAAAGCCATTGCAGATCTTGGGATTCCTGTTGTTTCTTCGACTCATGCCCGTGGTGTGTTAGCGGATGAGCATCCACGCAGTTTAGGTGCATTCCATAACTCAGCAGGGGTTGAGCAACTGTTAAAACAGGCTGACTTATTGGTGGTGGTGGGCTCGCGTTTACGCAGCAATGAAACCAAAACCTATTCTGTGCAGTTCCCTGATAATCTGATTCAGATTGATGCCAATCCAGTGGCGCAGCAACGTAATTATAAAGTTCGTAACTTCATTTGTGCTGATGCCAAAGATGTATTACAACGTGTGCTCACAGGGCTAAGCGGTATCTCAAAAGTTGATGCAGATTATGATGCAGCGGTTGTTGCAGCAAAACAGTCCGCTATTGAGGCACTGCGTACTCAGCTGGATCAATATGCACTGATCTGTGATCACTTACGTGCGGCACTGCCACAAGACGGTATCTTTGTACGTGACATTACCATGTCTGGCAGTACTTGGGGCAGCCGACTATTTCCAGTACAAGCACCGAATCAAAATATTCACTCACTTGCTGGGGCAATTGGTCTTGGTTTAGCCACGGCAATTGGCGCTTCTATTGCCAATCCAGATAAAAAAGTGATTGGTCTCGTGGGCGATGGTGGTTTGATGCTCGGTATCGGTGAGATTGCCACCATGGCGCAAGAAAATACCAACATGGTGCTGATGATCATGAACGATGGCGGTTATGGCGTAATGCGTGGTATTCAAAAGAATTACTTTGGTGGGCGTCAATATTTCAACGAGTTGCATACCCCAGATTATAAAGTCTTAGGGGAAGCAATGGGAGTGAAAAGCTGGAAAGTAGGCAGTGCAGATGAGTTTAAAAGCGTGATTCAACAAGCAGTCGACTTTCAAGGGCCAAGTGTGATCGAATTGGATATGAATTCGATTGGACCACTGAACTTTGCAGGACCGCCGCAGAAAAAACTCTATTAAAGCCAGTTGAACATTCGATGTTGGCATCGGATGTTCAGCAAACTTACCGGCAAATTTTTTTGCTCAAAATACAATAAAAACTATGTTTTATAGGTAAAACAAAAGTCCAACAGGATCGTTGGAACACAAGGGAAGGAAGCAATTATGAAAAAGACAGCTATCGCGATGCTACTTGCAGCAATGTATTTGGGTACCACATCCAATGTTTTGGCGCAAAGCTCAGCATTAGAATGGAAAAGTGAAGATGAGACGGACTCTATAAAATTGGGTGGTGTGGTGCGATTAAACCAACGCTATGAAAATTGGGAAGGACCTAATGATGGCTTTGGCAAACTCTATTTTGATATTTTTAGAGTCGATGTCAAAGGTAAATTTGATGATGCCTATTTTAATGCAAGCTACTTGTTTCAAGACCAAGAGAAACGCTCGATCGAAAAAGCCTACGTGGGCTACAATTTAGATCAACAGAATAGTCTAGAAGCCGGCTTTGTATATAAACCTTTTGCGATTTATCCTTATCCGCAAAATGGTTGGACTTACCATATCCCATTCTTTTTGGGCTATGGCAATAACATTGCACCAGGTTTGAACTGGAATTTTCATAATCAGGACTGGGATGTAAAACTGGGCTATTACCCTGAAATGCTGGCAACCAATCTGCGCTATTCGCCCGAAAGTGCCACTTATGATGACCTAGCCGACAATGCATTTCCAAGTCAAAAAGCCTATCAAAATGAAAAGCGCCATCAATTCAATACGCGGATTGTGCGCAAGTTAGACACCAAAGTGGGTAAGCAGGAAGTCGGGGTATCGGGGGCAATTGCGCAATTGCATAATAAAACCACCGATAAAAATGGCCAATATTATGCAGTAGGGGTGCATAGCGATAACAATTACAAACGCTTTAATTTTCAAAGCTCTTTGATTCATTATCAATATGATGCAAAGAATCCTGATGGGGTCAATAATGATATGACTTTAATGGGGAATAACGGATTTACCCCTGCTTATTTTATTGCCTCTGAAGCGACAGTTGCCAGTTTAAATCTTGCCTATACCTTACCTATGCAAAATATGGGCAAACTCAAAGCGATCCGATTCTACAATGATTATAGTTATATGGATAAGAAACGTGATGATTGGTCAGATTCTCAAATGAATACCACTGGGATGATGTTTATTGCGTCACCCTTTTTGGTGTGGGCCGATTATACTTGGGGGAAAAATGCCAATATTATTGGTGGCGCAATGAATTCAACCGGTTTTAGCTCGACCGTTTCACCCTATAGTGACCAATGGTTGTATCGTATCAATTTAAACCTTGGATTTAGTTTTTAGAAAGCTGATTTGGGAATTGATTTGTTTGTTATGCCGATATTTGCTATGGCAATAACCGCTTTGTTGCACTTAGATTTAAACACCGCTGGATGACATTTACTTATCATTTGAGTATCTGTCAAAGCAGCGGATGGCTGTGTATGCAACAAAGCATGTTTATCGGATCAATTTTATAACTTCACAAGCACATACGACGATCCGTTTACGCTTGTTTTGCTAAGGCCATTAACGACTTTAATTGCTGAACTTCTAGTGGAGTGGCATGTTGTAACGGTTTTCTTGGTTCACCTACAGAAAAACCTAATTCATTTAAACCTGCTTTGACTGTTTTCGGTAGGCCGCCTTGTACAATAAAGCGCAACAAAGGCAATTGACGATAAAACAAGGCTTTGGCATGGTCTAAATCACCATCTTTGACTGCCTGATATAACTGACTTGGTAGTTGACCAAGTAAATTTGGCGCCACAGTACACCAGCCACTTGCACCTGCACAAAATGCCTCAAGCGCCAAAGGATTACAGCCATTATAAAAGGGCAACTGTCCTTGAGATAATTCATGAAATTTATGCATGCGCTGAATATCACCCGTACTGTCTTTAACCATGCAAATATTCTCAATTTCTTGAAACATTTTCACGATCAATTCTGGTGACATATCTACGCCACTGGTTGCAGGGTTGTTATAGACCATGATCGGCAGTTTGGTCGATGCAGCAATTTGCTGATAATAATCATAAATTTCTTGATCATTGAGTTTCCAGTAAGACACTGGGATCACCATAATTAGATCAGCGCCAAGCTCCTCGGCTTTTTGTGCTTTTTGAATCGCCATCGCCGTTGTGAGTTCAGAAATTCCCAACATGACCGGGACACGTTGATTAACGACTTCGATACTTTTTTGTGCGACTTGTTGCCATTCTTGCCAAGATAAATAAGCACTTTCACCAGCACTGCCCAATGGCACAATCGCATTACATTGTTGTTCCAGCAAAGCATTTAATGTGATGGTCAGTGCATCAACATCGACAGCTTGTGTGTCTGGGTGAAATGGTGTGATTGGGTATGCAATAATGCCTTCTAATTTCATTTTCATTACTCCTCGATACAGTCCGCATGATTTTTTAAAGCTTTACGCGCATAGTAGGCAAAATTGACATTATTACGCTTGTTGGTAGAGACCCAGTCGTGGGCTTCTTTTGCCAGTTCATGTGGGATAGGCTGAATTTGTCCAGCAGCCATTGCCAAAAGCTGAAGTCGGGCAGCGCGTTCAATTAAAATGGCTAAGTTGCAAGCCTCTTCAATGGTTTTACCTGCTACTAACTGACCATGATGTGATAGCAGTACTGCGCGGTTTTTACCTAAGGCTTCTGAGATAAAAATACCTTCTTCATTGCCGACAGGGACTCCCGGCCATTCTTCCACAAAAGAACAATCTTCATATAAAGCGCAGGTATCCATTTGTGCGATCGCTAAGGGCACACGGAGCATCGACAACGCTGCAATATGTGTTGGATGGGTATGGATAATGCAATTCACTTCAGGATGTTGTTTATAAATCCATGTATGAAAGCGATTTGCAGGATTTGCCATGCCTTGTTGATCAAGTGGCTTTAGATCTTCATCAACTTCCAATAAGTTTTGCGCGGTAATTTCATCAAAGCCGAGACCAAAACGCTGGGTGATAAAGCTATTGCCTTGCGTGGTACGACAAGTGATTTGTCCAGCTAAGCCAGCATCATGGCCGTGGTCAAATAAAATACGGCAGGTTAATGCCAACTTTTGTCGATCTGTGTAGTTTGAATCTTGAATAAATTGCTGCATATTTTGCTGTGCATTTTGCATCAATTGCTGTTTATCGAGTTGTGCCGTTTGCATAAATAAAACCTCTCGCTGAGTTGATTTTCACATCGCCTAAGTACAGAATAAAAATTCTGTGGATGGATTAAAATATCCAGTTTCTAAAACTTATATGGGCCAGAGAGTTATGCGTCAGCCTTGGAAAATTCGGCTACATTTAGAAGATCGTGAAGAAAAGACCCTTTTTTTAAAGTTGGCAAATCAGATTATTCAAGAGATTTTATCTGGCAGAATTACTCAGGCAACACGCTTGCCAGGTTCACGTACACTGGCGGATGAACTCGGGATTAACCGAAAAACCGTACAATCGGTATATGAAGATTTGGAGGCACAGGGTTGGCTGGTTTCAAAAGCTAGGCAAGGCACCTTTGTCTCTGAGAATTTACCTGACTTAAAAGCGCAGTCATCGCCTACACTCGAACAGGTCGATACCACAGCAGTTTTGCCAACTCCGGTGCTGATCAAAAATGATGGTGTGCCAGATAATCGGCTGATCCCGTATGAATTGTTTTCACGGGCTTATCGGCATGCATTGATTCAAGTAACACGTCATCAAACCATGGGATATGGAGATCCGCAGGGCAGTTTAGAACTTCGTCAAGCCTTATTAAAGATGTTGTCTATGGAGCGTTTTATACAGACCTCTATGGAAAACATTTGTGTGGTTCGTGGCAGTCAAATGGGGATTTTTCTAGCTGCGCGGGTTCTGGCTCAACATCAGTCTCAGCGTCATATTATTGTGGTAGAGCAATGGGCTTACCCACCTGCAGTGGAAACATTTCTGTCTAATCATTATCAAATTATTCGCGTGCGTTTGGATAAGCATGGTCTAGATACCAATCATTTAACTGAAATTTTGTCCAGCCATGCTGTTGCTGCGGTTTACACCACACCTCATCATCAATATCCAACGACAGTGACGATGTCTATGGATCGAAGATTAAAGCTGTTAGAGCTGTCTAAAGCCTTTGATTTTTATATTATTGAAGATGATTATGACCATGAGTTTCATTATGACAGCCGCCCCATTCCGCCGTTAATCAGCTTACCGGCAGCAGACAAAGTGATTCATATCGGGTCTTTGTCTAAAGTGTTTGCGCCCAGTTTAAGAATCGGTTATGTGGTGACCAATGTACAGATTATTCAGGCGATGAAACAAGACATTTTGCTGATCGATAAACAGGGCAATGCGATTACTGAATTGGCAATGGCTGAACTGATGCAGCAGGGTGAAATTAAGCGGCATATCCGTAAAATGCGTAAGATTTATCAGCAACGTAGAGATTTTGCTGTGAGGGCTTTTCAGCAGACTTTTGAGGAGTGGGTTGAAATAGCCCCACCCGCAGGCGGCATGGCGTTGTGGGTAAAGTTTAAGTTACCTTTTCAACAGCAGTTTTTAACGGTTTTAAAACAATTACATATTGATTCTGAATATGATTTTGGTTCGGAATGGCATCATTCTGATCACAGTTTCTATATTCGTTTTGGTTTTGCAGCACTGACCGAATTGGAAATCCGTCAAACTGTTGAAAAGTTGTATCAGGTTTTTGTGAGCTGATGATGCTCAAGAAACTTAGAAAGTATTTTGAATCTTGTTGAACTGACTTTAGATGGGTTTAAGCAAAAACCAGAAGCATTGTGTTTCTGGTTTTTTATGGATTAATTTAACGCCATACGATATTCAATGACCCCTGGTTTTTCAGCGATCCAGTCATAGAGTTTTTGCGCAGTTTGATTGCTTTGTTGAGTATGCCAATACAAGCGCGCGCAGGGTTGAACAATCGCTTGCTGTTGTACATATTCAATCAGGCGCTTGCCTACATGTTGACCTCTTGCCTGTGGAGAAACATATAAGTCTTCTAGATAGCAAAAGTTGGTCTCGGCCCATGTCGAGCGATGGATCACGTAATGTACAAAGCCGAGAACATGCTCAGCTTGTTTAGCAACAGCACAATAGATCGGTTCTTGATCATCAAAAAAACGTTGCCAAGTGGTTTGCGTAACAGTATTGGATAAAACCACTTTGTAAAAGTCTTGATAAGCCAGCCAATACTCCACCCATTGTTTATAGTCTTGTTGTGCAACAGGCACAATTTGAACCACTAAATTTTCCACAGGTATTCTCCAGTCATCGGGAAAGAAAGAGGAGAAATGAGTTTAAGTGTGATTGTGGTATTGAAATAAGATACACTTTGAGTATTTTTAACAGTACCAGTTTTACTTATGGCGACAGCAGCATCGGCTTATTTCCCCCATTTGATCTTGCCTAAAGGGGTGATTAAAGAGGGGTTATATAGCGTTTTACGTGATGCAATTTTGGATGGTCGCCTGGCTTCTGGAACCAAACTGCCCTCTAGTCGTGTCTTGGCGGAAATGATGTCGATTTCTAGAAATTCAGTCTTGGCTGCAATGGATCGTTTACTGGATGAAGGCTATGTTGTGACTAAGCCGAGCTCTGGTACTTATGTCGCAGAGCTCATTCCTGACCAATTAATTTCTATACAAGAGATAGCGACAGAATCTGCATCTGACATCTGTCACAAGCTAAATATTAATCCGCATATCGCGAATTTATTACCTGCTTGGCAGAAACAAAATGTATCTGGGCAGGGTGAAAAAATATTTCATGTCGGCGTTGGTTGTACCGATTTATTTCCCCATTCACTTTGGGGTAAATTATTGGGACGTGCTTGGCGGCAGTCTCATCAGCAATTGGGTCAGTTTCATGATTGTCGTGGCTATTTGCCTTTACGTCAGGCTATTTGTGATTATGTTCGTTCTACGCGGGGGCTAAAATGCGATGTACAACAAATTTTGATTGTAAATGGTACCCAACAAGCGATTCACCTTGCAGCTTATGCATTATTACAACCTTTGGATCAGATCTGTTTAGATGAGCCTGGCTATGATGCCGCTTTAAATATTTTTCGGAGTTTTGGCATCCAAGTTCATCCTGTATCAAGTGATCACGAAGGGATGAAAATTGCTGAGATTATTCAGCATTATTCCAAAAGTAAATTCATCTATACCGCACCCTCTCATCAGTTCCCTTTAGGTGGAACACTCAGTTTAAGTCGACGATTGGCCCTATTGGAATGGGCAGCGAGTCAGCAAAAATGGATTTTTGAAGATGATTATAATAGTGAGTTTAGATATGGAACGCATCCAATTCAAGCCTTACAGGGCTTAGACCAACAGCAAAGAGTAATCTATTCAGGTACTTTTTCTAAAATGATGTTTCCTGAGTTTCGACTTGGATTTATGGTGGTTCCAGAATCGCTGATAGAAACATTGAGTCTGGCAAAATATTATACCGATACGCGGAGTGCTTATTTAGAACAAGTGGCTTTGGCTTTGTTTATCAAAGAGGGGCATTATGCACGCCATGTACGGAAAGTGCGTAAAGCTTGCCAAGAACGTCAACAGGCATTAATTGCTGCGATTCAACAGTTTCTTACAGATGTATTGACTGTTCAGCCAACCGACTCAGGGATTCATGTGATTTGTTGGCTAAAAGCCCCATGGACTGAGCAAAGCTTTATTGATCAGTGTTTCGCTATTAATCTGGCTGTTCAGCCTTTATCTCGCTATTGTCAACAGCCTTATGAAAAAGCAGCAGTATTGTTTGGCTATGCGGCGCATACTCCAGATGAGATTAGCATGAATATTCAGAAGCTGGCGCAACAGATCAAGCACTCCTAATACGGCTTTCAGTTTCACCTTTCATATTTCTTCATTTCCTATATAAAGCGCTAGCTGGTCTAGCTCTACAAGCATTGATGATAATTGTTGTACAACTGTTTATGTAATGTTATAACATAACAATAAATTACAATCCGGAATCCATGATGCGTCACCATACTTTAGCAATCGCTATTTCTTTACCGGTCTTTCCTGCATATGCGATTGAAAACAAACAGCTGACTGTACTTCCAGTGATTCGAGTCAATGCCGAAAATGATCCATTTATCAATCAAAGTATCGTTGTAGAAAATAGAAATGCAGATAATAAAACTTTAGGTGATGCTTTAAAGCATCTTTCTGGAGTACAAAGTAGTGCTTTTGGTCCCAACTCAGGTGCGCCTGTGATTCGCAGTTTGAGTGGAAATCGGGTGCAGATTTTGGAAAATGGTCAGTCTATTTATGGGATGAATAGCATCAGTGGTAATATTAATATCCCTTTTGATCCTTTATTCACTCAATCTGTAACTGTCAATAAATCTTCAGACAGTGTGCGTTATGGTGGTAATGCCATTGGCGGAAGTGTGAATATTGATTCTGGTCTAATCGATACAGCGATGCCGAATAAAAGTTCTCAATTAGAGCTTGTAGCGAAAAAGGGCTGGAATGATTTTGATGCCAAAGGTTTTAAACTCAATCTCAATAACCAAAGTAATTTTTCTACCAATGTATTGTTTTCTAGCCAAGATATGTCAGCTTATAAAATTCCGGGAGAGGGTAAAGCGAGCGTATGTAATACTGGTGTATTTCCAGCGACGGGTGGGGTAAATACAGCATTGGCAGATGCTTGCCAAAAAGAAGCACGCATTCAAAAAAATTATAATACGGCATCTCAGCCTTATATTGACCAATTTATGACGGAAAATCCCGATTGGGCAGATGGTTCATTTTCCTTCTATACAGATAAACCTACCTCAGTTTGGAGTGGAAAAACCTATACCAATCCAGTAAACCCTAAATATGTACCCAATACTCAGCAATATACTGAAAACAAAATTAATAAAGATGTCACACCCAACTATAAAAACAAGTTGGGCAATAGCTATTTAGACAATCAACACTTTGCGATTGGAAGCACTTATTTTCTCGACAATGGACGCATTGGGCTCAGTGCTGATTCAAAAAAAAGTGAATATGGGGTACCCGGATTTTCTCTTGAAAATAAATCTTTTCAATCTACCAGTGACAGCATACCAGTCGGGGTAAAAACAGATCAGCGAAGATATGCCTTAGACAGCGAGTTTAATTTTAGCCCGTTGTTATTGAAACAAATACAATTTGATGTGAGCAAGAGTATCAATACATCAGGGGAATATTTAGGATCAAAAATGGCCAATAACTATAAATTTGATACTCAACAGGCTGAATTATTACTGAAGCATAGACCTGCTGAATTTTGGAATGGTTTTATTGGCTTTAATCAGATTGATCGTAAAGTGGTAGGGCATGGAAATTTACGTTATTTACCGAATATCAATACGCAAACACAAGCCGTGTTTATCAAGGAAAAATTAGACTTTGATTGGCTAGAACTCGATGCAGGTTATCGTAACGAAAAGGTTGAACATAAAATTCAAAAAAGTGATTTTGAGACATCCAGAAATTCACCAAATACAAAACTCACCGATACAAAATTTAATCTTGAAAGCTACAGTTTCGGTTCTTACCTAAAATATAATGATCTATTGGGTTTAAAGTTGCGTTATTCAGTGTCAGATAGAGCGCCTGAAATTAATGAACTTTATGCCAGCAATCCACATTATTCAATTATGTTACAAGAAGAAGGCAATCAAAAACTCAAAGAAGAAAAATCCAAAAATCTTGAGTTAACAGGTCTGTTCAATTATAAAAATTTTAATTTTGAAGCAACTGTATATAAGATGAAATATGACAAGTATTTGTATTTGACCCATTCAGGGGCACAAATGCGTAATCGCTTGCCACTTAAATATTGGACCCAGACAGATGCTGAAATTACTGGATTTGAAATTGATTTAAAACAACAGTTTGAACTCAATCAGTATGGCAATCTTTTGATCTCTGCTTTTGCTGACTTGGTGAAAAATAAAAACCTTAATCCAAACAAAATCAGTTTGGCAAATGATGGAAATTACTTACCCAACATGCCAACGAACCGTTATGGGCTAAACCTTGAATGGAATAAAAATGATTGGTCAGCACGCTTATCCAATATTTACTATGATCAAGCTCAGTATTTAGGCAAAAATGTGTCTAAAGAAATTCCATTGCCATCTTATAACTTGCTGGATCTACAAATTCAGAAACACTTCAAATTACAAAATGCCAATTTTGATGTTTTTCTCAATGGATCTAATTTGTTAAATGAAGATGCACGACCACAGAACTCGCCATTAAAATACATTGCACCACTTCCTGGGCGTGGGGTACAGCTGGGTATAAGTATGAAAATTTAATCGCTTAACTTTTGTTGGTTAAGCTTTTATATGTTAGGTCTTAACTTAAGATTTATTATCGGGGTCAACAAGTTGCTGTTGTCGAGAAGACTTCAAGCAACATGTTGGCCCCTTTATTTCGATACATTGAGAGTAACAAATTGATGTCAACAGACCCTAAAATTAATTTAAAAAATAGCTTTTAAAAATAGTCTATTCGATTTAATCATTACAGCTTGATTTATTGCAGCAGCAATTGTTTAACATGCGATGGCTGCTTCACGTTCAAAAATAGATTCAACACTTTCAAATGCCAAATGACAAGCTTGGTTTTGATATTGTCGAGCATAACTGTTTACTGCACTTTCAAGGACTTGTAAAAAATCATTATAATTCTGTTCAAAGTCTAATAAGTCGAGTAAGTCTGATTTTTTACTGTTATGGCAGTTATATTTTTGAATAAAATCAAGCATTAATTTTTGAATTGGGTCATGGGTAAAATAAATTAAATAAGTTGCTGCCGAACCACAATGCAGACAACCTTGTTCAAGATAAATTTCTTCACTGTTTAACCAGCAGCATTGTAAGGTAAAAAATGCTCGAATCGCTTCAGTCGCTAGAGTAGGCTGTTCCAAAGTGTTCACCAATTTTCAGATAATGAAATTGATAATCATTATCAGTTAAAATTAAAAAAAAGTCTATGTGATAATCGGTAAATTTTTTTAGTGTTGCCGTGAATTAACGGTACAAATTGATGTTTTTTAATGAGATGGTTTTAAAATAATGAAATTAATTGTTATATTATATCATAACGTTTAATTTGTTGTTTTTTCTATGTCTATTCCTTCGCAACGCTTACAAGCGATTGATGCATTACGAGGCTTGGTGATTTTGATTATGATGGTTGATCATGTCAGAGAAACTTTTTACCTCCATCATCAAGTTCCAGATCCAATGCTGATTCCAGGCACAGAAACGTCACTTTTCTTTAGCCGAATATTGGCCCATTTATGCGCTCCAGTATTTATTGTTTTGACAGGCTTATCCGCCTATCTCTATCAAGCTAAAAATAATAGTCTAGCGATGACACGTGAGTTTTTGATTAAACGCGGGTTATTTCTGATCTTTCTTGAGTTGGTGGTGATCAATTTTGCATGGACTGGCAAGTTCCCACCTGATGTGATTTATCTACAAGTGATTTGGGCGATTGGTTTAAGTATGCTGGCGTTGGCAGCTTTAATTGGATTGCCACAAAAATTATTATGGATAATCAGCATTGTGATTATTTTTGGGCACAATGTGCTTGATCAAGTGTCTTTTGAAAATGTACCTTTCATACAGAATTTATGGTTCATTTTGCATGAACGGGGCTGGATTGAGTTTGGCAATCTGATTCGTATTCGAACCTCTTATCCTGTTTTACCTTGGATTGGTGTGATTACTTTAGGATATTGTATTGGTTCAAGTGTTTTTGCTTCATCTCAACAAAACCAATCTAGAAATACAAAATTACTCATTTTTGGTTTTTTCAGCATCGCTTTATTTTTGCTTTTAAGAGCGATCAATATATATGGAGATCATGCTTGGACGGTCATGCCGACATGGACTGAAACATTCATGAGTTTTATGAATCTAACCAAATATCCACCATCTTTATTTTTCATTTTATGGAACGTTGGTATTGGACTGGTTCTTTTGGTCTGTCTGCAAAAAATCGAAACAAAACCTTGGATCAAACCCTTGATCATATTTGGTTCTGTACCAATGTTTTTTTATATTGTTCACTTATATGTTTTAAAGGCTTTATATTTGCTCGTGGTTGCCTTTTTGGGGAAAAATCATGGAGATTATTTTGGGGTCGATTCGGTGTCTACATTGTGGTGGATTGCGATTATTCTCAGCATAATTTTATATCCTTTAATGGTTAAATTTTCTGATTACAAACATAAAAACAAACATATCGCTATTCTTAAATACTTATAAGATAAGTTAAGTATTGTTTTAATTTAAAAGCATATCTAGCAGCTAAAATAGTGATGTCCAATAATGATGGATATCACTATTTTTTTAATATTTTTGAATGCTTAACCTAGTGCTGAACAGCCTAAAGACGACTTGGGCTGTATTAAAGCTATTTCATCTTCAATATTTTAATTTATTTTTCACCTTATATTTATAGCCTGTCTTTATCGAGATGTCTTTATAGGAATGATACTGTCATTTAAGGACAACCTTGAGCCAAAGCATATTCACTTGATTGACAAGATCAGCATGGATCATTATTTTGATTTTATTAGTTCCTTTTTGGAACTTGTTATTTTGAGATAAATTCTTGAGGTGAACCATGTCTATATCAGCGGTGAAAGAAAAATCAAAGCAAAAAACACCTGCATCATTTCCAGTACGTCGTATGGATTATGAGTTTCAGGATATGCCCAAGTATTGGTGTAATGACGAACCAACCTTTACTCATTACTTCACAGGTCTATCAACACTTTTTCCAGAAGGTGAGTCGTACTTTGTCCGTTCAGTGCGAGCCTTACGTAAAAAAATTAAAAATAATCCACAATTAGACCGTGATATTGGAGCCTTTATTGGACAAGAAGCCATGCACTCTAAAGAACATCATGCTTTTCATGTCAGTGCACAACAATATGGCTTAGATCCGGAATCTTTGGAAAAAGTCACAGGGATCATATTAAAAGCAATTGAAAGTACTTTTCCTAAAAAGTGGAATCTCTTGGTGACTGTGGGTCTGGAACATTACACCGCCGTGTTGGTGGTGGAGATGATGAAAGATGTCAATGAATTGATGACGGATGAAAGCATTCGTAATTTATGGTTATGGCACAGTGTTGAAGAAACCGAACATAAGGCTGTGGCTTATGACATGTATGAATACTTATATGGAAAGGGCTTAGCTGCTTATATTCCTCGCGTGGCGATTTTCACATTTAGTCTGGTTTTGATTACTGCATTGTCGAGTGTTTATCAAGTTGTGCTGTTAAAACGCGATCGCCAATTATTAAATCTAAAATCATGGCGCAAATTTGCTCAGCATGGTGTGGAAAAATATAAAGTTTTTATTCCTAAATTTATAGATTACTACCGTTTTAATTTCCATCCCAATGATACGGATGAGTCTGAAATCGTGGCAAAAACCAAAGTAAAAATAGGCCTATCTGAAACGCCTCATCATTTACCATCATAGCTCTGAGGAAAGAATTATGCGATCTGAAGCATCAAAAGCAAGTTGGGCAATGATTCCTCGACAGGTTAAATTTGAATGGGAGCACTCGCCTTTACACTGGATACCACAAGACCCATTGGCAAGTCATGGTGTCAATCATTTTAGTTTTACCTTGGTTCGAGGAGAGTATTTTTTCTGTCGAATGTTCAATAAAGCTTTACCTTTTATTCATGATGAAAAACTTAAGCAAGATGCCAAAATTTTCATTCGACAAGAAGCCATTCATTCACAAGCGCACAAGGATTCAATCGAAGAATATTTGCTACGTTATGGGGTGGATGTGGAGAGCCAATATAAACGAGTTGTTGGCTTATTTGATCGGTTACTCGCGGACAAACCTTTGGGTTTTAACTTACCTAAAGTCTGGCAGCGACCTTGGTTAAATGCGCGAGTTGGGTTAGTGGCCGCGGCTGAACATTTTACTGCAGCAATTGGTCAATATGTATTAACCCGTTCAGATTGGCAGGCACGTGGTGGAGATCCAGTGGTAAGTGACTTGTTTACTTGGCATAGTGCTGAGGAAGTTGAGCATCGTACAGTTGCTTATGATGTTTATCAGCATATTTCAGGGAGTTATTTATTACGTGTTGCGGTGATGGCTGTGACCGCTCCTATTTTTACCTATCTCATGGCGGCAGGTACTGTACAACTGGCTCAAGATGATCCCGCTATTCCACAAAACCAAAAAAGCTTATGGCAACCCGCTTTTTGGAAAGCTTGGCATCGTTCTGATTTAAATGGCTATATACCAGGACCAGTGTGGTTTTTTAAGACCAGTTTACGGTTTTTTAAGCCCAACTATCATCCCTATTACGAAGCTTCAACTGAACTTGCTCAAGCCTACTTGGCACAGTCAGGAGGGGTACTTGCATATCAGCAAAAAACTGAAACTGTTCCGCGGGTGGTTTCATGAAGCATTTTGATAAGACCAAGCTATATGTTCATTCAGAAAATATCTGTTTGGCTGCTTACCATTGGGGCAGCTTAGATGTTGAACAAGATACTATTGTATTGATACATGGTTATCCAGATTCTGCTGAAGTCTGGCACGCGGTGGCACAATATTTAGCCCCTCATTTTAATGTGGTTGCTTATGATGTACGTGGTACAGGATTATCTGATATTCCACAAACAACAGCAGATTATGCTTTTGAATATTTGATCGAAGATTTATCCCAAGTGATTAAAGCAGTGAGCCCACATCAATCGGTCCATTTGGTTGGACATGATTGGGGCGCTTTACAAGGTTGGGAAGCGGTATTGGCTGACCGTTTAAAGTCTCAAATTGCGTCTTATACTGCATTGGCGCCAAGTACAGATCATGTAGGGTGGTGGTTTCATCGCCAGTTGGCCCAAGGTAACTTACAAGGTTATTTCAACGTGATTAAGCGAGTGTCATCATCAAGTTATATGGCAATGTTACAAATCCCTGTACTTCCTGAACTGACTTGGCGTTTAGGTCTTGGCAAAGTATGGCCAAAACTGGTGGGATATTTAGAAAAAACCTCAGTTGAAAAGAGCCCGACCCAACTTCGCAATGCCATCAGTGGTTTAGGTCTATATCGTCAAAATTTAACCAAAGCATTATTCAAGCCAACAGATCGAACCACAACCATTCCTGTGCAAATGTTATTGATGAATCAAGATCCATTTGTACCGCTTGCTTTAAGCCGTGGGATGGAAGAGTGGGGGGATGATATTCGCTATAGCGAAGTTTCGGCAGGGCATTGGGGGATTTTAAGTCAACCACAGGCAGTGGCGGATAAGATTCAGCAATTTGTGCAACTGTTTTTAGTCAATAAAGCCATAGCTATCGTTTAAGAGACGGATCAAATAGCCCAATCAACGATGATGGTGCTGTTTGATCCAATCCAATAGATGTTGTCATCGAAGCATGGTGTTAAATGACAGCTTTAAATTTATTTGCTGCCCAAACGATGTCCTGATTTAAAACCATTTTCATGCGCAAAAAATACAATAGATAACCCCAATAATGATAATGCGATGATACAAACAAAGAATGAGTCTATGCCTACATTTTGCAGTAGGATGCCACCTAAAATACCGCCCCCTGCAACCGCAAGATTAAACACCGTCACCAGCATGGATTGGGCAATATCCACATTTTCACCTGCGACATCTGCCAGCGCAGTTTGTAGTAGGGTTGGTGCACCGCCAAAAGTCATTCCCCAAAGTACGATACCTAGCATCACAAGCCAGATGTGATGACTACTCAAGCCCATGAAAAGGGCAGCGATGGCAAAGCCTGTTAAACTGATCAGGGTTAATCTGCGTAATGATCTATCGATCCAAATCCCTGTAATCCAAATGCCGAATATTGAAGAAAGACCAAAAATAAGAAGAATAAGATCAATATGCTCACTCAGCTGTACAGCAGACAAATAAGGCGAAATAAAGGTATAAAGTATGTTATGTGCCAAAATCCAAACAAAAATAACCGCTAAAATTGCACCTATACCGGGGTGTACCAAGACGTTGAGAATGGATCGTTGTTTGCTTGCTGGTTGTCCTGCCAAATGAGGAAGGCTTATTTTTATCCAGATGATCAAGATTAAAGCAAGTCCTGAAATCATCCAGAAAACCCCACGCCAGCCAAACAGATTACCCAACCCAATAGCTAAAGGCACACCCAGACATAATGCGATGGGTTGACCCACTCCAACGATTGCCATCGCTCTGCCTTGCAGATGGGCAGGAACCAGACTTCGAGCATAACCCGCCAAGATACCCCAGATAATTCCAGCAGACATTCCTGCAATAAATCGTGAAATCAGGATGATGATATAGCTGGAAGATAGCGCAGTTAGACTATTGAAGACAAACAAGCCTGTGATTGCCAATAACAATAAAGGTTTTCTTGACCAACTCCTTGTTGCAGCAACCACAGGGATCGCCGCAATGACCGATCCTAGAGCATAAACTGAAATCATTTGCCCTGCTAAAGCTTCAGACACCTCTAAGTCATGATTGATCAATGCCAATAAGCCCGCAGGTATGATTTCCGTCATAATTGTAATAAAACCTGCAACTGTAAATGCCAATAATTTCCATATCGGTAAGCTGGGCGCAGATTGGTTTTGCTCTGATCTATTGTTGAACTGATTCATGCGCTATACCTCTGTGTATGATTGACAGAAAGGTCATCTCGTTTAACGAATATAGGCATCCCAAAATTTTCAAGATCAATATTCATTGTGGACTCCATGTTGTATTTGTACTGGAATGATCGTTCCATTTTAAGGTAAATAAAACCCTCAGCATTGCAAACTACCCAGTCGGCTAAGGGGGGAAACTAAAAATTAATACAAGGTATTCAGTGCGACTTCAGCAACATTCTCTAGATATTGCTGACGATTTTCTGCGCTACAGCCTTTGCTTAAAACGCGAATGCCTTGAATGGTATTCACGAAAAAAAGTGCTAAGGCTTGTGGAGAACTGTGTAGGGTGATTTCACCAGATTGCTTTCCTCTGATCATGAGCTGTTCCAGTGCGAGCTGTAATCGTTCAAAGTTGTACGTGACAGATTCTGCGGTCTTTTGATCGTGTCCTGCTAACTCCAAACAGGCATTGGCCATTAGGCAACCCCGATGTTGTGGATCATTTAATTCATCTTCAATGATACGAGATAGTAATTGTTGGATGATACTTTTGACTGATCCATCACTGGATAATAAATCAATATTTGATTTACTGATCAGGCGTTGATAGCGCGATAAGGCCTGTTGATAGAGCTGCTCTTTATTTTTAAAGGAACTATATAAACTGCTGCGTGAGAGTCCAGTTTCCTCAACCAAATCTTGAATTGATGTCGCTGCAAATCCTTTACGCCAGAAAACTTGCATAACCGCATTTTCAACTTCTTCAGGATCAAACTCTTTAGTACGCATAATGTTAATTTATATTGGAACAATCGTTCCTAATACTTTATACAAACAATCAATGGCTGTCTAATGATAATTCAAACAGTATGGGGGGATTTGAATTTGCTTTATTGAAATAAGCCAAGATATAAGTCAACCTGTCAAAAAAGCTCAGACACAAGAATATAATTTCTTTTAATGAATATTTTTAATTAAATCAATTGCATGAGAAAATAAATTATTTAATTATAAAAAGCTTGCAATGCCACACCTTACATTCAAAGTTTAAATAGCTTTGTGTAGGCGATGCCTCACTTTTCAGAGATGAAAAGTGACAAAAATCTTCTATTGGGCGAGGGGTACGTCCTGTACCCCCGCCCAACGGCGACATCCATGTCGCCTCACGGTAGAATCACCATCTATAATTCAAAAGTAAAAAAAATGAATTGATAACCAACAGTTTCTAAAAGCACATACAAAAACATAAGTTCATTTCTGATCAATGACTTGATAGAAATCACTTGTATGAATAATTAGGGGGGTGACTATAGACATTAAAAAACCACGCTCATGAAGGGCATGGTTTTTGGTTGATCTATAACAGACCTTAAATATTTAAACTTTAGCTTAAAACTTTTTAGTGAGTGAAAAAGTGAGGGTGGAATCAATTGGATTTGAAACTTTGGCATTGGGATTGCCATTGCTGTATTTTTGATAATATCCGTCTTTGTCCCATGCTTTGCTATAACTTAAACTGGAAGATAAGCCATAAGGCAGCTCTTTGTTAATGGCAAAACTGGCATCTTGAAAGCTTGCGGCAGAAAAGTTTTTTATACGTTGATTGCCATAATGCATATTTACTGACCAACCTTGGGCGATGGGCTGTAACCAATTCACATCTAAATAGCCTGAACCACGAGAGTGCTTATTGGAACCAATTGCTAAAGTGTCAGAATTATTGCCAAAATAATCTTGGGTATAAGTGATTGCATATTTAACACTCAGCGGACCATAGCTGATTTCTGGAATAATTTCACCATAATCAAAACGGGTATGACCTGTTTCAGCAGTGGTTTTTGCCCCAGGATAGTAGTAATAAGCGACTTTAGTACCTAGATTTAACTGACCGAAACTACGGCTATAACCAGTATAGACATCCCATTCAACATTGGCATCACGGATGAAGTCATCACTCACAGTAGAAGCCCAAGTTCCTGCATAAAAACCATTGGGATGTGCATAATCAAATCCGCCTTGTACAGCAGGGTTACCCCAGGTCTGTTGAAAACCACGTGAGATATATTGGCTGGCCACTGTCAAATTTGCACTATACGGAGACGGCGTTTCTGTACCTGATTCATTGGCATGTAGGGTTTGAAAAAATAAACTCAAAGGGATGGTCAATAATATTTTTTTTCTCATTTTATTCGTCCTTGAAAGATGCGACACACTCAGTCAAAACTGAGGTGTCGCTAAAATATGAATACTTTTACACGATCGGACGTAAAGGCGCTTTGCGCACAGGTGCTGTGCCAGCTTTGTAATAACCCGCTTCAGAACGTGGCAATTTTTTGCCACGAATTTGATCTGCGATTTTTTCCGCGATCATAATCGTTGTGGCATTTAAATTTCCAGTAATGATCAGCGGCATAATCGAAGCATCAACAACGCGCAAGCCTTGTAGACCGTGTACACGACCTTGACCGTCAACCACTGCCATTTCGTCTTCACCCATCTTGCAACTACATGAAGGATGGTAAGCAGTTTCAGCATGGTTGCGCACGAAATCATCCAGTTCAGCATCAGTTTGCACCTGTTTTCCAGGACTGATTTCATCGCCACGATATGCATCTAATGCAGGCTGTTGCATGATTTCACGGGTGATACGAATGGCATCACGGAACTCACGCCAGTCTTGCTCGGTCGACATATAGTTGAACAGAATACTTGGATGTTCAAATGGATCTTTACATTTCAGCTTAATTCGACCACGAGCTGGTGAGCGCATAGAACCAACATGCGCTTGGAAGCCATGTTCTTTCACTGCATTACTGCCGTTATAGTTAATCGCAACGGGTAAGAAGTGATATTGAATATTCGGCCAGTCAAATTCATCTGAGCTGCGGATAAAACCACCTGCTTCAAACTGGTTGCTTGCGCCAATACCAGTCCCATTAAATAACCATTCAGCGCCAATTGCAGGCTGGTTAAACCATTTTAAAGCGGGGTAGAGTGAAACAGGCTGCTTACATTTGTATTGTAAGTACATTTCCAAATGGTCTTGTAAGTTTTCACCGACACCCGGTAAATCATGTACAACATCAATATCCATTGATTTAAGGAAACTACTTTCACCAACACCTGAACGTTGCAAAATTTGTGGTGATGCGATAGCACCCGCACAAAGCAAGACTTCACGGTTTGCACGTGCTTGGGTGAGATTGGTTTTATCCGCACCGATGATATATTCCACACCAATCGCTTGTTTTTGATTAAATAAAATTTTATTGGTGGTGGCATGGGTCACGATCGTTAAATTAGGGCGACCTTTTGCCATGTCTAAATAACCACGTGCGGTACTAGAGCGACGGCCTTTTGGTGTCACGGTACGATCCATTGGACCGAAACCTTCTTGTTGATAACCATTTAAGTCATCTGTACGTGGATAGCCTGCTTGTACACCAGCTTCAACCATGGCATGGAACAAGACATTATTGCCATTTTTAGGGGTTGCCACAGATACAGGGCCATTGGCGCCGTGGTAGTCATTGCCACCAATATCACGGGTTTCAGCTTTTTTATAATATGGTAAGCAGTCTGCATAGCTCCAGTCTTCTAGCCCTTTGAGCGTCGACCAGTTATCTAAGTCCATTGCATTACCACGGATATAACACATCCCGTTAATCAATGAGGAACCACCTAAACCTTTACCACGGCCGCATTCCATACGGCGATTATTCATATGTGGTTCAGGATCAGTGAGATATGCCCAGTTGTAACGGCGTCCTTGTAGTGGGTAGGCCAACGCTGCTGGCATTTGAGTACGGAAATCTAAACGGTAGTCTGGGCCACCTGCTTCCAAGAGTAAAACAGTAACGTCTTTGTCTTCAGTTAAACGTGTTGCGAGCACATTTCCGGCAGATCCTGCGCCGATGATAATGTAGTCATATGCTTGAGTAGTCATAATTATCCTTTTTGTATTTTTTAAAAGTGCCAATGCAATCAGGTGATGACATGGCACATAGAATTGATATACGGAGAAAGTGTGAGTGCATTAAAAAATGCTTTGATACTCACCTAACTCAACTTGAACTGATTTGATACGGGTGTAATGCCCAAGTGTGGTTAAACCATTTTCACGGCCGACACCTGATTGCTTATAGCCACCCACTGGCATTTCAGCAGGGGATTCGCCCCATGTGTTGATCCAGCAAATACCTGCTTCGATTTGATGAATAATGCGATGTGCTTTGGTAATGTCTTGTGTCACAACACCTGCTGCTAAACCAAAAGTGGTGTCATTGGCACGACGAATGACTTCTTCTTCAGTTTCATAACTGAGAATGCTCATGACAGGGCCAAAGATTTCTTCTTGAACAATGCGCATATCATCTTGGCAGTCACTGAAAACTGTCGGTAACACATAAGCACCTTGCGCCAATTCAGCTTCTGTCGCACGGCCACCGCCAATGAGCAGTTTGGCACCTTGTTGTTTGCCTGACTCAATGAAAGACAAGACTTTTTCCATATGCGGGAAGCTGGTGAGTGGACCAAAGTTGGTTTGCTCCGCCATTGGATCGCCGATACGGATTCGTTTTACCCGTTCTACAATAGCGGCTTCAAAATCTGCCAACAGGGCTTTTGGAACAAAGACACGTGTACCATTGGTACAGACTTGACCTGAACTAAAGAAGTTTGCCATCACCGCAATGTCTGCTGCACGATTGAGGTCAGCATCATCACAAATAATTAAAGGGGATTTACCGCCGAGTTCCATGGTCACTTCTTTGAGTGTAGAACCTGCGGCACTTGCCATAACTTTCTTGCCTGTTTCAACACCACCAGTGAAAGAAATTTTTTCAATAATTGGATGTTCAGTTAACCATTGTCCAATCTCACGGCCTGCACCTTGTACTACGTTAAATACGCCATCTGGTAGTCCAGCTTCAGTATAGATTTCAGCAAGTTTAAATACGCTTAGTGGTGTGGTTTCACTTGGTTTAAAGATCATGGCATTCCCAGCAGCTAGCGCAGGGGCAGATTTCCATAATGCGATTTGAATTGGATAGTTCCAAGCACCGATTCCCGCGACAACACCAAGTGGTTCACGACGGGTATAGAAAAAGCTTGATTCACGAAGCGGAACTTGCTCTCCCTGAATTGCAGTCGCGAGACCTGCGTAGTATTCGAGTACATCGGCACCTGTGACAATATCAACGGTCGATGTTTCGCTATAGGCTTTACCTGTATCGAGGGTTTCTAAGCGAGCGAGTTCATCATTACGCTCACGTAAGATGTCGACAGCGCGACGTAAAATACGAGAACGCTCCATCGCTGTCATTGCGGCCCAAATTTTTTGACCTTGTTGAGCGCTTTGAACAGCCGCTTCTATGTCTTGTTGTGATGCTTGTTGAAGGGTTGCGATCACTTCACCGTTGGCAGGGTTAATACTGGTAAAGGTCTTACCACTGGTCGCTGCTACATAGCGACCATGGATGTACAATTGATGAACTTGTGAATCACTCATTCTGTCTCTCCTGCAAAGGTTTTTTCGCAAATTGCAATTGCGTTTTTACATAATCGTAAGCAATGGAACGTGCCAGCTGGCTGTCAAATTCATCATGACTGCTTAAACTGCCACGTAACCATAATCCGTCAATCAATGCCGCTAAACCACGAGCGGCAATGCTTGCCTGTTCTTTGTCCAATAACTTGAGAAAGTGAAACTTCAAGTTTGAATACAGGCGTTGATCATTAATTTGTTGCAAGCGCCCAAGTTCGGGTAGGTGCATGCTTGCAGACCAAAAGTCTAACCAGATGCGCATGGCTTGTTTATTGACCTGACTAATATCAAAGTTAGAATCAATAATCGCTTTAAGTTGGCTTTCTGGATGCTCGTCTGCTTCAGTTTTATTTTGGTCGGTTTTGCGACGTAAAACATTCAGCATTTCTTGCATGCAGGTATTTATTAATCCCTGTTTATCACCAAAATAGTGACTCACAATACCTGTGGATAGCTCGGCTTTCTTTGCGATTTGTGCAATGGTCATATTGGATAAGCCCACTTCATAAATCACATCAAATGCGGCGTTAATAATTTCTTCACGTCGCACATGCTCTGGTTTGACTCTACGTTTTGTCATGTATATCCACTTAAAGTGCTGAAAAGGCACTTTTTATTTAACATTACTCAATGTAGAACATCTTAGCATTTTTTTATAATACTTTTTATTGATTGAACGTTCAATCAATAAAAAGTATAATCTGCAAAAATCAATAATTTTTTGATGAGTAATAAGAAGTGTAAGTGTATACATCAACATTCTGATCCATCAGGATGTTCAGTAAAAATAGTACATATCCTATTATTTTTTAAGAAAATACACCGATTGCAAGGAGCAATAGCATGGTGTCAAATAGCCATAAAGGATATTCATCCGAACGGATTCGATTAAATTTATTTGTGTTTGGAAGTTCTGCAATCAGTATCGGTATTTTTGGCCTATTGTTTGTTTTATTTCCAGAAAGAAGTCAGTTTTGGCTAACCTATGTGCAAGAGCAGGCCAATCAACTCTTTGGTTGGTATTACATGCTGGTGATTGTGGCATGTCTGGGTTTTGTCGGATGGTTGGCTTTTTCACGTGCTGGACAACTTCCACTTGGAAAAGATGGCGATAAACCTGAGTTTGGTTACTTGGCTTGGGTGTCTATGCTGTTTTCAGCAGGTATCGGTATTGCCTTACTGTATTACGGTGTTGCTGAACCTGTCGATCATTTCTTAAGGCCACCTGAAGGCGAGGGCGGCACAATCCAAGCTGCCAGAGATGCCATGATGTATAGCTTTTTACATTGGGGCATACATGGTTGGGTACTCTATGCCTTATTGGGTGTCACCTTGGGCTATTTTGCCTTTCGCTTAGATTTACCTCTGGCTTTACGTTCTGCGCTTTATCCAATTTTTGGCGATCGGATCTATGGTTTGATCGGCGATTTTGTGGATGGCTTTGGGATTTTAGCCACGGTGATTTCTTTGGTCACCAATCTAGGCATTGGTGCACTGGTGTTGGTTTCGGGCATTAGTTATTTAGTCCCAGCCATTCCAGACAACAATGTTACCCTAATTGCAGTGGTATTAGTGATGATGTCTGTTGCGACCATCACCACGGTGGTGGGGATTGAAAAAGGACTGGCTTGGCTTTCACGGATTAACTTACGTTTACTCTATGCGTTATTGTTATTTGTGTTCTTAACAGGACCAACTAATCATTTTCTGAATGGTTTGGTACAGAACGTGGGTGACTATCTCAACCATTTTGTCGCGAAAAGTTTTGATGTGTATTTATACAATCCACAAGCGAAAGGTTGGCTCGGTTCTTGGACGGTGTTTTATTGGGCTTGGTGGATTGCTTGGGCACCTTTCGTTGGGATGTTTATTGCGCGTATTTCAAAAGGGCGCACCATTCGTGAAGTGGTCTTGGGTGTGTGTCTGATCCCTTTAGGCTTTACTTTGGCTTGGATTTCCATTTTCGGAAATACTGCAATTGATTTAATTTTGAATCAAAAACAAAAAGTTTTGGGCGATATGGTTCTTACCGATCCAGCTTTGTCTTTGTTTAAATTGCTCGAATATTTACCTTTTAATCCTTATGTGGCTGGGATTGTTGTGGTGATTTGTTTTGTACTGTTCTTGACCCCAGTGGGTTCGGGTACGCTGATGATTGCAAATCTGTCTACAAAAGGCGGAAGCAATGAAAGTGATTCACCGATTTGGTTGCGAATTTTCTGGTCTGTAGTAATTACCATTGTCAGTATTGGTTTACTGTTAGCAGGTAGTTTCCATTCGATGCAAAGTGCCGTGGTGCTATGTGGTTTACCATTCTCAGTGATTATTTTGCTGTATATGTTTGGTTTAACCAAAGCAATTAATCAGGACTTAGCCAGCCCGCAACCTCCACAAACTGTCAATAAAACGACTGATTCTTCTGAACCCGTCAAATAAAAGTCAGAAATACTATAGTTTTATGATTTTCCTTTGCACTTGATTTAGATATGCCTTTTCCTGTACTCGACAGTGAAAAGGCATTGATAAAGATAGGGTTTGAGTTTAAAAGTTCAATGCTTAAAACATGATCAAAATAAATAATAAAATCTGTAGATCGGCATAATGATTGAATAAAAAGTATGTCGATGCTAGCGCAGGATGAAATGAGATCAGTGATTTTGGCGCAATAGCAAAAGTTGATTGCGCCTGTTAAATAGAAGAAATTCCTCTAGGCAGTATGGAGTTTGCTTATTGCCTAGAGGAAGTCAGTTAAACCTGATTAAAACTTATATTTAAGTCCTAAATTATAGTTACGGCCTTCGCCCCATGTATACGTGCTATACCAGCTAAAAATCGTATAATATTTTTCATCTAAAAGATTGTTTACATTAAAAGAAACAGATAGTTGATCATTGACTTCATAGTTTGCCATTGCATCAAATAGCCAATAATCAGACACCACATGTTTAACAGGATCTTTATACAGTGGATTGGTGACATCGCCCCAAGTCTTATCTTGCCAACGTGCACCACCACCAATAGTTAAACCCTCCACCCATTGATTGAGCTTATAACTGGTATAAAGGCTAAATTCATTTTCAGGGGTCAAAGTGCTCTGTTTTATCCCATCTTGTTTAGAGATTTTATGATTAAAGCCAGCATGTAAATTCCAACCCGGGCGAATTTCACCAGTAACTTCGAGTTCAGCCCCTTTGGTTTTGACACCTTGTAGCGCTTCAGATGCGACACCACCAGATGGTGTAAGGACGTTTGGAATCTCTTTGGCAAAATTGTCTTGTTTGAGTTGATAATATGCCAAACTTGCATTTAAGCGACCATCAAAAAATTCACCTTTGATTCCAGCTTCGTAGTTTTCTCCCTCAAGCGGATCAAGTGTTTTACCGTTTGGATCTTGTGCAGATTGAGGTTTAAATATGGTGCTGTAGCTTGCATAAACTGAGTATTGGTCATTTAAATCATAAACTGCGCCAACATAAGGTATAAAGATACCTGACTCTTTCGTCTCTTCTGACTTATAGTTTGCAATACGTCCACCCAAAATGACTTTTAAATCATCATGTAAATTCAAACGTGAGGTGAGATAAAATCCATTCTGCTTGGTGGTTTCATTGTTTGACCAATGATTACCTTTTTGCCAATCAGGCTCTGCAACATTCCCGTTCCATTGATAATATTGATCTACACTGGTTTTATAATCAGTTGGTGTACCATAACCATTATTTTTCCAAGTGCTTTCAGAAATGCTTGCACCGACAACCAGCTCGTGTTCACGGCCAAAAAGTTGAAATGGACCTGTTGCATAGATGTCTGCAGCATCACTTTTGGTTTCGCCTTTATAGTTTCCAGCCCACATTGAAACACCAGTGCCAGTCGATGGATTTGGATGACCACCAGCCGCTGCGCCTAATTGTGCATCATAGCCATTGATTTGATGATTTAACTGGATTTTTGCGACCCAATCATTATCAAACTTATGCTCTAAGGTTGAGAAAATGGTTCGGGTATATTGCTCCCAATTACTCCAATTTGCACCATTGTTAAAGCCACGCGGCATTTTATTGAATTGGCCCGCCGAATTATAAATCGGGATACCGCCCCATGTTGATCCCTTAGGTTTATTGTCTTGATAATCTGCGCCTACAGTCAGTAGGGTATTGTCGCTTAAATCTGCTTCTAATATGCCGTAGAACACAGGGGTTTTGCGTTCATAGCGATCTAATTGAGATTCTTTGTCTTGATACGCAGCAACTCCACGCGCACGAATACTGCCCGTTTCGTTAAGTGGACCACTTAAATCAATTTGGCCGCGGTAGTTATTCCATGAGCCTAGACCAAGAGAAACATTTCCTTGGAAATCTTTGGTTGGTTTTTTACGAATGAGATTAATGGTTGCACCAGGATCACCCACCCCAGTTAAAAGCCCCGTTGCTCCTTTTAAAACTTCGATACGATCATAAATCGCCATATCACTCAGGGTATTTCCTGCTGAGTAGGCCGAATCACGATGCATCGGGATCCCATCATACTGGAAGTTTTGTATTGCAAAACCACGGGAATAATATTCTGTCCGTTCACTGTCATAGGTTACCACACTAACACCCGGGGTATGCCGCATAACATCATCGATAGAGTTGAGATTAAAATCATCCATTTCTTGGCGAGTAATCACACTAATCGTTTGTGGGGTTTCTTTGGGTTTTAAAACCAAACGCGTTGCTGTGGCAATTGAACCCGGAGTATAGACACCACTGTTTTCTGTAATTTCACCCAATTGGTTTGCTGTAAACTTGAGTGTTGGCAATGCGAGAGGTTCTGCATTATTTTGAGTCGTCTCTTCAGCAGCATGTAAAAGGGTAGTAGCAGCTACAGAAGTGAGACCTAACATGATCATTTGAATCATTTTTGACAGGTATTTTTTGTCTGTCATTTGCATTCTTGTTGATGACATCGAAAGCGGCCTTATAAGATGTGAGGAGTACGCTTATAATGTCGTTTGAGATTTAAAAAAGGATCACACTAATTTATCCCTGTCATTTTGAGATAACATTGGCTCATCTGTTAAGGTGGGTAGATTGGTTTTAAGTTTTGCACTTGGCTAGAGAAAAACAACCTTGGTAATCTTATTTTCAGCAATTACATCACCATGTTTTCGCGGTAGTTATAATTAGTCATCATGAAAAAATGTTGTAGTGGATTCGCTTTGGATCTTTAAGCAGACCATGATGTATAGCTATGCAACACAGCCTGAGCAATGAATAATAAAAAAGACTCGGATCGCGAGATCCGAGTCGGCTGCTGTCAATTGTGTTCAATCATCATTGAGTTAGGCCATAATAAAGCCAAAACATCGATATCAAGAATTGAGATTTCCATTTCAAATACTCCCCTAAATAACCGTCTTAAGAAAAGTGAGATGGGGTGATTTAAATCGGGCAATGGTTTCAGTTAAACAGGCATATCTAGATCATCAAATGTTTCTAACGTTTTACCTTGTTCTAGATGTTTTTGATAATATGCGACTCGGCTCAGATCTAATGTTGAGCTGGACATGCCGACATTCCAATAGCCCGCTACACGAATATCATCTTTACTCAAATGACTGTGTTGGGTAAACAGCTTACGTATCGCTCTTGCTTCATTACGTTCACAGGCTGCCCAAACGCTTATATCTTCACGATCTTTAAACTGCTCGGCAACTTTAAGTAGCATGCCCAATTTACCCGCTTGCTGTGGTTTTTCCCGATGGAGTAAATGAATATTTACTCCATGATGTTTTGGCAAATCATCAATAATATTGGCTTCACAACTTTCAATATAAATCTCTCCCTGAATCCCCGTTTGCCAATGCTGTAAAATTGAATAAACGGCAGGAATGGCGGTTTCGTCAGCAAACATCACCATGCGTTTGGCTGGGGTAAAATTGGGGAGAAAGTGCGGTCTTGGACCCGTAAGTTGAATTTTAGTGCCAATTTTTGCTGAATCTAGCCAAAGCATTGCTGGACTTGGGTCAGCATGTAGAACAAAGTCAATTTCAATTTGGCGGGTACTTGGATCAAAGCAACGCACGGTATATACACGTGATATGGGTAAGCCGTTTGCTTGTTGAAGTACTTCTAAACGAATGGCAAGGTTGGGTGTTGTCCATAAGTCTGGTTGTGTTGTATTGATTTCCCCCTGAATACGTACAATTGACGGAAAAGGATGAGAAATCGCTGTTATCGTCATCTCAATGACTTCCAGATTCCGCATATGATCATCTTGTTTCAGTATCGCTTTTGGGTCTGATACTGTTTTTTTGTCTGGCACTATTTTTTGATCTAAAGTTGTTTTTTGATTTGATGTCGTTTGTTGTTGGCTATTCATTATTAAGTCTACCTATATTTATTGAGCAATAAACCACAATTGCCTTTCTTTCAGTGCTGAGCGGATCGAGAAGATCTGCATGGTGTTAAATGTAAAATATAATCATTATCATTTAAAGAGTATTTATGTTTAAATTATTTGTATTTTAATTTTAGAGATTGATTTTTTGCCGAGAGAGGTAAGATTGTGAAGCGTTGTAGTGTTGATCAGGCTCAAGGTTTATTTTAATTGAGTGAAAAATATATTAATTTTAATCTTATAATTTTCTATATAGTTAAATCACCTAATTATTTCATACAAGTGATTTACATCAAGTCATTGAGCATAAATGAAGCTTATGTTTTTGTATGAACTTTTAAAAATTGTTGGTTATCAATTCATTTTTGTACTTTTGAATCATAGCTGGTGATCCTACCGTGAGGCGACATGGATGTCGCCGTTGGGCGGGGGTACAGGACGTACCCCTCGCCCAATAGAAGATTTTTGTCACTTTTCATCTCTGAAAAGTGAGGCATCGCCTACGCAAAGGGATTTAAACTTTGAATGTAAGATGTGGCAGTGTAAGCTTTTATATAATTAAACAATATTATTTCATCATATGTTTGATTTAATTAAAAATATTAATTAAGAGAAATTATATTATTGTGTCTGATTTTTTTTGACAGGTTGACTATATTTACCGTGCATTTTCTGTCGTTGGCCTTAAAAATTAGTCTTAGATCGATTCACTTATTATTTTTTATACAGAGCAACTTTATAGCCTTAAACATCGGAGCAAAACGGCACTGTACTACAAGTTGTGCAATAAAATATCTAAGTTCATTGAGCCTAAAGTAATTTTAAAAAATACGCGCGATGCTGACTTTGTTCAGGCAATAACTCCAGTACCCGTTGTATTGCATCATTACGTTCAGGAAGACGACTAATAATTTTTAAAAGTGGGTCAATATCCTGAATTTGATAAATCAGATGACTTAAACGCGCATCGAAACAATCACGCCATGTGGTCAAGAATGGGCTTTCTGATTTTGCCAAAAAACTTCCTTTGTAGAGGGAAAATGTACTGGCGAGAAAACCTGCATTGAGGGATTGCTCAGCTCTGGTAAAGTCGGTTTGAATCTCACAAACTAACTTATAAGGGCGCGATAAAATACAGTTGGGGAGCAAAGTGCGTAATTGTGACATTTCTGCTTTTAAAGTCTTTTCACTAATATCCCGATCACCGTATAAGGCATAGTGCAGTTCATCTAGGTTAATACCCTCTGGGTGTAACACAAGAATGCATAGAATTTCAATTTGTCGATGGGTCAAAGTTAAAAGCTGTTGGTTAAATTGAACTTTGGGTGTACCAAAAACTTTGAGGTAAAGCATGTTTTTTTGTTCAAATTGAATCGCACGTTGAACCAACTCTGCACAGCGTTCTACAGCCAATACACCCAGTGAAGTATGCTTTTTGTACTTGGTCGATAAATTAATCACACCATGAAATTGTCCAGATACAGGGTCAACAATCGGCGCGGCATAACAAACCCAATCCTGTACACTATTCATCTGATTTTCATGTGAATAAACACAGCTAGAGAGATGATTATTTAAGGCCAAACCAATCGCATTTGTACCGACAGCCTGTGTTGACCAGTGTCCACCTTCGACAAAATGCACTTGCTCAGCAGAGGAGAGCATAGCACGGCTGCTCCATGTCCAAAGTAATGTGCCATGATGATCTGTGATTCCAATTGCCATTTCAGAATCATCTGCAATTTTTAGTAAATCCGCATAATTATGCTGAAGAGAACGACGAAACAGTGACGGTTCTGGTTCGGGAGGTAAAGCGAGAAGTGGCGCAGCAGTGACGGATTCGATATTGACAAAATGTGTGGTCTGTAAACGAAGCGCTTGTGGCTGTAATTGATTCAATAGCTTCATATCATATTCCTTTATGATGAATGGTTATGCCATTAATACCTTGTATTCTTTTTTATTAATTCATTTGTCTCACTTTAGAAGCTAATGTTTCACTTTGAAATGAGTTTTCTGCTCACAAATGTTAAATAAAGTTACCAATAAAAAGACAGCGTATTCTTTTGAGTACTTATTTTTTAGTACTCATTGTTTAATGTTTAGGCATCCATATTCACTTTTAACACTGAATCATCCTAAATTTCTGTTGCAATCTTTTCCCGTGTAAACGGCTTGGGTACAGGCTCGCCCTTGTATTGACGATCAGCAAAATAGCTGGAACGAACCATTGGCGCACTCCATATATTTTTAAACCCTAATAACTCACCATGCGCTTGATAATGTTCAAACTCTTTCAATGAAACAAAACGATGTATTGGGGCATGAGATTTAGACGGCTGTAAGTATTGACCAATGGTGACATAGTCCACCTGATAGTCACTGAGATCATTCAGCAACACAATAACTTCTGCTTCGACTTCACCCAATCCCACCATCAAGCCGCATTTCGTTGCGATGTCTGGACATAGATGCTTAAACCGTTTTAACAGTTCCAAGGAATGTTGATAATCTGAACCTGGACGCATTGCACGGTACAAACGAGGGACCGTTTCAATATTATGATTAAAAACATCTGGTGGGGTTTCACTCAGAATGTTGAGGGCAACTTCTAATCTGCCTCGAAAATCAGGGACTAAAATCTCAATCAGCGTATCTGGACTACTTTTACGGATTTCTCGAATACATGCAGCAAAGTGTTGTGCTCCACCGTCAATAAGATCATCACGGTCTACTGAGGTAATCACCACATAGTTTAAATTTAGATTTTTAACGGTTTCTGCTAAATGTTTCGGTTCATCAGCATCTAAAATATTGGGACGCCCATGAGCCACATCACAAAATGGGCATCGACGGGTACAAATATCTCCCATAATCATAAAGGTCGCTGTTCCACCACCAAAGCATTGTGGCAAATTGGGGCACGCGGCTTCTTCACATACGGTATGTAGTTTTTGTTGACGTAATAAATTTTTAATACGTTGCACTTCTTCAGGCTGGCTGATCTTGGCGCGAATCCATTCAGGCTTTTGTGGGATCTGCTCAGTACTGATAATTTTTACGGGAATACGTGCCAATTTATCTGCACCACGTAGTTTTTGTCCCGTGGTAACTGAAACTTTTAAATCCATTTTAAATAGTCCATTAAATAAAGTAATTTAATATAAAATGACATTTTTATCTATGATGTCAAATATATTTAAAATATTTATCAATATAATAAAAGATTGCAAAATATTAATATTATAAAATAAAGGTTGGTTAAAGGTTTGATTTTTTAAGTTTTTGAAAATTATAAAAATTTACAAATATTTTTCGCTTTATAAAGTACTGTTTTTAATATTTTTATTGTGTTTTATAAATAAATATTTTTTTAGTCTAATATTAATTTTAAATGAAATGATTTTATATAAATATACGAGTTTTAAATACTAGTGTTTGTTTTTAAATATGTGGTTTTTACTTTTAACTGTGAGCATGAAGGAATAAATATATGCAATTAACGGAAGAGCAATTGCTAGCAGCATACAGACGGATGCGAGATATTCGTGAGTTTGAGGATCGACTTCACGATGAAAATAATACAGGTGATATTCCCGGATTTATCCATCTTTACAGTGGTGAAGAAGCGGTAGCCGTTGGAATTTGTGAAAATTTGACCGACAAGGATTTTATTACCTCAACCCATCGTGGTCACGGTCACTGCATTGCCAAAGGATGTGATATTCACGGCATGATGTTGGAAATTTTTGGTAAAGACGATGGTTTGTGCCGCGGGAAAGGCGGTTCAATGCACATTGCTGATCTAGACAAAGGTATGTTGGGAGCCAACGGTATTGTTGGTGGTGGGCCGCCTTTGGCAATTGGTGCTGCGTTAACCGCAAAAACCTTAAAGACGGGTGGAATTGGTCTGTCATTTACTGGGGATGGTGGTTCTAACCAAGGTTTGACCTTTGAAGCCATGAATATGGCTGTGGTTTTAAAACTCCCAGTGATTTTTGTTTTTGAAAATAATGGTTTTGGTGAAGGTACTGCACATGATTATGCAGTCGGAAGCAAAGACATTGCTGGTCGTGCTGCGGCTTTTGGTATGCCTGCTGAAAAAGTAGATGGGACAGATTTCTTTGCTGTGTATGAGGTCGCCCAAAAAGCCATTGAACGTGCACGTCGTGGTGAAGGCCCAAGTGTGATTGAAACCATTACCAATCGTTTTTATGGACACTTTGAAGGTGATCCAGGACTGATTCGTTCAAAAGAAGAGCTCGATTATGTCAAAGAGCATAAAGATCCGTTGAAAATTTTCCGTGAAAAAGTCAAAGGCAAGATTGCTGAAGCCACACTGGATGCAATTGATGTTGAATCAAAAGCCAATGTCGATGCTGCTGTTGCAAAAGCACGTGCTGCCAATTATCCAGAACTTTCTCAACTTCTTACCGACGTTTATGTCTCTTACTAAAGGAATAGTAAAGCAATGCCAAATAAAAGTTATCGAAACGCGATTAAAGAAGCGATTGAATCAGAAATGCGCCGTGACCCAAGCGTGATTGTTGTCGGTGAAGATGTCCGTGGCGGGCATGGTGGTAAAAATACAGATGACAATAAACTCGAAGGCTTTGGCGGCGTACTTGGTGTCACCAAAGGGCTATGGACAGAGTTTGGCTCTGAGCGTGTGATCGATACCCCGATTACTGAATCTGCAATTATTGGAATGGCGGCAGGGGCTGCTGCAACAGGTTTACGACCTGTGGCTGACCTGATGTTTATGGACTTCTATGGCGTATGTCATGACATGTTGTATAACCAAGCGGCCAAATTTCGTTATATGTTTGGTGGAAAAGCCAAAGCGCCTTTGGTGGTTCGAGGCATGATCGGCGCAGGCTTTTCTGCTGCCGCACAACATTCACAATCCCCGTATAACGTGTTTGCTGCTGTACCCGGTTTAAAAGTCGTGGTGCCATCCAGTGCGTATGATGTAAAAGGCTTATTGATTCAAGCCATCCGTGATGATGATCCCGTGGTTTTTTGTGAACATAAATTGCTTTATGACATCAAAGGTGAAGTTCCAGATGAACCATATACCATCCCTTTTGGTGTAGCAAATTACACCCGTGAAGGAACCGATGTCACGATTATTGCACTAAGTTTAATGGTGCATCGTGCCAATGAAGTCGCGGATAAGCTTGCCAATGAGGGGATTTCCGTCGAAGTTGTCGATCCACGAACCATTTCTCCATTGGATGAAGAAGGTATTTTAGAATCTGTCGCGTCAACAGGGCGTGTGGTGATTGTTGATGAGTCTGCTGCCCGTTGTGGTTTTGGGCATGATGTGGCTGCATTGATTGCACAAAAAGGCTTTCATTATCTCAAAGCACCCATTGAACTGGTGACACCACCGCATTCACCTGTACCATTTTCACCCGTATTAGAAAAACAATGGCTACCAAGTGTAGAACGTATCGAACAGGCTGTACGTAAAACGTTGGAGGCTTAGGATGAGCGAAATTAAAACTTTAGAAATCCCAAAATGGGGTTTGTCGATGGAAGAGGGCACCATTGCCCAATGGTTGATTCAAGCAGGCGAGCAGTTTAGTAAAGGACAAGAAATTTGTGAAATTGAAACCACAAAAATCGTCAATGTCCTTGAAGCACCGTTTGATAGTACCTTGCGTAAAATCATTGCCAATAATGGCGATACTTTAGTGGTTGGCGGGATCATTGCAATTTGTGCAGATGCGCAAGTTTCTGATGCTGAAATTGATGCCTTTGCTCAATCTTTGGCTGGTGCACCTATTGTCAATGAAAGCAAAGCTGTTGAAGAGGTTGGTGAAAAGCTGACAGCGACTCAGCCTGAAACCAAGACACAAGCTGTGCCTAAACAGAATCGTACTGAGCAGGTATCAAAAGCTGTTGCCCAAAATGGCTATGTAATTCCTGCGGCATTACAAGGTTACCAACCTGTTGAGGATGTTTTTGCAACACCGCATGCCTTGAAATTGGCTGAAAAGCATCAAGTGAATTTGGCGCTGGTTTCAGGCTCAGGGCGTGGAGGTCGTATCAGTGTGCAAGACATTCAAACCGCAGTTCAAGCTGCGGGTGGATCATGGCCCGATATTCGACAGCAACCGAGTGGTAAAGTGGCGAAATCTAAAGCAGATGATAGCCAAGTGTTGGCAACACCAGTTGCACGTCGTTTAGCCAAACAATGGGGCATAAATTTACATGACTGCCGTGCCTCAGGCTCCAGAGGACGTATTTGTAAGGAAGATGTTGAAGCAGTTTATCAGCGTGAAAACCCTGCACCTGCCTCAAATAGCGCTGATGTAACGTTGACTGAAACTGCCAAGGTGACCACCGTTGCGATGAATGGTATGCGTAAAGCTATTGCTTCACGCTTACAGGCCGCAAAACGCAATGCACCACACTTCCGTTTAACCGTAAATTTAAATGTGGATGCCATTCAGGGATTACGTCAGCAGATTAATGCCACTGTGCCGCAAGTGAAATTGTCAATCAATGACATGCTGATTAAAGCGGCAGCAGCTGCATTGATCAAAGTGCCACAGGTCAATGTTCAGTTTGATGAAGAGAATCAGCAGATTTTGCAGTTTGATCAGGCGGATATCTCTGTTGCCGTAGCGATTGAGAATGGCCTTATCACTCCAATCATTAAAGCTGCCAATACCAAGTCTTTGGCACAAATTTCCAATGATATGCGTGATCTTGCAACACGTGCCAAAACCGGCAAGTTGGCGCCTGATGAATTTCAGGGCGGCAGTTTCAGTATTTCGAATTTAGGTATGCTCGGCGTTCAACAGTTTGACGCGATTATTAACCCACCCCAAGGCGCGATTTTAGCTTTAGGTGCAGCAGAAAAACGGGCAATTGTTGAAAATGAGAGCATCGTAATTCGACAGATGGTGACCGCGACCTTGTCGTGTGATCATCGGGTGATTGATGGTGCGTTAGGCGCACAGTTCTTGGCAGCATTTAAGCAGTTTGTTGAAAATCCTGCATTGATTTTGGTGTAGGAGCATGAGCATGTCAGACACACAATTTGATCTCATTGTGATAGGCGCTGGTCCAGGGGGCTATGTGGCTGCGATTCGTGCAGCCCAACTGGGCTTAAAAACCGCCATTGTTGAAGAACAGCATTTGGGTGGCATTTGCCTGAATTGGGGCTGTATTCCAACCAAAGCTTTATTGAGTGGCGCGGCACTTGCACAGCAATTTAAACATTCACAACAGTTTGGTTTTTCTTTGGGTGCGATTGATTTTGATATCCAACAACTGGTACGTCATAGCCGTCAGGTGTCTGAACAGTTGGTACAAGGGATTGGGCAATTACTGAAAAAGAATCAAGTTACTGTTTTTAATGCAAGCGCGCAATTTATCGCGAAAGAACGCTTAGAACTAACCGATGCAAAGGGTCAAAAACAACAGATTTCTGCACCGCATATTATTGTGGCAACGGGTGCCAGAGCCGCCAATTTAGCGCATGTTCCTGTCGATGGACAGCATGTCTGGAGTTATAAAGAGGCTTTAGTCCCAGAACAATTGCCGAAATCACTTCTGGTGATTGGTTCAGGGGCCATTGGCAGCGAGTTTGCCAGTTTATATCAGGACTTAGGTTGCCAAGTCACCTTGGTTGATATTGCCAAACAGATCCTACCCAGTGAAGACCTTGAAGTTGCCAAATATGTGCAAAAGCAATTTGAACAGCATGGCATGACGGTTTTGACTGAAGCCGCTGTACAAAACATCGAAATCGACAAAGACCAAGTGCATTGTCATGTTGAAACTGCAACTGGTGTACAAATCATCACTGTTGAAAAAGTCCTTTCCGCAATCGGTGTGCAACCCAATACTCAAAATCTGGGTTTAGAAACATTGGGTATTGAGTTTGAGCATAGTTTTATCAAAGTTGATCCGTGGTGTAAGACCAATGTGGTTGGAGTGTATGCCATTGGTGATGTCGCAGGTGCACCATGCTTGGCACATAAAGCCAGTCATGAAGCAATTTTATGCGTGGAGAAAATTGCAGGGCTGGCACATGTACATGCTTTAGATCGTAGCCAAATTCCAGGGTGTATTTTTACCCATCCGCAGGTGGCAAGTATTGGGCTAAGCGAGCAAAAAGCCAAAGCAGCTGGTTTTACAATCAATGTGGGTAAATTCCCTTTACAAGCCAATGGTAAAGCTTTGGCTTTAGGCGAGACCACAGGATTTGTAAAATCCATTTTTAATCAAGAAACAGGGGAATTATTGGGGGCACATATGGTGGGGCATGAGGTCACTGAACATATTCAGGGCTTTGCCATCGCTAAATATTTAGAAGCCACTGATGAAAGCCTAGCACAGGTGATTTTCCCACATCCTACGTTATCTGAGGCGATGCATGAGTCGGTTTTATCGGCAATGCAACGTGCAATCCATATTTAAGGAGTCGCAACATGCCTAGAGGTCTAAACAATAAAGTCGCATTAATTACAGGTGCCGCACAGGGCATAGGACGCGGTATTGCTTTACGCTTGGCACAAGAGGGCGTACATATTGCCTTGGTTGATCTTCACCAAGAAAAGTTAACTGCTGTTCAGCAAGAGATTCAAGCATTTGGGGTAAAAGCCACCACATTTATTGCAGATGTTGCTGATCCTGTACAAATCAGCAGTGCGATTGATCATGCAGAATCGACATTAAATGGCTTTGATATCATTATTAATAATGCAGGGATTGCCCAAGTCCAAGCCTTGGCGGAGGTGAGTCCAGATGAATTTAATCGGATTATGAATATCAATGTAGGCGGTGTGCTGTGGGGGATTCAGGCCGCTGCCGATAAATTTAAACAGCGCCAACATGCTGGCAAAATCATCAATGCATGTTCGATTGCTGGGCATGAAGGTTTTGCCTTGCTTGGTGTCTATTCAGCCACTAAATTTGCCGTTCGTGCCTTAACTCAAACCGCAGCAAAAGAATATGCCAGTGCTGGTATCACGGTAAATAGTTACTGTCCCGGTGTAGTCGGTACAGATATGTGGGTAGAGATAGATCAACGTTTTGCTGATATCACTGGTGCACCCGTTGGGGAAACTTATCAGAAATATGTGGATGGAATTGCTTTAGGACGTGCCGAAACCCCAAATGATGTTGCCGCATTGGTTGCTTTTCTAGCCAGTGAGGATGCTGGCTATATTACTGGGCAGTCAATTTTGACCGATGGCGGAATGGTTTATCGTTAATACTTGAATGAGGAATGCATCAATGAAAGCAGCTCGTTTTTATGATAAAGGGGATATCCGTATTGAGGATATTCCAGAACCACTGGTACAACCAGGAACCGTTGGAATCCAAGTCGCATGGTGTGGTATTTGTGGCACAGATTTACATGAATTTATCGATGGTCCAATTTTTATTCCTCCGTGTGGTCATCCGCACCCGATTTCAGGTGAAGCTGCACCTGTGACCATGGGGCATGAGTTTTCAGGTGTGGTGTACGCTGTCGGGGATGGCGTGGATGATATTCAGGTGGGGCAACATGTTGTGGTTGAGCCTTATATCATTGCAGATGATATTCCGACTGGACCACATGACAATTATCACTTGTCAAAAAATATGAATTTTATTGGTCTAGGTGGTCGCGGTGGTGGGCTATCTGAAAAAATTGCGGTACAACGCCGTTGGGTACATCCCATTTCTGACCAAATTCCCTTGGATCAAGCCGCATTGATTGAACCTTTATCTGTCGGACATCATGCATTTGTAAGAAGTGGAGCACAGTCAGGTGATATTGCCTTGGTTGGTGGGGCGGGCCCGATTGGATTGTTATTGTCTGCAATTTTAAAGGCCAAAGGCTTAACTGTCATCATTACCGAGCTCAGTGCAAAACGTAAAGAAAAAGCCTTAGAAGCAGGTGTTGCCGACTATGTGCTAGATCCGTCTCAAGTGGATGTTGTGGCTGAAGTAATGAAAATCACCCAAGACCGTGGAGTGGATGTGGCTTTTGAATGCAGTAGTGTCAATAAGGTCATGGATACACTGGTGGCAGCCATGAAACCGACGGGAGTGGTGGTGATCGTTTCAATCTGGAGTCATCCTGCAACAATTAATGTGCATAGTGTGGTGATGAAAGAGCTGGATATTCGCGGCACGATTGCCTATGTCAATGACCATCAAGAAACCATTCGCTTGGTTGAGCAAGGTAAAATTAATTTAGAACCTTTTATTACCCAAAGAATTGCTTTAGATGATTTGGTTTCACAAGGCTTTGAAACCTTGATTCATAACAACGAATCTGCGGTCAAGATTATTGTGCATCCTTAGTAGATCGAATGCGCCTTTATTCAATGCCAATATTGAGTCAGTAAGCAAACAATGAAAATGATCTGTGAACAAATATGAATGTTGTTCACAGATCGATTTAAGCTGATTTCTGCTGATGTATTAAGAGTTATTGTCACTGAGCTTAACGTTGCTTTGTGAAGCCTTATTCTCCGATGCTTGATGAGCACCCCAATTAAACTTTTGTGCACAAATCCCAAGACCTACGATAAGTAAGGCCAGTACACTGGTATATGCAACTTCTTTAAAATAAGTTCCTTCAATAACCATTGTAATTAATGCACCAATAATAAAGACAATCACCAGATAGGTCAGCCAAGGAAATAACCACATTTTAAATGGAATATGTTCACCTTCGGCTTCGAGTTTTTTACGTAACTTTAATTGTGAAAACGCAATTGCGAGATATACATAGAGGGATACTGTACCTGTTGTCAGCATGAGTACATCATAAATATTCATACTTTCAGTCGCAGTAAAATAAACGGCAACGAATGAAAACAGACTCGAAAAAATGACGCCAATCCATGGGCTGTTATTACGATTGGTCAATGCAAAGCTCTTCGGTGCATCTCCTCGTTTAGAAAGTGAATATACCATGCGAGAGCAGGTGTAAAGCGCCGAGTTAAAGCAACTACATACTGATGTTAACACCACAAAATTGACAATATGACGTGCTTCAGGAATACCCAGTGCTGTTAGGGTTACACTGTATGTCCCCCAAGTTGGATCTTTTAATAAAGGGTTGTTATGTGGAATTAAGCAAACAGTAATCAACATTGAGCCGACATAAAATAAAATGATCCGCCATACGATTGAATTGGATGCTTTGCGGATTTCTTTGGCTGGATTTTTGGTTTCAGCGGCTGCAACAGTCACAATTTCTGCGCCCATGTAGGCAAACATTACACCGAGCAAGGCAGTAATGACTGAAGAAAAGCCATTCGGCATAAACCCTTCAGCTGTTAAATATGTAACACCACCGACCATAGCGGCATCACCCCAAGGCCATATATGCAAGATGGCTAAACTTCCGATCACCAAGAATAGAATAATGGCAATGACTTTGATTAGGGCAAACCAAAACTCAAATTCGCCATAGTTTTTTACATCGCGTAAATTAATCCAAACTAAACTTACAATAACAAGGAGCATATAGCCCCAAATGGGAATAAATGGAAACCAGTTATTGAGAATTTTGCCTGCAACAAAGGCTTCCCATCCCATCAGTAAAGTCCAAAAGGACCAATACAGCCAGCCAATCGAAAATCCAGCCCAACGACCAATGGCACGGTCTGCATAAGTTGAAAATGAACCACTGTCAGGATTCAGTACAGCCATTTCACCCAGCATACGCATGATCAGTAGAACCAATAATCCGCCGAAAGTGTAGGCAAGGATTGCAGCTGGTCCTGCATCGTAGATTACATTTCCCGAGCCAACAAATAATGCACCGCCAATAACACCAGCAATCGAAATCATAGTGAGATGGCGGGATTTAAGTCCATTTTTTAAGCCTTGTGACGAATCTAGCTTGGAAGCAGATTGATTTGCAGTCATATTATTTCCCTTAATATCAAGCATATAATTGCAGTTGAGCGCTATGCTATTTTTTAATGATCTATCCTTTGAAATGCAGCTAAATGATTAAGCACTGAATGAAGATGAGGTTAACTTTGCTCAATCGTATATTTTGTAAACAGGGGGAAGGATTACCCTTTGGCGACTAAACTGTTTACATACTTTTTATGTATTCGATTAATTTGGCTTTTTTGTTATCAGGTGACGAGAGCCACTTTTTATCTATTCAAAGGAGCCAATTATTTTAAAAATGTGAAAAGGGCAAGGAAAAAAATGTACAGAAAAATGAAGTTGCTCAATAAAATGAGCAATATTTTATGGTTGTGTTGAGGGTTTAAAGCGGGTAAAAATGAAGTTAAACTTCAAAATTAAATTTTAAAGGATCTCTGATTTTTTAATGATTGAGTGTTGGAATACCAGCGTCACGTAAGCATTTCAGTAAAATACCGAAAGCGACAAAAATGGCTTGTTCATTAACACAGGCGAAACCGAGTAATAGACCTTTCTGTTGAGTAGAATATTGTTTTGTATAGTATTGTGACAGTGCTCTGACTTTTACCCCTTGATCAAGCGCGTTCGAGGCAATCAAAACATCATCACTGTGACTTGGTAATTTTAAAATTAGGTGTAAACCTGCTGCTGTATTGTATTCGTGTAGGAAATCTTGTCCCAAATGACGGTAAATTAAATCAATTAAAAATGCATGGCGTTTGCTATAAAGTAAACGCATACGTCGAATATGTGCGCCATAATGCCCCTCACGAATAAACTCAGCCAATACTTTTTGATCGATTAGATGTCCACCTCGATAGAGTTCTGCTGAGACAATGCGTAATGGTGAAAACAATTTTTTGGGCACGACCAAATAACCAATACGTAGCGCTGGATAAATGGTTTTACTGAATGTTCCCATGTAGATGACGGGTGAATCTGGTTCTAAGCCTTGTAAAGAGGGGTAGGGTTGTCCTGAAAATCTGAACTCACTGTCATAATCATCTTCGACAATCCAGCATTGATGTTGACGTGCAAGCGCGATCAATTGTTTTCTGCGTTCAAGACTTAGATGTGAACCCAATGGATACTGGTGAGAAGGCGTAACAAAGATCAGCTTAGGTGGGCATTGAGGATGAAGGTCTGGAATAATCCCATCTTGGTCAACTGGCAGTGAACGTAAATTAACCCCATTAATGCGTAGAATATTGCGGGCTCCCCAATAAGCCGGGTCTTCGATCCAAACTTCATCACCGATATCAGTCAAGGTTCGCGAAACTAAATCAATAGCTTGGTGGGTACCTTCAGTAATGATGATTTGGTCTGCATCGCATTGAACTGAACGTGCAATTTTGAGGTATTCTGCGAGTTCCTGACGTAGCTCCAAACTGCCACCAGCATTGCTATAAATTAATTGATTAATTTCTGGTTCACGGCTTAAACGGGTCTGAATTCGGCTAAAAATATGATGCGGAAATTCCGTTACATCAGGTTCGCCTGGTACAAATGCTCCCCACTGGTAGGGTGATGCAGCAGAATAGCCGATTAAGTAAGAACCACGTTGAGATAAGCTGTAACTTTGCTGAGATTTTTTTTCTTGAATGGGTTGATGGGGATTTTCTGCTTTGACTAAAAAAGATTCAGGTAATTCGTCTGCGACCCAAGTCCCTTGCCCAGTACGGGCATTTACATAACCTTGTGCTTGTAATTGTTCATACGCGCTTAACACGGTATTGCGAGAAACTTTAATTTCTTTTGCCAAGTCACGCGATGCTGGTAAACGAGTTTTAGGTGCTAACACACCATCAATTATGGCATTGCGTAAGCAGCGAAATAGCCGTAACTGCAAGGTTCCATCGATATCTTGCTGCAATCGTTGTAGTAAATAATCTCCAAGCAAGCTACGCAATTGGCTCTCTCCTACAAATTGAAAATGGCTCTCGTGGGCACAATGTCAACACGTGCAAAATGATCTAGTCAGACCATGATTGTAAAATTTTACTTCATCTCTGGCTAAAAACACGAACCAGTAAATGGCAGAAAAAAATATACACAGATCTGACTAAAAGCCCAAGCAAAAAAAACAAGCTTATTTTTAGATTAGATCGCGCTGCTGAAATATATGGAATCGTAAATATCAACAACACTACATCAGTTTTAGTTTTTGCAGTCGCGAGGAAATGCGTCTACATACAGAAAAAGGATCATATAATGAACAGGATAGTGAACGATCTTACACATACGCAACAAGGGGCAATTGCTTGGAATAATGATCTTCAGTCATCTGCATATTTTGATGCACTTAGCGAAGATGAACTTAGCGAAAGGGAAGCTATGCTGAACTGCCACAAGTGGAGTCTAAGGCCTGATATTCCAGTAAAATTGATTTTGCTTGTTACGCTGCTCAGCGTAATGACGGTATCTACGGCTATTTATGCTGAGGATCTTTCTTGGGGAAATGCTGATACGGCATTGGGGAAACTAACGGTGTCAGGGTGGGTACGTGCGAATTACCAAGATAAAGATTATTCGGACAGTGACCATAAATTAAAGTTTAATGCTGCGAAACTCGACTTAAAATATGATGCCAAGACCTTGTTTGGTGGCGTGGAATATCGCTGCTATCAAAATGATACCTTGTGTGATTTCTCAACTTTGGTCAATGCCAATTTTGGTTATAAGTTAAGTGATACGAGCAGGATTAGGCTTGGACTGCAGGATATGCCTTTTGGTATAGGTCGTTTCTGGACCAATAGTTGGTATGGGAGTTTATTGGACAATGCCGGTTTAGAAGATGTGCATAATTTAGGGATCAATTGGCAGCAGCAACTCAGCACCAATACTGTTTTGGACTTGGCTTATTTTGCTCGTGATGGCGGAAGTTTTGCAGGGGGCGGTGGAGATTCAGCGCGTTATGCTGCCAATTATGTTGAGCCTGAAGATACAACGACAGAGAATATCGAAGAAAAAAATATGTGGGTTGCACGGATTAATCAGAAAATTCACTTCGATGATTATCCTGTTCAATTCAATGTAGGGGGATCGTATTGGTATTCGGATTTGGAAAATAATAGTAATGGGCAAACGGGTCATCGTCATGCATGGAATGTTTTTGGTCGCTTAAATTACCAAAAGGCGAATTTAACCTTGACCGCTGGGCAGAATCGTAGTGATACCAAGTCATTAAACGCTACAGATTATACAACGGTTGGTTCATTTGAATCTAAATATTTTGTTGCCAACAAAAGCAACTACTATGTAGCGAATATTGATTATCATATCAATGATTTTTATAGAGATTATGATATTACCCCTTATTATAGCTATACCGTGTTTGATAAAAATAAGTCAGGTTTTGCCACATCAACCCGACAAATCCTCGGTGCATATATGAGCATGAAGCAATTTTCGTTAGCAGCAGAATATATCGTGGGGAAAAATGATGTATTTATTGGTGGTGATGCCAATTCTCTAGCAAAGGGCGATGCATCAGGGCAGAGCAAACTCCTTAATTTACTGTTTATTTATAGTTTTTAGTTTTTTCGGATAACTCAAGCAATGGCACCCTTTTAAAAGGTGCCATTTTTTTATCAGCTAATTTTAAGGCTAAGATTTATCAGTATTTATTGAATTTTAAATTTTAAAAAAATAGAGCAACTGTATACATTGGCTCTCTCGCACTTAATTAAAGTGGCTCTCGTTTCATATCCATAAAAGCGCACAATAAGACAAATCAACATGTCATTTGCATATCATCAATTGGGTGATATGGATGCTGAAATTTTATCATGTATGAATCAAGATTGAGGATATAAAATGGACAGTAAACATTCTGCTTTGAATACGCGTAAACAGCAGGCAACACCTCGAGGAGTTGGTGTCATGTGTCAATGGTATGCGGAGAAAGCAGAAAATGCGACAATTTGGGATCTTGAAGGCAATCAATTTATCGATTTTGCTGGTGGAATTGCGGTACTCAACACAGGTCATCGTCATCCTAAAATTATTGCTGCTGTTACTGAACAATTAACAAAATTTACCCATACAGCATATCAAGTTGTACCTTACGAAAGCTATGTATCTCTTGCCGAGCGTATTAATCAACGCGCCCCGATAGATGGTCCTGCAAAAACTTCATTCTTTTCTACGGGCGCAGAAGCTGTAGAAAATGCAGTAAAAATTGCCCGTTCATATACACGTCGCCACGGTATTGTAACTTTTGGAAATGGATTCCATGGTCGCTCATTTATGACCATGGCAATGACAGGTAAAACAGCACCTTATAAACGTGATTTCGGTGTGATGCCTGGAGGCGTTTTCCATGCGCGTTATCCAGTGGCGTCGAAAGGCATTACGATTGATGACGCAATTCAAAGCATTGAAGATATTTTTGCTGAAGATATTGCTGCACATGATGTGGCTGCAATTGTACTTGAACCTGTGCAAGGGGAAGGTGGCTTCAATGTGGCACCAGCGGAATTCTTAACGCGTTTACGTGCACTATGTGACTTGCATGGTATTTTGCTGATCGCAGATGAGGTTCAGTCTGGTTTTGCACGCACAGGCAAATTATTTGCTATGAATTACTATGAAACTAAAGCTGACCTCATCACTATGGCAAAAAGCTTAGGTGGTGGTTTCCCTATCTCAGGTGTAGTTGGTCGTGCTGATGTGATGGATGCACCGAATCCTGGCGGGTTAGGCGGTACTTATGCGGGCAGTCCAATTGCGGTTGCTGCAGCACATGCAGTTATTGATGTTATTGAAAGTGAAAATCTATGTGATCGCGCCAATGTATTGGGTGCTGAGTTGGTTTCAGTATTAAATACAATTAAGGCCACCACCAGCATTGTTACCGATATTCGCGCTTTGGGTTCAATGGTTGCAATTGAACTAGAAACAGCTGAACAAGCAAAAGCTATACAGACGCATGCAATGGAAAATGGCTTACTGATTTTAACTTGTGGCCGCAATGGTAATGTCATTCGTTTCTTATACCCATTAACAATTCCAACAGCGCAATTCAAAGATGGTCTCGCTATTTTAAAACAAGGGTTTGCAACGCTGGTTGCAGCATAACTGGTTGCATCATAAGAAATGGGAGATTGAAATGCTTCAAGATCATTTGAAATATTTATTACAGCATGCAGATATTCACTTTGAACAACCGTTAAATGGTGGTTACATCGAAGTGAGTGATGCTGCAACTCATGTGCCATTAGCATGGGTGAAAGCATATGATCGTCAGGCGGTCGAACAAGCAATTATCCGTTCACAAGCTGCACAAAGAATGTGGAAAGCAAAAACAGCCTTGCAGCGTGCGGATGTGTTGTGGGCATGGTACAACTTGATTTTGCAAAATCAGGAGCAACTCGCACAAATTTTGACCGCAGAGCAAGGTAAGCCTTTGTTGGAAGCACGTGGTGAAATTACTTATGCGGCATCATTTATTCGCTGGTTTGCCGAACAGGCGCGTCGTATTGATGGTGAGGTACTGACCCCAACACAGCCAAATCAGCGTTTGCTGGTTATTAAGCAAGCGATTGGGGTAACAGCTGCGATTACGCCATGGAATTTCCCTGCGGCGATGATTACCCGTAAAGCTGCGCCTGCCATTGCTGCGGGTTGTTCGATGCTGGTTAAGCCTGCGGAGCAAACGCCATTAACGGCGTATGCTTTAGAAGTCTTGGCAGTGCAAGCGGGTTTGCCACAAGATGTATTGCTTCATATCAGTGGTGATGCAATTGAAGTTGGTAAAACACTGTGTGAAAGTGATACTGTTAAAAAGTTGAGTTTTACGGGTTCAACTCAAGTGGGCCGTATTTTAATGCAACAGTGTGCGCCAACAATCAAAAAATTATCACTGGAGCTTGGTGGCAACGCACCAGTACTGGTTTTTGATGATGCCAATCTGGAACAAGCCGTACAAGGCATTATGCTGAGTAAATTCCGCAATAGTGGTCAGACCTGTGTTTGCGCGAATCGTATCTATGTACAAGATGGTATTTACGATGCATTGGCTGAAAAATTGACGGCTGCTGTGGCGAACTTACAAGTTGGCGATGGTCGTCAAGAAGGCTCAACTCAAGGCCCTTTAATTGATGAAGATGCTGTTGCTAAAGTGCAATCACATATTGCAGATGCAATCAGCAAAGGGGCACAGATTAAAATTGGCGGAAAACGTTCAAGTTTAGGCGGAACTTTCTTTGAGCCGACGGTGTTAACTGAGGTGACTCAAGACATGCACGTTGCAAAGCAAGAAACCTTTGGTCCTTTGGCTGCATTATTCCGTTTCAGCAATGAAGAACAAGCTGTGGCAATGGCAAATGATACTGAGTTTGGACTGGCGACTTATGTGTTTACACAGAGTTCAGCACGTCAATGGCGTGTAGGTGAAGCATTGGAATATGGCATGGTTGGTATTAATACTGGTGCTATTTCAAATGAAGTTGCGCCATTTGGTGGAATCAAACAATCAGGTCTGGGACGTGAAGGTTCTAAATTTGGTATTGATGAATATCTCGAAATGAAATATCTATGTGTGGATTTATCTGCATAAATACGTTCTTTTCATCATGCTTTATACTTTTTAATAGGGTCTGTAGGCATTTCATAAATGGCTTGCGTTGTAGGTTAAAATTGAGCAGGCAAGGCATGAAACGAAGAGAATAGCGAGACTATTTTCGAGTTTCATAACGAAGACTGAGATAATTTTAGCCACAACCCTGAGCAAGAACAAAGCACTGCTTTGTTTGCAGCGCAAGGCGCAGCGGGGGACTAGCGTGTTTTTTGCCGCTACGTCGTTACGAACTACTCATTTAGAATGACTAAATTTCGTATTTCGCGCCTAGTATCGCCTAAAAAACACACGTAGTCGCAAACGTAGACGAATTGTCTACAGACCCTAATCAGTTTTGTCCATTCAAGACTGATTTTTTTAATTTAGGGAAAATTTAATTTGTAGCTTAGCCATTGCACAATGATCTTAGCGAATCAGCTGTTAAAGACAGCCTGAATCTATAAAGTCTTATATCTGGTTATTTTAAATCATCTCTTTCATTGATCATGGTTAGTGCCCCAATGATTAATGCTTCCATACTCTGGATAAATTCCGCCTCCATTTCTGCTTCTTCAGCGGCACGTTGGGTGTCTTTAATCGGTTCTTTACCCGCTACAGAATAAATCGTATCTGCAACCGCGATACAGTGAAATGCAATGGTTGCATTTAACCAGCCCGCCTGCTTTTCAGAAAGAGAATAAGCCGCCGCAACTTGATGATGATGTTTTTCAATTTTGGCAATCATTGAAGGTGTAGATGCCATGCGACGAATTAAATAGGGGGTAAAACCAGGGTTGGACTTCACCAGTTCCCGAATTGAATGCATAAATTCAAACAGGTATTGTTTTAATGGAATCGGATTTTTTTCTAAAGGCTGCGGTATTTCCCAACGAATAAAAATTTCTTCTGCAATCAAATATTTAAGATCTTCTAAACTGGCAATATGTTTGTATAACGCCATATGACTGACCCCAAGTGCAGCTGCAACGCCAACAAATGTAAGGTTCAATAAACCGATCTCAATCCCAGCATTCATGATGCGTTCATGGGTGATGGTACGTGGGCGACCGCGAGAAGACGGTTTGCTCAGAGAAGACATATTTATTCCGTAAAAATTAATTTTTTAATGTTGCCATGTGAATGGATGAGGGTCAAATCGTTTACTTTGCTTAATTAGTTTACTACAATGCAACTAAATCTATTGATATTAATTCTCATTATTGTTTGATGGCATATCTAGCGGAGTTTTAGTCAGAATCAACTGACCAAAAGCAGATGGATATGAACGATCAGACACAGGATTTTTACTGTTATGTGTGCAAGTCATGTAAAAGAAGTTCAGGCTCAGTATTCAAATCCATTGAATTTTATATTGCATCCAATTCGGCTCAAGTTAATTCTGGCTTCGGTCACAGCAGCGGTTGGTTCAATGCTCACCTTGGTGCCTTTGATTGCGATTACATGGGTGATCAGTACTATATTTACCGAAGTAACTACACTTGGTGGAGCACAACAGGGTGACGATAAAATCCTATGGATGATGTTACTCAGTATCGGGTGTTTGTTGCTCGGCATGTTTTTGTTGACTGTCAGTGAGTTAATCGCGCATTTGGCTGATCATGAAATTACTGGGCAATTGCAAAGCAATATGACCCAGCATCTGACTCAAGTTCCTCTGGGTTGGTTTACAGGCAGAAGTTCGGGAGAAGTTAAACAAATCATGCAGGATGACATTGGTCTGTTGCATAGTTTAACTGCACATTTTTATCCCGCTGTTGGACGTGCATTCGGCACAATTAGTGTTGCTGTAATTTTTCTATTGATGATGGATTGGCGCATGGCAATTTTAGCATTGTTGCCATTTTTAGGCTTTGTCATATTTTTACGTAAGGCCATGCGTGCTAGTGAAAATAATATTCAGCAATTTGCCACTCAGCTGGGTCAGATCAATAGTGCCGCTGTTGAATTTATTCATGCGATACCCGTCGTCAAAACCTTTGGCAAAACTGGTCAGGCTTCACAGGGCTATCAGCAGGCCGTTCATTCCTTTGCAGATGCTTTTCGAATATTTACTCGTCCCTTAGTCAAATCTATGGCGCATGCCCATGCGATGATTTCACCGATCACCATATTAGGTGTTGTACTGCTGAGTGGAACACTATTGATTTCTTTGGGTTGGCTTAAACCCATAAATTTACTGCCTTTTATGTTGATTACACCAACCATCTGTGCCCCTGTTTTATTGTTGCATACCTTATTACATGATCTACAGGCCAGTCAGGCTGCCGCGCAGCGAATTTTGGCATTATTGGATACACCAGTATTGCCAATGGCTAAAGGGAATCCACAATTACAGATTAAAGACAGCAGTATTGATTTTCATCAAGTCAGCTATGGCTATACAGCGCAGCATCAAGTGCTATCGGATCTGAATTTTTCACTTAAGTCTGGAACCATCACTGCAATTGTCGGTCCATCGGGTGCAGGGAAGTCAACCATTGCACAGCTGTTGCTACGCTTTTTTGATCCTGTTGCAGGAAAGATCATCCTTGGTGGCGTAGATCTACGCGATATTCAAACCACCACACTTTATCAACAGATCGGATTTGTTTTGCAGGATACCCGTCTCATTCATGCCAGTGTACGTGACAATATTGCACTCGGACGTCTAAATGCTAGCCAACAAGAAATAGAACACGCAGCAAAGGCGGCAAATATTCATGATCGAATTATGGCGTTGCCGCAGGGCTATCAATCTATTGTGGGGAAAGATGCCCAGTTGTCAGGAGGGGAACGACAAAGGATCAGTATTGCCAGAGCAATTTTACTGGACCCTCCGATATTGGTGCTGGACGAGGCCACAGCTGCCGCTGATATTGAAAATGAAATTGCAATTCAGGATGCACTTTCAAAATTTGCTCAAGGTCGAACCCTTTTAGTTATTGCACATCGTTTAGATACCATTATGAATGCTGACCAAATTCTTGTCCTTGATCAAGGACAAATTGTTGAACAGGGGACCCATGAAGCGTTGTTCGCTCAGCAAGGTTTATATCACCAATTATGGTCCTATACCGAAAAGCATGTTCACACGCAAATGGGAGAAGCATCATGCTAAAAACCTTTTCTCAATTGCTGGGTGATGATGTCACTATTCTTCACCGTTATCTGGCGATGGCAGTTGTATATGCTGTGTTTTGTGGCCTGAGCTTGATCATGTTGGCGTTGATTTTGTCTCAATTGATGCTTGCTAATCTTGATCAAATGGCGCTTTGGCTGATCTTATTATTTTTTGCAATCATCCTGTGTTGGTGTCTTCGCCGCGTAGTGGAGCAAATGGGAATTGCGGTTGGTATTGCTGTTTTAGAAAATGCCCGTCTGCGTTTGGGGCATCATGCCGCAAGTCTACCAGTCGGTTGGTTTACCCAACAAAATACCACTCAATTCAATCATCTTGTCACTCAAGGCATGATGTCGGTTGCACAATTACCAGCACACGTTTTTACCCCTGTGATTAGCAGTGTGATCACGCCTTTGGTCATTGTCATCGCATTGTTATGTATACATGGTGTGTTCGGCTTAATTGCATTGGTTGCGCTTCCGTTGATTGTGCTGGTCTTTAGATTGACCAGCAAAATTGCTCGTTTTACAGATGAGCGATACCAACAGAGTTTTGCTGAAACAAGCCAACGTATGGTGGAGTTCGCGCAAGCTCAATCCGTTTTACGTGCTTTTAATGGTGAAGGTCGTAGCACCCGATTTATTCATCAAGCTGTAGACCAGCAACGACATTTCGGTTTAAAGCTTATTTTAATGTCGTCCTTATCTGCGGTATTGAATAGCTGGGCCATTCAAATTGTGTTTGCGGTATTTTTGATTGTTACGGTGTTTTGGCTAAACATCCACAGCGCAAATCAGCTCTTATTGGCAGACATTGTTAACATTACCGTTTCACTGCTCCTCGTTTGTCGATTTATTGACACCTTGCTTGAGGTTGCAAGCTATAGCGAAGTATTGCGTAGTGCAGGCAGTCAACTTGAAGCCATACAACAGATTTTTAACGCCAAAGCATTAGCACAAGTTGAGATTTCTAAAAGCCCCAATGATGCATCGATTGAATTTAAAAATGTTCAATTCCGTTATGCAGAGGATGAGCCTGATGTCTTAAAGGGTGTGGATTTATATATCCCTTCAGGCAGTATGATGGCGCTGATAGGTGCTTCTGGTTCTGGAAAAACCACTTTAGCCAAGCTCGTTGCTCGTTTTTTTGATGTCAATCAAGGGCAAGTGCTGTTAGGTGGGGTGGATGTCAAGCAATTACGTTATGAACAACTGACTACACAGATCAGTCAAATCTTCCAAGACAACTATTTGTTTTCGGGCTCGATTGCTCAGAATATTCGTATGGGTAAAGCCAATGCAACCGATGAACAGGTGATGCAGGCAGTCCAGCAAGCGGGCATCACAGAAATGCTGGCGCGCCTTCCTGATGGTCTTGAAAGCATGGTGGGAGAGGGTGGTGTACGACTATCAGGCGGTGAACGACAACGGATTACCATTGCACGCGCATTGATTAAAGACGCACCTATTCTTTTGGTGGATGAAGCAACTGCTGCTTTAGATGCAGAAAATCAGGCGATTATTTGTGAATTGCTGAATCGCTTACGGGGTCAAAAAACAATATTGGTGATCGCACATCAACTCTTGACAATTGCTGCTGCAGATCACATCGCGGTATTGGAAAAAGGCCGAGTGATTGAGCAGGGAACACCCGCACAATTACGCTTGTTGCATGGACATTATGCCCGTTATTTAGCGCAGGGGCAGGCGGTTAAAGGATGGCGACTAGGCAAAAATGTACAGGTCGGAGAGCATGCCTAATGCCTGTCGTTTTATTGTTGCTGTTTGGTATGTTGTGCATCGCATCCTTACTGCTGGGTGCTCAGCAAATCGCATGGTCAGATTTATTTTCTGCATCGAGTGATGCATGGCTCACCCTTAGTGCAAGTCGGATTCCACGTTTGATCACGATTGTATTAACGGGTGTGGGCTTGTCAGTGTGTGGTGTGATCTTACAGCATATTGTCCGAAATCGTTTTGTTGAACCGGGTACAACTGGGAGTTTGGATGCCGCCAAGCTTGGAATTTTAGTGTCATTAACCCTTATTCCAGCCGCAAGTGTACTCAGTAAAATGCTGTTTGCGATGCTTTTTTGTTTCCTTGCCAGTCTGATTTATATCGCCATCATTCGCCGTATCCAATTTAGGAATACCGTTTTAGTGCCTGTGATTGGTTTGATGTATGGCGGCATATTGAGTGCATTGGCAGAGTTCTATGCTTATCGCAATAATATTTTGCAGAGCATGCAAGGCTGGCTGATGGGGGACTTTTCAAGAGTCATTCAAGGCCACTATGAAATGATTTATATCATTTTGCCCATCGTGGTACTGAGCTATATTTTTGCTCATCGCTTTACGGTACTGGGGATGGGCGAGGAAATGGCCTCAAGTCTGGGGCTAGGCTATGCAAGGATGGCTGCAATTGGCTTGTTGCTGGTTGCAATCACTGTTGCAGCAACGGTGATTACCGTTGGCGCTATTCCTTTTGTAGGATTGGTGGTTCCCAATCTGGTTGCCTTGATGTATGGCGAAAACTTGGCAAAAACCTTACCTATTGTGGCTTTGGCAGGTGCTTCTTTAATGCTGGTCTGTGACCTTATCGGACGTTCTGTACTTTATCCCTTTGAAGTGCCGATTGGTTTAACTGCAGGTGGTGTCGGTGGGGTTTTATTCCTGATGTTGATTCTGAGGGGGCTTCGATCGTGACAAAGTTGAAGCTATCGATGCTGGTATTCGGCGTAATGGTACTGGCGGTATTGTTTGTCTTTCTAAATGCAGGATTTGATTTTGATTATGTCATTCCGCAACGGCTGGTTCGGCTCGCCACCATCGTGCTTGGCGGAATATGTGTTGCATTTTCTTCGATTATCTTTCAGACCATCGTCGGCAATCGTATTTTAACCCCATCCATCATGGGCTATGAAGCCGTCTATTTGTTATGGCAGGTCATGTTGCTGTTTTTTCTTGGCACTTCTGGATTGTCATGGCTGGGTTTAAATGGAAATTTCTTTGTTTCAATCTTGCTGATGCTGTTTTATTCGTGGGCAATGCACCGTTGGTTGCTGACCCGAGTGCGCAATGATGTCTTTCAACTGCTGTTATTTGGCTTAGTACTCACTATGGTGATTAGTACCGTCACTCAGTTTATCCAGCTCAAAATAAGCCCCGGTGAGTTTTCAGTATTTCAAGGACTCAGCTATGCCTCATTTAATCGTTCTCAACCTGAAACATTAATTTATGCAGTGGTGACGGTTGTTATGGTTCTTGGGTTACTGAGAAAAAAATATGCTGTTTTGGATGTGATGGTGCTCGGTCGTGAACAGGCAATTTCATTGGGGATTGATCATCATCAATACGTCAAATTTTATCTTGCCTTGATTGCGATCTTGGTTGCAATTTCAACCAGCTTGATTGGCCCTACCGCATTTATGGGGGTGTTTATTGCCAATATTGCTTATGCACTCGCAGGAACACATCAACATAAATTTACCTTAGCTATCGGCTGTGTTGTAGCGATTGCCATATTTATTCTCGCTCAGATTTTAGTTGAGCATGTTTTTAATTATAAAACGACAGTCAGTATTTTAGTCAATTTGGTATGTGGTGTGTACTTTCTTGTACTGACAGTTCGTGCCAGAGGTGTTTCATGATTAGGGTGCGTAATATCCATAAATCCTATGGGGGAAAAAGTGTGCTTTCGGATGTCAATATTGAATTTCCTGAAAAGCAGGTGACTTCACTCATTGGTCCAAATGGGGCGGGTAAATCAACATTATTGATGATGCTGGCGAATTTATCCAGCCCTGATCAAGGTCAAATTTTATTTCAGCAGAAAGATATTACCCAGATCCGAACGGCTGAATATGCCAAATATGTTGCAACCTTACGACAGTCTCCAAGCTTTAACTTACGCATGAGCGTAGAAGAACTGGTGTCTTTTGGGCGGTTCCCTTATAGCGGTGGTGCTTTGACCGCAAACGATCATCAGGTGATTGATGAGGCAATTCAATTTCTAAATTTAGAAGCATTACGTAAAGCCTATATCGATGAATTGAGTGGAGGCCAACGGCAGATGGCTTTTCTGGCGATGACCATTGCTCAGCAGACTGAGGTGCTTTTATTGGACGAGCCTTTAAATAACCTTGATATGAAACATGCTGTTCAGATCATGCATGCATTACGTCGTTTATGTGATGAACAGGGGCGTACCGTGATTCTGGTGATTCATGACATCAATTTTGCAGCGAATTATTCTGACCATATTGTTGCATTGAAGAATGGCAAACTGCGTTTTAGTGGTCCAGTCAAACAGGTGATTACTGCGCAACAATTAGATGATTTGTATGAACTTGATTTTGAAATTACCTACAGTGAACAAGGCTGTATGTGCAACTACTTCAACTCAACAGGAGCTTGAATACACATGAAATGGAAAAATAACGACTGGACACTGGCACTGACCCTGATAGCCGCAATCAGCTTATCAGGATGTGACAAAAAACCTGCTGCTGATGCGAACCAAGGCGCTCAAAAGTTAGCAACCCCGATCGTGGTTAAACATGAACTAGGAACCACCAGCATTGCCTATCATCCACAACGTGCTGCGGTATTGGATATGAATGAAGCTGATTTTCTTGATCAACTGAGTATTCCTATTGCGGGTATGCCCAAAGATTATGTACCGCATTTTTTGCAAAAGTATAAAGATGATCAACAGGTTCAAGATCTAGGTGCGATTGTTCAACCCAATATGGAACGGATTTACACACTCAAACCAGACATCATCTTAATGACGCCACTGCAAGCAAATCAGTATCAAGCGTTGAGTAAAATTGCTCCGACTGTGCACTATGACATCAATTTCAATAACAGTCAGCAGCATCACATTGAGGCGATTAAAGCGCATTTGATCACTTTAGGCCAGATCTTTAATCAACAGCAATTGGCAACGCAAAAAGTAGATGCATTGGATGCCAAATTAGCAGAAGTACGCAAAATAACTGCAAATCGTCCTGAAAAAGCTTTGGTGGTCTTACATAACAATGGTGCCTTTAGCAACTTTGGGGTTCAGTCACGTTATGGCTTTGTATTTAATGCATTTGGAGTAAAACCAGCCAGTACAGTGGTAGATACAAGTTTGCATGGTCAACCGATTTCTAGTGAATTTATCAAACAGGCTGATCCCGATATTTTGTATATCGTCGATCGTACAGCCGTCATGGAACATCGTCCGACGATTGATGCTGAGCGGATGAGTAATCCTTTATTACGCCAAACCAAAGCATGGAAAAATGGCAAAGTAGTTTTTGTTGATGCAGATGCTTGGTACATCACTGCGGCAAGCCCAACCTCCATGCATATTTTAATTGATGATGTCATCAAGGGGTATCAGCTATGAATTAGGTCTTTACACGATAAATTTATAGCCAGATAAGCTCTAGCCAAAACACCCATACCGTGAACAAGTAACTACAGCATACTTTTCAATAAAAAAAGTGTGATAGGGAAACTTGTGCTTAAAAAATGAAAGGAAATTTGTATATGAAATATGGTCGACCACTTTTTCAGCACGATTTGAAACCACAGTGCCGAGATTTAAGCCCGCAATTTAAACTGAAAAACTTGATTTCTGCTCAACTGTTGTTAAGTTTCGGATTAACTTTGGTGATTCCGATCTCAACAATTCATGCGCAAACACCTGATCTGCCATCATCAGATCGCGAGGCATTGCAAAATTTACCCACCATCCATGTACAAGCTGTGAATGAAAAAAATAGTGTTTTAGCGGGGCAGATTTCTTCGCAGAATAAATTGGGTTTTTTAGGTGAGAAAGGCTTCTTAGAAACGCCATTTAATAGCATTGGCTATACAGACCAATATATTGAAAATCAACAGGCAAAAGATATTACAGATGTCATTGCTAAAACCGACCCATCGGTATTTACCAATGGTGCCAGTGGCGGCTGGAGTGAAAACTACTATATTCGTGGCTTTGCTTCGAGTACAAGTGATATGTCAATGAACGGCATGTTTGGCATCACACCTTTTTATCGAACCTCTCCCGAAATGTTTGAACGAATCGAGGTACTCAAAGGACCTACAGCATTACTCAATGGGATGCCGCCAGCAGGATCGGTGGGGGGCATGGTCAATTTAGTCAGCAAGCGTGCAGGCGATGATCCATTGCAACGTTTTACCGCGACCTATATGTCTGATTCACAGTTTGGTGGTCATCTCGATATCGGCAGACGTTTCGGTCAAAATAAAGATTTTGGTGTACGTTTAAATACAGTATATCGTGATGGAACAGGGGCTATTAAGGACCAAGATAAAAAAACAGCCTTAGTTTCTTTAGGTCTGGATTGGCGTGGTGAACGTGCACGTATTTCAGCAGACCTCTATACAGCTGAAGATCGAGTAGATGGTGTCAACCGTGGGATTAATTTACTCTCAGGGGTTGCGATTCCTAAACCACCAAAACCAGACACACTATTAAATCCAGACTGGTCTTTTGTTGAAACCAAAGATAAGGGCGCTATGCTTCGTGGCGAATATGACTTGAGTGATCGAGTTATGGCATATGCCGCTTATGGACAAAGTAAAACCGATTATAAATATAATGGTGCCATGTCAGCGACCGTGCTCGACAGTCAAGGCAGGCTCGAAACCAAGATTGGTCAGTTGGCTTTTGATCTTGAAAAGAAATCAGCTGATCTGGGCATAAAAGGAAAATTTGATACAGGATCTATTGGTCACCAATGGGTTGTCAATGCAACGTATTACCAACATGATCAAAATGACTATGGGGTAAGAAACGTGGCTGGGGCTGAATGGATCACCAATCTTTATCATCCAGTTTGGGGAAATCCAGTTCGCTTTAATGCGCCACATATTTCTAAAACAGCATCTCGTTTGAACAGTTATGGGATTGCGGACACCTTATCTTTTGCTCAAGATCAAGTCCAATTGACCTTGGGTGTACGACAACAGAATGTGCTGAGTGAAGCTTTTAATATTGTTACAGGCAGTCGAACATCACGTTATGATGAAAGTGCCACCACACCTGGGGCTGCGATATTGTTTAAAGCCACAGAACATATTTCCTTATATGCAAACTATATTGAAGGCTTAAGCCAAGGCTCAACTGCACCGTATACTGCAGCAAATGCGGGTGAAGTTTTTGCACCTTTTAAAACAAAACAAAAAGAGCTTGGGGTTAAAGTAGACTTGGGTAAATTCTCAAATACTTTGAGTCTGTTTGAAATTGAAAAACCAAGTAGCTATACCGATCCCATCAGCAATGTTTTTACTGCTGATGGCGAGCAGCGCAATAGAGGAATTGAATGGAGCTTCTTTGGAGCACCTATTGCGAATCTTCGTGTAATCGGTGGTGTTGCCTATATTGATCCTGAATTAACCAAAACTGCAGGTGGTAAAAACCAAGGCAATACTGCGACTGGGGTTGCCAAGCAACAGGCGAAATTAGGCATGGAGTGGGATATTTCGATGTTGCAGGGTTTAACCTTGACTGGAAATGCCACAGCAGTTTCAAAGCAATATATCAATCAGGAAAATACATTACATGCTTCTGGACGGACACTGTTTGATGTTGGGGCGAGATACAAGACCAATGTTTCAAGTTTTCCACTGAACTTAGCAGCGAGTATCAATAACGTGACCAATAAGGCCTATTGGGGCATGCCACAATTGTCCAGTTTAGCCTTGGGCGCACCTCGAACTTATATGCTGTCGGCTTCTATCGATTTTTAATTTAAGCGATACAGCACTATATTTTTATATGGTGCTGTATGTTGATTCAATGAAGGGCTTTAAATCATTTAAATCTGTTCAATCAAAAATAAAGCGGATGGGGTTTTTGTCTCAGGGCAGGCTTGCTTAAAGTGCTGTTGATAAAACAACACTAAATCTAAAACAAGTGATGAAATCTAAACATTTATTAAAATTGGATTTTACATAAAACATTGAAAATTATAAAAATAAATATTGGCATAAAAGCTGCTCAATACAAGTGATATGAAATTGGAAGTATCTTAAGGAATACCTATGTCACTTGTCGTCGATAAAAAAGAAAATTCTAAAGAATTTGTAAAAAGTACTTTATCTGAAATTTGGGTCACACGATGTCCAGTACCCACTGCAACAGGAATCTCATTAAAACGCGGCACCTTGGTCGAAAAATTTGAGCGACATGGTATTGATGTTGCGGTATTGCAAGATGCACGTAAAGGCTTGTCTGTGCATCATTTTGATCATCAGCTTCCGGCTTTATTCCGTGAGGGTGGCAATGTACCTGCTTTGGCTGCACGTTCAGAAGGTGCCCCAAGTCGTCTGATTGGATTAACTTGGATTGATGAATGGCAAGTGATTATTGTTCGACCTGATTCAGCAATTCGTCAACCTGAAGACTTAAAAAATGCCAAAGTGGCTTTACCTGAATATGCCGATAAACGTGCAGGCAGTATTTTTAGAGCCATGTCATTACAAGGTATTCGAGGGGCTTTACAACTTGCAAATTTAAGTTTTCGTGATGTTGATTTTATTGAAGTTCCTGAGCGAGCTGAATCGAAACAAGATCGTGATGCCAGTGCCTATTGGTCAGGCCTTGATGCCTTGATTACAGGTGAGGTGGATGCCGTGTATGTCAAAGGGGCATCGGCTGTTGAGGCTGCCACCAAACGTGGTTTAAAAGTCGGTATCGATTTAGATCAATTTGCAGATGTGACTTCACGTGTGAACAACGGGACACCTCGTCCTATCACGGTACATGAAGATTTATTGGAACATCACTTTGATGTCGTCGTGGATTTTCTGGAAGAGCTTTTTGATACAGCAGACTGGGCAGAAGATCATTTAGATGAAGTGCTGGTTATTCTACAAGATGAAACCATTGCGGGTGCTGAAAGTGTGGCTACAGCGTATCGTAATAATTTTCATAAATCTTTACACCCTTCATTAAGTGAAGAACGCCTTGAGCTTTTAAAACAACAAAAAGATTTTCTTTGGTTACATGGCTTCCTTGAAAAAGACGTCGACCTTAATACATGGGTCGATCATCGCCCATTACTCGAAGTTTTAAAGCGTCGCCAAAATAAACAACGTTAAAACAGGATATTTATCATGACTACACTGATTCAATCGCCACTTTCACCTGAACTCAATGATTTTATTGAACGTAACCGTGAAAAAGCTGAATTTGCATTTGAGGTGTTCCGTGAGACGGGCACAATCACTGCCAATGGCACAGTCAATTTTGTTGAACGCGCCCCTGAGAATACCTTGGTGACCTTTAACTATGCAGGTCCTTGGTCACGAGATAAAAAAAGCAAAGTACTGGTAGAGAAACTTGATGGTGAAGTTTTATTGGGGCGAAAAGGTGCTGGTGGCCGTTATAACAAACTGTTTCGTGAACATGCAGATGTCACCACAATCTCTCATGTACATGCACCGAATTTAGGTGCTTGGGCCCAAACACACCGAACCCTACCGATTCGATATGTGCCTGTTCAGCGTTTTCATTTATTTAATGAATTACCGATTTATATCGATCGCCGTCAGGCAGAAGTCGATTTCATTTTAGATCAACTCAAGATTGATATTGAGCATCGGGCTATTTTGGAAGCCAATGGCGGTGCCACAGTTTGGGGGCGTCAAGGTCTACAGGAAACTGCTGAATTTATTTTATTGCTTGAAGAAGGTGCTCAAATTCAACTGTTAGCAGAACTGGTTGGAGGAAGTCGTGCATATGGGCAAGGGGTGTTACAGCAACAGTGGAAAATGAGCGGATTGACTGAAAAAGCAAAATCACTGGGATTACTTCCACTCCATTAGAAACATGATTTAAAAACAAATATAGAGAATATTATGGCTGTAAAACTTTTATGGTATCTCACCTCGCCTGATGGTCCCTATCCTTGGTTGGAGTCGGGACGCTGGGATACCGATTATGAACATTTGCAACAAATTGCAATTACCGCAGATCGTCTGGGGTTTCACGGTTCGCTCATGGGTACAAGTGAGTATGAAACACTGGCGGTTGCTGCGAGTTTAATTCCTTTTACTGAACGCCTGAAGTTTTTGGTTGCGCAGCATCCAGGTGAAGTTCAACCCGCAGTTTTAGCCAAATATGCACAAACTTTTGATGCATTTTCTCAGGGACGTTTGTTGTTTAATGTGGTCAATGGCAATGATCAGGGACTTGCCGCATTGGGTATTCATTATTCACATGATGAACGCTATGACTTTAGTAAAGAATATTGGAGCACATTTCAACAGAATTATTTAGGCGATAAATCTGGTTTTCAGGGTGAGTTTATTCAAGTGGCTCCACGCCAAGAGGGTGCTTCACCGATGTCAAAATGGCATGGGGCAACCCAAAAACAAGGCGTACCACTGTGGGGCGCTGGCACATCAGCGAAAGGGGTACAACATTCAGTGGAATTGCTGGATGTGTATTTAAGCTTTGCCAACACACCGCCGCTACTGGGAGAAAAATTCAGTAAAGTTGCAAAAGAAGCCGCTAAAGTTGGGCGAACTTTGCAGTATGGAACTCGCTTACAAATTATCGTTCGTGAAACCGAAGAAGAAGCGTGGCAATACGCGCAGTCTCTACTCGATAAAATTGATGTGAATTATGCGATTGAAGCAGTAAAACGTCAGCTTCCACCCAATGAAACTTTTGAAAGCTATCAAAGTAATAACCCGATTGTTCAAAAAAATTTAGAACGCTTACGTCAGGGGATATTACCTCAAGCTAAAGATTTTGAAATTTATCCAAATATTTGGACAGGGCCATCACTGTTTGGCTTTGATATCTTAAATCCCGCTGCGGGGACCGCATTGGTCGGAAGCGCTGAAAATATTGCTCAACGTATCCAAGAATATGAAAGCTACGGTACATCTGCATTTATTTTGTCGGGTTTTCCTTTAATCACTGAAGTTTACCGTGTTGCAGACTTGTTGTTTCCTTTACTTGAGCTCGATCATGGTTTTGAGTTACCGAAGTTAAAAAAACGCTCCTCTGTAGATTCTCTGTTGAATCAAGAAACTGTGGTTTAAAAGGAGAATCCTATGAGTAAAATTACGCGTAGAGCATTAATTAAAAATACTGGTTTAGGTCTAGGTACGATTGCAGCAGCAAGCTTGATCGGGTGTTCTCGTTCCGATTCCTCAGCAGCAAATGAAGCTGCTGCACATACAAGCCAGCATGCCACACCGCAAAAAGGTGGAGTGATCAAAATTGGGGTGATTAATGGTAATCAAGCTGGAAATTTAGATGCCCATAAGCCGATTGGAATGTCGAGTGCCTTTAGAGGTTGGCCGTTATATGCCAAATTATGGGAGTGGGGGCGAGATATTCAACCTAAATTGGCGCTTGCTGAATTTGCAGAACCTAATGAGGATGGGACTAAATGGACGATTCGGTTAAAGAAAGGGCTTGAATTTCATCATGGTAAAACCATTACAGCCGATGATGTCATTTTCTCTTTACGTCGTTTGACCGATCCTAAACTGGCGTCTCCCTTTGCGGCTTATTTGTATTCACTACAGCGCGATGCGATTAAAAAGCGTGATGATTACACCGTTGAAATTCCATTTGCTCAAGGCAAAGGCTTAGTAGCCTTACCTGAAGCATGGATGAGTTGGGGTGGTATTGTTCCAACAGATTATGACCCAATCAAGAATGTCGTCGGGGCAGGCCCGTTTAAACTGGAAAGTTTTACCCCAGGTCAACGTTCCCGTTTCGTACGTTTTGAAAATTATTGGAAAGACAATCAGCCTTATGCAGATGCCATTGAAATTATAGATTTTAAAGACCAAACCGGGCGTCTTGCTGCTTTGCAATCAGGGCAAATTGATATTGCATCGGGTATTAGTGCCGAGCATTTATCTTTGATTCAAGCCAATAAACGGCTGAGTGTTGTTTCATCTGAAACAGATGCTTGGCAATCCTTTGACATGAATACCACTAAAGCACCGTTTAATGATCCTCGTGTCAGACAAGCATTTCGTTTGATTGCCAATCGGGATGATTTAGTGAAACGGGCATTGGCGGGACAAGGGCGAATTGCCAACGATCTGTATTCATTTAGTGATCCTGTTTATAACCATGAAATTCCACAACGTAAGCAAGATTTAGCCAAAGCTAAAACACTATTAAAAGCCGCTGGTTTTGATCAAAACTTAAAAGTTGATTTATATACGGGACCTGATAGCAATGCCGCCTTGGTGTTTGCGCAACATGCAGCGCAAGCTGGTGTGATTGTAAACGTTAAACGAGTTGAAGCTGCAACATTTGCAGATGCAGTCAAACAAGATTGGGCATTGAGTACAGGTTCAAATGTTTCTCGTCCATTTTTATTGACGGTATTGCAGATTGATGGACCCGGTGCAGCCAATAACAAAACCCGTTTTAATCAAGCCCGTTTTACTGAGCTGGTGCATCACGCATTGCAACAGCCTGATCTGGAAAAACGCAAAGTTCTGGTGCATGAGGCACAGCAAATTCAGCATGAACAAGGTGGCTTACTGATTTGGGGTTTTAACAATGTTTTAGATGCACATTCTCATCAGATTGGTGGTGTAACACCTGATCGAACCGGTTTTGCAGCATGGCGAACTGATGAGTTTTGGCGTAAAGGGGAGTGATGATGACGACTCAAGCCAGCAAAATTGAAAGCTCGATTCAACATCCAGCTATCGCCAAGTCGTTTGAATTTCCTGCATGGTTACCTTGGTTTTTGACCCGTATCGTGTCAGGAATTTTAGTGATTTTTGTGATTAGTTTAATTGTATTTGTCGCGACTCAAGCGCTTCCATCTGACCCTGCGCGGGTCATTTTAGGGCCAGAAGCACCAGAAGCTACGGTTCAAATACTGCGTGAACAATTGGGGCTGACTCAACCGATATTGGTGCAATACTGGAATTGGCTGACTCAATTATTACAAGGTAATTTTGGACGCTCAATTGATTCCAATGTACCTGTGTTACAGATTATTCAAAACTATTTTGGTAATACGCTTGCTTTGAGTAGCTTGGTGGTGGCAATCACTGTACCGATTTCAGTTTTACTTGGGGTTTGGTTATCGCTACGTCGTGATAGCAAACTAGACCGAATCATTGTATCTAGCTCGATTATTTTTAAAGCAGTGCCCGGATTTGTCATTGCCATTTGGCTGATGATGTTGTTTTCAACTTCGATCTTGCATGTATTACCCGCTGCATCATTGCTGATTCCTGGGCAGTCTCCGTTTAGCCAGTTAGAGTTTTTAATTTTACCCATTTTAACGTTAGCTTTATCGCTTATTCCTTATCTCATGCGTCTTGTGCGAGGCTCAATGATCGATGCCTTAGAGTCTGATTATGTCACTTCAGCACGATTACGCGGTATTCCAGAGCATCGCATTATCTGGAAGCATGTTTTACCTAATGCTTTAGTGCCTGTGGTGCAAGGCACGGCATTGACCATACGGGTTTTACTCAGTGGGGCTTTAATTATCGAGGTTGTATTTAGTTATCCCGGAATTGGCAATGCATTGAATGCAGCAATTGAAATGCGGGATATTCCTACCATTCAAGCGATTGTGTTATTGCTGACCATCTGTGTGGTGGTGGTCAATTTAATTGCAGACTTAATGACCACTTTACTCACACCGAAAATACGCACTGCAAAAAAACATAAAGCCCGCTCACCTGGTTTACGTCAGGCATTACGTTTATGGAAATCTGGCCGACCGATTACGGTAAAGCCTGTCGATCGCCGTAATGCCTTGAAGAATATCAATTCAGGAGAGGGGAAATGAGTACACTTCATTGGTATCAACGTAAGTTTTTTAAAGCCTTGATTTCTGAGCGACAAGTCCGTTTTGGCTTTGTGGTGACAAGCTTAGTTTTGATATTTGCGCTTATTGGCCCAGTGCTGGTTCCTTTTGAACCAACTGCCTTAGTGGGCATGACCTATGGTGCGCCTGAAGCACAGGCTTTTCTTGGCTATGACTATATTGGGCATGATGTTTGGTCTCGTGTATTAGCGGGCGGTGCTTCAATTATTTGGATGACCCTCGCTGCCAGTCTGGTGGCTTTAATGATTGGTTCCAGTTTAGGCATATTGGCTGCTTTTGCACGAGATAAAGTTGACCAGTTTGTGACTTGGCTTACCGATGTTTTTATGGCATTTCCTGATCTGATTTTAGTGCTATTAATCGTTTCGATGTTAGGGCGTGAGCCATGGCTGATTGTGCTCACTGTTTCGATTGCTTTTATTCCTGGGGTAGTACGTCTTGCACGAAGTGTTGCGCTAAATTTGGTTGAGCAAGAGTATGTAGAGGCCGCAAAAATTTTAGGTTATTCGAAAAGCTATATTTTATTCCGTGAAATCCTACCCAATATGCTGACACCCTTATTAATTCATCTTGGGGTAATGTTGACGTGGGCTGTTGGCATGTTATCTGGTCTGGCTTTTCTTGGTTATGGTATCGCACCTCCTGCAGCCGATTGGGGCCTGATGATTAATGAAAATCGTGCTGGGTTATTGGTTCAACCGTGGGCAGTATTTGCACCAGTGATTTTAATTGCTTTGTTTGCGCTGGGAACCAATGTGTTGGCTGAAGGTGTAGGGCGTGCCGCAGCGCGGATTGAGGAAAAGTAACCATGACAGAGATTTTAAAGAATACGGTACTACAGGTAAAAGACTTAACGGTGGCGTTGGTCAACACAGGCAATCATGTGGTTTCGAATATTTCTTTTCATTTAAACGAGGGCGAAGTCCTTGGATTGGTGGGAGAAAGTGGTTCAGGTAAAACCACATTGTCGAGTGCGTTATTGGGCTATGCACGACATGGTGCCAAAATTATTCAAGGCACAATTGCGCTGGGTGGACAAGATATCCTCAGTCTTGACGATCACGCCTTGCGTCAAATTCGAGGTTATAAAATCAGTCACGTTGCTCAAGATCCGGGAACGGCACTAAATCCAGCATTAACAATTGGACAGCATCTACTTGAGTTATTAGAAGTCCATCAATCACGCTTATCCAGTAGTGAAAGAAATCATAAAGTTGCTAAAATTTTAGATGAAGTGGGATTGCCTCAGGATGATGTGTTTTTAAAACGCTATCCTCATCAGCTTTCCGGCGGGCAACAACAACGGATTTTATTAGCATTGGCATTTTTGTTACATCCTCGCTTAATTGTCTTGGATGAACCGACAACAGCATTGGATGTTACGACCCAAACTTTAGTGCTGAATATTATTCGTAAATTATGTCGCGAATATAATGTCGCAGCAATTTATGTATCACATGATTTGACTGTGGTGAAAGATATTGCAGATCGCGTAATCGTCCTGTATTCAGGCCAGATTGCAGAAGATGCTACATTAAGCCAGTTATTTGAAACGCCAAAACATCCTTATACCCAAGGTTTACTCAATGCCATCCCCGATGTGTCGATTCGTAAATATTTATCCCCCATCGAAGGACATGCACCCTCACCGAATGACCGTCCAACAGGATGTGCCTTTGCCGCAAGATGTACTTTCGCTAGCGAATTATGTCATCAACAGCAACCGAAATTAACCCTGTTATCTCAAGCATTTGATCCACATTTTGTTGCTTGTCATCATTGGAATGCAGTGGGCGTGATCAATTTTCAAGAGCTTGATCCGCATCTGATTGAATTAAAAACAGATCAACAGGCACTGCTTAAAGTAGAACATATCAATGCTTGGTATGGCCAGCAACAAGCACTTTTCGATGTTTCTTTTCAAATACAGCGTGGAGAATGTTTGGCCTTAGTTGGGGAGTCTGGTTCAGGTAAAACCACACTATCTAGAGTGATTGCAGGACTGAATGAAAATGCAGAAGGTCAGGTGATTTTAGCAGATGAAGTATTGTCCTTGCAGGGACAAAAACGTCAGTTAACACAACGACATAAACTGCAATATATCTTTCAAAATCCATATAAAGCCTTGAATCCAGCACATACCATAGGACAGACACTCACTAAAGTGGTTCAGCACTTTTTTGCTACATCTCAGCAAGAAACTCAACAAAAGGTCGTTCAGGTACTTCAACAAGTATCGCTTCCTCCACAGGTTCAAGAACTCTACCCAAGAGATTTATCTGGCGGAGAACGGCAACGTGTAGCGATTGCACGAGCGCTGTTATGTCAGCCTGATGTTTTGATTTGCGACGAAATTACTTCTGCTTTAGATGTGTCAGTACAAGCATCTATTTTAAAACTGTTGCAACAACTGCAAAAGCAAGGCGTAACTTTACTTTTTGTGACCCATAACTTTGGGGTAGTTAGAGCAATTGCTGATCGAGTTGCCGTTTTAAAAAATGGCCATCTGGTGGAATACGGTGAAACCGATCAAGTACTGAGTCATCCGCAACATGCGTATACCAAAACTTTGCTCACACATGCACCCAGCTTATTTAAGACTACAGCACAGCGTATCTGTGCATAAAAAACAAGAGATTTTCCGGAGTTAAAATGAACGATATTCAGCAACACAATTTTTTAGAATTGGGCAGTATAAGACATATTCAAAGTGAACAAGAAGCATTGGATATTGCCAAGGCAGTAGCAAAACAACTGACTGAATTTGCTCAAGATCCTCAATATAACAAAAGTGTTCCTTATGAACAGGCCCGCTTAATTTCAGAAGCAGGTCTGACAGCGATTATTGTTCCTCAACAATTTGGTGGTTTAGGCGCGAGTATTACCACATTGGTCAATGTGGTAAAGATCATTTCATCTGCAGATGGTGGTGTGGGGCAACTTCTACAAATTCATTTCACCATGTTTCGAGGAATTTTAACGGGTTATGAGGATGATATTCGCGATCAATTATTGCGTGATGTATTGAGTGGTAAACGTTTAGGCAATGCACTCGCAGAAGTGGGCGGAAAAGATAAATTTCAGCATAAGACCCGTGTAGAAAGAAATTCACAAGGGCAGTTAATCTTAAATGGCAGTAAATTTTATTCCACAGGCTCTTTATTGGCCGAGTGGATCTCTTTATTTGCAGGAAGTGATGATGGACCTGTTTCGATCTTGATTCATCGTGATACGCATGGGGTAGAACTGCTCGATGATTGGGATGCAATGGGGCAAAACAATAGTGTCAGTGGCACAGTCAATTTTAAAGATGTTGTTGTCGATGAACGCTATGTTGCCAAGCGCAATACTGGTGGTTTAGGGACAGTGCTACGCACAGGTTTAACTTGGCCTCAGATTTTGCATGCAGCTATGGATACAGGTATTGCTAAAGGTGCACTTGAAGGGGGGATTGATTATTTGCAACAGAATGCTCGCCCTTGGGTGGAAAGTGGTGTCGACTCCCCGACACAGGAACCGCATATCATTAAGCAAATTGGTGAGTTTGCAGTTTTGGTCCGTTCAGCAGAAGCACTTTTAGATCGCTCAGCAGCGATTTTTGAGCAGCATTTAACCAATCTGGAAGACGAAGCCTTACAAACTGAATTGATTTTATCTGTGGCTGCCACACGGAGTCAGTCAGACCATGCATCTTTGAAAATTTCCAGTGAAATCTTTGGCTTACTTGGAGCAAGCTCTACTTTGTCAAAATGGAATTTAGATCGTTTCTGGCGTAATGCTCGTACACATACCACACATGATCCGATTCGTTGGCGTTTATATCATGTTGGAAATTATTATTTAAATAATATTCCACCTGGTGAATATAACTCTGTGCTTTTAAAGAAACAGGCTGAAAATGTGACCAAATTTAAGTCATAATTTGAGTTCGACCAAAATATGCGACTCGGAAACCTCATCCACAACTGTTTGAGACAGTACTTAATCGCATATTTTTTTCGGTGAGAAGCAGCGCTTTATGCGTTGAGAATAGTCAGAAGCTTTTGTATAGGCGATGCCTTAAATTTGAAAGCTGAAAAATAAAAGGTTGTCATCACGACAACCTTTTATTTTTTCGTATTGTTAAGCCACTTGTGCATGAATAGCAATGTCTTGTGCTAGCCATTCACGAACATTGATTTGAGCTGGAATAAACTTCCAGCGATAGAGAAAGTCACTGAGGTCTTGTAAGGCAATAATCGATGTTTCATCAAAATTGGTATTCAGCTTGAGATGTGCATCTGCACCATAAGCTGCATGGACCCATTGTTCACTGCTATTACATTCTTTAGCCAGATAGCGGTGAGTTTCATCTGCATGCACATGCGCCCATTGTTCAGCTTGTAAAACCGCATCGACAATGGATTGAGCTTGTCGTGGATATTGCGATAGAAAATCTTCATCCACAGTTAGTGTTCGAGGGGTACCATTATTTGAACGTAGGATAGGGTCGGGATGTGAACCAATATCAATAATGGTATGCAGGGCAAAATCATGGGCAATTTGTGCTGCATGTGCGCCTTTTAAAAAGATGGCATCGACATCCCCTTTGATTAAAGCCACAATCTCTGCACTTGCGCTCAGTTTATTACGATTGCTAAAGAAACTCGCATCATTTTCTTCGGTATGATTTTGCTGTTGCGCCACTAATATATCAGCACGCAGACAATCCACCAGTTCCAGATCACTGACCTTAAGATTTACTGTTTTTAATGCATTTTCTAAACCGCGAATGGCTTGAGCACGAGAGAAATCGATGATGGCATCTTGATTCAGTGGGAGTCCAAAGCGTTTACCTTTTAGATCCTCAACCGTCTTAATTTGGGAATCATATCGAGTCAGCAGTAATTGAACTTCATCTGCCCAAGATAAACCGATGACTTTGGTTTTTTGTCCAGAAGCATATGCCCAAATTGCAGGAATACTGCCACCATGCCGAACTGAATTGGCAAGGGTATGGTTAAAATGTGAGTTACGAACCTCTTTTGAGTTCGATTCACGAATTGATTTAATTTCAATTTGTTGCTCAATAAATTTTTCTTTTAGCCAGCCTTTTTGAATCGAGATTCCGAGCCCTGTAGGAACTGGACAGCGTGTATACCAAAGTGTATTTAATGGTTGCGTTTGAAGTGTTGTCATTGTGACATCCTGTTGTGATTTGAATGTTTTAAAGCAATATTGATGCCATCATTTAACTTGTTGATATTTAAAATATATTTTTAATATCTATTTTTATGATGTTGATATATCAAATATTGTTGCAATAACAACAGAGAATAAGTGCGGATGTTTTAAATCAAACATCTCATCAAACATGTTTTTTTAAAAAATAATATAAAACAGTGGATTAAAATATTTATGCCTTTGAAAAATTTGGCATAGATATCGCAGTGAGCTATAGATCTTTAGTTGTTGTTTTATTTTTATGTTTAAAAATTATCCACTGCTGCGAAGTTTGGCCTTATATCGTTTTATGCCATTTCGCTTTGTATTGACGGCAACATTATTTGTCCTTGCCAATTTTGGCTTAGCACTACAGCAATATTCAATCGGACATGCGATTGATACGCTAAAACACAGCCAACCTGAAAGTTTATTTCAACATGCTTTTACAGATCCGTTAAATCCGTGGTTTTGGTTTATTCTACTGACGAGTATCGCTTTACTTCGTGCCATTATTCAATATTTAGCGGGTTTAAGTGCCTTGACGATTGGACAGCAATTGTTAAGTATTTTAAGAGAAAGAATCTTTAGCCAGGTCCAGCATTTAGATGTTTCATGGCACTGGAAACACGGATTAGGTGAAGTTTTATCAAGAACCACCCGAGATTCAGATAAATTAAAAGAAGCTTTAATTAATTTTTGGCGACAAGTGTTTGAATCCAGTCTAGTGGTCGCCGCAACAGTCGGATTGTTGTGTTGGTATCATCCTTGGTTGGGGATCGTCCCGCTTATTTTTATTTTTCTAGGCCTAGCTGTGCTGTTTAAACTGACCAATCAGTTGGTGGTGCTGGATCATCAAGTTGCCTATGCCTATGAAAAAGTCAGTGATACTTTGGCTGAAAGCGTCAATGGCATTCGAGTGGTCAAAGCCTTTCAACTTGAGGAAAAGCTTTTACAACGTTTTAATGCTGCGGTTGATAGCTTTATTCGTCATTCCATTCAAACCATTCGCACCAGTGCACAACGCTTACCGATTCCTCAAATGATTATTGCCTGTTCCTACTTATGGGTGATTGGGTTTGGTGGCTACTTAATTGGACAAAATCAATTACAGATTGGGCAATTTGTGGCTGCTGTACTTATGGCAAATTTATTGGTGTTTCGTATTGAAAGTATTGGACAGGTCTTACATATTTTTGCAGATGCACGTTCATCGGCAACTCGAATATGGCAAATGCTAGATGAGAAATCGGCAATTGTAGATGCTGCACATGCTTTGCCACTACAAGGGGATGCTGATGGGGATGAAGGTTTAAATATTCGACTGGAAAATGTCAGTTTTCAGGATCGAAGCACAGAAAAGTATATTTTAAAACAGTGTAATGTTGAATTCCGAGCAGGTGAAATCGTCACCATTGTGGGGAAAACTGGAGCGGGTAAAACCACACTGATGAACTTGCTCAATCGTTTTATCGATCCAACCGCAGGGCAGGTCTGGATTGGTTCAGATCAACGCGGTTGGCTCAATCTTAAAGATCTTAGTTTGGTTAACTTACGTCATATGGTTCAGATTATTCCGCAAGATAATTTCTTTTTCTCAGGAACCTTGGCGGATAACTTAAAAATAGCCAAACAGGATGCGACTGAACAGGAGATGCGAGATGCGTTGCATTTGGCTTCAGCATCTGAACTATTACAGCGACTCGATGCTGGTCTGGAGACACGAATAGGGGACAAGGGAGTCACCTTATCTGGAGGGCAAAAACAACGGATTGCACTGGCACGGTCAATTTTAAAAAACTCGCCAATCTTGGCGCTTGATGATTCAACCAGTGCTTTAGATTCCACTACAGAAAAACAGGTGTTACAGCGTTTATCAGGCTTGGCTGACAATAAAAATCAGCTCAAAAGAACCATCCTGATCAATTCAAATAAACAGACCACGATTTCTTTATCAGATCGCATTATCGTATTAGATCAGGGACAAATTCTTGCTCAAGGGAGCCACACAGAATTGCTCCAGCATTGCGTATTTTATCGGGAGTTGATGGGATTTCAGAAAGCGCAACAGGAGATTCAAGCATGAATACCACGGTTAAAAATTTCCGACCGCTGACGAAAATCTCTGATCTGCAGATCGAAGAAAACTTAGCAAAAACCGCGCTACATCGCGGAATGTTAAAAAAACTCATTCCTTTGCTTTATCCGATTCGTTATTTAATTCTAGCCATGATCTCAGTAGAGATCTTACAAGTGCTGAGCATCTTTGTACGTCCATGGGCAGTCAAGTACATTTTAGATTCTGGATTTCAGCAAGTGGCTGGGAAACTGGTGTTGTATCAGCCAGTACTTTTTATAGCAATTGCTATTCTGGCATTCAGCTGGGTGTGTCGTTTTGGATTAGCGGGTATATCAAAATACTTGTCTGGAAAAGCGGCTTTAAGTGTCATTAATGATCTAAGACGTTCATTATTTCAACATATTCAAGCTTTAAATATTGGTTATTTTGATCGAACTAAAGCCGGCCGAATTATTTCACGAGCGGATCGTGATGTCGATACTTTAGAACCAGTATTGATACAAGGACCACCTGAACTACTTTCTGCGATTTTACGTTGCGGATTAGCATCTGTGCTTTTGTGGCATATCTATCCCCCATTTTTCTGGTGTTTATTTGCAACTTTGCCGATTTTATTGACAATGACTGCAATATTTAAAAAGTCATCACAACGGCATTGGGGACGGGTTGCCGAAGAACGCAGTCGATTTACTGCACATTTGGTTGAAACGGTAAATGGCGCCAAAATTATTCAGCAATTAAATTATAGTGAAACCAATCAACAGCGTTATCAGCAGCTCTTAAAAGATTTTAATGATTCTATTATTTATGGAAGTAAGCGGACCAGCTGGTTTGCCCCATTTACTGGATTGCTTTCGACAGTGGCAACCGCGGTTTTTATTGTGATTGGAAGTTATGCTTATAGTGAAGGTGTCATCAGTATTGGACAGTTTGCCGAAAGTATTTTTTACGTGTTTTTATTCTTGGCACCTTTACAGGAATTGACCGATTTATTTGAGCGTTATGCCAATGGTGCAGCGTGTGCACAACGGATATTTCTACTTTTAGATACCCAATCTAGCATTCAAGATGCACCACATGCGTTGAAATTAGGGCAACTTAACGGGCATATTCGTTTTCAGTCTGTACATTTTGCTTATACCACCAAAGCTGTTTTACAAAATTTTGATTTAGAGATCGACGCTGGAACGGTGGTTGCGATCGTAGGGCCTACAGGTCATGGTAAAAGCACGATCGTTCAGTTACTGACACGGTTTTATGAGCCTCAGCAGGGTGGGATTTTCTTAGACCGTTATCCGATACAGGATATCCATCTGGACAGTTTAAGACAAAATGTCAGTATTGTTTTACAGGACAATGTCTTGTTTAGCGGCACAATTTTAGACAATTTACGTTTAATTCAACCCGAAGCTACAGATCAACAACTGATTCAGGCGATTGAAGAACTTGGTGCAGATGATATTCTAGGACAGCTTCCTCATGGTTATTTTACTGAAGTTGGAACACTCGGAAAAAATTTAAGTCATGGGCAACGCCAACTTGTTTGTCTCGCACGTGCATATTTGGCTGATCCTAAAATTTTAATTTTAGATGAAGCGACCTCTGCGATTGATATTTATACGGAACAGAAAATCCAATATGCCCTTCGACGCTTATGTAAAAATAGAACCTGTATTGTGATCGCACATCGCTTAAGTACCATTCAAGAAGCAGACAAAATTGTGGTGATTGAGAATGGGGCTGTAGTGGAACAAGGTGCTCATGAACAACTGATTCAACAGCAACAATCTTACTATCAGTTGTATCAATCTTATTTACACAATCAACTTGTATAAGCTTATGCGCCACTAGCAAATCTGTGGTTTTATAAACATTTTTTCGAATCATTGTTTAAATATAAACAATGATTTTTTTATTTTTAATGACAAGTTTTTGATATTCAATAATAAAAATTTTGGCATTGGCTTTGCTATATCGGTGCAGATCGTTAAGGAAGCTTATATGCGTACATATTTTTCTCAATTCATTCTTCATTCTTCTGTTTTTGCGTTCAGTACACTTACCGCCTCAATCACTTTGGCAAATGAACAAAGGCCTGTATCAGAAAAAGAGGATGTCGTGACATTGCAATCAGTTGTTGTAACGGGTTCTCGGCGAGCTATCAATAGTGCTTTAGAGGCTCCTGCTCCAGTAGACATTGTGACAGCCAAAGAACTACAAGAAACAGGGGCAGGTGATCTTGCAGCTGCATTAACACGCTTATCGCCGTCAGTGAGTTTACCAACATCACCTGCGGGTGGTTTCGGTGCATCGGTGCCGCCGAGTATTGCATTGCGAGGTTTATCTGCAGATCAAACCTTAATTTTGATCAATGGTAAACGTCGCCATACAGCGGCTTACTTCACTCGACAAGCGTATGCTGGGGGGAGAGGTGCTGCGGTAACAGATTTAAGCCTAATCCCGATTAGTGCCATTGAACGTATAGAGATTTTACGAGATGGTGCCGCAGCTCAATATGGTTCTGACGCGATCGCGGGCGTGGTTAACATTATATTGAAATCACGTGATCATGGTGGTGGCGTGAGTTATCAAACTGGAGGCTATACACAAGGGGATGGTGAACAGCATAAAATCAATCTTTGGAAAGGCTTTGAATTACCCGATGATGGTGCTTTAACTGTTGCCGTAGATTTAGGAAAGCGTGAAGCTGCAAGTAATACTGCACCAGATACGCGAACATTTTATGATGGTTCAACCCAAGCCCAATATACCGAGCAGAACACACCATTTAGAACTTGGAAATTTGGTTCTCCTGAACAAAAAGACCAAATCAATATCACTGCGAATTTAGATTTACCTTTAACTGATGAAATTGCCTTGTATGGTTTTAGTAGTTATGGGCATCGTAAGACCATCGGGGAAAATTTTTATGAACCTCCAACCACCAAAACAGTACTGAATCAATCCAGTTATTTTAAGCAACGTTATCCTGATGGACGCTCACCTTTGAGTTTAGTCAGTGTGGATGATTTTGCGACCACGTTTGGGGTTAAACAAGGCAACCAGACTTCAGGAAAATATGACCTGTATGCCACTTATGGACAAAACAAAGTCAGCACTGAACAAGGCAATGGTATTAACCCAAGTTATGGTGCAGATTCACCCTCTCATTATGATTTAGGGGAAAACATTTTTGCCCAACTCAATACAGGACTGGACTATAGTCGTGATTTTGCAATTGATGGTTTAGCCAGTCCATTGACTGTTTCGACGGGAGCGCTATACCGTTGGGAACAATATAAACAAAATGCAGGCGACCCCATTGCCTATACCCGTGGACCCTATTTTAATCCAAGTACGGCTTTAGGTACGGGTATCCCAGGTATATACGCGGGTATTACAGATCAAGACCAACGCAAAATTAGTCGAGATGTGTACGGCATTTATTTGGATCTCGAAGCCGATATTGTAAAAGATTTAAATGTTGGTGCTGCCATTCGAACAGAAAAATATTCAGACTTTGGCTCGACAACCAACGGCAAACTCTTTGCCAAATATGATATCTCTCCGCAGTTGACCCTTCGTGGATCTGTCAATACAGGTTATCGCGCACCGTCATTAGCCCAGCAAGGATACTCCGCTTATAGTGTACAAACGGTGCAAACTCCGACAGGTTGGCAAGATGTACAGCAAAGGACTTTAGTTGCGGGAAGTGAAGCGGCTTTACTGATTGGTGGAACTTCACTTAAGCCTGAGAAATCCACCAATTATTCTTTAGGTTTGGTACTCAAACCATTTATCAATACCTCTGCAACTTTAGACCTTTATCAAATCGATATTCGAAATCGTATTTTACTTTCTGACAATATTACTGGCAGCGTGATCAATAATGCTTTTGCAAATACGCCGTATGCAAATATTGCCAATGTGGCGTTTTTTAATAATTTATTAGATACGCAAACGCGTGGTTTGGAGTTCGCGTTAAAACATGATCTTGATCTTGAACAATATGGCAAGTTAAAGCTGAATTTAGGCTTGGCTTATCATAAAAATAAAATCACTGACAGCCGAGACTCAATCACTGCAAAAGGTGAGCGAATTCCAGTCTCCAGTATTGCAGGTCGAAATACCCAAAGCCTAATTGAATCTACAGCGCCAAAAACCAAATTAGCATTGGGGGCACTTTGGTCAAATCAAGCGTGGAGTATCAATGCCGCAGTCCGTCGTTATGATAAATGGACCACTTTAAATAATACCAATACTTCATTGGATCAGACCTTTAATCCGCAATGGATTGCTGATTTGGACTTTGGCTACAAAGCAGATGCGTGGGTAAAAGGGCTGAAATTCAATCTGGGCGCAAACAATTTATTTAACAGTTACCCAGACAAAGCCAAAGACTCATCTGTAGGGAACATCGTCAAATACAGTTTTAATGCGCCAGAAGGTGCCTTTGGAACGTATTTATATGGCCGTGTAAGTTACGACTTTTAAATTAAAAAATAAATTTTTAAAGCAGTTTTTAAATAGGTTTCAAGGTCATGAAAATGCAAAATACTTTTATATCTAATGTGGTTAAATCCGTTTTTGTCGCAAGCATACTAACGTCTGCTGGAATGGCAAATGCCCAGCAAGCCCCTCAGCCTGAAGATCGTTATGGGGATGGACGTGTTTCAGCATTTTATACATGGAAAGCTGCGATTCCAGAACAAGCTGGAAAACTGTTAAAGACAGAGGACATCAGCAACCCTTATATCCGTTTGGACAATGATAGTACGGCCATTCGTATTTTATATAGTTCAACAAGTGGACGGGATAGTAAGACCCCTATTGTGGTTTCTGGGACGGTACATCTTCCTAAAGGTACGCCACCGAAAGAAGGTTGGCCTGTTGTGTTATGGGCACATGGTACGGTTGGTCTAGCAGATGCCTGCGCACCTTCTTGGAATGGACGATCTTATCGAGATGTACAATATTTAAACCGATGGTTAAAAGAAGGATTCGCTGTAGTAGCAACTGACTATGAAGGACTTGGTGTGGCTGGCCCGCACTTGCTGATCAATAATCCAATGCTTGCTTATAGTATTTTAGACAGCGGTCGAGCTGCGCTTAAAACGAAATTACCTCTAGCAAATCGTTTTGTTATTGTGGGGCAATCTCAAGGTGGGGCAGGGGCTGTTTCAGCTTCAGCTTATTCAGCAACCTATGCGCCAGAGTTAAATATTAAAGGATCTATTGGCACAGGGGTGATTTATCAGGACCCCGAGGCAACAGCTGAAAAGAATCAGTTAAAGTTAAATCCTTATGAAGTCAGTCCATCCTTAGCATATGGTATTTATAGTTTTTTAGTGACGCAAAGCTTATTTCCTGAAATCAAAACTGAAGATATTTTTACCGCTGAAGCAGTGCCTTTGGTGGAACAAGCAAGAAATGCCTGTTTGACCAGTTTTATGGGAGATATTCAAACAGCAGGACTTTCACCTGCGCAAGCCTATAAGGTGAATCCACCATCGATCTATAAAAAATTACAGGAAAAACAATCCAATGATTATGGCTATTACCCGACCTTAAAAATCAATCATCCATTATTTATTGGCACTGGGGCAAATGATCGTACACCAGATGCACGTAATCAAATGAAGTTGGTGGCGGATGCATGTAAGGCAGGTACAGTCGTTGAAGGGCATTTGTATCATGGATTGGGACATAGTGAGACAGTGAATGCTTCCCTACAAGATTCTATTCCATTTGCCAAAAAGGTGATTGCAGGGGAGAAGATTCAGTCCATTTGCAAACCAGATTTACAATAGAAAATCAGAAGAAAATAACCATCCCTCATAATGATGCTCATGGTTATGACAAGCCCTCATAATGATGCTCATGGTTATGACAAGACCTTAAATTAGCAAGCAATAAAAACCGCTCATTCAATCCGATTAAATGAGCGGTTTTTATTTAGCTTGAGGACTTAGGCAATCTGTTTGTTTCGCTTGGCCGCCTCAGCTCGTACCGCAGGAATAATATAACGACCATAGTCCACAGTATCGTAAATTGGATCATAACCACGATTTAAAAAGGTGGTGACGCCCAGATCTACATAATCAAGTAATGCGGCAATAATCGTATCAGGCGTTCCGACAAGGGCGGTGGTATCACCATAGGCCCCAACTGCGCTTGCAGTTGGCATCCATAAGGCTCGGTCATGGCGATCACCTTGTTGTGCTGCTGCCAGTAACCGTTGTGAACCTACGCCTTTAATTTTATGTCCCGAAAGTGAGCCATTATTTTGGAACGTTGGATTTTGCTGAATATCAGCTAAAATTTGTTGTGCTCGTTGCCATGCGAGTTGTTCTGTTGGCCCAATAATAAGACGTACTGATAAACTGACCTGAGGCTGGGGTTTATTGGCAGCTTCTGCTGCCTTTTTAAGTTTATTTATCTGCTCTTTCACGCCCGCTAAGGGCTCACCCCAAAGCGAATAAAGATCTGCATGACGCACTGCGATATCGTAGGCAATATCCGAAGAACCACCGAATGAAATCGGAATAGAAGTTCCATTGACCGGTTTTAAAGGGCAGAAAGCATTTTCCAGTTTAAAGTATTTGCCTTCATAGTGAATCGGTTGCTCACTTTTCCAAAGCTTTTGGATGATATCTAGATATTCCCCCGTGCGTTCATAACGTTGAATTTTATCAACAATATAATCACCTTCTTGCGGTTCAGCGGTAATTCCCGTAATGGCATGTAAACGAATGCGTCCTCCGCCAGTGGTATGGTCCAGTGTGGCAAAGGAACGTGCAGCCAGATTAGGCGTCATCAGCGCAGGGCGATGTGCAATCATAAATCCAAGTCGTTCAGTCTGTTGTGCCAGATAAGCTGCGATTTGGGTACTATCAGGGCTACTTGGTCCATTGGCGATTAAAACTTTATCAAAGCCTGCATATTCATGTGCACGAGCATGATAACGTAAATATTCGAGATCAATTTTATGACCAATTCGGGTTCCTTTGGTTTCAGACCATTGATTTGGAAAAACCATACCCACAAACTCTATGCTCATCATTTAACCTATGCTGTAAATTTTAAATAAAAGAGCAAAATAGATGCCAAATAGTGAGGGGAGATAAAATATATAATTTTTTCAAAAATATTATTGTAAGCTGTTTATATATGATCAATTGATAGACATATTGTTTAAAAAGCAACATTGCATAAAAATAGAAATATATTGATTATAAATGCATAAGCAAAAACGCCTATTAAATCATTCAATATATAAATTTAGGATTAAATATCTGTAATTATTATTTATCAGCTTTGTAATAGAATTGTACTATTCTATTTTAATATCCTCCTCAGCTATTTAAAGGGTTAATTATGAAATCCTATTTGGATAATGATTATAAAGTAATTACCTTGCCTGATAATGGTGTGCCAATTAAGCCAATAAGAGCAAAAGCGATTATATTTTCTGATCAAAACTCTCGTAAGCTATTAAGCCAAGTTGAAACCATTGCACCAAGTTCTGCCAGTGTGATCATCCAAGGTGAATCAGGTACAGGTAAAGAATTAATCGCACGTGAAATTCATTTGAAAAGTGATCGCCAAAATAAGCCGTTTCTTGCTGTCAATTGTGGTGCTTTAGTTGAAACACTTGCAGAATCTGAATTGTTTGGTTATGAAGCAGGCGCATTTACGGGTGCGCATAAGACACGCCCTGGTATTTTTGAAACAGCCGACGGCGGAACTTTGTTCTTGGATGAAGTGGGTGAGTTGCCGTTGTCTTTGCAAGTAAAACTGTTACGTGTATTGCAAGAAAAGGAAGTTGTTCGGGTCGGTGGACGTAAACCGATCCCGATTAATGTACGCATCTTGTCTGGTACACATGTTGATTTGCGTAAAGCTGTCGCGGAAAATAAATTCCGTTTAGATTTATACTATCGCCTAAATGTGGTTGTGCTAAATATTTTACCATTGCGAGAGCGTAAGGGTGACATTTTGCCTTTGGTGGATTTTTTCTTAAACTCCTATTCGCAAAAGATGATTACGCCGAAACCCAACATCAGTGATCGCGCCAGAAATGCGCTGCTCAACTATAGTTGGCCGGGAAATATCCGTGAGCTTGAAAATAATATCCATTATGCACTGCTCATCAGTGGTGGCAAAACCATTGATATTGAACATTTAAGGTTTTCAGAGGAGGGTGGCTCAAGCGTTTTACCAGATAATGATTTGATTCAAGAGTTTGAGGATGTACTCAAGCGTTTATTTCAAGAATATGATGGTGAAGCATGGCACATCATTGAAGATAAAATCGTCAATACCGCTTTTTCAAGTTGCTGGAATAATCAGGTTAAGACTGCAAAAATGTTAGGACTGTCGCGCAATGTTTTACGTAATTTGTTATCAAGATATAATTTATTACCAAATAAAAATGAAATTGTTTAATTGGGCTGTGCAATAGAAACATCCATTTTACCCATGGATGTTTTATTTTGGGCTGGTCATTTTTGTGATCCATAAACCAAGTTCAAACAAAAGCCACATTGGTACTGCCAGTGCAAGCATGCTAAAAATATCAGGAGGTGTAATAAACATTGCGATAAAGAAAAACAAAACAATGATGTGTTTACGGTAATGTTCCAATTGTTGAATAGAAAGAATACCAATAAAAATAAGAATGTAGGTGAGTACAGGGATTTGAAAGGCGATACCAAAAGCCAGAAAAAGCTTGAGACAGAAATCAAGATAACTGTTGATATCAGTCATCGGTAAAACATTATCTGGTGAAGCTAAGACAAAGAAGTTTAACGCCAAAGGCAGAATCAAATAATAGGCAAATAAGATGCCAAGATAAAATAAACCGATGCTGGAGAGCACAAGCGCCATGCCAAATTTTCTTTCACTTTGATATAGAGCAGGTGCAATAAAGCGCCAGAATTGATAAAGAATAAAGGGAATCGCCAATAAAATTGCAAAATAAATATTGAGTTTAAAGGGCGCTAAAAATGTACTCATCACATCTGTAGCTATCATGGTTGAATTTTTAGGCAATCGGGATATTAAGGGTTGAGCCAAAAAATAATAATTGTGTTGTGCAAGGGGCAATAATAGTAAAAAAATAGTTAAGACTGTAGCAATGCTATAGATCAAACGCTTTCTAAGCTCTTTTAAATGTTCGCTATATTTCATTTCAGTGAGTGTTTCACTGAGTATTTGTTCGGTCATGCAGCTTGATCCTCACGCAAGATATTGGATGATGTTGTGTAAATTAAAAAGGGTACTTTTAATTCACGCGCAGAGATTTGATAAACATAATCATGTGTGGGATAAGGGGGCGCTTGATGTGCTATAGCAACAGCGCTATGTACACTTTGGATTTCGTGTTGCATTTGTGCAAGCTGCTGTTTGAGCAGCTCTTCGTTTTGTTTTATTTTGAGCAGCTCTTCTTGCATGATCCTTTTTAGTTCAAGCAATTCCAGTTCATTTTCTAACTCTAGCTGGATTTTGTTAAGGTTATTTTTAAGGGCTCTATATTTAAGTAATCCTACCCTTAATGTTTGAGGGAGCTTTTCAGGTCCCAATATAATCAGTGCAATAACAGCAAAAGCCAAGAGTTCACCAAAACTGATATTGAACATAATGATTTATTACTCACCGGTTAGTGTTTTTTTCTTTATTTAAATCGAGATGATGAATTTCTTTAGGCTGATTTGTTTCAGACAGTTTTTGATCATCAGAATGAACCGAGTCTTTAAAATCTTTAATTGCACCACCTAAATCCTTACCTAAGTTTTTAAGTTTTGATGTACCAAATAATAAAATAACGATCACGGCAAATAATAATATATGCCAAATTGATAAACCCATTTCATATTTCCTTAATAATTTAAAACGTGTTGATATAAATATCATGCTTGAATATATTTTCTAAATAATATTTATATCGATGAATATTCGATTTCATTATGCGCTATGGTCCAGCATATTGAGTGCTTGATTACGATAGTTAAATAATAATTCGCTGTCTTTATGTCTTGGATGGGTCAAAGGAACTTGAATGATTTGTTTAATTTTTCCTGGTCGAGCAGACATTACGATCACGCGATCACCCAGATAAACCGCTTCTTCTATATCATGTGTAACTAGAATCATGGTGATCTTTTGATCTTGCCAAATACGTTGTAATTCAGTTTGCAGATGGCTACGTGTAATTGCATCTAAAGCACCAAAGGGTTCATCTAAAAGTAAAATATCAGGCTGATTAACCAAGCCTCGTGCAATCGCTACCCGCTGCGCCATACCACCCGATAGCTCATGTGGATAAGCATTTTCAAAACCTTTTAAACCCACCATTGTAAGATGTTCTGCCACACGGGCATTTTTTTCGGCACGGCTTAAGTCGGTTTCTTCGAGCGCTAAATGAATATTTTCGGAAACACTGAGCCAAGGCAATAGACGGTGCTCCTGAAAAATTAAACCTCGTTTTAAATCTGTCCCTTGTATTGGTGTTTGATTCAGTAAAATCTCACCTTGATAGTCTTTATCTAATCCTGCAATTAAGCGCAACAAGGTCGATTTACCACAGCCACTGCTTCCGACAATAGAAATAAATTCTCCTTGTTGAATATCGAGATGAATACCATCTAATACGGTGAAAGTTTGTTGATCTCGATAAAATGATTTATTGAGTTTTTTAATCGAGAGTAAGGAAAAGCTCATATCAATATCCTGATGAGATGGATGATTCAGTTAAACACGCCATTGCAGTAGTCGTTTAGAAATCAAGTGAATGCAAAGCGTCATGCCAATACCGCTGAGGGTGACCGTAATTGCACACACCAACAAAATATCCATTTCGGCATTGATTTCAGCTTTCATCATTAAATTGCCTAAGCCTGCACCAGCATTGAATAACAGCTCACTGGCAGTTGTGGTAATCCATGTAAAAGGCACCGCTAAATTCAACCCCGTTAAAATATATGGGAGAGCTTGAGGGAAACGGATTTTTTTAAATTCCTGCCAAAAAGATAATTTGTAAATACGAGCGACTTCACTGTATTTCTGGTCATAATGACTTAGCCCTTGAAAGCTGTTAATCACCATCGGGAAAAAAGAAGCAAGCGCAATAATAAAGATTTTTGCCTGCTCACCATTGCCAAACCACAGTGCAATCAATGGGGTTAAACCAAGTAAGGGTACTTGGCGAATGCTATTAAATAATGGTGAAACCAAGGCATTTAAAATTTTTGAATAGGCAAGTAAGGCACCGAGTAGTAGCCCTGTTGTCGAGCCAAGTAAAAATCCCAATCCAGCTTTTTTAAGACTTCCCCATGTGTTTAACCATAATTCACCTGTTTCAAGCAGCTGAATAAAAGCAAAATACACCTTCTGTAAAGGCACAAATGCATAGGCATGACTGGCACCTAAACTTGAATTGTATTGCCATAAAGCCAGTAAAAGGAACGGGAGCAGCAGACCTTTGATCAAGATCAATGGTTGCGCAAAAGCACTTTTTAAGTTCAGTGGATGCTGTGACATTATTTCCCCCTTGAACTCAATGCAGGTGATACAAGATATTGTTCGAGCTGACGTAAAGTTTTATCTAAAGCAAAACCAATGATTCCTGTAATAAAAACTCCGACCATGACAACGTCTAAACGTAACATTTGTCGTCCGAGCTCCATCATTTGACCAATGCCAGTGCCTGCAGCAAGTAATTCAACGGCCACCAAAATCAACCAAGCACGACCTAGAGCAATCCGCAGTCCACCGATTAATGGTGGGAGGATGCAAGGGATGATGATGTATCTCAACCATGCTGGAGTTTTTAGTTTGTAGATCTGGCCCAATTCAATATATTTTTTAGGAATATTTCGAACAGCATCCGCTGTTGTGAGTGCGATTGGAAAAAAACAGGCTTTAATAATCAGTAAAATTTTAAATAGTTCACCAATGCCAAAAACCAAAATAAAAATAGGAATAAGCACAAAGATTGGAATTTGATAAAGGATATTGAACAAAATATAGGTGTAATGACGGAAAGAGCTGAGTGATGCATAGGCAATGCCAAACAAAATCGCACAGGTGGCCGCAAGTGAAAAACCCATCAGCAGTCGAGAAAGGCTATCTTTTAAATGCAGTTGGAGTTCACCACTTTGCAACAAGGCAAGAAATGTCTGCCATACCGTTATAGGTGGTACTAAAATTTGGGTTGGAAAAATCTGTAAATAGCTAATCAATTGCCAAACCAGTAACGCCAAGATGGGTGAAAGGAATGAGAGCAAGAGATAGACCTGCTCAGAAGACAATCGCCTCCATAATGGTGCTTTGATCGCCACGATTTTTTTTTCGATAAGCGGATTTACGAGGATTTTCATGACCTAGTTTCCTTGCTTATGTTGAATATCAAGTGGTTGTAAATTTTGAATGGCTTCACTGGTAAACTGAGCATTGAGCAACTCTTCAGCTTTGATTGGCGTTTGAATCAATTGGTTTTTTACAGCATGGTCGATGACTTTTGCATAATGCTGTTTAAGAAAATCCACTTGGTACTCAGGTGACCAATCTTGTTGCCAGTTACTGCTGGTATTTTGACTTTCGCGTTGAATCACACTTAGAGGCTGACCAAATTTGGTTTGGCTTTGTTGGAATTCATCTTGATGCTGTGAAATCCACTGCATTGCCCGTACTGTCGCATCAGCAAGTAGTTGGGTTGTGTCTGGATGTTGATCCAGATAAGTCTTGCGTCCCCAGAGTTCAGCACGCATTTTCCAGTCAGCGGGTAGACTTTGCGATGACCAAATAATTTTGCCAAGATGGCGATCTTGTAAAGTGAGCGCATCACTTAAGGTAAAAAATGCATCGACGCTTTTAGCGGATAAAGCCGCAGCTCCCGCCTGTGGATTGAGATTGATGATTTGAAAATCTTTAAGCTTTAAACCTTTGCTCTGTATCAATTGAGCAAAATTAATTTCCCAAGGACGACCACGATGTAAGGCAATCTTTTTACCTTTGAGGTCCTCAATGGTTTTGATGGGTGAATCCGCTGGAACCACCAAATAAACATTATTACCGACTCCGCCAGGGACGACAATTTGTGTTCTAACACCAGTGGCATTGAGTACTACCGCAGGAAGATTGCCATAAAAAGCAAAATCAATTTTATTGTTGATAAAGCTTTCATTGACTAAGGTGGCCACAGCCGCAGTGGTTACAGGTTCCCACTTTAATTCAATATTTTTCTGCTTTAATGCTTTTAGAAAAATGGGGTCCTGTGCAATAAGTTGTGGTACACCAATAAAGTCCAGACCGCCAGAAGTTCCATTGGCCACAACCGCAATACGAAGCTGTTGTTGACCGGTTTTACTTTGGTTTGGATCTTCGGTTTTTTGTACGCCACAAGCAACCAATCCTAAAAGGCTAAAACTTAAAAAAAGACCAGAAAAAATACGCATATCATCATAAAAATTTAGAAATATAAGGGGATAGAGCAAGAACCAAGCCAAAATAATTATTTTATATAAATCAATTTATTATGTTTTTATGATTGGTGTTATTTGGGTGGATCAAACAGGTTATGTTGTGAAACCGACAGTATTGGATGGATAAGTGTTGAAATTTCAACACCATGTTTAGCTGGGTTTTTATAATATTTAGATAAAACAACAATATAGATGAATTCATTATTGAATAAAAAACGGCATGGTTTCTGCTCATGAGTTGTATCACTCACGATAGCGTGTAAAACCTTTAAATTATTGAGAAGTATTATGTCTGTTGAATTTTTATGGAGAATCCCTGTGCATGGGGATGGTCGTCGAGCACATCAGTTACATACACGAGGTGAATGGAACCAGTTGGGCCCAACAGTACAATCCCCTCAACGTGTGGCACCTCAACATCAAGATGAATTGTTTGCCTACTATGATTATGTACAACAGGTAGCAAAAGCCGCAGATATCGTGGGTTTTCACGGCGCATTGATTCCTGCTTTTCCACATACTGAAGAACCGTGGGTGCTGGCATCGGCATTGGCAAGAGAAACCAAAAGACTCCGACTATTGATTGCGATTCAACCTTGGTTTATCCATCCTGCATACGCAAGCCAAATGGCAGCAAGTTTGCAGCGTCTCAGTCAGGGACGGGTTGAATGGAACGTGATTTCAGGTGGCGGTGGGGCACAGCAACGTGCCTATGGTGATTTTATTGAACATGATCAGCGCTATGCGCGAACCAATGAATTTTTAGAGTTTGTAAAAGGGTATTCGCATCAGGCACCTTTTGACTATGATGGAAAGTTTTTCCACGTTGAACAAGGTGGTTTGAAATACCCGATGAATCAATATGACGTTCCTCGTTTGTGGTTAGCGGGAGCAAGTCCAGCGGCACTGCAAGTTGCAGGTCGGCATGCCGATATCCACTTAACCTGGGGGGAACCTGTTGAACAGCAGAAAAAAGTGATTGAACAGGCGCGATCCTTCCTTGCACAAAATACCCCAGACCATAAGCTAAAGTTTGGTATGCGTATTGATATTTTGGCACGCCCCACACAGGAACAAGCGTTTCAAGAGCTTAAACAGATGTATGAAACCATTGCTATTGATGGCAATGCATTTGAACGTAAAGATACTGAGTCGGTTGGTGCAAAACGTCAGCAGGCCTTAGCACAAGGCAATCGTTTTGAAGACTTATTTGTCAGTCCAAATGTTTGGGCTGGTATGTCAAATGTAAGGGGTGGGCCAAACTGTATTTTAGTGGGGAGCTATGAACAAGTGGCACAGCGCTTACAAGAATATATCGACATTGGTGTTGGGCATTTTATTCTCGCCAGTAACCCACATTTGGAAGAAGCATATCGGGTTGCTGAAGAAGTCTTACCCTTGGTTGGATATAAATTAAAATAATAAGTTTAGATCCCTTTGAGATATCAGAGGGATCTTGTTGTTTCAACAGCATAGAACTGTCTTAAAACCAACAGCTTTGCTGACAAATCGAAGAGTGTTTTTAATTAAATTTATAAAAATTAGTAGCTTATATTGTTGGCATGACTTGTGCAATTTTCAATACAGTATTTTATTTTTTAGTTTAAATTGCCATGAGTGAACGAATATTTAATCCCCATCAGCGGGCGTTGCTATTTGAGCAATATGCATCTGCTTCAACTGCAACTGGCATATCAGACCCATTTACACGACATCATTTGGATGTGAGTCAATCACCTCCAGCAAAATTGAATAAATTGTGGATCGCGATCATTGCGGTTGCTGCAGCACATTTGGGTATTTGGTATATCGCAAAACAATTACCGACACCAGCTTTAGACATTGCAAAGCCAGAACCCGTGGTGATTGAAATTGTCAAACCAGTGGAACCACCTAAAGTCATTGAACCTAAAATTCCACCAGTGACACAAAAACCCAAAATTCCGCCTGTGGTCGAAAAACCAAAACCGATTGCGAAACCTATCGAACAGCCGAAACCTGTTCAAAAAACTGTGGAGCAAGCCAAACCGATTGTAAAACCCATTGCGCAAGACACAGTTCAAAAAACTGAGGAACCTGTTGTAAGCAAAAAACTGAGCGCTGAACCTGCTCCAAAAACAGCAGAACCAGTGAAGCCTGCTGATGACAATTTACCTGTGACAGAAGCCAAGGGTTATGCAGGTTATCTAAGCAACCCCGCAGCAGAGTACCCAGAACAGGCCTTAGAACGTGGTTGGGAAGGCTCGGTGATTTTAAGGGTCAAAGTATTGCCAAACGGTAGCCCAGATAGCGTAACAGTCAAACAAAGTAGCGGCAAAAAACTTTTAGACAGCGCGGCTGTAAGAACAGTAAAGCAATGGAAATTTTCACCGGCCTTAAAAGGTAAAACACCTGTCGAAGGTTGGGTTGATGTTCCAATTCATTATCAATTACCGAAATAAACTATTTTAAATTAAGAGGATATCTACATGACAGACATAAATTCATTGATCCATGACGGCACAATCTGGTTATTGGTTGCTTTCTCCATCGTCACATGGGTGTTAATCGTGGTTAAAGTGGTACAGACACAGAAAGCCAGCAAGCAAAGTAAGATCTTTGTCGAAGCCTTTTGGAAAGCCAAAAATTTGCCTGAGGCAGTGACTCAATCACAACAGGGGGAAGGCCCTACAGCCCGTGTTGCAAATGCAGGTTTTCAAACCTTGATTGAGGCAGATGAAAGGACTCATCAAGATTTGCAAAACAGTTGGAGTCGTCAGGATTTATTAGAGCGTCATTTACGCAAGCAAATTTTAACTGAACGTCGTCAATTGGAAAAAGGTTCTGCATTATTGGCTTCGATTGGCAATAACGCACCGTTCATTGGACTATTTGGAACAGTGTTTGGGATTATTCATGCTTTACAGGCCATTGCACATTCAGGTAATGCAAGTATGGATGTGGTTGCAGGGCCAATTGGTGAGGCCTTGATTGCTACAGGTATTGGTATTGCTGTGGCGGTACCCGCTGTGTTGGCTTATAACTATTTCATACGTAAAGTTAAAACCATCGGTGCAGACCTCGATGATTTTGCCACTGATTTTGTCAGTTTAAATCAAAAAGCAGGCTTTCAGTTACCTGTCACTAAGCCAAAAAACACTACTGGAAATACTGTAGTCAATCATGATGCATCTAGTAAAGAAGTCAAAGAAAAAGGAGTGTTTGCATAATGGCCGTTTCAACCTCCCAAGAAGATGATGTGGTGAGTGAAATTAACATTACGCCATTGGTTGATGTAATGCTGGTTTTACTCATCGTGTTTATCGTTACAGCGCCTCTGTTAACCAATACCGTGAAAGTAAATTTACCCAAGGCTGCACCGACGCAGTCAACGGATCAGAATAAAGCGGTTGTCATTAGTGTTAATCCGCAAGGAGAAATCTTCCTTGACAAGGATAAAGTAACTTTGGCAAGTTTTGAAAAAGAGATTCAGTCACGTAAAAACAGTAACCCTAAATTGGCTTTGAATTTAAATGCCGATGAGACCATTCCTTATGGGACAGTTGCAAAATTACTTGCCAGTATTGAGCGAGTAGGGGTAGAAAAATTATCCGTGATTACCGTACCCAAGTAGACTTTAAATACTGAATGAAATAGCTGCTACGGCAGCTTTTTTAGTGCCTAAAAATATGAGTAGTTAAAATAAAAACAGCGTTCAAATTTTATTGCTTTGTATAAACATGATTTATATGAGCCTGATTTTTATAAACTGAATGTGTCTAAAATGAATGTGTTATTCACGATTTTGATCAGCAACATTAAGGTCGTTGTGTTGGGCAGTAATAGTCGGGATGCATCATCAGAGCCCCATAGTAGATTGACTTTTCGTCCTTGAAAAGTCAGAAGATCGCTGACTACAGCAGATGCTTGCTTGTGTTAAGGCTCTGCAAATTTTATTTTAGGCTTGATTGTTCCATAATTTCTCAAAACGCCACGTGGGGAAAATAGTGTGTTCTGCCGCTAATCCTCCGATCTGTTTCGATGCAGCATCTATGCTATGGCTAAAACCCCAAATCAGCATTCCACCGCGTTCATGTTGAATTTTTTGTGCCTGAGCCAAATACACTTTACGCTTGGCTAAATCGGGTTCAGCCAGTGCTTTATAAAACAGCTCACTATATTCTGGGTCTTTAAAGTTGACACGATTGGTTGTTGAAATTGGCGCATCATTTACTACAGCAGTGGATAAATACGGTGTACCCACGTTGGTTGCATTACTGGAGAATTGCCATTTACTCCGATCAGGTCCATTAAAGGTAGCTAAATCAACTTGTTTGACCCGAATACTGACATTGGCTTTCTTTGCTTGTTCTGCAAATATCAGGGCAGGTTGGGCGTTGCCAACGGGGGTAATCAGTTCAACGCTTAAGCCATCTTTAAAGCCCGCTTGAGCCAATAAGTTCTTGGCTTCTGTAATGTCTTGTTGACGTTGTGGCAAATTTAGAAATGCTGGATCCTGTGGAGAATATAGATCATTGGCGATGCGTCCCTGACCGTTTAAACCCCGTTGTATCAGCTCTTGACGATCGGCGATTAAACGAAATGCTTGGCGGACTTTGGGATCATTAAATGGTGCCTGTTGAGTATTAAAGTCAAAACTATTGTGGGTATTGGTTTGAGAACGAACCGTTTGAATATGTTTTGCTTGCTCTAAAATTTTAATGTATTCAGGTGAAATCGCATTTGCAAGATCAATTTGTTCTGCCAATAATGCATTTAGTCGAGAAACTTGATCTTTAAAGTCAATGACTTCAAAACGATCTGCATAAGGCCGATCTGCTTTAAAATAGTTTTCAAACCGAGTAAAGACAGAACGTTGACCGGGGATAAATTCTTTGACTTTATAAGGACCTGCGCCCACAGGGTTATGAATGGGATCAAAATCAGTGGGGACAATACCGCCAAAATTGACCCAAGTTTCAGGCAGCGCCACAAAGCCAGCAATTGAACTAATAAAAGGAATGCGTACTGTATATTGATCTAATTTTTGAATACGATCACGATCAATCCATTGCACAAGATTTCGAAAAGGTGAGGCAAGCTTTGGATCTGTTAAGCGTTGCAATGAAAAAATGACATCATCTGCGCTGACGGTTTTACCATGATGAAACTCTAAACCTTTACGCAGTCGTATGGTCCATTCGCTGGCATTATGATTAGGTTCTGCAAATTCAGCCAAAGCAAGACGAGGAAGCATGTTTTCGTCCCATTCCCAGAGCTTATTATAAATCGCAAATCCACGGGTAATCCCACTTCCTGATGCTGAAAGGTGAGGGTCAAGGCTACCTGATTGTTGTCCACCAATCAGCCCTAATCGAATTGTTCCACCATGCTTAGGGGTACTGGAAAGTGAACTTTGGGAGTCAGCGCTAGGTTGTGGAGATTGTCCACAAGCAGATAAACCACTGATTAAAGAAACGCCACCGAGCGCAGTAAGACTCTGGGTTAAAAATTTTCGACGTGAGAGTAACAAGGTTTCATGTGTCATTAAAAATACTCAGTTAGAACGTATCCAGAGGAGATTGCACAATGAATGCCAATTCTTTTTTATATTTTTCTAATATTTATCAATTAATTATAAGCGTTGTGTTTTTTTTCACTGTTGCTTTTTCAGCATTTCTGTTGAAAAAATAAACATGAATAAAAGTTGTATATCAATGACGGTTGTTTAAAAGTAATAAAAATCAATGTTTTATATTTGAGTTTTGCCTATTTAAAGATTGGCATAGGCTTTGCGTAACGCAGTGTAAATGTATTTTACTGAGTGTGATATGAAACAGAACTTTCAATTAAAGCCACTGGTGATTGCGCTAGGGCTATTTGGGGCAATTTTTCCATGTGCTATTTTTGCTGAAGAAACCTCAGAGCAAGCCAAGGATTCTGATGGTGATGTAATTACCTTAGCTGATGTTGTGGTGACAGGAGCAAATAAAAAAACCACCATTCTCCCCAAGCGTAAAGTCACTTCGATTTATGGGACGGATAGTTCTGTATTAGATACCCCACGTGTCGTTTCACAAGTATCAGAACAACAGTTTCGTGAAGATGTTATTCGTAGTGCAGATGATTTGGTTAAGTATGCTCCAAGTATCACCAGAGGAGGTGGGCAAAATGCCAATTTCGCGCCACAGATACGAGGGCAAAACTCTGAAGTTTTTCAAGATAGCCAACGAATATACAGTACCCGACATCCGACCAATTTAAATGCCTATGAAGCTGCTGATATTGTTGCAGGACCAACAGGGGTAATTTTTGCACCGACCTCAGGTTCAGGGGGATATATTAATTATCTCACCAAAAAACCGAATTTTAATAAAGCTGAAACCACGATTTCGGGATCAGTGGGTTCAATTTATGCAGGGCAAGGTGCTGAGCCTAATTTCTCAGTCAGTATTGATCTTACTGCACCTATTTCTAAAGAATTGGCATTTCGTGTCAGTGCAACAGCACAACGAACAGATGACTATTATGACAATGTAAAAAATAATTTTAATGCATTTTATGGTGCTTTGGCTTGGCGTCCAGATGACAGTCTACGGGTTGACTGGAATATCAGTTATGACGATTATTCAGATTTTAATGTGACGCATGGTTGGAACAGAGCGACACAACAATCCGTTGATCAAGGGCTTTACTATAAAGGCAGAGCGACCCCGATTATTCAAAACGGTTCAAACTTTTGGTCTCCAGTCTTTGAGTCTGGTGCAGCTCACTCTAAAGTGATTGGTTGGCAAACTCGGCAGAAGAATGACAAAAATCAATATATTGCTGTAGGTCCAGTACAGACTTCTCCTTTGCCAAGTTCTACTGCTGATCAAGCGGGTACAATTCGAGGTTGGGTTTATGATCCATCAATCGCAGGCAATGGCTTAGTCAAATTAGATGATGATGTTTCTGGTCGGAGCGAAGATAAAAACAGTGCAAAGCGCTTTAGTACACAATTTAAACTGGTCAAAGATATCAATGAAAATTGGTCTGTGGCCAATAGTACGCTATATCAAAAGAGTCGTGATTTGGGTGATTCTGTTGGGAGTTTCTTTACCGATTTGGACCATGAATTATTGGATAACCGCTTAGAGTTTTTAGGCGATCATGACGTTGAGCTATTGGGTGTCAAAATCAACAATAAAAGCAGTACAGGTGGCGCTTATCGGCATGAGAAATTTACCTCTCTCGCAGCAAACAATAGTTTTAATATCAATCCTTATGATTTAACCAATGATCCATCACAGAAAAACCCTGGAGATTTATTGGGGTTGGTCAATCATGGCGGTTCGACTGGAAGCTGGATTGGGCAGGCTGGTGTTCCACAGTATTCGCAGTATTTTGGCTATTTAAATCTACCTCGAATGTACCCTGTGGGTCATGGCTTATATGCTGAAAAAGGCGGTTTTCCTCCCAATGGAGGTGGTGCAGTTTATACAGGAACAGGCTTTTGGGACACTTACAGCGTATTTACACAGCAAAATTTTACCTTTAATGATGTTTTTGGGATTAATCTGGGAATTAACCACAGTTCTATAAAAGCAAAATTAGAGAATCCACTGGTTTTAGTCCCTACAGATGTCCGCTCAGATTCCAATAAATATAGTTTGCTCAGCTATCAAGCCAGTACCTTTATTAAACCTACTGAAAAAAGTACCCTATATTTTACTTATGATAAAAGTACAGCTTTGAATACGGGTGTATTTGGTCCATTTTTAATTTGGGGCGCTGGAAATCAGCTAAATCCTTTGGCTTTTGACAGCCAAAGTGAATTAAAAGAAGTGGGAGTGAAATACGAGCCGATCACTGATCAACTTCTGTTAACGCTCAGTGGTTTTGAACAGAAGCGCGATTTATCACCTGATACCAATGGCAATATGGCGCGTTTTGAAATCAAAGGCCTTGAATCATCATTGCGTTGGCAGCTACAAAAAAATATCGCGATCGGGGCAAACTTAACCTATCTCAATGCTGAATATTCTTCCATTATTCCAGCTGGTTTTTCACCTTTTGGTTTCCATGCAGACAATGCGACGGTATGGGGCGATAGCAATGCTTTAAACCAACGCAAAGCAGGACGTTATGATGCAGCAGGCATTCCTAAATATTCTGCAAGTGCTTATGTGGACTATCAACACCAGTCAGGTTTTGGGCTAAACCTATCGGGTTGGTGGACAAGTAACTGGTATACCAATCTAAGTCAGACCGTAAAGGTACCCAATAATTATAATTTAGATTTGGGACTTTATTATCGTCAACCGCAGTGGACAGTGGGCTTAAATATTCTTAATTTGACCAATGAACGTAATTTCGTAAATGGTTTAGCTGGTGCAAATAGCGAGTTTTTACAGCCAATGCGTCCATTGACGGTACAAGGACAATTTAGCTATAAATTCTAAATTAAACAGATTTTTATTTTTTGATTGCATTAGCCATACTTTTGTATGGCTTTTTATAAATTTATTCTTAGTAGATATCATTAAAAATAAAAAACAGCAAAATGTTGAAATAACAACAATACAACAATTAAAAATGTCTATCTATCAGCAAAAATAAATAATTTTTTTATGATTTTTTATATAACACTTTGAAAATATTTAAATAAATGAAATGGCACAAAAGTTGCCAATAACAAGAATAGATTTATTTAAATGGAGTCAGCATGTTTAAGGTTACAAAAATTAGGCAGAGTATTTTAACTGCTATGTGGGGCGTAACGGCGAGTGTTTCAACACTGGCTATTGCAAATGAAGAGATCGAGACTACACCAGCACAACAAGCACAGGTTGAAAAAGCCAAAGATGTCAAAAAATTAAGTGATGTGATCGTCACTGCACAATATCGGGCGCAAAATATTCAAAAAGTTCCAACTGCAATTACTGCTGTTTCGGGTAAGGACTTGGCTGCGAAAGGCTCTACTTTTATTGGGGATGTTTTAACCTATACACCAAATGCTGCAGCTGAAAACCCAGATGGGGATAGTCGTCCACGTTGGTATATTCGTGGTCTAGGTACGGGAGATGTGGCTGCATCGACAGTATTTCCTGTTGGCGTGTATGCAGATGGGGTTTATTTAAATGCGCCAGTTGCAGGTGCAGGTGACTTGTTTGATTTAGAGCGTATAGAAGTTTTACGTGGTCCACAAGGTACGCTCTATGGGAAAAACACCACTGCGGGTGCAGTCAATTATATTTCTAAAAAGCCTAATTTTTCAGATAAACCCAATGGATATGCAACCATTGGTTTAGGGGATCATAACCTGCGAACATTTGAAGGTGCTGCAAACGGCAAAATTTCGGAAAATGTTGCGGTGCGCGGGGCTTTTTACTCTGAAGACCGTGACGGATATGCAAAGAATATTGCCAATGGTGAAGATTATGGCAACGTGGATAAAAAATCTTTTCGCTTCCAAGTGCTAGGCAAAATCAATGATGAATGGGATGCCTTGGTCAATCTACACAGCCAAACTTATAATGGTTTAGGCAGTAATGGTTCCTTAAGTGTGGGTAAATACTGGGGTATTTATGAAAGACCTAAAGGGCGAGACACCAATTTAGATTTAGATGAAAACAATAAGATTCAGCATGATGGCGCGTCATTAACCTTAACTGGAGATTTGGGGGGCGGATATAGCTTTACTTCGATTACTGCCTTTGATAAGACCACACAAAAGTCGATTTCAGATGGTGATTACACCCCTTATGATGTCGCACGAAGCTATAGTGATAATGAATGGCGTCAATATAGCCAAGAGTTCCGTATCGCTTCTGATGCTGAAAAACGCTTAAGCTGGATTGCAGGATTTCATTATTTTAATGAGGATTTAGATTCCACTGGAGTCAGTGCACGTGTCAATAAAACATTGCCAAATGGCGCTGCTTCTCAAACTGCGTCTACGCCAGCATTTAGAGATATAACCTATAACCAAGCCACTCAAAGCTTTGCACTTTTTGGTAATAGTACCTATAAATTTACAGATAAATTTAAAGTGACAGGTGGTTTACGTTGGACCAGTGAAGAAAAAGATATTGATCTCAATCTGACTCAGATCACAACGGGAGACTATACAAAAGGCAGTTGGTGGAAAAAAGATGGTTATAGCAATGCTGTTTATAACCCAACCCCAAATGCAAATGGGTCAACAAGTCGCAATAAAACTTGGAATGAGTTGACCTATGACATCACCCCAGAATATGAAATTAATCCTAATTTAAATACTTATTTTAGATTTGCACGCGGTTTCCGTTCAGGTGGATTTAACACTGGTTTATCCAGCAGCTTAACCCAACTTGCCGACGTGAATCCTGAATACTTAAATAGTTATGAACTCGGTTTAAAATCTACGTTATTGGACGGAGATTTAATCGCAAATGCCAATATTTTTTATTATGACTATAAAGATATTCAAACCAATTTACTGGTTGCAACAGAGGGACAAGGTGGTGGGGTGACCTCGGTTCTCGCCAATGGACCAAAAGCTGAAGTTAAAGGTGCTGAATTAGAATTAGATTATTCAGTGACTGAAAATCTACGTTTACGTTTTGCTGGTGCTTATCTTGACAGCGAATATACCGATTTCGTCGATAAAAACCCAATAACCAATGTGGTTAATGCAGATAATACAGGCAACAGTCTAGTCCGTTCGCCAAAATACACCGTCGGTCTGGGTGGAGAATATACCTTTAATCTCAATGATGGTGCTCGTGTTGTTGTAGGTACAGATGCCAGCTACCGTGACCGTGAGTTTTTCCTCGTAAACCGTCAAGATTATTCGGTAGATCCAATCTTAAGCCAAAAAGCATATACCTTATGGAATGCCAATGTTGGCTACCATAGCGCAAATAACAAATACCAAGTCAATGCTTACGTTAAAAACCTATTGAATGAAGAATATCAAGTACATGGCCGTCCAAATGGTCCCGCTGGACAATATGTTTTAACTTATGGAAACCCACGTCAAGTTGGTGTTTCTCTTACTGCTAAATTCTAAGTTATACGGAGAACATCATGGGAATTGAATTTTTTACCCGTCTACCACTGCATGGTGAAGCAGAGTACTTAGCAGGTGATCCACGCAATCGTGGTGATTGGTCACGTGTCGCGGGTGTAGACAATACTGGTGCGACATCGAATTACCAAGTTGGTGATGACTTTACCTATATCGACTATCTTAGCCAAGTGGCTCGTGCGGCTGAAATCAATGGTTTTGCAGGCGCACTGATGGTGAATGCACCTACAGGTGAAGAACCATGGACAGTGTGTTCCTTATTGGCAAGAGAAACCAAGCGTTTAAACTTTGTGACTGCATTCCAGCCTTATCATTTTAGTCCTTATAATGCAGTACAAAGTGCAGCAACGTATCAGCGTGCCACAGGGAATCGGTTGGTTTGGAATATTATCAACGGTGGCTCTGAGGTTATTCAGCGCCAAGTTGGGGATGCTACTCCGCACGATGACCGTTATATCCGTGCGACTGAATTTTTAGATGTGGTGAAAGGGTATTGGTATAATGAATCATTCCATTACCAGGGCAAATATTATTCTGCTGAAGGCGGTGGTTTAAAATACCCTCTGAATAAAGCTGAACTACCGATCATTTGTACGGCAGGATCGTCTGAAGCTGCTCGTGAGTTCGGTGCGAAGCATGCTGATTATTATTTAATGCGTGCTGAAAAACCCAGTGAAATTGCTGAATTGATTGCAGATGTGCGCAAACGTGCTGCGAGATATGGGCGGGATAATATTAAATTCGGCTTATCCATTGATACGATTGCACGCCGTAGCGAACAAGAAGCGTTGGCAGAGGCACAACGTTATTTGGATGAAGCTGCTGAAAAACAACGCTTACATGCGTCTGCTGCACATGCAGGTTTGAGATCGGCACGTGTATTGAGTTTTGAAAAAGAATATAGTGAAAAAGCAGGCAGTAAAAACGTCGATGATTTCTTTATTCATCCCAATGTTTGGTCAGGCTTTGGCTATATTGGTATTCCACCAGGTGTTGCTTTAGTGGGAAGTTATTCGCAGATTATCGAGCGGATTCAAGAATATAACAGTATTGGGATTGATCTGTTTTTCTTGGCGGGCTATCCACATTTAGAAGAAGCTTATCGCCTTGGCGAACATGTTTTACCTTATTTCAAAAAACAACGTCAGGCATTACAGCGTATTTCTGAAGAGGCAAAATATCGTATCGCCTAATTTCCATTGCAACATGTTAAAGCCAAGATTTTTAAACCAGTCTTGGCTTTTTTATACCAATAAAAAATACAAAGCGTGGCAGTGTAAACTTGATTTTCATACTCTTCTTTCTATGCAATGATCAAAGTTTGATTTCTGATAAAGCTTAACCACATTTAAAAATCATTCCGAAGCTTAATTTCGTAAGAGCTATACTGATTATAAGTAAATAAGTGAATAATAATGCTTACTTGCATTTTTTACACAGTTTCGTATATTTGATAGTTGTGCTTCATTTTATCAACAACAATAACCTGACAAACAAACATGACCATTGAGCAGGAAAAATGAAAGTAATTAATATCCATAAAAGAGAAATTCAGCAATCAAAGGCTGAAATTGCTAAGTTATTCAGGACTTTGTCAACAGATAATGATTTGATGTTAGCAACAGACAAATGGCCAGCCATGAAGTTGGACAATGGATTAAGTGTGGGTTCAAAAGGTGGGCATGGACCAATCAGATATTCTGTGGCAGATTATCAGCCCGAAAAATCAATCACTTTTCAGTTTGACTTAACCGGTTTTAATGGTTTTCACAGATTTAGCATTAATGAATTAGAATCCAACAAAACAGAAATTTCACATATTATTGATATGAAAACAACAGGTTTAGCGACTTTAAAATGGGCTTTAGCAATTCGTTGGTTGCACGATGCCTATATTGAAGACGCATTTGATAAAGTTGAGAATCATTTTACAGCTGACAAGAAAAATAGTGAGTGGAGTTTATGGGTTAAATTATTGCGAAAAATATTGAAACCTAAAAAGAAATAAAAACCAACAACCAACTTCATATTGTCTAAGCCCATTGCAACAGGTTAAAGCCAAGATTTTTAAACCAGTCTTGGCTTTTTTATATTCATTTTTATACCGATAAAAAATACTGTGGGTTGTCGTTGAAGCTTTAAACAGAAAACCTGTAATGGTTTAAATCATGTAACGACATAAAGCGTCAACAATCCTATATAAAAAAATAAAGCTGTTTTCTTTCAATAATAAATCCTGATATTTGTGTATTTTTATTTTTTATAGATTTACATTTCTGCTATCAGAAAATCACCAAAAGCATTGACCTTAAAGTTAACTTTAACCTTAGTATAGAATGACGGTCCATACGAATCGTATCAAACATTGTAATTTACTGACATGAATGAGAACAGCAATAAGTTATTCAAAGTGTAAATCATACACAGGAGAAATTAACATGGCATATGTTACGACAAAAGATGGTGTTGATATTTTTTATAAAGATTGGGGACCGAAAGATGCCCCAGTATTATTTTTTCATCATGGATGGCCATTAAGCTCGGATGACTGGGATTCTCAGTTATTGTTCTTTTTAAATGAAGGTTTTCGTGTGGTTGCACATGATCGTCGCGGACATGGACGTTCAAGTCAGGTCTGGGATGGTCATGATATGGACCACTATGCCGATGATGTTGCAGAAGTGGTCAAACACTTGGGCATTAAAAACGCAGTACATATTGGTCACTCCACTGGTGGTGGTGAGGTTGTTCACTACATTGCACGTCATGGCGAGGAAAATGTATCCAAGGCCGTATTGGTCAGTGCTGTACCTCCAATTATGCTGAAAACGGAAAAAAATCCGCAAGGTTTAGCCAAAGAAGTTTTTGATGACTTACAGAATCAGCTTTTTAAAAATCGTGCTCAGTTTTATCATGATCTACCAGCGGGGCCATTCTATGGCTTTAACCGACCAGATGCTCAACCTTCAGAACCCGTCGTATTGAATTGGTGGCGACAGGGCATGATGGGTGGAGCAAAAGCGCATTATGATGGAATTGTTGCATTTTCACAGACTGACTTTACCGAAGATTTGAAAAAAATCTCAGTGCCTGTTTTAGTCATGCATGGGGATGATGATCAAATTGTACCTTATGAAAACTCAGGGGTACTTTCTGCCAAACTGGTTCAAAATGGCCGATTAAAAACCTATAAAGGTTATTCACACGGTATGTTAACCGTCAATGCCGATGTGATTAATCCAGATTTATTGGCCTTTATTCGCGAGTGAATAGTTGTCGTTTGATTTAAAAACAGAATATCAATAGAGGCCTTGCGGCCTCTTTTTTTATTAAAGTATCAGATCGTTATTATCTTATTATGATGTAAGTCTTTGAATAAAATTAGTTCTTAAAATAATAAAAATTAAATGCGGAAAAGGGATTGACATTAAAGTGAGCTTTAATCTTAAAGTAAGTCCATACTCTATGAGGCTATAAAAATGAACGTCTTTGAAAAATTAGTTTTACCCAATGGTACTCAGATTCCAAATCGTATTGCAAAAGCTGCGATGGAAGAGAATATGGCAGATCTCAATCATGCACCATCAGAAGAGCTCATACGTTTGTATCAGGCATGGGCAGATGGTGGTGTTGGTTTAATCATTACAGGTAATGTGATGGTGGATCGTCGTGCGATGACAGGACCGGGTGGTGTGGTCTTGGAAGATGAACAGCATTTAGCGCGTTTCAAACGCTGGGCGAAAATCGCACGTTCTCAAGGCGCGCAAGCATGGTTGCAGATCAACCATCCGGGCCGCCAAATGCAGTCAAATTTAGGTCAGCCAACGTGGGCACCCTCTGCTGTGGCTTTAGATTTAGGTAAAATGTCAGATCGTTTTAATACTCCAATTGAAATGACTCAAGCCATGATTGACGAAGTGATTCAACGTTTTGCCAATACCGCACGTTTAGGTGAAAAGGCGGGATTTACTGGTGTAGAAATTCATGCAGCTCATGGCTATCTACTCAGTCAGTTCCTTTCGCCTTTAAGCAATCAACGTCAAGATCAATGGGGCGGCTCATTGGAAAACCGTGCGCGTATTTTGATTGAGATTGTCAAAGCAGTACGTGCAGTGGTGTCATCAACATTTACAGTTGCTGTTAAACTGAATTCGGCCGATTTCCAACGTGGTGGTTTTAGTGCTGAGGATGCGCAGCAAGTGGTTCAAATGTTAAATGATCTGTCGGTTGATTTGGTTGAATTGTCAGGGGGGAGTTATGAGGCACCAGCTATGCAAGGCCAAGCTAGAGATGGACGGACTTTGGCACGTGAAGCTTATTTCTTAGAATTTGCTCAAGAAATTGGCAAGGTTGCCCATATGCCGATTATGGTGACTGGTGGTATTCGTCGCAAACCCATTGCAGAACAAGTCATTGACAGTGGGATCGATATGGTCGGAATTGCAACAGCCTTAGCAATCGACCCTAACTTACCCAATGCATGGAAACAAGGTCAGAATATCGCACCTGAATTGAAACCGATTCACTGGGAAAATAAAACCTTAGCTTCACTTGCCAATATGGCAACAGTCAAATTCCAGTTACAGAAACTCAGTCATGGGAAAAAATCGAATCCTAATGTTTCACCTTTATGGGCCTTGATATTACAGCAGACAGAAACGACATGCCGCACACGTCAGTATAAAAAACGTATGCGTCAGTATTCACATTCAGCTTAAGTACAGTGCGTTGTTCAGATGTTGGATTAGATCTGACAGACTGTACTGCGGCTGTGGCTCAAAGAGGATTTCCCTAATGCTTAGGTATGATCACCGATTAAAGTAATGATGAGAATACTGATCAAGCAGTTTTGACGACTCCAATGTTTGAGCATCATAGATCACTTATCAATGACTTATGCACAATTCTGAGCTTAAAGTGAGATTTAAGCTCAATCGCTTTTATGATTTTCCGATAACATGGAAATTTTTAACATTTATCATTGGCATAATACAGATTCAGTAAACGGTTGGCGTTTTCTTCACAGGTGATTTCGTCAGGCTTACTATTGATTGCAGTGATCATGCTGCGTAGGTTTTGCTTACTGATCAACAACTTTTGTTCTAGATCTTCAATGTCTTTGATTTTACTTTCGAGTAGTCCAATCAGAATATCATGATCCCACTTGCCTACATTTGACGGTAGAAAGGCTTTGATTTCAGCCAATGAAAATCCAACTTGTTGCGCTTGCTGAATTAGAAATAATTGTTTGAGGTCATTGTCACTATATTCACGATAACCATTAGATTTACGTTTTGCCTTAGGAAGCAGTTTAATTTGTTCATAATAACGAATCGTTGGGGTACTTAAACCACTTTGTTTGGATAACTCGCTAATGTTCATTTTACTGACTTCTACCTGACATTAAAGTTAACTTTAGACTTATACTCAAGCAAAAGCAAGATGAAAAATAACGTTAAAGCTGAGCTCAATCAGGTTTAAACGAATATTGGGAGTTCTTTCGATGTAAATTCTCTCATTGAATTAAAATCATGAGAACATTTCACGATAAATGATATTTAAACTTAAAAAATGATCCATTTAAATATCAAAGATTTGCAATAAATTCATACCATTTATTCGTTACTTGCTATTTTAACGATTAATTTCAAGTTGTTGTCCCTGACAATTCAAAAACAGCTGTTGTTGATGCCAAGCAAGTTGCCCCGAAACAATTGTGGTGCTGACCTCATAAGCAAATGTTTTATGCATAAATGGTGTCCAATTGCATTTCATATAGTTTTTTTGATCTTTCACTGCAATGTGCTGTTGATTTTCTCGAAGGATCACTAAATCAGCCCAGTAACCTTCTCGAATATAACCACGGTCTTTGATCCTAAATAAGTCTGCCACTTGATGTGCAGTTTTTTGAACCAGTGTTTCAATACTCAGTTTACCTGCTGTAACTAGCTCCATCAGTGCAGGTAACGCATGTTGTACTAAAGGCAGGCCAGAAGGGGCATAAAAATATGACTGGTGTTTTTCATCCCAAGTATGTGGGGCGTGGTCAGTACCAATAATATCCAAGCGATTACTATTCGCAAGGGCATTAATCAAAGCATCTTTATCTTGCTGGGTTTTAATGGCGGGATTACATTTAATTAAGTGGCCCAAAGAAGCATAATCAGCATCATCAAAACTGAGATGATGGATACACACTTCTGCTGTGATATGTTTTCGATTTAAAGGCAGGTTTTTAAACAAACACAGTTCTTTCGCGGTGGTGATATGTAAAACATGCAACTGTGTGGCATATTTCTCAGCCAAAGATACAGCTAATTTTGAGCTATCAAAGCAGACATGTTTATTTCTAATCTGCGCATGAATTTCTGCTGGAATATTTTCCCCATATTTTTGAAAATAGAAATTTTCTTCGGCTTTAATGGCAGGGGTAAATTCGCAATGAGTCAATAAAACCGTTGGAACATTTGCAAATAAGCGTTCCAAAACTTTAGGGTCATCGACGAGCATATCACCCGTAGAAGCGCCCATAAAAACTTTAACACCACTGATTGATTTGGGATCAAGCTGTTCAATAATATCTAAATTATGCGCACTGACTCCAAAATGGAAAGCATAATTGGCCCGACTATGTTGTTTTGCAATCTGCTTTTTCTGGGTCAAAGCGTCTAGGGTTAAGGTGGCTGGATTGGTGTTTGGCATATCCATATAGCTGGTGATTCCACCAATCGTTGCTGCCATTGATTCCGAAGCAATATTGCCTTTATGCGCTGCGCCAGGATCTCTAAAATGAACTTGGTCATCAATCATGCCAGGAATTAACCACGAACCTTCAGCATCTATATTTTTCGCATGATAAGCCCCTGTAATATTGGGATGAATCTTTTCAATCCGACCATGGCGAATCAGTACATCGGAATAATACTGCTTGCCTTCATTGACAATATTGGCATTACGAATAATAAGATTGGGCGAATTTTTAAAACTCATTGTGCAATGCCTTATAGCCTTGAACCAGTTTGATATTGGTGCTGACAACGCTTTCTGAAAACTCACTGATTGAAATATCAATGGGTGGAAATTGCTTTAAATCAGTTTTAGGGTTGATATAACTCATGGCAGGCACATAAAAATGATCGGGTAAATCACGGCCATCAACCACTGCATTGTGACGAATCGCGCTGTGATGACCCACTTTGCAATTAAATAACACACTGTTAAAGCCAACAAAAACATGATGTCCAATTTCACAGGGACCATGAATAATAGAGCGGTGCGCGATTGAAGAATTTTCACCAATGATCACTGCTGCCCCCGCTTTGGAATGAATCACCACTCCATCTTGAATATTGGAATTAGCACCAATAATGATGGGTTCCATTTCACCCGTGTCATTGGTTTCATCTGCTCTGATCACTGCATAAGGTCCAATAAATACATTGGCATGGATAATGACTTTTCCGCAAATAATCGCTGTTTGGTCAACATAGGCTGATTGATCTATAACAGGGAGATCTCCAGATGGGTTTTTTCTAAGCATGACTAGACCATTTTAAATAAGTTAAACAATGAGGGTGGTTGAGATAAGGCATTACCATTGCCAAGCGCCCTGAGCAACTGCGTCATGAGCATGTAAACTTTCCGCATGAATCACTTTAAAGTTAAAGCCTAGAATGCTGGGATGATGGATAAATGTGGCATACAAGCGTCTTAATGCATCTTCACAAAACATCAGGTTTTGACCATTCGCAACAGCAAAGGCTTGTTCATCAATACGTTTTACCGCCGTTTGTACGGGTGTCATCAAGGCTTGCTCAGCCTGATTAATAAATAAAATCAGTGGAATATATTGAATGTTTTGATCTAATTTGAAATTTAACTGAGCAAAACTTCTTTGACTGTGAGGCGTTGCTGCAATTGCGTCTGTGCTATTTAGCCAACTGAGGATTTCTTGTGGGTCTAACTGAATCTCATGATTTTCCAATGCGGATGCAAATCTTTGTTGAATGATGTTTCTGGCAAGTGCTGCGGAACAAGGACAAGTAGATGAATAGGGAATTTCGATTTTTAATTCAGCATAAAAATCATCTTTTAAAAGCTGACAGGACAACACAAAAGGATAGCTTTTCCAGCCAGACAATTGGCTGACTAAGGCTGGGCGCTCGAGATAAAGCTCACTATGAATTTCGATTTTGGCATGCGCTGATAAATCTTTATGGCTGGCTAAGAAATCCAATAAAGCGTTTTTAATATCAAGTAGCGCTAAATTTTTGATCGTGCTCAATTTCAAAAGTCGGGTATACAAGCGCGACATATGAATACCTTTGGCAAACACATCATCCAAACTGACATAAGCATTTACTTGGCTTTGGCAAAGGCTATTTTCGAGATAAAGCGGAAGCGCGATTTTTTCCATACCGACCCAATCGAGTGGGTAGTAATAGTTTCTTGTGAGTGAGGATTCAGCCGAAACATCTGGAAGAACAAGATTCATAGGGGGAATAGCTTAAGTTGAAATACATATTGTTATGTTATAACATAACAATATTAATCAACACTACTCATCTGAGTTAAATTTACGCTATGAGATCATTGCAAATTGAGATGAACAAAAAATATTTGATCGGATTCATACTCTGCTTTTCTGCATGTAGTCATAACAACTCAAATACAATTCATGCTATGCGTACAGTTCAGCAAACGTCACCACAAGTGCCATTAAAAGCAGGCTTTCCTCAGCAGCAAGGTATTTTAAAACAAGGAAAAAATCTGCCGCCTGCTTATTTAAAATGGCTTAGTGAACCGAAAAATGCTGAAAGCGTTCAGGCTTATCAGCGCTTTTTAAAGCAACAAGGTATTTCTGCTTATATTCCTACTTTTGAATTTTTACAAACAGCCAGAGATTGGCAACAATGTGATGCATCTGAATTTGAAGTTCCACCACAAGAGCTGTGGGGCAATATTGTGCCAACATTAAAAATTTTAAATCGTCTTGTGGATGAAAAAATTTTAACCCAGTTTAGCGTGACTTCTGTCTATCGAAATTTCAAGCTTAATCAGTGTGCAAAAGGCGCTGCTTCATCCAAACATATTTTTAATGCTGCATTAGATTTTCGTATTGGTGATGAAAATCCGGACTTAAACCAACAGCTGATGATTCAAGAGCGCAAAGCAAAGTTATGTCAATTTTGGCTGGATTCTGGTGAGGAACTTCACATGGGCTTAGGCGTCTATGCATCAGGACAGATTCATATTGATAGTGCAGGTTTTCGTACTTGGGGTGCAGACCATCGCTATAGCTCATCACCATGTATCAATAACGCTTTAATTAGCAACAATAAAAAAGTGAGTGAATCGCCATGAAGTCAAATTTCATCCGTGACATCAGACAACTTTTAATACGAGAAATTCAAGCGACACATGTTTATCTGCCACTAAACAATCTAAATTCTGATGTTTTTTAATCCTCAGCTTAGATTTATAGGATCTTGAAAAACGCTGTAATCATCACCGAATGATTAAAACCGAATCATCAAATTGCAGTGTTGAAAATGTATGTGCAAGCACAGCTAAAATTTAACTCTAAAGCGATCTGTTTGGAGTTATTCAGTCAGTATTTTTATGTCGATCTCGATATGAAAACACAAAAATATAAAGTGAGAATGCCAATGAATACTCTTTTAGCCACTCCGCAAAAACTTCCAGTCACCGTACTTTCTGGATTCTTAGGGGCAGGAAAAACCACTTTACTCAATCATATCTTAAACAATCGCGAAGGCCGAAAAATTGCAGTGATTGTGAATGATATGTCGGAGGTCAATATTGATGCCGCTTTAGTTCGAGAGGGTGGTGCTGAGCTTTCAAGAACGGATGAAAAGCTAGTTGAAATGAGTAATGGTTGTATCTGCTGTACCTTAAGAGAAGACCTACTGGTTGAAGTACGTCGTTTAGCACAGGATCAACGCTTTGATCAATTGGTGATTGAATCTACAGGGATTTCTGAACCACTCCCTGTTGCAGAAACGTTTACCTTTGAAGATGAAAATGGGATTTCTCTCAATGAGTTTGCCCGCTTAGATACAATGGTGACTGTGGTCGATGCTTATAACTTTTTAAAAGATTATAGTTCGCTGGATAGCTTACAAGCGCGCGGTGAATCATTAGGTGAACAAGATGAGCGAAATGTTGTTGATCTACTGATTGATCAAATTGAGTTTTGTGACGTGATTGTATTGAATAAAACAGATTTGATTGATCAAGACGAGCTGGAAAAATTATTTGGAATTTTGCAGTCTTTAAACCCAAGAGCAAAAATTGAAGTTTCTGCGTTTGGCAAGGTGAATCTTGATCGAGTGTTAAATACCCAGCTATTTGATTTTAACGAAGCGGCACAAGCTCCGGGTTGGTTAAAGGAATTAAGAGGTGAGCATACGCCTGAAACAGAGCAATATGGAATCAATAATTTTGTTTATCGAGCGCGCAGACCATTTCACCCCAAACGGTTTTTTGATTTTATCAACTCCGAATGGAAAGGCGTGATTCGTTCCAAAGGCTTTTTTTGGTTAGCCTCGAATCCCGAATTTGCTGGATCTTGGTCTCAAGCAGGGGCGATGGCACGCCACGGTGTTGCTGGATATTGGTGGGCAGCAGTGCCAGATGAACATTGGCCTACAGATCAACAAAGTCGAGATGCAATTCAACAAAGCTGGGATGCTCAAACAGGTGATGCACGACAAGAAATTGTATTGATTGGGATGCAGATGGATCAATCTGAACTTATTCGTCAATTTGATGCTTGTTTATTAAACGATGATGAAATGGCGTTAGGCGCAGAAAAATGGCAAGAGTTTGAAAATCCTTTTAGTGGATGGACTGATTCTATCATTAGCCATTAATTCATTATGATCCATTCAATTCAGCCAAAGCATTGCTGAGAATACTTGCAAGCATGAGCACTTTTAATTATACGCTCATGCTTGGCTTTATATTTTATTAAAATTTAGCTCTTAAGGTGAAAGTTACATTACGTGGTTCTCCCCAATAAACACCATTATAGAAACCTACATTTAAATAGTATTTTTCATCAAATAAGTTATTGATATTCACACTTGCAGTCAGCTCATCACTTAACTTATAACTGGCAAAAGCATTGGTCAATACATAGGCCTTTTGTGTGACTACACCACCGTTATAGGCATTTGCAGGAGCTCCCCCCCATTTTTGTGAAATTTCACTTTGCCAATTCAATCCACCACCTAATGTTAGCTTTTCTGAACCTGTCCAAAGATTTTCTGGAAGAGTAATACTACTAAATAACTTTACTTGGTTTTGAGGAATATTGCTTAAAGCATTGGCGTTTGCAGAACTTACGCTATTTACATAGGTATAGCCGAAGCTAAGATTCCAATTTTCCTGTAACTTTCCAATGGCTTCTAACTCAATACCATTGACTTTAAGTCCTTTGCCCGATGACATATATGCAGTATCCATCTCATCTACTTTTGGAATAGTGCCATTTTTTACACCATCACGATATTCAACATCTTCTACCGCAAGGTCTTTGACACTTGACCAAAATAGAGCAGCACTGGTCAATAACTTACCATCCAATAGATCCGCTTTAATCCCTAGCTCAGTGGTGCTTCCCATTTCAGGATCTAGATAATCGCCGAAACGATCTCGTCTAGTGGACGGATTAAATACATTGGTATAACTGGTGTAGGCTGTATAAGTATCATTAATATCGTACAAAATCCCCGCATAAGGCACCAATTGATCAAAGTTACGTGGCTTTGTAGGAGAAACCGGGGCATTAGGATCCCACTTGTCAACTTTATAGTCATACGAGCTATAACGTGCGCCCAAAATTAACTTAAGCGGATCAGCTAAATTTAAACGTAAAGTTGAATATACCCCGTAAAGCTCTGTGGTATTGGTACTTCCAGCTCCAGTTTTCTCATAGGTTGGTTTTGGAATATTACCTGTCCAATTACGATAATCAGGTATAGCTGCTGGATACTCGAGATTGCTTTTTACACTCAATGAGGTATTTTCACTTTTAAAACCACTATAACCAATAATTAAATCATGTTGGCGATTTAACAACTGAAATGGCCCTGTGGCATACAAATCAATATTGAGTTTTTTACTTTCAGCATAAGGGCTAACACTGGTCCATAGACTCAGCCCTTTTCCTGTGCTTGGGTCTGGAAAGCCACTACCACCATAAGCCACCATCCAACTATTATCCGAGGTGCTGTGGGCAATCGCTGCTTTAACCAGCCAGTCATTGGCAAAAGTATGTTCAATATCAGCAAAAACGGTTTTATCGGTATTGGCAATTGAACTCCAGTCCGCAGATAAACTAAAGTTTCGCGGAAAATTTGCTTTGCTTCCATCAGCATTGAAATATGGCACTGTACCCCACGTTGAGCCTTTAGGATCGTTGTCTTGATATTGAAATCCGACTGAGGCTGTTGTTGTTGGGGTTAAATCTGCACTGATAATCCCCATTGCGGCTGTGGACTTGAGCTTATAACGATCCATATAGGACTCTTTATCGGTATACGCTGCCATGAATCGACTTCGAACACTGCCATCTTGAGTCAGTGGAATGGATACATCTGCTTCAACACGGGTATTGTCCCATGAGCCATAAGTTGAGCTGACATTGCCCTTAAACTCTTTTTCAGGACGCTTACGCACCATATTGATGGTTGCAGAAGGGCTGCCTGTTGAACCGGTTAAGCCAGAAGCACCTTTGATCACTTCAACTCGGTCAAAGAAAAAACTATCAAAGCGGGGAGCATTGTCTCCTACAGGCATACCATCAATTTGCCTATTGGTAATTTGAAAACCACGGGAATAGTAGTTAGAACGTTCACTGTCATTTTTAGTGGCAGTAACGCCTGGTGTTGCGGCAAGAACATCATCCAGAATGGTCAGCCCGCGTTGTTCAATTTGTTCACGGGTGACGACGCTTACAGATTGTGGTGTTTCTTTTAAAGATAATTTTAATTTTGATGAGCTTCTTGAGGATTTTGCTTTAAAACTTCCGCTTCCCTCAGTTTTTTCATCCTGAGCATCAGCTTTAACTGTAATGGTTGGGAGTACTGAAGTATTCGCGTCATTACTTTTTTGCTCTTGTGCAAAAGCACTATGGGAAATAGCACTGCAAATAAGAATTGATTTTATTGCAATGTTTAATGCCGTTTGTTTACGTAGATTGTCCATAAGAATAGAAATTAGTAAATAAGAATCGTTATTATTATCAATAATAATACAAAAAGATACAAATAGAACATAATTTTTAAACTTTTTATTGGATATGTAAATACAAGATAGAGCTGTTTTTTTTAATTTAAATATATGATTTTTAAGTTTAAGTTGTGAAATATGGGTGTTTTGTTTGAGTATAAATTTACACTAATAATCTGTAAAATTAGAAGCTTATATTTTATTTATCACAATGATTAATTATTGACTGAGCCTTGTCCTGATTCCGAATTGAAAGCTTATATCTTTTTCCATTGTCGGTTTTCTTCTGAGAAATTAACCAGAAACGAAACACCTGATTCATCACCAACAAGATATGAGGATGGATTCACCATCAGTACCTTTAATAAAGTCCCTGTTTCAATAGTAATTGGTTCTAAATTATCTTTATTTAAGGTAACGGGTTGGAGTAATTCAATGATTTCCACTTTTATACTAACCTATTGTTTGAACATAAAATTCTATAAATAATTATTGCACAGCGCAAAGCGCTTTGCTGAGATACAGCGTTAAAAAACGCAACATTGATGGGGCTTTATGTAGCCTAAACATTTATAAAACTTCATTGTTGTATAAGGCTAAGTTTTCTCTCAGCGGAAAACTTAGCTTAGACAGTTTTAAATTTTATAAAGTAATCGTTGCACCAAGCGCTTTAACAAATTGGGCTAACCAAGCAGGATGTGCTGGCCATGCTGGCGCTGTTACCAGATGTCCATCTGTAACTGCTTCAGTGACCGCAATATCTGCATATTGTCCACCTGCGAGTTTAACTTCTACGGCACATGCAGGATAAGCGGAACATAAGCGTCCTTTTAATACATCGGCTGCGGCAAGCAGTTGCGCACCATGGCAAACAGCGGCAATTGGTTTTTTAATCGCATCAAACTCGCGAACAATTTCGATTACTCGATCATTCATACGTAAATATTCAGGTGCACGGCCACCCGGAATCACTAAACCGACATAGTTTTCGCTGTTGACTTGGTTAAAGTCATAGTTAATTGCAAAGTTGTGACCACGCTTTTCACTATAGGTTTGCTCACCTTCAAAATCATGAATCGCTGTTGCGATTGTATCGCCAGCTTTTTTATCAGGGCAGACTGCATGAACACTATAGCCCAATCCAGTGAGGAACTGAAAAGGAACCATGGTTTCATAATCTTCAACATAATCACCCACTAACATTAGAATTTGTTTAGACATTTTTACACCTTTTGTTTAAATTTTATGATTTATTTCATGTAAAATAACATGCTCTAGTTGCAGTTTTAAGTTGAATTTATACGGCTTTAGTCTTAATTTAACAGACTTAACTGTAATAAAAATTGTATTCAGTGATGAATGAGAAAAATATGAAAAAGTATCTATTGGGTTTAGTGATTACGGCGGCTGCCATGAGCAGCCATGCTGCGGTAGAGGAAACAGTGTATAGAGGAATGGGCGAGGCATCTGTACAGTTTCCAAGCTTTAAAAAGATGCAAAAGCAGGGGCTAATCAATAAAAAACCGGATATTTCAAGAAATGACTATAATGATGTATATAAATTAAAAAAACCGCTTCAATTTATGGGACAAACGGTTGCACTGCTATCAGACGAATATATGACACAGTATGCTGGATGTTGTGTCAGTGAGGGTTGGGGAGCTGTTTTAGCTAAAAAGAGTGATATGAAACTCTTGACTCAATTTGCCAAAACCAACCAGTGCTCATTAAGCAAAGTAGAATCAGATGCCAGTAACTATTATGGTTTTAAACTGAAAGCATTACCAACAGCAGAATATTATGAGCTTTCTTGCCGAGAACGTGATTTAGAAAACCAGCAGTAAAATAGATAAATCAAACTATATAGAGCAGTCGCGATTTAAATCTCAGATTACATTATAAGTTTTCTCCCTCTTTGCTTTGTGTGATACATGGCTTAGAGGGAGGGAGATGTCTTGACTGAATTTTTATGAATGAACCTGTGTAGGTGGTCTTGATCAATATCTACAGAATTAAAGCACCTGTACCAGCACCAATCACCATTAACCAAACTGGATGAACGTTTTTAAACAAACTTAGGCAAATAGTGATGGAGACGATTGCAATCAGTAAAATATTTTGAGCAGAGGCTTGGGCAATAATCCAAGCACTGACTAAAACCAAACCGACTGTAATAGGTTTTAACGCCTTTTCAAATTTCGCCCGAAGTGGATGACTTTTAAAATTATTCCAAAATTTAAGTGCATAAATGGTGATGATTGAAGAAGGACCAAACTTTGCAAAAGACGTCACGATCAATCCCATAGGCCCTGCGACATGCCATCCCACCAAGGGAACAATCATCATGTTTGGACCTGGTGCAGCTTGCGCCATTGCAAACATAGAGCTGAATTGCTCAGCAGTCATCCATTGGTGGATCACAACCACCTGATGTTGCATTTCAGGTAAGATGGCATTCCCGCCACCAAAGGCCAATAAAGACAGTTGAGTAAACACTAAAGTCAGTGCGATGAGAACATACATCTTATTTTACTCCTGAGTCACTTTAGTTTGATTAAATGCTAAAACTGCCATATTCACGGTGATTAAAATCAACAGCGTCAGTGCCAAGGGCAATTTAATCAACAGCATAAAAATAATGGTCAAGATAATGGTGAAATAGGTCAGCTTACTTTTCATAATTGGTTTTAACATCTTAAAACCTGTAGCAAACAGTAGACCCGCAGCAGCGGCAGCTAAACCTTGAATCATGTGTTGCACCATTGGGATATCTTGAAAGCTGCTATATAGCTGGTACAACGAGATAACAATAATGGTCGGGGCCAGCATAAGACCAAATACCGCACTAATCGCACCTTTTACTCCAGCAAAGTCATAACCAATCGCGACTGCCATATTTACAATATTCCCACCGGGTAAGATTTGGCAGACACCCAACAAGTCGGTAAATTTTTCAGATGTTAACCATTTCTGATCTTCTACAATTAAACGATGTGCGAGAGGGAGTACCCCACCAAATCCCATGAGGCCAAGTTTCATAAAGCCTAAAAATAATGCTTTGCAATTGGGTGTGGTCATGGATTGTTCCATTGGGATTGCTTCAGTATTCATTTAGACCTCTTCAATTTGCTGTGATGTACTTGGCTTGAATGTGATTATCTGCTTGTTGAGTCATAAAGAAAAATGCTATTTTTGCTGTTATTCATACCTAAAAAGTATGCTTTAAACGTGAATTAGCACGATAAAAATGAAAAGATCGATATTGAGGCGAAAAGATGATTGATATTCATAAGCTTAATGCGTTTGTGGCTGTGGTTGAGGAAAGTAATATTTCTCGGGCAGCGGTACGTCTGAATATGCAGCAACCGCCTTTAACACGAATTATCAAAAACTTAGAAGATGAATTAGACACAGATTTATTGAAGCGTTTACCGCGTGGCGTAGAAGCAACTGAAGCGGGTAAGGCCTTATACCAAGAGGCACTTACCATACTTGCGCATGCACAAGCTATTCCCAAACGTGTGCAAAATATTTCTAAAGGTTTGGAAGGGCAAATCAATATTGGTTTTACCAACTCAGTCGGCTTACATTCCTTTTTGCCTGCTTTACTGCGTAATTTTCGTGAAGTATTTTCAGCGGTGTCTATTCATTTGGAAGAAGATGGCAGTAGCTCATTGATTGATTCGATTATCAATGAAAAGAACGATATCGTTTTTTTGCGTAAGCCTGCGCCGATTGGTTTGGGACTCACCAGTTTGCATGTACTTGATGAGCCTTTAATTGTGGCACTGCCCAATAATCATCCCTTAGCCGAACATCCTGATGCCATCCAATTACTTGATTTAGAACCTTATGATTTTGTACTGTATCGCCGTTTAGCAGGACAAGACTTGTTTGATAATATTTTGGCTAGCTGTTATCAGGCTGGATTTAGTCCAAAGATTGTTCAAGAAGCCCCACGTTTAACGTCGAGTTTAAATTTGATTGCAGCAGGGATTGGTTTGTCGATAGTTCCAGAGGCCATTCGAGATTTTTGGAACAAGCAAATTATTTACAAAGCGCTTAAAGCGGATACGCCGTGTATTGCACCAATTTATGCAGTGTATAAGCAGGATGCTGAAAATATCCGTTTAAAACATATTTTAAATTTGCTCGCTTAATTTATAGGTTGACTTGCTAAAGCTCTAGCTAAATAAGTGGATTTATATATTTTGGATGTTGGTGTTGCTCACTGGGACTAAAGATCTAGGTTTAGATTGAGCTATTTTGGAATAATTTATGCTTTGAAATTCTATCTTGAAAATAAAATCAGTGAATCATTGCATTTTTGCTACACATAAAGCCTGAGCTCAAGATTACTATTATTGTTTTAAATTCAAACCTTAGAAATAGAATTGAGGATATCGCTTTGAAACTTGGATTTGTAAAAAGTGTTTTAGCATCTGCAATCATGTTGTCATCGGCACCAGTATGGGCTGAAACAACAGGGCAAATCACTCAAACCACTTCAGCTATTGTGAAAGATCAAAAAAAATCGGGGATTGATCATCAATATTTTGATCAAAATGTAAAAGGGAATGATGATTTTTATCAACATGTAAATGGAGGATGGTTGAAAAATACCGAAATTCCTGCAGATAAATCACGTTGGGGAACTTTTGATATTTTGCATGAAGAATCATTAAAACAATTGCATGATATTGTCGATGAGCTTTCAAAACAACAATTGGTGGAAGGAAGTTCAGAGCAAAAAGTGGCAAGTCTATATGCCAATTTTATGGATGAAAAAAGTATTGAAGCATTGGGTATTCAGCCGATTCAAGCGGAAATTACCAATGTTGATGCATTGAAAAGTAAAAAAGATATTGCGCAATTGGCCGCACATTTTTCACGTATTGGTGTAACCAGCCCTTTTGATGTGGGTATTGACCAAGACATGAAAAACTCAACTGAAATGGTGGCAATGCTTGGGCAAAGTGGTTTAGGGTTACCTGATCGTGATTATTATTTAAAAAATGATGCCAAATTTAAGAAAATCCGTTCGCAATATTTAAAGTATATTGAAAAAACTTTAAGCCTAGCTGGAGACAAGCAAGCAGCACAGCATGCGCAAGGGATTTTAAAATTAGAAACGCAAATCGCCAAGATACAATGGAGTAATGTTCAAAACCGTGATGTAACAAAGCTCTATAATATTTATAAAACACAAGACTTAGCCAAACTTAGTCCAAAAATTGATTGGCAAACTTATCTAGAAAAACAAGAATTGTCCGATAAGATTAAAACCATACAAGTTATTCAACCAAGTTACTTCAAAGGTTTAAGCCCAATTGTTGACAATACCTCACTAGAGGTTTGGAAAGCTTATTTTAAATTTCATTTAGTTAGTGATTTTTCATCATTGCTTAGTCAAGCTTTTGTCGATAACAGCTTTGATTTTTATAGCAAACAGCTCAGAGAAATCAAGGAACAGAAACCACGTTGGAAGCGTGGCGTGCAATTGGTTGAGGGAACTTTAGGTGAAAGTTTGGGCCAGATTTATGTGAAAAAGTATTTTTCTGCTGAGAAAAAACAACGCATGGAAGTCTTGGTGCAAAACTTAATGAACGCTTATTCTCAAAGCATAGACAAACTGGATTGGATGAGCCCAACCACGAAAGTTCAGGCGCAGAAAAAGTTAGCAAGTTTTGCGGTGAAAATTGGTTATCCAAACAAATGGCGTGATTATTCTGCTTTAGAAATCAAAAATAATGACTTGATTGGAAATGTGATCCGTTCACGTGAATTTGAACATCAATATGCCTTGAATAAATTGGGCAAGCCTGTTGATCGTGATGAATGGGGCATGACACCGCAAACCATCAATGCGTATTACAACGCTTCTTTAAATGAAATTGTCTTTCCAGCAGCAATTTTACAGCCTCCTTTCTTTGATATGGATGCCGATGACGCGGTGAACTATGGTGCGATTGGGGCAATTATCGGTCATGAGATCAGTCATGGCTTTGATGACCAAGGCAGCCAGTTTGATGAATTGGGCAATATGAAAAATTGGTGGACGGCAGAAGACCATCGAAAATTTAAAGAAAAAACCAATACATTGGTTGCTCAATACAACGCTTATGAGCCAATCAAAGGCTATCATGTCAATGGTGAGTTAACTTTAGGCGAAAATATTGCTGATAACTCTGGATTGGCGATTGCTTATAAAGCTTATCAACTGTCTTTAAATGGCAAGGCTGCACCAGTGTTGGATAATTTAACAGGTGAACAACGCTTTTATATTGGTTGGGCACAAGCATGGCGTTCTAAAATTACTGATGCAATGCAAGTTGAATTCTTAAAAAGAGATCCGCATTCACCTGATAAAGTTCGTGGCAATGCCACCTTGCTAAATCAAGCGCCATTTTATGATGCTTTTCATATTCAGCAGGGCGATAAAATGTATTTGCCTACCAATAAACGCGTGACCATTTGGTAATAATCTGACCTAAAAGCCTACCAAGCTGTATCAAGACTTGGCAGGCTTTTTTATATTTTTTTCACATGTTATATAAATAAATGGCAGTGGAATAGATGTCTAGATAGAGCTTTTTAAGTTTTAACTTAATTGATTATCTCTAATCATTTTTTCTGTGATTTTCTTATCACTTTATTTCGATAAATAGTCAATAAATTCAATGTAATAAGTTTGTTGTTTTGAGCATTTTAAGATATTTTTATGCATAAATATAATTGAGAAATGTCAGGTGAATTTAAAAACATTCTTATTGTTGGGTGGGGTCGCTTTTGTATTGCAGGGTTGTACAACCATGAATACATCAACATCAGACGCTTTTAAACAATATGCTTCTGCTCAAGAACTCATTGATAAGCACAATATTAATGAAAATAATAGCCCATTTAAAGAATATGTTTATGATTGGGGATCAAAACAAAGCGATCAGCAGGTGCAGTCTTTAACACCGAAAAGTTACTTAAGCCGTTATTGTAGCGCTAAAGGTGGTCATTTTACTCAAGTGCAAAAAAGCACAATGAGTTCGGTTAAAGATATTTGGGCAAAAAAATTATTAAATACTTATAGCAGTGTTAAACAGGGGATCGGTGCATACCAATGTACTGAAAGTAATGGTCAGCAATGGTATGTATCCATCGAACCTTTATCTGAACGTAAACTCGATCAAACTGGAACTCGGGTTGTAAATTTGCAAACCAAAGTTTTATCTTTGGATGAGCTTAATAAATTCTATAACAACAAAAGCAATATGGCGGCAGTTGCCCAAGAAAAGAAATCTAAAAATAGTCATTCAAAAAGCAGTGATGCAAAAAGCACTGATATAAAAACGAATAATTCAAAAAATGTTGCTATTAACAATGTAGTAAAAACTCCCCCTGTTAAAGTCATGGAAGAAAAAAAGCCAGTCGCCGCAGTTGCAGAAGAAGTGAAAGAAAAGCCTCAGCCTGAAAAAACAATAACGACACCGCAGTCACAACAGATGCAATTATATATTTCTGCACGCAAAGAGTTAGGGCGTGGGCAAAATCAGATCAATGCCTGTAACAATGCTGAACGTGCTTATAATTATGGGCGCTTGCATGGAACAAGTGGAATTAATGTCTATGCTGAATCAGGTGTATTGGTAGCAAGATGTTTAAACAATGTGCCAAGTTATAGTCAGCGCTTTTCTAATCCGCAAGATCGAGCCAAACGAATTTTGCAGAATTTGGCGAGTAATCAAAATCATGCAGTTGCCAAACATATGCTAAAGCAGATTAAATAATGGAATAAGGTGTTTCACTTCAACGGAGTGAAACACCCGAATAAATGAAAAGCGTTATTCATCATTCAATGAACATTCAAAACTACTCGGATTTTCTTTACAGCGAACTTTTTTGAGGAAATTCATCATTTGTGGATCATAAATACCTGATTTAGTCAGTGCAATACGAGATTCACGCATCATTTTGATATAGTTCAGTTGTTCATTGGCAGGGATATTCATCCAATATTTTGCAGGAATTTCTTTTTCATATTTGGCTACGATGTTAAATGTTCTGCCCAATTGACTCGCAACCCAAGTTCGAGATTTTTGTCCAAAGCCTTGAGGGAATTTGTCTTTGCGAATAATAAAATTGGCCGAAATTTGAGTCAGTGGAAATTTTACGATGCCGCCTTTTTCTCCTAAGCCCTTATAGAGCTCAAAGGGTTTAAATGCAACAACAGGTGCAGGAAGGATATCAATTTCATGATTATTAAATTTAGCGCCTGCACTGGTGACATCAACAGAAACAGCTTGTGCACCTACTTGTTGAACCAATTTTGGTTGCGCTTCATCATAACGGAACACACCAATTTTTTTACCAGCAGCTTTGGCTAATGTGTTGATATTTTTGTCATTTACAAAAAGATATGCTGGGCCAATTGTACCCAATCCTGCAATTTCATAAGGGCCATTGATCATCTTTTCCGCTGCTCGGGGTAAAGATAATAATTTATAGGCTGAAATGGCTGTTTTCATATCCGTTAATGCACCGATCGCATCTAAGGAGCCAACATATTTATTAAATTGGCGACCACGTAAACCACTGATAATGGCACCATCACATTTACCCACTTTTAAGTCTTCTGCAGCGAGCCTTTCGTCAGTAACGGCTCTTAAATCTATATCAGCACCCCAATTTTTTGCTTCAAGTGCATAATCTTTAGCAAGGGCATATGCATCACCTGCTTTACCAACCGGATCAAAAACACATACAACTTGCTTTGCAAAAGCAGGCATCGAAAGTGCGAATAAAGTAGTTATTGTAAGAGCTTGAACCATTTTCATATATATTTCCCTATAAACAGTTATGGCATATCTTATTAAAACGTATGTGCTATTGATGAACTAATGACCATAAGGATTGTTTTTTGCGTCAATAAACCCAACAAATGTAGGTTTTTGGATATAGATTATCGATTGAGATCTGAGATATTGGTCTTCTAGATCTTTAATCTGTTTGAGCTAGATGATGGATTAAGAAAGTATTTTATTTTTGAAACTTGAGATGCTTTCTATTTTTAATACAACCTAAATATTGAATCCAGTTTAGCACAGCAAATGAGATTATTTTCAGTAGATGTTGTTTACAGAGTCATAACAGGCGAACAGGTAGCGCTTGTGATACAAAGGATTTAATTTCGAATTGGACTTTGTTTATGTCACGCCAAATTTTCTCCTCAATGCATTCTAAATTTTCCCATATGGGTCGTTCTGTGTTTATGGCGACGGCATTAATGGGAACAGCACAATTTGCTGTCGCAGGGCCAACCGTCGATCAACTTAGCGATTGTTTGGTAAAAGCAACCACAGCAACAGATAAAACTACAGTATTGCAGTGGACCTTTGCCGCACTATCTACACACCCTGATCTAAAAGCATTGAGTAATGTTAGTGATGCACAAAGAACGCAACTCGATCAAAAGTTTGCTCAGGTTTTACAACGTGTGATTGTAGAGCAGTGTTCCGCACAGACCAAAGCAGTGATTGCAGCTGAAGGTGTGCAAGCAGTAGGTGACAGTTTCCAAGAGTTAGGGCGTACGACAGGCGAAGATATTATTAAAAACCCTGAAGTGAAAAAACAGTTGCAGGGTGTATTGCGTTATGTCGACTTAAATAAATTGGTGATGACTTTTTTAACCCCTGATATTTGGAATAAGTTGGGTGTGATTCGTCCATAAATCACTTTATCTTTACGGAGCAAGACTTCTTATCTGTTTAAAGGAGACGAAATATTCATGATTCAATTGAAGTCATTATAGAAATCTCAACGAAGGCTCCTCTTACTATTGAAAGGGTTTGGGGAGTGGAATGAATACATCAAGAAAGCTTGTTTAAAGTGGCATTGTTAAAATTAGATTGAGTTTTGGTCTGTAAAAAATTGGTGATTGAGGGTATTTAAAAGATCGGGTTTTTTCAGTGATTGCATGTTATCTTGATGATTTGATTCAAAGAAAGCTTTAGGTCAATTTAATGAATTTTGAAAAACTCTTTTTATATAAACAATGGTCAGATCAGCGTTTATTTAAAGCCATAGATCAAATTGATCAAGTGCAATATTTAGAAGATTATAATTTTGCCAAGCAACAATTTAATCATATGATCATTGTCGAAGAGTTATTTAGATCTCGGCTAGAAAACAAAAAAGCGTTGCACAGTCAAACCAATACAGAATTTTTACCCTCCTTAGATGAACTTAAACATCGAATTGCTGAATCACATTTATGGTTTATTAAATTTGTACAAAATATTCAATTGGATCAACTTGCAGAAATTATTCATTTTCAATTTATAGATAAAAAAACGGGTAGCCTATCATTAGAAGAGATCCTCTTTCATATCATCAATCATGGAACATACCATAGAGGCAATATCGCGCATGCTTTGCATCATGCTCAGGTGGTTCATCCTGCCGATACATATACGGTCTTTATTCATCATTATGAACCTGAGCGTAGAATGCTTTGATAGTTTATAAATAGCAGATGATTTTTGTTTTCTGATATTAGAAATAAGTTAGGTATTGTGAAATCAATCGTTGTCTGATTTGTTTAAAATTTAATTGTTAAAAATTAACCAATACGTATAATTAATTAAATGATACGTATGAGGTGAAATCTTATGCAAGCGAAATTGACCTTATCTATAAATAAAAAAGTGATTGAACGGGCGAAACTTTATGCTCAGGAACATGAGCAGAGTGTTTCGAGTTTGGTTGAAGCTTATTTAGATCGTATTTCAGCACACACTGAAATTTCGAGTGATGTTCAAGCGCCTATTACTGGACGTTTGACTGGGATGTTTGCCGTTCAAGATCAAGGGCAGGATTATAAAGCATTGCTTTCTGAAGCTCGTATGGAAAAACATAAATGAGCGAGCGAATATTTATTGATTCTGATGTGATTTTGGATGTGGCTTTAGCGCGTCAGCCTTTTGTTGAGGCAAGTCAAACTGTTGTAGCGTTGTGTGAGAAAGGGCATTTTACAGGGTGCATTTCTTCGAACAGTGTTGCCAATATTTATTATATTTTGCGTAAGTTGGGAGGTGATGAGAAAGCGCGTCTTTTTATTCAACAACTTTTAAAATTCTTGGTGATTATCCCTGTTGATCATGTTGGGATTTCTCAAGCGTTGGTGTCTAAGTTTTCTGATTTTGAAGATGCAATTCAATATTTTTCTGCGTTGAGTTTTGGTTGTAGCAAAATCGTGACGAGAAATATTCAGGATTATAAATTTGCTGAAATAAGTGTTGTTTTACCGGGTGCTTTTATCGGCTGAGGGTATTTTGTCAGATAAAAAAATGAGAAAAATAATAGATTTAAATGTATGCCAAATTTTAAAAACTCAACATATAAATTCTTTAAACAAAGAAAACCCGCTCTAAAACGGATTTTCCTTTTTAAACTCAATCAGCATGATCAATCAATATTCTTTTAATGCTTTGGCTTAAAGCAAGGTTGGTTTAGTTTAATGAGCAGGCTTTACCCTGATACTCATAGCGATTTAGCTCATAACTTTTACCATCCCAACGATACACCGCAAAACATAAACCTGGACCTCCATTTTCAATATCAGGCCAACCATCTTTGCCTGTGCTTTTTAGAAAGGTCGGTATACCCGCGTTTTCAAAAATAGTTTTCCATTTCCCATTTTTTTGTTGTGCAATAAGGTGGTATCCCACGCCTGTATTGCCGTAGCACATGCTGCTGTAGTCTGAAATAACAGCATCATTTAGCCCATCTTTATTTAAATCCCGATATACAGTAATTTCACCTGTTTCGCATTTTCCTTCCCAACCATGCTTTGTTTTTGCAAAACCTGCTGCTTTAAAAATCAAGCTGGCTTCTTTTGAAGGAACATTAACTTTCGTTTCTGCAAAAGTTGTAGTTGTGAAAAGGACAAGTGTTGAGAGAGTTAGGATAGATATTTTCATTTTGACCTTGAGTTTTGAGCAGTAGATTAATGTTTTTAAAGTAATAACAGCAAAGATTTCTTTTGAAAGTGTAACTGTTTCTGGAAAATAAAAAAGTAATAGTGAAGATAAAATGACTCTTTGCCTCGTTATGCTTATTAACTCGTAAAAAGTATGAGATTAATAACATGATTAAAATCAGATGACACTCCCTCTCCCTCTGGGAGAGGGCTGGGGTGAGGATGCTTTTCCATATAAAAAATTTTGAAATAAAACAATAGATTTGAATATATGCCAAATTTTTAAAAGCTAAACATACCAATGCCCTAAACAGAGAAAACCCGCTCTAAAGCGGGTTTTCTTTTAAAATTAAATCAGTTTAACCAATCAATTTCTTCATCAATTCATTGACTTGAGTAGGGTTGGCTTTACCACGAGAGGCCTTCATTACTTGACCGACTAGACCGTTGAATGCTTTCTCTTTACCAGATTTATACTCTTCAACCATCTTCTCATTGGCAGCAAGCACTTCTTTGATGATGGCTTCAATGGCACCTGTATCAGTTTCCTGTTTCAAGCCTTTTTCAGCAATGATGTCATCTGCAGTTTTGCCTTCTTCCCACATAAAGCCAAACACTTGCTTAGCAATCTTACCGCTAATCGTGTTGTCAACAATACGTGCGATCATCCCGCCAAGTTGTTCTGCTGAAACAGGAGAATCTTGAAGTTCAAGGCTGGCTTTATTTAAAGCACCTGAGAATTCACCCATCACCCAGTTTGCAGCAACTTTACCTTGAGCTGCGCCGCCAGAAGCCGTAACAACCGCTTCATAGAAGTCAGCCAATTCACGAGATAGCGTCAGTACATGTGCATCATATTCAGTCACTGCAAAGTCTGCGATAAAACGCGCACGACGTGCTTTAGGTAACTCAGGAAGTGCAGCACGTGCAGCTTCAATTTGCTCATTTGCAATGATCACTGGAAGCAAGTCAGGGTCAGGGAAGTAACGGTAATCGTTGGCTTCTTCCTTAGAACGCATTGAACGTGTTTCCATTTTGTTCGGATCGAACAAACGGGTTTCTTGATCAATACGACCGCCATCTTCCAAGATGTCCATTTGACGTTGAATTTCAACATTGATGGCTTGTTCGATAAAACGGAATGAGTTGAGATTTTTTAACTCACAACGGGTACCAAATGGTTGCCCTGGACGACGTAACGATACGTTACAGTCAGCACGGAATGAACCTTCAGCCATGTTACCGTCAGAAATCCCTAACCAACGCACCAAAGTGTGAATCGATTTGATATAAGCAACAGCTTCTTCAACTGAACGCATATCAGGTTCAGACACGATTTCAAGTAAAGGTGTGCCAGCACGGTTTAAGTCGATGCCAGACATGCCTTCGAATTGATCGTGAATCGATTTACCTGCATCTTCTTCCAAATGCGCACGAGTCACGCCTATACGCTTCACTGTGCCATCTTCAAGCTGGATATCGATATGACCTAGCCCAACGATAGGATTGTCCATCTGGCTGATCTGGTAGCCTTTTGGCGAGTCTGGGTAAAAGTAGTTCTTACGCGCGAACACAGAGGCTTGGTCGATATAGGCATCAATCCCCAAACCAAAACGAATTGCAAGATCAACCACTTCTTGGTTTAACACAGGAAGTACACCCGGCATTGCCAAATCAACAAGGCTGGCTTGAGTATTCGGGTCTTGACCAAATTCAGTTGATGAACCTGAAAAGATTTTAGACTGAGTTGCAAGCTGTGTGTGAATCTCAATACCAATAACGACTTCCCAACCGTCAATCAGCTTTGACACGGATGGTGCTAACTTTTGAGCTTCAGTCATTATGCATTCTCCTCAGCAATTGCCGCACGTTTAGTATGCCAATCTGTATTTTGTTGATATTGATGCACAATTGAAAGCAATTGTGATTCTGACCAATAGTTACCAATTAACTGTAAACCTACTGGGAGATTATTCGTATCAAAACCAACAGGTGCGTTAATGGCTGGTAAGCCCGCCAAGTTCACTGCAAGTGTATAGATATCGCCTAAATACATTTCGGTTGGACTTAGGTTTGCACCGATTTTGTATGCCGTCGTAGGTGCAGATGGTGCTGCAATCACATCGACATTCTCAAAAGCTTTTAAGAAATCTTGTTGGATTAAACGACGAACTTTTTGTGCTTTTACATAATAAGCATCGTAATAACCAGCAGAAAGCGCATAAGTACCAATCAAGATACGACGTTGTACTTCTGCACCAAACGCTTCTGAACGAGAGCGTTTATAGAGATCTAAAATATCTTTTGGGTTTTCACAACGGTAACCGTAGCGAACACCGTCATAACGTGACAAGTTAGAAGACGCTTCCGCAGGCGCGATCAAATAATAAGTTGGTACATAGGCTTCAGTCATGTTGAGGTCAATCTCAACCAATGTCGCGCCCATGTCTTGCAATTTTTTCAAAGATTCTTCAACACGTGCCTTAACTTCTGCATCAAGGCCTTGAACATTGAAGTATTGTTTTGGAATACCAATACGTAAACCTTTCACTGCTGTTGCATTTAAGTTTGCAACATAGTCATCCACTTCTTTGTTGATTGAGGTTGAATCTTTGAGGTCATGTCCAGCAATGGTGTTCATCAAAAAGGCACAGTCTTCAGCAGAACGTGCCATTGGGCCACCTTGATCCAGTGATGATGCAAATGCAATCATTCCGAAACGAGAGACACGGCCATAGGTCGGTTTAAGACCGGTTAAGCCACAGAAAGAAGCCGGCTGGCGAATTGAACCACCTGTGTCGGTGCCTGTTGCAAGCGGTGCAAGATCAGCCGCTACAACAGCCGCAGAACCACCAGAAGAGCCACCAGGAACATGTTCTAAGTTCCATGGGTTTTTAGTCGCGCCGTAGAATGAACTTTCAGAGGTTGAACCCATTGCGAATTCATCCATGTTCACTTTACCTAAAGTCACTAGGCCAGCTGCTTTGGCTTTCGCCACCACAGTTGCATCATAAGGTGAAATGAAATTGTCTAGCATTTTTGAACCCGCAGTGGTTTTAATCCCTTGGGTACAGAAAATATCTTTATGCGCCAGTGGAACACCAGTCAATACGCCAGCAGTTCCAGATTTTAGTAAGTTGTCAGCAGCATCAGCTTGAGCCAATGCTTGTTCGGGAGTGACCGTTACATACGATTTGACACGATCATCAATTTTCGCAATACGGTCTAAATAATGCTGAGTCAATTCACGAGATGAAAATTGGGCAGATTTTAAGCCTTCTGTCATTTCACGAATCGATAAACGGTGTAAATCAGTCATGAGTACAATTCTTTACGATTAATTTTTTAAAATAAGTTCATTTGATCAAATATTATTCAATCACTCTCGGAACGAGGTACAAACCATCCTGAGTTGCAGGAGCAATGGCTTGATATTCTTCACGATGGTTCGCTTCAGTCACGACATCTGGACGAAGTGGTTGCGGATTATCAAATGGGCTCTTAAGTGGCTCAACACCATCGGTATTGATCGCTTTTAAGGTCTCCATCATCCCTAAGATTTTATTTAAACTTTGAGCATATTCAGCAGATTGCGTATCATTCAGCGACAATCGAGCAAGATTGGCGATTTGCGATACAGTTTGTGCATTTAATTCTGCAGAATGCTGAACATCTGAACTTGACATGATGTCTCACCTAATCAGTTTTAAAAAAATTCAAAATATCGTGCGTTATAATAAGCGATTGACTTGTTCAAATCATCACATTTAGTTAAAGTTGCCATCTTGCGTCCATATAAAGTTTAAACTGAGAACGACCCGTGATTCTAAAACGACTAATTGGCTTGTTTTCGCCAGATCTCGCCATTGATTTAGGTACTGCAAATACACTTATTTATGCACCAGGAAGGGGCATTATATTAAACGAACCGACAGTTGTGGCGATTCGTCACAGTGGTTCGCAGAAAATTGTTGCAGCTGTGGGTTTAGATGCTAAGCAAATGCTTGGTCGTACCCCAGCCAATATTTCTGCAATCCGTCCGATGAAAGATGGTGTTATTGCAGATTTCGAAGTTACTGAAACCATGTTAAATCAATTTATTGGTAAAGTGCATGAAAAACGTTTATTTCCACCTGCACCTCGTGTAGTGGTATGCGTACCATGTAAATCAACATTGGTAGAACGCCGTGCGATTCGTGAAGCTGTGTTTAACGCAGGTGCACGTGATGTACGTTTGATTGAAGAGCCTATGGCTGCTGCGATTGGGGCGGGTATGCCTGTTGAGCAAGCGTGTGGTTCTATGGTCGTAGATGTGGGTGGTGGTACAACTGAAATTGCCATCATTTCCTTACAAGGTTGTGTGTACGCAGATTCTTTACGTATTGGCGGTGATGTTTTTGATGAACAAATTATTAACTATGTACGTAAAGCACATGGTTGTGTAATTGGTGAAACAACAGCTGAAACTATCAAAAAAGAAGTGGGTATGGCTGTTGCTGACGGCACAACCTTAGAAATTGAAGTTCGTGGTCGTAACCTTGCTGAAGGTGTACCGCGTGCCATTACGGTAACTTCAGATGAAATTACCCAAGCGATTTCTGATCCATTACAAAGTATTGTTTCTGCTGTGAAATCAGCACTTGAGCAAACTCCACCTGAGTTATCTTCTGATATCGCAGAGCGTGGTATTGTGTTGACAGGTGGTGGTGCATTACTGCGTAACCTCGATAAGTTGCTTGCTCAAGAAACAGGTTTACCTGTTGTTGTAGCAGAAGATCCTTTAACTTGTGTAACGCGTGGTGGTGGTAAAGTCTTAGAATTCTTTGACAATCCAAACCATGATATGCTTTTTGTAGGCTAAACTATACTCGATTAAGTTTAAGGATGAGGCGGTGCAACCGAATCTCTTTTCAAGACAACCGCCATCTTTTCGCTCGTTCATCATTGCGGTCATCACTTGTTTGGTAGTGCTGTTTTTTAACTGGCGCATGCCACAAGTGATTCAACCTGCAAGAGATGTCTTGTATGCGGCATATAATCCAATTTATGCCTTAGCAAGCTATCCTGTATTGTCGAAAGAATGGCTAAATCAACAAACTAAATCTGAGGCTCAGTTACGTCGTGAAAATACCGCGATGCAAGCTGAACTGCTTCAGGCTCAAGTACGTCTGCAAAAACTCTCTGAACTTTCTGCTGAAAATACCCGTTTACGTGGTTTGCTCGATACGCCATTAATTATCGATGGGCGTATGGAAATTGCAGAAGTGATTGGAACTGATGCCGATCCATTGCGTCATATCATTATCATTAACCGTGGTGAAGCCAATCATTTAAAAGTCGGGCAAACCGTTTTAGATGATAAAGGTATCATGGGGCAAATCATCAACGTCTATCCACATAGTAGCCGCGTCATGTTGCTTTCCGATAAAGAACATTCTTTATCTGTACGTTTAGAAAGCTCAGGTATGCGCGCCATCGTGACGGGTACTGGTGATTTAGGACATTTGAAAATGGAATATGTTCCAACAAGTGCCAATATCAAAGTGGGTGATAAAGTTTATAGTTCAGGTTTGGGGCAACATTTCCCAGCAGGCTATTTGGTTGGTTCAGTATCTAAAGTCATGCGTCATAACACGGGTGAGTTTGCGCAAATTGATGTGGTTCCCGCTGCACAATTAGCAGGTGGTCATCATGTTGTGGTACTTTTCTCTGATTCTTTAGCGATGGAGCAGCCAAATGTTGATCGCTAAGAAATTACCTTCTGAAAAGCAACGTAAAGATCCATTATGGATCATTGTTGTATCAATTATTATTGGTTCAATTTTAGTGGTTTATCCGATGTCCTATGCATTAGCAGGATGGCGACCACTGTATATGTTTTTAATCATGCTGTTTTGGGTGCTGTGTCAGCCTACATGGTGTGGAATTTGGTTTGCATTTACCATGGGGCTATTTACTGACTTATTGTTAGATGCACCTTTGGGGATGAATGCATTGAGCTATGTGCTGATTGCATTTTTAACTCGCTATTTTATTCGAGAAAGACGTGTACTGACATTTAGTAATCTTTGGATTATTAGTATGTTTGCAATTCTTGCGCATTTGGTCTTTACCTTTATGGCACAAGTGATGGCAGGTACGCATTTTTCGATTACCCGTCATTGGCAAACATTGGTTTCGAGTATTTTTTGCTGGCCAGTTCTTTATTATTTATTAAGAAGATGGCGCATTTAATTCTGGCCTCAGGCTCACCAAGGCGTAAAGAGCTGCTTTTACAAGTGGGCTTGGATTTTAGCATCCACAGCCCAGACATTGATGAATCTGTGTTGGAACATGAACAGATTGAGCAGTATGTACAACGTTTGGCTGAAAGCAAAGCCAAAGTGGTACTGAATTTGTACCCGCAAAGCACTGTTATTGCAGCAGATACAAGCTTAGTTTTTGCCAATCAAATTATTGGTAAGCCAACATCTAAGCAGCATGCTTTTGAAATATGGACATTATTGTCAGGTCAAAAACATGAAGTATTGACAGGTGTTTGCGTTGCAAATGCACATCAATTATTGAGTGTCGTGGTTCGTACGGAAGTTGAGTTCCAACAATTCAGTCTGAATGATATGGAAGAATATTGGGCTACAGGCGAACCTTTGGGGAAAGCTGGCGCATATGCAATTCAAGGTATTGCGGCAAAGTATGTGACAGGTATAAAGGGTAGTTATAGCAATGTGGTTGGGCTACCTTTGCATGAAACGATACAGTTACTTGATCGTATAGATCAGCGCAGTTGAGGCACTAAATTAACTGCTGAAAAGAATTTTTATAATGTTTTGAGTTTAGTTATGTCTGACGAGTTATTGATTAACGTCACACCTATGGAATGTCGTGTGGCGCTAATTCAAAATGGTACGGTCAACGAACTGTTTGTTGAACGAACTGTTAAACGCGGGTTAGTCGGGAATATTTATAAAGGAAAAGTTGTCCGTGTACTTCCAGGGATGCAAGCAGCCTTTGTCGATATCGGGTTATCTCGTACTGCATTCTTACACATCAATGATATGATTTGGCCGCGTAATCAACCTACGCCAAATGTCTTTGAGTTATTACAACCCGGTCAAATTCTGACGGTTCAAGTGATGAAAGACATGTTGGGCACCAAAGGTGCGCGACTGAGTACAGATCTTTCTATCCCATCTCGTTATCTTGTCTTGATGCCATATGGCAGTCATATTGGTGTATCGCAACGGATTGAGTCTGAAGAAGAACGTGACCGTTTACGCTCGATGATTGAAAGAATTCAAAGCGAGCATAAGTTGCCGGGTTCAGTGATTGTACGTACAGCCGCTGAAGGAATTGAAGAGGCTTCAATTGCTCAAGATATGGCATATTTAGCCAAGCTTTGGGAGTTTATTCAGAAAAAACAAAAAATTATTGCAGTACCTTCGTTGATTTTTGAAGAGCTTCCTTTACCACAACGTGTTATTCGTGATTTAGCCAATGATGATACAGCAACGATTTATGTAGATTCACGAGAAGTACATGCCAAGTTGCAAGAGTTCGTTTGTGAATTTGTACCAAGTATGGAAAGCCGCTTGCAGCATTATCCTGGTGAGCGTCCACTTTTTGATTTGTACAATGTCGAAGAAGATATCCAAAAAGCATTACAAACCCGTGTAGCTTTAAAGTCAGGTGGCTATCTGATGATAGACCAGACTGAAGCGATGACCACAATTGATGTCAATACAGGTTCGTATGTTGGTGGGCGCACGCTTGAAGACACGGTGTTTAAAACCAACATGGAAGCGACGCAGGTGATCGCGCGCCAATTACGCTTACGTAATTTGGGTGGCATTATCATTATTGACTTCATTGATATGCAGGAAGCTGTACATCGTGAAGAGGTCATGAACCAGTTTGATAAAATGCTGGAACGTGACCATGCAAAAACCAAGATTACCCAAGTCTCTGAACTTGGCTTAGTTGAAATGACACGTAAACGTACCCGTGAATCATTAGAGCATTTGTTGTGTGAATCATGTCCGACCTGTCAAGGGCGCGGATTTGTGAAAACAGCAGAGACAGTGTGTTACGAAATTTTTCGAGAAATCTTAAGATATACCCGTGCTTATGAGTCTAAGAGTGGCTTTACTGTTATCGGTCATCCATCGGTGATTGATCGCCTATTAACGGCGGAAGCCCCAGCTGTCGCGGATTTAGAGCATTTTATTAATCGCGTGATTAAATTCCAAGTCGAAAATTTATACACGCAAGAGCAATACGATATCATTTTGAGTTGAAATTGTAACAGGATGTCGTTAAACAGTTGTTACATCTGAAATTTTACTTTTTCAACTGATTTCACAATACTAGATTACAAAGGTAGCCAAAGACTTTCTCCCTTTCACAGTCTTAGCAAGTGAGGTCATAAAATGAGTGTAAGTGAACAATTAATCAGTCGTAGTATCAAGCATGTGTTGGAAAGCCAGCCTAAAAATACATGTGTTATGTTAGATGACAATGGTCAAGAAGTGAAAATCACCAAAGACATGGTGGTTAATGTCTGTCATCAACTGTTAAATAAGTGTCGTAATGTTAAAGATTAAGGGGCATATATTAGCCCCTTAATTTTTGAATCAATTTATGTTTTTATCTCTCAAGCAACACTAAAATCAAATCAATTATAAAATCCTATACTAACTTTCGTGCAGCAACAGATTCCTTCGTTACATCTTGAGTATCCGTTTTTGCCTTGGCTTGAGCGTTTGGCTTTTTATCGGCGAGTTCTAGTGCATTTTTTTCTGCAATAATTTGCTCAAACTTTTGGATTTCATTTTCCAAATGCGTGAGAAGATTCTGCAATTTAGGCAGAGATTTACGGCAACCGGTTAAACCGACTTCTAATTTATCTAAATAACTGGTCATGGTGATATTTAGTGCCTGACCATCCAAAACAATAGAAACAGGGTAGAGGGCATCTAATTTAGCGCCATTCCAATACAAAGGTTCACGTGGTCCTGGTACATTGGAAATGATTACGTTAAACGCCTGGCGTTTTGGCATAAGTCCTGATGCAATATTGACGCCTGCTGCACCAAAAACGAAAGCACTATAATTTAAGATTTGATCAGAACTCATACGTTTAAAACGATTTTTTGCATTTTGTACACTGCGTTTAATGATGTCTAATCGCTCTAAAGGACTTTCTTTATGTGTACCTAAATTTGCCAAAATCATGGTGATACGATTACTCATATCTGAGTCATCATCACGTAATGAGGCTGGAACCATCGCAATCAGCGGTTTTTTTGGTAAAGCTTCTTGTGTGATCAAATAATCACGTAATGCACCTGCACACACTGCAAGTACCACATCATTAATCGTAACACCAAGGGCTTTGGAAATATCTCTAAAACGATCAAGTTCAAAAGACTGAGCGGCGAAACGACGTGATGAACTTACCCGTTGGTTAAATAAACTGCTTGGTGCTTGGAAGCTTGAAACATAATCGGGGTTTTTCCCCATTTCTTTAAATACTGTTTGGAACAGCTCTTGAGTCACTTTAGGTGCTGCTTCAACTTGTCCTTTTAAAGCAGAGAATATTTTTTTAGCTTTATCCAGTTTAGTTTCTTTTAAACGTTTTGCCCGTTTACCTTCGACACACCAAGGTGGAATAATGGTTTTGGAGTCAGCATCTTTTGAAAATGATTTTTCTACCAGACGCATACCTGCCACACCATCAATCATGGCATGGTGGATTTTAAAATACATGGCAAAGCGATTACCTTCAATCCCTTCAATAATATGACAGGTCCAAAGCGGCTTTGCTCGGTCAATCAGCGAACTATGTTCCTGTGAAATATAAACCAATAATTCACGGATACGTCCCGGATGAGGTAATGCGATATGACGGAAATGATGGTCAATATCAAATTCTTCATCTTCATCCCAAAACATGCCGCTTAAGCGGTTGTTAAAGGGTGGAACAGGAATAGATTTTGAATTACGAATATCCGCAACGAGATCTTGAATGAAGGTAGAAGGTGCATGTTCTGGTATTTCAAATAAGAATAGCCCACCAACATGCATGGGTTGTTGACGTTTTTCTAAATTTAAAAAAATAAAATCAATAGGGTGTAATGGGCGCATAGTCTTGGATTGCCTCACTGCAATTTCTACAACAACTCATTTATGAGCTGGTGAATTGTTAGAATTATAGAACCGTGTAACTTGGGTCTGTTGATCATTCGTCCATGTTTACAATAATGTGATGTTAGAAAACATCAGGTACATCGTTACATTTTGTGTTGCCAACAATGCAGCGCTTTGTTGGCACTCAGGGTATAGCTAAAATTATCTCAGTTTGAGTGATGAAACTTGAAAATAGTCTCACTATTTTTTTTCATGCCTTTGCTTACTAAACTTTAGCTCACAACACAAACTATAGATGAAATATCAACAAACCTAGTATAAAACTTTTCTAAGCGTAAAATCCAAGCATTTCGATGAACGTTAAGTTAATAAAAAATCATGAGATTTAATGACTTTTTCTACTATCACTTTTTTAAATTGCCTGCGTGTAAGCCACATTCTTTATGTGTTGCTTCCTCCCACCACCAACGGCCTTCACGTTCATGTTGATTTGGCAATACTGGACGGGTACATGGCTCGCAGCCAATTGAGATAAAGCCTTTTTCATGTAATGGATTATAAGGAATCTCCATCATACGAATATAGTTCCATACATCCGCACTTGACCAATTGGCTAATGGATTATATTTAATCAGTTGTTTTCCTTCACCAGAAAAACCACTATCCGCTTGAATGACTGGAATTTCCGTACGTGTGCCCGGACTTTGATCTTTGCGTTGTCCAGTAATCCAACCATCTAAAGTGGCTAATTTTTTACGTAGTGGCTGAACTTTTCGGATACCACAGCATTCTTTATGGTCATCTTGATAGAAGCTAAATAAACCTTTTTCATTGACCAACTGTTGAACGGCATCGGCTTCTGGAAAGCAAATCTCAATTTTAATCCCATAGTGTTTACGTACGGTTTCAAGAAATTGATAGGTTTCAGGGTGTAAACGACCTGTATCTAAACTAAAAACACGAAATGGTTTACCTAAATTATGTGCCATATCGATAAGTACAACATCTTCTGCGCCAGAAAATGAAATTGCGATTTCACCTTGCTGAGAAAGTGCAAGTTCTAAAATTTCAGAAGGTGATTTGTCGGCATACTCAGTCGCAAGTGCGTCCACAAGATCTATGGTTGGAATGGCGGTCATATCTGCTCCTGGCAGTTAGCTTGAAGCTACAATTTTCGTAAACATGTTCAAAAGATATTTGAATTTAAGCATTTTGGCAAAAATTAGCACAATTCAACTTCTGTGAATTGCTCTTTTGACGATCAAGATATTTTAAAGTAAATGAAATATGCCACTTAGCAGATTAATTAAAATGCTTATGAATAAAACAGATTTGTAAACATTCACAAGTCTTATGCATAACCAAATGAAATGGATTTGCTGTAAAAACTTTCAGCATTCTTTTTAAACTTTAGTGCTATGATAAGCCCAAAATTTTTAACTGACATTTGGGAGAACCCATGGAAATCGTATGTCTTGATCTTGAGGGTGTATTGGTACCAGAAATCTGGATCAATTTTGCTAAAAAAACAGGAATCAAAGAATTAGAAGCAACAACTCGTGATATTCCTGACTACGATGTGTTGATGACTCAACGCTTAAATATTCTTAAACAGCATGGTTTAGGCTTAAATGACATTCAAGCTGTGATTGCAGACATGGGGCCATTTCCGGGTGCAAAAGAGTTTGTAGAATGGTTACGTACCCATTTTCAGTTGATTATTCTTTCAGATACATTTTATGAGTTTGCACATCCGTTGATGCAACAGTTGGGTTGGCCAACAATTTTCTGTCATAAATTAGAAACTGATGAAAATGGTATGATCACTGCGTATAAATTGCGCCAACCTGATCAAAAACGTGAAGCTGTAAAAGCCTTACATGGTCTAAATTACCGTGTAATCGCAGCAGGCGATTCGTATAACGATACAACCATGTTGGGTGAAGCTGATCATGGTTTCTTATTTGACGCGCCTGAAAATGTGATTCGTGAATTTCCACAGTTCCCGCCAATTCATGGTTATGACGCACTTAAAGAAGCGATTCGCAAAGCATCTATTCGTGATATTCCAGCTTAATCTAAGATTTAAATCCAAAGGCGCTCAATGCGCCTTTTGTTTTGCTTTTTAACATGCTTTAATGAATGTTCTGTTTATTTTTAAGCGCAAAAACAAACGCCAAGCTGGCTAACAAGATAATCATACAAATATAGACATCTGCAGTAAAAATTAAGCCCACTTTATTGACAAAGTATCCAGCAATAATCGCAGGTATACTAAAGGCCAAATAACTTTCAACAAAAAATGCGGCCATTAAACCTGCACGTTGTTCAGGTAAAGCTAAGGGCATAACAGCACGAATTGCACCCATAAAACCTGTACCAAAGCCAACCCCTGTTACTACAGCACCAATAAACAATAAGATTGGTTGCACCAGATGAATGCCAAGCAAAATAACACTTGAGCCCGAGACAATCGTAATTGCAGCAGTGACTAAAATTTTAAATGTTGGCGCATTGCGCAGGGTTAAAATCCCAACAGCCCCTGAAACTGATAGAGTAATAAACATTATGCCATTCAGCCATGCCGATTGCACATGGAAAGCTTGTGCCAGCAATGAAGGCATTAACGAGAGGAAGAACCCACTGACCATCCATAACGAGATATTAATTGGACTTACGATCAAGAGTGCTTTTCGGGTTTGTACTGGAACAGTCAGTTGCGGTTTTAATGATGCCAAAGCACCCACACGTTTAGTTGCGGTTTCAGGGCTAAAAATTGCGATAAATGTGGTAGATATAAAAAGAAAGATGAGTATTTCAAAAATAAGTGTCAATGGAACAGCCGAAAACTCTAAAACAATGCAGGTCATCAGCATACCCGCAGCCATACCAAGCATAGGAGAAATACTATTAATTAAAGAACCCTGTGTTTTACTCAGATCAAGCAAAGCTGCTCCAAACGTAGATGCGGCTAAAGCCGTGGCAATACCTTGCAAACCTCGTGCGATAAACAGCATTTCGATATTGGATGCAAACAAGAAAAAGCCCATGGACAAAATTTCTAAAATCAAAGCCACAAAAATAACTGGCTTACGTCCAATATAATCAGACAATGATCCTGCCACCAATAAGGTTAATAGCAATGCAAACGCATAGGTGGCAAAGATAAGCGTTAATAAAACAGGAGAAAAATGGAAGTGTTGTTGATACAAACGATATAACGGTGTTGGTGCGCTTGAGGCTGCCAAAAAGGCCATCAAGGTAAAAGTATGTGTGTACAGTGCAGCATTATGGCTTAATTTATAGGAAGTCACTTGACGATTAAAATTAGAGTTGCGCATAATCAACATGTACATAAAAGCTATTAATTAGCTTTTATACCGTATTTTGGATTAAACACAAAGGTTTAGCTAAGATGATTTTTGATTAAAGCTGTTCTTTAATCATTAACCCATTGATCGATTTTCATTTATAGATTTGTAGTGATTTGCTGATGACGAAAGTGATTACAGGTTTGCGTCCTGGTGGACGCAGTGCACGAATACAAGCCGCAGTTCATAATGCAGTGCAAACATTACAGCAGAATGTTGCTGTGGCAGATTTGACGATTCCGATGATTGCTGAATATGCAGGAGTCACCCCCTCTACGATCTATCGACGGTGGGGAGATTTATCTCAATTGCTTGCGGATGTCGCTTTTAATATTTTACATCCAGACAGTGTACCTGCGGATCTTGGTAGTTTTAAGCAAGACTTATATGCATGGATGGAGCAATATTTTGAGGAATATGCCTCACCCGTTGGGCGTACAATCTTAAGCGATATTGTGGCGGAAAATGATTCGCCAACCTCTGGTAAGTGTTATGACTTTTTGATTCAACAGTTAGACATTATTCAGCAACGTGCCCAGCAAAGAAATGAAACAAGCATCGACAATCAACTGATTATTGAAATTGTGATTGCACCCATGTTGCATCGGATTCTATTTACCGAACAAGAATCGAGTTTGGACTATATTCACCATTTATTAGCACGTTTATTTAATTTTGCGGATATCTTAAAAAACACGACATCCGATTTTGAGAAGTAAACAGGTGCAATCATTTCGGGTTTTGAGAAAAACTTAAAGCGCACCTCGAATCAACGGATAGATATTATCGAGTAGAATTTTCTGTGCCGTTGCATTGGGGTGGATTAAGTCTTTTTGCATCAAACTTTTATTGCCTGCAATTCCATTCATAAAAAACGGATGCATTTTAACTTTGTATTGTTGGCTTAGGGTTTGGTAGTTTTTCTCAAAAGCTTGGCTATAAGCTGCACCATAATTCGGTGGAATTTTCATTCCCAATAAAATAACCGTGGCTTGGCTTTTCTGGCTTTGTTGAATTAATTGCGCAAGATTTTTCTGAATCATTTGTGGCGGTTGACCACGTAAACCATCATTGCCACCCAACTCAATCACCACGATATCAGGTTTATGGCTTTGTAATAGTTTTGGAAAACGCGCCAACGCACCACTGGTGGTTTCACCACTTACACTGGCATTCACCACATTATGTTGTTTAGGAAATTGTTGGTTTAAGCGTTGCTGTAGCAAGAAAACCCAGCCTTGTTGTGGGTTGATACCATAACCCGCACTTAAGCTATCACCTAAAATCATGATCGTTTTTGCAAAACTACTAACGGGCAACAGACAGATTATGCTAAAAAATAAACAATGAATTAGATTTTTCATCATTTTCAAATTTAACAATTTTTTGATTTGCATATAAGGTACTTTATGATGTCTAAGGTTCAGGATGATTCAACTTCTCCCATCATGCCACAAGTGATAATTTCTGCACAGCAACTTACACAAAAGATAGAATTACCTCATCAAACGCTTACAATTTTTGAAAATCTAAATCTTAATATTTATACAGGTGAACAGGTCGCGATTACTGGACGTTCTGGTTCCGGAAAATCAACTTTATTGGGCATCCTTGCTACTCTCGATCAAGCCAGTGCAGGACAACTCAGTGTTTGTGGTGAAGCGATTGAATATTTAAACGAAGAACAACGTGCGTTGATTCGGCTTCAATATATTGGTTTTGTATTTCAATCTTTCCAGTTGCTCCCACATCTTTCTGCCTTAGAAAATGTGATGTTACCATTACGTTTACAGAAGAATTTTAATTATGCACACGCAGAACAAAAATCTTTAAGTTTATTGGCCAAAGTTGGTTTAGAACGACAAAGCCAACAAACACCGAAAGTATTGTCTGGTGGGGAGCAACAACGGGTTGCCATTGCACGAGCTTTAATTTCTGACCCCAAAATTATTTTTGCTGACGAACCTACAGGCAATTTAGATGAACATACTGCATTTGAAATTGAACAACTCTTATTTGATTTAAATAAAGAACTCGGTACAACTTTAGTGCTTGTCACTCACGATTCGCAATTGGCCGCACAGTGCCAACGTCATTATGAATTAAAAGATGGTCAATTGATTGAACATGTGCAGACTCCTCAATCGAATGAGGTGGTGTAATGTTAACCTTGTTTAAACCCTTATTTAGGCAAAGTTTTGCCAGTTCAGGTATATATCTGCTGATTATTGCCTTGAGTTTAGCCATTAGTGCAACTACTGCATTAAAGTTTAGCAATGATCAAGTCAAACAAGCAGTGACCTTACAAGCTGCTAAAATGCAAGCTGCAGATTTACAACTTAGTGATACAGATCCAATTGACCAACAATGGATCAAACAGGCTGATGATTTAAAATTAAAACAGTCACATGTCACTATTTTTGGTTCAATGGCCTCTACGCAGGATCAGTTTGTAATGGTCAATGTGAAAGCCATTGACACAGCATTTCCCTTACGTGGTGAATTAAGGATTGCGCCAAAACAAGCCTTACAAAGTGGCGGGGTTTGGCTAAGCAAACGCGCACAAGAATTATTAAAATTAAACCTAGGCGATAGCGTTCAAATTGCCAATGGTCAGTTTAAAGTTACTGGTATCATTGAACATGATTCAAATCAAGAATTAGGCTTTTCTGCCTTTTCGCCAACCGTGATTATCTCTCAAGCAGATGTTGCAAAAACGGGTGCAATTCAAGTTGGAAGTCGAATTGAATATCGTTTGTTGATGGCAGGGGATGCGGAGTCGATTGCAACATATCAGCAATTTTTTAAGACATTTAAAGCGCAAGAAAAGCAAAATGTGAATCCAAAGATTGCACAAAATTCGGATGCAGATTCAGCTTTAAGTGCATCAAGTGCCAATGCATTGACTGAAACATTGACTAAAAATCAGCCAGCAACACACTCACAAACAGATCAATCCATACAAGATCAACAAAATGCGGATAATGAATTAGATGCACAAAGTAATTTGAGACTCCGTAATGCAGATGAGGGCAATTCACGCTTACTTAAACCAATTGAAAATCTCGATACTTTCTTACAATTGGCCAATATTCTGACGATTCTTTTATGTGGTTTAGCCATCGCTTTAACCAGTCAGCGTTATGTACAGCAGAACCAAGATCATATTGCGCTGATGCGTTGTATGGGGTCAACGAAACGGCAAATTTTTCAAACTTATCTTGGGTTACTGAGCGTCGTTATTTTAATCGCCATTGTCATTGGCAGTATTTTAGGACTGATTTTAGGTTATTCATTATTGCAATTGATGTTGCAGATGATTCCTAACCTAGAGTTGCAATTTTCAATGTTGCAGATGTTGGTCGGTCCTTTACCTATTGCAATCTTTACCAGTGCAATTGTATTGATTGGATTTATTTTACCGAGCTTGTGGCAACTGTTAAATACACCGCCTATTCGGGTGATACGCCAACAAGAAAAGTCGGCACGTTCAATGTTGTGGATGATGGCAACGGGTTTAGTTAGTCTGATTATTTTTAGTTTGGTCTTGACCGAAAATCTGATACTTACTGCGTTGGTCATGGGTGCAGTCATTGTGTTAACAGGTTTGTTATATGCAGTGGTTTGGATGATTTTAAAGACTTTAAAATCAATGAAAAATAGGCTCTCAGCCTATATCCGAACCCCTTCGCAAACCGCATTGCAAATTACCGCTTTGGCATTGGGTTTAAGTCTGATCACGGTACTTGCTGTATTGAGAACTGATTTATTAGAGCGTTGGCAGCAACAATTGCCTGAGGGGACGCCTAACCAGTTTATTTATGGTCTACCACCATTTGAACTGGATGCTTTTAAACAACAATTGGTACAGCAACACTGGAAAAGCACACCGTTATATCCCAATGTAAAAGGGCGCTTATTGGCAAAAAATGGTCAAGCTTTTCCTGCCCAATTGGTAAAAACCAATAATTCTTTACGTCGTGAGTTAAATCTCACCCAAGCAGATCATTATCCACAAGACAATATCATTATTGCTGGAGATGCTCAATTGACTCAAATTGGACAGGTATCTGTAGAGGCCAAACTGGCTGAAGAGTTGGGCATCAAAATTGGCGATCGTTTAACCTTTAGTTTGCCTGAAGGAAATTTGGACGCGCAAGTTGTGAATTTGCGTACAGTAGAATGGCAAAGCTTTAGTCCAAACTTTTTCTTTATTTTTACTCCAAAGACGTTGGATGAAAACGCAGGCAGCTACTTAGGGAGTTTTTATGTACCGCCGAGTGAAAAAATCAAGATGGTTAATCTGATTCAACAATTTTCCAATACGGTCTTTATTGATGTCTCTTTAATTTTTGATGAAATTAAAAACTTGGTTTCTGTGTTGGTCAAAATCATTACAGTTTTGGCAGTATTGGTGAGTTTATCTGGCTTTTTGGTACTGATTGCCTGTATCAATTTGCTGATGGATGAGCGTAAAAAAGAAGTGGCATTGTTACGTTCTTTTGGTAGTTCAAAGCGTCAGTTAAAAAATATGATGAGTTTTGAAATCGGCTTTATTGGATTATTGGCGGGAATCGTTTCCTGTTTCTTTGCAGAGGTGATTAGTGCCGTTGCCAGTTATCGTATGGAAATGGTGATGCAATTACATTGGGAAATTTGGCTGATTTTACCAATTTCGATGGCAGTGTTGTGCGCATTGATTGGGCGTTACCGATTGAGCTATTTATCCGAAATCCCACCATTGCAAAGTCTAAGAGAGTTGAATTAAACCGCTTTGTTTAAGTGGTTTTATCTGGCTGTTTAATCTCAGTTGAGCCCTTAAAAGACTGCCCAGTGAAGACAGTAAATTAAAAAATGGTGACCTATAGGCCGCCATTTTTTATGCTTCTTGAATTGAGTGTACTCTGCAATGTTTTATTGCGGCATAGACAAGCTATTTTAGAGATTAAAAGTTTAATTGCTCACGCATTTGTGCAATGGCTTGTTGCCAAAGTGGGCTAAGTGGTCCAACGAGATGCTGGCAATAGAGATAAACCGCATAGGTTGCTGCAATCCCTAAAATCACAATGATAATATTGGCAGCTTTACCCATTTTGGCACGTTGTGTTGCATACCAAGCCAAAGCCATGACCGCACCCATTAACATCCCACCGATATGGGCAGCATTATTAATTCCAGAGGCTAAAAAGCCAAAAGCTAAGTTGATCGCAAGTACGGTTAAAAGTGATCTTTTATCTAAAATGAATCTTTGATTCGGGGTAGGTGGGAACAACGATAGTAGTGTCAGTGCACCACCAAGTCCCATTACAGCACCCGATGCACCTGCAGATACATGAGGAAAGAGTTTTTGATCAAAATTTTGCAGCAGTTCGTAGCTATTTCGAATATCCAAATAACCACTTAATAAACTTCCCATGAGTCCAGCAAGGATATAAAGTCCAAGGAAATAAAACTTTCCTAAAGTTTTTTCAGCAACATCACCAAAAATATACAGTGCCCACATATTCATCATTAGATGCAGGATACCGAAGTGAAAAAACATACTGCTGAATAAGCGATATGGTTCCTCTAAGAAGGTTAAAGGTGCATAATCAGCACCCCAACGCAACGCGTCCAATGTTGTCGGGTCAGTAATATTGACACCTGATAAGACTTGGATGGCAAATAAACCGACATTGATGACAATCAGCAATAAGGTTATTTTACCAATAGAATTGGGTTGGCTATAAGTTGAAAGATCTTGATATTTAGACATGCTATTGCTTAGCTTTTTATAGATAGATTCAGCTTAACATGAAACGTCAGAATTTTCGGAGTAAGCAGCTGACATGAAAGCTTTTATTGTTCGTGCTTTGTTAATTGTGGTCAGTATTTTGATCATGATTCAGCTATGGATTTTCTCAAGTTTAATTTATTGGCGTACTCATGATGTAGAAACCACCATGTTTATGCGTTGGACATATCTGTCTGATTTTGAGCCGATTCAACATCAATGGCGCGACTATGACAAGATCAGTGATAACTTTAAACATGCAATTGTCGCAGCTGAAGATGCCAAATTTCTCGATCATCATGGTTTCGACTGGGATGGTATTGAAAATGCACTACAACGTAATCTTAAAAAAGACAAAGTAGTCGCCGGTGGTTCAACGATCTCTCAACAATTGGCTAAAAATTTATTCTTCTATAATCGTCGCTCATTTATTCGCAAAGGTCAGGAAGCGATTGCCACCACCATGATGGAGCGGATGTGGACTAAACAGCGCATTTTAGAAGTCTATATGAACTCTGTTGAATTTGGTGATCATATCTATGGTGTTGAAGCTGCATCACAACATTACTTTTCTAAGAGCGCGGCAAGTTTAAGTCGTGAACAGGCCGCATTTTTAGCAGTGATTTTAACCAATCCGAAGTATTATCAAAAAAATCGTGATGATTCTAAGCTTCAATACCGTAAGCGTTTGGTTTTGAAGTATATGCGTTATACCCGTATTCCAGATTGACGCTAAATAAATGAATTTAAAAAAGCACAAATTGATGTGCTTTTTTTATGAAGCGATGCTTTTTTTATGAAATTGTCACAAATTTGAAGCATACTAGAATTAAGACATTTTTTTGATGCAGGTTTATTGCATGAATACCGCAGTGACGACAACAACGCCTACAGAATATTCTTATAATGAACGATATATAAATCGTGAGCTTTCAATTTTAGATTTCCATTTACGTGTTTTAGAGCAAGCCGTTGATCCTTTACATCCCTTGCTTGAACGTATGAATTTCTTATTGATCTTTTCTCGTAATATGGATGAATTTTTTGAAATCCGTGTTGCAGGAATGATGGAACAATTAACTTTAGGGAATGAAAGTCGTTCACCAGATGGTTTGACGCCAAAACAAGTTTTAGACCAAATCTCTAAAACTGCACATGAAGCGATTGAGCGTCAGTATCGCATCCTCAATGAAGAAATTTTTCCTAAGTTACGTGAAGAAGATATTTGCTTTTTACGTCGTGGCGAGTTAACGCCTGCACAATCTGTGTGGATTAAAAAATATTTCCAAGAACAAGTTGCACCAGTGCTTACTCCCATTAGCCTTGATCCTGCACATCCATTCCCACGATTGGTCAATAAAAGCTTAAACTTTATTGTGACTCTAGAAGGGAAGGACGCATTTGGTCGACAAATTGATTTAGCAGTTGTACCAGCACCACGTTCGCTTCCTCGTGTAGTACGTTTACCTGATGAGCTTACAGGCGGTAAAGAACATTTTGTGATGTTGTCTGCGATTATTCATGAGCATGTATCGGATTTGTTCCCAGGGATGACAGCTACAGGTTGTTATCAGTTCCGTGTCACACGTAACGCAGATTTGGCGCTGAATGAAGATGTAGAAGACTTAGCCAAAGCATTGAAAGGTGAATTGAGTTCACGTCGTTTTGGTCGTGCAGTACGTTTAGAAGTGACAGAAAACTGTCCAAAGCATATTTATGAATATTTGCTTGAAGAATTTGATCTAGAACAAGAACAACTTTATAAAGTGGATGGGCCAGTAAATCTGGCACGTCTTGTGTCAAATTTTAAACGTCCACATATGCGTTATGATTCGCATGTACCCGCGATTCCAAAAGTATTGAAAAAGTCTGAAAATATTTTTTCAGCAATGCAAAAACAAGACATTCTTTTACACCATCCATTTGAATCATTTGCACCAGTTATTAACTTGTTGCGTGAAGCTGCACGTGATCCCCAAGTGTTAGCGATCAAACAAACCTTATATCGTAGTGGTGCTGACTCTGAAATTGTTCAGGTACTTGCAGAAGCGGCACGTAATGGTAAAGAAGTCACCGCTGTGATTGAGTTACGGGCGCGTTTTGATGAAGAATCGAATATCGCCGTTGCCAATGTATTACAAGAAGCAGGCGCTGTTGTGGTTTATGGCATCGTAGGCTATAAAACCCATGCCAAAATGATCTTGGTGGTACGCCGTGAGAATAATAAGTTAGTACGTTATGTGCATTTGGGTACAGGTAACTACCATGCAACGAATGCACGTATCTATACCGATTATGGACTGCTCACTACAGATAAAGAGCTTTGCGAAGATGTACATCGTATTTTCCAAGAATTGACCGGTATGGGCAAAATGGCGAAGTTGAAAAAACTGTTACATGCGCCGTTTACTCTACATGCTCAGTTAATTGCTTTTATTGATGATGAAATTGCCAATGCCAAAGCGGGCAAACCTGCGCAAATTATTGTTAAGGTTAACGCATTAACTGAAGTTCAATTGATCAATAAATTATATGAAGCTTCGCAAGCAGGGGTACAAATTGATCTGATTATTCGTTCAATTTGCTGTTTACGTCCAGGGTTGCCAAACCTGTCTGAAAATATTCGAGTACGTTCAATTGTCGGGCGTTTCTTAGAACATACCCGTGTTTATTATTTCGGAAATAATGGCAATCCACGTATTTACTGTTCAAGTGCAGACTGGATGGATCGTAATTTATTTAATCGTGTAGAAGTGTGTTTCCCGATTGAAGATCCAGCATTAAAAAAACGCATTTATCAGCAAGGTTTAGTCAATTACTTAAAAGACAATATCCGCGCTTGGCTGTTGCAAGGCGATGGGACTTGGACTCGTGTGCAACCTAAAGAAGGCGAGGCAATTTACAATGCACAACAAACTTTGCTTGAGCACTTTGTAAATGGTTAAGCCAAGATAATTTGATTGTCTTAAGCCCGATTAAAATTAATCGGGCTTTTTTGTATCAATCAATCGGATTTTAATGAAATTGAGTGACTTGGTTATTTTAGATTTAAGTTTTTTAAATCATGAACCAACGCTTCTAATAAAGCATTGAAGTTCTTAAATACTAGGATGACTTAAGCTGTTGTGGTTTTAAACTCGATAAAATTGCAGGTAATGCAATTAAATAAATCATCGCGACAACCAACCATATAGCGCCAGTCCATTGTGTTTGGAAATGAAAGTAAAGTGTAGAGAATAACAATGGAGCAATAATCGAGGCCAGACTAATGGTTGATGCGATAACACCTTGAAACTGTCCTTGCTGCGCAGCTGGGATTTTTTGTGAAACAACAGCTTGTAGTGCAGGAGTGCCGATACTTCCTAGGGCAAAGATCGGCATGATTGCAAAAATGATCCAAGCGTGTTGGGTAAAAGCCATGATGATTAATGCCATACATATACATGCCAGACCGATCAGTACGGTATTTCTTTCACCAAAATATCGGACGGCATGTTGCGGTATAAATGACTGAACCAGTACTTGGCATAAACCAAAAGTGCCTAAAGAAAGACCAACCCAAAATGTATTCCATTTAAAGGTATCGTGTCCCCAAAGTGCCCAGCAGACACCATAAGCTTCACCGCAGGCGCTAAACAGAAAAAATATCAGCAAAATCGGCAATATACCTTTTTGAGCAAGGATAAAACTAAAACTTTTCAAGGGATTTATTTTTAAACTCGAACGTTGCGAAATAGAAGCTTGAGGGGGGACTAGGAGTGGATTGTTGCTTCGGGATTCAGGGAGTAGCCAGAATGCGATAAGCAAGTTAACGCTTGTTAAAATTGCCGCAACAAAAAAAGGCAGTCGTAACCAATACCCGCCCAATAATCCACCGAGTACAGGACCGAGAATAAATCCAATACCAAACATGGCGCTCATTAAACCAAAATATTTTGCTCGATTTTCTTCTGACGTGGTATCAACGATATAGGCTGAAGCAACAGGCATATTGGCACAACTTATTCCAGCAATGATCCGTCCAATGAAAAGCAAGACAAGAGAGGGTGAGCAAGCAAGAAACAAATAGTTGATTGCAGAACCCGCAAGTGAAATCAGCAGAACAGGTTTTCGACCGATACGGTCACTCAAAGCACCTAAGATCGGGGAGAAAATAAATTGCATAAGCGCATACAGGCTTAGGAAAACCCCCATTAACAAGGCAAGGTTATGCTGATGGCCCAGGTCTTTCAGTAGTGAGGGAAGCAGGGGGAATACGATGCCAATGCCAATTGCATCTAAGACAATCGTTGAAAAAATAATATATAAAGGTCGGTTCATACGCGTCCTATCGAAAATTCAGGCACAGAAAACTGTGGAAACCTGTTAACGATGCTTGGAAGATTCAAGCCCTATGGAACGCTGACCAATGTAAAGGATTGGATATGTGTCGACGAGATGGATCCATGCTTTTTAAAAACAAGCTGAGGATAGGTCGATTTTTCGCGATTTTTATCGTAACAATACATACAAAAATAAGCGAGTATTTTTGTACTGGTCAAATATTATCATTCTTGATCCAGTAAAAACAAGATCGTTTTAATTATGCTTATGCTGAGGTGATCTATAGGCTTTTTAGACATTTTAATAAAAAAGGAGTCAATCATGACTCCTTTTTAGTATTAGAAAATTAACGTAAATTTGGCGTGATTTTTTGAAGAATTTGTACCAACACATCAAATTCACTTTGTAGCGGTGTACTTTTACGTGTAACTAAAGCCAAAGTGCGTGATGGTGCATTCTCAATAGGTTTAACCACAATCTGATCATTGTTTTTCAGCATATGTGCATGAATTGCAATCTCAGGAAGCAGTGTATAGCCTAAGTTTGAACTGACCATTTCCACTAAAGTTGGCAATGAGCTCGCTTTTAAACGGTGATCATTTTTACGCTCACCGATTGGGCAAACACTTAAGGTATGATCACGTAGGCAATGACCTTCTTCAAGGAGCATAAGATGAGAAAGATCTAAATCATCTAAGCTTCTTGCATTCATCGCATTTTGATCTGCTTTATTGCAGACTAAGAATAAATCTTCTTTCGCAATTTCAGCAACTTTCAAACCACGTGTGTCGAATGGTAAAGCCAGCATGATCACATCTAGATTGCCATGCTCAAGTTTTTCAACAATTTTTTCACTTTGTGCTTCATGCAGATGCAACTGAATTTTTGGAAGTTGTTTATGCACTTCTTCCAAAAGCTGCGACAAAATGAAAGGGGCGATGGTTGGAATAATCCCTAAATGCAAATCACCAGTTAACGGTTCACTCATTTCTCGACTTAACCGCATCAAGTCCTGAGCATCGGCGAGTAGAACACGGGCTCGGGCAACAACTTGCTCACCTAGAGGAGTTAAACGTACGTTTTGGCGATCACGTTCTACGAGTACGCCACCCAATAAACGTTCTAACTCCATGATTCCACCAGATAAAGTAGATTGAGTTACAAACGAACGGCGCGCTGCTTCAGTGAAGTGCAGCGTCTCAGACAGTGTCACTAAATATGACAACTGTCTTAGGGATGGTAATGCAGCCATAGTGTCCTAATGCTTATGATTTAAAATGATGTGCAAATAACCCGCTAAGTTGAGGAACAAAATGCGGTGGGATATCATGCCCCATTCCCTCAATTAATTCAAATTTAGCGCCTGAAATTGCTTTAGCAACTGCCTTACCATGACTTGGAGGTAGTAACCGATCTTTAGAGCCATGTAACACTAAAGTTGGCTTTTTGATCTGCTTATCCAATTTAAGTAAGGAACCTGTACATAATATTGCTAAAAACTGTTGAAGTACACCCGCTGGATGATAACTACGACGATATAATTTACGTGCAGTTTGAATTGCTTCAACTTGGTTGATATAACCAGGTGAACCAATCATATGAAAAACCTTCAAGGAATGATTCACAATCCCCTCTTCATCACGTGATTCAGGTTTACCAATGAGACTAAAGAGTTGTTTTGGAAATGGTGGAGGTAGCAAAGGTTGATTATTACTGGTAAAGAGTAAGCCGACTTTATCAATTTTCTCAGGATATTTTGCAGCTAAAATTTGAGAAATCATACCACCCATTGAAGCACCCAAAATATGTGGTTTTTCAATGCCTAAACGATCAATCAATAATGCAACATCATCCGCCATATCAAATAAGTTATAAGGCGCGCCGTCATTCGGTAAGCCCAAAGCAAAGCGACCCATCAGCTTATAAGAGTTTAAACGTGGGCCTTGGTGGCGAATTTTTGAAGATAAGCCAATATCACGATTATCAAAGCGGATTACATGAAAGCCTTGATCAATCAGTGATTTACAAAAAAAATCAGGCCAAAATAACATTTGCGCACCCAAACCCATAATCAACAGAATGGTCGGGTGTTGTGGATTTCCACCAGTTTCAACATGAAGCTGAATACCATTACCTAAATCGACTTTGGTTTCATTCATGAACGATGCATAAGGTGAAACTTGAAATTGAAGTGCGCTATTCATTGTTATTTTCCTAAGCAAGGATATTCTTTGATTAAAAAATATCCTTACTATTAAAACCTTAAACCGATGCAGGAATCAAGTCTGGAACCAGTTTTGTTAATGTTAAACGCTGTTTTCCAGCAGTTGCACCTAACAATACAAAACCACGTAAGGTACCTTCAGCATCTGTTGCTTTAGATAACATCCCATCTTCAAACTCTTCATTCTCCCATGTAACATCTACATCAATTGGAGCAGGAAGTACAGTCAAAGGTGCAGCTGGGGTTTTCACCGCAACCGGCATTGCAGGGTAGTGTACAGTGGTGGTTTGTCCACTCAAGGTTTTGGCTAATGCACGTGCTTGTTGCATGATTGGCATGACAAATGGCAAGAGTGTTCCATTCACTTCGGCACAGTCACCGATGGCAAAAATATCTGCTTGACTGGTTTCGAGCAAGGTATTGGTAATCACACCACGACTGGTATTGATTTCTGTAGCTTTGGCCAAGGCAATATTAGGTTGTAAGCCAATTGCAGAAAGCACAACATCCGCAAGCAAAGACTGTCCACTGGCCAATGAAACGATATAACCACGCTCAGATTTAGAGACTTTTTCTACAGTGGTGCCCAAGGCAAATTTGATTCCTGATTGTTCAAGATTGTCTTTAAACGCTTGTGCAACATGATTAGGCAGTAAACGCCCTAACGGTTGTGGTGCTAAGTCGATCACCGTAACCTGATGCCCAGTATTTTGTAAGTCATTGGCAAATTCACAACCAATTAAGCCCGCACCTAAAATCACCACACGTTTGTTGCCACATTCACCCGTGCTGCAATTGTCTAAAGTTTCACGGAATGCACGATAGTCAATCAGTGAGTTAACCACATGAATATCATCACTTCCATCACCAGCAATCGCTAATCGAATCGGATTTGCGCCCACGGCAAGAATAAGTTTTGAGTAGCCTTGAGTTGAATGTTGTCCATCTTTTTCAAGGGTTAATTCATGTTTCTCTGCATCAATATTTTTAACCCATGTCTCTTTTTCAATCCGCATGTTCAGTTGTGTACTCATCTTTTCAGCATCGCCTAAACCAATTTGTTCAGGTGCTTTTTTCCCAACCAATGCATTAGATAGGGTAGGTTTTGCATAATTCACCGCATCATCTGCGCAAATCATCACCAATTCCTGTTCGGTGTTTAACTTACGAAATTCTCTTGCAAGGGTATAACCCGCCATGCCAGAACCTATGATGATGATCGGTTGCATATCTTTCTCCATACCTGTTTCAAATTTAGAAGTGAATTGAATAATTTTGTATTGTTGAAAATAAATGTAAAAAAGACCATGTAAACATGGTCTTTACGCAATATCTTAGATTTCTACCATTTCAAAGTCTGCTTTAGAAACACCGCAGTCTGGGCATGTCCAGTCATCAGGAATGTCTTCCCACTTGGTACCTGCTGCGATGCCATCTTGTGGCCAACCTTCTGCTTCGTCATAAATCCAACCACAAACGATGCATTGATATTTCTTCATCTGATTCTCCGATATCTGACAGATGCATTGTTTTTTCTGTCAGTAAAATTCCTTCTGCTGCTTGACTCAAATAATATGCAAATAAAATGTGTACATATTCCTCTAAATTCTTACGCAGTTCTGTATCTAAAGTAAAGTAAATATCGGAGTTTATCTAACTAATCTCAAAGCTGAATGGCAGCTCAGGACAAAAGCGATGTTTATTATGCCAACTTTGTCAGACAATTTTAATTACAATCCTGTCATAACAAGGGATGAGCGCTGATATAAAAGTTTAAAAATATTTGAATTTAGACAAAGGTCTAGATGAATATTTTAGACAAAAATATTAAGCTAAAATTAGCCTATTCTATAGCTATCATTTTGTGTGAAAATGGGCTTAATAAATTCAATGACTTAGCGTGACTTTAATGTTGAGCAGGTAGCGAGCTACTGTCAATTTTGGCTAAGAAATATTAAAATTCACGTATTATTTATCTTTTTTAATCACCCATGATGAACATGTCTACTGCTTTGTGGTCAAGTATTCGTACTGTCCAAAACTTCCCAAAACCAGGTATTTGTTTTTATGATTTAACCCCATTGTTTATGAACAATCTTGTAGAGTTAACCGATGCCTTGATTGCAAGTATTCCTGTAGAGCAATTGGATGCCGTGGATAGTTTTGTTGCAGTTGAAGCACGAGGTTTCGTTTTAGCCAGCTTATTGGCACAACGTACCGGCAAAGGCTTATTGTTGGTTCGTAAAGCAGGTAAGTTGCCACCTCCAGTGGTTGGTGTGGGCTATAGCTTAGAATATGGTTTAGATCGCTTGGAAATGTCAGCGGATATCGCAGCACAAAAAGTGATTATTGTAGATGATGTATTGGCTACAGGTGGTACTTTAAAAGCGGTCAATCAATTGATGCATAAATGCCAACATACGGTATTGGGTGCAAGTATTTTTCTTGATCTGCCTGATTTACATCAAGATCTTGGTTTAGAGATTTGGTCAGTGCTTGATGAGCATTCCAAGCCAGTTGAAAAAGCGGTTGCTTAAAAGTAATAACAAGTTAAGTTTTCGGGCTACATTATTGTGATTGAATACTTAAATTATTTGTTTGTCTGTCTCGTCATGAAAAAGCCTTGTAAATACAAGGCTTTTTTAGTTGGAGAGCAGCGAACTGTGCTTTGAATATTTTATTTCAAGCAATAAAGGTTTGTTCCATATATTCAATTAAATGATTTAGGTTTTCAGGTTGGACTAAACGATGGTGTCCACCTTCAACAGCTTCAATTTGCATATATGACTCTAGTTGCTCAAGTACTTTATACATATCTAAAACCTCATCACCTAGTTCCAGATAAGCAATTTGTGGAATGTCATGGTCTAAATCATGTTCATCAATCGCTGCATAGTCTTCACGGAAATCTGGATTTAAGCTCGGATTGGCGAGGATTGCAGGAATTCGATGTTGCTGTGACATTTTTAATGCCCAATATCCACCTAAACTATGACCTACCAGTAAATCGGGTTTAATCTTTTCAATAATATCGTGATAAAAACACTCAACCGTTTTGTAGTTAAGATTACGATAATCCACGTTAATACAATATTTTTTTTCAGCATTTATGGCATGGAATTTTGTTGATTCTTTAGATGAATCTAGTCCATGTAAAAATAAGATTTTAGAATGAATACTCTTCATTGTTATCGTTTTCATATGGTCTTTCTTTATTGAGCAAAGGTAGAAATTGAACAAAGCTAGAAAAAGTTATCAATGGATTTAAAATTTTCCATTTAACTATTTTTATATTCAAATATTCTACTTAGCTGCACTTTTTTAAAAACTTAGATTTTGGTCTAAGAGTGTTGTGTAACAGATCAACATGCATGTTATTTATTGTTTAACATATTGAATGTTTAGGGTTAAATTTTTTAGGTGATGGATTTTTATTAACAAAAATTAATCATTCTGGGTTTTTATTGTACTAAGCTATAGATTGGATCAATAAAATAAGAGAAAGAAATGATGACTTTAAGCTATGACATTGTCATTCAAGCGAATGCACAAACAGTATGGAATATCCTGTGGGATACGCATACTTATTCCAAATGGACTCAACCGTTTTCGGAAACTTCGCGAATGCAGTCTGACTGGAAAATTGGCGGGGAAACCTTATTTCAGGATGCCAGTGGTAATGGTATGGTCGCAACCATTGTAGAGTTGGAGCAGTTTAAAAAAGTGGTATTTAAACATTTGGGTGTTTTGAAAAATGGTGTTTTGGATTCAACAAGTGCAGATGTTCAAAGTTGGAGTGGTTCTTTAGAAAAATATTTCTTAAATGAACAGGGTGAAACAACCACATTATCTGCTGAAATAGAAACCTCTGAGGAATATAAGGACATGATGGATCGTGCTTTCCAGCAAGGGTTTGCCATAGTCAAATCATTGGCTGAACAAGACCATTGAGAAACTTAGCACTTTATTATTTAATGGCATTGAATAATCAGGGGTTGTTCAATAGAAAATGGTTTTGCCACACCATTTTCATTACGCGGTTGGAAGCGAATTTTTTCTAGTAAAGGTTGCAGTATCGATTTCATTTGTTCGTGAATTAAAGGGGTGTAACGGATATTTAGGATTTGCCCTTGTGCATCTACCAAAAAATTTGCTGAGAGCGAGATATTACCTTGTTGATCAAATTTAATTTTATTCTGAGATGGTGTCTTACTTTGATCACAAAAAGGTTCTAAAGCGCTTTGTACTTGTGAAAAGTTGGGTTTTATAGCGTATTGGACGCGGGCTGGAAATTTAATAAACAGAATGTATTTCCCATAATAATATTTTATTTTTGCGATGCTTTGTTCATCAACATTGAGGGTTTTATTTTTAAAATCATTACTGACTTGTGGTAATTGATCCAGAGTAAGTTTTTTTGCCAGTTCTAAAGCCCTTAAATTGAGTGCTTTTTGAGTGGGGTGTGGATTCATTAATTTGACTTGGCTTTGCAGACTGTTTCGATTTGGAACGATTTCTAATTGCCAAATATAATCTTGATTATTGAGATTGGTGCTTTCAATTTTTATAGGAAGATCTTTTTGAGTATTGCTCATAACAACGATTTGCTCGGCATCAACCACAGTTGAAAACCACAAAACATTGAAAAGAATGATACTTTGGGCGAATCCTTGCCAGTATTTATTCATGATTTTTAATTTTTACATGGTTCGTAGAGTTATATTCATACGCATTATGTTGTAAATCTGCTATGCTATGCAACTTCCGTTTTTTAATATAATCGAGGCAGAGATGACGCAACATAACGCTCAATCGACTTCTGAACAACACATTTCCGAAAACGATTTAATTGCACAGCGTCATGCCAAGTTAAAGCAAATTCAAGATCACGCCAAGGAAACCGGTGTTAGCCCATGGCCAAACACATTTAAGCGTGAGCATTATGCGCAAGATCTACAAGAACAATTTGCAGATCAATCTAAAGAACAAATTGAAGCAGGCGAGCAAGTTCACGTATCTGTAGCGGGTCGTGTGATGTTGAACCGTGGTTCATTTATCGTGATTCAAGACATGACGGGCCGTATTCAATTGTATGTGCCACGTAAAGAGCTTGCACCTGAAGTTCTAGAAACTGTGAAAAGTCTAGATCTTGGCGATATTATTGCTGTTCAAGGTTATATCGGTCGTTCTGGCAAAGGTGATTTATATGTTCATATTGAACATTTTGAATTATTGACGAAATCGCTTCGTCCACTTCCAGACAAGTTTCATGGTTTGAATGACACAGAAGTAAAATACCGTAAACGTTATTTAGACTTAATTGTGAATGAAGAAACACGTAAAACTTTTGAAATTCGTGCAAAAGTTGTGTCAGGTATTCGCAACTATCTCATCAATGAACGTTTTATGGAAGTTGAAACTCCGATGATGCATGTGATTCCAGGTGGTGCGTCAGCGCGTCCATTTGAAACACACCATAATGCATTAGATATGCCATTATTCTTGCGTATTGCACCTGAGCTTTACTTAAAACGTTTAGTTGTTGGTGGTTTTGAACGTGTATTTGAAATTAACCGTAATTTCCGTAATGAAGGTGTTTCAACGCGTCATAACCCAGAATTTACCATGATTGAATTCTATCAAGCTTATGCTGATTACAAAGATCTCATGGCTTTGACAGAGGGTATGCTTGAAAAATTAGCAATCGACATCTTGGGTTCAACAGATGTTCCTTATGGTGAAGAAGTGTATAGCTTCAAAGGTCCATTTAAGAAAATCTCGATGTTTGATGCGATTCTTGAGCATAACCCAAATTTCTCTGCTGAAAATGTTTCGGATCGTGAGTTCTTGGCAACATTTATTCGTGAAGAGTTAAAAGAGCAAGTTAAACCAGGTTTTGGTTTAGGTCGACTACAAACCATCGTATTTGAAGAAACTGTTGAAACTCAATTACGTCAGCCGACATTTATCACAGAATATCCTGCGGAAACTTCGCCGTTAGCACGCCGAAATGATGATAATCCACATATCACTGACCGCTTCGAATTCTTTATCGGTGGTCGTGAGTTGGCAAATGGTTTCTCGGAATTAAATGATCCAATTGACCAAGCTGAACGCTTCCAAGCGCAAGTTGCTGAAAAAGATGCGGGCGATGATGAAGCAATGCATTTCGATGCTGACTTTATTGAAGCATTAGAATACGGTTTACCTCCTACAGCAGGTGAGGGTATTGGTATCGATCGTTTGGTGATGTTATTTGCCAATGCAGCAAGTATCCGCGATGTGATCTTATTCCCACATATGCGTCATAAAAATTAATTTATGATGTTATAAAAGATGTTGTAAAAAAAGCCACTGAATTCAGTGGCTTTTTTTTGCTTAGACAATCAGCGCATTTTAGAAATGAAATACGCCTAAACCATTTTTGATTTCGTCTAAAGTATCTTGAGTGATGATACGGCATTTTTCCGTACCAGTTTTTAAGATATCCATGATGTAATCTGGATCTTTGGCTAGTTCCATACGACGTTCACGGATTGGTGTAATCAATTCTTTTAACACACCTTCAAGACGTTTTTTCACAGTACCATCGCCTAAACCACCACGACGATAATGTGCTTTTAGTTCTTCAACTTCTTCTTTATTTGGATCAAAAGCATCTAAATAAGTAAAGACAATATTTCCTTCAACCTGACCTGGATCTTCAATACGAAGATGGTTTGGATCGGTATACATTGCATTGACTGCTTTTTTGATGTCTTTATCTGTTGCATCTAACACGATGGTATTGCCCAATGATTTCGACATTTTGGCTTTACCATCAAAGCCAGGTAAACGGCTCATATTGGATAAAAGCGCTTTACACTCAGGTAAAACCTCTTGTCCAATTTGACGGTTTAAACGACGAACAATTTCATTAGTCTGTTCGATCATTGGAATTTGGTCTTCACCAACTGGTACGACAGTGGCTTTAAATGCAGTAATATCGGCAGCTTGTGCAACAGGGTAGCAAAGAAAACCTGCTGGAATATCACGCTCAAAACCACGTAATTGAATTTCAGCTTTGATGGTTGGGTTACGTTCTAAACGAGAAACCGTCACAAAGTTTAAATACAACATGGTGAGTTCATTCAACGCGGGTAAGCAAGATTGAACACAGATTGTGGTTTTTGTTGGGTCAATGCCGACTGCTAAATAGTCTGTTGCTACTTCAAGAATATTACGACGAACTTTTTCAAAGTTATCCGCATTATCTGTTAAAGCTTGAGCATCTGCGAGAAGGAGGTGTTGATGATGAGAATCTTGTAAGCCTACTCGTGAGCGCAAAGAACCTACAAAATGTCCCAAATGTAGTTGTCCAGTAGGACGGTCGCCTGTCAAAATCACAGGACGATTATCTTGATTCGTCATTATCGCTTCCAAAGTCTTTGTATAGACAGTCGTGTTTTATGAATGGGCACTATTGTACGAGATAATTTATTTTAATGTCAGCGAAAAATGGTGTAGAACCAATTTTTATCAATAAATGTGAAAATCTACAAAATTTTATATAGAAAAATGAATTTTCACTTTAAAATGACAGGATAACTAAAATTTTGGATAAAAAATGGCAAGTAGTCTATTAATATTATTAGATGATATCGCAGCAGTGCTCGATGATGTTGCCGTCATGAGTAAAATGGCGGCTAAAAAAACTGCGGGTGTTTTAGGTGATGATTTAGCACTGAACGCACAACAAGTGAGTGGTGTAAGAGCAGAGCGTGAGCTTCCTGTGGTATGGGGTGTCGCAAAAGGCTCCTTTATCAATAAATTAATTTTAGTGCCTTTGGCTTTGCTGATCAGTGTGGTTGCACCGTGGTTGATTAATCCATTGTTAATGATTGGTGGTTTGTTTCTTTGCTATGAAGGCGTTGAAAAAGTTCTACATAGTTTGCAGCATAAAAAAGCCAAAACAGGTGAGGCTGCACAAGAAGAATTACAACAAATCGAAACTGATTTAGCCACATTTGAAAAAGATAAAATTAAAGGTGCGATACGCACAGACTTTATTCTTTCTGCTGAAATTGTGGTGATTTCTTTAGGCACTGTTGCGACGGCAGCATTTGGTACCAAAGTGATGGTGCTATCTGTCATCGCAATTTTAATGACGGTCGGTGTTTATGGCTTTGTCGCTATGATTGTAAAGATTGATGATTTAGGTTTGTACTTAACTCAACAAGCATCAAATGTTAAACAAAGCATTGGCCGTGGTTTACTGGTATTTGCACCAAAGTTAATGAAAACATTAACGATTGTCGGAACCATCGCAATGTTCCTTGTCGGTGGGGGGATTATCACCCATGCGGTATCAACTTTGCATCATTGGTCAGAAGAAGCCGTTGATCATATTCAACATATTCCAACTGTTGGTAGTGTTATTGGTGCATTAACACCAACGTTAATCAATTTACTGATTGGTATCGTCGCAGGTTTAGCCGTGGTATTGGTTGTTGGACTTATTCAAAAAGTTCGTGGTAAATCAACAACAGCCTAAATGCAAAGCACATCCTAAACGATAGCCAATTTAAAATAAAAAGGACCGATCTATGCGTTGGAAAGGACGTAGAGAAAGTGATAATGTCGAAGATCGCCGTGGCGGTGGTGGCGTAAAAGCGGGTGGGATTAGTATCCTGGGTTTAATCGTCGCTTTTGTTGCATGGAAATTCTTTGGTGTTGACCCACAGCAAGCCTATCAAGCGACCAAACAGGTGACTTCGGCTGGAGCAAGTCAAAATTCCGAACCCACCAATTTAACCCCTGAACAGCAGGAAACGGCATCTTTTGTTAAAACCGTTTTGGCAGATACCGAAGATACTTGGAAACCGATTTTCCAACAACAAGGTGTACAGTACGTTTCACCTAAACTGGTAATGTTTAGTGGTGCGATACAATCAGGCTGTGGTACAGCTCAATCTGCAATGGGGCCATTTTATTGCCCAGCAGATCAAAAAGTGTATATCGATACCCAATTCTTTAAAGATATGCGCCAACAGATGGGCATCTCTGGGGAAAAAAATCAATCTGAGCTTTCAGCTAAAGATGAAGCGGGTGATTTTGCACAAGCTTATGTGATTGCGCATGAAGTTGGGCATCATGTACAAAATTTATTGGGAATATCGTCTCAGGTTCAACAAGCACGCCAGCGTGCCAGTGAAACTCAGGGCAATCAACTTTCAGTACGTTTAGAATTACAAGCGGATTGTTTGGCTGGGGTTTGGGCCAATCGTACACAACAACGCACGCAGTTTTTAGAACAGGGTGATATTGAAGAGGCGATGGATGCTGCTGAAAAAATTGGTGATGACTACTTGCAGAAAAAAGCACGTGGTTATGCGGTACCAGACAGCTTTACGCATGGCACCAGTCAGCAACGTATGCAATGGTTTAACATCGGTATGAACTCTGGTGATATCAATGCGTGTGATACCTTTAAATAGACAGCTATAGATTGTTGGGTTAAAGAAGAGAACATCATGTTCTCTTTTTTTCTCAATCAATTTTTTTTAAGCGCTTTTTATGTTAAAAAATATAACCAGTAATCATCATATTTCAGTTTTTTTTGTACAATTATCTAGATTGTTAAATGGTCTCTTATTTTATATTTTATAAAAAAATGATTGAGTGTTTGATGTGCATTTAAATTAAAAATCTAAAACAGGTTTCGGATGGGTAACTATTTCTTTCTTCAGGTCTTTACAGTCATTTTTGCGCTTTCTATTGCGACTACAATTTTTAATAAGCGAATATTAGGTTTCCCTCAAGCCATTGGTGTTCCCATTGTTTCTGCAATTTTTGTCTTTATTTTGCAATGGGGTGCCAGCTTACTCAATGGCAATCAATTTATCTCGATTAATATTCATAATATTGAAGAAGCTGTACGGCATGTCGATTTTTATGATTTTTTAGTCAATGGTGTCATTTGCTTCATTTTGACTTCTTCAGCACTTAAATTTAAGGTTTCAGATTTAAAAGTTTATTGGAAGCCGATCAGTATCTTGGCAACGATTGCCTTACTGCTCTGTGCTGTATTTTTTGCAGGATTGGTATTTGGTTTCCAATTCTTGATTGGCAATCCCGTTCCAATTTTAGTTTTATTGTTACTGGGTTCTGCCTTAGGTGCGACAGACCCGATTGGGATCAAAGGTGTACTCAGTTCAGTGCGTGCGCCGCATCATCTGATTGTTAAGTTGGAAGGTGAGTCCTTATTTAATGATGCGATGTGTATCGCAGTTTTCATGACTTTATTAAATGTCCTCGAAGGAGAGCATTTTAGTTTAATGGCAACGCTACAAACTTTTTTATATGAGATTGTGGTTGCTGTCATCATTGGTTGGGCTTTTGGTCTGGGAATCTTGCGTTTATTACGTGGTAAACATGAGATGGAGTCCTTGATTCTTACCACTGCATTATTGGCATGTGGTTCTTATCTGGTTGCATTATTTGCCCATGCATCTGCTCCGATTGCCTGTGTGATTGGCGGTTTAATTGTCGGTAATAAATGGAAAGAAATTTTACAGGATCGTGAAATTCGTGAGGTCAATCATTTTTGGCATACGGTAGAAGGGATTATTAATTCTTTTCTCTTTACCTTGATTGGTCTAGAAATCTTTATTTTAGATTTAAGCACAAGTTTGATTCTTGGTGGTATTTTTGCTTTCTTTGCTTTGCATCTCTCTCGTTTTGCCGCAAATTTCTTAGCTTTTGCATTTTTCCCATCATTCCGCAAAAAAAGCTATAACGGTAGTCTGGCTATTCTTTCTTGGGGAGGGGTTCGTGGGGGGATTTCACTTGCACTGATTCTTGCTGTGGCAAACGTCCCTGAGCTACGTGACTACAGTAGTATTCTAATTGGTTATACCTTTATCAGCGTATTACTTTCAGGTGTCGTCTGTGGTTTGGGGTTACCTGCAGTCATGAATGCCTTTTATTACAATCCAAATGAAGAAACCCAAGGTTTCAAAGGTTGGTATCAGCGCATGTGCAATAAAATGAACCGTAAAGGCATCAAATATATTGTGGGTGAAGATAATGAAGGGCATGAAACCATCACCATTTATAACCCAGAAGCGTTGGTTGACAAGAAAGCTGCAGATGGTGTGGCCTCTGTACATCATCCTGAAAAAGCGCAGGAAATGAAGCGATTGGAAAATCCTGGTAACTTCTAAATGCAGCGCATTCAGCCAAATGAATAGTTAAGGTATAAAATTAAGAAGCTAAAACTTCAATATTCTTAAACGTTTGTCGTAATAAAAAAGCCAGTAACAATACTGGCTTTTTTATTGGAGCTGTTATTTTGCGTTTTTGCCTAAGAAATCGAGGTAAGGTTTCACCAGAAGTTGCTCTTGTTCTAAAATCGGTAAATGCCCGACTCCTTTTAGAATGATTGGCTCTTGTGCATTTTTCAATAGGCCTTTGAGTTCAGCTGCAGCTTCAACATTGATAATTTGGTCTTTATCTCCCCATGCAATCAATACTGGCTGGTCAATCGAACGTGCTGCAATGGCAAAAGAATCTGGGGTAAATAATTTAGACATGACAATCAGCTGTTCAACCAATTTGGTGGTGTTTGCTGATTGGCTGATCATCAATTTCTCTTGAGCATCTTTTAATTCTTTAGGAATAAAAGGCGGTAGACTGGTGGCAATTTTCATTAAACGATCAAAATCGCCAGGTTTGCTGACAATCATATTACGTAAAGTTGTCGGATCTTTTAAATAAGGAGTATTGGCAGATTTAAATACACCTGCACTATCAATTAAAAATAAAGATTTGGTATCAACAGGGTATTGTGCTGCGTAAAGTAAGGAAATCGAGCCACCCATCGAGTGACCAGCGATATTTAAACCATTGTCTACTTTAATGGCTTCAGCAAAACGACGTAATTTTTCAGTGAGATTGGGCAATGAATAATCAAAATCATTAGGGACTTTACTGTCACCTTGACCTGGAAGATCAGGAATAATCACATGATAATAAGGCGTTAAGTAACGTGCCACACGATTCCAGTTATCACGACTTCCAGCTAGTCCATGAACAAGCATAATGGTAGGTTTGCCAGCTGGTCCGCCTTCACTATAGGCCCAATCAATATCACCGACTTTTACACGTTTGGTTTCCATGCCCGCCCATGCACGTTCTTGTTGAAGCACACTTTGAATATCAATCGCTGGGGCAGCATAGCTTGTGGTTGATAAGCCTACTGTTACCACAGAACCCATTGCCAATGCCGTCGATAAAATCAGTTTGTTGAAGATTCCTTTCATCTTTGAATACTCTTGTTGTTGTATTTGAGGTACGATTTAAGATTAGATTATGTACAGTCAAATTACATTTGCCTAAAATGTTGAAAGCCTATTTTCAAAGTCAATTTAACGCTGTTTGCCAAGATGATTATGAATATTATTTTTTATTAGTTGATTGATCTAAAAAATGTCAAATCATGAACTCGCTCAGATGATTTTAAATGTCATCATACAAATTCCCCAAGGTAAAGTTGCCAGTTATGGTCAAGTTGCCAAATATGCAGGCTTACCCAAACATGCACGGTTGGTTGGGCGTGTATTAGGACAGTTACCTGAAGATCATGATATCCCTTGGTATCGCGTGGTTAATTCACAAGGCCGAATCAGCTTAAAAAAGTTGGATGAGAAGGGAATGTGTATTCAGACTGCAAAGTTATTGGCTGAGGATGTTGTGGTTATTGATGGCAAAATAAATCTAAAAAAATATCAATGGTCACCTTAGTTCCTCACTATAAAGATAGTGAGGAATGTTTAAAACAAACGGTGAAAATTATTTAATTACTAAAACAGGGATTTGTAATTCAGTTAATAAGCTTTGCGCTACACTGCCCATAATAATTTTTTTCAGTCCAGTACGGCCATGTGAACTGAGAATGACCAAATCAATTTTTAAATCCTGTACAGCTTGATTTAAGGTATGTGCAATATTTTCACCTTCGAGTAAACGTGTTTCAACTTGCACGCCTTCTGCGGCAAATTGATCTTTTGCCACATTGATATTGGATTGAATAAATTCACGAGCACGCTCAATCAGCATATTGCTTTGACCATGCGCCAAATATTCTGATGCAATATAAGGGTCTAAAGTCATCACCTGTACAACCGTGATTTTACTGTTAAATGCTTTGGCAAATTCAACCGCATGTTTCACAACAGATAATGAGGTTTCTGAACCATCAACAGGAACGAGGATATTTTGATAAGCCATGTCTATTTTCCTTATTTTACCGAAAAGCTGAGTTGAATATTTATTACAATTCTAAGTCTATAGAATCATCATAACGTGAATATGAGATGAATAAAACCGAGTAAATGTGTAGGGATAATTCATATAAATATCATAAATTTAATTAAAAGCATTGGCATCAAGTTACATCGTTTTTTACTTGTAAAAGCAGCTGAATAAAAAGATAAATCAATCAATAAAATAAAGCTTTAAATTGTTTAAACAAAAGCCATACACAATTGAGAAAATATAGAGGCTGAATGAAACAATTGGCAAATTGTAAATCCAGTTCTTCCTTTAAAATGTTTTTAAATATAAATACTGAAAAGAATAGGACATTACAATTTAAACCATGGATTAAAAGGAAAAGACAATGGAATATCAAACAATTATAGTCGAAGAAAAAAATGCAGTTGGATATTTGAGCTTAAATCGGCCTGAACAATTCAATAGCTTTACACCGCAAATGTGCCTTGAAATTGTAGAGGTCTTAACACAATGGAAAGATGATACCGAAATCCGCATTATTGTGATTGCTGCGATTGGAAAAGCATTTTGTGCAGGTCAGGCGATAAACCCAGATTTATTTGATAGCGGTGCTATAGACTTGGGTTTGGTCTTGGAAAAATACTTTAATCCCTTATTAGCGCTCATCAATACACTACCAAAAGTGATCATCTGTGCTGTAAATGGCGTTGCAGCTGGTGCAGGAGCGAGCTTAGTATTGTTATGTGATATCGTGATTGCAGCAAGGTCTGCAAGCTTTTCACAAATCTTTAGTAAAATTGGCTTAATTCCAGACTGTGGTGCAACTTGGTTATTGCCGCGTATGATCGGCTTTGCCAAGGCCAAAGCATTGATGCTGACTGCCGAAAAAATCAGTGCAGATGAAGCTGAACGATTGGGAATGATTTATAAAGTGGTAGAAGATGATCAGTTACAGATAGAGGTTGTTGCTTTAGCTGAGCATTTGGCAAGCCAAGCCAGCCTGAGTTTTGCTTTGATTAAGCAAGCGATGCGGGTCAGCATGCAAAATGATTTTACCAGCCAAGTTAAAGTTGAGCAGGATTTGCAAAGACAGGCAGGGCAATCAGCAGATTTTTTAGAAGGTGTTCGCGCTTTTTTAATGAAAGATAAGCCAAATTTTAAAGGACGATAAATAACGATTTAAGTTGGGAAGTTTTTAATCTGAAACATCAAAGCTAGTAGAAAAGTCTCATAATAATGTAATGCTATTTGCGCGAAAATAGTGTGCTCGAGGTTATTAGAATAAGAAATAAAATTACACATAACATAATTTGATTATGTATTGCATAAATTGAAGCTTTCTTGTAGGATAAATTTAGAGTTAAGCGTCAGTGTAAATACAGCTCAAGATTAGCGCTTTACATGGACTAAATTATGGAAAGGAAGAGTTCAAATCAGGATATTTTGTCGATTGACCTAAATACCTGTGATCTTTTCTCGGCATTAAAAAACGGATGAATTTATTCAAATAAGGGAAACTAGATGGATATTTTAGATAACCCATTAGAACTATGTGGCTTTGCTTTTATTGAGTTTGTTTCGACGGAAAATGGATTAGATCAAATCTTTGAAGCAATTGGTTTTGCTAAAGTCGCAAAGCATAAATCAAAAAAAGTTTATTTATGGCGTCAGGGTAATATCAATATTATCTTGAATTATCAACCAGAATCTTATGCATCATTCTTCTTTAAAGAACATGGCCCATCAGCATGTGCAATGGGGTTTAGAACGCGTGATGCAGCCAAAGCTTTTAAAAATGCAATTGAACTTGGCGCAGAGCCAATGTATTCGCAAGCAGGACCAATGGAATTAAATATCCCAGCGATTAAAGGAATAGGTGGTATGCCAATTTTCTTGGTTGATCGTGATATTTATGAAAATGATTTTGTATTCTTTGATGACGAAAATCGAAATCCACGTGGTGCTGGTTTAAATGAAATTGATCATTTAACTCATAATGTCTATAAAGGGCGCATGGATTATTGGGCAAATTTCTATGAAAAAATCTTTAACTTCCAAGAAATTCGCTATTTCGATATCAAAGGTGAATATACGGGTTTAACTTCTAAGGCGCTGACTGCACCTGATGGGATGATTCGTATTCCTTTGAATGAAGACTCAGACAAAGGCAATGGGCAAATTGCCGAGTTTTTGGCTGACTTTAACGGTGAAGGCATTCAACATATTGCTTTTATTACCGATGACTTAATTTCAACATGGGATAAGTTAAAAGGTTTAGGGCTGAAATTTATGACGGCACCTCCTGAAACTTATTATGAAATGTTAAAAGATCGTTTACCTGATCATGGTGAACCGACAGAAGAGCTGCAAAAGCGCGGTATTCTGTTAGATGGCAATACCAAAGACGGTCAGAAAAAGCTGTTATTACAGATTTTCTCTGAAAATATGCTTGGACCTGTATTCTTTGAATTTATCCAACGTAAAGACGACGATGGTTTTGGTGAGGGCAACTTTAAGGCATTGTTTGAATCAATTGAACGTGACCAAATTCGCCGTGGTGTATTAGAAGCCAAATAACAAAATCGTACTCAATACAAAAAAGCCAAGAATTTAATTCTTGGCTTTTTGCGATCTTTCACTAAAAAATTAACGTGTTTGTATGTATTGATTCATCGCAGCAACTTCACGTTTAAATAGTTCAAGTTTTTCACTACCCGCGTTGACTGGTAAAAACATTTCACTGTCTAATGCAACAATACAAAATTCCATTGCAAGATGTGCATTGAAAATAGGTAAACCTACAGCATTGATGCCAACAAGCAAGTCACCTTGGGCAATTGCCATACCTTGCTGTAAAGTATTTTCTTTTAAAACAAGAAATTCGTCCCAGTTGGTGGGTTTGACCTGACTATGGTTCAGCGCTGCTTTTTCCCATTCGGCGTGCATCAATGGTTTGATTAGCGCTTCAGGTAAATAGGAAGCAAAAACCCGCCCAGCAGCTGAATTGACTAAAGGCATGATCGAACCGACCTTGGTCACAATTGAAATCGGATGATTTGATTCAATCGACTGTACAACTAATGGGCCTTTAGGTGACCATTTGCTGATTTGAATCCCGCAACCAATTTTACTTTGTAGTTCATAAATAAGGTGCTGAACAAGCTGTAAAACATCGGTGTGTTGGATACAGTTTAAACCTAAACGCCAAGCTTGATCACCAAGCGCATACTGACCATCTTCAAGTTGTTTTGCATAATTCATCCGAATCAAACTGACAAGATAACGATGTACCTTGGCTGGATGCATATCAAGTTTACTCGACAGCTCTTTTAAAATAATCGGCTTATTATGTTCCAAAAGGGCATTGAGAACGGCTAAGCCCACCTCAAGTGATTGAACCCCACCAGACAACTTTTCTTCAATCATTGAATAACCCTTAATCTGCATACGATCTAGCAGTTTTGATGTGCTGTCGATATTTGATTTACATATTTAACACATAGTGCCTGAGCATTGTACAAAATAGAACTTATCTTTTTAAATGAAATCTCAACAGAGTCTCAATGAATGTTATCAGCATACAATTGTTTTTGAAGTGCTGCATATGATTTATTAAACAACAGTACATCATCAAAAGATCTAGACCATTAAAGTTAAGCCGATAAAAATCGGTATTGGAGTCACAAGGCTTCAATACCGATGAATTCTAGCATTGTCCCACAGCAATATTTTAAATGCTGATTGCTGTTGTTAGTTGAAGGTTACATAAGCTCTAGCAAAACGAGCATTGTGTGCCATTAAAGCTGCTTAATATCGTGTTCAACTAGATCTAGGATGCCAAATCACGAAACATTCGATTAATAAACTGAGTAAGTACTCAGTTGGCTTTGGCACCCATATATACTCAATTGAGCATGATTATGCGCCCAATTCGTCTTCATGCAAAAAATGAGTATGTTGAGGCGCACGTTTGGTACGGCTCCACTCATCCAGCATTTCTAATTTCATTTCTTCGGTAATTCGTGCGATTTTTGCATCTGCATGCACATCGTTATAGGTCAGTTCTAAACGATGACCATTGGGGTCAAAGAAATAAATCGAGTGGAAAATGCCATGGTTGGTGACACCAAGAACTTTAACACCCTGTGTTTCAAGATGCTCTTTTGCAATCAATAACGTATCGAGGTCTTCAACTTCAAATGCGATATGTTGAACCCATTGAGGGGTATTTTCGTCACGCCCCATATCGGGTTGAGTGGGCAGTTCAAAAAATGCCAATACATTGCCTTGTCCAGCATCTAAGAATAAATGCATATACGGATCAAAGGCTTTAGTCGAAGGCACATGGTCTTCAGCAAAGGCCAAAATAAAATCCATATTGAGCATTTTTTTATACCATTCCACGGTTTCTTTGGCATCTTTACAACGATAGGCCACATGGTGAATTTTTTTAATCGCAAAGCTCATGATAAAACTCCTTTATCTCTATTCCCAATCTGGTTGTTGTTCTGGGGCTGCATTGAAGAAGGCAGGAAGGGTTAAACAGTGTTGACTAATTGACTCAATCTTTGCAAAAGCGCTTAAATCAATTTTAAAGCGTTTGGCGTTATAGACTTGAGGAATCAAACAACAGTCTGCAAATGTCGGTTGTGTACCAAAACAGAATTGCCCATTTGAATCTTTTAGTTGGGCTTCTAAGCTGTTAAAGCCCGCTATGATCCAGTGTTGGTACCAGTGTTTTTTTTGTTCGTCACTGAGACTGAGATCATGTTGTAAATACTTTAAGACTCTTAAATTATTTAATGGATGAATATCGCAGGCGATCGCTTGTGCAAAAGCACGTACTTTACTACGTGTGATGATATTTTCAGGCAATAATGAAATTGCTGGATAACGTTCTTCCAGATATTCCAAAATACTGAGTGACTGTAAAAAGCTTTGATCTTCATCCACTAAAGTTGGAACACATTGGCTTGGATTAACGGTTTGGTAACACTCTAGCAGTTGCTCATTCTTGACCAAATGCACGGGCTGTATTTCATAACTCAGTTGTTTGAGGTTCAGTGCAATCCGAACCCGATAAGCCGCAGAGCTACGGAAATAACTATACAGTTTCATAGCTCAAGTCTTCTGTTTGATGAAAGCTAAACTGGCGTGCTGGTAAAATGCTATTAGCAACTTCACCAAAGCCCACTCTGATCCCTGCTTTTTCACAATAGCCTTTCATCACAACACGGTCACCATCTTGCAAGAAACCACGTTTTTCGCCATTCGAGAGGGTTAGCGGTTTGGTGGTATTCCATGTCAGTTCAAGCAAACTACCATAAGCATCTTCTGTAGGACCTGAAATTGTGCCTGAACCCATCAAGTCACCGACTTGGACATTGCAACCTGCAATCGTGTGGTGGGTGAGTTGCTGTGCCATTGACCAATACATATATTTAAAGTTGGTTTGGCAAATTACATCAGCGTGTGCTGATTGAGGGCTTTGAACTTCAATACTGAGGTGAATATCATAGCTGTTGGCAATATTTTCCTCTAAATAGCAAAGTGGTTTAGGCTGTTGTTCTGGACCTTTGACTTTAAATGGTTCTAGTGCTTGTATGGTCACTACCCAAGGTGAAATTGCACTTGCAAAAGTCTTGGCATTAAACGGGCCTAATGGTACGTATTCCCATTGTTGAATATCACGTGCCGACCAATCATTGAGCAAAACCATACCAAAAATATGCTCCCAAGCATCTGCAATCGCGATAGGCTCACCCAATTCAGTCGCTTTACCAACGATAAAGGCAGTTTCTAATTCAAAATCGAGTTTACGTGTTGCAGAGAAAACAGGGCGTTCTTGATCTGGTAATTTGATTTGGCCAGAAGGGCGAACAATATCTTTGCCACTGACAATCACAGAGCTGGCACGACCATTATATCCCACAGGAAGTTCGCTCCAGTTTGGAAGCAATGCATTCTTTGGATCTCTAAACATGGTTCCGACATTGGTGGCATGTTCTTTGGACGAGTAGAAATCTGTATAGCCAGAGACTTGAATAGGTAAGTGCAAAGTGACTGTATTTTGCTTAAACAATGTGTTTTGGCGTAAAACCACATCATCACGAAGTGTTGGATTTTCAGCAGAGAGTAGACTTTGTAATGTTGTACGAACCTTTTGCCAGTTGTGTTTACCCGTTTCTATAAATTTATTCAGTGTCGCTTGATTAAAACAATCTTGATGTCCATTGATCACTAATAGTCCATGTACCTCTAAGTAGGCAAGGTCTATGACCCAATCTCCAATGGCGACACCTACTCGTTTTGTGCCTTGGGGTGTTTCACTAAAAATACCGTAGGGCAAATTATGTATTGTGAAATCTGATTGTGAGTCAATTTCAAGAAAACAAGTTAAATGTGAGCTCATGATTTGCTTTCCTTGTCTTTAATTTTGTTAGGGGTGATCAAAATCTTTGATATTTTTTCTTAAGTATTTGAAAAACAGATAAATATAAAGCTATTTAGATGCCTTGTTCAAATGACTCAAGCAAGTTGTCAGTGTCTTATGATTTCTATCATACTGAAAATATTTAATTACGCAATACATAATTTGATTACATAATTCATAATAATTGTTATTTGTTGAATTTTCTGCTTATATGCGCGGTTATGAGAAAAGTAAATCAATTATTTTTCGATTAGATATAGGCATTTTTGATTAACTTATGATATACGTAATTTTGAATACAAAAATTACGAGACAAGGATGAGAATAATCATATGTCAAAACATGAGCAAGGAAACCTGAAACATGGTTTAAGCAATCGGCACATCCAGCTTATCGCGCTAGGTGGTGCTATTGGTACAGGATTGTTTCTGGGTATTTCGCAATCGATTAAGCTTGCAGGCCCTTCAGTCATACTTGGTTATGCGATTGCTGGATTTATTGCGTTTTTAATGATGCGACAGTTAGGTGAAATGGTGGTTCAAGAACCCGTCAGTGGTTCATTTAGTCACTTTGCCTACAAATACTGGGGCTCATTTGCAGGTTTTATGTCTGGCTGGAATTATTGGGTACTCAATGTTTTGGTATGTATGGCAGAGCTGAGCGCAATTGGTCTTTATATTCAATATTGGTGGCCTGAAATCCCAACTTGGATTTCAGCATTGGTGTTTTTTGTTTTAATCAACGGTATCAACTTATTGCATGTAAAATTTTTTGGTGAAATGGAGTTTTGGTTCTCTATCGTCAAAATTTTGGCAATCCTAGCCATGATCGGCTTTGGTTCCTATCTACTTGCAACAGGTACAGCAGGGCCACAGGCAAGCATTAGTAACCTTTGGGCATTGGGCGGTTTTTTCCCATTTGGTGTGGAAGGTTTAGTCATGGCAATGGCTGTGATTATTTTTGCCTTTGGTGGGATTGAGCTATTTGGTATTACTGCAGCAGAAGCGCGTGATCCTGATAAAACTCTGCCTAAAGCAGTCAATCAAATTATTTATCGTATTTTGATTTTCTATATTGCAACACTGTTTATCTTATTTGCACTTTTCCCATGGAACCAAATGGCAGAAGGCGGTAGCCCATTTGTAATGGTATTTGCTTCACTGGATAGTCATGGTGTTGCGACCTTACTGAATTTTGTCATCCTTACCGCAGCTGTTTCGGTGTATAACGGGACCAGTTATTGTAGTAGTCGGATGTTACTTGGTTTGGCGCAACAGGGTAATGCACCGAAATTCCTTAAGCATATTAATAAGCGTGGTATTCCAACCAATGCGGTTTATGTTTCAGCTTTTGTCACAGTTTTATGTGTACTACTCAATTACGCATTTCCAGAAAAAGCATTTGGTTTATTGATGATGTTGGTGGTTGCTGCAATTGTGATTAACTGGGTGGTTATTTCATGGACGCATTTAAAGTTCCGTAAAGCCATGCAAACACAAGGGCAGACCACCAAGTTTCCAAGTATTGCTTATCCATTCAGTAATTATCTTTGCATTATCTTTATGTTGGGTATTCTGGTGGTAATGTCATTCACCGAGAATATGCGTATTGCGGTAATGATGATTCCAGCATGGATTCTTTGTTTGATGCTTGCTTATTATCTGAAACAACGAAAGTTAAAAAATGCACAGCAAAATGTTGTGTTAAATTCTGATGTATAGCAAAAGATTTTAATCTTTGCAAAAGGGCTAAATTGATATTTAGCCCTTTTTTCTTTCTGTGTGATTATTAACCTATACCGAGGAAATTATTCTGCTGCTTTTAAAAACTCAATCAATTGATTGATATCATCGCTTTGTAATCGCTCTCGAATTTTTAGAATTTGCTTCTCATCTAAATCATACAATTTAACTGACTGTAATTTTTCAATCTGATCTTGAGAAAACCGATATTTAATGATTTTTGTCGGTACACCACCGACAATTGCATACGCTGGCACGTCTTGAGTGACGACTGCACCTGTAGCAACGATGGCACCTTCACCTAGCGTTACCCCTTGCATAATCATGGCACGACTGCCAATCCAACAACCATCGCCAATCACCGTATCCCCAGCGGGTAAAAAGCTACGGGTATCAAAAGGAAATGTAGAAATCCAGTCAGGGCGATGTAATTGATTACCACCCATCATGATCACACATTCCGCCCCAAAACAAACAAAGTTACCAATATATAACTGGTCAATTGGTTTCTCTACAGTTGATGGCTTATCATGCAAATAACGCACCACGCAACGTTCAAATCCCTGATCCCAATATGCCGAATAATAAGAATAATTTCCTTTAATATGAATATTGGGATTTTTCACAGTCTTAGAAATAAACTCAAATTCGCACCAGTGTTTTACGGGGGAGTGAATAGCGTCAGTCATGGGAGTACAAAAGCTTAAGTGCAAAGGCTAGAGCGCGTATTGTAACCTTAGATTGAACTTAGATCTTGATCAGCAATTAAAAAATATTCAGTGCATTGGGTTTAAACATCAATTCTTCAGCGATGCCTTGGCTGGTATTCAAGTATTAACCTATTTTTAAATGGATCAAATGCGTGGCATGGGTATGACGAATATGATCAGCACGATGGTTAAAGTAACGATGGGTAATGTCTTTACCTGATAAATCTTCAACCACCTGATAACCCATCATTGCAACTGCATGATGCAATGCTTGCGAAGAAAACGCACCAATCAACGGCTCTTTTAAGAAACGGGTAAACTGTGACACTGCGAAGCTACCCAAACGCTCAATACCTTGTAAGGCTCTATAATCAATCGAATAATCCATCACGACTTGGCTATTTTTGCCAGTAAAGGCTGCAATGTTGTGTAAGGTTGCTAGGGTTGCTTGTGGGGTTAAATAATGGGTTGTGCCCAGCCATGAAAAAAATGCAGCTTGGGTATTTTGAAATCCACTACGCGCCAAAGCATCAGACAGTTTTTCTTTTTCAAAATCAATCCCTACAAATTCCACATTGCTTGGGAGCTCAGCTGTATTACTGAGCTTTTTTAATTTTTCTAATTTGGTTCTTTGTGTATCAGGATGATCAATTTCAAATATTTTGAGTTGAGGGTATTGCTGGGCCAAGCGTAATACAAAAGAGTCTAGACCAGCGCCAACCAATACATACTGTTGAATATGATCATGTTCAATCGCTTGCTTTAAAAGATCTTCTGTATAGCGAGAACGTCCAACCACTTGTCCAGTCAATTTACCAAAAGTTTGATTCATCAAATTGGAATTTAACGCTTTACGTAGAAGGGCGTTATTTAAAAGTAAGCGCCATTGTGAATTGGTCATTTCAAATGCATAAGGGTCAGAGAATACGGGATCGTTGGCATTTAAATGGTGATTGGCCCTAATTGCTGCTGCCGCTTCAGCAGTTTTACTTGCTCGTCCTGCTTTCATCCTCGTCCTCAATGAATTTTAATTTTTCCTCAATGTAATGCATAGAAAATATTTAACAATGGCAATTTACTTTGAGCAGTTGGTGAAAATTGCTAGTTTTCTTGGTGTCTATATGGCCGAGGTATCTTATTTAGCTTGGCGCAAGATCTGAGCGATGTATGGATGATGCTTGATGTTGATTAAATGGATATGCGAGCAGTGTTATTTTCTAGGTGAATGCAGGATTATTTTGATCTGACTGTTTTTAAATTTTTTTATCTATAGTCACCCTTCACTTTTAAGAATAATGAGGTGGTTTGACTATATATCTTGAGTTTTTGACAAAAATATTTTGAGCCTGTTTGTCTTAGTCAATGATTGATGACGGAATATAAAAGTGATTCGTTTTTTGTTATTGATATTATATTTTTAGCCCAATAAAAAGGGCTGAATCATCAGCCCTAGTATGTGTTAAATATATTCAACACTTACCACTTCATATTCCACTTCACCCTGTGGTGTGGTGATTTTGGCTTCGTCGCCTTCATTCTTACCAAGAAGACCACGCGCAATAGGTGAGTTCACTGAGATCTTATTGATCTTAAAGTCAGCTTCATCATCACCTACAATTTTATAGGTTTTCTTTTCTTCAGTATCCAAATTCTCAATGGTTACTGTCACACCAAAAACCACACGACCTGTTTGTTCGAGTCCTTTAACATCAATGACTTGGCAAGCACCAAGTTTACCTTCGATGTCTTGAATACGACCTTCACAAAAACCTTGTTGCTCGCGCGCTGCATGGTATTCTGCGTTTTCTTTTAAATCCCCATGTTCACGTGCTTCTGCAATTGCAGCAATAATACGTGGACGATCAACAGATTTTAGCTGTTGCAATTCTTTCTCTAAGGCGACCTTGCCTTCAGGAGTCATAGGATAACGTTGCATTGTTGTCCCTCAGTTCAGTATTTTAAAAAATACAGGTTTATAAAATGAAAAAAGCCCGCCACCGATAAGATGACGGGACTTATCGGAAACGAATTAACCTAGTGTTTGCAAATCTTGCAAGCGATATACATCCATTGGCAATTTAATTGCTAAAGCTTGGCATACAGCATCAGCACCATTCAAGGTTGTTGTGTAATATACTTTACCTTGAAGCGCAGAGCGACGGATTGAGAATGAATCCTGCTGAGCTTGTTTACCTTCTGTAGTATTGATAATGAGGTGAATCTCGCCATTTTTCAAGCGGTCGACAATATTTGGGCGACCTTCTGTTACTTTATTCACACGTTCACATTCAATACCAGCGTCTTTAATGACATCATAAGTACCGCCAGTTGCGATAATTTTGAAGCCTAAATCAACCAATTGTTTCGCAATACCCGCGGCACGAGGTTTATCTGAATGACGTACTGAAATAAATACGTGCTTCACTTCACCTTCAGTTGGTTTACCCGGTAAGCGATCATTAGAGCCTAACACAGCTTTATAGAAAGCTTCACCAAAAGTTGTACCAACACCCATCACTTCACCAGTAGATTTCATTTCTGGTCCAAGGATCGGGTCTACACCTGGGAATTTGTTGAACGGGAATACTGCTTCTTTCACAGCAAAATGCGTTGGGATAATTTCTTTTGTGAATCCTTGAGATTCTAAAGATTGACCCGCCATACAACGTGCTGCAACTTTTGCTAATGATTCGCCGATACATTTAGAAACGAACGGTACTGTACGAGACGCACGTGGGTTCACTTCAAGAATATAAACGTCATTGCCTTTAACAGCAAACTGTACGTTCATCAAGCCAATCACACCAAGCTCTTTCGCCATAGCAACGGTTTGACGACGCATTTCATCCTGAATCTCTGCAGAAAGAGAGTAAGGCGGAATTGAACATGCTGAGTCACCAGAGTGAATACCTGCTTGTTCGATATGCTGCATAATACCGCCGATCACCACATCTTTGCCGTCAGATACACAGTCAACATCGACTTCAGTTGCATCATCAAGGAAATGGTCAAGCAGTACAGGTGCTTCGTTAGACGCTTGTACAGCATCACGCAAGTAACGTTTAAGTTCGTCGTCGTTGTATACGATTTCCATCGCACGACCACCAAGGACATAAGATGGACGTACAACCAACGGATAACCCACTTTAGATGCTTCAGCCATACCTTCTTCAGCAGATTTAACAATGCTGTTGCTTGGTTGACGAAGATTTAAACGTTGAATCATCTGTTGGAAACGTTCACGATCTTCTGCACGGTCAATCGCATCTGGAGACGTACCGATAATTGGTGCACCTGCTTCTTCTAAAGCACGAGCCAATTTCAAAGGTGTTTGACCGCCGTACTGTACGATAATACCTTTTGGTTTTTCTGTACGTACGATTTCTAAAACATCTTCTAAAGTGATCGGCTCAAAGTACAAACGATCAGATGTGTCATAGTCAGTTGAAACCGTTTCAGGGTTACAGTTGACCATAATGGTTTCATAACCATCTTCACGCATTGCAAGGGCAGCGTGAACACAGCAATAATCGAACTCGATCCCTTGACCAATACGGTTAGGACCACCACCGATTACCATGATCTTGTCACGGTTAGATGGATTCGCTTCACATTCGTCATCATAAGTTGAGTACATGTAAGCAGTATCTGACTCGAACTCAGCTGCACAAGTATCTACACGTTTGTAAACAGGGTATACACCCAAGTTCCAACGGTGCTTACGGAATTGCTTTTGCGAAATGCCCATCAAGTCTGCAATACGTAAATCAGATAAGCCTTTACGCTTAAATGCACGGATATTGTCAGCGTTCAAATCACCAAAACCTAAAGTTTTGATTTGTTCTTCAGACTGAATGATGTCTTGGATTTGAATCAAGAACCAACGATCGATATTGGTTGCAGCAAATACTTCATCTAATGTGAAGCCATGACGGAATGCGTCAGCAACATACCAAATACGTTCAGGACCTGGCACTTTAAGCTCTACCAAGATTTTATCTTTCGCGCCTTCAGTACCCACCGCAATTTTCTCATCGAAACCACAAGCACCGACTTCAAGACCACGAAGTGCCTTTTGTACAGATTCTTGGAAGTTACGACCAATTGCCATGACTTCACCCACAGATTTCATCTGTGTCGTGAGTGTTGCATCAGCTTGTGGGAATTTCTCGAAGTTAAAGCGAGGAATCTTGGTTACAACATAGTCGATTGCAGGTTCAAATGACGCAGGCGTTGTACCGCCAGTGATGTCATTTTTCAATTCATCAAGGGTATAACCCACTGCAAGTTTTGCTGCAATTTTGGCAATAGGGAAACCTGTTGCTTTAGACGCAAGCGCAGAAGAACGAGATACACGAGGGTTCATCTCGATCACAACCATACGGCCATCTTTCGGGTTGATACCGAACTGAACGTTTGATCCGCCTGTTTCTACACCAATTTCACGTAGTACCGCTAAAGAAGCATTACGCAGTAATTGGAACTCTTTATCTGTTAGTGTCTGTGCAGGTGCAACAGTAATAGAGTCACCTGTATGCACACCCATTGGATCGAAGTTTTCAATGGTACATACAATGATACAGTTGTCGTTTTTGTCACGAACAACTTCCATTTCATATTCTTTCCAGCCAATTAATGATTCATCAATCAATAATTGTTTGGTTGGAGAAAGATCAAAACCGCGTTCACAGATTTCAATGAATTCTTCTTTGTTATAGGCGATACCACCACCTGAACCACCCATCGTAAATGATGGGCGGATAATCACAGGGAAGCCGAAACGGGCTTGAATTTCAAGCGCATGTTCCATGCTTTCTGCAACATCAGCACGTGGGCATTCCAAACCAATTTTGCGCATTGCGATATCGAAAAGTTTGCGATCTTCCGCTTTTTCGATGGCTTCTTTGGTCGCACCAATCAATTCAACATTGTATTTTTCTAAAATACCGTTGGCATCTAGTGCCAATGCACAGTTTAATGCCGTTTGACCACCCATTGTTGGAAGAACCGCATCTGGGCGTTCTTTCTCAATGATTTGTGCAACAGTTTGCCACGTAATCGGTTCGATATACGTTGCATCTGCCATAGTCGGGTCAGTCATAATGGTGGCTGGGTTAGAGTTCACCAAAATAACACGGTAGCCTTCTTCACGAAGGGCTTTACATGCTTGCGCACCTGAGTAATCGAACTCACATGCTTGCCCGATGACAATCGGACCCGCACCAATAATTAAGATGCTTTTAATGTCTGTACGTTTAGCCATGATCGCTTCCTTAATTACTTCTTAGATGCTTCAATAAGTTCGATGAAATGATCGAACAATGGGGCACAGTCATGTGGACCAGGGCTTGCTTCAGGGTGACCTTGGAAGCTAAACGCAGGTTTATCTGTACGATGAATACCTTGTAGGGTTTGATCGAACAAAGATTTATGCGTAGCTTTGAGGTTTGCAGGTAAAGTTTCTGCATCTACTGCGAAGCCATGGTTTTGAGAAGTAATCATCACTGTACCATTTTCAAGGTTTTGTACAGGATGGTTTGCACCGTGGTGACCATGTGGCATTTTCACAGTTCTAGCGCCAGAAGCTAAAGCTAGAATTTGATGACCCAAACAAATACCGAAAACAGGTAGATTTGTAGTTTCAACAATGGTTTTTACTGCTGCAATTGCATAATCACATGCTGCTGGATCGCCAGGTCCATTTGACAAAAATACGCCATCTGGATTTAACGCCAATACTTTTTCAGCAGGTGTTTGTGCTGGAACAACAGTTAATTTACATCCGCGGTCTGCAAGCATACGTAAGATGTTGGTTTTGACACCATAATCGTATGCAACAACATGAAATTTTGCTTCTGGTTGAGAAAAGCCTTGGCCCAATGTCCATGAGCCTTCGGTCCATTCAAAACCTTCTGGGTCACAACATTCTTTCGCAAGGTCTAAACCATCTAGACCACCAAAGGCACGTGCTTTTGCAATAGCTTCTTCTTCAGTAATATTATCGCCGGCAAGAATGCATCCGTTTTGTGCGCCTTTGTCACGTAAAATACGTGTCAGTTTACGAGTATCGATATCTGCAATGGCAACGACATTATGTTGTTGTAAATATTCGCCAAGAGACTGAGTAGCTCGGAAATTGCTGTGTAATAACGGTAGGTCACGAATGATTAAACCATTCGCCCAAACTTTATGAATTCGACCTGATTCAGCGTCTTCTTCATTACAACCAGTATTACCGATATGAGGATAAGTTAAAGTTACAAGTTGCTGTGCATAACTAGGGTCGGTCAAAATTTCTTGATAACCAGTCATGGCAGTGTTAAAAACGACTTCACCAGTCGTACTTCCCGTAGCGCCGATCGATGTACCTTTAAAAACAGTACCGTCAGCAAGGGCTAAAATGGCGGGGGTGCTCAAACCATAGCTCCTGAACTAAAACCACAAAAATAGGGCTGTAAAAAAGCGAGTAGACGAAAAAAAAGGAAGGCTTACTAAATCCTACCCTCCTCTTGTCTGCTCGCTTGTAACTTAACAGCGCATTATACGCATGAGCCTCTCGAAAGTCTATTTTATTTCGAGGGATAATCTAAGATAAATACCTTGCTATTTAGCATTAATTCTGCTTTTAAAGTGAATTGTTTGAAATTGTAAGTATTTAAATATTGTCAGACAAATCAAAATCTAAAATTTATCCTTTCAATGTATCTTATTGACTCACATTCCAGGGGGAATCAATATGACTATATCTAAAGAAACTGTTACAAATAAAGTAACAAAAGAGACTGCAGCTTTGAAAGAAGTTGTAACTGAAACTACAGAAAATTTAGAGAAGTTAGGTAAAGAAGCACAGCAAAAAGTAGCTGAAGCGGTTACCGAAACTAAAACTAAACTTGAAGCAGAATCAGAGCAATTAACTGAGCAAGTTCAAGATCAAGTACAAAACTTTAAACAAGATTTGGTACAACGTCTTGATGTGATCAAATCACAATTTTCAACTTCACAAAAAGATTTGGTTGAATTGGCTGATTTCTTAAAAGCAGAATTAAGCATTTTAGTGAAAGAGTTAACTGAAGTTGGTAAAGAAATTCGTGAAGATGTTTCACAAATTTCGAGCAAACATAAAGTACAGTTAACTGAAACTTTAAAGCGTTCAAAAGATCATACTTTAGAAGTTTGGAATAAAGTAACAACAAAACAATAAGATATGTAAAGCTTATGTTTTGAGGAAAGCCATTTCTAAGAGAAATGGCAAAAAAAAAGTGAGGCTAGTTGCCTCACTTTTTTATTTTCAAGCACAGTTTACATAAGCGTATTTTAAAATGTATGTAACCAATCACGTTTATTGTGAAAGTCGGCCTGTTGGCCACTGTGTTGCATGGCAAAGAAATGTTGACCTTGCGTGGTATTTAAAACAGCGCTTAAACCTAAAAATAAGTCTGACCATTTTAATTTATTGGCAAGCATGAACTCGCTAAGATCTATGCTGACATTTAATCCATAATGCGTGCGCTTTAACTGATTTAATTCAATGTCATAAGCAGCGACTGGTGGCATATTTTCAGGATAACGATATTCTTCAAATTGGTAAGCTTGCCAAGCTTGAGAAGGGGATAGATTAATTTCACGATAATAATCTTCACCTTGCACACCAATAAAAATCTCAAAACAGGTATTTTCCCAAAGGAAATCCTGGCGTGGATTTGCTGTAACCAGTTCAGGATAAATTATGAATTGATTGGGATCTCTTAACCAATAACCGACATTGAGTGTATATGGGCTAATTTGTTCAATCGCGCCAACTAGGGAGATACTTTGAAAACGACGATCAAATGCATTCAGTTCGAAACTTGCCATGAAGATAAATCTTAATTTGAAAGATGAGCGTGGCGAACTAAATTAGACAACTTTGGATTTTGTTTCGCAGCTTTTTTATAAAGCAATGCAATTTTACCAATTGTTTGAACAACTTCCGCACCAGTGACATTGGCAATTTCAGTAATTGTTGCAGCACGTGCTTCGCGGTCTTCACCTGTAACCTTGACTTTAATTAACTCGTGATCATTTAAAGCACGGTTTAATTCTTCAACGACACTTTCAGTCAAGCCTTTATCGCCAAGCATTACAACAGGGTTTAACGCATGTCCGATTTGACGTAAACGTTTACGTTCTTGGATAGATAGAGCCGCCATAAAAGATAACCTAATTTTAGAAACGACTTAGTATAACAAAAGCCATATCACTACGCTGTAAATTCTGTAGAAATAATCGATGAAGCTTATTCAAAAAAACATATCAATATCTGTCGATTTAAATCAATATGAATACTGCAATGAGAATTTTTTTCACGTACAATCAGAAGTTAGTTATCGGTTTAGATCAAGAGAGTTATGGCTACACGCATTACCAACCAGAAGTTATCCAAAAGTAGTCGTGCGTGGATGAGAGAGCATTTAGATGACCCTTTTGTGAAAAAAGCACAAAAAGAAGGTTACCGCGCTCGTGCTGCATATAAACTTCTTGAAATTCAAGAAAAACACAAAATGATTAAACCAGGGATGACCGTGGTGGACTTGGGTGCTGCACCAGGAAGTTGGTCGCAAATCGCAGGTAAACTGGTCGGTGATAAAGGTTTAGTGATTGCTTCAGATATTTTAGAAATGGATGCTTTACCTGATGTTACCTTCTTACAAGGTGACTTTAGAGAAGAAGAAGTTTTCGAAAAATTGTTAAATATTTTAAATGGACGCACTGTAGACGTTGTAATTTCAGATATGGCCCCCAATACATCAGGTAATAGGGCTGTAGATCAACCTCGCCAGATTTACTTGTGTGAACTTGCATTAGATTTTGCCAACAAGGTTCTTGGACCAAAAGGGCAGTTTTTAGTTAAAGTTTTCCAAGGAACTGGTTTTGATGAGTTCCGAAAGCAAGTCGTGGATAGTTTTGATGTGTTAAAAACAGCAAAACCAGCTGCTTCACGTGCACGTTCAAAAGAAGTTTTTTTAATTGGACAGGGCCGTAAAAAAGTTTCGCAATAGCTGGTGTTTTTGAGGTATGTTCATTCTTCGTAATGAATTGCCAACAAATGCTTGCCAAGTTGTTAAAAATTGTGCATTTTGTACCTTTTTAACCTTTATTGCGAAATTCATTACTCGCTTTTTGTTACGATCAAGCAAGATTGAGCCTGATCAAAATAGTTATATATGGGAATAAAGCTTTGAGCGATTACTTCAAAAATGCCGTATTGTGGCTGGTCATACTGGGTGTGCTGATCTTAATCTTCAGCAATCTCAGTGACCGCAGTAAGCCTTCTGCGATGAATTATTCAGAATTCGTCACAGCGGTGAATGCTGGTCAAATTAGTAAAGTCACAATTGATGGTGAAAGAATAAGCGGCGAAAAAAAGAACGGTTCGAACTTTGAAAGTATTCGCCCAGCAGTTCAAGATCCTGAATTGATGCCTACACTCATCAAAAATAACGTTGTAGTTGAAGGTACTGCACCTCAACGTCAAGGTTTATTGATGCAACTTCTCATCGCAAGCTTTCCTGTGCTTTTAATTATTTTATTGTTCATGTTCTTTATGCGTAACATGGGTGGTGGTGCAGGCGGTAAAAATGGTCCAATGAGTTTTGGTAAATCTAAAGCAAAAATGCTTTCAGAAGACCAAATCAAAGTGACCTTTACCGATGTTGCTGGTTGTGATGAAGCAAAACAAGAAGTTGTGGAAATCGTTGATTTCTTGAAAGACCCTGCAAAATTCAAACGCTTAGGTGCAACAATTCCTAAAGGCGTATTGATGGTTGGTCCTCCAGGTACAGGTAAAACTTTACTTGCGAAAGCGATTGCTGGTGAAGCCAAAGTTCCATTCTTTAGTATTTCAGGTTCTGACTTCGTTGAAATGTTCGTTGGTGTGGGTGCATCTCGTGTGCGTGACATGTTCGAACAGGCGAAACGCCATGCACCATGTATCATCTTTATTGATGAGATTGATGCAGTTGGTCGTCATCGTGGTTCAGGTACAGGTGGTGGTCATGATGAACGTGAACAAACACTCAACCAAATGCTTGTTGAAATGGATGGTTTTGAAGGGAATGAAGGGATTATCGTCATTGCTGCAACAAACCGTGCGGATGTACTAGATAAAGCATTACTTCGTCCGGGTCGTTTCGACCGTCAAGTGATGGTGGGTCTGCCAGATATTAAAGGTCGTGAACAGATCTTGGCAGTGCATTTGAAGAAACTTCCTTCGGTAACAGGTGTTGATCTTAAAGTATTGGCACGTGGTACACCTGGTTTCTCTGGTGCGCAATTGGCGAATCTTGTCAATGAAGCTGCATTGTTTGCTGCTCGTCGTAACAAGAACACCGTCGATATGCATGACTTTGAAGATGCAAAAGATAAGATCTACATGGGCCCTGAGCGTAAGTCGATGGTGATCCGTGAAGAAGAACGTCGTGCGACTGCTTATCATGAAGCAGGTCATGCCATTGTTGCAGAAATTCTTCCAGGGACTGACCCTGTGCATAAAGTAACAATTATGCCACGTGGTTGGGCTTTGGGTGTAACTTGGCAGTTGCCAGAACATGATCAAACTAGCCATTACAAGTCTAAGATGTTGAATGAACTTTCAATCTTATTCGGTGGTCGTATTGCAGAAGAAGTTTTCATTGATCAAATGTCAACGGGTGCGTCTAACGACTTTGAACGTGCAACCAAAATGGCACGTGCGATGGTGACCAAGTACGGTATGTCAGACAAAATGGGCGTGATGGTCTACGAAGATGAAAACCAAAATGGTTTCTTTGGAAATGTCGGTAGCCGTACGATTTCTGAAGCAACACAGCAACAAGTTGACCAAGAAGTACGTCGTATCCTAGATGAACAGTATCGTGTTGCACGTGATATCCTTGAAAACAACAAAGATATTGCACATGCAATGGTAAAAGCTTTGATGGAATGGGAAACGATTGATCGTGATCAAATCCGTGACATCATGGAAGGTCGTGATCCTCAGCCACCTAAGGTTTATGTGGCTGAAAATCCAGTGCTTGATGTAACCCCTACAGACGGTCCATCAACACCACCACCATTGCCAGCGACCTGATCAGTCAGTGAATAAACAAGAGCCTCAATCGAGGCTCTTTTTTTATACGAAAAAATTCACAGATGAAAAAAAATCACTGTGCTATTGATTTGAATTGCTAAACTAGCCTGAATTGAATACGGAGAATTGACATGCAACTGATGCCACTGCCCAAGCAAATTTTACAATGTGGGCGTTTGAGTCTGGATTTATCGCAAGCACATGTCATGGGTATTTTGAATGTCACTCCAGATTCATTTAGCGACGGTGGGAAGCATGATCAAAAAGATCAAGCTGTTGCTTATGCCAAGCAAATGATTGCTGATGGTGCGACAGTGATTGATGTTGGCGGTGAATCTACACGCCCGGGTGCATCTGTAGTCGAGATTGCCGAAGAAATACGTCGTGTTGTTCCTGTGGTTGCTGAATTAGCCAAATTGGATGTCATTATTTCAATAGATACCTCACAGCCCGGAGTCATTCGTGAGGCGGTTAAGGCTGGTGCACATATTTGGAATGATGTCCGTGCCTTAACTCGTCCACATGCCTTAGAGACTGCTGCAGAGCTCAATATCCCTGTGATTATTATGCATATGCGAGGCGAGCCAACCACAATGAATCATCTTGACCAGTATGAAGATGTTACTCAAGAGGTAATTGCTGAATTACAGCAACGCGTAGATGATGCACTACAGGCAGGAATTCACCCTAAAAATATTATGATAGATCCAGGTTTTGGTTTTGCTAAAAATGCGCAACAAAATTTAAAGCTTCTCAATGAGTTTTATCAACTGAACAACATGGGTTATCCAATTTTATCAGCCTTATCACGTAAGCGCTTCATTGGTGAAGCTTTAGATGGTGCAGATGCCAATCATCGTGCTGTAGGTAGTGTTACTGCACACTTGCTCAGTATTCAACAAGGCGCGTGTATGGTGCGTGCACATGATGTCAAAGCAATGTCGGATGCAATTAAAGTATGGCAAGCCATGCGCTCTGCAATTTAATGATGAATGATCAATAGTCCCTGATATTGTTTTGATCTTTTTTAAAATTTAGATCATCTACATCTGAAAAATTAATCAGTTAAATTGCCCGATCAATTTGGTGAATTGTATGGTTTGTGTTATATAAGCGCGTGAATTGCTGTTTTATTTTAGGTTGCAATGTTTAACGATCTACTTCTCCCAATGTTCGATGATGAATATTATCCAGATATTCTAGTTGCTGAGGTTAAGCAACTTATTGAAAATTTTGCTAAAAAAGTGGCAAAAACCAGCTTTAGTGATGCAGAAATTTATTCTATGGCAAAACTGACTGTGACTGAAATTAATGAAATGAAGCCACAGTTTGAGGATCTTGATTCTTCTTTGGATGGTACTGCAGCTGATTATATTGCTGAAGCAATGATGATGGTGGTACAAGACCAAGGATATCTCGATATTGAAATGGAAGAACTTGTTGCAAATAGAGAGTGGTAAGCCACTCTCTTTTTTTTGCTATAGATTTTTAGAGATAAATAGGGGAGAGAGTTTAATTCCTTACTTATTTACGCTGCTTATTAAGCTGATTTTTTCGATAAAAACATAAATATGTATTAAATTTAAACATTTAAATATCAATTGCTTAAAGTATGAGCATTGGTGTGTTTGAATGCTTGACGTAGGGTAGATAACTTTAGATAATGCGCACACAGTTTATGGCTATGTAGCTCAGTTGGTTAGAGCACCGCACTCATAATGCGGGGGTCACAGGTTCAAGTCCCGTCATAGCCACCATTTTTATAGACCATGCTCACTGCATGGTCTCTTTTTTTGTGCATCATCAAAAGATCACTAGATATAGATAAAAATTATCATCGTGCTATGAATATTTAGAATACTGAAAAAATCCAGTTGAATGTTTGATTAAGCTTTTTCTGCTAAATAATTTTCTATAAATCTTTGTGTTTGCGTGTCAATGTAGAATGGCGCAATCAAGGATTGAATGATCTCATCCAATAAGCCATGTTGATCCAAAGCACCTAGTGTATGTGGAACAAAGCGATCTGCTTCGATAAATAAATCGTTTTGATCTAACCCAACCGAGTGTAGTAATTCTTGTAAGCTATATTCGCCAAAGTATTCATAAAATGCTTCGACTACATTTAAAATAACCTGTTGCATATATTCTGTTTGACGTAATTCTTTCCAAGTTTCATAAACAAGAATAAAGAATTCCTCAAAATCAATGGATTGAACTTGAGAGAAAGCCTCTTTTAATGAGCGTTGCTTAACTTCATTCCAAACATGTGTAGCGATATCTGCTAAGTCTTCATTTGGTAGTAGAATGATATTGCTGAGTTGACTACGGATAGCAGTTGCGAGTTGCTGTTCTAATTTAAGCTCAATATTGTGTTGCTGATCTTGAATAAAGCTGATGACTTTCGCGCCAATACGGTTATGTTTAACGGTGTATTGACGTAGCTGGTTGAGCCAAGGGGTGTTGCTTTCTAAAATCTGGTTGGCAAGCTGTAAGCTAACCTGTTGAATCTGCGGGTTGTGCTGTAAGTTTTCTTGAATATAGTCTCTTAATTGTTCTAATTCTAAGATTTTAAACATCCACAGTTCAAAAGATTCATCTGAGAGTAGATCATTGAAAATGGTTTGACTATGAATGGCATATTGATGAATTTTTTGAGCGACGACACCGATAAATTCAAGAATATCTGCGCCTAAATTCAATTCAAAAGCATATTTTTGCACTACAGACTGCAGTTGCTCAAGTTGAATCACATTTTTTAAAAGAATTTTGTCTGCATTTTGGTAGGTTTGGGAAATAAAATTCTGAATAAATTGCGGATTTTTCTGATCTAAGAGTTGTTTTTTAATAAAGCGAACTTGCTCAAGCAAAAGTGCTTGAGCAAGTTCCTGAGCAAAGCTCGAAGGTGGAGGTGAATTATTCACATTCACGAGGCTTATACACCTGCTTTCCAGCCATTTACAATCGGATAACGGCGTTCGCGGCTAAATGCGCGTGAGCTGATACGTGGTCCAATTGAACCTTGACGACGTTTGTATTCGTTGCGGTCGACAAGCTGAATGACTTTTTCCACGATTGCACGTTCAAAACCTTTGGCAATGATGTCTTCTTGGCTTTGTTCTTCCTCAATATATGCATATAGAATGGCATCAAGTACATCATAAGCAGGTAAAGAGTCTTGGTCTTTTTGATCAGGACGAAGTTCTGCTGATGGTGGACGAGAAATAACACGTTCAGGAATCACAGGCGTTTCAGAAATACTGTTACGGTACTTAGCCAATTCAAAAACAATGGTTTTATAAACATCTTTGAGTACAGCAAAACCACCTACCATATCGCCATATAGTGTGCAATAACCGACAGAAAGTTCAGACTTATTGCCTGTTGCAAGCACAAGGTTACCAAACTTATTGGACAAGCCCATAAGCAATGTACCACGTGCACGCGCTTGAAGGTTTTCTTCAGTTGTATCCGCAGGTGAGTTACCAAAGAATGGGAATAAGGTCTGCATAAAGCTATTTACGATAGGATGAATTTCGGCAATACCAAAAGTAACACCCATACGTTTTGCTTGTTCAGTGGCATCTTCCACACTAATTTGTGATGTGTACGTATAAGGCATCATCACGGCTTGAACTTTATCTGCGCCAATCGCATCAACTGCAATTGCCAAGGTTAAAGCTGAGTCGATACCACCTGATAGTCCTAAAATCACACCAGGGAAACCAGAGCGTTGTACATAGTCGCGTGTTGCTAAAACCAAAGCTTGATAGATTTCAGCCATGGTATTTAATGCTGGCGCAGCTTCAACGACTTGATAGGCTTTGTTTTCTATTTGGTAGTCAGCAAAGTAGAGATCTTCTTTAAAGCTTGGTGCTTGTAACGCAACCTCACCTGAATGGTTAATGACAAAACTGGTCCCATCAAAAATGAGATCATCTTGACCGCCCACTTGGTTGATATAAACCACATTGAGGTGGAGCTGTTTTGCCAACTCTTTTAATGTTTCGATACGATGTTGCGGTTTGCCGACTTCATAAGGTGAAGCATTCAAGACCAAAACACTTTCCACATTGAGTTGAGCAAGCTGTTGAACTGTATTTAAAGACCATACATCTTCGCAAATCAGTACCCCGAACTTATGACCTAAGTACTCAAATACAAGATGTTGATGTCCTTCATTAAAATAACGCTTTTCATCAAAAACGCTGTAATTAGGAAGATTTTGTTTGTTGTAAACCCCTAGAACTTGTCCATCTTTCATCACCGCAGCAGCATTGTAGCGTTGACCATCGTCAGTAAGATTGGCAAAACCAAATACCATCACGATGTCTTTAACAGTAGACAGTTTCTCGAAAGCTTGTGCAGTACGCTTTGCTAGGCTTGGGCGTAAAAGCAAATCTTCGGCAGGGTAACCGATTATAGAAAGTTCAGGGAAAACAACAATTTCAGCATTCTGTTTTTTTGCATCATTGGCTTGTTCAATCATTTTTTGAACGTTCGACTCAATATCACCAATGAATGGAGAGAATTGCGCGAGAGCAATTTTAAAACTTTTCATTTAAACCAAATCCTATTCCAATAGGGTAATTTATATACAAATTGTTGATTTTTAAAATGTAGTTATTCAACATATGTATATAGATATCACAGAAATTGCCAAAGGGCGAAACTATAAAATCATTAAAAATCATTAAAAATCATCAAAAATCTTTATTTTCTTGCAAGGCAAAAATTTCAGACATTGAGTATTTTAACTAAAAAAACGTCAGAAGCTAGTGATTCATTAAGTTTATTCAGTACACCATCAATGACCTCATGAATTTAGTGTATTTTTTTTATAGAAACTAGTGATTTTTCATTATTTTTTGGATTTTATATTGGAAAAAATCAGCTTTAAATATTTTTTGTGAAATGTATCACTTAATTTGTATAAATTAGCATCAAAATAAAGCGCTTAAATTGAAGGATTGACTGAATTTTTATCCAGAATAATATTTTCAATTCGATTTAAATAAATATCTTTGGCGATATCACCTTGTTGCTCAATATTGTAATCGAAATAAGCTTTTCCTTGAATGAGAGTGTAGCGATAAGGGTTATATTTACCAAAACTTAGGTAAAGTGCGGACTGTAAAATCGCCCCCTTAAGTAATACATTCTCATGGCGCTGATATTGATAAACATGAGCCATTTCATGAATAAAAACAGCTTGATAACCCAAGCTCATACAGGAGAAGTCTTCACAATAGTCTGCATCTTTTAAGTGAATATAACCATTGGGCGCCATCAAAATACCAACAGGCTGCCACGGTAAATAAGGATGATTCATCACCTTGACTTGGCTGTAGTCAATTAATTCTCCAAATACACTTTGGCTAATACGAATTTCGCCGTCTGTCAATTTACGATATTTGAATTGATCCAATTGAAGAAGTTGTACAAAGCGCCAAATGAAATTGAACATTGTTTTATTTTGTGCTGTGTAAAAAGTACATCCATAAGTTTAGCACTGATTCAGTGTGACCCAAAGATTAACTGTGGCCCAGATACACCACGATAAAAAACTGTCTATTGTATATATGCTGACATGAAACTTTTCTTGTTGCCTGATTTCAGTTATGTAGCGTATCCGTAGTTAGGGTTCAGTACACCCAAAAATTAAATCATGATTTAAGTAAGCCAAAGCTGATGACTTATCCGCAAAGGTCATTATTTATCAGTAGAGGCAAGCTCAGCCCTTATTTGTCAGACACTTTATTGAATAGTCATAAATTGCCAATGGATTGACCTGAAATGTCAGTGGTATTTGAATCCAGATGACTTACTTTTCCAACATAAATAGGATTTTTTACTTGAAATGTGAATTTGAACTGGTTTTCAGTCAAATCCTTGATCCCTAAATAAACAATAGGTGCTTCATATGTTACTTGCTAAGCCTGTCAAAAAAGTGTTTGCAAAAGCTTTTCCAAGTCGATTGCCTAATTTAAAAGATCAGATTGCGAATATCCCTATTCGTCACTTCAATTTTAAATTTAGCCCAGATGAGTTGGATGTTAAATTTTTTATGCAAAAAGAGTGGGCGACTGCCTATTTTGCCGCATTGTCAATTTTTTTAACTTATGGTGAAGAGTTGGTGATCGAAACTGCACGACATCATCGTGATCAAATACAAGACCCAGTTTTAAAACAGCGTCTAACCAGTTTGATTGGACAAGAGGCAATTCACTCTAAAGTCCATGAAGAATATAATGAAACCATGATTCCAAATAATTTGCCTGTGCAGTTATATCGGTTTTTAGCAGAACAGGTTTTTAATCATACTTTTTTAAAATTCCCACAACCTTTAAAGCTTTCAATGATGGCTGGGATTGAGCATTTCACCGCTGTTTTTGCTCAATATGCCATGACGCATCAAGACATCTTTAATCATTCTCTTGATGAAAAAACACGTGCTTTATGGTTATGGCATATGCTGGAAGAGTCTGAGCATAAAGATATTGCTTATGATACTTATCAAGTGCTTTCTGCAAATTATCCATTACGAATTTCAGGATTCTTTATTGCGTTGATTACTTTGGGTCTAGGCGTAGGTGCTGGCGCATTGATGTTGCCATTTTTACGACGTCCAATGAATAGCTTTAGTCTAAGTTTTTGGAAAGAGGCAAAGGGCAGTTGGGATTTATTATTTAGTCGAGACAATGGTGTTTTTGGTAGCAGTTTAGGCCATATTTTTGATTATTTGCGTCCAGACTTTCATCCTAATGATCATGATACAACTGAGCTTTTAGAATATTTCAAAAAAGAATTACTTGATCCTGAAACAGGCACACTCACCCCTTATTTTGTTAAAGCGTTTACCCCTGCTTTACGGATGTAATTTTATTCAATCTTAGCATTCAAATTTTCTATTCAATATAAAAACGATGTTGTAGATCGATACTGAGCTTTTCCATCAATTTTTGAAGGAAAAGTTTTTTTTAAAGCTGTGATTTTAACCAAGCACTTTATAAAAATTGTTTTTAAGGGACATTCTTTATCAGTGGAGGCAACTCTTAAAAGTGATTGTCTGACAATTATCTAAGGTTGTCATAATTTGCAAACCGAATGAATGCATGTGCCAATGGTAATTGACAAAGCATGTCGTAATTTTTAGCCATCAAAGTAGAGTTTTTACTCAAAAGGCGATCTGTAGCTCATCAGCGTAAAGACGATGAAATGGATTGCCATATTAAATGAATAAAGAGTACCAGCTATGTTCGCTAAGCCAATTAAGAAAGCCGTTGCTAAAGTTTTTGCTGCGGCACCATTCAGTTTGGAAAATCAAACGCCGATTATTCCAATTCGTCATATGAAGTTTGATTTTGATCCAGAGCAAGTAGATCACCGATTTTATATGGATGCAGAATTGGCAAGTGCATATTTTGCGTCATTGTCGATTTTCTTAACTCGTGGTGAAGATCTTGTGATTGATACTGCTCGTTATCATCGTGATTTCATTACCGATCCATTATTGAAGCAATGTGTTACTTCATTGATTGGTCAAGAGGCGATTCATTCAAAAATGCATGAAGAGTTAAATGACGCTTATTTAATTCGTGATTTGCCAGTAAAGCTGTTTCGTACTTGGGCTGGCTGGGCGTTTGAATATGGTTTTGAGCGTCTTCCACAACCGATGAAATTGTCATTGATGGCTGGTATCGAACATTTTACTGCGGTACTTGCAGAATACATGATGAATCATGAAGAAGTGTTCTTCCGTTCGCAAGATGAAAAACAACGGGCAATCTGGATGTGGCATATGCTTGAAGAATCGGAGCATAAGGATATTGCTTTCGATGTGTTTCAAGAATTATCCAATAACTATTTATTACGTATTGCTGGATTCTTTCCCGCATTGATCACGATTTTGGTGCTGATTTCAGCTGCATCATTTTTAGTGCCTTTTTATCGCAATCCTAAGAACCTGATTAGCTTACGTTATTGGAAGGAGATTCCATATAATTTTCGCCTGATCTTTGGCTTAAAAGATGGTGTTTACGGCAGTAGCTTTAAACATATTTTTGATTATCTGCGTCCCGATTTTCATCCAAATGATCATGATACATCTGAATTTTTGGACTATTACAAAGAGAAACTACTGAATCCAAAGACAGGTCTTCTTACGCCATATTTGACGAAAGAATTTTATCCTGCATTGCGTTCATAAAAACCTAAAAGAGATGGATTTAAAGTTTATGGGTATTTTTTCTAAAAAAGTTAAGCCGAGCCAAAATGCTTATGCGGTCGTGACTGGCGCAGGCAGTGGCATTGGACGTAGTTTTGCAATGGAACTTGCAAAACGCGGAGGAACAATTGTTTGTGCTGACATAAATCTGGATGCAGCCAAAGAAACGGTCAGTTTGATTGAATCACAAACTTCAGCTAAAGCATTTGCTGTGCAATGTGATGTGGGTGTGAAAGAGCAAGTAAAAGCACTTTCAGAACAAGCCGAAAAATTAATGAATCATCCTGTAAGCCTGATTATTAATAATGCGGGTGTAGGGCTGGGCGGTAAGTTTGATGAAGTGTCACTGGAAGATTGGCAATGGTGTATGCATGTCAACCTCTGGGGGGTTATTCATGGTTGTCATTATTTTGTTCCTCAGTTTAAGCAACAAGGTTATGGGGCAATTATCAATGTTGCTTCAGCTGCGGGCTATACAGCAGCTCCCGAAATGACCGCTTATAATGTGACCAAATCCAGTGTGTTGACATTGTCAGAAACCCTTTCAGCAGAGCTTCGTGGTGACAACATTCGAGTGAATGTGCTGTGTCCAACATTAGTGCCTACAAATATTATGAAAAATGGTCGTTTACCTGGTCATTATGCGGGGTTAGCAGATGATTTACTGATGAATCATGCATTTACCACCAGTGATCAGGTGGTGATTAAAACCTTAAATAATTTGGATGCAGGCAAGCTGTACACCATTCCTCAGCCAGATGCAAAACTGTTTTGGATATTAAAACGTGTATCACCCACCTTATATGCCAAAGCGCTGGGTATCGGATATCCATTATTTAATAAATACATCAAATAAGCTGCGAGTAAATCAAGATGACAACAGAAACAACTTTAGCTACGCTGCCTAAAGAGAAAAGCGTAGAGCAAAACTCAACCCAAACTACAGTTGAAGACATTAAACAGGTGACTCAATCGAATACAGCACAAGACAAATCGCTTGAAGCAAAACAGCTTAAAGAAAAAGTGCCTGTAGAGAAGCAAGTTGAGGCAAAGACTGTTACAAAGCCAGCGAAAGCAAATCACCCTAAAGCTGAAGTCCAAACTCCAGCTAAAGCTAAAAATAAGCCTGAGGTAAAAGTTGAAACACAAATAAGCGCTCAATCTAAAAAGCTTGAACAATCGGCTGAAGAAAAAGCGCCAAAGACTCAGCACAAAGAAGCTGTGCACATCTATGACACCATCGTGGTTGGTGCGGGTATTTCAGGGATTGCTGCTGCTTATAAAATGAATCAAGCAGGCTATAACGATTATGTGGTCCTTGAAAAAGCCAGTCGTGTGGGAGGAACATGGCGCGACAATAATTATCCGGGCTGCGGTTGTGATGTACCCTCAGCACTTTATTCATTTTCTTTCTCACCAAGCCATAAATGGAGCCATTTATTTGCCAAGCAGCCAGAAATTCTAAGCTATTTAGAAGAAGTGGTGGAAAAATATGACCTTGGTGAGAAAATTGAATTTAATAATGAATTGATCAGTGCCAAATGGGATGAAGCACAACATATTTGGCACTTAGAAACATCAAAAGGTCAATATCAAGCCAAGACGGTGATCTTTACGACAGGACCGATTACTGAACCTGCTTTGCCGAAATTAAAAGGAATTGAAAGTTTTAAAGGTGAAATGTTCCATTCAGCACGTTGGAATCATGATTATGATTTAACGGGTAAGCGTGTTGCAGTGATTGGTACAGGGGCTTCTGCAATTCAGTTTATCCCACAAGTACAACCTTTAGCGAAACAGCTGATCGTATTCCAGCGTACAGCACCGTGGGTACTACCCAAGGCGGATATGGAGTTAAACGAAACGGCTAAAGGGATCATTTCTCGATTCCCAATCATTCAACAAACTTGGCGTAATAGCATTGCACAGATTTTAAATGGGATTAACTTTGGATTGCGTAATCCTAAAGTATTGGAACCTGTTAATTTCCTAAGTAAGCAATTACTCAAACTACAAATTAAAGATGAAACTTTGCGTAAAGCAGTGACACCGAACTTTACTATTGGATGTAAGCGCTTATTGTTTGCAAACAATTATTATCCAGCACTACAACAAGATAATGTGAATCTGATTGCACATGGTTTGGTTGAAATTGATGGAAATACAGTGGTTGCAGCAAATGGTGAACGTCATGAAGTGGATGTGATTATTTGGGGAACAGGCTTTGAAGTTTCACATCCTCCAATTGGTAAACGAGTTTATGACAGCAATGGTCAAGTCCTTGCTGAGCGTTGGAAAAATAGTTCACCTGAAGCATATTTGGGTGCCAGTATTGAACATGTACCGAATGCGTTCTTGGTCCTCGGTCCAAACATTCTGGTCTATGATTCATTTATTGGTATCGCGGAAGCACAAGTCGGTTATATTGTTGATGGCTTGCTAAAAATGCGTGAGCAAAAATTCACTCGCTTTGAAATCAAAGCGGATGTGCTTGCCCAGCATAATAAACGTTTGCAGAAACATTTAAAAACCACTGTATTTAATGCGGGTGGGTGTAAGTCCTATTATCTGGATGAAAATGGTCGTAACTTTGCAGCATGGCCATGGTCATTGCAACAATTACGCAACCAATTAAAACAACTAGATTTAAACCATTATAGCGTGAGTAAAAAATAAGCTTAGTATTCAATTGCTGAACACTTTTTATGAGAGCCCTAAATTAATTTAGGGCTTTTATTTTTTTGTCTTGTGCGACGATATAATCCAAAAATAATGATTTCAGCTAGGATTAAATTGACCACCCAACCTAACCAAGATTCTAGTTGATAGATGTGAATTGGGGTTAACCAATCAAAATAAGGTTGTAACTGATAAAGCACGATTTTCCATGTCCTTAAGCTCAGCGCTGAAAGACTGAGTGCAAAACTACGGATCATCCAGTCACGATGTAAAATCCAGCGCTTTTTCAATAAAAAGTACAAAGCGGATAGGGTGGTGATCGCCCAGAGTGAACTTAGTAAGACAAAGCTGATTTGAGTAGATAACCCTCCAGCCGCTGAAAAAGCTAAAATTAAGCCACTAGGTAAAGACAGCCCCAAAATGGTGATCAGATACAGCCAACCACTCCAGCGATGAATTCGGGGATAACGCGTGCGAAAGACACGGAAAAACTGTGTAAATCCAGCGATGAGTACAAAACTACTGCTGATCACATGGATTTTAAAAGCCGCCTGCCAAGGTTGAGTATTGACTACATCTTGCTTTAACAAGAGAAAATGCTGATCAGTTTGCCATGGGAAATATTGTAGACATATCGCGACCATGAGATAGCATAAATAAGCATAGATCACGAGTGAAATTAGACTCAAGCTTGAATATGCCAAGTTAGTTTTTGTTTTGTTCATCACTGCTTATAATGGAATGGTGATTGAGAAATTATAGTGGAAGATAGGTTGAAACAGCATATTTATGTTTGGGTATGGCATAGATTTTAAAATAAACCACAGAGAATCCTGATTTATTTATCTTAAAGTAGATCACAAAGCAAACAATTTAATCTAAAATCAATGTGAAAATGCATCCAATATCTTCATAACAAATAGGTATAACAATGAATAAAAGTTTAATCGCACTCGTCGGATTAGGAATGATTGGTTTCCAGAATAGTTATGCACTGGATATTCAACAGTTGCAAAAATCTTGGTCTGGAAAATATGATGAGCAGAAAATTGCTGTTTTCATCCAATCTATCGATCGTAATCAGGTCAAAGGCTATAGTGTTCTCGGTAAAAATAAACAAAATTTTTCAGGGAAAGTACAGACGACTTCACAAGGTTATAAAATTACTGCAACAGAAAGTGGTGCTAAAGCAAGTAGTGGTGTGTTTACGTTTACTGTAAAACAGAATCAGCCGAATGTGTTGGAGTCTAGTTGGGAATCTACAACGGCTAAGGTTAAACCAAAATATTTTGATTTAAAGCCGCAACAGTGTCGCTATCAAAAAGATGTCGGTGATTATCCAGTTGCATCACAACGTTTATTAAAAGATGAGGATCTACAAATTCCTCCTGAAGAACTGGACTGGATGCGTAATGAAATTTATGCGCGTCATGGTTATTCATTTGCCAATAAAGAGATTGCCTCTCAATTTGCTAACGATAATTGGTATATGCCATGCAGTACCAATGTTGAAAATCAATTAACTCAGATTGAAAAGACCAATATCCAACGTATTAAAAAAATTCGTCCGTATATGGCGAAAATGGAATGGGGGCGTTGATCCATATTTTGATTATATCTGGTTTAAATGATAGCTAAAGCAAAAGCATTTTAATTTGATTTATATCATTATTTTTGCTTTAAAAAGCCCAAAGTCAGGTACTTTGAGCTTTTTAAATTTTACGGAAAATGTTAAATAGCTTGGGTGTTTTCATTTAGCCAGTTTAAAACATCACCTTCTAAGTGAGGTGCTAATCGCTCTCTGACTGTTTGATGGTACTGATTCAACCATGCTTTTTCATCATGACTGAGTAGGTCTAAAACGATACACGTCAGGTTAATCGGGCACAGTGTTAGTGTTTCGAATTCTAAAAATTGACCATAGGTCGTATCTTCAAAATGTTTAATTTTGTTGACGACAAGATTCTCAATTCGAATGCCGTACTTGCCTTGATGGTATAAGCCTGGTTCATTAGAGGTAATCATCCCTTCACGCATCTTGGTGGAGGGTGTGACTGGGGCATAATATGAAATCACTTGTGGGCCTTCATGAACATTCAATGCATAGCCGACACCGTGACCTGTACCATGACGATAATCCAAACCATATTTCCACAGGGTTTGACGTGTGATCGAATCTAAAAGAGGTGATGCAATGCCTTCTGGGAAAACAGTTTGAGCAAGTGCAATATGACATTTTAATACAAGTGTATAATCGCGCTTTTGTTCAATGCTTGCGGTGCCTATAGGAACAACACGAGTAATATCTGTAGTTCCTTCATCATATTGTGCGCCTGAATCAATCAGTAGCAAACCATCACCACTAATCTCGCTAAAGCTTTCTTCTGTAGCGCGATAGTGGGGTAATGCACCGTTGGCATTAAAGCCTGCAATTGTCGAGAAGCTTAATCCAATAAAACCTGCTTGTTGTGCGCGAAAGCCTGAAATTTTTTCGTCGATGGTGAGTTCGTTGATCGATTCTTTATCAGCCAGTGCGTTATCTAGCCAATGAAAGAAATGACATAGGGCAACACCATCTTTGGTCATTGCACTGCGTATATGGGTAATTTCAATAGGCTGTTTTTGCGATTTAAATAAGGTGCTTGGATTAATGTCTTGGACTAAACGATTTTGCTGCTCAATGGCCTGTGCATACGAAATTGAGACTTTAGCAGGATCAATTAAAATATTTTGTTGTTTAAGTTCGAGCAAAAACTCGATGCTTGCGTTATAAGGTAAGATTTCAATGTTATCCAAAGCAAATCTTTGCTGCATTTCAGTTGAGAGCTTTGCATCATCAATAAAAAGCACAGTTCGAGAATGGTCAATATATAAGTGTGCTAAGAACACGGGATTATATTCAACATCACGCCCCCTACAATTCAAAATCCAAGCAATATCATCGAGTGCAGAAATAAAATGCCCCGTTGCTTTTTTCTGAATAAGTTTGTGACGGATCGCAGTTATTTTTTCTAAGCGTGTTTGCGCATTTAAATCATCTGCCATTTGCCAAATGGGTTGTAGGGGTAGTGCTGGGCGTTCAGTCCAAATTTCATCAATTAAATCTAAGTCTGTTTGGATTTCAAATTGCTGGGATTGAGCAACTTGACTTAACGCATCAAACTGTAAGGCGGAAATGGTGTGTCCATTGACTGAAATTTTTGTGTTTTTGGGTAGATGTTGTGAAAGCCAAGCCAAATGTGTTGATGATTCATCAGGTGTCTGCTTTTGTAAAACGTAACCTGTATTTTCCAGTTGCTGTTCAGCTTGTACCCAATATCGACCATCTACCCATAAACCTGCGAAGTCTTGAGTAACTACAATTGTGCCGACTGAACCTGTAAAGCCTGTTAGCCATTGACGTATTTTCCAATAATCAGGTAAATATTCTGACATATGTGGATCTGCACTCATGGCGATAAAAGCATCCTGCTGATATTTCTTCATAATTGTACGAAGGTTTTCTAATTTGTTGGCAGGTGACAAACTGTTCATACTTTTTCCAATTGCATATCAATAGATTTTTGAGAGGGGGTCGATGTTTGATTGAGTAATTTACGAATCGGTTTTCTCATTAACCATAGAACGAGTGCGCCAAGAAGTAAAGCGATGACACATCGCACAAATAGCAAGGGTAATTGGTCAACTTCATGGATAGAAACATGACCACCGATTAAACCTGCCATCAAGTTTCCTAAAGCAGATGCTGTAAACCAAAGCCCCATCACTTGTCCACGAATGATGGTTGGGGCAAGTTTAGTCATGGTTGAAAGACCAACAGGGCTTAAGCATAATTCACCTAGTGTTAAAAGCAGGAGGCTTGATGCGATCCACAATGCAGAAACAGTTCCACCATTTTGGGTGATCAAGTAACTGGCAATGCTCATCACGAGAAAACCACCCGCAGCGAGAAGTAAAGCAATAATGAATTTGGTGATATAGCTAGGGTCACGATTTTGTTTGCCTAATTTAACCCAAAGCCATGCGATGATCGGTGCGAAAATAATAATGAAAAGCGGGTTAATCGATTGAAACCAAACTGCGGGTATTTCAAAGCCAAAGAATTGGCGATCTGTAAAGTCTTGGGCGAAAAGATTGAAAGATGTTGGTTTTTGTTCAAATGCTGACCAAAAAAGTGCAGCGGTGATGAGTAAAATAAAACAGATAATGATTTGTTTTTTCTCGGTATTATTCAAACCAGCAAAGAGCAATAGATAGCTGAAATATAAGGCAATACAAATACAGATTGTGATCGTGAAATATGTGGCGATCTGAATTGGATTGATGTTAACTATCCCAAGAGAAACTAGACCGATAATCAAGCCAACAACGGCAATAAAACCTATGATCATTTGAGGTGCTTTAGGATTGTAATGTACAGGACGAGCCCAGTTATTTTCATTGCCTTGCACATGATTAAATTGTTTTAATTGAGGCACAGTTATTAACTTAAAAATCAGTAAGGCGATTAACATTCCAACGCCACCGATTCCGAATCCCCAGTGCCAACCATGTTCTTTAACCAATAAACCAGTCAATAGTGGGGCAATCAACGAACCTAGATTAATTCCCATATAAAAAATGGAAAATCCTGCATCACGCCGTGAATCTTGAGCCTGATATAAAGTGCCAACAATGACGGAAATACAGGTTTTAAATAAACCAGAACCGATCACAATCAAAACTAAACCAAAATAAAAAAAGAAATGTCCAAATAAAGCTGCCAATGCAATGGATAAATGTCCGAGTGCAATGATCAGTGAGCCGTACCACACAGCGCGCTCTTGACCGAGATAATTGTCAGCAACCCATCCACCCAATACGGTCATTAAATACATACTGCCTGCAAATAAGCCGACAATTGCTGATGCTGTTGGGCGATCTAAACCGAGACCGCCATCAGCAACTAAAGCCGCCATATAGAGGATTAATAAAGGGCGAATACCATAATAGGAAAAACGTTCCCAAAGCTCGGTAAAAAATAAGCCTTTTAATGGTTGTGGGTGACCAAAAAAAGCTTGATCTGGGTCGTGCACTTGTTTGGATAAATGTTGAGGCATCTTCAAGTCCTTTGAAAATGTATGATTAAAAATTTTTAAACAATATATAAAATAAAGTTATTTGTTGGGTGTTTTTTAAAGTAGTGATTTGTAAGTTTTATAGTAAAAATATAAATTTCAGTTTTCTATGCTTATATTGGTATTGTTATGTTTTGATTTTAAATGAATTTTAAAATAAATAGATTATACCAATTGGTATGAATATGTAATAAAAAACCACCCCAAAGGGTGGTCTCTTGTTCGATCTGAACGCGTAACGAATTAACGTTTGATATCGCGTTGAGTTTCGCCAGTATAAAGCTGACGAGGACGGCCGATTTTGTACGGACCGCTGTGCATTTCTAACCAGTGGCTGATCCAACCAACTGTACGTGCAAGCGCAAAGATTACCGTAAACATTTCTGTTGGGATACCAATCGCTTTAAGGATGATACCTGAATAGAAATCTACGTTAGGATAAAGTTTACGTTCGATGAAGTACGGATCGCTTAATGCAATACGTTCAAGTTCCATTGCAAGCGCAAGTTGTGGATCATTGATACCAAGTGCACTTAACACTTCGTCACAAGTCTCTTTCATTACTTTTGCACGTGGATCGAAGTTTTTATAAACTCGGTGACCGAAGCCCATAAGTTTAACTTCTTTAGTTTTTACTTTTTCCATGAACGGTGCAACATTTTCTACAGAGCCGATTTCATCGAGCATCTTAAGAACAGCTTCGTTTGCACCACCATGCGCAGGTCCCCAAAGTGCAGCAATACCCGCAGCAATACATGCATAAGGGTTAGCGCCTGTAGAACCAGCTAAACGTACTGTAGACGTTGATGCATTTTGTTCATGGTCAGCATGAAGCGTAAAGATACGATCCATTGCTTTAGCAAGAATAGGGTTAACTTTGTAATCACGATCTGCTGGAGTAGCAAACATCATGTACAAGAAGTTTTCAGCATAGCTTAAATCGTTACGTGGATATACGAACGGTTGACCGATTGTATATTTGTAAGTCCAAGCAGCTAGAGTAGGAATTTTAGCAACTAAACGAACTGCAGTGATTTCACGGTGGTCTACGTTTTCAACGTCAAAACCGTTGTGATAGAACGCAGATAACGCACCCACTACACCACACATAACAGCCATAGGATGAGCATCACGACGGAAACCATTGAAGAAACGGCTAACTTGATCGTGAACCATTGTGTGGTTGCGGACTTTGTTTTCGAAGTCTGTTTTTTGCTCAGCAGTTGGAAGCTCACCGCTTAACAATAAATAGCAAGTTTCTAAGTAAGAAGCTTGAGTTGCAAGTTGAGCAATCGGATAACCACGGTGTAAAAGAACGCCTTTATCACCATCAATGAAAGTGATTTTAGACTCGCAAGAAGCTGTCGCCATAAAACCAGGATCAAAAGTAAAGTGACCTGAAGCCAACACATCCTTAACGTCGATTACATCTGGGCCCAATGTGCCGCTGTAAATTGGTAATTCAATTTTTTTGCCATCAAGCTCTAGAACGGCTTTCTTGCCAGTTGCTGCAGACATTCAATAGATCTCCTGTCCTGGTGGATATTTTATCTAACTTGCTGAGTCATCTTGTAATGTACAAGTCAGACGGATCAAAAATTGCTATTTAGCTTAGTGAGTACTGAAATTTTGTCAATTATACTTATGGATGAAAAAACAATGTTTTCATCAGTAGTTAGTCTAACTTTAACCAGTAAGATTGATCATTAAATTTCAGAGTCGGTCAGTATAATAAGGTAAATTCTAAAGAAGGTGCAGAAAAATAATTGTGATTGCTAGACAGGAAATGGCATTTTTGACCAATATTTTGTGGCTTTTGTAAGTTGCGAAATGCATTGTTGCTGTTTTAAAACCATCTGAATTTCACGACTTACATAGCTTTTGCCATTATTTTTGTGTAAAAAACACCCAAATGAGTTGATGAAATATTTATTTTCATTTTAATGCTTAATTGATTAAAAAATAGTTTTTATTGAAGCTTTTAAAGGATAAAAAATAATCGAATCAGTATAAAAATAGGCATTTAGTTGCCTTAGGAATAATCAAATACCATAAAATCTTGCAGCTAAATTATGAATTATTCACAAACTAAGTCTTTCTTTCTTATTATAAAGCTTTCAGTCAAATCACTGAATTAAATGGCACCCATTTAAAATAGGAATAAAGGACTATTTTAAAATAACATGTTGGGTATCTACTAAAGCTTAACCAGCTGATGAAAAATAAAACAGCAGGGAGAAATCAACCACAGGACGATTTTGTCCGTAATGTTGTGCTTTAGTCTAAATTTATAAAAATAATATAAGTCGTAATTATGTGTAAAAGTAATATGTTTAAATGTCATAAAAAATAACGAGATAGCCTTGAAAAACAGAGGTGGGGGATCTGCTTTATTTTTCAAATGGGTGTAAATGATTCTTATTTGAGTGATTTTTAAAGAAAAAGCCAATTTCGATGGTTTGTATTTTGACAGTGCACGTTTTATAATTCAGTGTCGTTTAAAGTTCAGGCAATTAAATTTGTCTGACAATGCTAGCTTTCCTTCGAATTAATTCCAACAAACTCCGGATGGAGTTTTTACTTACAGGATGCCCGCTGTGAAAAGCAACAGACCTGTCAATTTGTCCATGGGTCAAGTTTTAGATGTAAACTTAAAATCCCCTGTGGCTATTGCATCAATTCTACACCGTCTATCAGGTGTCATCGTATTTTTACTCGTACCGGTACTTTTGTGGCTTTTAGACAAGTCTTTGTCTTCGCCTGAAGGCTTTGCTCAAGTTCAAGCAATCTTTGGTGGCTTCATTGTACGTTTTATCGTATGGGTATTTGTCGCTGGTTTATTATTCCATTTCATTATGGGTATTAAGCACTTACTTGCTGACCTAGGCTTTGCTGAAGAGTTGCAAAGCGGTCGCGTAGCAGCAACTATTGCATTAATCTTGGCTGCGATATCAGTTATCGCTTCATTTGTATGGATCGTTCTCTAATGAAAAGTGCTACAGGTTTAACGGGTTCAGGTTCTCGTGATTGGTATATCCAACGCGTAAGTGCTGTAGTTCTAGCTGTTTATACTGTTGTGGTATTAGGTTGGATTCTGTGCAATGGCGGATTTAACTATGAGCAATGGTTTGGCTTTATGATGACACTTCCGATGAAGATTTTATCTTTATTGGCAGTCTTATCTCTTGTTGCGCATGCTTGGATTGGTATGTGGCAAGTATTCACTGACTATGTGACTACTCGTCAGATGGGTCCTTCAGCTTCAGGTTTACGCATCGTGTTAACTTCAGCAGTGATTATTGCTGTTATTGCATATGCGATCTGGGCAATCCAGATTTTTTGGGCGAATTGATAGGAAAATGTCATGGGCGCTTTAACCCCTAAAGAAGATTATTCAAATATTCCAAGCCAGTTCTTCGATGCAGTCATCGTTGGTGGTGGTGGTTCAGGTATGCGTGCTTCATATCAACTTGCTCAAGCAGGTTTGAAAGTTGCAGTGCTAACTAAAGTATTCCCAACACGTTCTCACACTGTTGCGGCTCAAGGTGGTATTGGTGCATCGCTTGGTAACATGCAAGACGATAACTGGCACTATCATTTCTATGACACGGTAAAAGGTTCTGACTGGTTAGGTGACCAAGATGCAATCGAATTTATGTGTCGTGAGGCGCCTAAAGTTGTTTATGAACTTGAACACTTAGGTATGCCATTTGACCGTAATGCTGACGGTACAATTTACCAACGTCCATTTGGTGGTCACTCTGCGAACTATGGTGAAAAACCAGTTCCACGTGCTTGTGCTGCTGCCGACCGTACAGGTCATGCGCTTCTTCATACGCTTTATCAAAGTAACGTGAAAATGGGTACTCAATTCTTCGTTGAATGGATTGCATTAGACTTAATCCGTAACGAAGCAGGTGATGTACTCGGTGTAACAGCAATTGACCAAGAAACAGGCAAAATTGCTGTATTCCAAGCCAAAGCAACATTGTTTGCTACAGGTGGTGCTGGTCGTGTTTACCGTGCATCTACCAATGCTTATATCAATACTGGTGATGGTCTTGGTATGGCTGCTCGTGCGGGTATTCCATTACAAGATATGGAATTCTGGCAATTCCACCCAACGGGTGTTGCTGGCGCAGGCGTATTGTTAACGGAAGGTTGTCGTGGTGAAGGTGCAATCCTTCGTAACAAAGATGGCGAACCGTTCATGGAACGTTATGCTCCAACTTTGAAAGATTTGGCTCCGCGTGACTTCGTATCACGTTCTATGGACCAAGAGATCAAAGAAGGTCGTGGTTGTGGTCCTAAAGGTGATTATATCCTACTTGATATGACTCACTTGGGTGCAGATACCATCATGAAGCGTTTACCATCTGTATTTGAGATTGGTAAGAAATTCGCAAACGTGGATATCACCAAAGAACCAATTCCAGTTGTACCAACAATCCATTATCAAATGGGTGGTATTCCGACCAATATTCATGGTCAAGTGGTTATTCCTGAAACAGCGAAAAATGCAGCAGATTTCTATGCAGGTTTTGATAAAGCTGCAAACGAATACACAACCAACGGTACAATGAATTACACAGTGCCTGTAAAAGGGTTCTATGCAATTGGTGAGTGTTCTTGCGTGTCTGTACATGGTGCAAACCGTTTAGGTACAAACTCATTACTTGACTTGGTTGTATTTGGTAAAGCTGCTGGTGAACACATCATCGATTACGTGACTAAACATCACGGTGATGAATACCAACCACTTCCAAATGATGTACTTGTGAACACGTTGAAACGTATCAATCATTTAGATGATTCTACTTCTGGTGAAAATGCACAAGAAGTTGCGGATGCGATTCGTGATATCGTTCAAGACCACGCGGGTGTATTCCGTACTCAAGCCTTGCTTGATGAGGGTGTTAAGCAGATTCTTGCGATTGAACCACGTGTACGTAACATTCATTTAAAAGACAAATCTAAAGTATTTAATACTGCACGTATTGAAGCTTTGGAAGTTGAAAACTTATACGAAGTAGCGAAAGCAACATTGATTTCTGCTGCTGCACGTAAAGAATGTCGTGGTGCACATACTGTTGTAGATTATGAATTGCCTGCTGATGATGAGCACTATTCATATGGTCGTCGTGACGATGAGTGGATGAAACATACTTTATGGTATTCAGCGGATAACCATCTTGAATACAAGCCAGTACGTTACAGCCCATTGTCTGTAGACCCAATTGAACCTAAACCACGTACATTCTAATCGGGAGAAATAAGATGAGTAGAGGTACACGTACATTCGAAATCTACCGCTATGATCCTGATAAGGATAAAGCACCGTATATGCAGACTTTTAAACTAGAGTTGACGGATAAGCATCGTATGTTGCTTGACGCGCTTTTAGCATTAAAAGTTCAAGACGAATCATTAACATTCCGTCGTTCTTGCCGTGAAGGTATTTGCGGTTCAGATGGTGTGAATATCAATGGTAAAAATGGTCTTGCGTGTTTATGGAATTTGAACGATTTGCCTGAAAAAATCGTCATTCGTCCATTACCTGGTCTGCCAGTAGTGAAAGATTTAGTTGTGGATATGAATCAGTTCTACGATCAGTATGACAAAATTCATCCATTCTTAATCAATAATCAACCTGCACCACCAAAAGAGCGTTTACAATCACCAGAAGAGCGTGAGCACTTAAATGGTTTGTATGAATGTATTCTTTGTGCATGTTGTTCAACATCATGCCCATCATTCTGGTGGAACCCGGATAAATTCTTGGGTCCTTCAGCATTGTTGAATGCATACCGTTTCATTATTGATTCTCGTGATACTGCGACACAAGATCGTTTATCACGTCTTGATGACCCATTCTCATTATTCCGTTGTAAAGGGATTATGAACTGTGTGTCTGTATGTCCGAAAGGCTTGAATCCAACAAAAGCGATCGGTCATATCCGTAGCATGTTGCTCGATCAAGCGGGTTAATACGATGTGAAAAAAGGGCGTACATCTTGGGATGTACGCTCTTTTTTTATTGGATTTTTAATGAGATGGTTGTTTTTTGTTCGAGTAAATGGGATCTAAGCTTTAAGCATTGAAAAAGTATCAACAGACCCGATATAAATGGATGGATAATAATAGATTATTTCTTGTATGTATTTCGCTAATTTATAGGTGGTATGTGTCAAAAAAATCAATTGAAGTGACAGATCATGTTACGATTTAACAAACCACTATATGTGAAAAACACACCATGTTTTTGGTACATTTTTTCTACATAAGTGTGATCCAGATCAGTTTATAAATAATTTTATAAGCAAAGTTTAGAACCGCTTTAGAAAAAGCAAAAAAGCCTTTGTTTTTTCTAAGTCGATTTGCAAAAAATTGCTCAGCTTCGGTTGAGTATATAAGTGAGTGATGATGCCATTGAGGGCGTTATGATTCATTGTATGCATTAGTAAAAGCTAATGTTTATAACGCCCCTTGGTCATGAGTATCTGATGGGTGAATGTCAATTTACCGATTTGGCATTATCAATCATGGGAGTGCTTAAAAAGCACCCTCTAATGTTTTTGCAATAGGAAATGGGTCCACAAATGCAAGAAGTTGCTGACGCATTGCGTCTTGATACTGAACTTTCCGCTGATAGTGCAGCGTATATTGAAGAGCTTTACGAACAGTACCTTTCTTCTCCAACCTCAGTAGGTGAGGATTGGCGTCAATATTTCGATAAATTCCCTAAAGGTGACCAACCACACGGAAATATTCGTGAGCAATTCTTATTATTAGGTCGTAATTCAAGTCGTGTTCAGCCTGTTGTGCAAAGTGAAGTAAGTACTGAGCATGAACGTCGTCAAATCGGTGTTTTGCAACTGATTGCAGCATACCGTAACCGTGGTCATCAAAAAGCGAAGCTTGATCCACTAGGTTTGGCTAAACGTGAAGATGTGCCAGATTTAGATCTTGCTGCACATGGTTTAACCAAGTCTGACCTAGATACAGTTTTCAATGCTGGAAATTTGGCGATTGGTAAAACTGAAGCAACTTTAGGTGAGATGGTTAGCGCAATGGAGGCAACATACTGTGCTTCTATTGGTGCTGAATATATGCACATTGTTGACACCAAAGAAAAACGCTGGATTCAACAACGTCTTGAAGGTGCACGCGGTCAGTTCAGTTTCTCGGCAGATCAAAAGAAACACGTACTTGAACGTTTAACTGCTGCTGAAGGCTTAGAAAAATTCCTCGGTAATAAGTATGTTGGTGCGAAGCGTTTTGGTGTAGAGGGTGGTGAATCTTTCATTCCAATGGTAAACGAACTTATTCAACGTGCAGGTTCTGTAGGTTGTAAAGAAGTCGTAATTGGGATGCCACACCGTGGTCGTTTAAACTTACTTGTGAACATCATGGGTAAAAACCCAGCTGATTTGTTTGGTGAGTTTGAAGGTAAAACTTTAGCTAAAAAAGGTTCAGGTGACGTTAAGTATCACCAAGGTTTCTCATCAAATGTGATGACACCTGGTGGTGAAGTTCACTTGGCTTTGGCATTTAACCCATCGCATTTAGAAATTGTTGGTCCTGTGGTTGAAGGTTCAGTTCGTGCACGCCAAGTACGTCGTAAAGACATTGGTGGTGATGACGTATTGCCTGTAATCGTACATGGTGATGCTGCATTTGCTGGTCAAGGTGTCAACCAAGAAACCTTCCAAATGTCACAAACCCGTGGTTATACCGTAGGTGGTACGGTTCATATCGTAGTCAACAACCAAGTTGGTTTTACTACATCTGATCCACGTGATGCACGTTCTACCGAATACTGTACTGACATTGCAAAAATGATTCAGGCGCCAATTTTCCATGTCAATGGTGATGACCCAGAATCTGTATTGTTTGTTGCGCAATTGGCACATGATTTCCGTCATACATTCCGTAAAGATGTTGTGATTGACATGTTCTGTTATCGTCGTCGTGGTCATAACGAAGCGGATGAGCCAGCAGCAACACAACCAATGATGTATCAAGTGATCAATAAAAAAGCGACTACACGTACGCTTTATGCGGATCAATTGGTACAAGAAAAAGTATTAGATCGTTCTGATGCAGATGCTTTAGTTGAAAAATATCGTGAAGATCTTGAAGCAGGTAACCATGTTGCCAATGCTTTAGTGCTTGAACCAAATGACAAAATGTTTGTGGACTGGAAACCGTATCTAGGTCATGAATATACAGATGTTTGGGATACGACTTTCCCAATCGAACGCTTAAAAGAAATTGGTACAAAAATGCGCGAATTACCGGAAGGTTTCGTGATGCAACGCCAAGTGTCTAAAGTGATCGATGAACGTTTGAAAATGCAAACTGGTGAAATGCCATTAAACTGGGGTGCAGCAGAAACTTTAGCTTATGCTTCTATCCTTGATGATGGTTTCTTGGTGCGTTTGACTGGTGAAGATGTTGGTCGTGGTACATTCTCACACCGTCATGCCAAGCTACATAACCAAGTTGATGGTTCGGTTTATATTCCGCTTTGTCATATCAAAGAAAACCAGCCACGTACTGCAATTTATGACTCATTATTGTCAGAAATGGCTGTGCTTGCATTTGAATATGGTTATGCAACAACATTGCCAAAAAGCTTGGTAATCTGGGAAGCTCAGTTCGGTGACTTTGCAAACTGTGCGCAAGTGGTTATTGATCAATTCATCTCATCTGGTGAAACCAAATGGGAACGTGTGTGTGGTTTAACATTACTTCTTCCACATGGTTATGAAGGTCAAGGTCCTGAGCATTCATCTGCACGTCTTGAGCGTTTCTTACAGTTATGTGCTGAAGAAAACATGCAAGTGATTACACCAACAACACCTGCACAGATTTTCCATGCAATGCGTCGTCAGGCAATTCGCCCAATTCGTAAGCCAATGATCGTGACTTCACCGAAGTCATTGCTTCGTCATAAACTTGCAACTTCAACTTTGGAAGAGCTTGCAACTGGTACATTCCAGACTGTGATTGATGAAGTGGATCAAATCAACAAACAAGATGTAACACGTGTTGTACTTTGTGGTGGTAAAGTTTATTACGACTTACTTGAAAAACGTCGTGAAGAAAACTTGAACATTGCGGTGGTACGTGTTGAACAATTGTACCCATACCCAGAAAAACGTCTTGCTGAAGTGCTTGCGACATATCCAAACATAAAAGAACTTGTTTGGTGTCAAGAAGAACCGAAGAACCAAGGCGCATGGTTATTCATTGCTCCTCGTTTATACGAAGGTGTAATGAAGTCTGCTCTACAAGTTCAAATTAGCTATGCAGGACGTGAAGCTTCAGCTGCACCTGCATGTGGCTCACCATATTTGCATGCAAAACAACAAGCTCAGCTCGTGAATGACGCACTTGCGATCGTAGCTGAACAATCAGGAGAATCTAAATAATGGCAACCGAAATTAAAGCACCGGTGTTCCCAGAGTCAGTTGCTGACGGAACAATTGCAACTTGGCACAAACAACCAGGTGAAGCGGTATCACGTGATGAAGTCATCTGTGATATTGAAACGGATAAAGTTGTTTTAGAAGTTGTTGCTCCTGCTGATGGTACTATCTCTGCAATCATCAAAAATGAAGGTGACACAGTTCTTTCTTCTGAAGTTATTGCAACATTTGAAGAAGGTGCTGTTTCTGGCGCTACTCAAACTCAAGCAGTTCAATCTGAAGAGAAAGTAGAACAAGCTGCGGCACAAACTCAAGCGGGTAATGCACCTGTTGTTGAACGTGCTCAAGTACAAGATCAAGCACCTGCAGTGCGTAAAGCTTTAACTGAAACAGGTATTGCTGCTGCGGATGTAGATGGTACTGGTCGTGGTGGTCGTATCACCAAAGAAGATGTTGCAAATCATCAAACTAAACCAGCTGCTGCAGCTGTAACACCATTAAGCGTTGCTGTTGGTGAGCGTATCGAGAAACGTGTTCCAATGACACGTTTACGTAAGCGTGTTGCTGAACGTCTTCTTGCTGCTACACAGCAAACTGCAATGTTGACTACGTTTAACGAAGTCAACATGAAACCTGTGATGGAAATGCGTAAGCAATATAAAGATGCTTTCGAAAAACGTCATGGTGCACGTTTAGGCTTTATGTCATTCTTCGTTAAAGCTGTAACTGAAGCACTTAAACGCTATCCTGCGGTAAATGCTTCAATCGACGGTGATGATATTGTTTATCATGGTTACTATGATATCGGTGTTGCGGTTTCTTCTGATCGTGGTTTAGTGGTTCCAGTATTACGTAATACTGACCGTATGAACTATGCTGAAGTTGAATCAGGTATTGGTGCATATGCTGCAAAAGCACGTGAAGGTAAATTAGCAATTGAAGATATGACTGGTGGTACTTTCACAATTACCAACGGTGGTACTTTCGGTTCATTACTTTCAACGCCTATTTTGAACCAACCACAAACTGCTATTTTAGGTATGCACAAAATCCAAGAGCGTCCTATGGCTGTAAATGGTCAAGTTGAAATTCTTCCAATGATGTACTTAGCGCTTTCTTATGACCATCGTATGATTGATGGTAAAGAAGCTGTAGGCTTCTTGGTAACTGTTAAAGAGTTACTTGAAGAGCCAGCTAAACTAATCCTTGACCTTTAATTCTTTAGAATAACAACACGAGTTTAGAGTGATCCTTTAAACTCGTTTTTGGAGATAAGCATGTCTCAGTTTGATTTAGTGGTAATCGGCGGTGGGCCAGGTGGTTATGAAGCGGCAATTCGTGCTGCTCAACTTGGTTTCAAAGTTGCGTGTATCGAAAAACGTGTACACAAAGGTAAGCCATCTTTAGGTGGTACTTGCTTAAACGTAGGTTGTATTCCTTCTAAAGCACTTTTAGATTCTTCTCATCACTATGAAGACACTCTTCATGGCTTAGATGTTCATGGTATTACAGTTGAAAATGTCCAACTTGATCTTCAAAAGCTTCTTGCTCGTAAAGACAAAGTTGTAGATAACTTAACTGGCGGTGTTGCTCAATTGCTGAAAGGCAATGGTATCGAGTGGTTACAAGGTACGGGTAAACTACTTGCTGGTAAAAAAGTTGAATTCACACCATTAGAAGGTGGTGATGTTCAAGTTTTAGAACCTAAATTCGTAATTCTTGCAACTGGTTCTGTACCTGTAAATATTCCTGTAGCAAAAGTTGATGAAGACCTTATCGTTGATTCAACAGGTGCGTTAGAATTCCAAGAAGTGCCTAAACGTTTAGGTGTAATTGGTGCAGGCGTAATCGGACTAGAACTTGGTTCAGTATGGCGTCGTCTTGGCTCTGAAGTTGTTGTGTTTGAAGCATTAGATGCATTCTTACCAATGGCGGATAAAGCGTTGGCGAAAGATTATCAAAAACTTTTAACAAAACAAGGTTTAGATATTCGTATTGGCGCTAAAGTTTCAGGTACTGAAGTGAATGGTCGTGAAGTGACTGTTCAATATAACCAAGCAGGCGAAGATAAAACTCAAACTTTTGATAAATTAATCGTTTGTGTTGGCCGTAAAGCCTATGCAGAAGGTTTATTGGCTGAAGATTCAGGCATTAAATTAACTGAACGTGGTTTGGTTGAAGTAAACGATTGGTGTGCAACGTCTATTGACGGTGTATATGCAATTGGTGACTTGGTACGTGGTCCAATGCTTGCGCATAAAGCAATGGAAGAAGGTGTAATGGCAGTTGAGCGTATGCATGGTCATGCTGCTCAAGTGAATTATGACACCATTATTTCTGTGATTTATACACATCCTGAAGCTGCGTGGGTAGGTTTGACTGAAGAGCAAGCTAAAGAGAAAGGCCATGACGTTAAAACTGGTCAATTCCCATTTGCTGTCAATGGTCGTGCTTTAGCTGCCAATGAATCTGCTGGATTTGTGAAGTTTGTTGCAGATGCAAAAACGGATCGTTTATTGGGTATGCATATCATTGGTCCTGGTGCTTCTGATATTGTTCACCAAGGTATGATTGCACTTGAATTTGTATCTTCAGTTGAAGATTTACAATTGATGACTTTTGGTCACCCAACTTATTCTGAAGTCGTTCATGAAGCAGCGCTTGCTGTTGATGGGCGTGCGATTCACGCGATTCAGCGTAAACGTAAATAACACAAAAAAGAGCGGTTTCGACCGCTCTTTTTACTTTTGATGGTTGTTTTTAATTGAATAATCATCTAAAAATAAAAGAACAAACTTTAATAAATGCCGATAGTTATTGCGATGGAAGTCTAATTATTGGTGTGTCATAACAATGTGAAAAGTAGTAAAAGGTAAAACATGAATCTACATGAGTATCAAGCGAAAACGCTGTTAAAAAAATATGGTATGCCAGTTCAAGAAGGCATTTTAATCACTACGCCTGAAGAAGCATCTGCTGCCTTTGAGCAAATTAGTGGCAAATTCGCTGTGATGAAGGCCCAAGTCCATGCAGGTGGTCGTGGTAAAGCGGGTGGCGTAAAAGTTGTTAAGTCAAAAGAAGAAGCAGCTGAATATGCAAAAAGCCTGTTAGGTACTCGTTTAGTCACGTATCAAACAGATGCCAATGGTCAGCCGGTAAATAGTATCCTTGTTTGTGAAGATGTTTATCCTGTAGAACGTGAATTGTATTTAGGTGCAGTGGTTGACCGTTCTAGTCGTCGTGTGACATTCATGGCGTCTACAGAGGGTGGCGTAGAAATTGAAAAAGTTGCTGAAGAAACACCTGAAAAAATTATTAAAGTCGAAGTAGATCCATTGGTTGGTTTACTGCCATTCCAAGCGCGTGATGTTGGCTTCCAATTGGGTTTAAAAGATAAACAAATCAGCCAATTTGTAACCATCATGACAGGTGCATACAAGGCATTTGTTGAAAATGACTTTGCACTATTTGAAATTAACCCACTTTCAGTTCGTGAAAATGGCGAAATCTTATGTGTAGATGCCAAAGTCGGTATCGACTCAAATGCACTTTATCGTTTGCCTGAAATTGCTGCGATGCGTGATAAATCTCAAGAAAATGAGCGTGAGTTAAAAGCATCTGAATTTGACCTTAACTATGTTGCTTTAGAAGGCAATATCGGTTGTATGGTGAATGGTGCTGGTCTTGCGATGGCAACAATGGATATCATCAAACTGTATGGTGGTCAGCCAGCAAACTTCCTTGATGTTGGTGGCGGTGCGACCAAAGATCGCGTCATTGAAGCATTTAAAATTATTCTTTCGGACTCATCTGTACAAGGTGTGTTGATCAATATTTTTGGTGGTATCGTACGTTGTGACATGATTGCTGAAGCGATTATTGCAGCGGTTCAAGAAGTAAATGTAACCGTACCTGTGGTTGTTCGTTTAGAAGGGAACAATGCAGAATTAGGTGCTAAATTACTTGATGAATCAGGTCTAAAATTAATTTCTGCGAACGGTTTAGCTGATGCCGCAGAAAAAGTTGTTGCTGCTGTGAAAGCGTAAGGAGTATCAATCATGAGCGTATTAGTTAATAAAGACACAAAAGTATTGGTACAAGGCTTTACAGGTAAGAATGGTACATTCCATTCTGAGCAATCAATTGCATACGGTACAAAAGTAGTTGGTGGCGTAACACCGGGTAAAGGTGGTCAAACTCATATTGGTCTACCTGTTTTCAATACAATGCGTGAAGCGGTAAAAGAAACGGGTGCAAATGCAACATCAATTTATGTACCTGCTCCATTTGTACTGGATTCAATTGTTGAAGCAGTAGATTCTGGTATTGAGTTAATCGTGGTGATCACCGAAGGTGTTCCAACCTTAGACATGTTAAAAGCGAAACGTTACCTTGAAACTTATGGTAATAATGCACGTTTAATCGGTCCAAACTGTCCAGGTATTATCACACCAGGTGAATGTAAAATTGGGATTATGCCAGGCCATATTCATCAACCAGGTAAAATCGGGATCATTTCTCGTTCTGGTACATTGACTTATGAAGCAGTTGCTCAAACCACTAAGCTTGGTTTAGGTCAGTCTACTTGTATTGGTATCGGTGGTGATCCGATTCCAGGTATGAACCAAATTGACTGCTTAAAACTTTTCCAAGAAGATCCACAAACAGAAGCAATCATCATGATTGGTGAAATTGGTGGTAGTGCGGAAGAAGAAGCTGCTGAGTATATTCAATCTAATGTGACTAAACCTGTTGTTGGTTATATTGCGGGTGTAACAGCGCCTAAAGGTAAGCGTATGGGTCACGCAGGAGCGATTATCTCTGGTGGTAAAGGTACTGCTGAAGAGAAGTTTGCTGCATTTGAAAAAGCGGGTATGGCATATACGCGTAGCCCAGCTGAACTTGGTTCAACTATGTTTGATGTCTTAAAAAAGAAAGGCTTAGTTTAATTCAAAGTTTAAATTTTTAAGCTAAAAAATGGGAGCCAATCGGCTCCCATTTTTATTGGTTGTAGAGTATTGGTTGTAGCTTCTTGATGGTTAGTGTTTAATCTTGTGATCAAGATAAAGGAGATTTATATAAGATGGGTGATCTGTGATTAGCCTTTGACTAAACCACCATCCACAATCAAATTTTGTCCTGTTACAGCGCGTGACCACGGTGATAAAAACATCAGTACGGCATCTGCAAACTGCTCAGGTGTGGTGACTTCTTGCAAGGGCGTAGAGGCAGCGATCAAATCAAACACTTGATCAGGTGTTGCACTGCTGGCATCAGTCTTACGTAATAGACCACCTGAAAGCATATTTACATTAATGCCATACTGACCTAAATCATGTGAAGTGGTGCGGGTAAAGGCCAAAAGTGCTGCTTTAGCTGCAGTATAATCATGATAAGGAACCACAGGATTCTGTACAAGATTGGTTCCAATATTGATGATTCGACCAAAATGATCTTTTTTCATATCTTCTAGTGCAGCTTGGGTGGTGTTTAAAGCGGCTTTTACTGCACTGTCCAATTGTTGTTGCATACTGTGCCAGCTCAACGTTTCAACTTTTGGACGTAGATCACCATCAAATTTAAATGCCAATAGCGCATTATTAATCACTGAGGTGATTGCATGTCCATAATGCAGTTTTGCCTTTTTAAACATCGTGTTGACTTGATCTGTATCAGTTACATCTGCTTTGTAAATAAAAACCTGTTCGGCATGTTCCTTAGCAAGTTGTTGTGCGGATTCTTCACTATTGAAATAATTCACCACAACTCTTGCGCCTTCACGAATCAAAGCATGGGTAATTGCAAGTCCTAGACCACGTGCGCCACCAGTTACTAGAATAATTTGATCTCGTATTTCCATGTTCAAATCAACTCGTTTGATATCAATTTAATTTTAGCACTTTTATCGATCAGACACTTCGATTGAGAGATGAGTTACAAAGTTTATCAATTGCACCGATGCAAAATTAAAAATATAAAAAATATCTAGAGGAATTTAAGCATCTTAGTGCATTAATTACATATGAATATTCAAATAATTAAACTTTTTAAATCCTATCGATGAAATGATGGCTAAGAATGATAGTGGATTGGTTTAACATATTGATCATATTATCTATAATTAAAATGAAACGCATTTTATATTGGATGTGCTTTATCCATTCTGATCTATATGTAGGCTACAATTAGGCTGATCATTTAAGTTACTTATAAACAAATAGAGGAGACAACCATCTTGTTTTTTGATTGGTATAACTCCGATAAAAATGATGAATTGATTAGACCAACCATGCGACCTATTTACCTGCTCAATTTAATGGTCATGTATATATTTTTTATAAACTCAAATGTTTATGCTTTTGATGATCTGGCACTTATGCCAGAAGAGGCACAAAATCAAGTTGTAGAATATCAAGATGAATTATTAGGACAACCAGATCAATTGCAAGATGAGCAAATATTTAAAATTGAAAATCAAGAAAATAGCCTAAGTAATACTGAAATGACCACTGAGCGAAATGATATTTTTTTTGAACAAGATCAATTGCAAAAAAAGTTAGCAGAACAGCATGAGCATGAATTGGCAGATTATTCAATTTTAACCAATAAATTTTATGAAAATGAGCGTATTCGTGTGTTTAATTATACTGCTTATAATGTACAACAATTAAAGACCTCATTGCTCAATCCTTCAAATGATAATCCTGCGTCAAGTGAGCTTTATCTTTCTTTTGGTTATGGTATTGAATTTAAGATCAATGCTTTAAACAAAGTGGGTTATGAATACATCTCTAGTTTTCCTTATGATCGTGGTCAACTATTGCGTCTGTTTTGGATTAGAACGCTGACCTATTAATCATAAATATCTTATCGATCATTTTTTATTACCATGAAGAAATCATGGTGGAAATACTACAACTTGAAACATAAGCTTGTTTAGCACTACACATTAAAAGATTAACTTAAACAAAATGAGATGAAGAGGTGAGTCATCATGTTAAATAAAGTTATTGTGTTGGGTGTAGTTGCTATTTCATTAACTGGCTGTATTGTTGCACCATTTGATGATGGTCATCGAGGTGGTCATGGTCGTTATGATCAGCGACATGATTCGGATCATCGCTGGGATCAGCGTCGTGATGGTCGTTATGACCGAGATCGCAATGATCGTGACTGGAATTGGAAAGGGCGTTAATTCTTTATCTTAAATATGAAAATGGGCAATCTATGCCCATTTTTTAATTAATTTTTTTTTGTAGGGTGGCACTGTTGCACTTTACATTGAAAGTTTAAATATATTTGTGTAGGCAATACTGCCCTTTTTTCGTAGGGGATACCGCAGGAGAGCAATACCCTAGATTATTTTTTTAAATAAACCTGCTTGTACTACACCAGCTTTGGTTTGTTTCTGTAATTGCCATGTTGAAGGTAAATTCAGTTGATTTAAGCCACGATCCGCTTCTACATAAATCAATGCTTGATCAGATAAGTATTGATCTGCCTTTTGAGCCAATTCATCCCATAAATTCAAACTATAGGGTGGATCTAAAAACATTAAATCAAACTGTTCATTTAAATTAGATAAGGCTTGTTGTGCTGTTTGAATTTTCAGCTGACAGTTTTCAGCTTTAAGCAACTGAATATTGTCTTTTAAAAATTTAGCTTGCGTGGCATTGGGTTCAATCATGATGACATGACGTGCACCACGTGAAAGTGCTTCAAATCCTAAAGCACCTGAACCAGCACAAAGATCTAAGACTTTGGCATTTTGAATATCCCACATCAGCCAATTAAACAATGTTTCACGTACTCGATCAGGGGTAGGACGTAAACCATCGATATCAGCAAAAGGAAGAACTCGACGTTTCCATTCTCCACCAATAATACGTAATTGGTTTTTCACTTTATTATTCACTGATATCAGCCTCAGGTACAGGTGGAGGAGTGGGTTGAGCTGTGGTCGTATTATGACCTTGAGCTGGTATACGGTTTTGGCTAGCCGTATTGGACTGTGTATTTGGCTTAGGTTTAGGCAAGGCATTTGGATCTGCTGCAAGTGAAACATCACCACTTGGCAGTTCACCCGGTTTGATGCCTGCTGTCATTAAGCCACCACTGACTTGATGGTTAAGCGGTACAATTGGATTCTTTTTGCGAGTCAGCAACCAGTAATCAAACACAGGACGAGCAATCTTAGCGGCAGAACCACCATGCTTACCATTTTCCCAAATCACAGCAATGGCAATTTCAGGGTTTTCAGCAGGTGCAAAGCCAACAAATAAACCGTGGTCTAACTGGCGTGCTGAAAGTGCAGCTTCATTATAGCGTTTGCCTTGGGCAATACTCTTGACCTGTGCTGTACCGGTTTTACCTGCGATTTGGTACATTGGTGTACGGATACCACGACCTGTACCTGTTTGAATAACATCAACCATTGCATCACGCATTTTAATCCAGTCTTCATCTGTACCACTGAAGTTGATTTTTCCTGTCGGGGCATTGAGTACTTCATGCTTTTTCGCCCCTTTGGATTCACGTAATACATGCGGTGTGACATGTGCACCGTGGTTGGCGGTAATTGCTGTTGCCATCGCAAGTTGTAATGGAGTCGCAGTAAACGCACCTTGACCAATACTGACAGAAATGGTTTCACCTTTAAGCCATTTGCTTTTTCGGGTACGCATTTTCCATTCAGGACTTGGATATAGACCTGTACTTTCGCTTGGTAAATCTACTCCGGTTTTTTCACCGAAACCAAATTGGCGCATCCATTCATTCATGCGATCTATACCCATCTGGTAAGACAAGATATAGAAGTAAGTATCACAAGAAACCACAATGGATTTATGTAAGTTGACTGAGCCATGTCCAGTCTTTTTCCAGTCACGGAATTTATGTGAATCGCCGGGTAAATGGAAATAGCCAGGATCGGAAATTGCAGTTCCCCAATCCACCGTTTTAAAGTGAATACCGCCTAAGCCTTCCATCGGCTTAATGGTAGAGCCGGGAGGGTAAGTTCCTTGGACCGCACGGTTATAGAGCGGTTGATCTAGGTTGTCACGCAAGGCTGTATAGTCTGCATGTCCAATACCTGTTACAAATAAGTTCGGGTTAAAACTTGGGCTTGACACCAGTGCTAATATTTCACCAGTACGTGGGTCAATTGCGACGATTGCACCACGACGATCTTTAAGCTGTTCTGCTGCAATGGTTTGCAGACCATAATCGAGTGAAAGATATAAATCATTGCCTCGAGTTGACTCTTTACGGCCTAAATGACGTAAGACATTACCATGTGCATCGGCTTCAATCGATTCATAACCAGGAACACCATGCAGTAAATCTTCATAGGATTTTTCTACACCAATTTTCCCAATCAGGTTGGTTCCAGCATAACTATCTTTATCAATTGCTTTGAGTTCTTTATCGTTAATACGACCCACATAGCCAATAACATGGGCAAATAGCTCACCATGTGGATAATAGCGGGTCATTTGTGTTTCGATATCAACACCCGGAAATTGAAACTTGACTTCACTAAAGCGCGCAATATCTTGTTCTGTTAGGTTTAGCTTTAAGGTGACTCGTTCTGTTTTTTTAGAGGCTTTAATCCGACTATTAAAACGGTCAATATCTTCTTGACTCAGATTTAAAATTGGAATTAAACGTTTAACTGTATCATCTATATCTTCGACATCGGCTTTGCTGAGGGTTGCAGTAAAAACAGGGTAGTTATCTGCCAGTAAAATCCCATTACGATCATAAATATAGCCACGTGCTGGTGCGATAGGCTGGAGTCGAATACGGTTTTTATCTGATGCTTCACTAAATTCTTGATGATGAAAAATTTGCAGATAAGCATAACGTGCAACCAGAAGGCACATAAAAAATGAAACAATACCAATCGCAAAAAAGACACGACTACGAAAGATGCGTTTTTCTTGTTGGACATTTTTTAGAGGAAACTGCTGCTTCATACGTCGTCGGCTTTAGTACTTAAAGATGGGTGAATTTAGGGGTCAAACATTTTACCCCAGATTGAGTCTTAAAAATTAAAAAACACAAATAACTCATCAAAATATATTTTAACTCAATCTCTGCAACAAATTTGTTGTGCCTTATGCAGGGCCGTTGACATTTCACCTGAAAAATACGCATCGTTGTAAACATTGAGAAATTGTCAACAGAGCCTGTATGGATTTGACCTTAGCGACATTAAATTTATAGCGTTTTGTATATGAGTGCCAAAATAATTCTGTTAAAGTCGAGCCTTAAGGATAAATAGATTCGACCTAAGTTAAGATTAGGGATAATGGAGAAAATAATGAAAAAAATCTTTCCCTTATTAATGTTAGTAGCTGTCGGAAATTTCGCGCATGCTGATGTTAAAGATTATTTGCCAGATATGAAGGGAATTTTACCAGAGGCAAAGTTTAAGCCTGAAGATGCTTCTAAATGGAATATCGGTGCGGGTGTAACGCAACAGATGGTCCATGCGAATGGTGAATGGGTAAATCCTTATGGAATTGCGTATACTAAATTAGGTGTTTTTTATAATGGCGACCATGAATTTGCTGGTCAAGTCGGCTATAGAATTCCTGTAGTATTAAATGGTAAAGATAAAAATGGATTCTATCTTGGGGTCTATGGCGGAACACTTAAAAGTAAAAAAGTGGACGGAAGTGATGAAGTCCAATATGGTGGTGGTGCCGATTTATCTTATGTTTTATTGAATAAAGAGCGTATAAGTACATTTAGTGTGGGGATGGGTGCAGGTAGTGAACTTCATAATAAAAATGGAGATATGGTCCTGGAAACTCGTCCACAAATACAATTTGCTTATACCTTAAGTGTCGGGTTCTAAAGTTTTTATGATTTTATCCATATCCTTCGACCGCAAATAGAAATAAATACGAGAGTCATGCATGTTGGAATACGTTAATGGTTTGTGGCACGCTTTTACAGCTCGACCTGATCATCTTGCCATTTTAAGTATCATCCCAGTGACAGCCTTTGTAACGTGGGCACACGTTTGGATGGCACTGAAAATGGTATTTTATCCAATCACGTTTTGGGGGTTTCATATTGGTCCCTTACCCGTGGGTTGGCAAGGGATTGTGCCACGCAAAGCTGGGCGAATTTCAGGCATCATCACAGACAATACATTATCCAAACTGGGTTCTTTGCGTGAATTTTTAGATGCAATGGACCCTGAAGATATGGCTCGGATTATCGGTGAACAAGTTGGTTTTGAGCTTGAGCATTTGATTGATGAGGTGATGTTAGATCGTAATGCTGTTTTGTGGGAAAACTTACCTTATTCGATTAAACGACGAATTTATGGTCAAGCGCATAAACAATTGCCGGGTGTCTTAAGAGAACTCGTGACCGAACTGACCATGAACGTCGAGTCACTGGTCAATATGCGGGATATGGTCGTGACTCAAATGGAAGGTGATCGCCGTTTGATGGTCCGTATGTTTTTAAAAGTTGGGCAAAAAGAAATTAACTTTATTTGGCATATTAGTGCTGTAATCGGGAGTTTCTTTGGTATTTTCCAAATGTTTGTGTATGTCTTTGTACCACAACATTGGACGGTACCTTTCTTTGCAGCCGTTTGGGGCTTTTTAACCAACTGGATTGCAATCTGGATGGTTTTCAACCCAGTAGAGCCACATTACGTACGCTATCCCCAATTTTTTGAACGGACAAAAGATCGAAAATTTCCATGGATTAAACCTGTTATTCCAAGAATTGGCACTTATAATGTTCAGGGTGCGTTTATGAAACGCCAAGAAGAAGTGTCAGATGTTTTTGCAAGTGTCGTGACTGAAGATTTGATTACGTTAAAATCAATCATGACTGAAATGATGTATGGTCCTAAGAAAGAAAAAACCCGTCGTATTGTAAAGCGTCATATTAACGAAATTATGGAAACTCCATTGGTTCGGACCTCTTTACAATTGTCTTTAGGACTAAAAGAGTATGCAAAACTCAAGACAGACTTGATTGATCGGTCAATTGAAATTACGATGGTGCCTGTTTGCGACCCTGCGTTTAATGCGAGCCGTGCACAGAAAATTTTTCAGATGTTTAAAGAGCGGATTAGAGAGTTAACCCCAAAAGAGTTTCAAAACCTGTTACGTCCTGCATTTCAGGAAGACGAATGGATTTTGATTGTACTCGGTGGTGTGACTGGATTTTTTGCTGGTCTAATACATTTATTTGTGGCTTTCTTATAAATTTGATGCCATTACGATGATAAGTTTTAATTTGTCATGGCAAACGGTATCATACATATTGTTTTAAATGAGGATGTTTTTTTATGCGCATTATATTACTCGGACCACCTGGAGCAGGTAAAGGTACACAAGCTCAGTTGATCTGTAAGCGCTACAATGTCCCACAAATTTCAACCGGTGATATGCTCCGTGCTGCAATTCGTGAAGGTACTGAATTAGGTCTTAAAGCTAAAAGTGTAATGGAATCAGGTGGTTTAGTATCTGATGAGCTTATTATCGGTTTAGTGAAAGAACGTATTGCACAACCTGATTGTGTAAATGGTTGTATTTTCGATGGTTTCCCACGTACGATTCCTCAAGCTGAGGCTTTAGAGAACGAAGGGATTAGCATTGACCATGTAATCGAAATTGAAGTACCAGACGAAGAAATCGTAAAACGTCTTTCTGGTCGTCGTCAGCATCCAGCATCTGGTCGTGTTTATCACACGATTTATAACCCACCGAAAGTGGAAGGTAAAGATGATGAAACTGGCGAAGATCTTGTGCAACGTCCAGATGACGAAGAAGCAACGATTCGTAAGCGTTTAGGCTCTTATCATAATGAAACTGAACAGCTTGTTGGTTTCTATCAAGGACGTGCAGCTTCTGGGGAAAATGCACCGACTTATAATAAATTGAACGGTTTACGTCCAATAGAAGATGTCCAAAAAGATTTATTTGCGATTTTAGATAAATAAGATCGCATTCAAAGCATTTTTTTAAGCTTTGACAATAACAGAGACCTGATTCATATTAGGTCTCTTTTTTTTTGCAAGAGTGGCGTAAAGAGTGAAGTTCGTATTAATTGCCTTGGTCATTTTGAGTATATTGCTTCTTTTGGGCTTATTGTATATGAGCTTTAAATTGCTACGCAAAGCACAAAAAGAAGAGCTTCAGCAACGCCGTGAAATGAGAAAATCAGGCAATTACCAAGTGCATCCACAGGTGGCTGAAGAGTGGAAGCGGCTTAAAAAGTTAAAGAAAGATTTGGAAAATAAAAAGTAAAATAAACATGGAGATTCATGCTGAGGATAAATTAATCCTTATCTATCATCGCGCTTCATTCTTCCAAATTGATGAATTTAACTGATGAATTTGTATGGTTGAGATGTGTAAGCAATTAATTCTAAGTGTTTTGTTTATCCATCTACATTAAATTCAAAGCATTCATATTATAAGAAGACTGTCTAAATGAAATTGATTGCTATAGCAGCACATCGTAGCGAATATTTAGAGCCTATTCATTTTTCAAAGGGGACTTTGCTGAACATAGGCGAAAAGTATCAAGGCTCGGAGAATTGGGACAATTGGTATTTCTGCACAGTCGACAATGGATTAGAGGGGTGGGTTCCTACTCAAATCATTGAATGGATCAATAAGCATCAAGGCTATGCAATCGCAGATTACACAGCGAAAGAACTCAATGTAGATCATGGCGATCTATTGCTTGGAGAAGAACAACTAAATGGCTGGATTTGGTGTAGCAGATTATCTGATGATCAGTCTGGTTGGGTGCCCTTAGAGGTATTAAGTCAGATTTGATTGAGAACTATTTTAAGATGCTAGCTGCTTCTTCAGAAAATAACTTCCTTAGAAAAATGACAAAGCATGATCTTAATTAAACGATGATTATGCTTTGCTAAAATCTCTTGTTTATTCGCTACTTTGTTTTGACTTCGCGTGCAGCGCCAAACTCATATTTATCAGGCCAATTACAAACATCTGACACAATACATTCATTGCATTTGGGTTTACGTGCAATACAGCAGTAGCGGCCATGTAAAATTAACCAATGATGCGAGTCTATAATAAATTCTTTTGGAATCACTTTAATTAAACGATGTTCGACCTCAAGCACGTTTTTACCTACTGCCAGTCCAGTGCGATTGCCAAGACGGAAGATATGCGTATCTACAGCCATTGTAGGCTGACCAAAGGCGGTATTCAGTACAACATTGGCAGTCTTACGACCTACGCCGGGTAAGGCTTCTAAATCAGCACGATTGTCTGGAACTTGGCTATTGTGCTTCTCAATTAAAATCTTACAAGCTTTAATCACATTTTCAGCTTTGGCATTATATAAACCGATGGTTTTAATATATTGCTTTAAACCATCTACACCCAATGCATAAATCTGTTCAGGAGTATTGGCGACAGGGAATAACTTATCAGTGGCTTTGTTGACACTTACATCTGTGGCTTGAGCCGATAAGGTAACGGCGACAAGCAACTCAAATGGGTTTGAGTAATTGAGTTCTGTTTTAGGATTTGGGCGTTGCTCACGTAATCGTTCAAAGAAAATCTGAATCTGCTTTTTGGTCATATTCTTTACAGTCATTATGCATCCTCTTGCAAAACAGATAACTGTTGAATCAATTCATTTAATTGATGTTGCTTATTTTCATCTGCTCGAACACTCAATTGTTTTTCTAGTTTTTTAATTTGAGTGCGCAGCTTAGCCAATTCAATGGTGGTTTTCGCATCTGTAACAATTGGATTTTTTATTGTGGGTTGGTTGATTTCAATGGTAGGTAAAGCCTGACTTTGCTGTGTTATTTGTGCAAAGAGTTCAGTGTCAATTTCTGCACGAACCACAGGACCTTTACGATGGATGCGTTGCTTTTCTTCACGTTGAATATGTGCATAGTAACGACCACGTAAGTCATTTTGTTCTAAGAGACGTTGTTCGTTATTTGGAATAGGCTGAATATCTTCAACTAAATCAATGCAATCTACTGGACAGGGAGCAATGCATAGTTCACAGCCAGTGCATAGATCTGTAAGTACGGTATGCATCAGTTTACCAGAACCAATAATGGCATCTACAGGGCAAGCACTGATGCATTTGGTACAACCAATACATTCATCTTCACGAATAATGGCTTTCATGCGTTGTGGACGGCCATCGATTTGAATTGGCCAGACACTTGGTTCAGCAATGAGTTTATTACGATTGAGTATATCCGCAAGCGCATCTGCAACAGGTTGCCCACCTGGCACACATTTATTGGCTTCTTCGCCTTTTTCTACAATAGATTTTGCATAAGGTAGACACCCATCACGGTGACCACAGAGTCCACATTGTGTTTGTGGCAAAATGGCATCTATTTGCTGAATGAAGGAAAGCGATGAATTCATGTGAATAAAACTTTAAAGAAAAATGAACAAATGCTTGGTAAAAGCGAAGAATATTTTGCAATTTTAGCATGTTTTGTAGTGAAAATCTTTGCTCTAATTTGGCGCTAAAAATGCGCTAATTTAGATCAAAATATCGAATATTTTTTGGTTAAAAACGCCAACAAATTGACATTTTATTTGGGGTTGATTAGAAATTATCATATTGAATTTAAATATTATTTGAAAAAACATTTGAAAAAAGGTTGTGGATTATATACAAAAGGGATTAAATACTTTGCGCCAAAATTTATCATTTTATTAAAAGGGTTGACCTTTTTTGTATCATTTTCTGCTGAGGAATGAGCGTTGAAATATAATAGCCTGAATGACTTTTTAAATTACGTTAAAGCACGTGATCCAAATCAACCAGAGTTTTTACAAGCTGTGGAAGAAGTTATGACCAGTTTGTGGCCATTTATTGAGAAAAACCCAGAATATGCTGAGCACGGTTTGCTTGAACGTCTTGTTGAGCCAGAACGAGCGATTCAATTCCGTGTTTCATGGGTAGATGACAAGGGTCAAACTCAAGTTAACCGTGCTTTTCGTGTTCAATATAATTCTGCTATTGGTCCATTTAAAGGCGGCATGCGGTTTCACCCATCTGTAAATCTTTCTATTTTAAAATTTTTAGGTTTTGAGCAGACTTTTAAAAATGCCTTGACCACACTGCCTATGGGCGGTGGTAAAGGTGGTTCTGATTTCGATCCGAAAGGCAAGTCAGACGGCGAGATCATGCGTTTTTGCCAAGCATTAATCATCGAACTTTACCGTCATCTTGGTTCTAATACAGATATTCCAGCAGGGGATATTGGTGTGGGTGGTCGTGAAGTAGGTTACATGGCGGGTATGATGAAAAAGCTCAGTAATGACACTTCATGTGTATTTACGGGTAAAGGTTCTTCATTCGGTGGTTCTTTGGCTCGCCCAGAAGCAACAGGTTTTGGTACAGTTTATTTTGCTGAAGAAATGCTAAAAACTCGTGGTGAAAGCTTCAAAGATAAAATTGTGGTGATTTCAGGTTCGGGCAATGTTGCGCAGTTTGCTGCAGAAAAAGCCATGTACTTAGGTGCGAAAGTGGTTTCATTATCTGACTCAAACGGTACAGTACATGTAAAAAATGGCTTTACTAATGAGCTTCTTGCTGAAGTGATGGAACTTAAAAACGTAAAACGTGGACGTATTTCTGAGTTTGCTTCAAAACACGGTTTTGAATATTTAGAAGGTCAACGCCCTTGGTCAATTCAGTGTGATATTGCATTGCCATGCGCAACGCAAAATGAATTAAATGAAGAAGATGCAGATGTACTGCTTGCCAATGGTGTAATCTGTGTTGCTGAAGGTGCCAATATGCCTTCAACGCTAGAAGCTGTAGAAAAATTTGTAGAAGCAAAAATCCTTTATGCACCAGGTAAAGCGTCAAATGCAGGTGGTGTTGCCACTTCTGGTCTTGAAATGTCACAAAATTCGATTCGTTTGGGGTGGACATTTGAAGAAGTGGATGAGCGTCTACATGCAATTATGAAAGAAATTCATCGTAACTGTGTGAAATACGGTACTCAAGCTGATGGTACAGTGAACTATGTAAATGGTGCAAATATTGCTGGTTTCGTCAAAGTTGCCGATGCAATGTTAGCGCAAGGCGTATTCTAATCTCAGTTTGATTTTGAACTTAGAACCGATGCTTTTGCATCGGTTTTTTATTTGAGCGATATGAAAAACAGCGACAAGCTTATTTGCTCGGAATGGTTTCAACAATTGAGTCGAGTTCATATTGGTATTGAGACTGATCAGCTGCAGGATTGGCAATTTCTGTGCGTTTGACCTTAATAATTTGAGTAGACTTTGAATTATGGGTAAAGCCGTCAATAGAGTCATAAAAATAACTTGCTTCTTTCTCAGTATAATTCTTTTGACCAGTTTCGCTCAATGTTAATTCACGGACTAAAAGACAGGTTTGTGGTGCAACACCAGTACAAGGTCGAGTTTCAGGACTGACCTCTAAAAAAATAATTTGTGGTTGAGTTGCTGTATTTGAAACTTGGGTCTCTATAGATGCAGGCGTTGGAACTTTTTGAGTTGTGGATTCTTGGCTACATGCTATGACGAGCAACGGTAAGAGTAGTGCAATGCTTAATTTGTGATTCATGATTTTACCTTTATCGATCTTGCTGTATTAAAAAATGAGTTTTGCTGCAATCACTATGGATTGCTTAAGTTTCTATTATTGAGTGTATATATTCACTGCTTTTTTTAATTATTGTTCAATATTAGATGTTCTGCATCGATTAAAATAAAGATGCAAAGTTTAAGATAGAAATGTTTTGATAGTCTGATTGAAAAAACATAAAACTGATTTAAATCTAGATGTTTATAAATAGTTAAACAAAGAAAAGCTGAAGTTCAACTTCAGCTTTTCTATACAATTATTTTACAGTTTCACGTTCGATAATCATGTCTTGTACATAAGCGTATTTAGACTGATCAGCAGCTGGGTTTTTAATTTCATAACGTTTTACACGAACCACTTGGCGCTCAGCAGGGCTATGAGTAAAGCCTTCGATTTGGTCATAGAAATATGTCCAATCTTTATCTACTTGGGTTTTTACACCATTGTCAGCATATTTGATTTCGCGTACTTGTAAGCACTGCATTTTTCTTACACCAGCAGAACATTCTTTAGTTTCTGGGCTGATTTCTAAGAAAATTGTTTCACCTTGGCTTTGGTATTTAGTTTCAGGTGTCATTTTACCTGTAAATACAACTTTACCACCTGTCGCGTTTACCAAAGTAAGCGTTGGGCTTTCAGTGTTTGCTGTATCGAGTACAAATGCTGTTTTATTTGATTGGAACAATGCCGCAGCAAAACTTTCTTGTTTCATTAATTCAGGAGAACACATCATATTGGTTGATGCGATATTGTCAGTAACCAATAAACCGTTTTCAACTTTTGCACTGGTCATTAGTCGGTTACAGCCAGTCGCAACACTTAGACGTTGGTCTGCAAAATTAAGTACGATAGGTTGTTTTGTATCTGCTGGTTGATAAGACCATTGATAAGCATTTAATGTTTGCTCTGCATTACCTTGTTGTTGTAATACTTTCACAGCGGTATCACCCAATTTTTGAATATCGCCAGATTGGCAAGCCGCTAGGGCTAAAGGAAGTACAGCTAATGCTAAATATTTGAATTTCATATTCTATTCACGTTTTAAAAAACTATGCATAGGATAAACCATGAAACACTAAAAGATATGGATACAATTTATTAATTCGGTTTCAATATGTATCCATATAACTAAAAGTTAAACAATAATTAACAAATTATTATCATTTCTGCTGAATTTTGATTAATCAGGTTCTTTAGTCAAAACGATAAATATCCATACCTAGCGCACCCATTGAAAAACTACTGTGCACAATACTAAAGCGATGACCCGTACCCATTGCAAAGAAAAGAGGCGCAAAGTGCTCAAGCGTTGGGTGGTTTTTCTGTAGATAAGGAATGCTATCCCATTCCAATACAGCATCATAATTACTATGGTTGAGTTTGCTCACCACATAATTTCTAAATGTAGATGCCCATTCAGGCACATTCTCATCTTTGCCGTTCCATGACAATTCTCTTAAATTGTGAGTGATACTGCCTGAACCAATCAATAAAATTTGTTTTTCACGGAGTGGGGCAAGTGCTTGACCAATTTGGTAGATCTGATCAGCATGCATATTCATCGGTAAAGAAATTTCAATGACTGGAATATCTGCCTCAGGGTACATATGTAATAAAGGCATCCATACACCATGATCACGTGGTCGAGTACTATTTGCATGTGCAGGGAGGTGAGCTTCAGCCAAGAGATGTAGAATTTCTTCCGCCAATTCAGGATTTCCTGGTGCGGGATAGCGAATCTCATACAGTGCTTGAGGAAAACCACGAAAGTCATGCCATGTTTCAGGGCGTACACCAGTATTGACTTCTAAAGCCTCACTTTCCCAGTGGGCAGACATCACCACGATGGCTTGTGGTTTTGGCAAATTTAGACCAAGACGATGTAGTGCAGGACCGACTTGTTCAGGATCTAGCGCAAGCATGGGGGAGCCATGTGAAATGAATAAACCTGGGAGTGTTTGTAAGTTCATACCTTTGTGCCTAAATGATCATTGAATACAGCGTGAATTGCCCATTCTAGCTAAAATGTATGCTCTGAATAAGCCTTTTATTTCAACAGACTGTTTCATCAATGCAACTTTTGCACAATTACATGACTAGCCTGCACGATGATACGGATGATTATGGTTAATACTCATCGCACGATAAAGTTGTTCAATCAGCATAACCCGAACCAATGGATGGGGCAGAGTTAGTTTTGACAGTGACCAGTGCCAAGCAGCAGCTTTTCGCACGGCTTCAGAATGCCCATCTGGTCCGCCAATGGCCAGTGCAACATCATAACCTTCAAGCATCCAGCCTTTCATGGTTTCAGCCAGCTTTTCAGTACTAAATTCACGTCCGCCTACTTCAAGTGCAATCAATACTTCATTGTGTTTCAGTTGGCTAAGAATACTATCGCCCTCAATTTGGCGATATTTTAAAATATCTGCTTCGGAATCATTTTTGCCACGCTTTGCCATCGGGAGTTCAATAATTTGCGTCTGTACAAAAGGTTGGATTCTTTTGAAGTAATCCTCAAAACCAGTTAATACCCAAGCAGGCATTTTTTGACCAATGGTCAGAATACGGATTTTCATATTAACAATTTCTAACGTGGTAATTGCATCATTATAGCGTGATATTGGTTATTCTCAGGCGTACAACAAGAACTGAATGTCTAATTGCTGTTTTTTTAAATTATAGCTATACCAACACGCTTTTAAATTGGATTTATACATGCAAATAGCTTATCCAAATTTTTTAAATTTAAACTATCTTTTCATTATATTGCTCAGCTGTGGGCTTTCAACAGGGAGTATCGCTGCAGAACAACGCTATGATCAGCAAGCTGAACCTGATCGTTTAAACAGTTATTTACAACAAGTGATTCACCCACAAGCGTTTCGAAATTATCAAAATATTCAAGAGCTCGATCGAGTTGCGGCATTCATTAAACAACAACTTGAACAGTTTGCGATTCCTTGTGAATACCAGCCTTATCAAGTCAAAGGCAAAACCTATCGAAATGTAATCTGTCACTTACAAATGGGTCATGCCAAAAAAGTGATTGTTGGTGCACATTATGATGTTTATGGAAATTTCAAAGGTGCTGATGATAATGCTTCTGGTGTGGTGGGGTTAATAGAGATTGCGCGAATTTTAGCAGCCAATAAAGCCAGTCTTAAACAGAATGTTGATTTTGTCTTTTATACATTGGAAGAACCTCCGTATTTCCGTACTGAACATATGGGGAGTTATATTCATGCACAATCCATTTTAAAACAAAAAGATCAAATTCAAGCGGTGTATATTTTGGAAATGATTGGATATTTTGACCATAAAAATGTTCAGGATTATCCATCGGGATTAGCTTTGTTTTATCCCAAACATGGAAATTTTATTGGCGCAGTGAGTAATTTCACTTCACGTGGTTTGGGCGAAAAATATTGTGATGCCATGAAAGCGTTAAAACGCCTTGGTTGTCAAAGATTGATAGCGCCGTCATTTGTACAAGGTGTGGATTTCTCAGATCATTTGAATTATTGGCGCTTCGATATCCCTGCTATTATGATCACAGATACGGCTTTTTTTAGAAATAAGCATTATCATACCCAAGAGGATACTGTTGAAAAACTCAATTTAAATAAGATGGCAGAAGTCATCAATGGTGTGGTGTATACAGTTTTACAAGACTGATATTTTTCAATCAGGTTATATCATTTGCTATTTTGATCAAAGGAGAGCTTATGCAATACGGTGCAATGCAATTGCTCTCGATGTGGATTAAGGATCGGAAAATACAGAATCAATCGGTACATACCTTAGATGCTTATTTTCGAGATGTATCCAACTTTATTGATTTTTGTTATGACAAGCAGATTGAGTTAAAACAAGTCGAAGCTGCTGATTTAAGAGAGTATGTAGCTTATCGTGTCGAAAAAAATCAGCTTTCGACCAGCAGTTTACAACGACATTTAACTTCAATTCGTCAGTTTATGAAGTGGGCCAAACAAGGTGGTTATTTAGAAATCAATGCCGCGGATGATTTTCAGATAAAGCGGCAAGCTCGGCCATTACCGGGGATGATCGATATTGAAACGGTTAATCAAATCATGGATCAGCCCGAACCTGAAAAGCCAATAGAGAAGCAATTGTGGTTACGAGATAAGGCTATTTTGGAATTGCTCTATTCTAGTGGCTTACGCTTGGCGGAAGTGCAAAGTTTAACCATACGAGATATTGATTTTACCCGTCATTTATTGCGTATCACGGGTAAGGGGAATAAAACTCGAATCGTACCTTTCGGCTCTAAAGCGAGAGAGAGTCTGATTGAATGGTTAAAAATCTATCGAATCTGGCAGGGGGAGTTCAGTCCTGAATCTTTAGTATTTATTACTCAACGCGGCACAAGTATTAGCCCACGTCAGATTGAAAATCGAGTCAAATACCAAGCACTACGTGCAGGGGTAAATGTTGATTTACACCCACATTTATTGCGTCACTGTTTTGCCAGTCATATGTTATCCAATAGTGGCGATCTGCGTGCAGTGCAAGAAATGCTAGGACATAGCAATTTAACCACAACACAGATTTATACCCACGTCGATTTTGATCATCTGGCACAAGTCTATGATCAAGCGCATCCAAGAGCTGCTGCATCAAAAATAAAAAATTAATTTTGAATATAAGGCTTTATTAAGCGTTGACCTTTCTATTTTGTAGCGAATAGACCTGGTGAAAAGCACAGTTGGTTTTTTAATAAAATGCATAGTGCTTAAACACATTTAGCACAGAAAAAAGTCGAATAGATAATTGTTTTTAAAAATGCTCTCATGTATATCTAGGTTTGGTATTTATTCAATACATTTCTATTGATTCAATTTTGCAGAAAAATTAGGTCTTTCAATGATCCCTGAACTTGAACAAAAATATAAGCAACTGACTGACGCTCAAAAAGAAATTTTTAAGGGCTATGGCTTACGTCAAATTAAACATTTTGTAGAATTCAGCCTCCCCAAAATTGAGGCAACCTTACCGCAAGAAGGAAAAGTATTGGGTATCAATGCTGAGGGTAAAGTTCAAGCTGTAAATACCGCAACCAATCAGACCTATTTATGGATATCAGACCAACAATGGCAAGCGGCTCAAACAGTGTCTAACCATATTGATTTAAAAGAAGACTTTATTGAGATTTGGCAAGTGCTGGAGCTCAAAAATCAAGATTTGATTGATTTAAGCCATATTCATCGCGATTTTTTAGCAAGCATGGCGAAATAGTTCAATACCCAAATTGAAAATCTTGTTTTTGAATTCGATAGAGCTTCTCTTCATGTAGTGGATGGTGCTCATCAAAATCAGGATGTAGAAAGTCATGAGAAAAGCTCATTCCAATTTTTTTCATGACATTTTGCGAAGCAAGATTATGTTTAGATGTAAATGCAACAATCTCTTGAAAATTCAGTTCTTCAAATGCAAATCTTAGGCATGCTTGAGCTGCCTCTGTTGCATAGCCTTTATTCCAAAATTTTGGATCAAGTCGCCAGCCAATTTCTATACATGGTGAAAATTCAAATTTTGAGGGTTGTTGATGTAGTCCCACACACCCAATAAACTCTTGGGTTTCAATCAATTCAACGGCCCAAAGTCCCCAGCCTTTGATTTCGATTAAATATTTAATCTGATTTGCCAGTTCGTCACTTTGCTCACGATTTAAAATTTTGGGGAAAAATTGCATCACTTCAGGGTTTGCTGTGATTTTTGCAAATGCATCGTAATCAGAAGCTTGCCATTGTCGAAGTAAAAGACGATCTGTACATAATTCATAAATCATTTTTATTAAACATCCTGATCAAAGCACTGCTTAGATAGAAAAGAGCGATAATTGTTAACGTATTACCTCAGTCATATTTGGCTCGATATGCAGATCTTTTTTTAACGATATAAAATTTTGCATCGCCCAAGATAACCCACATATTGACCAGCGTTACAGCTTTGGATTTTGTATACGGTAAAGTACATGTTCAGCCAAAGCATGGTTTTTGTCTAAAGCAGGATGCATAAAGTTTTCAACATAATCCATACCAAGTCGTTGCATCACTTTTTCCGAAGCTTGATTCAGTACAGATGTGAAAGAAACAACTTGTTCTAAAGCTAATTTTTCAAATGCAAATGCCAAACATTGCTGAGCTGCTTCTGTTGCATAGCCCTGATGCCAATATTGTTGTGCAAATCGCCAACCAATTTCAACACACGGAGAGAAAGCATATCTTTCCGTTCGATTGGCTAGACCCACAAAACCGATAAATTGCTGATTTTCTTTTAACTCAACCGCCCAAAATCCCCAACCATATTCGGTAATTGAGTCTTGAAATCGATGTGCCAAAAGGTCACTTTCGTTTTTTGACAAGTTCGTTGGAAAATACCGCATAACGTCTGGATCAGCATTTAAATCTGCAAAAGCTTCAAAATCACAAGCTTGCCATTGTCTAAGCATAAGTCTGGGTGTTTCTAGTTGAACTGGGGGATTGAATGTTTTCATATTCACCAATCGTATTTTTTGAATTACAAATCTTCAAGAGGTAATTGAAAGCTTTGTTTAATGATTTGACTTGGGACATCCGTTTTTACACTGGTAATACCATTTTTTTTGGTCAAATGTGTCGACTGAAATTTACGATAGCTTTCTAAATCAGGTACCACCACTTTTAACATCGCATCACATTCACCCAAAATAATATAACACTCCATGACCTGAGGCAGTTCTTTCATTGCTTCAATAAAGGTATCAATGGTTTCAGCATCTTGGCCTAACAACCAGATTCTTGAGAATAGCATCAATTGAAAGCCAATTTTTTGTGGATCCACCACTGTTGTATAGTTTTGGATAACTTTGGCTTCCTCTAAGAGTCGAACTCGTCTTAGGCATGATGAGGGCGAGAGCCCAATCTCACGAGCCAAATCATTATTTTGGATTCGACCATTGGCTTGTAAAGCACGAATGATATTTTTATCAATACGGTCTAACTTAATTAGAATAGTCTTAGATGAAATTTTCATAAATTAGAATTTAATTTGAAAAATAAGCATTATTATAGAATATTTGAAATCCTATTTTAAGCATTTTAAAAGATACTGTTTTCTTCTCTCAGTCAAACTTCAGAAAGGGAAAAGAGATGTCTGTATTTGTACTTTTTGCCTTAACGGTACTTCCGTTAATTTTCACACCAGGACCAGATATGTTATTTATCCTGTCACAAGTGATAGGTAAAGATGCGAAAGCAGGCATGATGGCGACAATCGGTATTTGTTCAGGCTATCTGGTTCATTCGATTTTGGTTGCGCTTGGCATTGCCGCAATTATTGTTTCATTCCCAGTATTGTTTGAGACGATTCGATATTTGGGGATCGCCTATTTATTGTATTTAGCATTTCATTTGATTAAATCAGTATTTAGTCAAAAGACATTACGTATTGAGCAGAAAGCGGTTTCAAATCCTATTCGTAAAGGCTTTGTTACGGCATTGTTGAATCCAAAGGGCATGTTGATCTATTTTGCGATTTTGCCACAATTCATCGATAAATCAGGCAACACCGTGTTTCAAGGCTTAGCCTTGTCAGCAATTTTTATTGCTTTGATATTCTTAGTGTATTGTGGTTTGAGCCTTTTGATTGCTCAATTGACCAAAGAGCAGCACATCAATGAACGTAAGCAAAAATGGATTGATGGTGGTTCAGGGACTTTGTTGACCATTGCAGCCGCATGGTTATTGGCAAATTAATCCAAGCAAAAACAAACGGGTGATTCTGAAAAGAAGCCCGTTTTTGCATATTTAGTATTTTGTTACAAGTTTAATGCCAAAAAGTTCACAAATTTAATCAATAAACATACTTAGAAAAATTGCTGAATCTGTCTAAAATGACAGAGCGTAGCAGTATCGATGAAAGGGTAGTGTCATCCCTTTGATTGATTGATAATTTATCTTAATTCTTTTGATTATTTATACAGAATCTATACAAATAATGTTATTTATCAATATATAAATATTGTCGAAATAGTAGCCTTACGTGTCTAAGTTAAATTATTTAGAAAAAATGTGAACTGTACGTTCAAGCTTTTTTATGACTTTTTACAGTAGTTTTGCGAATTGTGACTTGACCGAAATGCCAATCACATTGCAAGATAGGACACCTAAATAATTTTAAATGAAGCGTTATTATAACTCTTCTTAACATTTACTTTTGCTAAAACAGCCGAGGATTACATGAAGGCTCTTGTTGCTGTAAAACGTGTGGTTGATGCCAACGTTAAAGTTCGCGTTAAACCGGACAATAGTGGGGTAGACCTTACTAACGTTAAAATGTCAATTAACCCATTCGATGAAATCGCAGTTGAAGAAGCGGTTCGCTTAAAAGAAAAAGGAACAGTTTCAGAAATCGTTGTTGTTTCTATTGGACCAAAAGAAGCGCAAGAACAAATTCGTTCTGCTATGGCGCTTGGTGCAGACCGCGGTATTTTAGTTGAGGCTGATGACAGTCAACTTGGCGCTTTAGAAGTTGCTAAAATCCTAAAAGCTGTTGTTGAACAAGAACAACCACAACTTGTGCTTTTAGGTAAGCAAGCAATTGATGACGACTCTAACCAAGTTGGTCAGATGTTGGGTGCTTTACTTGGCGCTGGTCAAGGTACATTTGCTTCTGTAGTAACAGTAAATGGCGATAAAGTTCAAGTAACTCGTGAAGTTGATGGTGGTTTACAAACTGTTGAGTTAAATACTCCAGCGATCATCACCACTGACTTACGTTTGAATGAGCCACGTTATGCTGCGCTTCCAAACATTATGAAAGCACGTAAAAAGCCACTTGATACGAAAACTCCTGCAGATTTCGGTGTTACAGCAACTTCTAAACTTAAAACAGTTAAAGTTGAACCACCTGCAGAGCGTAAAGCTGGTGTACAAGTGAAGTCTGTAGACGAGCTTGTTGAAAAACTTAAAAATGAAGCGAAAGTGATCTAATACAGAAGGATAAAATCATGAGTATTTTAGTTATCGCTGAGCACGACAATAAGACACTTAACGGTGCAACTTTAAACGTTGTTGCTGCGGCTCAAAAAATCGGTGGTGATATCACTGTATTGGTTGCAGGTTCTGGTGCTCAAGCAGTTGCAGATGCTGCTGCGAAAGTTGCTGGTGTAAGCAAAGTTTTGCTTGCTGATGATGCAGCTTATGCAAACCAATTGGCTGAAAACGTAGCGAAACTTGTTGCTGAATTAGGTAAAGGTTATTCACATATCCTTGCTGCTTCAACAACAACAGGTAAGAACATCTTGCCACGCGCTGCTGCACTTTTAGACTCAAGCATGATTACTGACATCATTGCTGTTGAAGGTCCTAAAACTTTCAAACGTCCAATTTATGCAGGTAATGCAATTGCTACAGTTCAATCTGACGAAGCAATTGTTCTTGCAACTGTACGTGGTACAGCTTTTGATCCTGTTGCTGCTGAAGGCGGTTCTGCTGCAGTTGAATCAGCGGCTTCTACAGGTGATGCAGGTATTTCTAAGTTCATTTCTGAAGAAATTGTGAAATCAGAACGTCCTGAATTAACTGCTGCGCGTATCGTTGTATCGGGTGGTCGTGGTGTTGGTTCTGGTGAGAACTATCATAAAGTACTTGATCCACTTGCTGACAAGCTTAGTGCTGCTCAAGGTGCTTCACGTGCTGCGGTTGATGCTGGCTTCGTTCCTAACGATATGCAAGTTGGTCAAACTGGTAAAATCGTTGCGCCTGATCTCTACATCGCTGTAGGTATTTCTGGTGCGATCCAGCATTTGGCAGGTATGAAAGATTCTAAAGTGATTGTTGCAATCAACAAAGATGAAGAAGCACCAATCAATGCTGTAGCTGACTACTGGTTAGTTGGTGATTTGAATACTGTTGTTCCAGAATTAGTTTCTAAACTTTAATTCTCGAATTAAGTTTCAAAAAAACGCACTTAGGATTTCCTAAGTGCGTTTTTTTATTTTAGAAATTTATTGAATACGTAGATGGATGGTGTGCACGGATAAATAAAGTCGTGATGGTGGGTTATTCTCTATTCTAATAAAGAAACTCTGAGTAGCTTCTCTCATCAGTCCTTTTTATAGTCTAAATCAACTTAAAAGTTCCTTTATTGTCATTTTTTCTCATAGGGATAAGGAACCTTGCAAAACTCATATGATTTGCGCTACACGATCTTTTTTTGATTTATAAAAGTGGTTTTAAACATAAGCTGACATAAAATAAAAATAGTGATCAAAAATGCTATTTTCATTTTTTCTGATCTTAATTTTTATGTTTAAGATGCTACATCTTCAGTGATTATTTTATCAATAAGTAATTGATATAGGGAGATCAATGCTTTGGCGAAAAGAACAAGAGAGAATCAGTGGATAAATACCTTGAAGTCCAATTTTAAACCCGATAAGATCAAAGCATAAACACAATTAAATTTTCCATCGTATACTGGCGACATACAGAAAATTCCAGTGTAAATCAGCTGCTACAGACATAACATTGTATTTAATCCTGTAGTATCTCTTGCCCATTCTTTTAATTCTATACTTGTTGGCGCGTTAGACTGGCTGATTCTGTCGTTTTAAATCCTTGCGCTTTTCCATTATTGCTCAATTCCTTATCATCTCACCTAGAATAGCTATAAATATGAAGTGTCCTAAATGTTACGCTGAGAATATCAATGAAGCCATGAAATGTGGTATTTGTGGTACTCGTTTAAAACAGATTAAACAGACCAACAATTTAACAGGCAATAGCAATGTTGAATTTTCTGTACGTCGTGAAAATAAGCAAGAGCAGTCAAATCCCACGCATAATATAAAACCTCGTCAGACTCCGCCGAACAATGAAACAGAAAGCAATCAGCATACATCTGTAGGTGATAAGGCGAGTGCGTTATTTGAATCATGGCAGCAGAGAGTCGCAAATACTCAAAGAGAGTCGCAAAATCAGCCTAAAAAGAAAAATTTTAAAATTGTCTGGATACTTTTAGCTGTATTTATGTTTGGTCCCGCAGTGCTTGGGGTTATTTCAAGTGTAGTTATTCCTATCGTAATGTCTGTTATTGGGTCATCCAATCAAGATGAGGCCGCGACAACAGAAGAAGCACTACCCGCAAGCGAAGAGGTGGTGTCTAATGAATACCAAGCACGTTATTTTGATATGCAAGCTTATCAAGCACGCTTAGCACAGTATTATGATGCCAAGCATCGTTTTGCGACGAGCCTAAAAGATATTGAAAAGTTTGAACAGACCCAGTTTAGTGATTTTATTTTTGATCAAATTGAAATCACACAGCAAGGGATTTTAGTGGGTAAATTCACTGATGCGCCTGCAAGTCGAATATATATGGTTCCACAGCTGGAAAATAATCAAATTCGTGATTGGCAGTGTTATCGCGTAGCAATCAGTGATGATTTGCTGCAACACTGTGAATTGCTTCAGGCAGATCCATATAAATTATAGAAATTTACAACACTCTATATTTGGAAGTGTTTAGATTTTTTTGATCAGTGGGGGGACTTAGTATCACTTTCTCATATTTTTTGCCATATCGGATTTTATATGGCAATTTTCATGTTTGAGTTGTTTTAATCGATCCGATACAAACCTGTTTGATGTGATTGATTTTTTACTGATAAACATCGCAAAAATAGTAGATAAAATTCAGTATTGAGTATGATTGGATAGATAAAAATAGGTCAGGTTTTGAGATAAAAATACCCAATCATTTATAAATTTAGCGATGCTTAATTGAGCGCCCAATCAGGCGATTTTTTATTGTCAATAAATCGTTAAAATTGTTTAAAAATACTACAAAAAATCATGATTATAGTGTGGTCGGATAGGCACAAAATCACTTGGTTTTATGCTATACTGTGCGACTGAATTTTAGATTTTGGCTCAACGCTTTTTGAGCTAAATTTTGACTAGCTAGATTATATAAATGAGCAGTTGCTGCTTGCACTGTTTGTAATAAGGAGTATGCATGAGCGTATCGGAAATTAGACCGATTGCCATTGAGGATGAACTAAAAAGCTCATATCTCGATTATGCCATGAGTGTTATTGTATCTCGTGCATTACCAGACGTGAGAGATGGTTTAAAACCTGTTCATCGTCGTGTGCTGTTCGCTATGCACGAGTTAGGCAACGACTATAACAAAGCCTATAAAAAATCTGCACGTGTTGTTGGTGACGTAATCGGTAAATATCACCCACATGGTGATTCAGCTGTTTATGAAACAATTGTTCGTATGGCTCAAGATTTTAGTCTACGTTATCAATTGGTTGATGGTCAGGGTAACTTTGGTTCTGTCGATGGTGACAGCGCAGCAGCAATGCGTTATACCGAAGTCCGTATGCGTAAGCTCACCCATGAAATGTTGGCTGACTTAGAAAAAGATACAGTCGAGTGGGAAGATAACTACGATGGCTCTGAGCGTATTCCTCAGGTTATGCCAACACGTATTCCTAACTTATTGATCAATGGTGTGACAGGTATTGCTGTCGGTATGGCGACCAACATGGCGCCACACAACATGACAGAAGTAGTTAATGCATGTTTGGCTTATGCAAATAATCCGAACATCTCAATTGAAGGATTGATGGAATATATTTCTGGTCCAGATTTCCCTACAGGCGGCATTATCTATGGTAAATCAGGAATTGTAGATGCTTACCGTACAGGTAAAGGTCGTTTGCATATTCGTGGTAAATACCATTTTGAAGAAGACCAAAAAACTGGTCGTACGACGATTGTTTTCACTGAAATTCCTTATCAGGTTAATAAAGCAAGAACCATTGAACGTATTGCTGAATTGGTCAAAGAGAAAAAACTTGAAGGTATTTCAGAACTTCGAGACGAATCTGATAAAGATGGGATGCGTATTGCAATTGACTTAAAGCGTGGTGAAAACGCTGAAGTTATTGTCAATAACTTATTTTTAAATACTCAACTTGAAAATTCATTCAGTATCAACATGGTTTGCCTAGACAATGGCCAACCTAAACTGATGAATTTAAAAGACATCATTGCGGCATTTATTCGGCACCGTCAAGAAGTAGTGACACGCCGTACCATGTTTGAATTACGGAAAGCGCGTGAGCGTGGTCATATCTTAGAAGGTTTGACTGTTGCTTTAGCCAATATTGATGAAATCATCGAAACCATTAAGACTTCTGCGAATCCAGCTGAAGCACGTGAGCGTTTACTTGCTGGCGAATGGGCGGGTGGAAATGTTGTTGCATTGCTAGAAAAAGCGGGTGCAATTTCAGTTCGCCCGGATGAGATTGAAGGTGAAGATCCAAGTCGCCCATTTGGTTTAGATGGTCAGCTTTATCGTTTATCTCCAGCTCAGGTTGGTGCAATTTTAGAATTACGTTTACATCGTTTAACCGGTCTTGAACAAGATAAGTTACAAGCTGAATATTCTGAAATTTTAGCTCAAATTGCTGAACTTACAGCAATTTTAAATGACTTCAATCTTTTGATGAATGTGATCCGTGAAGAACTTGCATTGGTTCTTCAACAATATGGCGATGCACGTAAAACGGACATTGTTGAATCACGTATTGATTTCTCTCGTGAAGATTTGATTCCAGAAGAGCAAGTTGTTTTAACTGTTTCAAAAACAGGTTATGCAAAAACTCAACCATTGTCTGATTATGCTGCTCAGCGCCGTGGTGGACGTGGTAAATCTGCAACCTCGATGAAAGAAGATGATTATATTCAACATTTAATCGTGACATCGAACCATGCAACTGTTCTGTGCTTTACCAATGTAGGTAAAGTTTATCGCTTAAGAGTATTTGAAGTACCTCAAGCGTCACGTGGTGCAAAAGGCCGCCCAATGGTGAACTTATTACCATTGGATGCAGAAGAGACCATTACAGCGATTCTTCCTGTAATTGATGCTCCGAAGAAATTTACTGAGCGTTTAACTGAGTTTAGAACTTTTGTCCGTGCCAACGTTGCTCAACTGCGTGAAAACACAATTATCGACTCACATTACGAAGCACTAAAAGCTGCGTTTGCAGAGCTTGGTGAAAATCCAGATGACTTATCAGATGCTTTACGTAAGCAACTCAAAGAAATTGGTATTGAGCTTTCTGCTTCTGATATTGATGATGAATTAATTGCTGAATTTGCTGAACGTGTAGAAAGTGTGCGTAAAAACTTCTATGTATTTATGGCAACAGCATCAGGTACAGTAAAACGTGTTGAATTAGAGCAGTTTGGTAATGTTCGTTCAAATGGTTTACGTGCCATTGAGTTGAAAGAAGAAGATACTTTAATTGGTGTTGCAATTACTGATGGTGAACAGCAAATCATGTTGTTCTCAAATGAAGGTAAAGCAATCCGTTTCTCTGAAACTGATGCTCGTGTGATGGGTCGTACTGCGAAAGGTGTTCGTGGTATGCGTGTGGCATTGGCTGCGGCACAAACAGAAGAAGATGTTGAAGTTGATGTAGATTCAGATGATGAAGATACTGCAGATTCAAATACCAATGTGGTGAGTCGAATCGTTTCGTTAGTTGTTGTACCAGAAACTGGCGAAGTGTTATGTGCTTCTGCAAATGGTTATGGTAAACGTACACCAGTAGATGACTTCCCAACCAAAAAACGTGGTGGTAAAGGTGTTATTGCAATTAAGACATCTGAACGTAATGGTGAGTTAGTGGGCGCTGTTGCCATCGATGAATCTAAAGAATTGATGTTGATTTCTGATGGTGGAACACTGGTTCGTACCCGTGCTTCTGAAGTAGCGCGAACTGGTCGTAATGCCCAAGGAGTCCGTTTGATCCGCCTAGGTAATGAAGAAGTCTTGGTCGGTGTGGTTGCGGTTGAAGCTGTCGAAGCTGATGATGAGATTATCGATCAGTTAGACGCGATCGAAGGCGAGACTGCTTTAGATTCAGAGAATTTAATTGATTCTGAAAAATTAGTTGATGATGAAACTGTTATGGATGAAGGTGAAACTGAGTCTGATAATACTGAATCTGACGAGTAATTTTTAGAGAAATAAGAAGAGCGCTTAGGCGCTCTTTTTTTTTGTATTATTATCAAGCTTATAAAATCTACAGTTCTGTTTAAATCTTATGAATTGAACTAACGATATATAGCTTTTTCTAACGAAAACCAAATAAAAAATAAGTAAAAGTAAATATGAACAAAGCTATAATCGAGTTTTTGAATATAAAATAATATGCTTAAACTGATCTACTATGTTCCAGAATCACACCTTGAAGCTACCAAACTTGCAATTTTTCAAGCAGGAGCGGGTGGTATTGGTGATTATGAACATTGCGCTTGGCAAGTGTTAGGAACAGGGCAATTTAAACCGTTAAGCGGTGCAAAGCCTTTTATTGGCGAGTTAGATCATTTAGAACAATTGCCTGAATGGCGAGTGGAAACCATCGTTCCTGAACACAAGGCCAAACAAGTGGCAATCGCTTTAAAAGCAAGTCATCCTTATGAAGAACCTGCTTTTGAGTTTATTCAAATGATTGATATTGAATAATAGTTTAAAAATCTCAACCCTGTTTTGAACAGAGAGGAGGAATTTATAAGCTAAAATTAAACTTTTTGAATAAACAAATCACGATCAAAACGGTATTGTGGGAAGAATACGCCATCTTCAGCACGTTCACCGGCACTAATCACCATGACTGGAAATTCTTTATCACCTAGATTAAGGATCTTACGAACTAAGGGTTCATCAAAACCTTCCATCATGCAACTGTCAAAACCATAAGCACGTAGAGCCAATACCAAGTTTTCACAAGCCAAGGCTGTCGTTTTACTGGCCCAAAGCTTTGCATCAGCTGGGTTAAACGCAGTAACAGGAAGTTGTTTATCTAAAGTGCGTGCAACTTTAAAAGCCACTTTTTTAAAGTTACCTAAAGCATTCAGATAACCAGTTTTATAGTTATATGCGATAAATTTATAATATTGTTTTACCGCTCTTGGCGCTTCAGGCATGGGGAAATGGGTTAAATTGTTTTTTGCCATTTCATCAATACGGTCAATACGTGCCACACATACAATCAGTTCTGCGGCTGTTTTTGCTGATAATTGGCTTAAACAAGCTTTGACTAATTGTTTCTTTTTCGCTTGAGACTGAACCACATAGAACGTCCAAGGCTGAAGATTTGATGAGTTTGGTGCCAATAAAGCCAAATCTAAACAAGCATCTAAAACATCGGCAGGAATTTGCTTTTCAGTGTATTTACGGACTGAGCGACGACTTTCTATGACTTTACGGAAATTTTCAATATCGATATCTTGTGGAGCGGGTTCGTAATAGCGCTTCTTGGTCGTTGTATCTTGTGACATGATCTTTACCCACAATTAAATGAACAGTTTTATTGGATGCAAAATGAGCAAAGCCACTGAATATTAGTCATGCAGTGGCTTTGATCAGATTACTCAATTAATTAAATTGAGAGAAGTTTGGCTTACGCTTTTGCATAAATGCAGCAACGGCTTCAGCCATTTCAGGTGATTTAACGCGTTGCATAAAGATCACCGCTTCATCATCCACGCATTGAATAATCTCTTCAAGATTATGCTTCATTAACGCTTTGGTTTGTTTGATTGAAGCCAATGGAAGTGCTGCAAGGGTTTGTGCTTGATGCAAAGCGTGACCATATACATCGTCTTCAATACTATTGATTAAGCCAGCATTGAGTGCTTTTTCACTGTTAAATTTTTGTGCAGTTAACAGCAATTCAGCCGCTTTATGATATCCCGCTTGTTGAATTAAGAGTTTGCTTGAAGCACCCTCAGGAGAAAGCCCTAAGCTAACAAATGGGATTTGGAATAGGGCAGTATTGTCTGCATAAACGAGGTCAGCATGTAAAAGTACTGTTACTCCGATCCCAATCGCTACACCACGGACTGCACAGATCAGTGGTTTAGATAAACGTGCAGCAGATTTTAATAATACAAATGGAGGACCATCACCTTCTTTACCTTCAAGTGGTTGTTGAATGAAAGCCATAAAGTCTTTCATATCATTACCCGCACTAAAGTCAGCATCTGCACCACGTAAGATCACCACACGAACATCACGATCTTGATCAGCCTCATCTAAGGCTTTTGCAATCCATAGATACAATTCACCATACAGTGCATTTTTTGCTTCTGGTCGATTAATTGCTAAAGTCAGTACACCATTCTCTAAATTTGCGTTTAAATGTTGATGTGGCTGTTGAATACAACTAAGTGTCATCGTACTATCCTTGCTTTAAAATTTAATTGGATTTTATGCCCTCATTATGTCGCATATTTGAAATTCTGTTGCAACTGATGAGTTCATAAAAAATTACTTTTATGACTTATAAATTTGATTATCTTGTTTATATTGGACGTTTTCAGCCCTTTCATCTCGCGCATATGCAAACTATTAAAATTGCATTACAACAAAGCCAATATGTAATTTTGGCCTTGGGTTCTGCGCAAAATGAACGGAATACTAAAAATCCTTTTCTGGCATCAGAACGGGAACAAATGATTTTGTCTAATTTTTCTGAAGCGGATCAAAAACGAATCAAATTTGTACATGTTATTGATGTTTATAATGATACTAAATGGGTAGAGCTGGTTAAGTCCTTGGTCAATGCTACAGTTTTAGAGACTGATAAGATTGGTTTAATTGGTCACTTTAAAGATGATTCATCTTATTACTTAAAACTATTTCCAGAATGGCAAATGGTTGAACTGGATAGTTTAGTCGGCTCTATTTCTGCGACCCCGTTACGTGAAGCGTATTATCGTGGTGAAATTTATCAGGTCGAATTTCCTTTGGGCACAGCGGAGTTTTTAGAGAAATTTCAAAAAACGGAAATTTACCAACAATTAAAATACAAATACCAAACGCAAGACAAATCAAATCTTTAATGTTTTTTGTGTGCATTGCAATACACTGAATAGAAATATATAGAATATGAATGGAGTATTGCATGCAGTTTAAATCAGTCGCTATAAACGCGGCTTTATTGGGTAGCTTCGTTATTTCGATTTCAAGTTATGCCGCGTCTTGGACATTGACACCCAATAGTGATGTTGGATTTCATATCGACTCATTGGGTATGAACATCGTCAAAGGGCAATTTAAGCGCGTTAATTCTGCCCTTAATTTTGATACGAGCGCTCCCCAAAATGCATCTACTGAATTTGTGATGGATGTAAATAGCCTAAGTATTAATAAATCTTCCTTGAAAAATATGATTATGGGTGAAGACTTATTCTATGCTGCTAAATATCCTTCCGCTTCTTTTAAAAGTACCGCATTTAAACCGCTTGCTAATAATAAGTATCTAATTTCAGGTAATTTAACCTTGCGGAATGTGACTAAGCCTGTAACTTTTAATGCGACAATTAAACCCAATCTAAATAATCCAAAATTGCTGGATTTTAGTTCTACTACAGTCATAAAGCGTAGTGATTTCGGAATGAAAAAAGCTGTGGGTGGCGTTGGAGAAAAAGTGAATATCCAAGTGTCTGGGCAGTGGAAAGCACAATAGAGAACAGCAGAGATAGAAAGGATCAGGGTACGTTATTTTCTAATCTCATCGTTATTTCGGGCCTGTTTTTTTAGTCTAATATTTTAGATGTTCAATTAAAAAATCAATGAATAAGCGGATGTGTCGTTGTTCATATTTATTCTTAGGATAAAGCAGGGAAAATTGCCGTTGAGTACCTGAATATTGTTGTAGGACTTCGACCAGCTTTCCTTGTTTTAAGTCATTTTCAATAATAAAACGACAGGTTTGCAATAGGCCACCACCATGTTGAGCTAAGGTAATGGTGGCTAAAATATCTTCACTGCAATTCAAGTGTCCTCGCGTTTGAATCTCTACAACTTCATTTTCAATGAGCATAGACCAAGGCACTTCTTTTCCTGTGCTGGGTAAGATAAATTGAATACATTGATGATGTTGTAAATCGGCAATCTCAGTAGGTGTGCCATGTTTCTTTAAGTATTCAGGAGAGGCGACAATCAGTAAGTCGGCTTTTTCTAAACAACGAGCGATTAAATTGGATTCAGGCACATTACGCCCCCGAATTGCAAGATCAAAACCTTCGGTAATGAAATCTACATTTTTATTGGTGAGCTGTATATCCAAGTTAATTTCAGGGTAAAGCTGCTGGAATTTAGGTAACAGAGGTAGAACTCTAAAGTGACCAAAAGGTGTTGGTAAACTCATCCTGATTGTTCCAGAAGGTTGAGCTGATTTATTTTTTAATCTTAATTCGACTTCAGCAATTTGTTTGAGTGCCTGCTGACACTCTAAAAAATATTCCTCACCCGCTTGGGTTAAACGAACATTGCGTGTTGTTCGATTAAACAGTTGAATCCCTAAGCGACCTTCTAAACGAGCAATGGATCGACTTACTGCTGCGGGTGTCAAACCAGCTTGATAGGCAGCCTTGGAAAAACTTCGTTGCTCAGCAACGAGACAAAATATTTCAACACTACTCAACATTGTTCGTTTGAATGTTGTGTTCATTATATACACCATGTAATAACTGAATTGATATTATGAGTATTTATTGTTCATGATGTTAAGAATAGCATGAAGTTAAAGCCACTTAAGGAATAAGTAGATGCATCTTTTTTACACAGCGGGTGCATGTTCACTTGCCCCTCATATCGTATTACAAGAAATTAACCAAGATTTTAATTTAGTGAAAGTTTCTTTTAAAAATCACCAGACGGAACAAGGTCAGGATTTTTTGAAAATTAACACTAAAGGTCAAGTGCCATTTTTAATCAGTGATGATGGCTTACATTTGAGTGAGGGTGCGATCATTAGCCAGTATTTGGCTGAGACTGCTAAACGTAGTGATTTATTACCTACATTTGGCGATTTAAAGCGCTATAAAGTATTGGAGTGGATGAACTACATTAGTTCGGAATTACATAAATCGTATGCACCATTTTTTCAAAAAGGGTTTGATGATACGAGTAAAAATATTTTTAAAGAGAAATTATTAAAACAATATATATGGGTCGACGAGCAAATTCATGATTCGGAAAATCTGTTGGGGCAAGGATTTACCATTGCAGAGATTTACTTATTTGTTGTGACTCGTTGGGCAACATTGATTAATTTGGACTTAAGTCATTTGAAATCTTTACAGGCTTTTATGGTGCAAATGCAACAACATCCATCTGTACAAAAAGCCATGCAAGCTGAAGGTCTTCTTTAGGAAAAACATCCAATGCCGTATGTTTTATAAATACTGAGTAAAACTACGGCAGCTCTAAGCTTGAAGTATGTGATTGAAGCAAAGTATTTCTATGATGTTTTAACACTGCTTTATAGCGAAAATCGTGGCTGAATGATTTTAAAAGTTTTTCATTATACACATTAAAATAAGATACTTTAATTTAGGATGAGTCGTAGCTCTATAAAGCTTAATCCAGAATAGACTGAGTATTGCGAATTAAATCTAATGTGAGCTTTTCCAGTTGCTTTGATTGTTGTTTCCAATGATGCCAATATAGATGTAAATCGGTTCTTGCTTTGGGCATGATTTCAAGCAATTGTCCTGTTGCTAATTCTTTTTGAATTTGCATTTTAGGCACCATGCCATAACCCAAATCGAGCAAAATCGCATCTACAAAAGATGTTGCAGAAGGAATAAAGTGGCATGGATAGCTGCTTGGCATCAAACCAAAAACGTGTTGTAAAACTTCGGCATGTACATGGTCTTTATCATTAAAAATAACAGCAGGGATATGCCGTAACGTTTCACGTTGAATACCATGCTGAAAGTAAGTGTGAATAAAATTCGGTGTAGCAACCATCCTATAGCTCATTGTACCTAAGTGAATCGCCTCACAGCCTTTCATAGGTTTTGATTCGGTCGAGATACAAGCATTGACCAATCCCGCTTCAAGAAGGTGGTGGGTTTGGGTTTGATCATCAATTTTTAAGTCTATAACAATTTTTTCTGTGAGTAAGGTGTGTTGAATTGTGGGTAATAGCCACGTCACCAATGAATCGGCATTAGTGGCGATATTTAATTTAAAAAATTGTGATTGCGAACTTTGTCCTTGAAGATTCTGAATTAAATTTTGTTCCATCAAGCGATGATGTTGCAGGAAAAGTAACACTTCCTGACCTGCTTGAGTAACTTTACATGGTCTTTCTCGAATGATCAGCACTTGCCCTAGTTGTTTTTCCAAAGTTTGTAAACGTAGCGTTACCGCTGATGCTGTGATATTCAAACGAATAGCAGCTTGTTCAAAGCTACCTGTTTCGGCAACCGCTAGAAATGCTTCACTATGCTTACTTTGTAACATGCTGATCCTCAAAAAATTGGGCGTTTTTTATATAAAGATATAATTTATTTAAAAAAACCCACATCAAAAATAACTAAGAAAAACTTAGCTAAGATGATATTTACTTAGAAATACTCATTTAAAGAGATAAGTTTGGATAATAGCACAGTCCATTCAAAACTTTAAAAGTGTAGTTTTAAAATGTTGCAAAGTTATATGCAGGGGTTGGCTGTTGGGTTTAGCTTGATTATTGCAATTGGCGCTCAAAATGCTTTTGTACTCAAACAAGGTTTAAAGAAGCAACATGTATTTTGGGTTTGCGTGGTCTGTGCCGCATCTGACTCGATTTTAATTTTATTGGGTGTACTGGGATTTTCTAAAGTCATTCAAACGCATCCAGAGTTTGTAGATTGGGCAAAATATTTTGGAGCAACGTTTTTATTGATCTATGGGGCGCAACATTTTCTACAAGCTTTTAGAACATCGACAGGTTTAAAACCGAGTGAAAAAAATGAATCCAAGCTGATGAAAATGCTTCTAATTTGTTTAGCTTTAACTTGGCTTAATCCACATGTTTATTTGGATACAGTGGTTTTAATTGGTTCTATATCGACAAAGTTTGAAGCTACCGCGCTTTATTTTGCGATTGGTGCAGTAACAGCATCGTGGTTATTCTTCTTTAGCTTAGGTTTTGGTGCACGCTTTTTACTCCCGGTTTTTCAAAATCAACGTTCATGGCAAATATTAGATTTTATTATTGCATTGGTTATGTGGGGAATTGCAATCTCTTTGCTGCTTTGATTGGTATTGTTGGATCAAGTCAGCGTAATGATCTTTTTTAATGTGGAAAGAGGGAACAATCTATATCGGGCTTGAGGATGTTTTCAATAAGAAGATTCTAGTCCCTGACACGCTTAAAATCATGTTAACTTTAGAGCGAGTAGGGACTTTTGCAGTTAAGCTTTTTGTAGTGCTTTTAAGTCTTCTAAAACTTGTTCAGCATGTCCAGCCGCTTTAACTTTACGATACTCTTTAACCAGTTTGCCTTGATGATAAATAAACGTTGAGCGCTCAATCCCCATCACTTGTTTACCATACATATTTTTTTCTTTAATCACATCAAAGTGTTTACATAATACTTCTTCTTTGTCACTGATCAGATTAATGGTCAATGCTTGCTTCTCCGTAAAGTTTTGATGTGCTTTTACAGAGTCACGAGATACACCAATGATGGTGGTATTTAAAGCGTCAAATTGGTCTTTTATACAAGAGAAACCAACCGCTTGAGTGGTACAGCCAGGTGTAGAATCTTTTGGATAAAAATATAAAACTAACCAATCTGTAGAGAGCTCAGTGAGGTTGATTTCACCTGTCGTCGTTGGGAATTTCTGATTCGGAAGTTGTATTTGTTCAGTCATTGTTTGTCCTTAAATGCTGTTGTGTTTAAGTTCAAGTGCTAAAAAGGCATAATTTTCATGATAGAGAATATCACCTTTATTCAGTAAAAGCGGCTTTTTAAAAATTGGACCATCGATCAGCGTGGTATGAAATTCACCAGCTTCACCACATGGATCAATCCCACGTTCGATTAATTCATCCACAAAATCAGCTGTTAAAACTCTACCCAAATCTTCAACCCGCATACCGAGGTTTAAATTAATCGTCACAATGATGCTGACAAAACCCAATTGAATAAATTCACCCACAATGTCGAGCCGCGGTTTTTGCCATAATGGCATACATAACTGTAATTGGCTTTGTTCACAGACAGATTGGTTCCATTGCGCATGTCCAATCAGATCAATATCACCAGTAACAAGTGCTTCTGCACCCAACTGTTTGGTTTGATTGAGGAGATTTACAAATTGATGTTCATAGTCATTCCACGTGGCTGATGCTTTAAGTATAGGTAAACCAATCCGCTCTGCTTGGGCATCAATGATATCAAGTGGCATGGCATGAGAACGAGATCTTTGTCCGTGTTCTTCTAACATGACAATGAGAGCTACGGCTTGCCCACTTTGCAAAGCGTGATATAAAGCCAGGCTACTATCTTTCCCGCCACTATATGAAGCAACAAATTTTTGTTGCTGTATCACAGTATTCCATTGATCCTGCATATGGTTTTGTATCATCCAATTGTAAAAAGAGCCTGCATGGGCAGGCTCTTTGCAACAAGAAGAAATTATTTCTTCGCTTGTGCAGCTTTCATTGCTTCTTCAGTTAAGGTTTTTAATTTACCTGTTAACTGAGGACCAAAACATGTTTGAAGGTCTTGGTTATTTTTTTGAACGAAAGCAAGTGTTGCTGGGCTTTTCTTTTGGTTAATGGCACTTTGAATTTGCCATTTTTGATCATTGGTTAACTTACCATCAGATTCAACAGCACAGCTACAGTATTTACTTACTTCAGCAGAAGTTAATTTACCACCTTTAGCTGTTTCTGTTTTACACACGCCAATAAGTGCAGATTTAACATTCGCACTTTTATAGGCTTGTTGAACTGCATTTGATTCAGCAGCAAAAGCCGTAGATCCCATTAAAGCCGAAGCTGAAAATAAAGCAGAAAGAATAAGACTTGATTTTAAATTTTTCATAAACAGTACCTTGTTATTGCGGTATATAACGTGTTGGGTCTGCAATACCTGCATCCTTAAAACCTTCTTTACGAAGTCGGCAGCTATCACATTTGCCACAAGCACGTCCTTGGTCATCTGCTTGATAGCATGAAACCGTTTGACTATAGTCTACGCCATGTTCGATGCCTAAGCGTATTATATTCGCTTTGGATAAATGTAACAGAGGTGTTTCAAATTTAAGAGGTTTTCCTTCTACACCGACTTTCGTTGCAAGACGAGCCATGTTGGCAAAGGCCTCAATAAACTCTGGGCGGCAGTCAGGATATCCTGAATAATCAACAGCATTGATACCAATCACGATCGCTTGAGCATCAAAAACTTCTGCTGCTGCAAGTGCATAAGACAAGAAAATGGTGTTACGTGCTGGAACATAAGTTACAGGAATACCATCTGTTTCATGATCAGGAACATCAATGTTAAGGTCTGTAAGCGCTGAACCGCCTAAATTACCTAAATCGATATTAATCACACGATGTTCTACACCTGCACGTTGTGTTAAAGCGCGGGCTGCATCGAGTTCAGTGGTAGAGCGTTGACCATACATAAAACTTAGGGCAATACAGTCATAGTTTGCTTGAGCCCAAGCCAAACACGTCGTTGAGTCTAAGCCACCAGATAATAAGACTACGGCACGAGGGCGCATATCCAACTCTCCAAATATTAATAATTGACGATAAATTTAACGACCAGTTTCATCGTTCCAAAGCAATTTATGTAATTGCAACTGGAAGCGAACAGGGAGATGGTCTTCTAAAATCCATTGTGCTAAATCGCGTGCAAGCTGAGGCAAACGTGCCGCACCTTTTTCCACTGCAAAAGCAGGAGAAAACCATACTGTGCTGACTTTTTGCGCTAAAGCGTATTGTTCAACTTGCTGTTTAGACCATTCATAGTCTTCACGATTACAAATCACAAATTTGATTTGATCATGTTGAGTTAAATGATCAAGGTTGCTGAGTAAATTTCGTGCAACCTCACCCGAAGTTGGGGTTTTTAAATCTAAAACTTTTGAAACACGTGGGTCGACTTTAGAGACATCTAGAGCGCCGCTGGTTTCTAAAGAAACTTCACAACCTAAATCTGCCAAACGTTGCATTAAGGGTAAGGCATTGGGCTGAGCGAGCGGTTCGCCACCTGTGACACAGATATAAGGCGTTTTATAATCTAATGTTGTTTGAATTATTTGGTCAAGCGATTGGCGTTCGCCACCTTCAAAAGAATAGGTGGTATCGCAATAGGTACAGCGTAATGGGCAACCTGTTAAACGAATAAAAACAGTCGGTAAACCCGCAGTGTTAGCTTCACCTTGCAATGAATAAAAAATCTCCGTGATACGCAGCCCCGCAGACGGATCAGAAACAGGAATAGTCGAAGAACGAAGAGAATTCATGAAATTTACCACAGATTACAAAATGAAAAATCTCTACGATCACGATTGACCGTAGAGATGAGAAGCGATTGCTACGCTAGATAACTAAAATTCCACGAGGGAATATAAATTAGTCTTCGCGAAGCAATTCGTTCAAGCTTGTTTTAGCACGCGTTTTAGCATCAACTTTCTTGACAATAATTGCAGCATATAAACTATATGTACCACATTTAGACGGTAGGCTGCCTGAAACAACCACAGATCCAGCTGGTACACGACCATAATGGATTTCACCAGTCTCACGGTCAAAAATCTTAGTCGATTGACCAATGAATACGCCCATTGAAATGACTGAGCCTTCTTCAACAATCACGCCTTCAACAATTTCAGAACGTGCACCAATAAAGCAGTTATCTTCAATGATTGTTGGGTTTGCTTGAAGCGGTTCAAGTACACCACCAATACCTACACCACCTGAAAGGTGAACATTTTTACCGATTTGAGCACATGAACCTACAGTCGCCCATGTATCAACCATTGTGCCTTCATCTACATAAGCACCAATGTTTACATAAGAAGGCATCAATACGACATTTTTCGCTTGGAAAGAACCTTTACGCGCAACAGCAGGTGGTACAACACGTACACCAGCAGCTTTAAATTGTTCTTCAGTCCAACCCGTAAATTTAGTCTCTACTTTGTCATAGAAACGAAGATCACATGATTCAATTGCCTTGTTATCGTTTAATTTAAAAGACAATAAAACAGCTTTTTTCAACCATTGGTGAACAATCCATTCACCGTCAATTTTTTCAGCTACACGAAGTGTACCGTTATCTAAGCCAGCAATGGCTTCTTCAACAGCTTGACGTACTTCAGCAGGACAATCTACTGCTGTAAAGTTGGCACGGTTTTCAAACGCTTGTTCAATGATCGTTGAAAGCTGAGACATGATCTTCCTTCCCAAAAAATTTTAAAAGATTCTACACCAAATTCGACTCGGATTAGATATAAAATCTAGTTTCAATCGAAAAAACTAATCTTATAATTTAAAATAAAACAACCAAATAAGTGAATTGTTAAGTTTTTATTTATTTTATTCCTTTTAAAAACAACAATTAATATCCAATTGTATCAAAAAATAACAAAAAGTAATCAATTTCTCTATTAATTGTGAAGAACGAATCACATATGATCGTTTCGAGTCCAACACATTAATGATTAAAGAACAAACTCTATTTTTTGAGGAGACATAAATGAAAGTGTTAAAATTATTGGCTGTTACAGCTGCATTATCTGCTTCTGGTTTAGCAATGGCTGATGGGTCTGTTGTTGACCAAGGTTATGCATTTGAAGCAAACCAATTAATCCCTACAGGCGCTCGTCTTGAAGTCGGTACAACAGGTTACGGTGGTGCTTTACTTTGGACTGCAAACCCTTATGTTGGTTTAGCATTGGGTTATAACGGTGGTGATATTTCTTGGACTGATGATGTTTCTATCAACGGTACAAAATACGATGCAGATATGGACAATAAGTTAGCTTATTTAAATGCTGAGATTCGCCCTTGGGGTGCTAGTCAGAATATTTGGGCTCAAGGTTTATATGTAGCAGCTGGTGTAGGCTATGTAGATTCTGAGTATGATCTGAAAAAGCGCTCAAATGACGGCACTATTAAAGTAAATGGAAATAACTATAACTTTAATGGTGAAGTTTCAGGGAAAATGAGCTATGAAAACAATATTGCTCCATATGTAGGTTTTGGTTTTGCGCCTAAGATCACTAAAAATATTGGTGTATTCGGTGAAGTTGGTGCGTACTATACTGGTAACCCATCTGTAAACTTAGCTTCAAAAGGTGAGTTCGTAAACGTAAACGGTGCTAATTTTGATAGAGATTTAGCTGCTGAAGAAAACAAAATCCGTAACGATGACAAATATAAATGGTTACCAGTTGGTAAAGTGGGCGTAAGCTACCATTGGTAATTTATTGATTATCATGTAATAAAAAACGAGCTTCGGCTCGTTTTTTATTTTGAACTTGGTATTTTTGATAGCTGAATTGAATTTTTAGATGAATCAAAAGCGATAGCCAACTCGAATTCCATGTGCAAAAGCATCATTATGGCCCACTTCAGATAAAGTTGAATTTTGGACAATTGAAGTATTGGCATCTAAGTCGCTAACTTTTGCTTTATTGAATTTAAAATATTTAACCCCATAAGAAATAAAGCTCTGCGGATTGATGTTATATAAAGCCCCCAAGCCTAGAGCATAAAAGCCATCAGAAGGATTTAAGGTTCCAGCGGGATTAGCATTGCCTGAGTCCCATGAAATATCTGTAGTGGCAACCCATTGCTGTGAAAATACATGCGCAAGCCCAAGCTTTACAGACCATTGATCCTTGTTGTAATCAATCAGATTAAAAGGTTTGATCAGTTCAGGGTATTGTTCAGCAGCAATCTTAACCACTGCACCAAATTGTCTTGGTTGAATTTCAAAATCTTTCCAATTGACCCACCTCAAATTGCCATAAAGAATATTCGATGGTGTTAAACCTGTCTGAAGATCCAGATTGACGGATTGAGGCGTGGTGATTTGTGTTTTAGCAAAAGGAATAATACTTAAAGCTTGTGCTGAAACATCCTCAGTGATTGCAGATTGATGATTGATCTTGGAACGATAGGTAATCGCAGTTTTTACTGCATACTCTGGAATTTGATAGCTTAAACCTGCGAGCCAACCATGACCTGAACTTTGTTTTAGCTGTGCATGATAGCCACTCATCGCTGAATAGTTTGCTCCAAAGACTTTGATTTCACCTTCGAACTGTTGATAAATGCCACCAGCATATATATTCCAATTCGCACTAGGTTGATAACCCAATAGCATCGAAAGATTTTGACTTTTAAAATTAAATTGACCCGACTCTAAAAGTTGTTTTCCAGTAAAGCTCTGTGGGCGATATTCATAACTAAGATCAACACCATAAGGCTGATCATAAATCAGTCCAAATGAAAGTTGTGGGGCCATTTGCAGTTTTGCAGCAGCATTGACAAAGTGGTAATTGTTGACAAGGTTGCCTGTGGAAAAATCTTCAACGCCGAGTTGTTTGAATTGCTCATGTTGAGGGAGTTGCCCTGAAACATCTGCATAGAGCTCTGCATAAGACAATTCTACATAATGATTCGGTTCTAAAAAAGCAAGGATAGACTGGTCTGATTTCTCCATACCTGCGGCATGGCTAAAAAGAGGAACAAAGCTTCCAAGGGTTAAGCCCCAAGCAATAGAATTCATTCATTCCCCCCGAAATAAATTGATCAGTGATAAAGGTAAGACTAAATTTTATACTAAAAAGCCATGCTTATAATAAAATATTAAATAAAATCAAATAGATTAATTATTCTTAAGAGTTTGTGTTTTATTTTTAAATGATAAAAAAGAGAGCCGTAGCTCTCTATCTTTGATCATCATGACTATTTGATGGTTTCTTTATTGATGACTTAATATCTTTCTTAATCATTTATCTCAAAGTTTAATCATCAGGATAGGCAATTTTTTTCAATGCTTTGATATCGGCTTCTGGAGAGCAGAGTGAAATAAACTCATAGCCATAGCCACGAAGTAAATGGCCTTTACGAACCGCAATCCATGTTGTATTTAAACCAAAAATATCAGTATCGATTTGTTTTAGGCGCTTATCACGCTCTGTGTCATAAGCGACATCATTGACAATACCAACACCCATTCCCAGTTCAACATAGGTTTTGATCACATCGGCATCCAGTGCTGACATGACGATATCTACATCTAAATTGGCATCTTCAAATGCTTTATCAATTTTAGAACGTCCTGTAAAACCACCGTGGTAGGTGATAATTGGAAATTCAGCCAATTTTTCCAAGGTAATCTCTTTAGGATTCAGCTTAGTCAGTGGATGATCTTGTGGCGTAATGATGCTGTGTTTCCAGTTATAGAAAGATACACTGCCCAAATTATCTTCAGTGGTTAGAGATTCAGTTGCAATACCGATATCAGCCAAACCAAGCAATAACATTTCAGAGATTTCAACAGGGCTAGCTTGTTGCAAAATCAAATGAACTTTGGGAAATGCTTTTTTAAATAAATTAACAATCGGTGGTAACACATAACGTGCTTGTGTATGTGTTGTTGCGATTGTAAGCGTACCTTCATCAACTTTATTAAAATCATCGGCAAGACGTTTAATATTGTCAGCATCAATAAGCATGCGTTCAACAATACTCAACAGTGCTTGACCAGGTTCTGTCAAACCTAATAACCGTTTGCCTTTACGAACAAACAGTTGGACACCCAATTCATCTTCTAAATCTTTAATATGCTTACTGACACCAGATTGTGAAGTATAAAGTGCAGCAGAGGCTTCGGTTAAGTTGTAATTTTGACGAACTGTTTCTCGGATAATTCGTAATTGTTGAAAGTTCATGATGTTCGATACCTCAAATGTGGATGAATAGGGGTAATATTCATCCTGTCGTCGATTACGCGACTTGATTTTCAAATAGGTGAAGTGTAGATGCACTTACCCAAACTGTTTGATTTGGTCGATATTGATGTAATTTTGCTTCATCAGGATTTAAAGCAATTTCAATCAGTTGTCCTTGACGATCTTGTAACTCTGCCATGACTTTACCCGCAATCCACAACTCACGTAAGAAGGTTGCTTGAATTGTATTTTCAGTCGGTTGCGTGTGAATTTTCAATTCATTTGGACGAGCAAAGGCAATCACTTTACCATTTGCGGTTTGTGTCGCCGTAGGCAGTTGGATGCGATCTTCACCAATTTGAATGATGCCTTGATGGTTTTCACCTTCAAAACGGTTTGCTTGACCTAAAAAGTCAAATACAAACGGGGTTGCAGGCTTTTCATAAACTTCACGCGGTGAACCAATCTGTTCAATATCACCTTTGTTCATCACCACGATTTGATCAGCAACTTCTAAGGCTTCTTCTTGGTCATGGGTTACAAAGATTGACGTGATATGTAATTCATCATGTAAAGTCCGTAACCAACGGCGTAATTCTTTACGTACTTTGGCATCCAATGCACCAAATGGTTCATCTAAGAGCAATACACGTGGTTCAACAGCTAAGGCACGTGCCAATGCAATACGTTGGCGTTGACCACCAGACAATTGCGCTGGATAACGATCTGCCAAGAAACCAAGTTGTACCAAATCCAATAAACGGGTAACACGTTTTTTGATTTCAGTTTCATTTGGTCGAGTCGCCTTTGGACGAACACGTAAACCAAATGCAACATTGTCATAAACAGTCATATGACGGAACAGTGCGTAATGCTGAAATACAAAACCAACTTGACGTTCACGCACGTGAATATTAGTTGCATCTGTACCTTCAAGGATAACTTGTCCACTATCCGTTGATTCCAAACCAGCAATAATACGCAGTAATGTGGTTTTACCACAGCCAGAAGGACCAAGCAGGGCAACCAATTGACCTTCTGGAAAATCTAGCGATATGTTTTTAAGTGCATGGAATGCACCGAAGTTTTTTTCAATATTTTTAACTTGAATACTCATGTGCAATTCCTTAAGAAACAGTTGATTCTTTACTTTCGCGATCTTGTTTTTCTTGGCGATATTCAACCCATGTTTTTAAAATTAGGGTAATGATGGCCAAAAATGCTAACAATGTTGAGACGGCAAAAGCAGCACTAATCGAATTTGGTTCGTTATATAAAATTTCAATATGCAACGGTAAGGTATTGGTTTCGCCACGAATATGACCTGAAACCACAGATACTGCACCGAATTCACCCATGGCACGTGCATTACACAAAATCACGCCATAAATGAGACCCCATTTAATATTTGGAATAGTAATTTTCCAAAAGGTTTGCCAACCCGAAGCACCCAGCACAATTGCAGCTTCTTCTTCTTCTGTTCCTTGTGCTTCCATCAATGGAATTAATTCACGTGCAACAAAAGGAACGGTAATAAATACAGTTGCAAGGATAATGGCCGGTGTCGCATAGAGGATTTTAATATCATGTTCAATTAACCATGATCCAATCCAACCTTGTGAGCCAAAGATCAAAACCAGCATTAAACCCGCAATCACGGGTGAGACTGAAAATGGTGTATCAATAATGGTGGTTAAGAATGATTTTCCACGGAAATTAAACTTGGCAACACACCATGCTGCCGTAACACCAAAAATCACATTTAAAGGTACTGCAATGGCAGCAGTCAATAATGTGAGTTTGACCGCAGACAGGGTATAAGGGTCAACCAGTGAGGCAAAGTAGACTTGAATCCCTTGTTTAAATGCTTCAACAAAAATAAGCACCAACGGTAGAATTAAGCAGCCTAAAAAGAAAATCAGACCAATAATCAGTAGGGTATTACGTACCCAAGCTGGTTCACGTGTCGCATCACGAGATTGCAGTTTTTCAGCCAAAGCATTGCTGTTGGTATTTAAGCTCATCGTGCGGTTCTCCCTGTACGGCGACTTGCCCAAGCTTGTACCAAGTTAATTAGGAACAAGATAAAGAAAGAAATCACCAGCATCACCACTGCAATTGTCGTCGCACCTGCATAATCATATTCTTCAAGACGGGTAATGATCATTAACGGAGCAATTTCAGTTTCGTAAGGAATATTGCCTGCAATAAAGATGACCGAACCATATTCACCCACACCGCGAGCAAATGCCAATGCAAAGCCAGTCAGTAAGGCTGGAAACAAAATCGGTAAAATGATTCTTGTCACGATCTGAAAACGATTTGCACCCAATGCAGAAGCGGCTTCTTCTAGCTCAGTTTCAAGATCACTTAAAACTGGCTGTACTGTACGAACCACAAAAGGAATACCAATAAAAATTAAAGCAAGCGTAATACCCAGTGAGGTATAGGCAATTTTAATCCCTAAAGGCTCAAGCAAATGACCAATCCAACCTGTTGAGGCATATAACGAAGTTAACGCAATACCTGCGACCGCTGTAGGTAATGCAAAGGGTAAGTCCACCAATGCATCTACTATACGTTTACCAGGGAATGAATAACGGACTAAGCACCAAGCCAATAAAAAGCCGAAAATGACATTGATCAAAGCTGCAATCAGGGCGGTGGTAAAACTGAGCTGTAATGATTTTAAAATACGTTCAGAGCTCAAGATTTCCCATAAACCATCCCAACCTACGCCTAATGATTTTATGAATACGGCAGACAGTGGTATCAGTACGATTAATGATAGATACGCTAGGGTGAAGCCTAGTGAAAGACCAAAACCTGGCAGCACTCGGGATCGCTGCGACATGATGACTCCTCAAAAGAGAGAAAGCTTATTGAAATCAATAAGCAAATTTAAAACGATTTTGCAAGCTTAAAAGGCAATGATTAAATTGCAAATTTAAATAACAACTTGTTGTCATCAGCATTACTGATAAAGAAATTTTGCTGATTAAAAATTAAATGATCATAAATCTCAGGAAAGTGTCCAAAGCCTGATGCAACATTGATATGTCCAACCTGACCTAAATTTCGCGGCCTAATTTTCCATGCTTTCGCAAGCTTCTGTGCATCTTCAAAATTTAACCAAGGATCATTTTCAGAAATAATCATTTCCGCAGGGACTGTGATTTTCAATTCGTGAAAATAAGATTCATAGTCACCGATACTGTTTCGAGCAAAACCAGCCTCACCAAAACGTGCTGGATTAGCTGGTGCAACTAAAATAATTTTTCTTACTTTAGCTGCGATTTCAGGGTGCTGAGCCAAAGCAGCAACCGTGGTTAAACATCCGAAACTATGTGCAACAATTTGAACAGGTTGCGTAGCATTGACGACAGTCGCAACAAATTGGGCAATCCAGTCTTTAAGAATAGGTAAGTTCCAATCTTGTTGTTGTACGCGCGAGCAAGACATGAGTTCACGTTGTAATTTAGACTGCCAGTGATCGTAATCACTACCACCAACGCCTGGAACAATAATTGTATGAATCATGTCTATGCTCCTGTTTCCTTTCGCTTAAGTTTATTTTAAACAGTTATTTGCTACTTGCATTGGCTTTGACGATTTGATCAAAAACACCATTATTTTCAAAATGTTGCTTTTGAACTTTAGTCCAACCACCAAACTCTTTATCAATTGTGACCAATTTTAACGGTTTGAATGTTGTCGCATACTTTTGCAAGATTGCTGCATTACGCGGACGGTAGAAGTTTTTCGCTGCAATGTCTTGACCAGCAGGTGAATACAGATAGTTTAAATATGCTTTCGCTAAGTTTAAGTTACCGTCTTTTTCAGCATTCTTTTCAACAATTGCGACAGGTGGTTCTGCCAAGATCGACAGTGATGGGGTAATGATTTCAAATTTACCTGGTTGTTCACGTGTAGATAAATACGCTTCATTTTCCCAAGCCAATAACACATCACCAATGCCACGTTCTGCAAATGTCGTCGTAGAACCACGTGCACCAGAATCAAGTACTTTAGTTTGTTTATAAATTTGACGTACAAACTCTTGTGCTTTCGCGTCTGAACCATATTTATGTTTTGCCCAAGCCCATGCTGCTAAATAGTTCCAGCGTGCTCCACCTGAAGTTTTAGGGTTTGGTGTTACAATTTCTACACCTGGTTTTACCAAATCGCCCCAGTCTTTGATGCCTTTCGGGTTACCTTTACGGACGAGGAAAACGATTGTTGATGTGTACGGTGTAGAGTTTTGTGGGAATTTCTTTTGCCAGTCTTTTGGCAATAAATTTGTATTTTGCGCAATTGCGTCGATATCTGCTGCTAATGCTAAAGTCACTACATCTGCTTGCAAACCATCAATAACCGCGCGTGCTTGTTTACCAGAGCCACCATGTGATTGTTTAAACTGGATGTCTTGACCCGTTTTAGATTTCCAAAACGTTGCAAATTGTTTGTTAAAGTTATCGTACAATTCTCGTGTTGGATCATAAGATACATTTAAAAAATCTTTTGCAGCAACGCTGAAAGATGTGGTTGAGATCAGTACTGCTGCCACAGCAAATTTAAGTTTAGAGAACTGCATTTTTTTGCCCCATTTAATTCTGAAGTTCGGTAAGATGGAGTGAGGATAACGCTAGTCTTTATCCATAAAAAATAATAAAAAACGAATTTTATATGAATAAAAGAGAAAAAGAAAATGCTGATATTGCTTATAGTATTCGTGCAAAGCCATAGGAAATTGCTTAATGATCTGTTTTAAAAATGCTCAATTTGTTGATTCTATTTCACTTTTAGATCGAGCATTTCATTATGGAGATGGTTGTTTTAGCACAGTTCGATTACATCAAGATGTTATGGAGTTGGAACTTTTACATCGTGCTCGATTGAAGTTGGCAGCTGAACGTTTATTTTTAGATGTGAATTTTGAGTTATTGGATCAGACGCTACAATGTTTAAGACAAAAAAATGGAATATTAAACGGTACATTGAAGATCATCATTAGTCGAGGCGATGGCGATCGTGGCTATGCGATGCCTGAACATGAGGCCGATCTTTATGTGGTTTATTATCCAAAAACAACCGCGTGCTTCCAGCCTGAATTAATTCACAGTGGTGTATTGGATCAAGCAATTGGTTTATTGATGCCGAATTTGGTGGGTTTAAAAACCTTAAACCGTTTAGAACAAGTGTTACTGAAAAAAGAAGCTCAGGCAAAAGGCTGGTTAGAAGCATTAGTCACAGATGTACAAGGTTCAGTTGTTGAAGGTGTGAGCAGTAATTGTTTTATTCGGATAAACAATAGATGGATTACGCCTGAACTTCGTTATAATGGTGTACATGGTGTGATGCGTGCCGAGATTTTGTCACGGATGCAACATTATGGTGTCACCTGTGAACAGCGTTTTATCGATATGGATGAAATTCGACATTTTCAAAGCCTGTTCTTTTGCAATGCCCTCAGTCCAATGAAAGTGGTCGAAACGTTGAATCATCAACATCTAGACACTCAATCCTGTGTTGAGTTATTTAATACTTTAAATTTAAGTCAGTTTAATTCTCATGCCTAAAACCAAACCTAAGCCAAAATCTAAAAAGAAAACTCAAGCCCAAGTGAGCAATAACATCTATAAAGGCATTGCGATCGTTCTGGTTATTTTTTTGATCATGACTGCAATCATTTTAAAAATGAGTATTTTTAAAGCGTATCCAGTGACGGGTCAAAAACAAAAGCTGTCTATTTCAAATGGTGAAACCTATACCGGTTTTATTGATCAATTGGCCAAGGACGATAAGGTTAGTTTTCCAATCATTCTTAAGCTTTATCGGAAAATTTTCATTCATGACACCATGAAAGCTGGTGTGTATGAAGTCACTAAAGGTATGAATGTACGCCAAGTATTAGAAATGGTTTCTAATATTGAAAATGCCCAGATGAGCCGACTTTTGGTGATAGAAGGGACGACAGCGAAGCAATTAATTCAGTCGTTGAAAAAAGATCCATTGGTTGAAAAATCGGTGATTCAGCTTCCGAGTGGTGAAATGCTGAAAGCCTTAAATATTCCTTATGATCACCCAGAAGGTTTATTTGCACCTGATACTTATTTCTTTGATAAAGGTGCAACGGATAAGCAAATCTTGACTGACCTGTACCAACGTCAAATGAAAATTTTAGATGAAGCTTGGGAAAAACGTGCGCCAGATTTACCTTATAAAAATAAATATGAAGCCTTAATCATGGCATCGATTATTGAAAAAGAAACCAGTGTAGACAGTGAGTTACGTCAGGTTTCAGGTGTGTTCTATCGTCGTTTAAAACTGGGCATGCGGTTACAAACCGATCCTACCGTGATTTACGGGATGGGTGATAAATATACGGGTAAGATTTCAAAGCAGGATTTACGTACTCCGAGTGCTTATAATACATATACGATCAATGGTTTACCGCCAACACCGATTGCATTACCAAGTAAAAAAGCCATTGAAGCAACGATGCATCCAGATAACTCTGAAAACATTTACTTTGTTGCTACAGGTAATGGTGGGCACAAATTCACAGCCAATCTGAATGATCATAATCGTGCAGTACAAGAATATATTCAAGTTATGCGGTCTAAGAATTAAGGAATGAGCATGTTTATAAGTTTTGAAGGTACTGAAGGTGTAGGAAAAACCACGCTCATTCAAAAGTTATTTGATTACTTTCAACAACAAGGTCAACAGGTTGTTTTAACACGTGAGCCTGGTGGTACACCTTTAGCTGAACAAATCCGTTCATTATTGCTGTCGGTCAATCATGAAGAACAGATGAGTAATGACACGGAGTTATTGCTGATGTATGCAGCACGAGCACAACATTTGGAAGCTGTGATTTTACCTGCCTTGGCTGAGGGCAAGATTGTACTCTGTGACCGTTTTGTCGATTCAAGCTTTGCTTATCAATGTGCAGGTCGCGGGTTAAGCCGAGATAAGTTACAGCTGCTCAATGAAAATTTTGTTTCTAAAATGCCAGATATTACTTTTTGGTTGGATGCGCCAATTGAATTGGGAATGAACCGTGCCCGCGCACGCGGTGCATTAGACCGCTTTGAACAAGAAAAAGTGGTGTTTTTTGAATCGGTACGCAGTGGGTTTTCTGAAATTCATTTGCGTGATTCTCAACGAATGAAACGCTTAGATGCGACTCAAGCACCAGAGCAAGTATTTGCTGAGGCGTTGAGCTACTTAAAATAAATACCAATTAATCCTCTAAATAAGTGAAATTGAGCAATTTATTCTATTGATTTGAACGATAAAGGGGCTGTTGGCATTTCATAAATGGCTTGCGTTGGAGGCTAAAATTGAGCAGGCAAGGCATGAAAGGAAGAGAATAGCGAGACTATTTTCGAGTTTCATAACGCAGACTGAGATAATTTTAGTCACAACCCTTCGGGACTTAAGTGTTTTTTGTCACTACTTCGTTACGAACCACTCATTTAGAATGACTAAATTTCGTATTTCGTGCCTAGTATTGCCTAAAAAACACTTATAGTCGCAAACATAGACGAATTGTCAACAGCCCCTAGTGTTTTGAACCGAAAAAGTCTTTATATTGTTTTAGGTCAGGGATATAAAGACTTTAATTATGAAAAGCTCGAAAGCTGAAATCGTACAATTCTTACAGCAATTTTTTTCACCTAGCTTACAACGTTGTGAAATTGAAGAAGTAACTGAAAAAGGGGCTTCTTTGGTTTGGCACGTCAGTGATCAAGATATACGACCAGGTGGAACTGTTTCAGGTCCAACCATGATGGCCCTAGCAGATTTTGCACTTTATGTTGCGATTATGGGTGAAATTGGTTTAGTCGGTTTGACAGTTACGACCAATATGAATATTAATTTTTTACGTAAGCCAACGGGTGGTGTTGATATTCGTGGCGTGTGTAAATTGATGAAAGTGGGTAAAGCTTTAATTGTCGGTGAGGTCTGGATTTATTCTTTAGGTTCGGATGATCCTGTTGCACATGTGACAGGAACGTATTCTGTTCCACCACAAAAATAAATCATTCAGGGATTTTAAAAATGCGTATTGGACGAAATTTTTTATAGTCCTTACTGGGTTTTCTGATGGTGTGTTAATGCTCACTATTTTTAGTGATGGTTAAATTGTTTTGATCATCAATCTATATTTTTGGTTATAGCGTCATTAACAATAGACTTCTTACGTTAGTTCTTTTTAAAGCCATAGATCATCATAAAGTCCCCTCATCCTAGCCTTCTCCCAAAGGGAGAAGGGACTTTCAATACCAATCTGATTCACTCAACATGGTCATTTTTTGATTTATGAAAGATCTTTAATGGATACTTAAATCATGTATGGGTATGTGAGCATGAATATCAAAAAGAATAATAAATAATCAATTGTATTGATTGATATAGATGCAATTACAACTTGAGTGATATATTGAGTTCTGCAAGGGATAATGCTAATTTATTCATAATAAATAGTTTATTTTGAAAATTAATATAGATTAAATGGAATAAAGAATATGTCATCAGGTCATGAAGTCGTAGATTTGTTTAAGGAACAGGTTTTTCCTTTATCAGATAAATTGACGGAGATGTTGAATGAACACTATTCACATCAAACTGAACGCCGTGGTTGCGGTTATACGCAGGCTACACGCGTATTGGCTGAGTACATTAATTTTCCGCGTGATCAAGTTGAAGCAACTGATTTAAAAATATTTAAAGATTATGATTTTAAGAAATTAAAAAAGATCCTTGAGCAAAAAAATGCTTATGGATTAGACATCGATGATTGGCATAACTTAGATCAAAATAAATCGATTCAAAATTTTCTTACTCAAGCCAAAGATGATGAGTTTAAAGCCTTAGTTGAACAAGAAGTTGCAATCCAAGCAAACTTAAGACGCTTATCGCAACAAGCACAATTAGAAGAAAGCCATGTGATTTGCGCTATGTTGGAAGATGTGATTTTACCCAAAACAGCAGATGAAACAGGTTATGTTGAAATTGCGACGCTTGACGGCAAGCCTAAAGTGGGCTCATGTCCAATGGCAGAAGCATTTTTCTTAAAGATTGCCCATCGTTCCATGTTAAGACAAGGCTCAATCAACATTTTTGTAGATGATCAAAATCGTCCGCTGTTGATTGAAAAAATGAACATGGGGGATAATCATTCCTGTATAAATTTACAACCTTTATTGATGAATGGAATTCGTATTCCGATTGGTTCTTTATTTTCTGTCGATTATGATATTGAACAAATTGCCAACAAAGTCCCCAATCAAGAGTTTAAAGGCTATATTATTCCTTATAAAGAGATTCAAGGTTTTTGGTTTTTGCGATTAACCACTTTAGCCATTTCACCTGAGAATCGACAAAGGGCATTTACGACACATTTTGAACAACAAGTGAATAACGGGCTGTTTAGTCCTGACACAACACTTATAAAACAACTCAATGATGTTGCAAAATCACAATTGAGAGCACTCAGTCTCGGATAGCTTTATGTTAAATGTTTGTTTTTCTCCACGCTATTTTGCTCAAACACATACCAATAGCATGGAAAAACTTGTTGCAGTCGCAGAGCAACTACAGCAATTTAATCATTATAAATTTCATGAACCACAACAAATTGATCCAGAAATTTTAAAGGCCTTACATTCGCCTAAATATGTTGAGGCTTTTTTAACAGGACAACCGGCAAAACTGGCAACGTTTGCTGGTTTTAAGCCTTGGAATGAACAATTAAGAGATGCGGTACTCTCCATCAATGCTGGGCAATTGTTGGCAACTGAACTGGCATTCCAACATGGGATTGCCGCCAATATTGCGCAAGGGTTTCACCACGCCAATTATGAATATGGCGGCTCATATTGTACTTTTAATGGTTTGGCATTAATTGCACAACATTATGCAAATAAGCGCATCTTTATTTTGGATTGCGATCAGCATGGTGGTGATGGGACGGCTGATTTTACCCGTAGATTAGATAATTTATATAATTTTAGTATTTACGGTTTGGCTTTTGGCTACCCCACATATGAACGTGCGGAAAGTCGTCATATTCATACCAAGCATGGAAGTTTTGCTCAATATACCATGGCATTGCATGAAGCGTTTCAGCGAGCCAATGAGTGGAAAGCAGATATTATTATTTATCAGGCTGGGATGGATTGTCATCAAGCAGATCCTTATGGTTCAGCATGGTTTACGACAGAGTTGATTCAAAAAAGAGATGAAATGGTGTTTAACCTTGCCAAACGTGACAATATTCCGCTCATGTTTGTACTTGCAGGGGGCTATCAGAACTTAGATGATTTAGCAAAATTACATGCTGAAACTTTTCATATAGCGCATCGTATTTATTATGGAAAAAATAAAGACTAAACTCGCTGTTAAATTTGGCTGGAATACCGTATTTTTTGGCTGAATTTAGTAATGTACGATCTGTATAAATCCATACAATGATAATTATTCTCATTTATGGTGGTTATCATGTTTATTCAAAATTTAGAAAACTTTCCAATCGTTCGTATTAGTTATCAAGCTGAAGATGCAGTTTCAGTTGATGAAACAATTGCAATTTATGAGTCATTATTGAGTCGCAAAGAAACTTTTGTTTTTATCAGTGAAGGGGCCTTTCCTGAACAAAAAAATGATCATGAAGAACGCAAGCAAGTTGCAGCATGGGTTAAAGCAAAACGTGAAATTTTAACCCAATATGTGAAAGCATTGATTCATATTGAACCTGATGAAAATATTTGACTTGAGACGCAAAAATTTGCCAATAACTTTATTAAGTTTACAGGCTATCCGATGTTTATTGTAGACAATCAACAACAAGCGCAGAAAGTCATCGACGCTGTTTTAAAGTGATAAATATATAGGCAAACCATGCTTGATAATGTGGATCCTTTTTTTGTAGATCAAATAGACCAAGCAATCATTGTATTAAAAATACATCAGCAAGTTCCTGATTGGGAGCTTGCGTCACATCAGCATGTAAAAAGCCAATTGATGATGACAGTGAATGGCTTAATTACGGTGGAAACACCGTCTGGTATTTGGGTTGTTCCAGCGCAACATGCTTTATGGATTCCGTCAAATGTGCCACATAAAGTTAGTAGTTATGGTGTCTCTTCTGGCTATGTTGCATTTATTGATTCCCAACTTGATCATCTTTTAGAACCGAATTGCACCATGTTGCAAGTGACAAATTTACTGAATGCCTTATTGGAAAGAGTTGAAACCTTGTCTGATAAGGTGCTTTCAGAAAAAGACTTCCGTTTGCAGCAATGCTTGTTAGATGAAATTCAATCAGTTGTAAAGCCAACATTTTATTTACCCATTCCACAAGATTTTCGTTTAGTTAAATTGACCCACCATTTATTAAAGCATCCTGAGCAGAATCAAAGTTTAGCTGAATGGGCAAAATTATGTTGTATGAGTGAACGAAGCCTTACACGAACTTTTCATCAAACGACAGGGATGAGTATTAATCAATGGCGAAGAAAGTTACATGTTGTATTGGCATTACAGTGGTTAACAGAAGGAGATTCAGTGCATCAGGTTGCGATGAAATTAGGCTATGACAGTGATAGCTCATTTATTGTGATGTTTAAGAAAATAATGCAACTTTCTCCTCGAAATTATATGCAACAAACATAAGGTTTTATTTTTAAGTAGAAGAATTTATTGCATTTTATCAAAATGAATTTATAACTTTATGAATTATTAAAAAGATTTGCACTGTCGCATTTTAGCTTGAAAAATTTAAATTGATTTGGGTAGACGATACCTCACCTTGTGCTACCACATCCTTGCGCTACAAACAAAGCAGTGCTTTGTTCTTGCTCAAGTGCTTTGTTTTACTCAGAATGAAAAATCCATTTTTAGTAATTGATGAAACATGATCAAATAATAAAAAAAAGCTTTGATTTATATTCAGTGAATTATGCTGATGCATATAAAATTTTGAAACCACTAAAGCTAAAAGTAAAAATTGATAATATCTCCATAAAAAATAGCCAGAATGATCTGACTATTTTTTGTGACTTCAAAGGATTTTAAACTGCTTCATTTACCAATGGGGTTTCAACTGTAAAGTTTGGCGGTGTTAATACCGTTTTTCTTAACTCAGGTGAAAGCTCAGGATAATCAAGCGTGTAGTGTAGACCTCGTGATTCTTTACGCTGCATAGCACAACGAACAATCATCTCTGAAACCATGACCAAATTACGTAGTTCAATCAAGTTCTTACTGACATGATAATCCTGATAATATTCAGTAATTTCTTTCTTCAACATTTCAATACGATGCAATGCTCGTTGTAAACGTTTTGTGGTTCTTACAATCCCGACATAGTTCCACATGGTTTGGCGGAGCTCATCCCAGTTTTGCAGAATCACAACATCTTCATCAGGATTGGTCGATTGTGAAGCATCCCATTCAGGCACGGTCGGTATATCAAAGTGAGGATTAAACTTTGCCTCTATGTCCTTGGCAGCACTCATACCATATACAAAGCATTCAAGCAGTGAATTGCTGGCCATACGGTTAGCCCCATGTAAACCTGTGTACGATGTTTCACCAATTGCATATAAACCAGCTAAATCAGTTTGGCTATGTTCATCGACCACCACGCCACCGCAAGTATAGTGTGCTGCTGGAACAACAGGGATCATATCCTTGGTGATATCAATACCAAGTTCCAATAAGCGCGCATATAAGGTTGGGAAGTGTTCTTTAACAAATTCAGCTGGTTTATGACTGATGTCTAACCAGACATGACGGATGCCTAAGCGTTTAATTTCATAATCAATGGCGCGTGCAACAATATCTCGTGGAGCAAGCTCGGCACGTTCATCAAAGCGCAGCATAAAGCGTTCACCGTCAGGTAAACGTAAATACGCACCTTCACCACGCATTGCTTCCGTAATCAGAAATGAGCGTGCTTGAGGATGATATAAACAGGTTGGATGGAATTGATTAAATTCCATATTTGCGACACGACAGCCTGCACGATATGCCATGGCAATACCATCGCCTGTGGCAATATCAGGATTTGATGTATATAAATAAGCTTTCATTGCACCACCACAAGCCAGGGCCGTGAATGGGGCTAAAAAGGTATGAACTTTTTCGTTGTTTTCATCAAGTGCATAAAGACCAACCGCACGATTGGGCTGTTGTTTATGTCCTAATTTATGTGTGGTGATTAAATCAATCGCAATGTAATTTTCAAAAATATGAATATTTTTCTTTTCTTGAGCGCGTTGAACCAGTGTGGTCGAAATGGCTTTACCTGTGGCATCGGCTGAATGAATAATACGACGTTGTGAATGTCCACCTTCACGAGTGAGATGTAATTGTTCATCTTCATCTAATGTAAACTTTACACCATGGTTAAGCAAGAAATCGACAGAAGGTCGACCACCTTCAACGGTATGTTTGACTGCATCAATCTCACATAACTGTGCGCCTGCAATCATAGTGTCATCAATATGCTGTTGAATAGAATCTGTTTCATCAAGTACAGCAGCAACACCACCTTGTGCAAAATATGTGCTTGCATCGGTTAAGGTTGATTTCGCTAAAACAGCAATATTAAAATGTTCAGGCAAAGATAAGGCTAAACTTAAGCCTGCACCGCCACTCCCCACAATAACCACGTCAAATTGATGAGTTGTACTTAAATTAGACATGTCCATCAGCTAATTTGAAAAATGTTTGCTAATAACACTCTTTTTTTTAACAAATTACAATAGTCACATGTGTCAGATTTTAGTATAAATAAGATATTCCAAGGCTTTTAATATAAAATTAAGTAAAGTCTTGTTTTATAAAAAAATGTAAACATATTTTTACGTAACGATATTAAATAATATGTTACAAACATTTTTAAGCAAATAATCATCAGATGCGGGTTCGTGAGAAATGAGTAATGGTCTAATACAAAAAGGAATGTATGCAGCAGTATTTACTGTCGCTGCGGCAACATCACAAGTTCAAGCTTCAACACCTGTGGATTTTTCTAACTTGGTTGAACAAGTCAGTCCAGCTGTTGTAAGTGTTAATGTTGTTAAAAAGTTATCTCAGGAAGAGTTGTTACAGCAACAAGTACCTGAAATTCTAAAGCGTTTCTTTGGTAATCAAATCATTATTCCACAACAACGCGCGCCACAAGAAAAGACTGCGTATGGTAGTGCATTTTTTATTAGTAAAGATGGTTATTTACTGACAAATCACCATGTGGTTGAAGATGCATCTAAAGTGACGATTATGCTGAATGATCGCCGTGAAATTGATGCAAAAGTGGTGGGCAGTGATGAACGTACAGATGTGGCTTTATTGAAAGTTGAGGGGAATAATTTCCCATCATTATCTGTGGGTAATGTAGATCAACTTAAAGTCGGGCAGCCTGTTCTAGCAATCGGTTCGCCATTTGGTTTTGATTATTCTGCATCAGCAGGGATTGTCAGTGCCAAGTCACGGAATATGATGGGTGAAACCTCTGTTCCATTTATCCAAACCGATGTGGCGTTAAATCCGGGTAACTCAGGTGGTCCGCTATTTAACCAACAAGGTCAAGTTGTTGGCGTAAACTCTCGTATCTTTAGTGGTACGGGGGGGTATATGGGCTTGTCATTCTCTATTCCAATTGATGTAGCAATGGATGTTGCTGATCAGTTGAAAAAGAATGGTAAAGTAACCCGTTCTTATCTTGGTGTAATGCTGCAAGATATCGATCGAAACTTAGCAGAAGCTTATAAATTAGATAAACCAGAAGGTTCGTTGATTACTCAAGTTGCACCGAATTCACCTGCAGAAAAAGCGGGCTTTAGATCAGGCGATGTAATCTTAAAATATAATGGTTCGCCAATATCACGCACCTCTGAATTATTAAATTATTTGAATCGTACTCAACCTAATCAATCTGTTAAGCTCGAAGTTTTACGTGACGATAAACCAAAAGTAATTACAGCAACTTTAACTGTTGCACCAGATGATACCCCTGCAAAAGTTGACAATACCAACACTTCGGCTAAACCAAATAAAGGCCCTATCATTGGTGTTGCGATTCGTGCTTTAACTGAACAAGAAAAGAATCGTTTAAATGTTAAAGGTGGTGTGTTTATTCAAGATGTGACCAGAGGTGGCTTAGCTGCACAGTCACGAATTTTACCTGGTGATGTGATCACCCAAGTAAATAACAAGAAAGTAAATACACCGAATGATTTTGTTGATGCTATTTCAGAGCTACAGAAAAATACGGTAGCGCGTGTAGCGATTGTTCGTGAAGGGCAACATGCTATGATTGGATTACGTATTCAATAAATACAACTGATCAGAATCAGCCACTCAAAGAGTGGCTTTTTTATGTCAAACTTATACGGATGGTTGAAAGAGTGGAAAAGGAAAGAAGATATGAGTTCAGTATTTGATTTAAGAATCAAAGTAAAACCAGAGCATATAGATGTCTTAGGTCATGTAAACAATGTGGTCTATGTACAATGGATGCAGGATGTTGCATCTGCACATATCGAAACATTGGGTGTTGGACTCGATCAATATTTAGAAATGAAACATGCAATGGTTGCCGTAGAACATCATGTTCAGTATCGCAAAGCAGCAATGTTAGATGATGATATTATTTTGAGAACTTGGTTATACGAGATCAACGCACTTTATTCTTTCCGTCAGTATGCTTTTTTTAATGCCAAAGACCAAAGCTTGCTCTTTACTGGCAATACCAAATGGGCATGTATAGAAATTGCTTCAGGGCGTCCGAAACGGATGTCACCGACTTTTATCCAAGCCTATCAACCCATTGATCCTGAAATAGATCCTTTTGATTTAAGTTCAATCATTTAAATTGCTTGGATTTTTAGATGAAGTGCAACAACACATAAAAAAATCTTATATTTAATGAAAGCGACCTCCCTGTTAAACACGAGAGGTCGGTATGTTTTATATTAATTCGACTCGTGGAAAGTCTACTGGCGTATCCAGTGCAATATTGATGTAGTTGGTGAATATATTCAAAGCCACATGCGCCATGATCTCAACGATTTGTTGGTCATTAAAACCTACATTGCGAAGTGTTGCGATATCAGCATCAGTCATCTGAGCTCGTTGATTGACCACCTTTAAAGCAAAAGTCAGTGCTGCTGCTGTTTTATCATCAGCTGCTTTTCCTATTTGCGCTTCAACCATTTCAGCAGCGCTAGCGCCAGCATTTTGACCGAGTACAGTATGTGCTGCTAAGCAATATTCACAGCGGTTTAAATTGGCGATTGCAACAGCAATCTGTTCACCTAATTTTGCACCAAGTGTACCTTTACCTAAGGCAGCAAAAGCGGACCACATGCTTTGTAAAGCTGCTGGCGAATTTGCCACTGCCTTAAACATATTTGGAGTCGTGCCAAAAGCTTGTTGAATTTGGGTTAATAAAGGTTGACTTGCTTGGGGTGCAAGTTGAGTGTCAAGGTTGATACGTGACATGTTATTCTCCTTATAGGATCGTAGTGATAGTAGAAGTGCATCAAACTTTGATTATTATGTGTAAATTCACTGTATGATTAGATACAATATGTTCATAAAATATATCAATTCGTTCAAATGAAAACTATTCACCCCATTGATCGCCTTTCAGGTCTACTTGACCGTTTCCGTATGCAGGCAGAGTTGTACCATACTGGTGTGTTATGTGGCGTCAGCCATTTTGATGCTTGTGAAGGGTTTGGCTATTTACATGTCTTACGTCAGGGACAACTGGAAGTCAGTCATCCAGCTATGGCGCATTTGCCAAGACGTATGCGTTTTGATGAACCAACGCTACTTTTTTATCCTGGCCCAATTACACATCATTTTCATAACCCGCCCAGAGAAGGTGCTGATTTTACCTGCGCGCGGTTGATACTGGATGGTGGGCAACAGAATCCACTGGTAAGGGCATTACCTGCCGTAATTGCACTTCCTCTAGCGCGTGTACAAGGATTGGATCAGGCGCTTGCGCTATTATTTGCTGAAACAGACCATGCCCGTTGTGGGCAACGATTATTAGCGAATCGGTTATTTGAAGTGGTGGTACTTCAACTATTACGTTGGTTATTAGATCATCCTCATGAAGCAGGGGTAAGCACTGGACTTATTATTGGTCTTTCAGATCCACGTTTGGCGCGCACGCTGGTGGGAATACATGAATATCCAGGTGAATCGTGGACACTAGAGCGCATGGCTGAACTGGCATGTATGTCTAGAACAGCTTTTGCCAATACCTTCCGTGATGTGATGGGACAGACACCAGCTGAATATTTAACAGACTGGCGTATTGCTTTGGCACAAAGTAGATTGCGTGAAGGGCATTCAATTAAAATATTGGCTGAAGAACTGGGTTATGCTAATCCATCAGCATTATCTCGCGCATTTTCAGTCAGAGTAGGTATGTCTCCCCGAGAATGGTTGACCAGCCATCCTGTCTAATGCTTAGTGTAATGATTTATGACTTAACTTAAACACTTCACCGATTGGAAAATTGAGCAGGGGAATCAACCATTACGGCTTCAGCACCTAACTGTTTTGCTATTCGATAGTCTGCTTCAGAATTGATACCGAACAGGACAATACGATTTGCTGCTTGTGTCCTAAAGCAGTTCATAATTTCCTTATCCCAAACAAACTCTGCTTTTGAACGGCCTTCACCTAAGGTATAGGTTTCTACAACCTCAACCTGCCGTCTTAACTCCAAACCGTGCCATCCAATTGGTTCTTGAGCAGCCTGACAATTATGGTTCAGCGCGACACGAGCTAAAATATCCCGAGTATCATCTCTTGCAACAAAATACGGAATTTGACCGACCTGTTTGACGGCATCTGTATAACGGCGTTCAGTAGAGTAGAGCCTTACTCGGTTAAGTGAGTTGGTGGAAACGAGTACACGTTTAATAGCCGTAGCAATTTGCACCGGATCTGCATCAGGCGATTTAATATCAATATAAAAAGTGGTTCGAGGAAATTGAGTCAGCACCTGTTGAAGTGTTGGGATACGGATTCCTTTACCTCTCCATGGGTAAATTGTTTGTTGTCCTGCATTGCGGGCGACATTCCATCCAGCATCCAAGCCCTGTAATTGTTTTACAGTATATGCAGAGACCAAACCTTGGCCATTACTTAAAGCATTCAGATTATTAGGGCGATAGAGTACAGGAACACCATCATTACTTAACTGTACGCTGATCCAGATCACATCTGCGTGATTCCTTAAAGCGAGATCAATTGCATAGGCTGTGTTCTCAGGTGCATCTGCCGTTCCACCGCGATGCGCAACAATTAGTGGTGATTGACCAGTTTGATTTGAGTAAGGTGCTGCATTTAATGCCATGCTATGTAATCCATGACCGAATATGCATATCAACATGATGTTTTTAAACAAGCTATTTTTCATAATAATATTGCAACCTATTGATTAAAATTTATAGCCATATTGGAGTCTTATGCCATTTTCACTATATTTTTTCGCGAACTGTCCTTCATAATTGACCGAAAACCCGTGGGTGTTGGCGATATCGACATTGAAACCAAAATTGATGATGCCTGTGTTCTGATTATTGGGAACATCTAAATAACCAGCATCTCCAGCAATCAGTGAGTTATTTGATATAAATGTTAATTTGCCCGCTTTATCATTATTTTTTAGACGGTTTTGCCATGCTAAGCTTGCATTTAAACTTAGAGATGTTGTATCCCATACGTTCCATTTTTGAGATATATCCAGACCGACAGTTGAAGATACACGGTCAATATTCGTTTTTTCACTATTTAGTGAATAGTATCCATTACTTTGTTGAATGGAATCATTTTCTAAGTAGTCGTATGCAACACCGATAAATGGTTCCATATATAGGTTATTGCGTTGCAATGCATAGCCCATCTCAGCGTTCAACTGATAAGTACGACCATTGTATTTTGCATTAAATTGACCATCATTCTGATCATTAAATCGTGATTTAACCTCATTACGTCCCAATGTACCACTGAAACGAAAATTGATTTGATCAATTTGAGTCCCTGTATAGATACCGAACTGATAATTATCGATTTTAGCATTGGCATTATTTTTGTTATTTAAATCTTTGGTATTAATGGCTGCAGTTATTCCGATTGCCCAATCTCCAAGTGTAGTATCTGCGCCTAAAGCTAGACCCTGCCTCTGAACATTATAATCATGCATCTTGGCATTGCTGAGATTATTCCATTCCCCCAGACGAGACTTGCTTTTTGAGTCTGAAAAATCTATCCAAGCATTATTACTGTTCTCCTGATTACGTTGAATATAGCGTAGACGTTGATTGGTTAAACGACGATTGCGATCCATATCCTGAAATTCTTCTACCAGAATATCGCCATGAATTGATGCAATTTGGGTCGCTTTTTCAGCTCTAGCTTGCTCCAATAACTTTGCTTCAGCAGCGGCTTTATCGGCAGCGACTTTTTCCGCGGCAGCTTTATCGGCAGCGGTTTTCTCAGCAGCGGCTTTATCGGCAGCAGCTTTTTCAGCAGCGGCTTTCTCTGCGGTAGCTTTCTCAGCAGCGGCTTTCTCAGCAGCGGCTTTTTCCGCGGCAGCTTTATCGGCAGCGGCTTTCTCAGCGGCAGCTTTTTCAGCAGCAGCTTTCTCTGAGGCAGCTTTATCGGCAGTGGCTTTCTCAGCGGCAGCTTTATCGTTAGCAGCTTTCTCTGTGGCAGCTTGATCCGCGACAGCTTTTTCAGCAGCAGCTTTCTCTACGGCGGCTTTCTCTGCGGCAGCTTTATCGGCAGCGGCTTTCTCTGCGGCAGCTTTCTCTACGGCAGCTTTATCGGCAGCGGCTTTTTCCGTGGCAGCTTTATCGGCAGCAGCTTTCTCAGCGGCAGCTTTTTCAGCAGCGGCTTTTTCAGCAGCGGCTTTTTCCGCGGCAGCTTTATCGGCAGCAGCTTTTTCAGCAGCAGCTTTATCCGCGGCAGCTTTATCCGCGGCAGCTTTATCGGCAGCAGCTTTCTCAGCGGCAGCTTTTTCAGCAGCAGCTTGATCCGCGGCAGCTTTATCGGCAGCAGCTTTTTCAGCAGCGGCTTTATCGGCAGCAGCTTTCTCAGCGGCAGCTTTTTCAGCAGCAGCTTTTTCAGCAGCAGCTTGATCCGCGGCAGCTTTATCGGCAGCAGCTTTCTCAGCGGCAGCTTTTTCAGCAGCAGCTTGATCCGCGGCAGCTTGATCCGCGGCAGCTTTATCGGCAGCGGCTTTTTCAGCGGCAGCTTTATCGGCAGCTGCTTTTTCCGCGGCAGCTTTATCGGCAGCAGCTTTATCGGCAGCAGCTTGATCCGCGGCAGCTTTATCGGCAGCAGCTTTTTCCGCGGCAGCTTTTTCAGCAGCGGCTTTATCGGCAGCAGCTTTCTCAGTGGCAGCTTTTTCAGCAGCAGCTTTTTCCGCGGCAGCTTTTTCAGCAGCGGCTTTATCGGCAGCAGCTTGATCCGCGGCAGCTTGATCCGCGGCAGCTTTATCGGCAGCGGCTTTTTCAGCAGCAGCTTGATCCGCGGCAGCTTTATCGGCAGCGGCTTTTTCAGCAGCAGCTTGATCCGTGGCAGCTTTATCGGCAGCAGCTTTCTCAGCGGCAGCTTTTTCAGCAGCAGCTTTATCCGCGGCAGCTTTATCGGCAGCGGCTTTTTCCGCGGCAGCTTTATCGGCAGCGGCTTTTTCCGCGGCAGCTTTATCGGCAGCAGCTTTTTCCGCGGCAGCTTTATCGGCAGCAGCTTTCTCTGCGGCAGCTTTATCGGCAGCGGCTTTCTCTGCGGCAGCTTTCTCAGCAGCGGCTTTTTCCGCGGCAGCTTTCTCAGCAGCGGCTTTATCGGCAGCAGCTTTTTCCGCGGCAGCTTTATCGGCAGCAGCTTTCTCAGCGGCAGCTTTTTCAGCGGCAGCTTTTTCAGCAGCAGCTTTTTCAGCAGCAGCTTTATCCGCGGCAGCTTTATCGGCAGCGGCTTTTTCCGCGGCAGCTTTATCGGCAGCAGCTTTTTCCGCGGCAGCTTTATCGGCAGCAGCTTTCTCTGCGGCAGCTTTATCGGCAGCGGCTTTCTCTGCGGCAGCTTTCTCAGCAGCGGCTTTATCGGCAGTTAAGTCCCTGAATTGTAATTTAAGTTTCTTATCTTCTTCAGTTTTTGTTAATTCTGGTTGAATATTTTCAGTAGCAATCGATGTAAGATAGTTATTATTAAATATTCCATTAATTTTTGTAGCATCCATTAAGGTATATTCATTACCTTGATAGCGGAGGGTATCATTTTTCCCAAGTAATTTATCTGGGCTTTGTTCATAGGTCTGGAAGTTAGCTCCATTTAAATAAGCATTACCCCGAACAACCAATTTGTCCACTTGCTCATTTTTGTCTCTAATTTTGGCTGAATATGTGGCGTCAGGGCTAAATTTAATATCTCCATTAATAGTAAATGTACTAAATCCTGTTTGATTGTAAAGTGATGGTGCAAATCTGCCACTATTGATTTCGATTGTTGCAGACTGACCTTGACCAGACAGTGTCCCTAATTTATTGACAATAATGCCTGAAGATAAAGATCCTGTGATATCAATACCACCTTCATTAATGAAAGTATTGCCTGCATAGGTATTGTTTCCCGATAACTGTAATGTTCCACTGCCTTTTTTAATCAGACCACCGCTACCAGCGATATTGTTTGACCAAGTATCGAATGAACATTCAGCTGCATCACAACTACGTTCTCTGGTTGTGCCAATATCATATTTTATCCCTTGGCCCATATTGACGGTGAAATCACCATTTCCAAAAGTATTGGCCAGATTATCCAGATCATCACCCAAATTTTGTTTTACATCCTCAGCAAGCATGTTTTTTACATCATCCGCTGAAGCAAACATTGCTGGTCCTTTAATGGCGTTTTCCAGATCAATTTTTCCCCAACCAAAGTATTTATCAATTACTTTGGCACGAACGTCAGTTACTCTACCATTTTCATCCATATCAGCAGCTGTGGTTTTTAAAACAGAAACAGTCTGGCTGGAGCTCATATAGGGAAAGCGTTCCATAAGAACAGCGAGAGCACCTGTGGCATGTGGTGCAGCCATTGAGGTTCCAGTCATATACTCATAATTATCAGCAAGCTTTCCATCTTCAACTTTAAATGTTGAACTATAAATTCCTGTTCCGGGCGCTGCCACACACCACAATGCGGTATAACCACATTGTGAAGACCCTGTATACAGTGTTTCTTTGGTGCTATCGTCATTCACCAAAATTTGAGTTTGTCGAAGACCTTGATCGACTTGTTCCCACAAATAGTCTTCTTTGCCAATTGCAAGATTTGCTTGACGTAAATATTTTTTATTTTGAAAAGTAACTTCAAAAAATTGTAAATCATCACCCGCACTGAGCGTTTCACTATCTTCTGGAACAGTGATTTCTTTACTGCGAACCAATGTTAGATTACTGACAGTAAGATAATTGGGCAGTAAGTCATTATAAACGATAGGCATCCCTTGAAAGGCACCAGGTTTGTTATAATGATTGTAATTTCCAGCAGCAAAAACGTTGACTACGCCTTGTTTTCCAGCTTCTCGAAGGGCCCTGATTTGGTTGACAAGCCCATTGTTTGATTTGTCATTTGCCCCAAAATTGAATTTTTGACCATTACGTTCAATTATACCGTCTTCAGCTTCAACTACATCTTTCACTGTAATTGAAATTTTAGATTCCCCCCTTTTCGTGGGGGTGGTCGTATATATGACTCGATTTAAAAAATCATAGGGTTTGGTTTTATCAGACTTTTTTTCAAAGTCTTTTACTGTTGATGTGCTTATACCATCGATACCAATCAAGTCTTTCCATTGAGGATCTCCAGGATTGATGCCATAGTCTTTATCTCCCTCTGTACCCCAGCTATTATTAATTAGACGAACTGCCGTAGTGTCGAGAAAAGGGTAAATATTATTATTCATATGTTGTGCAAAAATATCTGCACCATAGGCTACGCCGTGCATGCCTTGATCATTCTTTTTAGCACCAATGATCCCAGAAACATGAGCGCCATGGGTATAATCTTCGGCATTGAATCCGTCAGCTACTTTACTGCCGATACTTAAGTCTGAATTATGTTCTTTACCATCTTTATTGGGGGTTACAAATGTGAGTTTGTCAGTAAGTTCGCTTATTCCTGAGGGAAAGTCTGAATCTGCAACCCCAATGGCAATTCCCTTACCCGTATAGCCTTTTTCATAAGCATACTGCGCACCAATACGACTTAGTCCCCAATTGGCATTGAACTCATCAGTTTCAGCACGCAGTGGTACTGCAAAGGAGGACGATGAAATAATCGGATACCCCAGCAAAATACTACGTAACAGTATGCTTAACGTTTTTTCTTTAAATATACGTTTCATCTAAATTTTTTAACCCTGTAAGTTTTTGTTTCTGTCGTTTATGTATGTGGAGTGAAAATAACTCAGTGATTTTTAACTTAATTTAAACCATGCCATCATTTATATTTAATATTGTAAATATATGATTTTACCAAGGTTTATATATTTTTTGTCGAGCCTTTACGTTCGACAAGTAAATGAATCATTTGGATGTTATTTAATTTATTTTGTCCTGTGACAAAATAAATTAAATAATGGGACGATACCATAATGATTTAAATAATCAATTTTTTTTGCATAAATAATTGTAAAAATTATACGATTTTTATGATCAATTCTTATGCGTTGATTGACTGACTATCTTCATGTGTCACTGAGAAAATACACTTAAAAAAAACACTCAGATGAGCAATCGCGAATTTCAAAAAAACATTAAATTAGACCAGAGCTAATGGTTTTTTGCCGTGGATATTGTGCGCAATTTTTAGCGATTTTGTGATTAAACCCGTTTCCAAATGGATACCATAGATTTGTATAAGTCTTCTGTAATTCTATTCATATTGGATCATGCTTTGCGCATACTGAGATCGCTCAATGTAGACAGTAAGTGCAATGATAACTACATCAAAAGGCTCCTTAGCTTATGAATTTTATTATTAATTTGATGAAATTTTTCATGTAGTTAAATATGTACTGTTTCGTTAAACAGCATCTAGAATCTAGTAATTTTTTAATTAATGAAGTGGTAATCTATGAAAAGTTTGACCAAGAATATTCTGATCATCGGTGGAAAAGGCAAAAATGGACGACGCGTCGTAGAGAAATTAAAGTCGCATAAATTTAATCCAATTGTCACTACTCGTACCATCAATGCGCATGTAGAAAATGAACGGTATTTTGATTGGAATGACAGCAGTACATTTGGCCCAGCACTGAAGAATATTGAAATCGTTTACATTGTTCATCCAGATACATCAATGTCAGGAGCAGAACAACAGCTTGAAGGATTGATCACAGAAATGATGAATCAGTCTGTTTCCAAAGCTGTATTATTATCAGGCAGAGGTCAAGCACCTGTTGAAAAGTGTGAAAAAATTTTAATGCAGGCTGAACTTGATTGGACGGTCATTCGTTCAGCATGGTTTAACCAAAATTTCAGTGAAGGTCATTTTCTACATGGCATAAGATCTGGCGAAGTGACGTTTATGGCAGATACTGTAAAAGAACCATTCGTTGACTTGGAGGATTTGTCAGATGTTGTGGTTGAATGTCTGACTGATGATTTACATAACGGCAAAATTTATGAAGTCACAGGATCAGAGTTATTGACTTTTGCAGAAGCGGTGAATGCTATCGGAGTAAAGCTTAAGCGAAATATACAGTATCAATATCTTAATCAAAAAGCATATAAACAATATCTGCAAAATGCAGGATTGGATAATTTTATTGCAGAACATATGGCGCAGGCATTTTTTGAAATATTAGATGGACGAAATGAAAGTATCGGCAAAGGTGTTACTCAGGTTCTGGGGCGAGATCCGATTAAATTCACTGATTTTGTAAAATCAAATAAATTCTAGTTTTATGATTTATAAGGTAGCAAAGCGATGTCTTCAGAATTATCAATTTCACAGAAATATTTAACCAAACTGGGCGTGGAAGGTGAGTATTTACCTACGCTTGAGAGTCTAAAAAAGTTGTTATTTCTACATGTAACCAGCATCCCGTTTGGAAATATTTCTTCTTTTCTTGGTGATAACGTGTCTATGGAATTATCACAGATCGCAGATAAATTACTTGATCAAGGACGAGAAGGCTATTGTTTGGAACAGAGTACGCTGACTAGAACAGTATTAAGTGAACTGGGATATGAGGCTTTTAATCTTTTGGGGCGCGTATATTATCAATCTCAACCTATAGAAGCTCCGATTCGTACTCATCTGGTGACTGTGGTAAAACTGGTGGATAAATTATATTTATTTGATCCCAGTTTTGGTGGAACGACTCCGACAGCCGTTCTTTCACTGGATAAGCTCGGGGAAATTCAGAATACACCGCATGAAGCTTTCCGTTTTATTGATGTAAAAGACAGTGGTGTTGCTGAAAGTGCCCTGACAGGTGTGAAGATTATGCTTCAAGCTTATATACGTGATGAGTGGGTCAATATTTATGCACTTGATCCAGAACAGAAAATCTCGGAGTCGGATGCTGTGATTGCCAATTGGTATATTGCAACATCACCAGATTCTATATTTACTCAACATTTGATGCTTGCTGCAGTTACTCCAGATGAACGAATAAACTTAAGTGGAACGACTGTAAAGATCCATGGTAAAAATCATTCAATAAAAAAAGAGTTCACAAGCGAAGATGAATTTCGCGAATATCTTGAGAAGTATTTTAAAATTAATACACCACAATTGAATGTAGCTTTAATATTTAAAAAAATAATCAATCCTGCCGAGTGAAAGATGCGCTTCTAAGAACAACAAGCACCGCTTGCAACCTGTTGAATAGGCCTGAATGAATCATCGAAAACAGATATAAAGTAAGATTCACAATAATCACTAGGTTGCAGCTTGTGCATATTTTCAGCATAGTATAGGTTCAGGAACATAATCCTTAATCAAAATTCAATACATGAATAAATAGGAAGTCTCAGAGAAAATCTCAATCATAAATGGAGGAAACTTTGGGTCTAAAGCTACGAAAAAACCGTGCGCCTTCGCCAAATAATGTCTGTCCCTTGAGTAAGAGTATGGCACTGCTACGGGGCGCTTGGACTGCAGAAATTATCTGGTGTTTAAGTGCTGGACCACGTCGATTTGGAGAGTTAAGAGCTGACTTGCCATCAATTACCGCAAAAGTATTGACAGAACGTCTACGTCATTTGGAAAGTAAAGGAATTATACAACGTCTGCCAATCCCGACATCGCCGCCCTCTGTAGAATACAAATTAACAGTTATTGGTGCAAAATTCCTACCCGCTATTCACGCAATCGCCAAAATTGGTGATGAACTCAAATTTGGCATGCCAGATTCCGAAGCTGATTTAAATGAATACAAAAGCTAAGCATGAAAATACTTTGAGTTAAAAATGTTTTACACAATACCTTTTTAATATACGCAGCTGTGGTTTATTCCTGCGCAGGATTATTTTTAAAGGATTCTCTAAACTCAGAAGGTGAGTAGTTAAACGTTTGGGAGAATACTCGGCTGAATGCAGCCTGAGAGGAATAGCCAACAAGCTCTGCAATATGAAAAATACTTTTTTGCGTGGTTAATAGCAATTCACTGGCTAATCGCATTCTCAGCGATTTTAAATATTGTATTGGGGTGGTCCCGACAGATTCTGTAAATTTCTTGTAAAAGCTTGATTTAGAATAATTGGTAGATTTTGCGAGTTCTTCAACAGTCCAGTCAAAATGCGGGTGATTATGCATTAAAGACATGGCTTTACTGATCATCGGTTCCTGTAATGCTGAAATCCAGCTTTTATGATTCGGTTCAACAGTGCTAAGCCAGCACCGAATTGACCAGATAAATAATAGATCAATAATTCTGGTCAGCATAATCTGACTGCCTATCGAAGGTGCTTTAAGTTCCTGTTGAATTGCATGAACAGTGATTGGAACCCATTCTGCAATAATATTTGTGGCTTTACAGGTAAAAGGGACATGAATAAAAGCAGGTAACCCCTCGGCAATAGCTGAGCCATAAATACCTGAAAAATCGATTGTACAGGTGATGATTTTAGCATCCTGAAATGCATTTGTATTCAAGCTTATACTGTGAAAGTTACCAGGTAAAACCACAACTATGTCGCAATGTTTTAATTCCAGATGATGTTCCAGATGATCCATTGTTAAAAGGCATTTTTCTTTCTGAATAATATGTATATAGCCATGATTTGGAGAAAATTCTAGTATTTCTCCAGACAAAAGAGTTGAAATACTATGGATTTTGCCTGCTATACCTGATAACCGATAGATATCAAAAAAAGTATCTGAAAACGAACTAAGCATATTTTTGGAATTCCGAGAAAAAAACTGTTTCTGCAAAAACTTTGCATTCTTGGTGATTGTTAGCTTGTGATTTATGTCTAATAATCATTGCAAGAAGCTTTGACTGACCAAAAGTATCAATTATTAATTCGCTCTTAATAGTTATGCCACGAAACTTCTTGAAAAGCTAGATCACTTGAATATGAACATAATAATTTTATGGAGTAGCGAATGGGTTTAAAAATTATGATTATATCGGTAGATGTTTTTTGTAGGGAGCAGCTACCTTTTTAGCTGGTTAATGATTTTGCGAAATATCGGAAAATCTGAGGTTGTGAAAAGCATAATAAAATATTGAAAAAGAGATATAACATGGACGTTATAAGCCACTACAAAAAACATCTGTTGTTGCTGTTGGTTGTATTATTTCTTGTTGGAATAGTATGGTATTTAAAGCCGGAAACCAATACTGTAACAGCCCCATCAAGTTCAAACTCCGCGTTACAAAATCAGCAATCGTTGAGTACTGTTGCGTCAGTTTCTGATACAAATCAGCAAGTCTTAAAGTTTCATGGTGTTATGCCTGAGTTGGCACCATCACTGCGGGGGACAGAGGTAAACTGTCCTTTACAGGTTGATACTAAAGGGCAGTTGGTTTTATCGCGTGGAATTCGTGACTGCTTCGATTATTTTCTTTCAAGTATTGGTGAAAAAACGGAAAGCAGTATTGTTGCTGATATTCGTCAATACCTTGCTGGTCTTCTACCAACGACCGCTCAACCTTATTCTTACCAACTACTTGGTAAGTATATTGATTATCTACATCAGCGTGAAAAGTTACCTGCAGCACAGTCCAATAGTGCAAAGGACTTTAAAACAGTTGCGTCAGCTATGGTTAAACTGCGCAGGCAGATTTTTACGCCACAGGAAGCAGATGTGTTTTTTGCACAAGAAGAAAGCTATGACCAATATGCAATTGCTCAGTATGCCATCAATAATGATAAACGCTTAAGCACAGATGAGAAGGCAGAAAAAAGTGCAGCATTGTTGAATGAACAGCCAGAAGACCTGAAAGCAAGTATGCAGCCGATTTTACAGTACAACCAATTACAGGAATTGACCACTGAAATTAATCAACGTGGAGGTTCAGCGAGTGAGCTGTACGAGATGCGTAAAAAATTAGTCGGTGCGGCAGCAGCAGATCGCCTCACTCAGGTTGATTTAGAGGAAAGCCAGTGGCAAAAAAAAGTGGATAGTTATCTTGCAGCAAGGGCACAAATTACGGCGAGTCAGCAAGATACGGCTCAACAACAGGCTGCAATAAATGAATTACGCAATAGATCTTTTAGTAGCCCAGAAGAACGAATCCGTGCACAGACTTTTGAACAGATGCAGGCGAATTCGAATAAAAAAGTGGCTGAATAGGCAATGAGGAAACGATCAATAACAGAAATATAGCATTGAGAGTTAGACAAGGAGATTTTCAGGGAAATATTTTGAAGTATCAAGAAATCAATGTAATACAAAAATAATGTTCAAATATATGGAGTCTTGAACAATGAAGAAAGTAATCCCGGCCTTGGTATTTGGGGCCATCATATTCACATCGGTTAACAGCTCAGCAATTGTAACTACAAGTTATCAAAATTGCGGTATCAAAAACGATCAAGCGGGTTGTAGTCAAACATCTGCAACAGATTGGGGGCTGTTTTCTAAAAAAACGGATTATGCCAAAACTAAGTATCCTTTGGTATTTGCACATGGTTTATTCGGTTTTTCACAGATTGGACCTGTCAATTACTGGGATAGAATTCCTCAGGATTTAAGCCGTCAGGGTGCAAATGTATTTGTCACCAATACATCTGCTGCTAACTCTGACGCTGTGCGAGGTGAACAATTACTTAAACAAGTGCTCACGATTCAGGCCTTAACAGGTGCAGAAAAAGTTAACCTGATTGGTCATAGCCAAGGTGTGCAAACTGTACGCTATGTTGCGGGTGTTCGTCCTGATTTGATCGCGTCAGTAACAGGTATTGCTGGCTCAAATAAAGGTAGTCCTGTTGCAGATTTGGTGGAAACATTTGTACGTAAACCAGCCAGTGTAATAGGCTTTGATAAAACTATCGGCGCTATAATCAATACGTTTACGGGTATAGAAAGCTTTCTGGGTGGTACTTCTAGTAATGGTGGTGCATACGATCAAGATGTTTTAAGTGCACTTGCGGGTCTGACTAAGGCTGGAGCGGGTGAGTTTAATGCCACATTCCCTCAAGGTATTCCAGTGACTGAATGTGGGTCAGGAGCTGCCACAGTGAATGGTGTGAATTATTATTCATGGTCAGGTAATGGTGGACTTACAAATTTATTAGATCCTTCAGCATATGGGTTGCTTGCGGGTCAAGCATTTATCAAATTGAGCACTGGTAGTGATAGTGACGGTTTAGTACCAGTATGTTCATCTCATTTGGGCAATGTCATTCGTGATAATTATCCTCAGAACCATTTGGATGAGATCAATCAGATACTGGGACTTGCTGGCTCTGGTGCTGGTGCAGACCCAGTTCCGCTATATGGTCAGCATGCCAATCGTTTAAAATTGGCAGGTTTCTGATTTTTAAATTTAATGTTTTTTATGAAGGAAAGTAGGAAATTAGTTTTCTACTTTTCCTCAGTTTAAGATCGTTAGCAAAAATAATGGATGAAAAGCATAAATTTTAGAGTGTCATTATTTTAGTTAAGATAAATGATAAATCATTGAGTAGGTCCATCGCTTTTTGTTCATCTAATTCAGAAGTGGTGATACGTATAGCTTTAATATCCTGGCCTAATGAAAACTCTTTTCCAAGTCTGACTTTCCATCCCATTAGCGCGAGTTGATAGGCTATTTCCTGTGCTTGTGCATGTTCGATCCATAGATTTAAACCATCACAATAACTTATATCTAGAAGCTTTTGATCCAATAATTTTTTAACGATTTCTTGATTTTTTGTTTGATATTGTATTTTTGCTTTATTGATTAATTGATGAACTTTGTCCGATGTCATGAGCGAAAATATCATCTTTTGTAAGATATGACTCACCCAGGTACAGTTTGGATTTAGTTTCATCCTTAGTCTGGTCGCGGTCTGAGGATCACAATTGATAAATGCAAATCTAAAGTCTGGACCTAAAAATTTTGATACAGATCTTATTACCGCCCAATGTCGGGTAGATTCAGGCACAATGTGATAATAAGGGGTTGTGGCAAGTAATGAAAAGTGATCATCAATAATAATGAGTACATCAGGGTATTCAGAAAATAACTGATGTAATTCTTGTGCCGTTTGAGCATCAAGACTATAACTGGTCGGATTCTGCGCTCTTGGTGTAATGACGATTGCTTTGGCTTTTTGCTCTAGTGCTTTTCTTATACTATGAATATCATAGCCTTGTGCTGTGACTGGGAAAAACACCATATTAAAGCGATTCACCTGTAAAGTATGAATACTGGTAATGAAACCTGGTTGCTCGATTGCAATACTGTCAGATTGGATTAAATGTGCATTGAGAATTCTTTCAATTGCATCAACCGCACCATGAGTAAATTCAATTTCAGCAATTTTATGGCTGATGTCAGCAAAAACTTCATTTCGAGCAAAGGTTTCCAAATCTGGAAGCTTGGTACTGTCACCATATAAATAGGGTGCACTAAAATTAAAGTTGATGTCATGTAACTGAGGTAAAAAACCTTGGCATGGATTTCCATGCGCGAGGTCAAAAAATGTTTGATTGGTTTTTTGATGGTTTTCAAAACTATTAATTTGTGGATTTTTACGGACTTGAGTGCCTGCACGCCCTTTGGATATAACAATCCCCATTAAGGCTAAATCTTTATAGGCGGCAGCAACAGTATTACGATTGACTTCTAACTCAGTGGCTAAAGCACGAATATTGGGTAATAATTCTCCCTCCTTCAAAATCCCATTCTGAATAAGTTCTCGAATACTATTTTGAATGTCTTGAGATGTTTTACCTTTAATTTCAGCCATATAGATCCAATCATTTACTTTCAAACCCGATCAAGTTATTTAACCAGTCTTCAAGTACAAGTTTTGCTTTGTCTGCCAGTATATTGCCATAATATTGATTCTCAAGTCTTAAATCCAGAATATCTATCTTATGTTGCCTTAATTCATCAGTATGACCGATGAGCCATCTTTCAAATTGTTTAGGATCGGCTTCTGCATGAAACTGTAATGCCATAATATTATTTCCTACACTAAACGCTTGATTTGGATAATAAATTGAACTGGCTAAGTGCGTGCCAACACTAGGCAAATCAAATGTATCACCATGCCAATGTAAAACGTGTATACCTTCAAGAAACCTTAAAGGTGATGCAAATGCCTGAGCACTCAAGGATAAACGGCCCCATCTTATTTCTTTGATATGGCCTGGATATACTCTTGCACCTAAAGCAGTTGCAATCAGTTGGGCACCCAAACAAATACCTAAAGTTGCATAATTGGCTGTTAATCGTTGCTTTAATCCCGCGATGATTTCTTTTAGATAAGGATAGGTGCTTAAGTCATATGCACTGATTGGCCCGCCAAGAATGATAAGCGGGTCTTTTTCTTGTAAGATAGTACTCAGATCATCTACACCTGCTTGAAAAACGCAAATGTCATAGCCCATCTGTTTTAGTACGGGAGTAAAGCTTCCGGTATCCTCAAAACTTAAAAATTGGATCACATTAATAACGTGGTGTTTTATCATGTTCATGTTTGTCTCTCAGTGAAATAAGTGTGGATCAGCGCTATGAATCAAACTGAATTGGATGACTCTTCATTCTGTTGAAAAACTGAATCAGCGGTTGTATTTTGATAAGAATATTGAGAAGACAACGTTCTCATCTGACCATTTTGATAAATAAGAACACGCATATCTTCAGTCACTTGTACAAAATCAACTTCAATAGAATCAATCACTTTCAATGTTGCGATGAGTTGCTGAATCGAATTTTGTGAAGCAAGATGATTGGGTGTAAAAGTACCGAGTAACTTTTTTTCTCGATATATATTGATCTGATAGTGAGTTTTCATCGTGATGCTCTATTCAGTAGGCCAGTAATAACTGTCTGGTTTGGAACGTGCGCCAAAAATTGCTTGTCCAATCCTGATATCTGTTGCACCTTCAGCGATCGCAAGTTCAAAATCTCCAGACATACCCATTGAAAGCCGTTGTATCTCTGGGTATTTTTCTGAAATTTGATCTCTTAGGGTTTTTAAAAGCTGAAAACACTGTTTGACTTCAGTAGGGACATGGCTATGTATTGCCAAAGTCATCAATCCAACAATTTTTATGTAGGTAAAAGGCATACATTGTTCTATGAAATGTTCTAGCTCGTGAGGCTGAATGCCATATTTACTGCTTTCACCTGATGTGTTGACTTGGACAAAGACAGGCATAATCCGCTTTTCTTTCTCTAAGGCGTTATTCAGTTTGTAAGCAAGTTCGACGCGATCTAAGGCATGGAATTCACTGATAAATTGGGCTACATATTTCACTTTATTGCGCTGTAGATGCCCAATCAGCACCCATTTTAAATTGCTAAGTTGTTTTAGTTCATCATATTTACCCTTGGCTTCAAGAACTTTATTTTCCCCTACACAGTCATATCCTAGCGCGTGAATTGCTCGAACATGTTCTGCTGAAAATGTCTTACTGACAGGCAATAATCTGATTTCGGAAGGATCTCGATTTACCTTGAGGCAAGCTTTCTCAATCGTTAATTTAACTTCACTCAGTCTGTCTGAAATAATCTCGTTGAACACAATATTGACCTATGACAAAATTATTTATTGTATAGAACAATATCATGAGATTATTTGATAAACAAATCTATATAAATGCGATTACTGAGAAGGACAACTCATTGATATTTAATGATTGAATAGGGGGGTGATAATAGGGGTGAACAATATTTGAGAAATTTTTCCTTTGTTTTTTTGTACTTAGCCTATACAAATCATAGTAGTACAAACAAATGTTTAAATATTGTTATCAGATTAAATATGAAATAACAGTGCAAGAAATTCTAATAATTACTGTTCTGAAAAAAGAATATTTCTTTTGCGATTCAGTGTTTGAGCATTGTTCAGCTTGGTACATAACGATGAGTAAGTAGGGCTTTACACTGCTTGTTATTATGAACCTCTAGATTCAAAGCATGGATTGGCACAGTTGATAAAACAATACACAGGACGTCTTATTTTTATATGTAATTACTATATTTTTGACCATGTTCTGCTTATACTGTGCAGCAATTAAGATATTTCATTTTTTGCACGTCATAAGTACTTTTGATATTGAGTACATGATTGTGTACATATTTTTAGAGTAGTGTATGGCAGTAGCTAAGAAATCCGTTAATATCAACAATATACGTAATTTTTCGATTATCGCTCATATCGACCACGGCAAGTCAACACTTGCAGACCGTTTCATTCAAATGTGTGGTGGATTGCAAGACCGTGAAATGCAAGCTCAAGTCTTAGACTCTATGGAGCTAGAGCGTGAACGTGGGATTACCATTAAAGCGGCTTCTGTAACCTTGTACTATACCCATCCAAATGGGCAAGAGTATCAATTAAACTTTATTGATACACCGGGACACGTGGACTTCTCTTATGAAGTATCGCGTTCTCTTGCTGCTTGTGAAGGAGCATTGTTGGTTGTCGATGCTGCACAAGGGGTTGAGGCGCAATCTGTTGCAAACTGCTATACCGCAATTGAGCAGGGGCTAGAAGTATTACCCGTCCTGAATAAAATCGATTTGCCACAAGCAGAACCTGAACGTGTTATTCATGAAATCGAAGAAATTATCGGTATTGAAGCAACACATGCACCAACATGTTCGGCAAAAACAGGTCTAGGTGTAGAGTCTGTTTTAGAGACATTGGTTGACATTATTCCAGCACCGCAAGGTGACCGTGACGCACCTTTACAAGCCTTAATTATTGACTCTTGGTTTGACAACTATTTAGGTGTTGTATCACTAGTTCGTATCAAGCAAGGTCGTGTGCGTAAAGGCGATAAAATGTTGATGAAATCAACAGGTCAATCGCACATCATCACTTCGGTTGGTATTTTTAATCCAAAACATACCGATACAGGTATTTTAGAAGCGGGTGAAGTTGGCTTTATCATTGCTGGGATCAAAGACATTTTTGGTGCGCCAGTTGGTGATACGATTACCTTGGCAACCACACCTGATGTTGCAACTTTACCGGGTTTTAAAAAGGTAAAACCACAGGTATATGCGGGTTTATTCCCAATTGATGCCAGTGATTTTGAACCATTCCGTGAAGCGCTACATAAGTTACAAATTAACGATTCAGCCTTGTTCTTTGAACCTGAAAGCTCAGATGCTTTAGGTTTTGGTTTCCGTTGTGGCTTCTTGGGAATGCTACACATGGAAATTGTACAAGAACGTCTAGAGCGTGAGTATGATTTAGACTTAATTAGCTCTGCACCTACCGTAATCTATGAAGCATTGATGAAAAATGGCGAAACGATTTATATCGATAGCCCATCTAAAATGCCTGATGGTTCAACGGTTGAAGATTTACGCGAGCCGATTGCTGAATGTCATATTTTAGTGCCTCAAGAATACTTGGGGAATGTCATGACTTTATGTATCGAGCGCCGTGGTGTGCAAAAAGATATGAAATTCTTGGGTAACCAAGTATCAATTACCTTTGAAATTCCAATGGCAGAAGTGGTTATGGATTTCTTTGATAAATTGAAATCTTGCTCACGTGGCTTTGCTTCACTGGATTACAATTTCGTGCGTTTTGAGAGTTCATCTCTAGTTAAGGTTGATGTGTTAATTAATGGTGATAAGGTTGATGCTTTGGCAATGATTTGTCATCGTAATGATGCACGTCACCGTGGTATTGCTTTAGTTGAAAAGATGAAAGACTTGATTCCGCGTCAAATGTTTGATGTGGCGATTCAAGCTGCAATTGGTGCACAAATCATTGCACGTTCAACAGTTAAAGCGATGCGTAAAAACGTATTGGCTAAATGTTATGGTGGTGACGTTTCTCGTAAGAAGAAACTGTTATCGAAACAAAAAGAAGGTAAGAAACGCATGAAGCAAGTGGGTAGTGTTGAAATCCCACAAGAAGCGTTCCTTGCTGTGTTAAAAGTAGAAAGATAAAAACTAGAGGTCTTATTGCTCATGGATTTTGATTTTAATTTAATTCTCGTTCCTGCAACGCTTATATTTTTTGGGCTATGGTTACTGGATAAGTTTGTACTGAAACAACGTGCAACAAAAGGTAAGGGGAATGAAAATGTCATCATTTCATGGGCATATGATTTCTGGCCTGTTCTAGCAGTGGTTTTGGTGTTGCGTTCATTCTTATTTGAACCATTTAATATTCCTTCTGATTCTATGGTACCGACTTTAGAAACAGGTGATTATATTCTGGTGAATAAGTTCCAGTACGGTGTGCGTTTACCGATCACCAATACCAAGATAATTGATATTGGTGAGCCACAACGTGGTGATGTTGCTGTTTTTCGTTATCCAGAAAATCCAAAAATTAGCTATATCAAACGTATTATTGGTTTACCGGGTGACCATCTTGAATTCAATAATGGTCAACTTACAATTAATGGTAAAAATGTTGAGCAAGTACCTGCTGAGTTTAGTCGTGAAAAAGATATTTTAGATACGCCTAAGTCAATCTACTATTATGAAACGATGGGTACACATAAGCATTTAGTTCGTTTGTTAGAAGGTCAAAATACTTTGGTTTCAGCATTTAATTATGCACAGAAAAAACAAGACCTACCTTATGTAGCAACTGCAAATGACCGCTTTGTAAAATCAAATGGTCAAAGTTGGGAAGTGACTGTTCCAAAAGGCCATTATTTTGCCATGGGTGATAACCGTGATCAAAGTGCAGACAGTCGTTTTTGGGGCTTTGTACCTGAAGAGAACTTAACTGGTCATGCAATCTATGTGTGGATGCATAAGGAACCTGGTTTAAAAATACCTTCATTTAGTCGAAATGGTGCAATTAACTAATCGGTTAAGTTTAGAAAATCAAATAAAGGTCAATTTTTATTGACCTTTATTTTTATCTGTTAAAGCTATCAAGTTGTCTTGATTTATAAGAAAAATGAAATAGAACAAATGATTTAAACTAGCAACTTGATGCAGTTTCAAGGATAATAGCGCGGTAAAGTTTTTATCACACCAGGGTTTGCAGTGGATAAAAAATTTATAACAATTGAAAATGATCAGTGGGTCTGCAGCAGTATATTTGACTCAATTATATGATTATTTTCAATTGCGATTAAAGATTATTCATTCTGAGCTGTTGGATAAAAAAAATGCGTAAAAATCAACAAGGCGCTTCATATATTGGAATTTTACTGGGGATAATTGCTTTAGCTTTTATGTTGAAAATCATAGTTGCTGTATGGCCTTTATATTGGGATGATCGTGTGATTAATAATCAAATTGTAGAGCAGATAAAGAATAGCTCTGCTGAAATCACACCAATGAAATTTGCAACAGAAGTTGATAAACGGTTAGAAATGAACAATATCCGAGATACTAAACTTGAGGATATTGCGACTGTATCAACTAAAGATGGTTTACAAGTGACTAAAAAATATGAAGTGCGAAAAAATTTCATGCTGAATATAGATTTAGTCCTCACTTTCGAGAAGAGTTTTGATCAAAGGTCAGTTGAAAGTAAGTGATCCTCGCTTACAGAGTAGAATCGGTTACCAGTTTAAACAATACGAGTTATTACAACTCGCGCTGACTCATCGCTCGGTGAGTCACAAATACAACTATGAGCGCCTAGAGTTTTTAGGTGATGCATTGTTGGGTATGATCATCGCAAATTACTTATATCATGCGTACCCTCATGAAAATGAAGGGCGTTTGACGCGTATGCGCGCAACTTTGGTACGCCAAGAAGCACTGGGTAAAATTGCCAATGATTTAAAGTTAAGTCAAAGTTTAATTTTAAGTACAGGTGAATTGAAATCAGGCGGTCATCATCGTGAGTCAATATTAGCAGATACAGTTGAAGCAATTATTGGCGCAATTTATACCGAAACGCGAGATTTGCCTTTGTTGGAATCGATTGTTTTAAAATGGTATGAACCCTATTTAGATCATATCGAACCGACAGATCAACTCAAAGACCCGAAATCACGTTTACAAGAATATCTACAAGCTCGTAAAAAGCATCTCCCAGTTTATGAGGTCGTAGATATTCAGGGTGATGCACCTAACCAGCATTTTAAAGTAGAATGTACAGTAGATGGCTTGCCTAAAATGATGGGTGAGGGATCAAGTCGCCGTTTTGCAGAACAAGCAGTCGCGGCGGATTTTTTAAAGATATTGGAGCAGTAAACTGCATGAGTACACATTCCGATCACAATGATGCTGATCACGAGCCGTCTGAAAACGGTAATGAGTTAATTAATCAATTTTTTAGCTCGCAAGGTACAGAAATCCCTTCGGATTACCGAAGTGGATTTGTTGCAATTGTAGGACGTCCAAACGTGGGTAAATCGACATTGATGAACCATTTATTGGGTCAAAAATTGTCAATTACTTCACGTAAGCCACAAACGACACGCCATAAAATCATAGGTATTGATAGTCGTGAAAAGTCTCAGGCTGTATTTGTTGATACACCGGGGATGCACAAGAAAGAAGTGCGTGCGATCAATAAAATGATGAACAAAGCTGCACATTCTGCCTTACGTGATGTCAATTTGGTTTTATTTGTTTTAGATGCCCAGAAATGGACACCAAATGATGACTTGGTTTTAGAGAAACTGCAAAATGCAGAAATGCCAGTCGTTTTGATTATCAATAAAATCGATACCTTAGAAAATAAGCGTATGATTTTACCGTTGATCCAAGAACGTGCGAAGTTGATGAATTTTGCTGAAATTGTTCCTGTTTCAGCATTACGTGGTGCAAATTTGGATCATTTGCGTGAAGCGATTGAAAAGTATCTACCATTCCAGCCACCATTATATTCTTTAGAACAGTTAACTGACCGTTCAGAACGTTTTCTTGCCAGTGAAATCATTCGTGAGAAAATTATGCGTCAGTTAGGTGAAGAGCTGCCTTATGATTTAACGGTTCAAATTGAGTCATTTAAAACAGAAGAAGCGACAGTGAATGAAAAAACTGGTCGTCCTAAGGCTGCATGTACTTATATTGATGCTACAATTTTTGTTGATCGCCCTGGGCAAAAAGCCATCGTGATTGGTGAAAAAGGTGCTAAGCTGAAGAAAATTGGTATGGATGCTCGTGTCGACATGGAAAAAATGTTTGAGCAAAAAATCATGCTAACACTTTGGGTGAAAGTTAAAGGTGGTTGGTCTGATGACGAACGTGCTTTAAAAAGTTTAGGCTACAGCGATATTTAATTGACTTTTTGGGAACTGAAATGATTCGAGTTATAGCAATTCTTGCTTGCATAATCATGTTACAAGGCTGTATCACTAAAATTGTGACAGTTCCCGTCAAAGTTGCTTATAAAACCACAAAAGGCGTGGTTAAAGGCACTGCTGCGGTTGTAGGCGCTGTTATTCCTGACGGGGATGATGACGATGATAAGAAAAAACAAAAGGATGATTAAGTTCAAGCTAGATGCGTAATGAAATCTTGCATGGTTATTTAATCCATCATCGAAAATACAGAGAACGTAGTCATATTGTGCACTTATTTACACAAGAGCATGGTCGTGTCGACGGTATTCTTAGACAAACCCCACCACCACAATATCAACCGATTACTTTACAAGCGTCGGGAAAATCCGAGCTTAAAAACTTTTCAAAACTCGAAATACTCAATCAACCGATTTTCTTTTATGGGGATGCTTTCTTTTCAGGCTTTTATTTAAATGAATTGCTACTTCGTTTATGTCCGCTTGAAGAAATGATGTCTGAAACATTTCAGCAATACCATTTAACTTTACAACATTTACAAAAATTGGCTGAACATCCACAAGCTGATTTATTTCTTCGACAAATTTTACGCCAGTTTGAACACGCACTGTTAGAAGAGTTGGGTTATCCACTGGATTATGGGCATGATTCAAATCAACAAGAGATTATGCTGACCCAACGTTATCAATTTCAATTGGCCGAAGGCTTTACACCAGTGTCATATACCTCGTCTGGGACGTTGCTGGGCCAACAAATTCTAAGCATGGCAAATTATGAAAAGGGTAGGGATTTTAGCCCAGAGCAGTTACAATTATTGGCTAAACTCTATCGACAAATGATTACTTCACTTTTAGGTGATCGACCATTAAAAAGTCGTCAGCTTTGGGTTCAAAATGCTCAATCTAAAACGTTGAGCCGTTAATTTTATTTTATTGGTTAATTAGGAGAATGTTATGGCTGCATTGCTAGGTGTAAACATTGACCATGTTGCAACCCTCAGACAAGCACGTGGAACGACTTATCCTGATCCTGTGAAAGCTGCATTAATTTGCGAACAAGCAGGGGCGGAAGGCATTACTTTACACTTACGTGAAGATCGTCGTCATATTCAAGATGATGATGTGCGCCGTATGCGACCTGTATTGACGACAAGAATGAACTTGGAAATTGCTGTAACTGATGAAATGGTTGCATTTGCAAAAGAGATTCAACCACATCATGTGTGTTTTGTGCCAGAGAAACGTCAAGAAATCACCACAGAAGGTGGTTTAGATGTGCTTGGGCATTTTGAAGATGTTAAAGCTGCGACTCAGGCATTAACTGCAATTGGTTGTGATGTATCTTTGTTTATTGATGCTGATTTTGCACAAATCGATGCTGCAATTGCTTGTGGTGCACCCACTATTGAATTACATACGGGTGCTTATGCAGACGCTAAAACTGCTGAAGCTCAAGAGATTGAACTCGAAAGAATTATTAAAGGTACTGAGTACGCTGCATCTAAAGGTTTGGTCGTTAATGCTGGTCATGGTTTGAATTTGGACAATGTGGCTGCAATTGCTGCAATTCCTCAGATTCATGAACTTAATATTGGACATTCGATTATTGCCGAAAGTGTATTTGTTGGATTGGAACAAGCTGTAAAGGACATGAAGGCCGCACTTCATGCAGCTGGTTAATTTAATTTTTGATTTACGTTGTTGAATATTGATCATGTCGAATATGAATTATGATGAGCTTATGCAACCTGTGATTGCTTTTTTAGGCTGTGAAACGCCAAAGGCATGGTTGGATGAGGCATTGAACAATCTCCCATTGCTCATGCAGGATCATGCGAATTGTGAAAAGAAAGCGGCTGGAACAGCAATGAACTTGATGTTTCGCTACAGTTTTTTTACCGATTTGCAGATCAAATTAGCACAACTTGTGCGTGAAGAAATGTTGCATTATGAACAAGTGTTAGAGTTTATGAGCAAACGTGGTCAAGAATGGAAAGGTCTGAGTGCAGGTCGTTACGCAGGTGGTTTGCGTAAAGAAATTCGTACTTATGAACCAGAAGCTTTGATTGATGTTTTGGTGATTGGTGCATTTGTTGAAGCACGTTCTTGTGAACGATTTTATGCCTTAGCGCCATTGGTAGATGATGAGTTGGGTCGTTATTACCGTTACTTGCTGAAATCTGAGTCTCGTCACTATGAGGACTATTTAGCTTTGGCTTTAGATGTTGCTAAAACTGCTAAATTAAAAGATCCAGAAGAGGATATTCAGCAACGCATCGAATTGATTCGTGAAGTAGAGAAGGATTTGATTTTAACGCCTGATAAGACTTTCCGTTTCCATAGCGGTGTGCCGGTTTAACTGCTTGACTAATTAAAAACTGAATTTAAAAAATAGACCAAAGCATTGCTTTGGTCTATTTTGTTGGGCTGTTTAAGAAAAACCAGATGGAACTGTTGCTTTAGGCAGTTTCGATACCTGTCCAGCCTGCATCTGGATAACGTTCACCTTGTATCTGATCAGGTGCAAAAAGTTGATCAAGTTGCAGAATTTGTTCATTCGTGAGCTTAACTTGATTGGCTTTAAGGTTATCCTGTAAATAATTTAAATGTCGTGTCCCAAAAATTGGCGTGACATGAGCATGTTTGCGCAGTAACCAAGCTAAGGCAATTTGTGCATTGCTGTGTTGCCATGACTGACATAAGCCGCTAAATTTTTTCAGTAATAGCTGGTTTGACTGAAAGGCTTCACCCTGTAATCTGGGTAAGTTTTTTCTGAAATCATTCTCAGGCATTGTTTCTGGATTTAAATCTGCTGTGAGAAATGCCCGTCCTAATGGACTATAAGCAACAAATTCAACATTCAGTTGCTGACAAGTGTTTAATAAACTTTGTTCAGGTTCACGTGACCAAAGGGAATATTCACTTTGGACTGCTGTAACAGGCGCAATAGCACAGGCTTTTTCTAAGGATTGTGCTGAGATTTCAGAAAAGCCAAAACTTTTAATTTTGCCTTCTTGAACCAAATCTGCAAGCGTAGCTGTAACATCTTCAATTGGGATTTCAGGTTGTCTCCGATGACAATAATATAAATCAATTTGTTCAATACCTAAGCGTTTTAACGAAGCTTCACAGGCGCTACGGATATAATCTGGCGTATTATCAATACGGCGTTTATAGTGATTTTCAGCACGGACAATACCAAATTTAGTCGCGATTACCATTGCCTCTCGTTCAGTTCGATAGTGTGCAATAAATTGCCCCAATAACTGTTCATTGTGTCCATGACCATAAGTATCCGCAGTATCAAAAAAATTAATACCTGCATGAAATGCTTGTTCCAAAATCTGTAATGAGTCCTGATCATTAGTTTGACCATAAAACTCACTCATTCCCATACAACCTAAACCCATTGGTGAAATTTTAAGATGTGTTTGACTTAATTTTTTCATTTTGATTGACCTTTAATGATGAGGTGATCTTTAGCCCATGAATCATGTAACCATTTTTCAGTTTTGCGGTGGCCAGGAAAACTGACCCAGACAATATCTCTTTCAAAAATAATGGGCCGTTGGTTTTTACCAATAATGACCCAAAACCAGCGACCATCATTTAAGTTGCGCATTTTGACTTTTATGCCTGCAATCTTTTGTGTTTTTCCATTGATGTGCACGTTTTCATCATGCTGATCGATCCAATGAAGCTCTCGATGTTGCAGTAAGTCTGGTGCATAGTGCTGTAAAAAGTCATCACTGATTTTTTGCGCTTGCGCTTTTGTGGGTAAATGACCGTTGAGAAGGCTTTCATCTAAATATGAAAATCCTTTTAAAGCGCCTGTTTGATCCGATAAATAACTGAAATTTTCGCCATTCAGTTTGAGTAATGGTAATTTCTGATAGCGGACCAATTGCACATGCTGTTGGTCGCTCAGCACATCTTGTTGATACACTTTTTGATAATGCGAAGGTAAAAATTCAGACAAAAAGTGAGTCATATTATTAACCTGCGTTGTTGTGATTATTGCTGCTGGATTATTTGCAGAACATGATGTGATCAGTAGTGTACTACTGAGAATGAATGCATATTTCATATGATTGACGCCCTAAAAATTTGAAGCTTTATTTGGGGGGATCACGGCAATAGCTTCGACTTCTACCAAAACATCTGGATGAAATAACTGTGCAACACCAATCAGGCTACTTGCTGGTGGCAATTCAGCATGAATAAATTGATCGCGAACTTTACGAATTGTTGCAAGCTGATCAGGTTGTAAATTACGGACATAAATGGTTAGTTTGACCAGTTGTTGAGTACTCACATTCGCTTGATGTAATGTTTTTTCAATATTTTGAAAAACCAAGAGCAGTTGTTGTTCAAGACCAGCCTGTAAGATATCGCCATTTTCTGTGATAGGGACATGCCCAGATAAGTACATTGGTTGCCCTTGTTCTACAATGATTGCCTGTGAAACATTGGGAATTGTGGCGTATGTTGGGTTGATAGGGCGTAATAAGGTATTTGGTGCTGATGCGTGATGCTGCTGCATGGTGACCTCAGATGAATTTTTATTTTGTGCATGTGTGAGAGGACTGTTAAAGAACAGACCCAATAAAATAGCGAATATGTAAAATTGAGATGACATATTTTGAGCCTATGAAAAAACACTAGAGAGATTGTGCTTAAATTTCATTTTTTATAGAATAGTCATTATTGATGGTTTTAAATTCCAAAAATGAAATGTTGGATGATCTGAGTTTATTTATCGCAATTGTTGGGGCGGGAAGTTTTAATCGGGCTGCGCAACAACAGAATGTACCTGCTGCTACACTGACACGTCGCTTGCAAAAATTAGAAGAGAGTTTGGGGTGTAAGCTATTACACAGAAACAGCCGAGGTTTGAAATTGACTCAGGAAGGCCAGCGTTACTACGATCGCTGTCAGCCCTTAGTTCCGGCGCTACTGCAAAATACCCATGAAATAAAAGAAGAAACTACACAGGTTAAAGGTCAAATCAAAATTCTAGCACCAATGAATCTAGCCGTATTTCCGTTAAAACAGTTTTGGAATACTTTTCTACAAAGATATCCAGAAATTGAACTCGAATTACAACTGGACAATGCTTTAGATGATTTAATGGTGCGAGGTGCCGATCTCGCCTTACGTGTAGGTAAAATGGCCAATAGTGCCTATATTCAAAAGCGCTTGGGGAGCATTCAAACCTGTATTGTGGCATCACCAGATTATTTAGATCGGCATCTCATTCAGACACCACAAGATTTAGATCAACAAGACTGGTTATTGGCATCTCCCTTAGAACAACTTGAACTTAGGCAACATCAACACAGTTATACCTTTAAAATTCAGTCCTATCGTTTGAAAGTGAATGAAATCAGTTTATGTGTAAATCTAGCAGAGCAGGGACTAGGATTAAGTTATGTTCCACTGACTCAATGTGAAGATGCCTTGAATTCAGGCAGATTAAAACGGGTACTTCCTGATTGGCAATTACCGATTAGAGACGTTTATGCTGTATGGCAGGCGCAAAAAGTCTTGCCTGCTCGTGTACGCGTTTTTATTGAAGAGTTAGCTGAATTTTTCCAGCAACAAACATGGAATGATACTAACTTATAAAAGTGAATGGGTATTCTTGTCTATTTGTCACAGCCTGTGTCTAGTCCTGAAATAAAAAAAGCCCACTTTGATAAGTGGGCTTTTAGAATTTGGCTCTCCAACCTGGGCTCGAACCAGGGACCTGCGGATTAACAGTCCGTCGCTCTACCGACTGAGCTATTGGAGAATCTGAATGCGATTATAAGGATATATCTTTATGGGTCAAGCCTTTCCTGTCATCTTTTCTTCATTTGTACACTGTATGGTTTTTATTTGAACAATCTATAGATAATTTAAAAAAATTGATTCTGACAGTTGCAATAGTGAAACGGTCTTGTTAGATTAAAACCATAAAGAGTGTTTAAGTTTGACTTAAACAGTGTGGATTTAAAACCAACTTGCCAGCACTAAATGGCTAAATAGGAGACAGCGAATGAATACGCTTACTATTTCTCAAATTTTTGAAAATTTCTCAGTCTACCAAGAAAATTACCTTTCAATCCTGCAAGATCCTGAACAATATTTTATCCAAGTTGAACAAGCCTATTTAGATGTTTGGCCATTTACTGAAAAAAAACTGTATTTGGGCGATCTGTTGCAGCTTTGGTTTAGTGAAAAATGGCTCATTAATACACCGTGTCGATTATTAAATTCATCCAGTCAGGTTTCATCAAGTTCAGACACGCAGGCTACTCAAAAACCAGTTCAACGGACACAAGATTTTTATCTGTTCCAATTGAGTGGAAGTACCTTATCAGGTTCTAACCATGCGCAAATTTGGTCAGTTTCAGAACAAAAAGTACTTTATGTTTCTTTGGATCGCATCTTTAAATATTACTGCTATTTTGAATCGATTGAACGCCCAAAAAACCATCCTCAAAATCCGTTTAAATTGTTTCAACAAGCGATTTAATCAACGCATTGAGAACGCTTTTAAGTGTGACTTTAAATCTGCTTAAAAGCTTCAATTGCTCGAATACGACTTTGTTTTAAGTCCACAATTGGCTTTGGATAATTGAGCTCAATATTGGGATTTTTTGCATAAGGTTCATGAATGGTTTTTGCGTCTAAATGTGCAAGTTCTGGAACCCATTGTCGAATGTAATCACCTTGTGCATCAAATTTCTGCGATTGGCTGATAGGGTTAAAAATACGGAAATAAGGTACGGAATCTGTTCCTGTAGATGCACACCATTGCCATCCGCCGTTATTGGCAGCCAAATCCCCATCAATAAGATGTTGCATAAACCATTGCTCACCTAAACGCCAATCAATCAATAGGTTCTTGGTGAGAAACATGGCGACAACCATGCGGATCCGATTATGCATCCAACCTGTGTGAAGTAACTGGCGCATACCTGCATCGACGATAGGAATCCCTGTCTGACCTGTTTGCCAAGCGCTTAAATCATTTGCAGCATCGCGCCATTGTAGTTGCTGTGTTGGCATTTTAAAGGGCAAGTGCTTTGACACACGCGGAAAATCAAACAGGATATGCTGATAAAACTCACGCCAAAGCAGCTCATCAAGCCATGTTTGTTGTCCAATATGATCAATAGAAAAATGTCCAAATTGTGCTCGAAATAGGGCATTGAAACACTGTCGAATTGAAAGGATGCCTATATTTAAATAGGCTGAAAGCTGGCTGGTGGCTTCAATTTGGGGAAAATCACGTTCAAGTTGATAATGACGGACTTTATTTTCAATAAATTCATCCAAGACATTCAAAGCATATTGTTCGCCAATTTGCCATTGCTTGTTGATCTGATTCTGATCGAATGTAAAACCAAGCTCGGCCAAAGTTGGCAGGCTATTGTTATCCAACTCGCCCACATCTATTGCATCATTTAAGGCTTGAGTCTCAGGAGTAGGGAAGCATTGCGGGATCGAAATACTCAGTTGTTCATAGCAGTATTTTTTAAATGCACCGAAGACTTGATAGGGTTGATTGGATTTATTGCGAATTGAACCGACAGGGAACAGAGTGCGATCATGATATAAAACCAAATCACGGTTACTTTGATTCAGTTGTGTTTGAACTTGGAAATCTCGATTTAATTCATTAACACCGCACTCAATATTGGCGTGTACATTTTCAATGTCCAGTTTTTGACAGAGTTGATCGATCTCTGCTGCAATGTTTTCCCATAAGGGAACAGTGCGGATAATCAACGGAATTTGAATAGAAGCAAGTTCTTGTTGAATGGCTTGAATTTGTCGTAAATAGAAATCAAGCTTAATCGGTGCATCGTCATGCATCCGCCATTGTTCAGGTGAAAGAATCACCAGTGCAATTACAGGACCGCTTTGCGCTGCATGCCATAGGGCAGTATGGTCTTGAATACGTAAGTCTTGACGGAACCAAAGAAGTTGTTTTTGCATAGGATTGATAGGAATGGATTCATTCACACTAGGTTTTTATCAATTTAAACCAATACGCATAAAAAAGGCAAAGTAAAAACTTTGCCTTTTCGATCAGATCAAGCAGATCTTAGTGGTGATGACCACCTGCACCGTGTACATGACCGTGCTCTAATTCTTCTGGAGAAGCATCACGAACTTCTGCGATTTCAACTTCAAAAGTAAGATCTTGGCCAGCTAATGGGAAGTTAGCATCAACGATGATGTTGTCGCCTTCGATTGCTTTAACAGTAACGATTTGAACACCATCATCAGTTTGAGCTTGGAACTGCATACCAGCTTCAATGTTCTCAACACCTTGGAACATTTGAGCAGGAACTTCTTGAACGAGGTCAGGGTTGTATTCGCCATAACCTTCAGCAGCTGGGATAGTGACTGTAAATTTGTCACCTACAGTTTTACCTTCTAAAGCTTTTTCTAAACCAGGAATGATGTTACCTGCGCCATGTAAATATGCAAGTGGTTCACCTTGTGATTTATCGAGAGTTTCACCCTCAGCGTTAGTCAGCGTATAGTGGAAAGAAACCACGTTGTTATTTGCAATAGCAGTCATGTTATTGATCCATTCGGTAATCGATAATTTTAAGGCTACATCATAAAGTGAAAAGCAATTTTTGTAGACTAAAATTACTAAAAAATTGCATTTTCATCTGTATTTTGACCATTTTTTCATAAATATGGGCAAAAATTTAAATTTCAATGCAATTTTATTTTTGGCGCGATTTTTCGTGTAACAAAATCTTTAGCCGTTAACAAGCCTGCATGAGCATAGCCATATATCGTCGCTTGATGAATACGATATAAAGACACATACATCGATTTTGCCACGAAACCTTGAACATTGACCTGACCAAGTAGTTCACCGACCGCTTTATTTTCACTGAGTGATACCAGTGAGCCTTTGTCTGCGAACTGGAACATTGGCTGTGGTCGTCCTTTGATGCGTGCATTCATTGCATCTACTAGAAACGAAGCTTGTTGACTTGCGACTTGTGCACGTGGACCAAGTGGTGCTTCTCTTGCATCTAAGATACAGTGGGCGCAATCACCAAAGGCAAAAATGTTTGGATCAGCCTGAGTCTGTAAAGTTGCGTATACGTTTAAACGCCCCATGCGATCTTTTTCAAAGCCTGCTAAATTGGCAATTACTTTAGGGGTTTTTATCCCTGCTGCCCAAACTTTTAATTGTGCTTCTACGGATGTGCCATCACTAAAATAGACTTTTTCAGCATCTACTTTTTCAACACGTTTGCCCGTTAATACATCTATTTTCATTCGTTGTAATTGCTGTGTGGCATGCTCTGCCATTTTTTCAGAAAGTGCTGGTAAGATACGATCAGCGCCTTCAACCAAAGTAATTTTGACATTGTTTGGGTTAATTTTATTTAAACCATATTTATAAAAGTTCTGTTTGGCTTGAACCAACTCAGCTGAAAGTTCAACACCTGTTGCGCCTGCACCAATCACGGCAATGTGTAATTCACGATCAATATTTTTATTTTGAGCATCTAAATACAAGTGTAGTAAGTCCTGTTGGAAGACTTCTGCTTGTTGGCGACTGTCGAGATAATGACAAAATTCTTTAACCCCAGGCGTATTAAAGTCATTGGAGACTGAGCCGACAGCCAGAATTAAGGTGTCATAATGCAGTGTGATTTGCTCTTGATTGGATTCATATTTACTGGTTTGGGTTTTGCTGAGCTCGATGGTTTTGTTATCACGATCTAAATGTTCAAAGCGGCCCAAGACAAATTCATAGTGATGCTTGGCTGCATGCGCATAATAATTGGTTTCTTCATCACTTGGGTTCATGGTGCCAGCTGCAATTTCATGCAGCAATGGTTTCCAGATATGGGTGAGTTTTTGGTCAACAAGGGTGATTTTGGCTTTTTTACTCTTTCCAAGCGTATCACCGAGTTGTGTCACCAGTTCTAAACCACCAGCGCCACCACCAACAATCACGATATGATGTAGATTTGACATAGAAAACCTAAATTGTTGTTATGAAAATAGAATGGCATAAATATGCCATTCTATTTAATTGTTTAGGTTTTTTTTGTATTACAGGTTACATAATTATAATAAATCTAACTAAATTGGTTGGTTTTAATTAAATTCCAAAAATCGACTTGATCCATTCCATTAAACGCTCAAACCAAGAGGCTTGTTCAATATGCACTTCATCTTCAATATCAAAACTTTGAATCAGTTGATTGTTTTGGTAAACATTCACTTTTGCCAAATGCATGATCTTTTCTAAAGGTGCGGTAAGTGATGTCTCATTCAGTTCAACATTCAAATGGGTTTGAGTTGTTGTAAGCGGTTCAACTGCTGCCAAGAGGCCATTTGCCTCAGTTTTCATGATACGGCTATTTACAACATCAAAAGTCGCTAAATCAATTGGTGTCGCATCGTTATATAAAGATGTGGTAATGAGTTGAGGTTTTTTTGCTTCAACCTTAAACATTTTCAAGGTGGATTTAACTACAGGAAGCTCGGCAATCAATTGTTTGTCTTTAATTGCGACTTCATCACGGGTGTAGGCATAGCCCAAGTTTAACAGTTTATGTGCAATTTCCGCGCGTTTACCTGCACTTTTTGCACCCATCACCACCACAATTAAACGACGATCAGGAGACTCTGTAATGGCAGAAGGACGATGCGCTGTCAGTGCTAAGTTATAGCCGGCTGCTTTGGTGAAACCCGTTTTTAAACCATCTACACTTGGATCAGACTTTAAAACAAGGTTGGTGGCATGATGAAAATGTTGGTTATAACTAAAACTTGGCATCACTGAATAATGCATATATTCAGGGGTTTGTGATGTCACTGCTTGACCTAAGATCGCCATATCATGAGCTGACGAAAAATGATCAGGCATGGTAATACCCGGAGGGTTGGCAAAATGAGTATCCTTCATTCCCAAGGCTTGTGCTTCTTGATTCATACGAGCAACAAATGCAGGTACGCTACCTGAGATACGTTCTGCCAGCGTTACTGCTGCATCATTGGCAGACATTACAATCAATCCAGCAAGAAGTTGGTCAATTGAGATTTGCTCACCTTGCTTCAGGTACATTTGAGATTCATCCCATTGCACGATCTGAACTACAGGGGTTGCAGTAATAATCTCTTCTTTTTTGATATGACCTGCTTTGAGTTCTTTCAACGCAATATAGGCGACCATCATTTTGGTCATGGATGCTGGCGCACGCTGTACATGACTATTATATTCAGCAATGGTTTGACCCGATTGTGTATCTAATATTGTCCAAGCTTCAGCTTCAACAGATTGCGGATTAATATTAAGTAAAGCGGCGTTAACAAACGTGGAGCAAACCAAGCCAGTTATCGCGATAAAAGAAGCAAGAATTTTCAACAGATTTACCTTTAAGCCAATCCTATGGCAAGAGTGCATAAACTTTGCGAATGCTATGCCTTTTTTGCACTCTTCGCTAGTCAGAATCGTAGAGAATTGCGACTAAAATCGCCTGACTTTGTAAAAAAATGCTAATCTAATTGGTAATTTCTCACTGTCTATTTTCGAATATATATTTATGTTGCATTATCAGATTGAATTTGACGATTACCGTCAGCACCTCATTCATGTCACATTGCGCTTTTTGGCGAACCCTACTCAAGTTTTGTCACTCCCTACATGGATTCCTGGTAGCTATTTGATCCGTGAGTTTTCTAAACATATCGAATCTGTGAAAGCCTATGATGAAGCGGGTCGTCAACTGCAAATTAATAAGTTTGAAAAAAATAAATGGCGTTTATATAACACCGACCATGAACTGATTACTGTTGAATATGATGTTTACGCCTATGACCTTTCGGTACGTGGTGCATATGTCGATCAAACCCGTTTATATGTCAATCCTGCTTGTATTTGCCTAGGGTTGCAAGACCAAGAAGAATCAGCAATCGAAGTTGAAGTATTTTTACCTGAAGAATTAAAGCATTTTCAAATTGCCACAGGTTTAGAGTCAAGAAGCTTGGTGAAAGGGCGCTATACCTTAAAAGCCAACAATTATGCACAATTGATTGATGCACCATTTGAATTGGCGGATCAAACCCGTTTTAGTTTTGAAGCGAATGGGATTCCACATGAATTTGTGGTTTCTGGTCAGCATACAATGAATGCAGCGCGTATGAAGCAAGACCTTGAAAAAATCTGTAGTACAGAAATTTCAATGTTTGGTTCAGCACCTTTTGAAAACTATACTTTTATGACCATGGCAACTGGCAATAGTTATGGTGGTTTAGAGCATCCGAATAGTACCAGTCTGATTTCGCCACGTGATGATTTTCCTAAAGCAAATGAACCTGTAGAGCCTTCTGCGGATTATCAACGCTTCCTTGGGTTGTGTAGTCATGAATATTTTCATTCATGGTTGGTTAAATTTATCCGCCCTGAAAACTTTGCAAATTACGATTTAGATCAGGAAGGCTACACCTCACTGTTATGGATTTTTGAAGGTTTCACCTCTTATTATGATGATTTGATTCTGTATCGTAGTGGTGTGATTTCTCAAGCATCTTATTTAAAGTTGCTAAAAGGGCAAATTGATCGTTATCTACAGAATCCGGGACGTTTTATTCAATCTGTTTCAGAGTCTAGTTTTGACGCTTGGATTAAATTTTATCGTCAAGATGAAAACTCAAATAATGCTGGAACCAGTTATTACAATAAAGGCTGTTTGGTTGCACTCAGTTTAGATTTAGGTCTACGTTTACGTGGTTCTAGTTTGGATGCGTTAATGCGCCGTTTGTATGAAAATACCCAAAAGGGCATGCAAGTCAATGAGCGTACGATTGTCGAACTGTGTAATGAACTGACTGGCGATAATTGGATCGAACAGATTAATCATTTGATTAATACCACAGATGAGCTACCACTGGATCAATTGTTCCCTGAATTTGGTTTGAGCTATAGCTTACAAAATGAAAAAGCACTTCCATTCGGTTTGAAAGTTGCTGAAAAAGCTGAGGGTGTTATCATTCAGCAAGCGCGTCGTGATGGTGTTGGCGCAAAAGCAGGTCTGTCTGCCAATGATGTGATCATTGCGATTGATGGTTTAAAAGCATCTGAAAAACTTTTAAACCAATATGCAAAACAGCAAGGTCAATTTACGGTTTATGCATTCCGCCGAGATGAGTTTTTACAATTTGAGTTGCAAGGCGGCGAAGTTGCATTGACTACGGTTGAGTTGACTGTATTAGATCAAGCCAAAGCTGAGAAATGGTTAAAGGCTTAATTAAGTTGTGTACCCCCAAAAACCGATGTTAAAACACATCGGTTTTTTTTCGCCTAAAATTTAACGTGGTATGATCAATCAATTACCACGATATGTTGAATATCCATAAGGGCTAATCAACAGTGGAATATGATAATGTTCAAGACTTCCATCAATCACAAAAACCACTGGAACTTCTGGGAAAAAAGCACGTTGGTTATTTTGTTTAAACCATTCACCAGTTTGAAAAGTAACCTTATAGACACCTTTATCTAATACTTTGTTTTCAGGGTATAAGGATGAAATTCGCCCATTACTATCAGTACTTCCCTCATTAATTTTTACCCATTTATCTTTTTGTTGCGCTTCAAGAATGACTTTAACATTGCTTGAAGGTAAGCCATTTTCAAGATTTAATACATGTACGCTTAATGGGTTTTGGGCAAAACAAAGCCCAGAAAAGAGGGTTGCTGAAATAGCTAAAGTTAATTTTTTCATCATCAATTTTTACTAAGACTAAAATCACTATGTTAAGGTCAAGTTGAAGTGTTGCCGTTAAAAAAATGTAAAATTATATTAATTGTTAAAATTTAACGATGTATGGGGATTAAATAATTTTTATTTAACAATTAGATAGATAATTAAAATAATAGATAAAACAGTATCGTTGAGAGATTTCTAAATGAAATGCTTAGGCTTGCAAACGAGCCAGTCTAAAAAACGATGCATATTTTATTTAGATGCTTGTATAAGTTAGAAACCGATTTGACTGGATAAATACCCTATAAAAATTTTTTCAGATTTAAACTTACATACTATCCTTGGCGATTTATAAGACTAATTATAATGTGATTAGAGGCAGCCAAAAAAATTCAAGCAAACCTTAGCCTTGTGGTTTTTAAAATGTTATAGTCAAATTTAATTATTAAGTTTTTATAAATAAAATATTAATCTATTGTTTGTAGTGAGTGCTTAAATCTAGTCTTGTATCTGCTTCGTCGTGGTCTAACAGGATGTGCAATTCATACATTCGACAGTGAGAAGGAAAATATAATATGAAAAAATCTCTTTTCAATATACCAAGTATAGTTTTGTGTGGCGTTCTAATCTTGGTGACATCTGTTGCGCGAGCAGACGGTACAGGCAAGCTACAGTTTCTATATACCGCTTATTTGGATGTACCTGCCTTGTTTCCAAAAACACTTGCTTCATGCAAGAAATTTGACGCATCGACAGAGCCAGAACTACAACGCTTGTATGATCAGTGGTATCAACAGCACGGACGTTATCAAAAGGAATTGCAACAACTGATATTTAAATATCTTAGTAAACAAATGGGGACAGCAAAAACAAAGAAGGTTATTGCTGAGATCAAAAAAGAAGTTAAAGGGGAGCTAGTAAGCTTATATTTTCACAAAATCATACTTGGACCGACAATTGGTTTTGTACTAAATTGCTCCCTGAAGATCTGACAGGAAAGGGCTTAATGTTGAATTACGCAGACTATGTTGAAGAACTTAAGCAGAAAGTAAAATAACGACACCGCCCTAATTTTAAGCGGCTTTTTGATTTTGAAATCAGTCAAAGTCGCTAAGTCGATAAATCAGCAATGATTTATTTCAACCCAAATCTGCAACAACAGTAAAATGAGGTAAATAAGCTAAAGCGTCATCCATTTTTATATTCATGATTCCCAGTTAAAAGAAATCAACATATTTGTCATTAAACTTTCTAACTTTATATTTTAAAATCATCCAACAATAAATTTATTCTAAATTTTGAATTCATAATACAAAAGGGTAATGTCAATGAAAAAACGTTTCTTAAAGCTCATCACAATTGCATGTGGTTTAGGCGTAGCTCCACTTGGATTTGCTGCAAATTGTTCAAGTACAATTAGCAATAATGCTGTGGCAAACTTAACTGTCCCAGCAGGTGCAACATGTACTTTAAATAGTACATCTGTTGATGGAAATGTGAATGTGCTCAATGGTGGGAGTTTGATTTTAAATAATTCTTCAGTGAGTGGAAATGTGCAAGCCAATACAGCCAAAGTATTAAAGTTAGTCAATTCTTCTGTTGAGGGGGATGTGCTTGCAGGTCAGGTTTCGTCAACATTGAGTTTAAATAAATCCATGATTTCAGGAAATTTACAATGTTCTACACTAACGAAACTACAAAGCAGTATGAGTAGTGTTGAAGGTAAAACTACAGGGAAGTGTCGTTAAAGATCAAAAGTATCTGTAAAAAAGCACTCAATATAGAGTGCTTTTTTGACGCTTAAATTTTTTGAACAATGATTTAAGCTTCGATGGCTTGTACCGCAATTTTTTTCGCAGGATCAACTTTACGGCGTACCACTGGAACAGGTTCACCATAATATTGACGATCTGCAAAATAGCTTGAACGAACCATTGGAGCAGCCCAGATATTTCTAAAACCAAGCTTGTGACCGTGTGCAGTATAACGCTCAAATTCTTCTGGTGTAACAAAGCGGTCAATTGGTGCATGTTCTTTAGAAGGCTGTAGATATTGACCAATTGTCACATAATCAACACCGTGTGCATGTAGATCATCTAACAGAGCAATCACTTCTTCTTCGGTTTCACCAATACCCACCATCAAACCACATTTTGTTGGCACATCAGGACAGTATTCTTTAAACATTTTTAATAAGTTTAAAGAATGTTGATAGTCTGAACCCGGACGCATCGCTTTATAGAGGCGGGGTACCGTTTCGATGTTATGGTTAAATACATCTGGTGGGCATTCAGTCATGATACGCAGTGCAATATCCATACGACCACGGAAATCAGGAACCAATATTTCTAATAATGTTTTTGGACTGAGTTGACGCGCTTCTTGAATACAATCAACAAAATGTTGCGCACCACCATCTAAAAGATCATCACGGTCTACAGAGGTAATCACTGCATACTTTAAACCGAGATTGGCGATGGTTTCTGCCATATGACGAGGTTCATCAGGATCAAGTGCATTTGGACGACCATGTGCAACATCGCAGAACGGGCAGCGACGGGTACAAATATCACCCATGATCATAAAGGTTGCAGTACCACCACCGAAACATTCTGGAAGGTTAGGACAAGCTGCTTCTTCACACACAGTATGTAATTTTTGTGCACGTAAAGTGGTTTTGATTCGTTGAACTTCATCAGGCGCAGCCATTTTGACACGAATCCAGTCCGGCTTTCGTGGTGCTTCAACCGTGGGAATAACTTTTACAGGTATACGAGCAACTTTTTCCGCGCCACGTAATTTGACACCCTGTTCTGGTTTACGGTTCTCTGACATATTCAACTTTTCCACTGTTTTCTACGGGGGAGATTATGCTCATTATAGCGGAAATGCAAAAAGATAGGGCAAAAACACTATTCATATACTAAATGTCGTTATCACAGAATATATGCATGCGAAATACAGAAAATTGTTTTGGTTTAGGTCATAATATCGCATAAGACAAGAGATAGACTGAATTTACTATAAGGAGCTTTGAATGCCACGTAAGAAAGAAGTCGTTAGTGGGAAATTTGTGAAATACGATGCGGTCGTACTTGGCTCTGGTCCTGCTGGTGAAGGCGCGGCAATGAAGCTTGCTAAATCGGGTAAGCGTGTTGCAATTGTAGATATTCGTGAGCAACTTGGTGGTAACTGTACCCATGTCGGCACCATCCCAAGTAAAGCTTTACGTCAAACAGTTTCAAGTATTATCCGTTACCAACGTGATCCAATGTTTAAAAAAGTAGGGGATTGGAAACAATTCACTATGAAGCAAGTTTTGCGTAATGCGCATAAAGTGATTCAACAGCAAGTTGATACCCATTCACGTTTTTATGACCGTAACCATATCGATGTATTTCACGGTCGCGCATATATCCAAGATAAAAATACGGTGATTATTTTTAGCGAAGATGGTGTTAAAGAAACTTTAGTTTTCAAACAGCTTGTGGTTGCCACAGGTAGCCGTCCTTATCACCCACAAGGTTTAGACTTTAATCATCCGCGTGTATTTGATTCAGATAAAATTTTAGATCTGGATTATCCAATTCATAAAATTATTATTTATGGCGCGGGTGTAATTGGTTGTGAATATGCATCTATCTTTATTGGTTTAGACCATAAAGTTGACTTGATCAATACTCAGCATCAACTGCTCAGTTATCTTGATGATGAAATTGCAGACGCGTTGTCTTATCACTTACGTGAACAAGGCGTGTTGATGCGTCACAATGAGCAAATTGATCATTTAGAAACGTTTGATGATCATGTGGTCTTGTATTTGCAAAGCGGTAAAAAAATTAAAGCTGATGCCATTCTGTGGTGTAATGGCCGTTCAGGAAATACCGATGGTTTAGGTCTTGAAAATGTTGGCATTACACCAAACAGCCGTGGGCAACTTGCGGTAAATGATCAATATCAAACCGAAGTTGAAAATATCTATGCGGCAGGTGATGTGGTGGGTTGGCCATCTCTTGCTTCTGCAGCATATGACCAAGGTCGTTGCGCTGGTTCAAATATGAGCGGCGAAGAAAATGTTAAGCCAGTGAAAGATATTCCAACGGGGATTTATACCATCCCTGAAATTTCATTCTTTGGTAAAACTGAAAGTCAGTTAACTGCTGAAAAAATTCCATATGAAGTTGGACAAGCATCATTCCGTCATTTGGCGCGTGCGCAAATTACAGGGGATACAGTCGGCGAGCTTAAACTATTATTCCATCGTGATACCTTAGAGTTATTAGGTGTGCATTGTTTCGGCAATAATGCGGCTGAAATTATCCATATTGGACAGGCGGTGATGCAAAGTGGAAACAATACCATTAAGTATTTTGTTGAAACGACATTTAACTATCCAACAATGGCAGAAGCCTATCGTGTTGCAACATTGAATGGTATGAATCGTTTGTTCTAAACAAATATTCAGAATTAAAAACTCGTAAGTCATCTTGCGGGTTTTTTTATGCCATTTTTAAAAAATTTGATGTATGAACTGCATAGTCTTAAGTGGTTCAAAGGTTTATCATAGCGGCAGTTAAACTTGTGGATGACGCTATGAAAATTGTTGCAGATGAAAATCTAGCATTTACTGAATATTTCTTTTCAGAATTCGGAACCATTCATCAAGCAGCAGGACGCAATTTGACTCATCATGATGTGAATGATGCAGATGCGTTATTGGTACGCTCTATAACAAAAGTCAATGAACAGTTGATTCAAGATACAGCACTAAAATTTGTCGGTAGTGCAACCATAGGAACAGACCATTTAGATATTCCAGCATTAGAAAAGCACCAAATCGCATGGTCAAATGCGGCTGGTTGTAATGCGCAAGCCGTTGCAGAATATGTCATCACGGCTTTACTGCATCTCAATCAGGACTTTCTAGATTTAGGGAAAAAGTTTACTTTAGGCATTATTGGTCTAGGCAATGTGGGAACACGATTAGCATATATGGCTCAGTTGTTGGGCTGGAATGTAATTGGCTATGATCCCTTGTTACAACGAGAAAATGTTCAGCAAGTTGAATTTGACGCCTTATTAAAGAAAGCCGATGCGATCAGCATACATGTGCCTTTAACCCAAACAGGGCCGTTTGCAACACATCATTTAATCAATGCTGATGCATTGGCGCTAATGCAGCCTGAAACCATCTTAATTAATTCAGCGCGTGGTGCTGTTGTTGAAGAAGCGGCATTAATGGCAGATATCTTAAAAACACGTCGTAAAGTGGTGTTGGATGTATTTGAACATGAGCCTGAGATTTCACAACGTCTATTGGATTTAATTACAATTGTGACGCCACATATTGCGGGTTACAGTTTGGAAGGTAAAGCTCGTGGTACTCAGATGATTTATGACGCATTTTGTAAAACATTTGCCTATACCGCACATAAGAAATTTGAATCACAATTACCTGCATGTGAACAATATTTTTATGGCAATAACATTAAACAAACGCTAAAAAAATACTTAGCTGAAATTTACAATATTCAGCGAGATGATGAAAATTTAAGAGATTGCTTAAAGGACGGCAAGGTGGATCAAAAAGCCTTTGATTACCTTCGTAAAACTTATCCTTTGCGCCGTGAATGGGCTGCTCATGGAGGGCCAAAAGCATGAGCATAGATTTTAAACCGACTTGTGATATTCAGGCGCTTAAAGCACGAGCAAAACTCTATAGACAGATTCGCCAATTTTTTATTGAGCGTGATGTTTTAGAGGTTGAAACTCCGATCTTGTCTCAAGCAGGTGTAACTGATGTCCATCTGGCTTCCGTACAGGCTCAGCGTCATCTACATGGCAAAAAACAAACGCATTATTTACAAACTTCACCAGAGTTTGCCATGAAGCGTTTATTGGCGAGTGGCAGTGGTGCGATTTATCAAATTTGTAAAGTTTTTCGAGATGATGAACATGGGCGTAAGCACAATAGTGAATTTACCATGTTGGAATGGTATCGTCCGCAGTTCAGCTTGAAAGATTTAATGTTAGAAGTCACTGATTTATTAAATGTGGTTTTGGCTGAACGTTTTGGTGAAGTTCGACCAACCGTACTCAGTTATAAACATGCATTTATCGATCGTTTAGACTTGAATCCACTGCAAGCAACATTGCAACAATTAAAAGATGCAGCACACCGTGTAGGACTTAATCTAGATTTGGGTGATGATCGTTTAGCCTATATTGATTTGTTATTTTCTCATATGGTTGAGCCAAGTTTAGGTTTTGATACGCCGGTATTTTTAACTGATTTCCCCCCAGAGTTGGCCTCGTTGGCAAAGACTAAATTGGATGAGGATGGTGAGTTCGTTGCTGCACGTTTTGAGCTCTATATCGAAGGGTTAGAACTTGCCAATGCCTATGATGAGTTAATTGATGCTGAGGTTTTGCGTAGTCGTTTTCAAGCAGATAATGCAGAGCGTGAAAAGCTGGGCTTATATGTAATGCCAATCGATGAGTATTTGCTCGCTGCTTTACCGAATATGTCGGAATGTGCGGGTATTGCTTTGGGAATTGACCGTTTGTTAATGGTGGTAATGAACCAAATGAAGTTGGAAAAGGTGATTACATTTCCTGCGGATGTGTCTTGATATAATGTCGTTTTGGACCATAGATAGATATTTATTCATGCTATGGTCAATGAATGATTGGATATTATTTAAAAGAAAATACGATATCTAAAATCTAAAAATGCCTCTCATTACTGAGAGGCATTTTTTATACCGTATGATGATGATGACCTAACTCATGTTTTAAATCAGCAATCGCTTCAATACGTTTTTGAATCAACATTTCACCGATATCTGGACCTTGAATGTCTGAGGGTAAATCCGATGCTTTAATCGTGCGTACAGTTTTCATTGCATCTAATAGGTAATGCGCTTGTGGGTATTCGCGATTTTCTAAACCTAAACGGCCTTTAGCATCACATTCACAGGCTTGTGCAAAAGCTTCAACACGCTCAGGACGACGTAGCACATCTAAACGCTGTAATAAACGCCATAAGGTGCCTGGTTTTAAGGTAAAAGCCTGATGACATTTTAAATGTTCTTTACATACTGCTAGAGCAAGCTGTTTTGTTTGAGTGGGCACACGTAAACGATCACATACATCTGTGACAGGCTGAATCCCACGTTCTTCATGCATGATATGACGAGGTAATTCATCTTTCGGTGTTAAAGCTTTGCCCAAGTCATGTACCAATACGGCAAAACGAACATCTAAAGAATAATTGGCTTTACATGCTTGCTGTAAAGACATCAGTGTATGAATACCGCAATCAATCTCAGGATGATATTCAGGTCGTTGTGGAACGCCAAACAGGGCATCTATTTCAGGAAAGAGTACTTTTAATGCACCACACTCACGTAACACTTCAAAGTAAACATCTGCATGACGTTCCATTAAAGCACGAGAGGTTTCTTTCCAAACACGTTCAGGTGTCAGTGCTTCTAATTCACCAGATTCAGCCAGTTGACGCATCAATGCAAGTGTTTCATCAGCAATACGAAAACCATATTGTGCATAACGAGCAGCAAAACGAGCCACACGTAGTACGCGTAACGGATCTTCTGCAAAAGCGTCTGAAACGTGGCGTAGGATTTTATGTGCTAAATCATCTTGTCCATGATAGGGATCATACACTTGACCTGCTTCATCCATCGCAATGGCATTGATGGTTAAGTCACGACGAATTAAATCCTCTTCCAAGGTGACATCTGGATCGGTAAAAAACTCAAATCCATGATAACCGTGTCCCGATTTACGCTCAGTACGGGCTAGGGCATATTCTTCTTTTGTTTGGGGATGTAAAAACACAGGGAAATCTTTCCCAACGGGTTGATAACCTTGGGCAAGAAGTTGCTCTGGCGTGGCGCCAACAACAACATAATCCTTTTCGTGATAGGGATGACCGAGTAAATGATCTCTAACGGCACCGCCTACTAAATAAACTTGCATGAAAAAACCTCTATTCTTACTGCCATCATGCATCAGAATAGAGGTTTTCTCAAGTACAGAACTTGAGTGATTGACTAAAGTTCTGCGGTATTGATGTTAAATTGACTTCAAGCTTAGCCTTCAGCTTGTTGAATCTCAGCAACGGTTAAAGCTGTCATATTAACCAAACGACGTGTTGTCGCTGTAGGTGTTAAAATATGCACAGGTTTAGCAGCACCAAGCAAGATAGGACCAATAGTCACATTATTGCCTGATGTTGATTTTAACAAGTTGAATGAAATATTTGCCGCATCAAGATTTGGCATAATCAACAAGTTCGCTGAACCTTTGAAGCGTGAATTTGGGAATGCAAAATGACGAATATTTTCATCAAGTGCTGCATCTGCATGCATTTCGCCATCTACTTCTAATTCAGGTGCGATTTCAGTCAAGATTTCAAATACTTTACGCATTTTTTGTGCACTTGGATCATTTTGATCTGAACCAAAGCTAGAATGCGAAAGTAATGCAACTTTTGGCGTCATACCGAAACGACGAACTTCTTCAGCAGCTAAAATAGTCATTTCAGCAAGCTGTTCAGCAGTCGGGTTAGTATTTACATAAGTATCAGCCATAAAGATATTGCGATCTTCAAGCATCAATGCATTAAGTGTAAAGAAGTTATTACGACCTTCTTTTAAACCAATCACATTTCTCACAAAGTCTAAATGGATATCATAACTTGCATAAGTACCACATAGCATACCATCTGCAAGACCATGACGAACCAACATTGCTGCGATTAAGGTAGAACGACGACGTGTTTCACGTTGTGCATACTCAGGTGTTACACCTTTACGTTGCATCAAGTTGTAATAGTCATCTGCAAACTTATCGTAATCAGGATTTTTTTCTTGATCTACGATGGTAATATTTACACCATGTTCAAGACGTAAACCTAATTTCTTGATATTCGCTTCAATGACTGCAGTACGGCCAACCAGAATAGGTTGTGCCAAACCTTCATCAACTGCGATTTGAATCGCACGTAATACACGAAGATCTTCACCTTCCGCATAAGCAATACGTTTAGGCGCTGTTTTCGCTTGTGCAAAAATTGGTTTCATCATCAATGCTGAATTATAAACAAATTCAGATAGACGTTGACGATAAGCCGAAAAATCCGCAATTGGGCGACTTGCAACACCTGAATCCATTGCAGCTTGTGCAACAGCAGGAGCAATTTCAAGAATTAGGCGTTGATCAAGTGGGCGTGGAATTAAGTAATCACGACCAAATGATGCAGATTTTTCACCATAAGATGCGGCATCCGCTTCAACATGTGCCATACGTGCAATCGCATGTACACAAGCAATTTTCATTTCTTCATTAATCGTCGTAGCGCCAACATCTAGCGCACCACGGAAGATATAAGGGAAGCAAAGCGCATTGTTTACTTGGTTCGGATAATCTGAACGACCAGTTGCCATGATTACATCTGGACGTACTTCATGCGCATGTTCAGGTAAAATCTCTGGATCTGGGTTTGCCAATGCAAAGATGATTGGATCAGCCGCCATGACTTTAACCATTTCTTTGGTTAAAATGCCTGCCGCAGAAAGGCCAAGGAACATATCTGCATCTGCAATCACATCTGCAAGTTGAGTTCCCTCAATATCTTGCACATAACGCTTTTTAGACTCATCCAAGCCTTCACGTTTAGTGGTCAATAAACCGCGTGAGTCAGCAACAACGATATTTTCTTTTTTAGCACCAATTGCACACAGCAAGTCTAAACAAGAAAGTGCCGCAGCACCTGCACCTGAAGCAACAATTTTGATTTCGTCAATTTTTTTGCCATTCAATTGCAAAGCATTGAGAAGGGCTGAACCTACGATAATTGAGGTACCGTGTTGGTCATCATGGAACACAGGGATTTTCATGCGTTCACGAAGCTTTTGCTCAATATAAAAACACTCTGGTGCTTTAATATCTTCGAGGTTAATACCACCAAAAGTAGGTTCTAAAGCCGCAACGATATCAACAATTTTGTCAGGATCATTTTCAGCAATTTCAATATCAAAAACGTCTACACCAGCAAACTTTTTAAATAATACGCCTTTGCCTTCCATTACAGGCTTAGATGCTAATGGACCAATATTACCTAGACCTAAAACGGCTGTACCATTACTGACCACTGCAACCAAATTGCCACGAGCAGTATAGAGCGCTGCTTTTGAAGGGTCTTTTTCAATTTCTAAACAAGGCGCTGCCACACCTGGTGAGTAAGCAAGCGCAAGGTCATGTTGATTGACAAGTTGCTTACTTGGCGTAACGCTAATTTTTCCTGGTGTTGGAAATTCGTGATAGTAAAGGGCTTGCTGTTTTAAAGATTGATCATCCATCTGAATCTCGATTATTACATGTTCCAGCGAGGCTGGTGGTTTGACTAAATTTCATCGAATATAACATTTGTTGAGCGATACCGACAGTCAAAAAATAGTTATTTCAAACAAAGTAATAGATATAAAGTCTAAAAAAATTAACAAATCTTTATAAGTTTATGCTGTTCCAAATATTTTGTGCTGTCCGCAGATGACAATGCTTTGGAAAAGTAAAAGCCTTGTAAAATATAACAACCGTGTTTTTGTAAAAATAACGCTTGTTCTTTAGTTTCAACGCCTTCAGCCACTAAGGTAATGCCGATTGCATTGCCCATAGCAATAATCGCATTGACGATCGCTTCGTCTTTTTCTTGTCCAATTTTTGAAATAAAAGCACGATCTATTTTTAAGATATCAAAAGGGTAACTGGTTAGATAAGCTAAAGATGAGTAGCCTGTTCCAAAATCATCCAAAGAAATCGAAATATGGCGATCTTTTAATTGTTGTAGAAGAAAATTGACTTCTTCTGATTTATCAAACAAAGACGACTCAGTCAGTTCTAGTTCAAGCATATCACCTGAAATATTATATTTTTTAAGGGCATAATCGATATCTTTAACCAACTGTCCGCGGTAAATTTGTTGTGCCACAATATTAATCGATACCCTAAAATGATCAAAACCAAGGGATTGCCACTGCTGTATTTGCTTACAGGTTTCATGCAAGACAATTAAACCAATATCTGAAATGAGGCTGGTTTCTTCGGCAAGCGGGATAAAAATGTCTGGCAAGATATAACCCAAAGTTGGATGTTGCCAACGGACTAATGCTTCAAAACCATAAATACGTTGAGTTTTAACACAGATTTTAGGTTGATAATGTACGGTCAGTTCTTTGTGCTTTATGGCTTTTCTTAATTCGTTTTCTAAGTTGATCCCTTGGTTGAGCAACGGCGTTTTTTTGTTTGAATAAAAATATACGGTATTTCCGCCTAAACGCTTGGCTTCGTGTAATGCTGATTCTGCATGACCATTGAGACTGTCGAGCTGTAAGCCATGCTCTGGATATAGCGCAACGCCAATAGAAATGGTGATGGTTTGTTCTTGTTCTTTAACATCAAAAGGTTGTTTAAATGCATCTAAAATATGTTGCGTATGTTGATGAATATTGATGTTATTGCTACTTAAATTATAGATCACTGCAAAATCATCATTATTTAAATAAGCGATCAAAGAGGCATTTGGACAACATAATCTTAATCTGTGAGCGACTTGTTTTAATAATTCATCACCTTCTTTATGGCTCATAAATTCATTGAATAATTTAAAACGGTCAATGTTGATACGTAAAACCGCGAAATTTTTAAATGAATCAGAATAGTGAATTAAATAATTATGCAGTTGTTGTTTGAAATAAAAGCGATTTGGTAAATCGGTTAGGATGTCATAATGTTCTAAATACGAGAGTCGTTGTTCTTGTTTTTTACGATCAGTTAAATCGGTAATAATACCGACATAGTTGGAAAATTTATTTTTTTCATCATAAATTGCATTGATGTGTACCCAGAGTGCAAGTTTTTTTCCTGAGGTAAAATCAATCTGTAATTCAGACTCAAATTCTCCTTTTTGAATTAAACTTTGAGTAATCACATTATACATTTGTTGGGTACGAGAATTATTATTGATTGTGATATCAAATAGATGATTTCCAACAATATTATGTTGTTTATAATCTAAGAGTTTTTCAAAATAAGGGTTTACTTCTAAGTAGCATAAATTATTATCTAAAATGAAAACACCTTCAGCCACTTGAGCTAATACATTTGCTGCGAGTTTTAGCTTTTCTTGGTCAGTCTTTTCTTTTTGAATATCTCGTTGGATTCCCACCATTCTAAGCGGTTTGTTATTAATGTTTTTAGAAACCACTTTGCCAATGTCTTGAATCCAACACCATTGACCATCTCGCTTAACACGGTAGATTGCCTCAAAGCGCTCAGTTTTGCCTTTGAGATGTTGTTTCAGGATGGTTTTATAATTCACAATATCATCAGGATGAACATATTCATCTACGCTATTGTGTTTTAGATTGAGTTGCTTGAATTCTGCACCGCTTTTTGAGTCGGAAATCTCAAAAGTTCTTTTTTCAATATTCCAGACCCAAGAATGAATACCCGCTGTTTCATGGGCAAAAGCTAAATTGGCTTGATGATTTTCTAAGCGGTCATTCATCTGTTTAAAATCGAAAATTCGTTCTTTTACTTTTTGTTCTAATAAATGATTATGTAACTGCAATTCACTTTTCATGACCTGTGTTTTTGAGATCTCATTTTTAAGTTGTATTTCTAAGCCTTTATAATTTGCAAGTTGTTCTTGTGATTGCTTAAATAAAAACTTATTTTTCAGGTCTAATATTTCAGAATTAATATAAATTTTATGTGAAGCATAAGTGCTAAAGAATAATAAAGAGAACCAAACAATGAAAATAGTGCTATAGATTTCATTGGTATTTTGAGGGAAAAGCAGGGGGAGCGTGAGCACCGGAATTGCAGAAGGAACAAATAAAGCAATAAAATAACTAAATCTTTGGTTGAGAAAATTCATTGCTAAAACATATGAAAAACTCAGCAAAAAGCTAGATAACAGAAATGAAAAAAATGGGTCAACTACATTTGGCATCATCATAAATTCTAAATTGATGATATAAACGCCAATCCCAAATAAGCTTCCTAAGATCAAACAAGAAAACTGAAAGAAAAGATCAATATGTTTAAATACTTGAACTTTATTTTGTTGTAACAGATAGGTAGAAGACAAAAATCCCGATAATATAAATAAAACAGTCAGAATAAACCAACCGCTTAATAATTCAGAGGAGGTCTTAAATAAGTAAAGATAAATTAAAGCGTCACAGATACACGTAAAAAATACCCAAATAAAAAATATCCGGATATCTTTGATTATCTTTCTGATGTTCGACGAATTCACATCATATGAAAGAAGCTCTTCCTGAACATCATTCATTAGCGCTTGCACCTCTGCTATTTTTAGAATGTGTAGGTTTAACGGAGCAACTATTTAAAATTTGCTAATTAATAGTTTCTTTGGAATTAAAATACTGTGAAATCATCCAATTTGCAATTATTTTACATGACATACATCACTTTTTAAAGCTTTGATAATTCAAAATTGATAATGCAACTACAGGTGCTGTTTCAGTTCTTAAAATACGATCACCGATGCACCAATTTTTAAATCCATATTGGTTGGCCTGATCAATTTCGGCTTCATTTAAACCACCTTCAGGGCCAATTAAAAGGGCAATATCTGGGCTTATGTCTTTCAGTACATCTGTCTGCTCTTTTTCAGGCGCAAGGACAAATTTACTCTGCGGTAATTCAGTTTTGATCCATTCATTTAGACTTAATGGCGCTAAAATCTGCGGAACAAGATTCATACCACACTGTTCACAAGCTGCAATCACTATACCTTGCCAATGATCTAATTTTTTTTGATCTCGATCATATTTTAAACGCATTTCACAACGTTCTGATGTGAGCAGTTGAATTTGAGATACGCCCAATTCCACAGCTTTTTGAATCGCATAATCCATACGATCGCCTTTACTCATGACTTGTCCAAGTAGCGCTGTAAAAGCAGGGGTACGGTTATCTGGATTAAATGAATTGACTAAAACAGAAGCAGATTTTTTAGCGACTGCTGTTAAAGTCACTTCATATTCACCGCCTTGTCCATTGAACAAGGTGGCTTTTTCACCCACTTGTGCACGCAATACTTTGACCCAATGATGAAATACTGTTTCAGTGAGTTCAACCGTAGTTTCGACAGCTAAATCAGTTTCAATATAAAAACGGGGCATGCAGTTTTACTCACAAGTTGATGATGCAATTTTGATTTAAGCTAAACCGAGATCAAGTACCAATTGGCGGTTTGGCTCAGTATGATTCATGCTATAGAAATGCAAACTTGGTGCACCTCCTGCAATAAGGCGTTCACACAGTTTGATCACAACTTCATGTCCAAAGGCTTTGATACTTGCAGTGTCATCACCATAGGTCGCAAGTTGCTTACGAATCCAGCGCGGAATTTCTGCACCTGTCCCATCTGCAAAGCGGATTAAATTGCTTGCATTGGTAATAGGCATAATTCCTGGCGCAACTGGAATATCAATTCCTTGTTTTTGGATACGCTCTACAAAATAGAAATAGGCATCTGGATTAAAGAAAAATTGAGTGATGGCCGCATTTGCACCTGCTTTGACTTTTTCTGCAAAGTGCTTAATGTCTGCATCAAAGTTGTCAGCTTGTGGGTGCATTTCAGGATATGCCGCAACTTCAATTTTAAAATGATCACCTGAGTGTTCACGAATAAAACGGACCAAATCAGTTGCATAAGGCAGTTCACCTAGGCCGACTTGACCAGAAGGTAAATCACCTCGAAGCGCAACAATACGATCAATCCCTTGAGCTTTATAGATATCGAGTAATTCAGCAATACGTACTTTGTCATCACCAATACATGAAAGGTGAGGGGCAACAGGTGTGCCTTTACCATTAAAGTCAGCAATTGCGGCTAATGTACGTTCACGCGTCGAACCACCAGCCCCATAAGTAATTGAGAAAAACTCAGGATTTAAAAGCTGTAATTCTTGATGAACAAGCTTAAGTTTTTCCGCCCCTGCATCAGTTTTGGTCGGGAAAAACTCAAACGAAATTGGAACACGTTTGGTCATGGTTAAATCCTTTTTTATTCATACTTTTTAATTTGTTCTAACCTCTTCGAAGTCCTTTCCTAAAAGGAGAGGACTTCGCCTTTATATTCATTTACAGATTAATGAATATGCTTTCTCCCTAAGGGAGAAAGCGAAGGAGAGGGGATTAAAACTTAGTACTTATAAGCCTCAGATTTAAATGGACCTTCAACTGCAACGCCCAAGTAATCTGCTTGAACTTGAGTCAATTGCGTCAATACACCACCAAAACCAACAACCATTGCAGCAGCAACTTCTTCATCTAATTTCTTAGGAATCAATTCAACACGGATGTGCGCTGCTTTTTGATCTTCTGGAAGATCAGCAAATTTCTCTGCGAATAGGTGCATTTGACCTAATACTTGGTTCGCAAAAGAACCATCCATCACGCGTGAAGGGTGACCTGTTGCATTACCAAGGTTAACCAAACGACCTTCTGAAAGAAGAATCAGATAATCATTTTCATTTTCTGTACGATACACTTGGTGTACTTGAGGCTTAACTTCAACCCACTTATAACCACGTAAATAGTTCGTATCGATTTCAGTATCAAAGTGTCCGATATTACACACCACTGAACCTGCTTTTAATGTATCTAACATTGCAGAATCACATACGTGGTAGTTACCTGTTGTTGTAACGATCAAATCAGTATTTTGAAGAAGGTCTAGGTTAATGTCTTCTTTTTTACCTGTTTGTACACCATTTTTATATGGAGAAACAACTTCATAACCGTCCATACATGCTTGCATTGCACAGATTGGGTCAATTTCAGTTACACGTACAATCATACCTTCTTGGCGAAGTGATTGAGCAGAACCTTTACCAACATCACCATAACCAATTACTAGCGCACGACGACCAGATAACAACATATCTGTACCGCGTTTGATGGCGTCATTTAATGAATGACGGCAGCCATATTTATTGTCGTTTTTAGATTTTGTGATTGAATCATTCACGTTAATTGCAGGAACTTTTAAAGTACCGTCACGGAACATTTCATTTAGGCGTTGAACACCCGTAGTCGTTTCCTCTGTAATGCCATGAATTTTAGCAATAAGTTCAGGATATTTTTCATGAACAACAGCCGTTAAATCACCACCATCATCAAGAATCATGTTGGCATCCCAAGGCGTGCCATTAACATTGATTTGTTGTTCAAGACACCACATGTATTCTTCTTCAGTTTCACCTTTCCAAGCGAATACTGGAACACCAGATGCGGCAATTGCTGCTGCTGCATGGTCTTGAGTTGAGAAGATGTTACATGAAGTCCAACGTACTTCTGCGCCTAATTCAACCAGTGTTTCAATTAAAACAGCAGTTTGAATGGTCATATGAATACAACCCAGAATTTTTGCGCCAGCAAGAGGTTTTACTGCTGAATAACGTTTACGTAAGCCCATCAATGCTGGCATTTCTGCTTCAGCAAGTTTGATTTCTTTACGACCGTAGTCAGCGAGGGAAATATCTGCAACTTTATAATCTGTAAATGAAGCATTAACCGCGTTCATCACGATCTCCTTTATATTAAAAAAATATTGATCATTCAGTTCGCGGATGCCGTTGTTGATCAGCACGAAGGTCTGACCGAATCGTCGAGCCTAGCGATTTCACATTTATGTGCCTGTGAAAAAGTCGCAGCATCCCTCGACTGGCGACTATTGTACCTAGATTTTAATAGAGTTCAAATGTAGTTGGTTAATATTCAACTAAAAGATAGAATTGTTTTTGAATCGCTAAGCTATGCAAAAATATGATCAGTATTTACTGATCTATAAACAGAAATAAAATCAAGATGATGCATTTAAGCGTTTGCCAAGTGCTAGAGCTGTGCCACGATGATTACAGTATTTGTGATTATGCTACGTGCTTTGCTTTTTTTATCTCTGGGTTTTTTTGTTTCAAAAGTGAATATCGGGGAGATTAAATTGATGGATATTGTAAAAATAATTGATCAGCATAGTTTTGCATTGCGACAAGCCATTGAGCAGGCTTCGCTTGAACAGCGGAAAAGTTTGGTGAAAGCTGTTTTTGCTTTTTATGAAAAATTACCGAACTTTCAATCTGCTATCGAACAAAATTATCAAATTAAAATTGATAAAAAACAATTGTTTCAGGATATTGATCAAGAGAATTTAATTGATTATCAAAAGCGAATTCGACAATCAAATGCTTGCGTAGATGAATATGCCGATGATTATGAGGAATTAGCGGCCATTGAGGTGATTTCTTTGGATGCCTTTTTCTTAATGGTATCAAATCAAAACAAAAGTCAGCATTTAGTGGCTTTGTTTAATGCGATGATTGAAGTACTCGATTATTATGAGAATTTTTCAGAAAACTCAATCTATTGGAATGAAGTTTTAGAAAAAGAAATTCTTTTACAAGAGCAGATTATCAAACAAATTGCTACACATATTATTTTTGATGAATCCATTTATTGTGTGCATTATCAAACAATAGAGTTTCCTGATTTGGATTAACTGATTTGGATTAAAGAGAATGAAAAAAATCGTATTGATCACATCGATTTTGACAGCGACATCAGCTTTCGCCAATGATTCTACAGGCTATGTGGGAACAGGGGGAATTGAGTACCTTAAAAATAAAAATATTGCCATGCAGCGTGAAGACTTATTCATTAGTAAAAAATTAATTAAGGTCGATTATCAATTTAAGAACCTCAGTAATCAGGATATTACTGAAACTGTTTTGTTCCCTTTACCACGAGTTGATAATGCTTTTGAATCCGATTTTGCCCACACTGAGGATTTATTAAAAAGTTTTAAAATTCAGGTTAATGGAAAAGCGGTTCAACCGACAATGCATGTGCAGACATTTATACAAAGAGATGAAAAGTCTAAAGCGATTGATGTCACTGAGTTATTTAAACAATGTGGTTTTTCACAAACTGAAATGTTAAATCCTTGGAATCGCAAAAGTGATGAATATGGGGTATTTGAAAAGAAACTAAAAGGCTGTTCAAACCCTAAAGTAAAAAGCATTTTGCCTAAAAATCCAGATGAAGTCATCAACTGGTCATCACAAGTGGTTTATAGCTGGACGCAAACTTTTAAAGCCAATTCAATTACACAGGTAAAACATCAATATAAACCTTTAGTGGGTGGTTCGGTTGCACTATATCCAGATGAATATAATCAACAATTTTGTATGGACAGTAATTTTAAGAAAGGCTTGAAAAAAGCGCAGTCGGAACATTCGCCTTTTAATGCACTGAGTTATATTTTGACTACTGGGGCAAATTGGGCAAAACCGATTGAAAATTTTAAATTGACTATTGAACGTGATCCGGGAGAGTTGGTATCGTTTTGTTGGAAAGGTAAAGTCAATAAAATTAGCCCGACACAGTTCCAAATGGTTGAGAAAAACTTTGTACCTAAACAAGATTTAGATGTAATTTTTGTGCATTTAGGTAATTAAATTAGTGAATCAAATTTAAGCCCATTTTATATGGGCTGAAATTTATAAATTAGACTGAGGTGTCTTCAGCTGACTTGGCTTTTTCAGCCCAAAAATCAGCTTTTTCTTCATCAACATCAACGCCCATCCCATGTTCATAAATACAAACAAGATCACGCATGGCTTGAACTTCACCCAGTTTTGCTGCTTGCTCAACCAGCTCTACTGATTTCACTAGATCTTTTTCAACCACATCGCCACGGCGATAGAAATTGGATAACTCTAAAATCGCAGCAGAATGTTGATGTTTGGCCGCTTGCTCTAACCAGCGGTGGGCATGTTCAAAATAAGCCTTGGCTTCTTTAGGATCCTCTTCAAGGATATCTTTTGCATAATAAGCATAGCCTTCACCTAACCAATACATGGCTTCAACATGGCCTAATTGTGCTGCTTTAAGTGCCCATTCTTCTGCAAGTTGATTGTTATCTTCATCTTCACTTTGCATATATATTTCAGCAAGTTCAAATTGTGCAGCTGGATTACCCATTGCAGCACGATTGAGTAATTCTGAAGGGATTGAAAGTGGTTTAGACATAAAAATACCAATACGAGGCAATAAATTTGATAAAAAAAAAGCCAATCCGCAGATTGGCTTATGATTATAACTGATTTTTGTGAAACAGTTTAAATGAGTAGCATCACACTTGTGATTAAGCTGATACCCACACAAAAGCTGGCAGCCAATTTCATTTTTAAACTGTAATAGCTTAATAACACCCCAACAAATAATGCTGAAAAGGTTAGTACTCCAACCCAAATGCTGAGCATGCTGCTCAGCTGCCCTGACATGACACAAATGATCAGTGAAATCAGCAGTAAAGCCCAACCAGTAATAGAAGAAAGTTGGGTTTGTTTGAGGCTTAGTTCATGTCCATAGATCTGTTTTTGATGCTTCGACATTGCGCTGGCAAGCGCGATAAAAGCCAAGCTAGACAAAGACCAAATTAATAAGAAGAAAATCACGCTGAAATCTCCTTACTTGAAGGTACATTTCTGGCTTTTTTGACAGGAAGCCCTTTATGTTTTTTAACTTTATAAAATGAGTAGAAAAACAAAATCGCAAGCGCCCATGTCATTAAATCAAAAGACGCAATCATCCATTGGTCATTGGCAATGCTGTTCCAAAGTGCTTGACCACCCGTGATAAAATTGACAATAGGCAATAGAGCAAAAGCAACACCAGAGAACAATAGAAGTTCTAGCCAAGCTTGACGATGCGGGCGAATCGCTGCATAAATTAATGTAGCTAACCATACAATAAAGAAAGCTCTAATTTCCCAATTTAAGCGTGTTTCTATTTCAAATGGAATGAAACGATTGGCGTAGAAGTAGGCCGCACATGCAATAGGTAATCCAATCACAGCGGCAATATTCATCACTTCAACAAAACGATAACCAAATGATTTATAACCTTGTTTTTGTTGTTGCGGCGCACGTTTGACGCACCATAAGATCAGCCCCGTTGCAACCATTAAGGTGCCGATTACACCAGAGAAGAACAATAACCAGCGGAAGGTTAAATCAAGACCACGTGCTTCATGCAATACAGTCACCACATTGTATATCCCCATTGGGATAGAGGCATTGTTTGCTTGAGCCGCTTCACTGATGTCTTTGCCTGTCACGCCATCGAATTTTAAAATGGGGTAAACACCACGCTGAACCACACTTTTAGCATATAAAGCGCGAAGTTCAATGGTCGCATTGGATGTATTTGGCGCAATGATTTGAATAGAAGCAATCGGATTTTCTTTCCACTGCGCTTGTGCAGTGGTAATAAGTGGGGTTAAGTCGGTGAGTGGCGCAGGATGACCAACATCTTGTTGATGTTTTTTGCCTCTTTCGCCTCGCGAGCGTTGTTCATTTTGACCTTGAGTTTGATTTGTATTTGCGGATCCAGAACGGTTTTCAGCATTTCTATTGCGAGCATTATTTTGCTGAACTGCACCGCCGCGCATCTCTTGAAAAAACTCTTGTCGATCTTTATAGACTTGGTTGATTCCCCAAGGCATAAACATAAACATCAGTAATAACAAACCACTGAAGGTGATCATGATATGAAAGGGAAGGGCAAAAACAGCTGTGGCATTATGTGCATCTAACCATGAGCGTTGTCCTTTACCTGAACGGAACGTAAAGAAATCTTTAAAAATTTTTTTATGGGTAATAATGCCGCTGATAATTGCCACAAACATCAGCATGGTGGCTAAGCCAACAATCCAACGTGCCCAAATACGATCAAATCCATACAGTTCAAAGTGAAAGCGATATAGAAAGCCACCACCACGAGTGTCTCGTGCTTCTATAACTTGTCCAGTTGCACTGTCTATGGTGATTCTTTCCCCACCACGACGTGCTTGTAGATCTTCACCTTGTTTACGGATATTTAATTCAGTTGTGGTCTGTCTAGAATTGGGTAATTGAATCGTCCAACTACCAGCATCAGGATAGTTCTTTTGTAGATAATCTAAGGCAACTTGGGTTTGCTGTACTTGAGAATCACTTGGAACGGATTGATGTATTTCTGGTTTCATCCAAGCCGTTATTTCAGACTGAAAGAAACTCAATGTTCCTGTCAAAAAAATTGCATAGAGTAACCAACCAAGAATTAAGCTTGCCCATGTATGTAACCATGACATAGATTGGCGTGGACCTTCAACTTTTGCATCTACGCGCATCTTAATTCCCCATCATTTTATAAATGGCAAATAAAATGATACTTGGAATCAGTATGCCTAAGCTGGCTTTTGATGTCTTATTGACCATAAAAACCCAAATGAATGCAGCGCAGTGAATACAGAAAGCAAGTAGCGTTGCACTCATCGCAGCCGCGGCACGATAATCAGCAAATGTTTTTGCAATCACTATAGCGGACAAGGACGCAAGCAGATAACCACCAAGAATTGCCAGAGCAAAACGGTAGGCAATCATGACGCGATATTGTATGAGAGAGGGTGCGAATTTAGCTCGTGTTGATACAGTCGGAGTTGAAACTGATGCGTTTAGTACATCGAGTTCAGTCTGGCTATTCATAGGCAATCAAATACAGAAAGGTTAAAAATTAAGTAAATAATAACAATTATCATTTACTTTTTAAATACAAAAGTTAAATTTGATTAAAATAAAGCACTGGATTTATTTCAATTTTTATGTACAGGCTTGGCTACAAGTTTATCCAAAATAATTGAAAAAATTCTTATAATTTTAGAAGGTTACACGATTTTATCGTGACTATGTTTTTGAGCATGTGCCTTCGAACATAAAGCATACAGCGTATTTGGATATTTATTTATATCTTGTAGTGACATCTTGGAAAACAATAATATGGAATTTGAACAATGTTTATTCATGCTGAAGACGCGAAACGATTGGCAGCCAATTCAAACTTAAATATAGAGCTATATAAAGGTCGTTTAGCTCAAATGATTGAAGAGAATGCCAAGCAGGGCAATACTGTGGCTTTTACAGTTCTACCTAAACATCTAGCTTTAGAGGATATTCGGGAGCTTTCTTCTGAGTTAACTCAACTTGGATATCATGTCCGCTTTGAAGTGGATGAGTTTTTTTATAGTTTTAATGTGTTTTGGAATTAACTCGGCAATATAGGCCATAGTTTTGAGCATGGCCTATATTGAAGAATTAGCAGGTATTGCTTGTTTATGTTTCTTTTTGATATTCATTGATGACTTCGAGCGCGGCACGAAATGCTTCTTGGGTTGTGGGTGCGCCACAGTAAGGTAGGCTGTGTAATAACACTTCCTGAATTTCTTCAACTGTTGCGCCATTATTCAATGCACCACGAATATGACCTTTTAGTTCGGTTGGGCTTTTTTGTGCAACTAAAAATGCAATGGTAATCAAAGAGCGGTATTTACGTGGTAAAACACCCTCACGTTGCCAAGTTGAACCCCATGCATGCTCATTGATCCAGTCTTGCAAAGGTCTTGTAAAAGCAACAGTGTTGTCTTGAGCGCGTTTTACAAAACTTTCCCCCATTACTTCTGTACGGACTTTTAAGCCATTTTCATAATCTTGTTGAGACATCGTCTTTTTTCCTCAGCTGTTATATTTTTAACACTATACCGAAATAGGCAAATAACCCATTGGCAATATGTCTATGTTAAAAAACAGCGATGGTGAATCGCTGTTTATGGTTAAGGTTTTATATTGCCTTATCTGTTAAATGGCATTTACCAAATCGAGTTAAGTTGAGTGAAGATGAGGATTTTCTAATACCAACACCTGCTCTAATTTTTCATCAAAAATATCTGTGAGCATACTTTCATAACGAAGTGCATTATATTGGGTTAATTTTGTGGCTAAATCATCGCTGATTAAGCCACGAGTGACTGCATCCTGTATGCGCTCTTCAAATGTTAGCCCTTGATATTCACCTTTAGATTCCGCTTTTTTAAAGCTATTCCAATCGTCTTCAACAGTTGTGAGTAGATTAAACGTGGCTTCCATTCGTCCAAAAGCATCATTCGGATCAACAGTATAATAAACCTGCGTTTTTAAATAATCTCGGAACGGGTTATCTTGCATGAGCAGTTCCGCTGCTTCACTCTTTTGACGATCACTTGGTTTTTTGATCGGTCGACCAAATGGGAAACAAACAAATTTAACCAGACTTGATGCAATTTGAATCGGAAAATTATCAAATAAGCCATAAAATGCTTCTTGGGCATCATAAAGCGTTTCGTCTAATGCAAGTTTGGCATGTACCTGTTCTTGCGAGGATCTCTGACCATTTTCATAAAATTTGAGAATGGCTGTTGCAATAAACATTTTGGAGTGAATGTCAGCTAATCGCCCTGAGAGCATTTCTTTACGTTTAATATCACCGGCTAACAGTCCAAGACACATATCTGCGGTTAGGGCAAAGTCAGTACTGAATCGATTGATGATTTTATAATAAGGTTGAGTAAGAGCATCTGATGAGTCAGGTCTTTGACTACTTGCCCCAAACCATCCATAAGTGAATGCACGCGCGCCACGGTTTAGGGTGTAGCCTAAATGTTGATATAACATGGTGTTAAATGTATTTAAGGCAGAGGCTTTATCTTCGGCCTGTAACAGTTGTAATTCCTCAAATAAATAAGGATGGCAACGCATTGAACCTTGACCAAAGATCATTAACGAACGGCTTAAGATATTTGCCCCTTCAACTGTTATCGAGATCGGAATAGCTTGATACATATTGGCAAGAAAGTTACGCGGACCTTGTTGAATACCACGACCACCTGTGATGTCCATACCATGATTGACGATTTTTCGCATCGTTTCAGTGGCATAGTATTTTGCCATCGCGGTCATAACAGCGGGTTTGCCACCTTGATTTAAACCACAAGTGACTAAATAGCGGAAAGCTTCCAACATATAGGTATGGCTGACAATGTCACTGCTGACTTCTTGCACCCCTTCAAATTTACCTACTGATAATTTAAATTGTTGACGAATTTTAGCGAATGCACCTACAGATAAATACGTCATTTCGCCTGCGGCTGTAGACAGTGCTGGAAGGGAAATACCACGTCCAACAGCCAGACACTCCATCAGCATACGCCAGCCATTTCCAGCATTTTTTGCACCACCAATAATCCAGTCAATTGGAATAAAGACATCTTTACCTTCGACTGTACCATTCATAAATGGAGAACCACCTGGATGGTGTCTTGGTCCAACCTCTACGCCTGCATGAGAAGCGGGTATAAGTGCACAGGTAATACCATACTCAGTTTTAGTTTTATCTCCCAATAAGCCATCTGGGTCATACAGTTTGAAGGCGAGACCGACTACCGTTGCGACGGGCGCTAAAGTAATCCAGCGTTTTGAGAAATTCATCTTTAAGCCAAGTACTTGTTGACCTTCGAACTCTCCATAACAAACCACGCCAGTGTCAGGAATTGCTCCAGCATCAGAACCCGCTTCAGGACTGGTGAGTCCAAAGCAGGGAATTTCTTCGCCCTTGGCTAAGCCGGGTAAATAACGATTTTTTTGTTCGTCTGTACCATAATTCAGTAAGAGCTCACCCGGTCCTAATGAGTTAGGCACCATACAGGTCACAGCCGTTGTTAAAGAGCGTGAGGCAATTTTGCTCATAATGCGACTTTGTGCAAAAGAGCTAAATTCACGACCACCATAAGTTTTAGGGATGATGAGTCCAAAAAAGCCATTGTCTTTAATAAATTGCCATGTCTCTGCGTTAAGGTCTTTATTTTGATGAATTTCCCATTCATCTAGCAACTGACAGAGTTGTTCAACCTCATGATCTAAAAAAGATTGCTCTTCATTACTAAGCGTCGGGTAGGGATAATTGTTAAATTTTTCCCAATCTGGCGCCCCCATAAATAATTCTTTTTCCCACCAACTTGTACCCGCATCCAATGCTTCACGTTCAGTGGTACTCATGCTTGGCATTGCATTGGCTAATGTTTTATAGGCCGGTTTAGTCAAAACTTGCATTCGCAGTGGTTCAATCAGTAATACTAAACTGATGAGAATAAGCGGAAGACCAAGGATGAGAGACCATGGGCTGATCACTGCACTCAGAATTGCAATGACAATCGTAGTAATACTTCCGACTGTTCGATGAAGTGCAAAAAAGAAAACGGCCCAGAGTGAGATGATTTGAATAAGTATTGCGATGAGTAATAGCATTAACATATTACCTCTACAGTTTTAATATTAATTTTGGGATCGGAAATACATCATTGAAGCTTATTCTTTCATCAAAGATGTGATGAAAAATTAAACATGTAATTTATTAATAACGATTTTTTCACTTACTATTCAAGGTAAAAGTATTGTTGTTTTGTGAGTATAAGTTAACCAAAGCATATTTATTGTCATATCATGACCAGAGTATTGGGGGAGTAAATAAATTTTCCATTCATTTGCGCATTCACTTTTTAGACAGACTTGAATGATTTAAAAATTTAAACAGTATTTAGCTGATTTTTGTTTGAGCTGTTTGACTTGTTTTATGTCGCTGAAGCGCGTCGATGTGTTTTTAATGGCTTTCAATTTGCTGCTCAGTCTGTAAGAATCAGCAAGATAAAATTTTTAATGATTAAAATAATAAAGCACAAGACGGCATGGATTATTATTGCTCTTGGTCGGAATGACTATTTTTACAAGAAAATGCTTAATTTTTGTACAAATATTGATATTAATGCAATATTTGTGATGTACCATTTTTTTACGAAATGTCGTTATCACAGATCTTACGTTGACTGTAATATCAGGAAGGCTGATACTCTTGGGGTTAAATTTAAGCAAGTCGGTTCGTAAGGGCTGGGTCACAAGCTCGGTTCTCAAAACACAATTTAAAGCAAGGGGCTATATATGGCTGGTGGAAAGTCAACAATCATTTACACACTGACTGACGAGGCGCCATTGTTGGCGACTTATTCGCTACTGCCGATCATTGAGACCTTTACTAAGCCAGCTGGCGTAGAGATTGTCAAAACTGATATTTCTGTAGCTGCTCGTGTTCTTGCAGAGTTCGCGGAATACTTAAGCGATGAACAGAAAGTATCTGACAACCTTGCGCATTTAGGGCGTCTTACTCAAGATCCAGACACTAACATTATCAAACTCCCAAATATCAGTGCATCTGTTGCTCAGTTGAGCGCATGTATTAAGGAACTTCAGTCAAAGGGTTATGCAATCCCAGACTATCCTGAAAATCCAACAACTGAAGAAGAAAAAGCAATTAAGGTGCGTTATAGCAAGTGCCTTGGTTCTGCGGTGAATCCAGTATTACGTGAAGGTAACTCTGACCGTCGTGCACCTGCAGCAGTGAAAAACTATGCGAAGAAACATCCACATTCAATGAGCGAATGGAAACAGTGGTCACAAACACATGTTTCACATATGGATGAGGGTGATTTCTACCACGGTGAAAAGTCAATGACACTTGACCGTGCGCGTAACGTAAAAATGGAACTTATCACCAAAAATGGTGAGAGCATTGTGCTTAAACCAAAAGTTGCATTACTTGATGGCGAAATCATCGATTCAATGTTTATGAGCAAGAAAGCGCTTTGCGATTTCTATGAGAAAGAACTTGATGATTGCCGTGAAGCAGGCATTTTATTTTCGTTGCATGTAAAAGCAACCATGATGAAAGTTTCACACCCGATTGTATTCGGTCACTGTGTAAAAATTTACTATAAAGAAGCATTTGAAAAGCACGCTAAGTTATTTGATGAGTTAGGTATTAACGTCAATAACGGTATGGCTGGTCTTTACGAGAAGATTGCAACTTTACCAACATCATTACGTGAAGAGATCATTGAAGATCTTCATGCATGCCAAGAACACCGTCCTGCACTTGCAATGGTGGATTCAGCGAAAGGCATTACTAACTTCCATTCACCAAATGATGTGATTGTGGATGCATCTATGCCTGCGATGATTCGTGGCGGCGGTAAAATGTGGGGTGCTGATGGTAAGCAGTATGATTGTAAAGCTGTTATGCCAGAGTCAACATTCGCACGTATCTACCAAGAAATGATTAATTTCTGTAAGTGGAATGGTAACTTTGACCCACGTACTATGGGTACTGTGCCAAACGTTGGTTTGATGGCGCAAAAAGCTGAAGAATACGGCTCACATGACAAAACTTTTGAGATCACTGAAGCGGGTGTTGCAAACATCACAGATCTTGAAACTGGTGAAGTGTTGATGTCACAAAACGTTGAGGAAGGCGATATCTGGCGTATGTGTCAGGTGAAAGACGCACCGATTCGTGACTGGGTAAAACTTGCGGTAACGCGTGCGCGTAACTCAGGTATGCCTGCAATCTTCTGGCTTGACCCATACCGTCCGCATGAAAATGAATTGATTAAGAAAGTACAAAAATACTTGAAAGATCATGATACAGCGGGTCTTGATATCCAAATCATGTCACAAGTACGTGCAATGCGTTATACGCTTGAACGTGTTGCTCGTGGTTTAGATACAATTTCAGTGACTGGTAACATTTTACGTGATTACTTAACTGACTTGTTCCCAATCATGGAATTGGGTACTTCTGCGAAAATGTTGTCTATCGTTCCGTTAATGGCGGGCGGTGGTATGTACGAAACAGGTGCGGGTGGTTCAGCGCCTAAGCATGTACAACAGCTTGTAGAAGAAAACCACTTGCGTTGGGATTCTCTTGGTGAATTCTTGGCCTTGGCTGTTTCTTTAGAAGAGCTAGGTATCAAAGAAGACAATGCACGTGCTAAGTTATTGGCGAAAACATTGGATCAAGCAACTGGTCAATTGTTGGATAACGACAAGTCACCATCACGCCGTACAGGTGAGCTTGACAACCGTGGTAGCCATTTCTATCTTGCGAAGTTCTGGGCTGAAGCACTTGCTGCACAAAATGACGATGCTGAATTAAAAGCGAAGTTTGCACCACTTGCAAAAGCATTGGATGAGAACGAAGACAAAATCCTTGCTGAGCTTGCTGCTGTTCAAGGTAAGCCAGCGGATATCGGTGGTTACTATGCAGTTGATACAGCTAAGGTTGAAGCTGTAATGCGTCCAAGTGCGACGCTTAACGCTACGCTTGCTACTGTTTAAGTTTTAAAATGCTATAAACCAACGATCTTGTTGGTGAGAAAAGCCGATGCATACGCATCGGCTTTTTTTATTGATGGCATAAATCTTTGTTTAAGTTATGTATTTGCAAGGTTTTGTATGAATCAATTTAAATGATGAGGGGGCGATTGGTCTTAATTGGTCTTGAGTTTTTTAGTTATAAAATAAAAATGCCCAATGAAATTCATTGGGCATTTTTACAATAAGCGGCAATTGCTTTATAGCTGAGAAGGATTAAATCCTAGCTAGCGACCATTACGTCCACGGCCACGTGGTGCTTTGGTATTTGGGCGGGTGGTACCATTGGTCTTACGACGTGGTTTTTCACCATCTTCCATTTGCCAGATACGTTTAGTTCCAGATTTCTTTGTTGAACCATCTTTATTCTTACGAACAATTGGTTTTCCACCTGTACCGCCAGGTTTCTTCACATAAGAGCGTGAGCGGTAAGGTTCATCTGCTGGAATATTTTGGAAGTCTGGATAAAGTAATGGTTCAATTTCTTTGGTTTCACCAGGTTGTAAACCCATTTGCACCAAATCAATTGCACCAATCTTGGTACGGATCAAACGTAAAGTCGGGAAACCAACAGCCGAAGTCATACGACGGACTTGACGGTTACGGCCTTCACAAATAGAAATTTCAATCCAAGATGTTGGAATATTGGCACGGAAACGTACTGGTGGATCACGATCCCATAACCATTCAGGTTGTTCAACTTTATTCGCTTGAGCAGGTAAAGTCATACCATCTTTTAGCTCAACACCTTTACGCAACTGTTCTAGGGCTTCTTCAGTCACATCACCATCAACTTGCACCAAATAAGTTTTAAATTTCTTATTGGCAGGATTGGTAATGTATTGATTTAAACCACCATGATCAGTTAAAAAAACTAAACCTTCAGAGTCCATATCGAGACGACCCGCCAAACGCAAAGTCGAGTCATCTACGAAGTCAGACATCGTCATATGTGCTTCGTCTTTACGAAACTGGGAGAGGACGTCATAAGGTTTATTAAGAATGACAATTTTCACTTTAGACCACTAATAAATATCAATAAAATTTTTGAGTTTGATAAAGTTACCCGTTTGAAGAGAGTTGGGTAAAAATAAAGACTACGATATGTGCGCTACTATATCAGATTACGCTTTGTATTCTTCAACTTTATTTATTTACCTAGGCTGAGTTGTAAATACATTTTTCTTAGGCTGGGGATCTTAAGGTGCGAGGTTTTTTAGAATGGGGTGATGATTTTATCTTGTTAGAGCGTATCTTAAGTAAATGAACGAGTAGCATGCATTTTTGGGCTTAAATTCTGAGCCAATTTTCAACGACCTCTCTAAAATTTTATAGTTTGAGCGACTATATTTTTACTTAATCTTGATGTCCTCATTAGACAATAATAGTTGTCTAATTGATATATACAATTTAATGGCAAATTATAAGATGGATGCTGAATATAAGAAGTCGTATAGGTAAACCATGCAAGTGAATAGCAAGCTGCCGCCATTGGGAATGAGTGAAAAAATACACAAGAAGATTGCAAAGGTATCAGGAGCTTTATTGGGTGCAGTTAATCCTGAAAGACAAGCTAAGTTACCAAGAGAGTATGAGCTAAGTCCGCATGTAGACTATAAACGATATGGAAGTACGCATTATGGCGTAATGATTCCTGATTTGCCTGAACCATTTAATTATTTATCTTGGGCTTCAGTTATTGGATATGTTGGATTTCCGATCACAGATATGCAATATCAAATATCACCTAGAGGTAAAGGTGATACAGCCTCTTTAGTGCATGGAACGGCTTTGTCTACAACACAAGAGGCCTATACAACGTATTCTGTACAAGACGATATAAAATTTACTCAGAATCCTTTTTCTGTGAATTTTAACGACCAATCTATATTGTATGAAGACGATGCTAAAGGGTATTTTTTAGTCAGCAATAGAGAAGATTTGCAAGTTAATATCCGACTTCAGCCAACAAAAGCAATTTCTTGGTTTGCTTATGGTCCATTTTATAAACATTTCAGTGTTTTAATGAGATATGAGGGGACTCTGACTCAAAAAGACAAGAGTATAAAAGTACAAGGACTTTGTACACTTGAGTCGTGGAAAGCTGTAGCGATTTCGATGATTAAAAATAAATGGTTAGCCGAGAATGTTCAGTTGCCAGTAAAAATATTTAGCTATCAAGTCATTAATATCGATACAGAACAGCAATTATTGTTGGCGATGATTTGTTATGAGTCGCAGCCTATATTGACCTCGGTATATTACCGAAATGTTGGTGGTCGTTCTATTCAATACAATGGAGATATTGTATTTGAGGTCACAAAGTTTAAGGACAATAAAGAAATAACGCCTGATGGATATGCAATGCAAGTGCCTGATCAGTTTAAATGGATTGCATATCATGATCATAAAAAAATATTCGAAATCAATGCAACTGTGGATACACCATATTGTTTTGGATTAGCCGCAGGTTATGTGACTTCGTATGCGTGGGAAGGTGAATTTAATGATTTAAAAATAACAGGTCGTGGGTATATGGAATATATTGATAGACGTTAATCATGATCTTTTCAAGTTGTTTTTACAGCCAAAAAATGAAAGATCAAAAATGCTAGATCTATTGAAGAAAAGAGATTGGGGGTAGGTAGATTTTTTTGCTAAAACATGGGTAGGGCTAATATTTAAACGTAACTTGCAAACAACATCCAATGAACCTAAATCTTATGATTGAAAAAAGCTGTACCACCTTTGGGTAGTACAGCTTTTTTGAATAGCGTAGATCTCAAGTTTTAATCAGTGATCACAAGCTATTAGTTGGTTGATCATGTTGTTTAGTGGTCATGTTTTAGATATTCAGGTTCTTTCGGTAATTTAAAACTACATAAGAAACAGATCACTAACATGACAATCACATAAAGGAAGAAGGTGCTTTCAATACCTGCTGCTTTGAACTGTAGTGCGACAGATGGCGCAGAACCACCAAAGATTGCATTCCCCACAGCGTAAGAGAAACCAACACCCAATGCACGAACATGTGGTGGGAACATTTCTGCCTTAACCAATCCGCTGATAGAGGTATAGAAGCTGAGCAACATCATGAGGAAAATAAGTAACAGAGCAACCATCAATGGCGAATAACTGAAATGTGGCATCCAGATCACCATGACTGGATAGATGAAAATCGCCATAGTACCACTGAACGCAAGCATTGCAGCACGACGGCCAATGCGGTCAGAAATAGCACCAAACACAGGTTGTGCAAGCATAAAAATAAAGAGTGAAGCTGTCATAATGAATCCGACAGTTTTACTATCTACACCCATATTGGTGAGGTAGGTCTTTGAATATACTGTAATCACATAGAAGGTGAGAGAACCCGCAGAGGTATAACCTACAACCAATAAGAAGGTTTTCCAGTGATTTTTAAACAGTTCACTTAAGCTTCCAGATTCTTCTTTATCACTGTCTTCGCTAGATAATGTTTCTTCCAAACGGCTACGTGCAAGTAGGGAGATAATTGCAGCAATACCACCAATGACAAAAGGAATACGCCAGCCGCCATCAAGCAATTGCTGCTCTGATAGGAAGGCCAACATAATAACACCGAGCAAGCTTGCTAATAACTGACCACCTGACAAAGTGACATACTGGAAAGAAGCAAAAAAGCCTCGTTGACCTTTTAAGCCAAGCTCACTCATATAGGTTGCTACAGCACCATATTCACCACCTACAGATAAACCTTGTAGCAGGCGAACAAGTAAAAGTAGGAAAGGTGCTGCCATTCCAACTTGTTCGTAGGTTGGGAGTGCGGCAAATAAGAAAGAGCTTACTGCCATAAGACAGATGGAAATGACCATTGATTTTTTACGGCCATGTTTATCGGCAATTCGTCCGAAAACCCAGCTACCAATTGGTCGCATAAAGAAGCTGGCTGCAAAGACACCCCACACATAAATTGCTTGAGTACCGGAGTCCATATCAGGTGCAGTTAATGCTTTAGTGAAATATGCCGCAAACACAGCATAAATATAAAAATCAAACCATTCTACTAAGTTTCCTGAAGCTGCGCCGACGATACCGCGTATACGACCTCGCTTCTCTTCTTTAGTGTAAGTTTTATCCATTATTTACATCCATGAGATAGGTTGAATCGCAATAAATTCAAAATTCATTACGATTTGAAAAACAGGAATAATGTTAAAGATTTTAAGACTAAATAATAATTGCAAAGATGGTTAATTTGATTGGAGGTCTTAGGATAGGCAGAAAGAATTAAAAAATGAATTTTGATTTATTTTTTCATTAAAATTCATGTGAAAACATATAGTAAAAGTGAATTACTTTTGTAATTAATCTTAACTTGATGGTGATTTTGTGGAAATTATTTTTTTTAAATATAAATCAATGGTAAAAAATACCAATAATAAAAATAAAATTACCGGTTTTTGTTTGTGATCTATTGTGGTGCATAATTTAATGTAATGAAATATAAGAATATATTGTGGTTTTGAGGTGGCTGCTTTGGTCATCAATCTATTGTCAAAATGTTATAGATTTTTAAATTAAATGGCGAATATAAAATCAAAAAATTAGAAATAATGTTTATAGTGTAAACGTATAGTAGCTCTCACTTTTAAAGATCTGACTCTTGGAAAATTTATGTGTATGGAAAAGTAAAGCTAATACTTTTATTTTAAACATTGGAGTGATTGAGCTTGTCGATTTATATAAAAAATGATGGTTTGAGTGATATTAAATAATGAAACATTGTGCTTTATTCAGTAGAGAAATGTTGTTATTCCTCGTATAAATCTCAAAAAATGTACGAATTAGACTAGACTGATATGCGCTAAGAAGGGTTAGAAGTATTGTCTATTTGGCAATTATTTTGGATTTGCCAACTATAATAAAAGGGAGAACCTGAACAATGGGTTATCAGAAGATCGTAGTACCTGCCGATGGTAGCAAAATTACTGTAAATGCAGACTTGTCATTGAATGTTCCAAATCATCCAATCATTCCTTTTATTGAAGGGGATGGTATTGGTGTTGATATTACTCCAGCCATGAAAGCTGTTGTAGATGCCGCAATTCAAAAAGCATATGCTGGCAAACGTTCGATCGAATGGATGGAAGTTTACTGTGGTGAAAAGGCAGATAAAATCTACGGGACATATATGCCTGAAGAAACTTTTGAGGCACTGCGGGAATTTGTGGTTTCAATTAAGGGTCCATTAACTACGCCTGTGGGTGGTGGTATTCGTTCATTGAATGTCGCTTTACGCCAAGAACTCGACCTTTATGTTTGTGTACGTCCTGTACGCTGGTTTGAAGGTGTGCCGTCACCTGTTCAACATCCTGAATTGACTGACATGGTGATTTTCCGTGAAAATTCCGAAGATATCTATGCAGGTATCGAATGGAAAGCGGATTCTCCTGAAGCGAAAAAAGTCATTAAATTCTTAAAAGAAGAAATGGGTGTAACCAAGATTCGTTTTGAAGATAATTGTGGGATTGGTATTAAACCTGTATCGAAAGAAGGTACTCAGCGTTTAGTGCGTAAAGCGATTCAGTTTGCGATTGATAATGATAAGCCGAGTGTAACTTTAGTGCATAAAGGCAATATCATGAAATATACCGAAGGTGCATTCAAAGAATGGGGTTATGAACTGGCAATTGATCGTTTTGGTGGTGAGCTGATTGATGGCGGCCCTTGGGTAAAAATTAAAAATCCAAGAACGGGTAAAGAGATCATTATTAAAGATGTGATTGCCGATGCCTTTCTACAGCAAATCTTAATGCGTCCTTCTGAATATTCTGTGATTGCGACACTTAACTTAAATGGTGACTATATTTCTGATGCGTTGGCAGCTGAAGTAGGTGGTATTGGAATTGCGCCGGGTGCAAATATTGGTGGTGCAATTTCTGTATATGAGGCGACTCACGGTACAGCACCGAAATATGCAGGCCAGGATAAAGTAAATCCAGGTTCTATTATTCTTTCTGCGGAAATGATGCTTCGTGATATGGGGTGGATTGAAGCTGCTGATTTGATTATTCAAGGGGTGTCGGGAGCGATTGCTGCGAAAACTGTTACCTACGACTTTGAGCGATTGATGCCAGGTGCAACTTTGCTTCGCTGTTCTGAATTCGGTCAAGCAATCATTGATAATATGGATAGCTAATTAAAAGATAGATGCACTAAAGTCAGTATAATCAAAGGTCTGCCAAGTGCAGACCTTTTTGTTATTTATGGTTTGGCTATTTTATTCTAGAATCTAAGTATATTTATTAAACTTTAGGCTGTGAGTAATTGCACCAACAACTGATTACTGTAGACTGTTTTGAGTATCTATTTAAAAAATATTAATTATATTTTAAGGGGTTGATTGATTGAATATAGAAAGAGATCCACAAACTTTGGTTGCTCCACTTGATCAATTAAATTTTTTACACGAAGCCAAGCAATATATTGATAAAAATCTTACCAGTACTCAAGCCTATTATCTAATGACCAGTAAGCCGCCAATTTGGTTGAGGGCTGCGTTTAAGCTGAGAGATTTTTTAAGCCAGCGTTTAGGTGGTGTGCAACCTATTCAAGGCTTTGGTGAATCAACTAAACCACTTCAAGTGGGTGGAAAAGCAGATTTTTTTGATGTGGTTAAAGTCTCAGATCGTGAGCTTTTTTTACAGTCAACCGATAAACATTTGAGTGTATTGCTGGTTTTACAAATCGAGGAATATGATGAGCTTAGAAATGAATTAACGATATGTACCAGTGTAGTGACATATAATCTTTTTGGGAAAATTTATATGCTGCCTGTTTCTATGGTTCATGGTTTTATTGTTCAGCAATCACTTAAAAACCTTCAAATTAAATCTTGAAACGCCAAGGATTTGAACTATGACAAAATGCTGTAAAACTTGGCAAAAAAAGTCATATTTATACCTTAATTGTAGATGAAAACTTCTGTAAATAAGAAAACTCCTGTGTAAATAGCAATTTAAATCATTTATTGATATTTTGTTGAAACTTAAATGGAGTGTTGGTTGTGAAAAAAGTATTGTTGGTTATCTTAGCTTTAGGGATTTCTCATCATGTATTTGCTAAAGACGTACACAAATGTGTAGTTAAAGGTTCAGTAACTTACCAATCTAGACCCTGTGCTGGAACTGCTACAGTAAATCCACAGCAACAACTTCAACAAAAATTAACTCAACGAACTGCAAACCAAACTTCGATACAACAACAAAAAACTCAGTCTGAAATGCATCAGTATTCTCAACAACAACATTTGCAACGCCATTCAGGAAATGGAACATCTAATGAGATTCCAGATACAGTTGAGGGCAAAAAGAAAAGCTTGGCTATAGCCCAAGAGGCTTATAAGCAAACGAAAAATCGTTAATTGTTTTTTAAATTTGCTTGGACCGTTTTTGTTTTATGGGCAACTGGTTTTTATTGAAATAGCTTTGGGAATAAGCTCAATATAACAATAACTTGATTAATGAAGGGTATTGTTGGAAGTGATTGCTGAAGTTTCTAAATCACAAGGTAATATGCTTTTTAGGTAAGTTTCTCGCTTTAAATAAATAGAGGATTGTAATCCTATGGCTGTAGGCGAGTAATGTATTGGATGGGAATATTCTGTTATATTAACCAGCCTAGTTAAATTTATTTAAAGCCTTGAATTTATGTCACAGACAAGTTCGAAAAAATTTTATATCTTTGCGACATTAGCATTGTTATTTCCAGTATTTTTAGTTGGAATGGCTTTTCTTGCGGCTAAAAGTGATGCTGAAACCAAACGGGAATATGATCAAATTCGCCAAGAACATGCTGAAAAGATTGAGTTGCAAAAACAACAGCAAAAATTAGAGCAACGAAACTTATCGCAGCCTGAAAGTAAAAATGCAGTGTCTTGATAAACGATCGTTAATGAAAAATCACAAAGACTAAAGCTAAAAAACCGCCAAATTTGGCGGTTTTGTTTTTCATCAAAAATTATTTATTTTTGTCTTTCAACTGAGGGATTGCAGATCCTGTACCGACAGCCAATAAACCAGTATTGGTATAAATACCAAGTTTTGCACGGGTGTCCGTGATATCAAGATTACGCATAGTCAATTGGCCGATACGATCAGCAGGACTAAACATTGAATCACCTTTTTCCATGGTTAAACGCTCAGCTTCATAAGTGAGGTTCTCTGATTCAGTGTTCATAATCGTGTAGTCATTACCACGACGAAGTTCTAAAGTCACAGTACCTGAGATTGCTTTAGCAACCCAGCGTTGTGCTGTTTCACGGAGCATCAATGCTTGCGAATCGAACCAACGACCTTGGTACAATAAGCGACCTAGACGTAAACCATTGATACGATATTGTTCAATAGTGTCTTCGTTATGAATACCAGTTACAAGACGTTCATAAGCAATATGAAGAAGTGCCATTCCCGGAGCTTCATAGATGCCACGAGATTTTGCTTCAATAATACGGTTTTCGATTTGGTCAGACATACCTAGACCATGACGACCACCAATACGGTTGGCTTCAAGAATGAATTCAACAGGGTCTTCAATACGTTTGCCATTTAATGCAACTGGGAAGCCTTCTTCAAACGTTACAGAAACTTCTTCAGCTTCAACTTTTACGTCTTCTTTCCAGAACGCAACGCCCATAATTGGCTCAACGATTTTGATGCCTGCATTGAGGTATTCAAGATCTTTCGCTTCGTGAGTTGCACCCAACATGTTTGAATCTGTTGAATAGGCTTTCTCTTTCGACATTTTGTAATCAAAACCATTGTCGATCAAGAATTGTGACATTTCAGCGCGACCGCCTAATTCATCAATAAATTGCTGATCTAACCAAGGTTTGTAAATTTTAAGTGCAGGGTTGGTTAATAAGCCATAACGATAGAAACGTTCAATATCGTTCCCTTTATAGGTTGAACCATCACCCCAAATATTAACATCATCTTCTTTCATTGCTGTAACAAGCATTGTACCTGTTACTGCGCGACCTAATGGTGTTGTGTTGAAATAAGGAACACCACCAGTGCTGATATGGAATGCACCACATTGAATTGCAGCAATACCTTCCAATGCAAGTTGTAAGCGGCAGTCAACCAATCGGGCTTTTACAGCACCGTAGTTTTCAGCTTTACGCGGAATTGCATCGTAGTCATCTTCATCAGGTTGACCTAAGTTTGCTGTATAAGCATAAGGTTCTGCGCCTTTTTGTTTCATCCACAATAAAGCTGCTGAAGTATCTAGACCACCAGAGAAGGCGATACCCACTTTTTTGCCTACTGGTACATTCTGCAAGATCGTTGCATTATCAGTCATTGCTCGTCCTAACTATTTCGAAAGAGGCACCACATACATGGGTGGCCAAAGAGAATTTTATAAACGCAGTATTGTAGCACTTTTTCAATCAATGTTTTATTGGATTTGAAGGTTAACATTGAAAAAAATAACAATTTATAGCGCGAAATTAATTTACTTAAATGACTCATGCACCTCATTTAAAGACTTATAAGAAAAGTCAAATTAACGAGATGTGAAATTTAATAAATTGATATAATTTTCTAATTATTAAAAACTTTTAATCCTATGCAATTAAATAAAACGCTCTACTATACGCATAATACTTTGTTTGGCTTTTACGGTATTTTGTTGCTTATATTAATTTTCTGTGCACTAACTTCGGGGGGTAATTCCACTGGTTTTGTAGGTGTAGTATTTGCTTTTGCGGTGTTGTTTGGTTTGGCATACTTACATTATAAAGCCGCTATTGAAGTTGAAAAAGGGAGTGAAATAGGGAGATTGATGTCTACCATTATTGGATTTTTATTCTTGATTGGATTTCCAATAGGTACTTGTATAGGGCTGCTGATTTTGCTGAATGTGCGTAAGGCCAAATGGCAGGCTGCGGATTGACCTATGTTAAAAGTAAGATAAATTGGATGTATAGAGTTAATCCAATATATCTGATTTGTTCAGGATCATAGCTGATCATTTAAACCAATAAACTGCTTTTCAATCGGAGTAAATACATGTTCACTTCGTGCAATCAGATAGAATCCAATATCTCGATATTGTTCGGGTGTTTCTCGATAATATTGAATATTAAATTTTTTTATCAGTGACTTTGCAATCATTGAAATTCCCATACCCAATTGAGTGAAATTGACTAAGGCTTCATGATCATAAATATGGGTTAATTCACCTTTGGTTAAATGATAATCTGTATAAATATGATCTAAAGTGGTTGCATAACAGCATTCTTCTGAGGCAAGTAAAATATTTTGATGATTGAGACAGTCTTCAAGGCTGTCATGGTTGATGACATTTTTCCCAATAATCACCAATTGATCATTTGCCTTTTGAATATACTGAATATTTTTCTGTTTTGGGTGACCTAAAACATAAGCGATATCTAGGTTTCCGCGTAAAATTTCATCTTCAATATAGCCTGTAGCACCTGTTTTCATAGTGATTGAAAGCTCAGGGTAGGTTTCATAAAGTTGGCTAAATGACGGGTAGAAACGCATTCCGCCTAAACTGGTGTTGGTACCAAAGCGTAAATATTTTTCCTGCTGATAGATTTTATTTTCTGTTTCTTCCCATGTGAAGATCATTTTTTTGTATTGCTGATATAAATTCATTCCTGATTCGGTCAGCTCAACACCTTTGGGTTTTCGGATGAATAGTTGACGTTTATAGTGATTTTCAATCTTTTTTATTTTTGCAGTCATATTCGATTGTAAATAATTGAGTTTATTTGCTGCTGCGGTAATGCTTTTTAGTTCAGCAACAGTCACAAATGATTTGATATCACCCATATCGATATTCATTTTAATTCCTCAATAATGCATTGAATAAGTACTGACACTAAAGCACCTGCTTTAGCATCAAAAAAAATGATGTATACATTAAAACATAGCATTATTCATGATGCCATTTATTTTCTATACTCTATGTACTTTCCATCTGTTGAGTACAGCAAATGAATCTTCGAGTGATTGGTGCAATTGTATTATTGTGTCTCGTCTGGGGATCTTTGTGGGGATTGGTCAAACATAGTTTGCAAATATTTCCGCCATTCTTATTTATTTCTACGCGTTTAATCTTAGCTGCGCTTACCCTTATGTTGGTTCAAGTACTGTTAAGAAAATCTGTTTTACCCGCAAAAGGTGAATGGCAAAAACTGATGATCTCAAGTTTGATGATTTGTATTGGTTTTTATGCAACACAAACCTTTGCCATGCAATTTGTTGATTCAGGATTGTCTGCGGTTTTAGTGTTTACTATGCCTATTTTTATTGGTGTATTGGCGCATTATATTTTAAATGAGCGTTTAAATAGCCAAAAAATAATTGGGTTGGTTCTTGGCACGTTAGGCTTGGTTGCGATTCTTTGGCCACAATTACATCATATTCATTTGAATTTATCGTTAATTGGTCAAGCTTTCTTAATCTTGTCTGGCTTCTTCTGGGCTTTAACCACAGTTTATATCAAACAGAATTTTGCAACTTATGACAAAATCAAATTGACCTTTTGGCAGTTGTTGATGGGTGGGGTGGTGATTCTGATCGGCGCTTTAATTTTTGAACCTGTAGATGTTAAAGTTTGGATGAATCCGCTCAATGATTCAATCCTGTTCTATATTGCTGTGATTGGAACTGGTTTTGCCTTTGCCTTGTGGAATTGGATTGTGAGTCAGGTAGATACCTTTGTTGCGTCTATTTCAATCATGTGTATTCCTATTCTAAGTTTATTTTTTGGTTATGTGCTTTGGCATGAGCCGATTACGATCAACATTATTATCGGCGCGGCATTCATTTGTTCAGGCATTATTTCAAGTTCTTTAAACCTTAAAATCAAGAAAAAACCTGCAAGCTTATTGAGTTGTGAGCATCGTTAAATCAATAAATGGATATTGATGAATTAATTTATAGTTGATTAAATTTTTATGTAATTTTTCAATTAAAGTAAAAAGCAAAATCAGTGAAAGTTCATTGATTTTGCTTTTTTTTCTGTTTTTTCTATTTTTTGTTCAATACGATGCCTTTACGCTTATTTTAACTGATTTTTAAATTGGTCTGACTAATTTTGGTTTTGAAGTATTTCCAAACCCGATAATAAACTTAAATCAGTGTTACTAAAAAGTGTATGAAAGAATGGAATACGACTAAAGTTGTATAAAATTGGTTTAATTTAAAAAAATACAATATAAAACAAATGAGTTATTCGATTTGAAACCCTGAAAGCTGAAGGATTGGTCTGTGAATAGGTCGAAATATTTGCAATATTGGTCATACCAAAATAATTAATTGAGTGCCAACTATTGATCTTTAAATCAGCAAAAATTAATATTAAGTAGCAGTTAGTGCAAAATTTTTTAATTTAAAATTAAATTGGTCATACCAATTATTGAGAAATAAATGGATGATTCAATGACATTCCACGTTCTAGCAAGCATTTCAAGGAGATGACAATGCTTCAACATTGGCAACAGATTTATGATCCGATGGGCAATATCTGGGTATCCAGTGCCATTGCGCTGATACCAATTATCTTTTTCTTTTTAGCCCTTGCTGTATTCCGCATGAAAGGAAGTGTTGCGGGGACAATTACAGTTGTATTGGCTTTACTGGTTTCATTATTTGCTTATCAAATGCCAACGATGATGGCATTGGCATCATTGGTCTATGGTTTCTTTTATGGTTTATGGCCAATTGCATGGATCATCATTGGTGCAGTATTCCTATATAAAGTTTCAGTAAAAACAGGGCAGTTCGATATTATTCGTTCTTCGATTTTGTCGATTACGGAAGATCAACGTCTGCAAATGCTTTTTGTTGGCTTTGCTTTCGGTACTTTCTTGGAAGGTGCGGCTGGCTTTGGTGCGCCTGTTGCGATTACCGCTGCGTTATTGGTGGGACTTGGTTTTAAACCACTTTATGCGGCAGGTCTATGTTTGATTGTGAATACAGCACCTGTGGCATTTGGTGCAATGGGGATTCCAATTATTGTGGCTGGACAGGTTTCTGGTGTAGAAACAATGGAAATCAGTCAGATGGTTGGACGTCAGTTGCCATTTATGGTTCCAATTGTGCTGTTCTGGATCATGGCAATTATGGACGGTTGGCGTGGTGTAAAAGAAACCTGGCCTGCTGTGATTGTCGGTGGTGGTTCTTTTGCGCTTGCACAATATTTGACTTCAAACTTTGTGGGTCCAGAATTACCCGATATTACCGCTTCAATTGCGTCTCTGGTTTCATTAACGATTTTATTAAAATATTGGCAGCCAAAGCATATCTTCCGTTTTGCAAATGAAGATGACAGCATGAGCGAAAATCTTGCTGCACAAAAACAGCAGAAATATAGCCTTGCTCAAATTGCCAAAGCGTGGTCTCCATTTGCGATTTTAACTGTGATGGTTACGATCTGGAGTGTAAAACCATTTAAGGATTTATTTACCAAAGATGGTGCACTACATGATTTAGTGATTTCTATCAAAGTGCCGTATTTGCATCAAATGATTCAAAAGATGCCACCTGTTGTTGCTGAAGTAAAAGACTATGATGCAATTTATAAATTTGATTGGTTCTCAGCGACGGGTACCGCAATTATTATTGCTGCAATCATTACTATTATTTTTTTAAAAATGAAGCCAAAAGAAGCAGTAGTTACTTTTGCTGAAACCATTAATGAATTAAAAATTCCAATTTATTCGATTGGTATGGTGTTGGCATTTGCTTTTATTGCTAACTATTCAGGAATGTCTGCAACCTTGGCTTTGGCATTGGCACATACGGGTCAAGCATTTACATTCTTCTCTCCATTCTTAGGATGGTTAGGTGTATTCCTTACAGGTTCGGATACTTCTGCAAATGCTTTATTCGGGGCATTACAAGCCACGACTGCGCAACAAATTGGTGTCCCAGAAGTATTACTGGTTGCTGCAAATACCAGTGGTGGTGTCACTGGGAAAATGATTTCTCCTCAGTCAATTGCAATTGCATGTGCGGCGGTGGGGCTGGTAGGTAAAGAGTCTGATCTGTTCCGTTTTACGGTTAAACACAGTATAACGTTTACTGTAATGATCGGTATTATTATTACACTACAAGCTTATGTGTTCCCATGGATGATTCCATGAGCATAAAACGTCACTGAATGAGGAAAGCAGATGAAAGTCTCTGACAAAGTGGTACAAAGCCTTCGTATGTTAATTGAAGAAAAAAACATGCAAGTCGGAGAACGTTTACCTGCTGAACGAAAGTTGTGTGAACAATTGGGCGTATCACGTTCCTCTTTAAGAGAAGCGATTTCTCAACTGACCAGTACTGGAATGCTGGTCAGCAAAGGCGGGGCGGGGACCTATTTACAACAAATCCCCGTGAACTGGTCGCAAAACCAGATTGTTGAATCTTTAAGTAATTTGATTGATGAAGATCCAGCATATCGTTTTGATGTGCAAGAGGCGCGAACAATCCTTGAGGGTGGTTCAGCTTGGTATGCGGCACAACGTGCAACCCCTAAAGATCTGGCCCAGATTCGCGAATATTATGATCAGATTTCATATTTTCAGTCGATTGGAGATGATGAGCAAGCTTCACTTGCCGATGCTAAATTTCATTTGGCGATTGCTGAAGCATCGCACAATTTAGTGTTGATTCAGATGATGCGAGGCGTTTTTGATCTGTTGCAGTTTAACGTGCTCTTGGGTAGACGCAAAGTGTACTCAGAAACACATCGATTTGATCAATTGCATGATCAGCATTTTAAAGTGATGGATGCAATTGAACGTCATGATCCAGATGCTGCAAGAGATGCAGTCTGTGGACATATAGAATTTGTAGTACAGCAAGTGCGTATGATTGATGAGGAAGAAGCCCGTCGTCAGCGTGCGAGCCGATTAAACAGGATATGAGCATGATTATTTCTTCTGCGAATGACTATCGTGAAGCCGCGCGACGTCGTTTACCCCCATTTCTTTTTCATTATATTGATGGTGGTGCGTATGCGGAATATACACTAAAACGAAATGTAGAAGATTTATCAAAAATCGCTTTAAGGCAACGTGTTTTAAATGACATGTCTCAGTTAAGCCTAGAAACAAAATTGTTTGATGAAACTTTATCTATGCCTGTTGCGTTGTCTCCTGTTGGATTAACAGGGATGTATGCACGCCGTGGTGAGGTTCAAGCTGCCGTGGCAGCAGATAAAAAGGGCATTCCTTTTACCTTATCGACCGTATCTGTTTGCCCGATTGAGGAAGTTGCACCAGCAATTAACCGCCCAATGTGGTTTCAGTTATATGTGCTACGTGATCGTGGCTTTATGAAAAATGCTTTAGAGCGAGCCAAAGCTGCGGGCTGTTCAACCTTGGTGTTTACTGTTGATATGCCTGTACCAGGTGCGCGCTATCGTGATGCACATTCTGGTATGAGTGGTCCGAATGCAGCGATGCGCCGTTACATGCAGTCGTGCTTCCATCCGCATTGGGCTTGGAATGTCGGTTTGCTGGGTCGTCCACATGATTTAGGCAATATTTCCAAATACTTAGGAAAGCCGACTGGACTTGAAGATTATATCGGTTGGTTGGGCAATAACTTTGACCCGTCTATTTCATGGAAAGACCTTGAGTGGATTCGTGAATTTTGGGATGGCCCGATGGTGATTAAGGGGATCCTTGATCCTGAAGATGCCAAAGATGCGGTACGTTTCGGTGCCGATGGTATTGTTGTATCAAACCATGGTGGTCGCCAGTTAGATGGTGTCTTATCGTCTGCGCGTGCGCTTCCGCCAATTGCAGATGCCGTCAAAGGGGATATTAAAATCCTTGCTGACTCTGGTATTCGTAATGGTTTGGACGTGGTTCGTATGCTGGCATTGGGTGCAGATACCTGCATGCTCGGACGTGCTTTTGTCTATGCATTAGGGGCAGCAGGTGGTGCAGGCGTTTCTAATCTGCTTGAGTTAATTGACAAAGAAATGCGTGTCGCAATGACTTTGACAGGTGCCAAAACAATTGCAGACATTAATGCTGATTGTTTAGTCAAGTTAGACAAAGCATTGGATGCGTGATGTATTTTTGATACGTCATCAAGCTAAATGACAGTGTTCAATTTGGTAGACGCAAATATCGTCCATGCAAATTTCATCTGTAGTGCTTTGAGGCAGAACGACCTTATAACATGATGTATTTGCAAAGCATCAAATGAAAAGATGTTATTTAACGAGTTTTCGGATGAGCAGGGTTCAAGCTACTTTTCATCAAAAAAGTAGTTTGAACTGATCGTTGATCCCTCAATACAAATAATATTGAAAAAAACGCTGTCGGAATGAATGCCTTATTGAATGAGATTGAATAAGGATTCATCAATAGGATAGGGAAAATGCAATCTAATATTGATTCACAACACACCATTCAGCAATTGATCAACATCGTCGGTCAGCAACACGTTTTAACTCATGATCATGCTACCCGCTTGTATCGTCAGGGGCGTCGTTATGGCTCAGGGCAAGTGCTGGCTGTTGTGGTTCCCGGAACTTTGTTTGAACAATGGCAAGTGCTACAAGCTGCTGTAAATGCAGACTGTATTGTGATTATGCAAGCTGCAAATACTGGCCTTACGGGTGGTTCAACACCTTTTGGTGATGATTACGACCGACCCGTTATTTTAATGAGTACACGTCGTTTGGCCGGTATACAAGTGATTAATCAAGGTCAGCAAGTGATTTGCTTACCTGGTGCAACCTTGGATCGTCTTGAAAAAGAGTTGGCACACTATAATCGTGAGCCGCACTCAGTGATTGGTTCATCTTGTATTGGTGCATCGGTTTTAGGTGGAATATGTAATAACTCAGGTGGAGCATTGGTCCGCCGAGGTCCTGCATATACTGAACTGGCACTTTATGCACAGGTCAATGCGTCAGGTGAGTTAGAGTTGGTCAATCACTTGGGGGTGAACCTGGGTGACACACCTGAAGAAATTTTGACAAAACTCGAAAATAAAAACTATCAACTCAATGATGTTATTAATAATGCGAGTTGTTGTGCTTCTGACCATCGTTATGCACATGATGTTAAACAGGTTGATGAAAATACGCCTGCACGCTTCAATGCTGATCCATCACGTTTATTTGAAGCTTCAGGTTCTGCAGGTAAAGTCTGTGTCTTTGCAGTACGTTTAGACACCTTTGAAAAAATTCCAAGTCAGGTATTTTATGTGGGGACCAACTCACATGATGATTTGACGGAAATCCGTCGTTTCTTACTCAAAGATTTGCCAAGATTACCGATTGCGGGTGAATACATTCATCGTGTTGCCTATGATATTGGTGCTGAATATGGCAAAGATACTTTTATGTTTATCGAAAAATTTGGTACGGCAAAAGTGCCTGCTGCATTTGCATTAAAAGATAAGGTGGATGGATATCTCGAAAAAATTGGCTTACGTAGTTTGTCTGATAAAGTGTTGCAGATGGTGACTAAACTGTTGCCCAATCATTTGCCAAAACGGATGAATGAGTTTCGTGATTTATATGAACATCATTTGATGATTCGTATCGAAAATCAGGATGTTGAGCAAGTTGAACTTTTTTTAAAAGATTATTTTCAACATAAAACATCAGGTGATTTTTTCCATTGTACGGATGAAGAAGGGCGTAAGGCTTTTTTACATCGTTTCGCAGTGGCAGGTGCAGCAATTCGTTATCGTGATACGCATCGTTCGGAAGTTGAAGATATTGTTGCGCTGGATATTGCTTTACGCCGTAACGACCGTGAATGGGTAGAAACTTTACCTCAAGAGATGGATGATTTAATTACCCATAAATTGTATTACGGACATTTCCTCTGCCATGTGTTTCATCAAGATTATATAGTCAAAAAAGGGGTAGATCCTTTGGCGATGGAACATCAAATGTGGCATTTGCTGGATAACCGTGGTGCAGAATATCCTGCGGAACACAATGTAGGGCATTTATATATTGCGAAACCTACTTTAAAAAATCATTATCAAAAGCTTGATCCAACCAATAGCTTTAATGTCGGCATTGGGCAGACCAGTAAATTAAAATACTGGAAGTGATGATATTGAGGCATGTTAATTTGATTTGTTTATGGTGGTTTATCAGATAAACAGTCTTTTTAAAAAGTGCTAGATGATGAACTGATTTATTTAATGAAAATAGCCATGCAAAAGCATGGCTATTTTTTATTTCTGTTCGCCTAATTTGGAGGAAATAAATCCAAGTACAAAAGCACTGATAAAGAAGGTAACAACCGTGTAGAGTGCAGATTGTGTGGTAAACCAAATTGCAATGGTTAAGATCGTAACGATCGCTGTACAAATCCAAATCGCCAACCCTGAAGTTGCTGAAGGTTGTTGAGATGGAGCTGGGTCAATTTGATCTGGTGTGGACGGGTCTTCTTTGGTATTTAAATCGTGAATAGGGTCATGTAGATTCACACCATAAAAGAAATAGGGATGATCATCAAAACGAGCAAGCTCAATACGTTGCATTTCAATAAAAGAAATTTGTTGTGAATGATCTTGTGCTGTATTTTCAATGTGTTGTAACAATTGGGTTAAGAAATGAGCATCATTTAAATCCAAGGGTAAACCACTGGTGCGTAATAAAATGTGCTCAGGATAATGTTGTTCGATTAAAGATTTAAAGTCATCAAAATGATAGCTATTTTCTGCACCAAAAATTTCTATAAATAAGGGTTTACGCGCTGCTAAATTGACCAGTGCTTGCTGTTGATCAATAACTAAATAAGCATACTGACTCTCACCAAAGTCCTCTTGGCGTTCTTCAAGATCAACTTGGTTGCGTTCATCGTTGATATCAAGATCATCTATATATCTTGTCCAGAAAATATTTTCTTGCTTAAACAGCATAAACCATAAAATCGGAATGAATGCATTTGCTTCGAGTTCAAAAGATGCACTTTGAAAAAACTCTGCCCATTGATTTTGACTACCTCTTGGCATATGGCTAAAGGTAGAACTGGTTAAAAATACTGGGTGGCTCATAAGGTTGATGCCTTTTCTTATTTACTTTTATTCAGCAGTTATATTGCAAAATAACGAAAATTGACACAGAAGATTGTTATAAAACTGTATAACACTTTTCTTTTGAGTCATATCAAGATGTGTTGCTTCTCGCTGTGGGTAAGACAGATAGAATTGACACTATATACGATGAAAATATCAAAAATTGCCATCAAAAAAAAATTAAAACTCGATAAAGTAGTATGCAACAAGTTGCAAAGCCAAACTTAAAGGATTCATCATGACAAATAGCTATGCAAATATCTTAAAACCACTCCATCTGGGATTTACGACCATCAAAAATCGTGTCGTGATGGGTTCAATGCACACAGGTTTAGAAGATCGTTTTTATAACTACCCAAAACTTGCTGCATATTTTGGAGAACGTGCCAAAGGTGGTGTTGGGCTAATTATTACAGGGGGGATTTCCCCAAACCGCCAAGGTTGGTTGTTGCCAGCCGGTGGTACGATGAATACTTTAGGTGATATTGCACCACACCGTTTAGTCACACATGCTGTACATAAGCATGGTGCAAAAATTCTAATGCAAATTCTGCATGCAGGGCGTTATGGTTATCAACCGTTTGTTGTATCTTCAAGCCCAATCAAATCACCGATTTCGATGTTTAAACCACGTCAGATGAGTGACAAACTGATTCTTGAAACCATTCAAGATTATGCTGAAACAGCTAGTCTGGCAAAAAAAGCCGGCTATGATGGCGTAGAGATTATGGGTTCAGAAGGCTATTTGCTGAATCAATTTTTAAGTCGCCATGTGAACCAACGTGAAGACCGTTGGGGCGGGCCAATTGAAAACCGTATGCGTTTGGCAGTCGAAATTGTAAAAGCGATTCGTGCCAAAGTCGGTGAAAAATTTATTATTTGCTTCCGTTTGTCGATGCTCGATTTGGTCCATGACGGTAATACCATGGATGAAGTGATCACTGTTGCACAGGCCTTAGAAAAAGCAGGTATTACTTTACTCAATACCGGGATTGGTTGGCATGAAGCACGTGTACCCACAATTGTAACTTCCGTACCGCGTGCTGCATTTGTAGATTACACCGCAGAAGTGAAAAAGCATGTCGCTGTACCTGTCATTGCTTCCAATCGAATTAATATGCCTGATACTGCTGAGGAAATTTTGGCTGCAGGTAAAGCTGATATGGTGCAAATGGCGCGTCCATTATTGGCAGATGCTTTTTGGGTGAGTAAAACCGCAACCAATCGTGTTGATGAAATCAATACTTGTATTGCATGTAACCAAGCCTGTTTAGATCATAGTTTTCAAAATAAGCGTGCAAGTTGTTTGGTGAACCCACGAGCAGCGCATGAAACTGAACTGGTTTATCTTAAAACAAAAAAACCGAAGAAAATTGCGGTTGTTGGCGGTGGTGTTGCTGGAATGTCAGCAGCCACTATTGCAGCAAGTCGAGGACATCAAGTAACTTTGTTTGAAGCTTCTACTGAGGTCGGCGGACAGTTTAACCTCGCTAAAGTTGTGCCAGGTAAAGAAGAGTTTCATGAAACCATACGTTATTTTAAAGTTCAGATTGAAAAAACTGGTGTGGATTTACGTTTAAATACCAAAGTGAATCGTGAGCAATTAGAACGTGAAGGTTTTGATGATGTGGTGATCGCAACAGGTGTGATTCCACGGGGTCTAAATATTGAGGGTAGTAATGCACCGCAAGTATTGTCTTATGCGGAAGTATTGCGTGGTGCACCTGTTGGAAACAGAGTCGCTGTTGTTGGTGCTGGTGGTATTGGTTTTGATGTATCTGAATATTTATTAAAACCTGAGCATCAGCCGCAACCACAACCCTTGGCGGATTGGCAACGCGAGTGGGGTGTAGACCCAAATCCAAACTATATGACTGAAGGTGGTTTTGTTCCTGCTGAAGTAGATCAACCGATTCGTCAAATATATTTGATGCAACGTAAAACCACACCTCTTGGTATTGGTTTAGGTAAAACCTCGGGTTGGGTACACCGTGCACAATTGAAAAAACATGCGGTAAGAATGATGCGTGGCGTGCAATACAAGTCTGTCACCAATGAAGGATTATGGATTGAAAGCAATGGTCATGATCAATTGTTACGCGTCGATACGATTGTGGTGTGTGCAGGTCAGGAATCCGTTAAGGACTTAATGCCTCAAGAGGGTGAGTCAACTTTAGCAAATTACCATATTATCGGTGGTGCAAAATTGGCTGGTGAGCTTGATGCAAAGCGTGCGATTCGTGAAGGTGCTGAAATAGCAGCTAAACTTTAATCAAAATCATCTATTTTGATGAAACAATATGCATTTGAATGGTTTAAGTCTATTTTTTTCTTGTCAGAATTGGAAAAGCTTAGTATTCTTGCGCACATGGAAGCGTGGCAGAGCGGTTTAATGCACCGGTCTTGAAAACCGACGAGGGTGTGAGTCCTCCGTGAGTTCGAATCTCACCGCTTCCGCCACATTGAAGTTTCCGACACTGTTTAACACTATATAAGTATTTACTTATAAGGTTAAAGTTGGAAACAAATGACATAGTAAGCTATGACACAGTACGTCAATGAGCGGTTCTAAAGTAGTAAAAAATGCAGTAAGATAATCTCTTACTGCATTTTTTTTGGTTTATACGTTATGGCTGCTCGTGGAATCAATAAACTGACTGCTTTACAGGTAAAATAAGCAAAAGCAAATCCTGATAAAATGTATAAGCTTCCCGATGGAGGTAATCTTTACTTACGTATTGATTCCAGTGGTAGCAAATACTGGAGATTTAACTATACTCGTCCTTATGTTGGTAAATGCAATGATTTATCGCTCGGCACATATCCTAAAGTTACCTTGGAAGAAGCACGTACAGTTCGTGACGATTATAAAAAGTTATTCAAGCAGGGAATTAATCCAGCAACAGTACGCTTAGAAACCAAGAATCGAAGCAGAGCATACCTTTCTTGTAGTCAGTGCAGAGTGGCTTAAAAAACGAGAATTGGAAGGCAAGCAAGATGAAGAGACCCTTCGCCGTTTAAATCACGATGCTTATCCCTATATAGGTGATATGAGCTTCCCACAAATCACTGTAGAAGTATTAGAAGCAAAAGTCTTTCAGCGCATTATTGACCGTGAAGCATTGTCTGTCGCCAAACGTCAGATTTGAATCAAATCTTTAAATCAGCGCGTAAAAAGAAGGTGATTCAATCCAATCGAAGATATTGAATTACCTAATCCACTGGGTGGGAATTTTGCTGCGGTGACTGAGGAACAAGACCTTGCACCAATGCTAAATAAAATTTGAGGTACTTAGGAGAACGTTATTTTTAAAGACTTTATGCAACAAAGCCCCTAAGCCTCTAAATAAGAAATAACTAATTTCAGGTATTGCAGAGTAGAAAATTTAAAAATATATTCTTGAGAAGGGTGTTTTTTAATCGATTTTTTGTTGATTTTAGTGAGAATATTTCTTCAATATAATTTTATCTAGGGGTGGGTTATGAGTAATGATTTAGGTTTAAGAATACATACATTAAATGTAGGACAGGGTGATAGTCAATTTATAGAGATATTTAATAGTCGAAATGAGGTTGTTCAATTAATTTTAATTGATGTTGGAAATAAAGGAAGTTTTAATAAAATAGTTGAATATCATCAAGAAAACTTTAAAAAAACTAATGCAATGTCTGCTACGGATGAATATTATCAAGTTAATACACTTATTATAACCCATTGGGATGCGGATCATCATCAAGGATTAAGTGAAGTGATATCAAACCAAAATTATAAATTAGAACTTGAACAGGTATTCGGACCATTAGAAAATTCAAAATATAAGTGTGATATATTTTATGCAAATAAGCACTTCAATTCTAATTTAGTTTCTAAATTTGATATTTCGAAAAATAATTTCCCTGAAAATACTATTTATTCTATTTTAAAAGACAAGAAAAACAAGGATATAGAAATAAATATATACGCAAAAAATGCTAAGGTAGTTTCTTTTAGTGGTAGTGTCGTTTTAGATCATACAGAAAAAAATCAATCAAGTATTGGGATATTAGTTAAAGATAATAAAACAGGATTTATATACTATACAGGAGGTGATCTTACTGAATTACAAGAAAAAAAATTAGCAAATAGTTCTAATCCATACCCATTTATTGATAGCCTAAAAGTGAGTCATCATGGATCTAATGGTTCTTCATCTAATGACTTCTTGGCAAGTATTAAACCAAGAACTAAAGATAATAGATTAAAAACAGGTCTAGCAATATTATCTCATGGGAATCGTCATGGACACCCACATGGAGATGTAATGCAGAGATTAGCCAATAATAACTTCGTCATGATTTCAACAAGTAAAATTAAAAAAGAGTCTAAAATTCCAAACATTTGTGACTTACTTATTTTAAATAGTGGTCATATTGTACAAGAGCCAACAAATACGAAGAATGGGCAATTAAATACAATTAAAGCATCTGTTACTAATTATAATTCAGGGAAATCAGTAGGGAATATTTATATATATAAAGAGGGTGTTTCTAATTTTAGTTTTAGGTCAGATTATAGTGATAACAAAACTGCGTTATGGAATTTTATAAGGTGTTTGGATGAAAGTGTTAAAACTGATTATGATCCTACAAAATCTACTTGCAATATCCCCAACTTACCACTTGAGTATCCATTTTCATCTAAACTAGATAATTGTCATATTGTTGATAATGGTGATTCTTTAGGATTTACATGTGATATTGAAAATTTTGATATTGGAAGCATTCAAGAAAAGTTTGAGCTAAAAGGTGCTATTTTAAAAAATGAGTTGAAAGCTACATATAAAGCATCAGTTTCATCTGCATCAAAAAAAGTTATAGATGGCGCAGATTTAGATTTAAGAGACGTTTTTAATTTTTTAAATTTCGAAAATTATTATTATTTTGATTTTTTAAAATTAATAAATGGTTTTATTGTAATTGATGAAATGTCTATTAGCCATAATTACGAATTTAAAAATAATACATTTGTAGACATATCTTTACAAATTGCTAGTGATATTGAAATAAATGAAAAAATAAAAATAAATAGTGGTTTTCTTAAGCTTTATTCTTTATTTAGTGGTGGAAATGAATCTCCATTATCATTTAATGATATATTGCTACACACCACCATTAAAATAAAAAATGATCTTGGGGAAGAAAAAGAATTACAAGCAAGTATGAGTTTATTGAATTTGCCAACTACAGATTTAAAAATTGATATAAAAGATAATATTAATTTGGCAAACTTAGTTTCTATAATTCCGAATTTCGATAACAAAAAAATAGAAAATTGGTGTAAATCATTAGAGTTAGATAGAATAAATTTAAAAAAAATGTCTTTGCAAAATAATTGGGGTAATTATGGTAGACTCGAAAAGTTTGAAATAGGCTTTTATGTTGATTTGATTAAAGGTAAAGACATAATATTAGATTTAAGTGTATTTTACGGTCAAAAGAGCACTATTATTTCAGGCGCATTACTTCAAAATGTAGATCTTTCAGGTAAATCTATTTCTCTAAGGTATATCTTGGATTCAATGGGCTTTGGAATTAATGGGCTTGAATTTATACCTCAGACTGTTCTAGATTTATCAATATCTGATTTGAGTTTTTCAGCAAATTTAAGTGAAAGCAAATACTCACTACATATTGAGCTTGATACACTTTTTACATTTGAACAATCTCTTGCAAAAGGCAAAAGTGTTTCATTAACAGTTTCGAAAATTGAATTGAGTATTGAAAAGTATGAAAATTCTACAGAAGTAGAGTTAATCTTAGGGGCTATGTTTGATACAGATAAAAGAGAAGCAGATGATATTGATGAGAATAATATTTTCTTAACAGCAAATTATAATTCTGAAATTAAAAAATTTAGTATTGGTTTGGATTTATACGATTTTGATGTACTTAATATTACAAAATTAGTAAATATTGAACCACCAACTGAATACTTTTCAGCTGAAATAAAAAAATTATCTATTAAATTTAATCCTTTTTTATTGTATACAGAGCTAGTTGTTGGATTTTCTCGAAATATTCTTTCAACGACACTAACATTTAAAATTACAACTTTCGAAGTCGATGAAGAATCTAAAGTTAAATATAGTGGGTATGTTATATTTTTAGGTGTAAATACAGAATTCACTCAAACTATTGGTCGTAGTGCTAAAGATAATATTATAAAAATTTCAATTAAAAAGCTTAATTTATCAGATGTAATAGATTATTTTTTAAGAAATCCTGAGTTATCGAAACATTTTAAATTAGATATTAATGCGTTAGAAATTACAATTGATAATGAGGGTTTCAAACTTCATTCGCAAATAGAGAATTTTTCGCTAGGTGAGGTTATAAGCATCACGGATAACGTACTAGATTTTAATATTGGAAAAGCACCTGAAATATCAATATCGACAAAACTGTTAGAAGTAAAAGCTTTTGATAATACATTTAGTGCTCAAGGTGGTCTTGCTGTTAGTTCTAAAGGCGTATCTTTCTATGGTGGTACAGTAGGTCAAATTGAAAATATATTTGGTGTTAAAGGACTTGGGCTAGATCAGTTCTTTATTAGTTTAAATCAAACTTATACTCCACCTGCTTTTGCTGTTGGATTTATTGGCAAATTAAGCTATACGGCTGATAGTGGAAAAAAATTTAGTGGTAGTACAGCAATATACTTTAGTCCTAATATCCCAAATGAACAATTACTTGCAGTAAATTTCAATGAAATTAGGCTTTCAGATATTGTTTATAGTGTTCTAGATCTTAAGGGGAATGATGGAATAAAAGGAATTATTGAATCTATCAGCATTGAATCGTTGGAGTTTGCAAACGAACTTGAAGAAAATACGGATGTTACAAAGTTAAAAGAAATAGTTATTTCTCATGATCCTGATACTAAATCTAATGATTTGGATTTAATTGATCATAATACTTATGGATGGATCGAGAAAGGTAATTATATTCTTGAAAATAAAAATAAATTCAGAATGTACTTCTTCTCAAAAAATACAGAAGGAAGTGCAATTGGAAAGTATAAATTGTCCAAATATGTTTCACTTTATGCATGCACCAGTGCTAATGGGATTAGTTTGAATGAAGCAACATTTGAAGCAGGTTTCGCTTTTTCAGGTAATTTAAATTTTCTTGGTGTTTCACAAGTTGTTAATTTTTCTGCAAACCCTAAAGAGGGTATGTTTTTATACTACGAAATGGATAAATCAATTCAGCTACCTCTAGGCAGTGGGAATCTTATTAAATTATCAAGAATGGAGGATGATAGAAAAGGGCCAATTCTGTCTTTATCAACGTATGATAAGAATCGGCATTTTTACTTATCTGCTAAATTAGTTGTTTTGAATGGTTTACTTAATTTTGCAACACGAATATTGATGGAAAATAATCATATTTCTTTTCTGTTGTATCATGAAGTCATGGGGTTTAAAACTTCTATATATGTCTCAAGTTCATTTGGTAAATTTGAAAATGCAAACATTGAGCTTCAGCTTAATTTTGTATCATCAGGCTTTTCGGATATAACTTCGATTATAAAACAAGAACTTTATAATATTTCAGATTCTTTAAATCGTCGAACAAACGAAGCTAAAGCTAAAGTTGAATTAGTTAAAACTGAGTTGGAGAAATACACGAAAAATATTAAAGAAACTTCAAATAAATTGGATGTTAAATATCGTGATTTGGCATCTTTAAAGAAAATATCATATCCGTGGTATAAAGCTTATAAATATATAGAGCTAGGTATACGCATAGCATCAGTTGGTGTTGATATTGCCGTTTTACTAGCATACAGATTGGGGCAAATCGGACTTTTAGAAGCCACTCTTGCTATGCTAGATCTTGTTCAGGCCATGCTTGATGCATCTCAAGAAATTTCTGAATCAGTTATTAAGCGTATTGGTGATGTTATTGCGGGTATAGGTCAAGGTTTAGATTGGGTTATTAGAATTGAAAAAATTGAAGCAGAATTAAAAGTTTCTTTGGATTCTAGGTCATTCTATATTAAGCCTGATATCAGATTATTTGGTGGTGAAAAGTCTGCTATTGAAGATTTCTATATTGAACACAATGGTAATCTGTATGAAGAACTTATTAAAAAAATAAAAAAAGAACTTAAGTTAAATTATACTGGCGATAATTTTAAAGGAATTATTGATGATGTGTATGGTCCTCATGCCCGTTTAGATTATTCACTCTATAATGGAACTTTTGATGATTTTAAACAACAAGATGAAGATGAATTGAAAAGATTTAATTCATATAGGAATCTTGAATTAGCAGAAAGCATAGATGTTCTTTTTGATGCATTTGATCCTAGTGATAATTCAAATATAGCTGAATTAACCAATCAATTTGACTCAACTTTAATTGAAGAAATTGAAGAAAATTTAAAAGATGTGAATCTATCTCTTAAAGATGAATCATTCTTTGCTGATGAGGTAAAGTTAAAAACTCAATTTGCATTAAATGATATAAAAAATGAGTTAAGTGAAAGCTTTAGTAAGTTGCAATTTAGTAATAATATTGAATATCAGAATTTAAAGAGAATTAGTGATATTGCAGAAGATAAAATTGTTCAATATGGAGATATTGTCACCCACGCAAAAGTTTTAAGAGAAAATAATATAAATGATACTGAAAAACTAATTAACAAATTAGGAACTTTTGCTAAGAAAATTGATAGCTTTAAAAATCATGATCTAAAAAATATTCATTACCAAGTTGAACAGGATCACGATGAACAGCTTGATCAAGAAGTTTCAGAAGAAATTATTCAAAAGTATAAAACAATAGGCGAGGATAATAAGCTATCACCTTATTACAAAATTATTTTCTTAACCAATGCAGGAGTAGGTCTGGCTACATTAGGGAAGAGGGATGACTCAATTGAAAGTTTCACAACAGCGTTAAATTACGCTAGAGAAACAATGGGTTTAGATTCTCATGAGGAAAGCGTTATTAATAATTTAATGTTGCATTATTGGAATATTGGTTTAGGAGAGGGCTAAGTTATTGACGTATGGGTACTGAGTTGTTTAAATTTTTAACTTAGTTCATTTACTATAATTCGAAAACTAATTTTATACAAAATGGGAATCGAACTCCAAAAGGTATAGTTGATTGGAATGTGATGTTGAAACAACTAGAAACAAAGAATTTTTTGTAGTAAAAATTTAAATAAAGTTTATTTATATACAGTAACTTGGGTTTTTAGTTTGACTGTCACCGCTTCCGCCAAATATCTTAAAGGGAATCAAATGAATAGTTTGATTCCCTTTTTCTTTGGCAAAATTTTGGCACTATTCGAAATTTTAGCTGATGACTACTCAAGTCCATTGACGGTGCTACACAACATTTGGCTGCTATTGTATTGATCGTGATCTCAGCGAATAGCGGCATCCAGAGCCGTTCCAAACTGGACAAAATATTTTTTCATAGATTTTAGCTGCAGGCTTATTCATATAAGAATCATCGTGCTGAATAAGCCTTTAGAGATAGGTTTGTGCAACAAAACCGTTTCTAAGCAAAATGCTGCTTTAAAAAGGGTATTACGCATTCTGAATATTGTTCAGGAAAATCTCGGTAAATATAAGTATGTTCTGCATCCGCGAAGATTTTAATTTCTACTTTTGTTACATGGTCGAGCCCTACTTTAAGCCGGTGGCCAAACTCGGGTGGAGTATAAATATCTTTTTCTCCATACATTAATAAGATGGGGGGGTGATATTTTACCTGTGTAGATTTTGCTAACGGATTGAGTTCCTGATTAAGCTTAGGTAGCAGTGTATTTGATACCTTGAGCATTGCATGAGCGACTGGATAATGTTTCCAAAACTCTGGTAATGTCGGAAATGCGCCTTCAAATACTGCAATTTTATATGGGTGTCCATCTTTTGCTAATGAGCATAGTCCCCAAGCTGCACCAAATGACGCACCAATTAAACCTACATTTAATTCGGGTGTTCGCTTTTGAGCATATATCCCTGCATGATATACATCATTGGGATAGTCAAATGAGAATCCTTCACTTTCTCCAAAACCATTAGCATCATAAATAAGTACGTTATAGCCATTTTTTAAAAATAGATCCGCATGTCCGTAACGGAGCCAAAATGCTTTAGCCGCTTTTCCCATTGGATGAGCAAGTACTAAAGTTGCTTTTGCCGCTGGTGCACTTTTCCAATAACCAGCGAGTGTTTGCTGGTCAGTTAAGGGAATAGTGACAGCCTCCCAGTCTTCTTTAGAAATAGCTTGAGGCCAAATCCAAGGTACTTCGAATCTTCCAAAAAATGGCTTTCGTAGAATTTGGTGAGCAATTTTTTTCATTTTGGTTATCCAATATTTTTCAAAGTTTATAATATCCAATAAAGTTCCTTTTTGGAACTTGTATTTCAAAATGTATTACTTATTGATTTTCTTTATGGAAATTGGGTATAGCTCATATTTTAATCATCTTAATGATACATCGGACAAACATGACGAATACGTTGAAATCAAGAAATGGAATAAATCAATTATCATTTATTTTTTAGTTACATATAGAGCGCAATACCCATAATTCGAGTTAATAACCCAAATTACTGAAAAAAGATTCTGCAACAAAAAATTGTGCTGGTTTAAAGTCCAAGTAGTGTTTCTGGCATACTGTTGTTTTACCTTTATGCAGATTAATAAAGGCAAAATCATCATTTGCGGTGTGAACCAGTAAATTATGTTTTTGTTAGTGCTAGTATCCGAGACTACAACCAGAATATACAATACGACAAGGCTGTAAATTTTCACTTAAACAAAACACTAATGCACCTTTTTTAGCCCCATCCTCTGAAAAATCAAGTAAAATTTTTGATTTTTGACCATCATTAATTGGATCAGCTATAGCAACACAGCGATTAGAATATGTTTTAGATACTTCACATTTTTGTCCGCCATCCTGTTGACACGCTTTTAATGCTTTTGTTTGTGCCTCATCTTTAGATTTAAAATTTCTTGTAAAACCAATTGGACGCCCTTTTAAGCCTTTACTTTTATCTTCTGCAATTGCACCCCATAATGTTTCAATCATAGGGTACAAAGTTGGATTTTGATTCGTATATCCACCACTTCCTCCACCTGGAATAGGTGCGCAACCTTGAGCACCTTGCCCACCTATTGGATAATAGCCTGAAGGACAATTCCCTTCAGCATGTACATTCTCAATAGTTAAATAAATGATAAGAATAAAGAAAATGGATAAATAAAAAAACTGATTATTTGTCAATGTCATTCATTAAACTCCTTTAAAATCATGGCTTAATAATAAGGAAAGCTATGAATTATTTTAAATAAATTCTTTATTCTAAAAACTAGCATTTTTTCAAAAACAAGGGAAATGATTCTTTCGGAATACTATTATATTTTCGCAGTATTCTTTTCGCTTGATTCCAAAAATTTTCGATTCCATTAATATGATTTTTCCCATTTGCAAAGCGATTAGAACAATTAATTCTATGATGGCAGAACCCCGCATCATCTAGAGCATTGTAACTACGCCATTGATCAGTATAGACGATGCTATCAGGTGTTATTTTCTTTGCAATTACAGACATTAAGGTACTTGATTTAGTATCTCGAATAACAACGGTATAGGCCACGCCATTACGCTTTAATAATCCAAAAACTATCATTTTATTCGTGGCACCACGACAAGGCTTACCCTTAGAAGTGCAGCCAAAATAGCTTTCATCTAACTTAATCTCACCATCAAATATTTCGAGAGCTTTTATCTCTAAATAATAAGCAATAATTTTACGAATTTTAGTAATGAACAGCGTAGCCGAATTATGATGAATTTCTAATAAATCAGCAGCTGCTCTTGCAGTCAGATCGAGCACGAAAATACTCGAAATTTTAATTGAGTTTTCTTGTTTAATTTACAATTGGTTCGCTTTATTTTCATAGATTAGCACCTTGTTAATCTAGTATAGCTTCTAATTTTTTATACCCAACGAAATTTTAATAGGGAACTAAATTGCCTAAAACTAATTGATTGTATATAAAACAAAGTTGTTGCTCTCCTTATTTAAAGAGGAAAGAAAATATAAAAATAAAAGGTGTAAATATATTTAAAAGATAAATAATTTAATATGATAGGAACGCAAAATCACCCACTATGAATCAAGGTGGCTTAGTAAAGAATTTTGAAGCATTATCAGCCCTCCTTTTTTAAAGGAGGGTGTTTTATGAATTTTTATCCAATAATTTAGCTTAATTAACTGGCAATACTCACTAGTAGATACTTTCTTATCAGTTCAAGTTCACTACTATGGGGAGTTTAATTTCAAATCATTCAATACGCTGTATTTTACGAGGAGCAGTTTCTTTAATAAAGAAACTGATGACTACACCAATACTTGTACCGACTAAGCTCAAATAAAAAATATTTTGAATACCATAACGTTCTGCGACTATTCCCGATAGGACTGGCGCAATACCTCCACCAAATATTTCTCCAGCACCGACGACTAAGCCGATTGAAGATGCAACTAAACCCGCGGGCGCAGATTCTGCCGCAATCGGTCCAGAAAGAAGTGCAATCAATCCTAAACTGAAAAAAGACAAGATAAATAATAAACTGAATAGACCAAGTAACGAAGGTGCTGCATTTGAGAATAAAAGAATAAAGATGGTTGAGCCAATGAAACTTAAGATTGATGCTGCACGACGGCCAATCCAGTCAGAGAATGATGGGATCAAGAATTGTCCTAAAAAGCCACCAAAACCAATTGCAGATACAATGATTCCCATGTCCTGTACATTCAATTTAAGGTGATTCTCTAGATAAAGTGGTAGCATTGCACTGATGACAAATACACAAGACATTGTGCAAAATAATCCAATCATACTGAGTAAAATATTACGGTTTTTTAATACAGCAATCCAATTCACTTTTTCTTGATTCTGAGTTTGTTTCTCTAAAATAAGTAATTGTCCACCTTGCGTTTGTTCAGGTTCACGTAAAACAAAAAAGAGAAATACTGCAAGAATAAAACCAGGAATAGCCACGACCCAGAAAACTTCACGCCATGAAGGAAGAACAAGCATTAATTGCGTCGCAATGATGGGTCCTAATCCTAAACCAAATAAAGCAAATCCACTCTGTTGTAGTCCTTGTAACATTCCTCTACGTGATGGTTTTGCTGCTACAGCAGTTGCTGCAAAACTGGTCGGACAAAAGGCACCTTCTGAAACACCCATGAGCGCACGTATAAGAATCAAACTGGTTAGCCCCATGGCAGCACCAGAAAAGCCAGATGCGAGTGAGAAAACAACCAAAGAAAGAATGAGGATTTTACGATGACCAATTTTATCTGAAAGCCGACCAGCAAAGATTGCGAAAACACCCCAAGTAACACCTAGAGCACCAAAAATTAAACCGACATCTTGATAGTTTAAAGAAAGATCTTTCATGATGGACGGAAGAAGAGGGGCAATGATCCAGCGATCTAATCCGACTAAACCAAATCCGAGTGTGAGTAAAAGTACGATCTTCCATTCGTAAGACGTGTCCCATTGTTTTTGCATTTTGTATTCCTTGTCATTCGCGAAGTGTTTAACTCGCGATTCCTGCGAGTTGACAAAAAGTATAATTTGCTTTTTTGGACTTTTTTGTTCGATTAGACCGAACAGTCTTGTCGATAAAACGTCCATTGTTATCGACTGTGGTATGACTTAATTTTTAATTGTGTCATGAGGACGATTGAGGAAATAGGATGAATACATATACAACAAAATTCGGAAGTATAGATAATTTCGAAAAAGGTTCAATTGAAATGATTCAAGGCAAACCATCACATTATGTATTTTCTAATGTGTTTGAAGTTGCGAGTCTAGCGGAGCCTTATGAAAAAACGGTTGTAGGGATTAATCAAAAATATGTGATCGAATCAATTCGTGCAGAAGGTACTTCAGAGTGGTTCTGTTGTGCACACGATGAATTTGTCATTTCAATGGATTGTGAGGTTCGTGTTGAATTTTTAAAACTGGAACAAGCAATAGATACTTCAATCGAAGGGACTCAGGCTGCAGGTGATCAACCGAAAGGTAAACCCATGGGTTATGTGGTACTAAAAAAAGGCCATCAAGCCATTCTGCCTGTCGGCACAGCCTATCGTTTCAATAGTCAAAAGCCAGCAACGCTGATTTTACACACAATTAAAGGACCACTTTCTGTCGAGAAATGGTCAGAAATTTGTTTGAAGTAATAGGAGATTAGGGATGAACTCTGCACAAAATACATTTGCAAGTGAGCAAGTTGAAATCATTGGGAAAAATGAAACTACAGGGTATATCACATTTAAACTTGGCAATTTCATGCTTAGTCGTGATGAGTATTTTGCCAAGATTACATGGACTGCAAAAGGGAGTGAGCACTCACACTTAATGTCTGTCGATGCATTTTTAAGAGCAGTTATGCGTGATGTTGCTTGGGGGTTCTTCTACGGTTGGGTCAACTTCGATCATGTGATTGGAACTCAAAATCACTACGGTAGCGTCGATATGTATGCCGGTACATTTAATGGTGTACTCAATGCTGTTGGTGTGGACTACGTTGAAAATTTTGAAACACCAAAAATCATGGCAACATTTAAAGCCATTTTACATGATTGGGTAAATGCAGACTTTGATCCATTTGCAGCACCGGAAGAAACTGGTAGCGCGTTCGGTCGAAAAAATGGTGAAAATATTGAAGCGATTGATCGTTATCGTATTGCAACCAAACGCATGCCAGGTATGACAGGAGATTCGCCATTACGTGATGATTTACCAGTCAATCGCCAGTTTGCAGATGTAGATCAAGACGAGCCTTTAGTGCATTGTGAGCCTGGATTTGAAGGTGAACTCAGCGCATTTAATTTGTTTAAATATATGTCTCGTTCAGATGTGACGTGGAATCCGTCAGTGACTTCAGTTTGTAAGGCGAGCTTATTCTGTCCAACCACAGAAGAATATATTTTACCGATTTTCCATGGCAATGACCGTGTGGAATGGTTTATGCAAATTTCTGATGAAATTACATGGGATATTGCTGATAAAAATGATGGAAAACCTTTTGCACGTATTCTCATGAAAGCAGGTGATATCTGTGCAATGCCTGCCAATATTCGTCATCAAGGCTATTCAACAAAACGTTCGATGCTTTTAGTTTGGGAAAATGCAACATCTGATTTACCAGAAAAATATGCATCTGGTGAGTTACCACCTTATCCAGTGTCATTCTAAGCACATGTTCTCGGGCTAAGTCGAACAGTGAAGTAGATTTAGCCCTATTCAAAAGGTTTTTAAATATGAATACGCAATTACGTGTTGATGGGACAGTTGTACCTGAACAAAAGGTATTGGATCTGATGAAAGTAAATACACAACTTTTTATTAATGGTAAATTTGTTCCTGCCATAAGTGGTGGAACGATTGATGTACTCAATCCAGCAACAGGTGAAGTAATTACCAAAATTGCTGCGGCAGAAGCAGAAGATGTGGATGTTGCAGTGCAAGCCGCGCAAAAAGCTTTTCCTGCATGGGCGGAAACACCAGCAGCAGAACGCGGTCGTTTATTGTTGAGATTGGCTGATTTGATTGAAGAAAATTCAGAAGAATTGGCTCAGCTTGAATCTTTGGATACTGGACATCCAATTAAGGATTCACGCCGTTTAGATGTACCACGTACAGCAGCTTGTTTCCGTTATTTTGGTGGTATTGCTGACAAGATTGAAGGCAATGTGATTCCCGTTGAACAAGGTTTTTTAAACTATACCACACGTGAGCCGATTGGCGTGGTTGGTCAAATTGTGCCATGGAACTTCCCACTGATGTTTACCAGTTGGAAACTTGGTCCAGCACTTGCAGCAGGTAATGTTGTGGTGATGAAGCCTTCAGAAGTTACACCATTATCCACCCTCAAAATCGCTGAATTGATTAAAAAAGCTGGCTTTCCTGATGGAGTGGTGAATATTGTTCCAGGTTATGGCCATACCGCAGGTCAACGCTTAGCTGATCATCCTGATATTGGAAAAATCTCTTTTACAGGATCAACACAAACAGGGCGCGGTATTGTCAATGCCTCTTCAGGCAACTTGAAACGTGTACAGCTTGAACTGGGTGGTAAAGGGGCGAATATTGTCTTTGAAGATGCCAATCTTGATGCCGCTGTAAATGGTGCGGCTTGGGCAATTTTCCATAATCAGGGGCAAGCATGTATTGCGGGTTCGCGTTTGGTATTACATGAAGAAATTGCAGATCAATTTTTAGAGAAGTTCGTTGCTTTAGCACAATCTATTCGTTTAGGTGATCCTTTAGATCCAGATACAGAAATGGGGCCTTTAACATCAGAATTACATCGTGACAAAGTTTTGGCATACGCCAAAATTGCAGTGGAGCAAGGTGGGAAAATTTTGCTCGGTGGTACTGCGCCGCAAGATGCTCGTTTGAAAAATGGATATTTCGTCATGCCAACTATCGTTGAAGCAAAAGTAGATGATCGTGTTGCGCAAGAAGAAGTTTTCGGTCCTTTTGTTACTGTTATTCGTTTTAAGGATGATGCCGAAGCATTACAAATCGCCAATGGGACTGAATACGGCTTGGGAAGTGGTTTATGGACAAACAATCTACAACGTGCACATTTATTTGCTAAGAAAATCAAAGCTGGCATGTGCTGGATTAATAGCTATAAACGTGTCAATCCAGGTAGCCCATTTGGTGGTGTAGGCAAGTCAGGTTATGGGCGTGAAATGGGCTTTGAGGCGATCCATGACTATACCGAAGTTAAATCGGTATGGATCAATGTTGATGCCATAATACCGCCGCACTTTCAACGAGGGGAATGAAATGCAAAATTTTCATTATAAAGCACTCCCAATCAATGTTTATTTTGGAAATGCAGAATCGCAAAAGACCAAAAGTATTTTAGTGGACAATGGCTTTTCTTCAGTTCTGGTGATTACAACACCAGAACAAGAAGAAACAGGCTTAATGATGGCAAAGCAGTTGGGTGAATTGGCTGTGGGTGTTTACCCACATGCAGTGATGCATGTTCCAACCGGTGTTGCTGATGAAGCGATTCAGTTTGCAACCAAAAAGAATATTGACTGTTGTTTGGCTTTGGGTGGTGGTTCGACGATTGGACTTGCTAAGGCGATCGCATTAAAAACTGGAATTCCAATTGTCGCTATTCCAACGACTTATGCAGGTAGTGAGATGACCACAGTCTATGGTTTGACTGAAAATAATCTCAAAAAAACAGGCAAGGATATCAAAGTACTTCCTAAAGTCGTGATTTATGACCCTGAATTAAGTCTGACTTTACCTGCTGGTATTTCCGCAAGTTCAGGAATGAATGCAATGGCACATGCGGTTGAGGCACTGTATGCACAGGATAAAAATCCGATTATTAGCATGATGGCAATTGAGTCGATTAAGTCACTTAGTCAGGCTTTGCCAAAAATTGTGAAAAACTCACAAGATATCGAAGCGCGTAAGCAAGCCACTTATGGTGCTTGGCTTGCTGGGATTTGTTTGGGTTCAGTTGGCATGGCAATTCATCACAAACTTTGTCATACCTTGGGTGGAACTTATAATCTACCCCATGCACAGGCACATGCTATTACTTTGGCATATTCAGCACATTATAACCGCAAGGCAGATATCCAAGCCATGGATCAACTTGCTCAGGCACTCGGTGGGCAAAGTCATGAACAAGTTGGACAACTGATTTATAAACTTAATCAACAACTGGGTATTCCATTGGCTTTAAAAGATATTGGGTTACCAGAAGACGGTCCAAGCGAAGTGGCTCGTATTACCTGTGAAAGTCCATATTACAATCCGAGAAGTTATGAAAGAGATGAATTGGAAACACTTCTTCAACGGGCTTATCTCGGTTTAGAGCCGAGATAATTTGCTTGATCAAAATGGAGTTTTGATATGCATGACGTCACGATGAGTGCAATAAATAGTTTTGAACAGATTCAAAATCCACGTTCTAAAATGTTAATCCAAAAATTAGTTAAAGCGATTCATCAATATATCAATGAGGTGGAATTAACCCAATCAGAGTGGGAAGTGGCAATAGATTTCTTGACGCGAACAGGGCAACTTTGTCATGACCAGCGTCAAGAATATATTTTACTTTCAGATGTACTTGGCGTATCTATGTTGGTGGATGAAATTAACCATAGCAAAAATCTAGCACAAACACCGAGTACTGTTTTTGGTCCATTTTTTATTGCCAATATGCCGATCCGCAACTATGCAGAAAGTATTATTGAGAAAAATATTGGTGATGAAATTCCCCTGTTAGTTAAAGGGAAAATTTTAAATCAGCAGGGTGAAGCAATCGTGGGTGCCAAAATAGAAGTATGGCAAACAGCAGAAAATGGCATGTATTCGGGGCAAGATCCTCTGCAAACAATCTCCAACTTACGTGGTGCATTTATCAGTCAGATGCAGGGTGAATATGCATTTAAATCTATTTTACCAGTCAGTTATCAGATTCCTTCTGATGGAACAGTAGGTGAACTTTTAAATTATTCCGAACGTCATTTTTGGCGGCCTGCACATATTCATTTCATGATCACAGCTGAAGGGTATCAACCTTTAGTCACTCACTTATTTATTCAGGATGATGAATATTTGAATACTGATGCCGTATTTGGCGTCAAAGATCGGTTAATTGTTGGTTTTCAGCAACAGTGTTCCAGCGTGGAAGATCAGACTCAATTTACCTTCAATCAAAACTATAACTTAATCGAATATGACTTTGTTCTCAGTCAAGGGGAATGATGATGTCGACACGAATCAAGCTTTGTGAGGTCGGTGATTTTTCAGATCAACAGGTCTTAAAAGTCAATCATCCGTTAAAAATAGACAAAAGCATTGTGATTATTCGCAAAGATGGGAAGTTTTACAGCTATGAAAATGTTTGCCCTCATTTTTTAGTACAGCTTGATTACCGTTCAGGGCAATTTTCAATTTACCAAAATCAAGTGATTATGTGCGCACACCATTCAGCACTTTTTGATATAGAAACAGGTTTATGTATCGATGGACCATGCAAAGGTCAAAGTTTAATTAAAGTTGAAAATGAACAAATTAATCAAGATCTCTATTTTAAATAATTGTTCTGAATTCGTGAACACTGAAGTTGATCAAAGATGATTTTTTAAGCGATGGAACTAGATTAATTTAGACATGTTTAGGATGACATTTATTTTAACTAAATTAAGGAAAATTCAATGGTTATGAAGAAACTTATACTCGCATTATTTATACCGACAATACTTGTTTCGTCTTTGGCGTTTGCAGCTGACACTAAAAAGCCCAATGTTTTGGTGATTGTGGCTGACGATCTTGGCTTTTCTGATACAGAGCCTTTTGGTGGTGAGATTTCTACCCCGAATATTAAAAAATTGGCTAAAGAAGGTGCTATTTTAACTAATTTTCATACGGGTCCTACTTGCTCAGTGACTCGTTCAATGTTGTTGACAGGTAACGATAGTCACCAAGCTGGCTTTGGTACGATGGCAGAATATTTACAAACAGAACAGAAAGGTAAATCAGGTTATGAAGGTCGTTTGAATAATCGTGTTATTACCCTAGCTGAAATTTTAAAAACGCAGGGATATGTATCATTCGTTACAGGTAAATGGCATTTGGGTGCAACGGAAGATAGCCATGCAAAAGCGCGTGGCTTCGATCGCTCATTTACACTCATGCCAGGAGGTGCTGCACATATGGATGCTAGCCAAATGTTCCCTGGAAATTATAAAGCACGATATTTTGAAGATGGTCAGGAGGCAACTTTACCAAAAGAATTTTATTCAAGTGACTTCTTTACCAGTAAAATGATTTCCTATATGGAAAATGACCGTAAAAAAGGTCAACCATTCTTTGGATATTTGGCTTTTACTGCACCACACTGGCCTTTACAAGCACCAGATCAATATTTAAAGAAATATGATGGATACTACAAAGATGGCTATGAAAAAATTCGTCAAACACGCTTAGAGCGTATGATCAAATTAGGCATTATGCCAAAAGGAACCAAGGTTAATAACCCGTTGGTAGATGCATTCCCAGCTTGGGATAAGTTAACCGAGGTACAGAAAAAAGATCAAGTGAAGACCATGCAAATTTATGCAGCGATGATTGATAACATGGATCATAATATTGGTCGTGTGATTAATTATCTCAAACGTAGTGGTGAACTTGATAATACTTTGATTTTATTTATGTCTGACAATGGTGCAGAGTCTGCCACACCAGAATCATTAGGCACCACTGAAGACAAAAATGGTATTCGTGAATGGGTAGATACCACATTTGATAACAGCCCAGAAAATATGGGTAAAAAAGGTTCTTATGTAACACTTGGGCCTCAATGGGCGCAGGTTGCATCAACGCCACTGCCTTATTTCAAAAGTATTTTGTCAAATGGTGGAATTCATGTTCCAGCCATTATTCGTTATCCAAGCAAAATTAAATCTGGACAGATTCAACCTGAAACGATTCATGTGATCGACTTTGTCCCAACAATACTTGAGCTGACAGGTGCTCAAAGACCTGAAAGTTATAAAGGTAACTCATTATTAAAAATGGAAGGTCGTTCATTCTTATCTGCGTTTAAGGGAAGAGCATTACCAGAACGTGCATTAGGGTGGGAATTTAATACACGCAGAGCTTTGTATAAGGGCGATTGGGCTGTTCAATATCAAGCACCACCTTATGGCACTGGTGAATGGGAACTTTACAATCGAAAAATTGATCCATCATTCTTGAAGAATTTGTCATCTCAAAATCCAACAAAAATGCAAGAGTTAGCAAAAGATTGGGCGGATTACGCACAGCGTGTTGGTGTGGTGGAGGCTCCTGTTCGTTATAAATATGGCCAAATGAACTGCTTCTACGATAAGTGTATTCAACCTGAGTTCTTAAAAAAATTATCTAAGCAATAACCCATATAAAAACAAAAAGTAGTTTCCTATTGAATCAAGGTACGAGCTTATCAATGTTGATTGATCATCTACTGGTGATGGGTTCATCTTGTATTCACTAGAAAATATCATTTTGCTGGCTGTCTAAGAGATTTTGGCATGAAGAGTTTTCATAGTGTAGTGCTGTTGGGGAGTATTTTTCTAGCAGCCTGTGGTGCTCCTCCAAAGCAGGAACACGTAAAAACTTCACTGAAGTTAGGAAGTTTAGCCCAATGTAAACAATATTTGGGGCTTCCTCATGATTGGCGAAAAGACCCTCAGGCAGGTATGGTCAAAATTCATGGTGGAACGTTCAATATTGGGAACAATAAAAGCTACCCAGAAGAGCAAGCACTTTATAAAAGTGAGCGTACAGTCAGTGACTTCTGGATCGATGCGACAGAAGTCACTAATGCTCAGTTTCAAAGTTTTGTAAACGAAACAGGTTATGTGACTGAAGCGGAAAAGCAGGGTGAAGCAGCTGTATTTTATCAGCCGACACAGCCAGTATCAGAATTGGCATGGTGGAGTTTAGTCAAAGGTGCAAACTGGAAGCAGCCTTGGGGAGAAATTGCTGAACAGAAAATTCAGGCAAACGAACCTGTCCGGATGATTACACTGAAAGATGCGGTGGCGTATGCAAACTGGTTAGGTCGAGATTTACCTACTGAAGAGCAATGGGAATATGCAGCTAAAGGTTTTAGTAAAGTACATGATACTCATGCCGATAGCGAACATGTTGATGCAAATGTTTGGCAAGGAGAGTTTCCATATCAAAATGAAAATAAAGATGGGTTCACTGACGTTGCCCCAGTAGGGTGCTTCAAGGCCAATGGATTTGGTTTATTCGACATGATTGGAAATGTATGGGAATACACAAATAGTCCATTCAAAGGCACACATGATGATCACATGGGCATGCAACAGCTCAATACAGATCAAGCTCAAACATTTAATCGTTACACGATCAAAGGAGGATCATTTCTTTGTGCAGCGAATTATTGTCAGCGCTATCGAGCTTCTGCCCGGCACCCGCAAGAAATTGACTTGGCTATCAGCCATGTCGGTTTTAGGACGATTAAAAATATTAAATAATTTAATGGATTAGATATGAATAAAAATATAATTGCAGTGCCATTGTTTACAGCAATGGTGGCAATGGTGAACTGCACCTATGCAAAAGAGATTAACGTTGATGTAATACTAAAAAACCTATATGCCTATCGGAATTTTGATGACTCAGCCAAACCCTCAGTAGGAAGCTGGAGTCAAAGTGTTATTGCACGTGGTAATACTCAATATGCATTATCAGATGACACAAAGTTGCTTTTTACTGGATCGGTACAATATGCGAGACGTTTGAGCGAAGATAAGCATTTAAATGACATGATTTTACCTTTTGATGTAAATACACAAAAACAGGCTTCAAGCTATAATAAAGTAGCTGGATCAATGGGGGTACAGCATAAAAATCACAAAGTCACTTGGGGAGAACAATGGGTAGATACGCCACTGGCGACTACAGATTATAGTCGGCAACTGATCACTATTTATCAAGGTCTATTATATTCTGGTCAATTGAATGAACAGTTAAATGTGGATATTGGCTATTTAGATAAATATTCACCACGAAATGAAGAAGATTTTAGAAAAATTTCTGTCAACAAAAAAGAATCTGATGGATTGGCTTATATTGATTTAAAGCACAAAGCTTTCGATAATAAATTACAGACTCAGATTTTTGTGAGTGAATTAGAAGATTTATATAATCAATACTCTATAGGACTGAACTATAAAAATAGTATTGAACAATTTAGATTCAATACTAAACTTAGATATTATTATACAGAAGAAACAGGTGTTGAACTGCTTGGTAATATAGATAACCAATATATTGGGCTACTTCACGAGATTAGTTACGGGCCAAATACTATTGGTTTGGGCATCCAAAAAATTGAAGGAGTTAGTAATTTCCCAATGTTAGATGGTGCCGTTCCTGTCCTCAGTTATATTAACTGGACACAAGGTACATTCAATAAGGAAAATGAACTTTCATATCATGTTACCTTCAATCATGATGCAAGTTGGGCATTACCAGGTTTAAATCTTTTACTCCGTTATGTAGATGGCCAAAACTATATGATCAATGGTCAAAAAGGATTTGATGAAAGTGAATTTGATATCATTATGAATTATCGTATGAATGAAGGACGATTTAAAGGACTTGGTTTTCAGTGGCTAAACTTAAATTATAAAAATGATCTTAAAGGTGATTACATTGAGAATAGATTCTTTACCACTTATACGATGAATTTTTAAAGATTTTAGAATCAAGAGGGGATTTTTCCCTCTTTGATTTATTTTATAGGCGTCGGTTGATAAGCAAAAAGAACAACACTATCTTTGGTTTTTTTCCATATCGACAGTGTGCGATTTTTTAATTTAACAGGTTTACCTTGTAAAAGCAGTTCAGCTTCAAATATTGCAAAAGTTAAAAGGTTATCTGAAAACTCGACAATATTTTCAATATTATAATCAATTGTTTTATAAATATAATACTGATTTTCTAATTTTTGCATATAGCTAGAAAGATGATCTATTTTAGCACTACTATGCACATAGATCAGTTCTGGATCACATAAGCTTTCAAATTTTTTATAATCTTTTTGTGTTAAGGCTTGAAAGCGTTCTTTCTCAGCCATTTTTACAAGGTGAATATAATCCATAAAATAAAATCCGAGGTTTAAATCATTTATTCTATTTCAAATTGGAGGAGGAATTTGTTTCTAAAATGGAAACAATCAGTTTGTATAATTAAAAGAATAGACAATTTCTTTATTCAATATAATAAATATAAGCCTATAAATGATAAGTAAGTCCTATGATAGATAAAAGTGCGGCATCCTTAGCCGAGATGCTCTCTCAAATCCAAGATAGTTCGACCATTATGATTGGTGGCTTTGGAACAGCAGGACAACCCGCAGAGCTGATCGATGGGCTGATTGAACTTGGCGTTAAAGATCTGGTGATTGTCAATAATAATGCAGGTAATGGCGATTACGGTCTGGCTAAACTGCTTAAATCGGGTGCAGTCCGTAAAATCATTTGTTCTTTCCCACGTCAGTCTGACTCTTGGGTATTTGATGAACTCTATCATGCGGGCAAGATCGAACTGGAACTGGTTCCTCAAGGTAATCTTGCGTGTCGTATTCAAGCCGCAGGAATGGGCTTAGGGGCAGTATTTACCCCAACAGGCTTTGGTACCTTATTGGCAGATGGTAAAGAAACTCGTCATATCGATGGCAAAGACTACGTGCTTGAATATCCGATTAAAGCAGATTTTGCACTGATTAAAGCACATCAAGGCGACCGTTGGGGCAACTTGGTTTATAACAAATCAGCACGTAACTTTGGTCCAATCATGGCGATGGCTGCAGATGTCACCATTGCGCAGGTTTCAGAGGTGGTTGAATTAGGTCAACTCGATCCTGAACACATTATTACCCCAGGAATTTTTGTTCAGCATGTGGTTGCAGTTGATGCAGCTAATGGTAATGGAGAATAACAATGAGCTACCAAAAACTAAGCCGTGACCAAATTGCTGAACGTGTTGCCCAAGATATTCCCGATGGTGCTTATGTCAATTTAGGTATTGGTTTACCGACCAAGATTTCAAAATATCTGCCAACAGATAAAGATGTATTTCTACATTCTGAAAATGGTTTATTGGCTTTTGGTCCTCCACCAGCCAAAGGTGAAGAAGATCCTGAGTTGATTAATGCAGGCAAAGAATATGTCACCATGCTAACGGGTGGCTCGTTTTTCCATCATGGTGATTCTTTTGCCATGATGCGTGGTGGACATCTGGATATTGCTGTATTGGGTGCATTCCAAGTGGCAGCCAATGGCGATCTTGCCAATTGGCATACAGGTGCACCAGATGCGATTCCTGCGGTGGGTGGTGCAATGGATTTGGCTGTAGGGGCCAAGAAAGTGTTTATCACCACAGACCATGTGACCAAGCAAGGTGAACCTAAGATTGTTGAAGAACTGACTTATCCAGTAACAGGTAAGCATTGTGTTGATCGTATTTATACCGACTTATGCGTGATTGATGTGACTGCAGAAGGCTTAAAAGTGCTTGAAAAAGTTGCAGGTCTGAGCTTTGAAGAGTTACAGGCTTTGACGGGTGCTCAATTGATTGATGCGACACAGGGATAATAAATCCCTCCCTACCTCCCTTTAAGAAAGGGAGGGGTTCTTCATCTTTCATTAAGATAAGAGAGAAAGTCTCTCTTTAAAAAGGTGAGAAGCACTGCTTCGCAAGGGGGGATTCAATATAAAAGGAAAGACACATGAAAAACGCTTACATCATAGATGCCATCCGTACCCCATTTGGTCGTTATGGCGGTGGTCTTGCGCCAGTCCGTGCAGATGACCTCGGTGCAATTCCAATTCAAGCATTGATACAACGTAATCCAACGGTAGATTGGCAGCAAGTTGATGATGTGATTTATGGTTGTGCCAATCAGGCTGGTGAAGACAATCGTAATGTCGGGCGTATGTCAGCATTATTGGCGGGTGTGCCATACCAAGTGCCAGCAACCACTGTCAACCGCTTATGTGGTTCATCACTGGATGCAATTGCCATGGCAGCTCGTGCCATTAAAGCCAATGAAGCAGATTTAATTATTGCTGGTGGTGTAGAAAGCATGAGCCGTGCGCCCTATGTGATGGGTAAATCAGACAGTGCTTTTGGACGTAGTCAAAAGATTGAAGACACCACCATGGGCTGGCGCTTTATCAATCCAAAACTTAAAGAATTGTATGGTGTGGACAGCATGCCACAAACCGCTGAAAACGTGGCAGAACAATTCAATATTAACCGTGCGGATCAAGATCAGTTTGCGCTAAATAGCCAACAACGTACTGCGGCAGCACAAGCTCAAGGTTTTTTCCAAAATGAGATTGTGCCTGTCACTATTCCACAGCGTAAAGGCGATGCTGTGCTTGTGGATACCGATGAACATCCACGTGCATCAACCACTTTAGCTGCACTGACAAAACTTAAAGGTGTGGTCAAAGCTGAGGGTACGGTCACGGCGGGTAATGCGTCTGGGATTAATGATGGTGCAGCAGCCTTATTAATTGCTTCAGACGAAGCTGTAGAAAAATACCAATTAAAACCACGTGGCAAAATTATTGCAGCAACCACGGTAGGTGTAGAACCACGAATTATGGGCTTTGCACCAGCGCCTGCAATCAAGAAACTGCTTAAACAAGCTGATCTTAGTTTAGCGCAAATGGATGTGATTGAACTGAATGAAGCCTTTGCCGCCCAAGCTTTGGCGGTAACCCGTGATTTAGGTTTGGCAGATGATGATGCACGTGTCAATCCTAATGGTGGTGCAATTGCTTTAGGTCATCCTTTGGGTGCATCAGGTGCCAGATTGGTGACCACTGCCTTAAATCAACTTGAACAGATCAAAGGTAAATATGCCCTATGTTCAATGTGTATTGGGGTAGGGCAAGGTATTGCCTTGATTATTCAAATAACTTAACTTTATCAGATAAGTGATTATGTTGTATTAATTCAATATCCCAATCAGGAATTGTATCTAGACGAGCAATTAAAAAGTCTAAAAGTTTACGAATTTTTGAAAGATTTTTTGAATTCGCAGGAAAGACGGCTCGTAAGCTATAATTTAATAATGGAAAGTCAGATAGGATGGCGGTAAGTTGGTTGTTCATTAAGTATTTATGGGCAACTAACGTAGGTAGACATACTATCCCCCCTTCACTTAACGCAAAATCACGCAATAAATGAACTGATGAAGATACGATCTGTATATTTATTTCCATCTCTTTAAATTCATTATCATTTAAATATTGAATTCTATTTCGAGTAGGGTAGCCAGAGTAATATCCAATTTGAATTTCTTTTAACTGTTCAGGAACTAGAATATGTTTAATATTCTGGAGATACTTAGGCGAGCAACATAAGACACGATTGACATTAAATAGTTTACGTTCAATTAAGCTTTCACCTGTTGGAGGAAACATTTGAAAAACAATGTCAAAACCTTCTGCAATAGGATCAATAATTCGATCATTGACGACAATATCGATATCTAGATCAGGGTACTCTTTTAAAAAAGTAGCTAAAAAATGACCAAAATAATCTATGGCAAAACCAGGTGCCATATGGATTCTCAGACGACCTTGCATTTTTGAAGTAGCATGTGCCATTTCATCAGCTAGTATTTCAAAACTTTTTATAAGCGATGCGCACTCCCTATAATATTTTTCACCAATATCTGAAAGCCTTACGGAGCGAGTGCTACGGTGAAAAAGTGGCGCTTTAATAAAATTTTCTAGTTGTTGAATTCGATTGCTAATTACTGATCGAGTTACTCCTAATTGTTCTGCAGCTTTAATAAAGCTGCCACTCTCAGCTACTCTTACAAATGCTTCCATGCATTGTAATTTATCCATTTCAGCGTTCCTCTAATAATTTCTTAATTTTGCTGGTAAAATTAAAATTTCTTAATTCCATAATAGCATTTGTTAGACTAAAATTTAGTTTGGAGTTTATTTACAAGTATAGGCGAAATCAGCAATATAATTTTAAGATGAACAAGCCTGTACCAAAAAAGCTATCTCACAATTAATTAATCTTCTTACAACCACGCTTTTGATCAATCGCAGACATCTCTCGAACTGGTTGGACTCAAACAACCTATGATATACTGGATCAAAAGATAAACACACAAAATCAAAACTACTTAGACAAAGATTAATATTTAAAGTTTTATCAATTTTTTGAGACGATGGTAAAGCCTCATACCCCGATATAAATCTCACTTGCAATGGGAGCTTTAGAAAATATGCTGAAAGTTGTTTATATATAGCCGAAATTGATAAAATGAATTTGGTTTAGCGCTTAAATTATTTTGTGTAAGTTACCTTTTTATAAAGGATTAGTGGACGTGATAGCTATTTTAAATTATCTAAATTAGGCTCAAGATTACCTTTCAATTGAGTCTTAATCTTGTAATTTCATACAGTTTCCTCTGTAGCATAATTTTTAAGTTAGAAATGACAATAACCATAATTATATGTTTTCAATAATTTTAAGTTGTTATATGAGCATTTTGGTGAAAATTTGTTTAAATCAAAGCAACTATTAGTAGACTAAAATAATATAAGTATCTGATTAGTATTAAATAATAAATATGGCATTGAGTTTGCAGAAAGCAGATCATTTTCTAGGAAATGCATATGAATATACTCACACCATCTATCTTGAAATCTTCAATATTTGTTCTGAGTGCTCTAACTAGTGCCATCGCAATTGCAAATGAAACACCACAAAAAAGTAATGAGGATATTGATGCTGTTACTTTAGCGTCAGTGGTCGTAACGGGAAGTCGCCGAGCTGTTAAAAGCCCGTTGGATACACCAGCACCTGTCGATATTTTGTCTGAAGAACAGTTGAAAAATACTGGAACGTCTGATTTATCTAAAGCACTAACAATTTTAGCACCGTCATTTACATTCCCTTTAGAACCAGCGGGTGCATTTGCTGCGCAAATACCAGCAGGAGCATCATTACGCGGTTTAGCCTCTGATCAGGTTTTAGTCTTGATTAATGGTAAGCGTCGCCATACAGGTGCAATATTTACTCGACAAAATTTAGCGAATGGTCGTGGTGCGGCATCTGTAGATTTAAGTTTAATTCCATTAAATGCAATTAAACGAGTTGAAATTTTGAGAGATGGTGCTGCTGCGCAGTATGGTTCAGATGCAATAGCAGGTGTGATTAATATCATACTCAAAGATGATGATGACCATGGTGCAGCCTCTTATCGTTTTGGGCAGTTTTCATCAGGTGAAGGCGAACAACATAAGTTATCATTATGGAAAGGATTTTCTTTGCCGAATGATGGAAGCTTAACCTTCGCCATTGAATATGGCAGTCAAGATTATGCGAATAATACCAACCCAGATAACCGTAGATTCTATCCACAAAGTTATCCTAATGCGGAATATTTAGAAGCAAACTCACCATATCGTAATTGGCGTTTTGGTTCACCAAAGGTAAATGACCAAGTCAATTCAGTGTTAAATGGCGAATTACCACTTACCGATACGATTAAATTGTATGGTTTTGCAACTTATGGTTATAAAGAAAGCGTTGGGCAAAACTTTTATCAGCCACCTTCAACCAATACAACTTTAAATCAAAACCCATATTATTTAGCACGTTATCCACATGGAAGAATCACGACATCAGTATATTCATTGTATGACCATGCAATTACAGCAGGGTTGAAAGACAATGATTTTCTGGATGGAAAATTAGATTTCTCAGTGAATTATGGTCGTAATAAAGCAGCTCAACTTTACACTAATGGGATAAATCCAAGTTACGGTTATGACTCTCCATCTGAGTATAAAGTTGGCGAAAATATTAATGAACAAAGTAATGTGAACTTGGATTATCAAAAACAAATTGCTTTAGCATTTTTAAATGAGCCAATCACTTTTGCAACAGGTATAGCCTACCGTAAAGAACAATACCAACAAATTGCAGGTGACCGAATTTCTTATACACGTGGTCCATACTTTAATCCTAGTCCAGTCATTGGCGTGGGTGTACCAGAGATTTATTCAGGTATTACTGACCAAGATGAACGTAAGATATCAAGAAATGTATTTGGTGGATATGTTGATGTAGAAGCAAAAATCCTTCCTAAATTAGTTGCTGGGGCAGCTTTTAGAGCTGAAAATTATTCAGATTTTGGTAGTACTGCCAATGGGAAGTTGTCTTTAAAATATGATATTGACCCTAAAATTGCTGTGCGTAGTACTTATAGTACAGGTTATCGTGCACCCTCAATTACTCAGTTGGGTTTTTCTGCGTATAGTCGTCAAACTGTTTTACAAGCAAATGGTGAATATCAAGACGTTTCACAACGAACATTATTGCCTGGAAGTGAAGCCGCTTTACTTTTAGGTGGTAAGGCTTTAGACCCAGAAAAGTCAAAAAATGCGTCTATTGGATTTGTGTTTAAACCCACACAAAATTTATCTGCGACTTTAGATCTATATCAAATTGATATAAAAGACAGGATTTTATTATCAGATAATATTACTGGAAATGTAATTAAAAATGCCTTTGCAGGTACCCCTTATGTCGAGATTAATAATGTCGCATTTTTTAATAACTTATTGGATACCCGAACTCGTGGTTTAGAAATTACTTCAAATTATCTGATGGATTTGGAGAAATATGGCAAGTTAAAGCTGAATTTAGGCTTTAGTACAAATCAAAACAAAATTACCAAGACACGTAATGCAATTACAGCCAAAGGTGAAATAATTCCATTTGAATCAATTGCGGGGCGTAGTACGCAAGGAATTATTGAATCAGCATCACCTAAAAATAAGCTCACTTTAGGCGCAGATTGGCGTATTCACAATTGGGATGTGACAGCACAACTTCGTCGTTATGGCGAATGGAGCACAGTTGATAGCACACGTCCAGCATTTGACCAAAATTTCTCAGAGCAATGGGTTGCAGATTTAAATATTGGTTTTAAACCAGATATTTTAAAAGGTTTACGTTTAGATATTGGTGCTTATAACTTATTCAACTCATTTCCAGATCATGCAAAAAATACCAGTGTTGGTGGGGTAGTGAAATATAGTTTTAATGCACCTGAAGGGGGAAATGGAACATTCTTGTATAGCAAATTAACCTATGATTTCTAAGGAGATGTTCAATGAAAATGCGTATTTTAAATGCTGTTTTAGCATTGAGTTTACTTGTTTCACCTTTAACACAGGCAAAAACGTACCCAGAGAACTTGGTTGGGGATAGTTATTTATCCGATTTTTATGAGTGGAATCAAGAAATTCCTAAAGTATCAGGTACTTTACTTAAAATAGAGGATTTAACCCCCTCTTATATTGGTCAATCAAAAGCATCAGCTCAATATCGAATTTTATATTCATCGACTAGTGGTATAGATTCGAGTAAAGCATCTATTGTTTCGGGGGCATTATTCATTCCTCAAGGGACGCCACCCAAAGGTGGATGGCCACTTTTAGTTTGGGGCCATGGAACTGTTGGTTTAGCTGATACATGTGCACCTTCTTGGGCAGGTCGTTTATATATCGGTGTTGAACATTTAGACAAATGGCTTGACGAAGGGTTTGCAGTGGTTGCAACAGATTATGAAGGCTTAGGAACGCAAGGCGCACATTGGCTAATTAACAATCAAATGTTAGCCTATAACATGCTCGATAGTGCTACGGCAGTAATTCAAGCAAACTTAAAAATTGCGAATAAAGTGATTTTGTCAGGAGAATCACAAGGTGGGGCAGGTGCATTTGCTGCAGCTGCATATGCACCACAATATGCGCCAAAGCTCAATATTAAAGGTACGGTTGCAACGGGGGTTATTTATCGAGATCGAAATGCAAATAAACAAGAGATCATTCGTTCTAATCCACATGAAGTTGTTACAGCAATTGCTTTACCGATGTATAGCTTCATCGCAGCACAAAGTTATAATCCAAAGTTGAAAACAGAGGATGTCTTTACTGAAAAAGCGTTGCCTTTCGTGGAGCGAGCAAGAAATACATGTATTATCACTTTACAACGTGATGTGACGAGTGCAGGTCTGACTTTTGCCAATGTATTAAAGGAAAAACCAAACGAGACTTATACTAAAACTATTGAAGAAATGCAGGAAAAATTTGGCTATTTTCCAACATTAAAAATTAACCATCCTGTATTTATTGCAACAGGTGCAAATGACAAAACACCCGATGTGAGAGGTCAGCTTAAATTAATGAAAGACAGTTGTCAGGCTGGTACAATTATTGAAGGGCATATTTATGCAGGCTATGGGCATAGTGATGCTGTGCCTATCTCCATGAAAGATGCTGTTCCTTTTGCAAAAAAAGTTTTAGCAGATCAGAAGATTAAGCCGATTTGTCAGCCTATTCTGGAGTAATTTTTGAATTAATATATGCTTTTTTAAAAAGCGTGACTTGTTCATAAAGGAAATAGTATTTAGCTCTTAAATGCTATTTTTTTGTTGATTTATTGTATTTAATTTTCATCTAACTAGTAATTAATGTTTTGATTAAAAGGTATAATAATAGTACATTTAGAGAAAATGAACTAAAGAAAAACACTAGCTGGAGCTACTCTTAGTTGTTTGATGGAAGCACCAAAATTAGATCTAAAAATAAATAAATTTATTGCTTTAATAATTTGTTTTTTAATAATAATTTGGTGTTTGTTGTATGGATATTATTTATAATGTTTTTATTGTTAATTATTGAGCGAGAGAATTTAACTAAAGAAGCAAAGTTTATGCTGTTTTTTGATATATCTGCTGGTGTTCGTTTACTTTTATATAAATCTAAGAGAAAAAATATACTTAGCTAAACTGTATTGTATTGAATCTGATGTATACTGAAATTTTTTAAAAGAAAATTTAGCTTTTAGAAAGTATAAGATTTAGAAATGAGAAACTTAAAACGTATTTATCCAAAAAGTATGATTTTTTAATTGCTAAGGATGTAATTAAAATGACTAAGACTCTAAAGCTTTCTATGAAGACTACTTAGGAGTTTATATTGAGTTTAATTACGAGAATAATTATTTTAGCCAGATATAAAAGGTGTGAGGTCTAATCTTGTGAATAAAATAATGTCTAGCCCTAAGAAAGATGCATTGTCTAAGAGTTGTTTAAGAGATTTTTCAGTACATTTTAGACGGCCTTATGAAATTGGAAGACCAGTAGATGAATATAATGGTGAATTTGGTTTTGATTGGGTTCGAGATGAATATATATACCCTATTTTGACAATAAAAGAAATAAAATACCCTGTTATTTATGCATATAGTCATGATTTTACATTTTCATTATTGAAAGATAACTATGTTCGAAGTGTAAATAAAGAAATTAGTTATCCTAACTATTTTCCCTCTTGGTTATCAATTTTTGCTTCTGGTTGTAAAGGTGTTTTGGGTAGTGAAGAAATAAATGCTCAAGGTGCAGTTCTTGATTTAGAAATACATCAAGATGTAATTGATGCATATTACCAAGATAAACTTACAGTCAATGGTACAGTTCTGATCTTTGAAGCATCTAATACCTCAATAAAAATTTCAACATTTAATAATAATCAACAGACAGATTATATTGAAGAACCTTTAAGTCGATTTATTGACTCAGAGCGTGTTAAGGTGAATTTAGGTACCAAAACTAGATATGCTTATAAAAAGAAAAAGGCAATAACAGTTCATTGTTTAGGAGATGTTTTAAAGCAAAATGAAAGTATTACTGTTATAGCAAAATGTGGCGAAAACAAAAAGGAAGTTGGCATAATTTATCTTTCCAGAAATGATCAAGTAATCACAAAAGGATTAGTGATTGTTGATGTAAAAGTAAATGGGGAAATACTTAAAAGACCTGAAAATTACGAAAAAGCTTTAAAGTATAATATTTTTAATCAGTGCCTTATGGTTGTTCAAGTCCTTAAGACTGATATTTTTGATCTAGATAGATTGTCGAAAACAGATGCTGAGGTAAGTGCTTTTGTAAAAAAATGGTGGACCAAAGAAATATCAGAAGCCTATGGTAAAAAATTTCTTGAGGTTTGTTCAAATACTCTAGAGCAAGAAAGTCAAAATAGCATAAGAAATAAAACGATTAACGTGGAAGAAGATTTGTCTCAAGAATTTCAACGCGAGTTAATTGATCTATATGATAGGAAGAGAAAAGTAGAAGACAAGTTACTATCAATATATTCAGAAGTTGAGCAAAAGAATTATATTTTCTTTGCACCGATTTGTGTAAGTGAAACTCCAAAAACTGAAAATGTATATGATCCAATTTCAAAGAAAGAAATTAGCCAACCAGTGTGGATGAATGTTTTAGGTAGTGCTAGTTATAAACCTAAATCAAAATTTTTGACTCCGAGAGTTAAAAAGATAGATATGAACTCTAAAGAAGCATTTAATGAGCTTAAATGGGCGAATACAGTTGCTGTATTTAAGGATGCAATGGCGACCAAAGAAGGATTCCTAAAAACATTTTCTCATGAACTTTGCCATACATTTGGCTTGTTACATACATTTAATGTTCATGGGAACAAATTCAGATACCAGCAAGGCTATACAGATAATATTATGGACTACAGCTATACTGATGATGGTGAAACTTCAAAATTTAATAAAAGACAACTTGTGTTTAGAAAAGATCAAGTTGATGAAATGTATACAATAAATAGCAAGGAAAAAATATTTGGTGATCATAATCATTAATGAAGTTTTACGTTCGAATCTTTGAGATATATCCTTTATTGCATAAACAATTAGACGTTGAAATCTTTTTCAGTTTATCAAATTTAAGTGATAACTCAATTATGAGGTTTAGTTAATTCATTGTGGTTAACGTAGAGCAGGACGGATTAAAGAGCTTACCAGATCTGCACAGTTTGCACTTTTATATGATGTGGAGGGAATCAAACATCAGTTGGGTATTTCTGTACGGGTATGTGATGAAACCTGTATCAAATAAAACAACTCGGTCAACGTAAAGTGTCTCAACAAGAAGCCGCTACTTATTTCGATGCAATGCTTAATAACAGCAGTTTCTGTATTAAAGAATAAGATGAACATTTTATTATTCAATTCTATCGACAAGTAGCTAGTACAGCTGATGCCAATAAAACTGAACTGAATGGAAAAGAAGCTGTAATTGGAGGTAAAGTTTAGCAATGTTATAAAGGTCATAGTCTGTTGACCACTATAGATTTACCTGTCATATCGTATGTTGGATAAGCATCTTCACAAAAGCCATTTTTAGCTATTTTGCAGGTAATGAATGAGGTTATTGCAAACATGCTTATAAAAGAGTTACCTACTTTTTCTGATGATACCCATGAATCCTTTACAGTTATGTTGATAGATATACCACCCAATATAATTCTGGCTGACTAAAATATCATTTTCATGTCACTTTAAAGTTTGGCAAATTATTTTATTGTAAAAGTGAACAAACTTAATCTGAGAGAAACTCATGAAAAATGTACTTAGTCGAAGTGTAACAGCTTTAATCTGTATGGGTGCTTTAATGACCTCAGTTCAAACATGGGCACATGAGGATGAAGACAAAGTGTTGACTAGAACAGTCGATGAACAGCCAATAGACAAAAAACAAAAGAAATGTGAAAAAAATTGTAAAACAAACAAGGATTCTAAAACTCAAACAAATAACTCAATGCAACATCAGCATGGAAACGCTTCAGAAATGTCACAAATGGATCATTCAAAAATGACCAATATGCCTTCTTCGATGAAGGATATGGATCATTCAAATATGGAGATGCCAAACAAAACAAATAAGTAATTCTTTGAGAAAAATGATGAGTCTTTTAGACTCAACACATTTCATTGTGATCTCCAAAAGCTCATCAAAAGATGAGCTTTTTAAAACATAAAATTTGTGTATGAACTATGCTTATTTTAAAAATGTCATCGCTTAGACACGATATTTGAGTATATTAGAAGAAATTTTCACAAAATAAATGTGTATGCCTGTTCAAGAAACGACTTCTCCACGTATTCCCAAATATATTGCCATTCGAGATGCTATTGCCCATGAGATTGAGTCAGGGCAATGGAGTGCCAATACCAAACTCGCTTCTGAGCGTGTGTTGATGGAACAATTTGCTACCACACGTGTCGCAGTTCGAGAAGCATTATTGGCTTTGGAAATGGACGGTCTCATTTATCGTTTAGATCGCCGTGGTTGGTTTGTTCGTGCGCCACGAATTATTTACCGTCCGCAATCGACCAAAAGTTTTAACCAATATGTGACTGAGCAAGGGGGTGTACCAAGTACGGAATTGATTTCTGCGGAATTGGTGCAAGCGACCTCTTGGGATGCAGCACATTTAAAAATTTCGGTGGGTGATGATATTTATTCGATGTGGCGACGCCGCAGTATCAATGGTCGCCCCGCGGTAGTTGAACATTTACGTATCAATGCAAGTTTATTTCCTCAATTCTTAGAACAACAATTAGAAGGTTCTATTACGACATTGATGGCAGAGCACTATCAACGGCAATTGACTCGAGCACATATTAATCTCTATCCAACAGTATTGTCAGAACAACAAGCCAAAGCTTTGCATGTCAATGTTGGTAGTATGGGGTTATATATTTGCCGTACCAACTGCGATCAAAATGGAGTAATTACCGATGTTGACCAAGAATATTGGTTACATGATGTACTCGATTTGCATTTTGAAGCATCATGATAAAGAATTAAAATAATTAATCTGGTTTAAACCAGATTAATTAAATTGTCATAAACTTTTGTTGAAATACAGGCTATCAAGAAGCAGCATTCGTTAGGAATGTCATAATGAGCCCGTATCTAAAACAGCAGCAAAAAAAGCTCCTCGCCATGGGCACAAGTATTTTATTTGCTTGTGTCAGCACGGCATGCACCACGTCTTCAACCTCTAATGATGCTGAGCAAATCACGGTCTATACTGCGGTTGAAGCTGATCAATTAAAGCGTTATCAATGGGAATTACGCAAAGCACATCCTGAATTAAAAGTAAAATGGGTACGTGATTCAACAGGTGTGATCACTGCAAAATTATTAGCAGAACAAAAGAATCCACAAGCCGATGTGGTGATGGGACTTGCTTTGACCAGTTTATTGGTCATGGAAAAAAAAGACTTATTGCAACCGTATCGCCCGAAGCATGTCGAACAACTTAAAACCGATTTTTATAACCAAAAAGACATTCCAACATGGACAGGCATGACCGCTTGGGAGTCAGCTGTTTGTGTCAATACTGTTGAATTGGAAAAGAAAAAACTACCGATTCCGCAAACATGGCAAGACCTGACTAAACCAATTTATAAAGGGTTAATCGTGATGCCAAATCCTGCATCGAGTGGTACAGGCTATTTGGATGTGACTGCATGGATGCAAATTTTTGGTGAAAAGCAAGCTTGGCAATATATGCAGGCACTCGATAAAAACATTTCTCAATATGTACATTCAGGCTCGAAGCCTTGCAAGATGGCGGCTCAGGGTGAAACGGTCATTGGAATTTCGTTTGGTTATCCAGGCTTTAAGTTGAAATCGCGTGGTGCGCCTTTAGAAATTGTCTATCCAAAAGAGGGTCTAGGTTGGGAAATGGAAGCCTCAGCCATTGTCAAAGGTACGAAAAAACTCAGCAGCGCAGAAAAGTTTATTGATTGGAGCATTAGCCAAGCTGCCAATGAAGCTTATGCACAAAACTTTTCAATGGTGGCACATCAAAATGTTCACAGCAAAAACCAAGACTTCCCAAAAAATCTTGCGCAGCAATTGGTGAAGAATGATTTTTATTGGGCAGCTGAACAGCGTGAATCAATTCTAAAACAATGGTCAGCAAAATTTGAAAAGTAATTGAATCATGTACACACAACAAGCTATTCAGAATCAGTTATTCAAAATTAACGATTAAAAATTAGGTGCAGTATGCAAATTCCATCGCATTTACAAAATAGTAGGACAGGGCAAGCCATGCCAAATTCGGCAGGGCATCTGCTCTCAACTTTAAGAACGTTTAAAATGGCAGAGTCAAAAACAGTGCTTGAAGTGATGGATATTCAAAAATCATTTGGTTCAAGCCGTGTCTTGGAACACATTAATCTTGACCTGAAAGCAGGTGAATTTGTTAGCTTTTTAGGTCCATCAGGTTGTGGTAAAACGACATTGCTACGCATCATTGCTGGGCTTGAACAGCCTGATTATGGCAAAGTGATTAAACAACAAATTGATATTACTCATTTTAATACTGCAAAACGTAAATGTGGCATTGTTTTCCAAAACTATGCACTCTTTCCAAACTTAACAGTGGCGGAAAATATTGCATTTGGTTTGCATAAAAAACACTGGTCAGCGCAAGAGATTCAATTTCGTATCAATGAATTATTAAACTTAATTGAATTGCCTAATATTGCGGAAAAATATCCCAATCAATTGTCAGGTGGTCAGCAACAGCGTGTGGCTTTAGCCCGTGCAATTGCGCCCAATCCTGATGTTTTATTGTTGGATGAACCTTTGTCCGCTTTGGATGCGTTGGTACGTTTAAACCTCCGCCAAAAAATTCGTACCATTCAATGTCAATTAAATTTGCCTGCGATCATGGTTACGCATGATCAGGAAGAGGCGTTAAGTATTTCTGATCGTGTGGCGGTGATGAATAAAGGGGTGATTGAACAACTCGATACGCCACATAATATTTATTACAAACCGCAAACTCGTTTTGTAGCACAGTTTATTGGTTCGATGAATTTTATACAGACAGTAGCGGTCGATACGCATCGTTTAAAAATGAATGAGCAATCTTTTATTGAATTTCCACATTTAAACTTTGCCCAAGATGAACATTATGAAATTGCTTTTCGACCTGAAAATGTCAAATTAGTTGCTGGAAATGAACCTTCTACTGAATATTTAAATTTAGCTGTACATATTGTCAACACTGAGTTTTTAGGCGCAAAACGTCGTTTATTCTGCGTGGTGCAAAACCAAAATCATGCCGATGACAATATGTTGCAAGTTGATGCGGATTACCAACATATGGCGGTTGTGCAAGATGCAATGTATCTGCAAGTGCCGATTCGTGACTTACATGTGTTTGATTCACGAGGGCATGCGAGATGTTAAATCAGTCTGCCGCAGATGCTTTATTAAGTAGTCAAACAGTACATCGTTTTCGTTATTCTTTGCGTTCAAGTGCGGTGTTGTTTGTCGCAGCAATTCTATTCACCTTGAGTTTGATTGCACCCTTAATCGTATTGATGCTAAGCGCATTTTTAAATGAACAGCATCAATTTGTCGGGTTGGATAACTTTGCTGCTTATTTTTCCAATCCGGCCTTAATCTCATCGATTTTTAATTCGATGTGGATCGCCATTACAGCCATGTTGATTATGGTGAGCTTAGCAAGTGTTTATGCTTTTGCATTGATCAATTGCAATATTCGAGGCAAAGCTTTCTTTAAAACCGTGGCATTTTTACCGATTCTTGCGCCTTCACTTTTGCCTTCATTGGCTTTGGTGTATTTGTTTGGTCAGCAAGGTGTTTTTAAGGGCATGCTAGGCGAGGTGGAAATTTATGGTCCACTAGGCATTTTGATCAGTTATTGCTTTTGGCTATTTCCTGCCATGGTCATGTTGATGATGGGTGCATTTCGCCATATTGATCAACATTTGATTGAGGCTTCTCATGCTTTAGGAAAAAATACACTACAAACCCATTGGGCTGTGACTTTTCCTGCGATTCGTTATGGTTTAGTCAGTGCCTGTCTGGTGGCATTTACTTATGTCATTACCGATTTCGGGATTCCCAAAGTGATTGGCGGCTCATTCAATATGATGGCGTTGGATGTATATAAGCAGATCATTGGTCAACAAAATATGAACATGGGTGCCGTCATTTCGATTTTATTGCTCTGTCCTGCGGTGTTGGCATTCATTTTTGATCGATACCAAAGTCGTCATCAGGAACGCTATCAAAATTTCCAAATTCAGCCTTATCGTTTGCGTGCCAATCCTCGAATTGAAAAAGCATTAACTGTATTTTGTGGGGTGATTTCAGGCGGCATTTTACTGATTATTGTGACTGCGATTCTCGCATCATTCATTCGCTATTGGCCCTATGATTTGTCAATGACCTTAAATCATTATCGTTTTGAATATGTTGATGGTGGTGGCTGGGCAAGTTATTTTAACTCAATCAAATTGGCATTATTTAGTACAGTTTTCGGTACGATGATAATTTTCATCATTGCCTTATTTAGTACCTGTTTTAAAGCACATCCTTTGCTAAAAAACTATGTAAAAGCCTTGGTGTTATTGCCATTGGCTGTGCCGGGCTTGGTGTTGGGTATTGCTTATATCTTGTTCTTTAACGCACCGCAAAATCCTGTGTCTTTCGTTTACGGTACGATGACGCTGTTGGTGATTTCAACCATTATTCATTATTACACTGTGCCACATTTGACCTTAACGCATGCGATTCAACAAATCCCGAATCAACTTGATCATGCTGCACAAAGTTTAGGATCTTCACATTGGACAATGTTCCGCAAAGTATATTTGCCTTTAACCTTTCCTGCGCTGTGTGATGTGTTGGTGTATTTATTTGTCAATGCCATGACAACTGTTTCAGCTGCGATTTTCCTTTATTCACCTGATACCAATTTGGCATCGGTGGCGGTGCTGAATATGGATGATGCAGGTGATACCGTGGCAGCTGTGGCGATGAGTATTTTGATTTTACTCACCTCATGTGCAGTCAAGTTGCTGCATTGGTTATTCACTCGGAAAATGATGGCATCGACACAACGTTGGCGTGAGCAAACACATTCATAACAAATTGATCTTTCAGTCAATCTTTTTAATTAATTAAATCATTTGAATTGAACGCTTTCTTTTAGGCGCTTGGGATTTCGCATCCTAAAAAAGGTAGATAAGGTGGAAAAGACAATGAATACAGCACAATTTGACTTAATTATTGTCGGTGCAGGCATTTTAGGATTATCGGCTGCGATCCAAGCGGCAGAGCAAGGTTTAAAGGTACAAGTCTTTGAAAAACATGCACAACCTATAGGTGCGACTCGCCGTAATTTTGGCATGGTTGGGACTTCGACGCTAAGCCGTCCTGATGCGAAATGGCGTGAATATGCTTTGGCAACCCGTGAATTTTATCAACGGATTCAGGCACAAACCGATATTTCATTTCAACAGCGAAACGGCTTGTATCTCGCCAATACTGAACTTGAATGGCAAGTATTAAACGAGTTTGCTCAAGCTGCAGCTGATTATCAGATTCCTGTAAGTCTATTGTCTAAGCAGCAACTGTTTGATCAATATGCTTATTTAAACCCAGAAACTGCGCTACGTGGCGGTATGGTGTTTCATGAAGATTATTCAGTTGAGCCACATTTGGTGGGACTGCGTTTGTTGCAATATGCCGAAAAACTTGGTGTACACATTCATTGCAATGCCTCTGTGGTACTGACGCAATTTAACCAAGGTATGGCGCATATTCGCTTGGCATCAGGTCAAACATTTACCGCAAATAAAGTCATGATTTGTCATGGTGAAGAGACACAATTGTTGTATCCCGAGCTCTTACAACAAAAAGGTTTATTGCGTTGTACTTTGCAAATGGCATTAACCAAACCGCTAAAAGCCAATCTCAAGGCTTCGATTTATTCAGGATTGTCGATTTCTCGTTATCCCGCTTTTGAGATTTGCCCTAGTCATCAAGATTTACGCAATGAATCACAAATCGGTTTAGTTGAAAAATACGGTATTCATATCCTGATTAAACAAAATGAATTCGGACAAATTATTTTGGGTGATAGCCATGAATATTATCCGATTGAAGACATACCACAATTTAATCAACGTGAAGAAATTAACCAATTCATTTTGCAATATTGCAAAGAAAATATTGGCTTAGAACTACCTGAAATTGAATCTCGTTGGAATGGTTATTACCTGACTCATCCTACGGAATTGGCATGTGTGATGGAAGCTGAAAACAATATTTTCCTTGTCAGTGCGATTGCAGGCAAAGGCATGACCACAGGCGCAGGATTTATGAAAGAAATGTTAGAAAATTATATTCTGTAATCTGGTTTAAACCAGATTTGTTTATACTGTATGAAATTGAACAAAGGTTAGGCGAAATGAACGCACAAATTGAACTTGCAAACACAATTGAACACGATGTTGAAAATAAATACTTACTGTTGACACCGGGACCATTGTCTACCTCGAAAAGTGTGCGTCGTGTGATGCAACGTGATTGGTGTACTTGGAACAAAGAATATAACGCATTGGTTCAGGAGATCCGCAGTCGTTTGGTAGCGTTGGCAACTGCAAAACCTGAACAATATAGTGCTGTGTTGATGCAAGGCAGTGGGAGTTTCTCTGTAGAAGCCGTGTTAGGTTCGGCGATTCCAAAGGATGGTAAAATTTTAATTATCAATAACGGGGCATATGGTGCACGCATGGTGCAAATGGCTCGATGTTTGAAAATTGACGTGGTGGAATTACGCTACCCTGAAATGCAAATCCCTCAACTGGCTGATATCGAAAAAGCACTTGAAGATGACAATATCACTCATGTGTCATGTGTGCATTGCGAAACCACCACTGGTTTATTAAACCCAATTCAAGCGATTGGGCGTATTGTCAAAGCCAAAAACAAAGTTTGGATTGTCGATGCGATGAGTTCTTTTGGTGGCGTGCCAATGGACATTGCAGAGCTCGAAATTGATTTCTTGATTTCAAGTGCCAATAAATGCATCCAAGGCGTACCTGGCTTTGGTTTTATTTTGGCAAAACGTGAGCAATTACAAGCGTGCAAAGGTTTGGCTCGTTCAGTCAGTTTAGACCTATATGACCAATGGAACACTATGGAACAGCATAATGGTAAATGGCGTTTTACTTCGCCCACTCATGTGGTGCGTGCTTTTTATCAAGCACTTTTAGAATTAGAACAAGAAGGCGGAGTAACCGCACGTTATCAGCGTTATTTCAATAATCAACAACGTTTAGCCGCAGGTATGCAAGCGCTTGGTTTTGAAATGGTCTTAGATCAAGATGCACCACAATCTCCAATTATCACTACATTTTTATATCCAAATGAAGCCGATTTTAGCTTCCAAGCCTTGTATGAAAATCTGAAACAAGCAGGGTTTGTAATCTATCCGGGCAAAGTCACCGACTTAAATTGCTTCCGTATCGGCAATATCGGAGAGGTTTATTTAGATGATATTGAACGGCTTTTAACAGCGATTGAGCACTATCGAATTTGATTGGAATTCACAGCTCCTTTTCTTATGCCATTTATGGCTCAGGGCGGAGGTTAGGATGGGGAGATTATAAATCCTCTTCCTAGCTCTCCTTTTAAAAGGAGCGGGCGCTGCCATTAGAAATTAAATATTACGCAAAACTTAACTTACGCAATACAGCTATTTTTAACTTTGAGAAATGAATAGGATAACCTTATGAACACTTCAAATTCAGCATTACAAGCCGTCGTTTTTGATTGGGCAGGTACAACAGTAGATTTTGGTTCACGCGCACCAATTTTGGCATTTATGGCTTTATTTGCAGATAATAAAGTTGAAATTTCAATTGAAGAAGCACGTGCACCAATGGGTTTGGAAAAACGCGATCACATTGCGGCAGTTTTGAAAATGCCGCGTGTTGCAGGTGCGTGGAAACAGGCACATGGTGCTGAAGTGACTGTGGCGGATATTGACCGTTTATATCAGGACTTTATTCCATACCAATTGAAAAGCATCCCAAGCTGCTCAAAATTAATTCCGGGAGCATTAGAGGTATTTGCTGATATTCGTGCCCGTGGTGCAAAAATTGGCAGTAATACTGGTTATGCTTCGATGATGATTGGTCAATTGGTGCAAGATGCAGCTGATCAAGGTTATGTGCCTGACTGTACTATTACAGCCAGTGATGTGAAACATGGTCGTCCATATCCTGAAATGTTGTGGAAAAACTTAATCGAACTTGATGTTTTAGATATTAAAACTGTGGTGAAAGTGGATGATACAGTGGTCGGCATCGAAGAAGGTTTAAACGCTGGTTGTTGGACTGTGGGCTTGGCCGTCAGTGGGAATGAAGTGGGGCTAAGCTTCGAAGAGTGGTCTACACTTTCAGCGTCTGAACAACTAAGTTTAAAAGAAAAAGCATACGCAAAAATGAATGCTTCAGGTGCACATTATGTGATTGATAGTATTGCTGACTTACCTGCGGTATTGGATGCGATCGAACAGCGTTTAGCAAATGGTGAAAAGCCTTAATAGATGATGAATACCAGTCTTTATGACTGGTATTTTTTTAGAGCTGAAATATCAATTCTTTTTTTAATTTCCTCATGCTGCATGAAAATGATGAATCCATGAGAAATTGTTTAATTAACTTGAGTGTTTGCTTGGTTGTTTGTGGTAGACCAAGCTATGAGTTAAATCGATTTTATAAGGAAGCGAGTACGGTTTTCCAAAATTATTTTTATACAAGCTATGTTGCCTAATAGCTTCCATTCAAAAATTTTGTCATGTAAGTTGCCCTACAAATAATGATGACTATTCACATGTATCTGTTTAGGTGGTATTTAGCAACGGGACGATTTTCTTGGCTTCACACAGCATCTCTAAAGTTGTATCTCAGCATTTTCAGTAAAATGAACTGATGGGTTACTTTTCGTTCGGCTCATATCCAAAACAACAAAGTCATCAACGCCCCGTAATATGATTCAGAAATATTTTAAATATTATCAATAGGTTTTCTTAAATATGAGAAAGCTGCAAAACCTATTCCTTATGGATTGAGAAATCGACGATCTGCTTGGGTAAGTAAGCGACTTACAAAATTTACACAGTTAAGTGAATAAACGTGATAGATCATGAAAGTCATTCAGCTATTGAACAAGCTCAAAACTGGAAAAATAATTTAATGTGCTTTTAGAAAGGCCGAAAAGAAGAAATTCAACAACTGCCAAAACTACAAGATATAAGGACGCTGCGTGATTTAACCAAACAAATGCAGTCACTTCATTTATGCAATCAACCAGAATAAATGTGCTTGTAGAACTTTGAATATATCCATGACCAAGGAGGGTAAATAGGATTGAGTAAATAAGGCTTTTAGATGACAGCTTTATTTATGAGGAGCACTATGCAAAAAAACAAAAAATGCATGGTTATAGAGGATTTATAACGTGAATTATGCTGATTTCTAAAGAAAAGAAATCAAGATAGCAGGGAAATATATGAAACAGACTTTACTCACCGCTAGTATTGTGGTTTTGGCCACATTGGCTATGCCAGTTTTTGCTTCTGGTTTACAGAGTGTTAGCAGCAACTATGTGGCTTCTGATTATGCAAAAACTAAATACCCAGTCGTATTTAATCATGGGATGTTTGGTTTTACTCGACTCGGTCCTACAGCTTTTGGGATGGATTATTTTTATCAGGTTCTTCCCGATTTGGCACGTAATGGTGCGACGGTTTATGCGACACAGGTTTCTCCACTAGAATCCACCGAAGTTCGTGGCGAGCAGTTGCTACAACAAGTAGATGAAGTTTTGGCACTCTCAGGAAAGTCAAAAGTTAATTTGATCGGTCATAGTCATGGTGGACCAACCATTCGTTATATAGAAGCCATTGCACCTGAAAAAGTCGCCTCTCTCACTGCTGTTGCTGGAACGTTTAAAGGATCCAAAGTGGGGGATGATATGTTGGATAATCCTAGTGAGAAATTTTTATTTACCGTTCTAGGACAGTATATCGTTGCGCCAGTGGAACTACTCCTACAAGGCAATCCTGATTTGCCAATTAGTCTGGATCGCTCATTGAAATCATTAAGTGAAAAGGGTTCAGCAGAATTCAATGCAAGATTCCCAACTGCGGCAATCCCATCTGATTGTGGCAATGGTCAAAAGATTACCAATAATGGGGTTTATCATTACTCGTGGACAGGTAAAGCTCAAGCAACTAATCTACTTGATGTCATTGACGTTGCCATTTCTACCATGGCACCGAGATCTTATAAAAATAATGACAATGATGGTTTGGTTAACCGTTGCAATGCACATTTCGGACAGGTGATTCGAGATGACTATAATCAAACACACCTAGATGAAATTAATCAGATTTTAGGGTTAAAAGCATGGTTTGGACCAGATCCTGTGTCACTTTATCGTCAACAGGTCAATCGTCTAAAACTTGAAGGGTTATAAGGCAATATTATAAGCAATAGACCCTAATATTTTCAAAACTAACACTCAGCGCATCATGAGGGAGTCTGAATATTCAGGCTTCTTTTGTTTAGAACACAATGATTGGCTTTAGGTTTAATCTTATCTATAAATTTAGATTTTTTTATCTATGAATAGAAAGCTGATAAAAATTTATTAGAGATTCTTGCAAAAGGGGAAGATGACATCCATGTCGATCATTACACTTGTCTTTAAGACCAGCTTTATGCTGATATCCTTATACAGATCATAACGAGATCATATTGGTATCGACTTTATAAAAAATCCACCTTTCCTGTTTTTACATCATAAATACCACCTGCAATGCCAATTTGACCTTCTTCAACCATCTTTTTCAGTACTGGGCTATTTCTTAAGATATAGGCAATATTATTTTGCACATTTGCAATGGTCACCGCCTGAATGAAATTACTGGTGAGTTGGTAATCAGTCATTTCTTTATGTACGTTTTCTGCCGCCTGCATAATCGGTTTAAGAAAATATTGTACATGTGGGGTTTCGTTGAGTTGAGTGATATCCATTTTTTGTTCATACATCTGACAAGCTGCTGTCACTGCACCACAATCTGTATGGCCCAATACTAAAATTAATTTGGAACCCTTGCTCTTACAGGCGAACTCTAGAGAACCCAATACTTTTTCGCCCGCAATATTTCCAGCAATGCGTAGACTAAATAAGTCACCAATACCAACATCAAAAATCCGTTCTGTTGGTGCACGTGAATCCATACAGCCTAGAACGGCTGCAAATGGATGCTGTCCAGATTGTGCAGTGACTTGAATTTGACGAGCAATATTATGATAAATCCGTTCATGGTTAACGAACCGCTGATTGCCCTCTTTGAGTAGCTGAAACACTTGTGCAGGCGTAAGTTGTCGCTGAATTTCCTGAGTACTGACGTCAATATCCAGTTCTTCTTCTTTAATTTCAGGATAATGTATTTTAAAGCCAATTAGTTTTACATCGATGCCATTTTCTGCAGCTATTTCATCCCTAAAATCTTTAATCACTTGATATACATCAGGATCAATATAATAGGTATTCGACGCATCGATCACTACAGTATCACCACTGACTATTTTCTCTAAGGCAGAAACTAATGCGGAACGATTTAAAAAGCTAATATTGGGTGCCAGTTCAATACGGGTAATATTTCCATGCAAATGTGCTTCGTGGATGATACGAACACCACGGAATAAATTGTTTTTTAATACAATGATAAAGCTAATCAACAGCCCTAACATAATACCGATAAGTAGATCCGTCGCGATAATTGCAACAACCGTTACAATGAAGGGTAGAAATTGCTTCCATCCTTGTCCATAGATTCGTTTAAAAAGTGAAGGGCTGGCTAATTTTACGCCAGTTAAAATTAAAATAGCGGCAAGGGAGGACAATGGAACAACATTGATTAATGGTGTCAGAAATAAAACAGCAATAATCAATAAAATACCGTGAAAAATTGCAGAGAATTTAGTCTTTGCACCACTTGCTGCATTGACTGAACTTCGAACAATCACTGAAGTAATCGGCATACCTCCAATTAAACCAGACATGGTATTTCCGATACCTTGAGCAACCAACTCTTTGTTTGGCGGAGAGGCACGCTTTTGCGGATCCATTTTGTCCGCGGCTTCTAGATTTAATAGGGTTTCAAGCGAGGCGACGATCGCCAGTGTGATAGCGCCTGTATAAATAATAGGATTATTCCATTGAGTGAAATCAGGAAAGCTGATAATTGATTCAACACCTGAAAAGATATTGGGAAGATTAACCAGATGTTCAGTGCTGACCGCGAGGCTGGAATTGGTACTGATAAAAAAATAGTTTAAGAGTCCAGCAAAAATAACCGCAATAAGTGCAGAGGGTACAACCATTTTCTTTAAAGGTGTTTTATCCCACAATAAAATAATGAATACACTAGAGATACCAATGATTGCCGCACCATAATCAAGATGCTGTAATAGGCCTGTCCCTTCGGACCAACGTTGTTGAAGAATTTCGGTTTTAATCCCAAAGAGCAGAGGAAGTTGATTGATAATCAAGATTAACCCGATGGCAACAAGAAGCCCCATAATCACATTGGTTGGGATAAAATTTGAATAGGTTCCCAACCGAAATAACCCGAAAAATAATTGGATGAGACCCGCTAAAACCAAACAAAATAAAAAAGCTTGATAGTTGCCTTCAAGCTTATCTAGCTGTGTTAAAACAATAGCGGTAAGCCCAGCAGCGGGGCCTGACACACTGATATGAGAACCACTCAAATAACCGATAACGATTCCACCAATGACACCCGCAATAATACCGGAAATCAAGGGTGCACCTGAGGCACTGGCTATACCTAAACAGAGCGGTAGAGCGACTAAAAAAACAACTAAACCTGAGAGCAAATCATTTGTATAAAACTTTCTTCTGGGAACTAATTCCTGTTGCATAAATATTCTCGGCAAATTTATAAGTTTGATATGCATCTGGATACAGCCTATTTCATGCTGTACACCAAACTGCCTAAGTTAGATGAGAATGTGTCGGTAAACTTTAATAAAGACCAAATGACAACAGATTATGAAAGAAACTTTATATCAGATTTACAAATGATAAATTTTTCTGAATATTAAAGAAATTCTTAAATATTTATTCGAGCAATTTGATTAAATTATAAGTATTTTAATACGTTAATTTTAATTTGATTTTTAGGTTTTGGGCTAAAAAGTGCTGATGAAGTCTGTATAACTTATGGCTTGAGCAATAAGGAATGGCGATGTATTTGTTTTCTAATAGGTAAGTTTTACTTGTGAGTTGTGATATCTTTTTGAAAAAATTTATTCAGATGTAAAACTTTTATTGTTTTTATATTGGATTTTGTAGGGTTTGTGAAATATTTTAGAAAATATGTTTTTTCACGTGAATTTAGTTGTTTATTTGAGTGAGTAAAAATGAGTATTGTGGTGTTTTAACTACACAATGCTTGTAGAGATATTTACTTTATCTACTCATCTGTTGGTGCTATATCATGTGAAAAAACATGTTATATTTCATTTGTATTTCAGATGGCTTTCAACTAAAAGGGTCTATTGAGTACAACTCGCTTAGTAGAGTGCAGGAGTTGATACAATTTCATTAAAAAAATACTTTTTACCTTCACGACTATTTTTAATATTATTCGCAACGTTGATTTTGAAAAATTTTGCGCTATAAATGTCAAAAAATATAAATGGATGGATTACTAGATGGATAATTATTTAAGGGACTAAATTGAAGACGACATTCGTTTTTTAAAGCTAATCAAGCATATTAACAAGTCAGATATTTATAAATTATAAGTATTTTTAATCGCTTAGTGTTTATTGATGTGATTCTGAAATTGTGTATAAAAACAATGCGGATACTTGATCAATAAATATTTGTAATGGGGGTATTTATGGTCGTTTTATCCTATTTAAAAAACCAAAACAAACATTTCAACGCCATAAAAAACCAACAAATAACGATTGCAGCTAAAGCAAACATTGTTATCTGTATCGCATTTTGCCTATTTTGGACAATATATTTTAGCTTTGCTGAGATGTGGTTCATTGTTTGTATTGATATTTTTTTTACAGCAATGTCTATCTTCAGTTTATTTTTGATTTATATACATCGAATTTCAGCGGGCATATTGGTTTCACAAATTGTCCTCTTTGTTTTTCCTGTGGTTTTTTGCTTAATATTTGATGTGGCTACAATAGATCACCCCAGAGTTGCGCATTTATTTCTTCCAGCAGGAGCTATATTGGGATATTTGAATTATCGAAGAGATCCCAATGCGTTACAACTGATTTTAATTATCTTATCCATTGCCGCTTTTATCTTTTTTAGCGGGAGTGCGTTTACTTTAGATGGAGCAATACCTTTAGCTGAAAGCATTCGAGCTTATGGTGGTTGGATTGCAATATCCGTTGCCACTTTAATGATTTGTATCTCAATTTTTGTGATGCAATTGGAATTGCAGATAGAAAATAAGCTGGTGCAGGATCTCCGCTTGGCACTTTCAAAACAGCAGTTTGAACTTTTTTATCAACCTCAAGTAAATTCTTCTGAAAAAATTATAGGCGCTGAAATTTTGTTACGCTGGCGTCACCCGACACTTGGTTATATCCCAGCAAAAGATTTTATTCCTGTAGCGGAAACTTTGGAATTAATGCCTAAAATTGGAGATTGGATACTGATTCAAGCAAGCAAGGTATTACAAGACTGGAGTAAAAATGAATCTACAAAAGATCTTACACTTTCAGTCAATATAAGTGCTGATCATTTTATGCAAGAGAATTTTGAGCAAATCGTGACCTCTATGGTGGAGAGAAATGCAGTGCTTCCATCCCAACTCATATTAGAAATAACTGAAAGGGTTGCGTTAAATAATATTGAAAGTGTTATAGAAAAAATGGGCTTTCTGGATAAAAATGGTATTCAGCTTGCTTTAGATGATTTTGGTACAGGTTATTCATCATTAAGCTATTTGCAGAAAATGCCGATTAGCCAAATCAAAATTGATCAGAGTTTTGTGCAAGCGGCTTTAGATGATGAACGGTGTAATAAATTGGTATATGGGATTGTTAAAATAGGCCTTGATTTAAACCTGCGTGTTTTAGCAGAGGGGATTGAGACCGCTGAGCAATTTAATCGCTTTCAAGAAAATGGTTGTACTGAATTTCAAGGCTACCTATGGGGATGTCCAATGCCTTTAACAGATTTTATGAGCAAAGTAGCTGAGAAAAATCATTAAAATTTGGGATAAAAAATCCACTCAAGATAAACCATAAAAAATATTCAACTCCATAAAATAATTCAAAAACAGAGTCTTACTAAACTAGCTTACAATTTTAACTACAAGCATGTCGTAAAATGCTAAGTCAGTGTCGTCTTATGTAAAGTGAGCTGCATCTGCTGTGTTGTAGTTTTAATCATGATTTTTAAATATTGATAAAAATACGGCATGGATAGGCAAATGGCATTGAATAAAGCAATACGATTTTATGAAACAGGTACACCAGAAGTTTTGCAATATGAAGACATCGACGTTGGTGAACCAGTGGCAGGGCAAGTGCGTCTGCGTCATGTGGCAGTTGGATTAAATTATGCTGACACTTATTTTCGCGATGGCACATATAAAATTCCGCTGCCAAACGGTATGGGCGTAGAAGCGTCTGGTGTAGTCGAAGCCGTGGGTGAGGGTGTAGATCATATTCAAGTGGGTGATCGAGTCACTTATACCGGTTTTTTAAATACTTTAGGTGCTTATAGCACTGCACGTTTAATCTCGGCTGATGTATTAATCAAATTACCTGAAGAAATCTCTTGTGAAACAGCCGCAGCAATGACCATGCGGGGTTTAACCTCGGCTTATTTAATGCGTCGTATTTATGACTTTAAAAAAGGGGACAGCATTTTATTACATGCCGCCGCTGGTGGTGTGGGCTTGATTGTTTCTCAATGGGCAAAGTTACTCGGTTTAACTGTGATTGGTACAACCTCTTCAGAAGAAAAAGCGCAAATTGCCCGTGCACATGGCTGTGACTATGTCATTAATTATAGTTATGAAAATGTTGCCGAACGAGTACGAGAATTAACCGATGGAGTTGGTGTAAATGTGGTCTTTGATAGTGTTGGTAAAGATACGTTTATGGCATCGCTTGATTCGTTAAAACGCCGTGGCTTATTGGTTTGTGTAGGGACTGCTTCTGGTGCAATTCCAGAATTTAATCCCGTCTTGTTGGCAATGAAAGGCTCTCTATATATGACCCGTCCAGCACTGGCAGATTTCATTGCTGATCCTATAGAAAAACAAGAACTTGCCAATGAGTTATTTGACCACGTCCGACATGGACGCATTAAAATTGAAATCAATCAACGCTATGAACTCAAGGATGCAGTTCAAGCTCACCGTGATCTAGAAGCACGTAAAACCACAGGATCATCAATTTTTGTCATTTGAAGGGATGTCTTATGCAAGTTGAACAATTAAGTTGCAATATCGGTGCAGAATTATTGGGTGTCAATCTGGCAGATGCCATTGATGATGATGGGCTATTTACTGAAATTCGTCAGAATTTGTTAAAGTATCGGGTTTTATTTTTAAGAGATCAAAACCTAAGCCGGGCTGAACATGTGGCATTTGCTGAGCGCTTTGGACAACTAGAAAGCCATCCTGCTGTTGGAAGTCATCCAGAGCATCCAGGGCTGGTACAAATTTATAAAAGCCCAGAGAGCCCAATTGATCGTTATGAAAATGCTTGGCACAGCGATGCAAGCTGGCGCAAAGTTCCGCCAATGGGTTGTGTACTACGTTGTATTGAATGTCCGACAGTGGGTGGAGATACCATGTGGACCAATATGGTGATGGCCTATGAAAATCTACCCGTAGAAATAAAAACAAAAATTGCAAATTTACGTGCCTACCACAGTATTGAAGCCAGTTTTGGCGCAATGATGCCGATTGAAAAACGTTTGGCATTAAAAGAACAGTTCCCCGATGCAGAACATCCTGTGGTACGTACGCATCCTGAGACAGGTGAGAAGATTCTTTATGTCAACGCCTTTACTACTCATTTTAGTAATTACCATACCAAAGAACATGTCCGTTTTGGACAAGATGCCAACCCCGGTGCAACCGATTTACTGCGTTATTTAATTACCCAAGCTTATATTCCTGAGTACCAAGTTCGTTGGAGTTGGAAGCCGAATAGTATCGCAATTTGGGACAACCGCAGTACACAACATTATGCCGTAATGGACTATCCACCATGTCATCGAAAAATGGAACGGGCAGGCATTATTGGTGATGCAACTTATTAAGCGTAGCAGTTAACGATTTTATCTAAACCCTAATTTTAAAATACATATGGAGATGTTTATGCAATTCTTTGATGATTCATTGCACCCTGAAAACATGGACAAAGTGGTGATTACGGTAGCGCCTTATGGGCCTGAATGGATGCCTGATGATTTTCCTGAAGATATCCCAGTGACCATGCAAGAGCAAATTCAAAAAGCGGTAGAGTGCTATGAAGCAGGTGCTTCAGTCCTCCATTTGCATGTTCGAGAACTAGATGGAAAAGGTTCGAAACGTCTGTCTAAGTTTAATGAACTCATTGCAGGTGTGCGTGAAGCGGTGCCTGATATGATCATTCAAGTGGGTGGATCAATTTCTTTTGCCCCAGAAAGTGAAGGTGAAGCTGCAATTTGGTTAAGCGATGATACGCGTCATATGTTGGCCGAATTAATGCCAAAACCAGACCAAGTAACCGTGGCGATCAATACCACTCAAATGAATATTATGGAGTTGCTATATCCTGAATATTTAGAAGGCACTTCTTTGGCACATCCAGCAATTCAGGCAGCTTATGCAGAAATGACAGTACCCGCAGGTCCAGCTTGGGTTGCAGAGCATTTAAAGCGTTTAACTGAAAATGGCATTCAACCGCATTTCCAATTAACTGGGATGCATGGTTTAGAAACGCTGGAACGTATGGTGCGTAAAGGGCTGTATAAAGGTCCGTTGAATCTAACCTGGATTGGAATTGGTGGTGGTTTTGATGGGCCAAATCCTTTTAACTTCTTTAATTTTATTCATCGCGTACCTGATGGTTGTACTTTAACTTCAGAGTCTTTACTTAAAAATGTTTTGCCGTTTAACACCATGTCAATGGCGATGGGCTTACATGCACGTGTCGGAAATGAAGACACCATTATCGATCATCAAGGTCAGCGTTTTTCTTCAGTACAGCAAATTCAACAGACCGTGCGTATTGCCCATGAATTAGGTCGTGAAGTCGCATCAGGTAAAGAAGCACGTGAAATTTATCGTATTGGCGTGCAATACGACACGATTGAAGAAACTTTGTTGGAAAATGGTATGGCGCCCAATCGTAAAGCAGGTCAAAAGGGTGTTCCACAGCGTAAGTAATGATTTGAGTCAAAAGGATTTTTGATTCAAACGGTGAGTAAAAGATGATTACGTTACTATGAAGTGGGGTAGTCATCAAAAAATGAATGAGAAATTATAAAAACACAAGGAGAACGTATGGATGCGCATCAATATTCAAGTCCTGCGGACGGTGTAGATACTTCGGTTGGCATTCCACGTAAATATGCATGGTTGGTTTTTGCACTGACATTTGGTTTGTTGATTTCTGACTATATGTCACGGCAAGTCTTAAATGCAGTATTCCCACTGATCAAAAGTGAATGGGCTTTGACAGACAGCCAACTTGGATTATTAAGTGGAATTGTGGCCTTGATGGTGGGTTTATTAACTTTACCTTTGTCGATCTTGGCAGATCGTTTTGGCAAAGTAAAAAGCTTAACTTTGATGGCCGTGTTATGGAGTATGGCAACCTTAGGCTGTGCAATTGCTGAAAGTTATCAACATATGTTTATTGCCCGATTTATGGTGGGTGTTGGCGAAGCTGCTTATGGCAGTGTCGGGATTGCTGTTGTTGTATCGGTTTTTCCTCGTGATATGCGTGCAACTTTAGCAAGTGCTTTTATGGCTGGTGGTGTGTTTGGCTCATTCTTAGGCATGGCTTTAGGCGGTGTTATGGCTGAACATTTTGGCTGGCGTTGGGCATTTGGTGGAATGGCCGTCTTTGGGCTGATTCTGGCATTTTTATATCCTATTGTGGTTAAAGAAAACAAGATAGGAACCGTTCAAGGCAAAATTAAGACCCAACAGAAACAGGATAGATTGGAAAGTCCTTTACGATCGATTTATTCAAGTCGGTCTGTGATCGCCACTTATATTGGCAGTGGTTTGCAATTGTTTGTGGGTGGCACGGTCATCGTTTGGCTTCCCAGTTATCTCAATCGATATTACGGATTAGGTACAGATAAAGCGGGGCTGGTCGCGGCAATGGTTGTACTCAGTAGTGCCGTTGGCACGATTTTATGTGGGATGTTATGTGATCGTTTAGGACGAGATCGACCAGACCGAAAAGTTAGTTTGGCGATTGCATTTTGTTTGATCGGTTGTGTGTTGCTATCCATCGCTTTTGCCATGTCTGTCGGAAATGCTCAATTGATCATGATTTGTATTGGGATGTTTATCGCATTGGGTACCAATGGACCATCCAGCGCAATGGTTGCCAACCTGACACATCATTCTGTACATAGCACAGCATTTGCAACATTAACTTTGGCGAATAATTTTCTCGGCTTGGCTTTAGGACCTTTAGTGATTGGAAAGCTATCTGACGTGATTGGTTTACACCATGCTTTTCAATTGATGCCTCTGATGAGCATTGTGGCTGCTGCCGTATTCTTCTATGCAAAACGCCATTATGCCCATGATATTAAAAAATTTAATGCACAATCAGTACGACAAGGTCAAACAGGACAAACACAGTCATGCAATTTGGGTAATCAGTAATGACGCGTAAAATGAATATTGAAGTTTTTTTTGATTTTATCTGTCCTTGGTGTTTGATTGGAAAACGTCATTTACAGACTGCGATTCAAAAATTAAAACAAAGTGATCCAGATGTTGTGGTCAATATCCAGTGGCGTGGTGTACAGCTTTTACCCCATATTCCGCTGGAGGGTGTTCCTTTTGATGCCTTTTATTTACAAAGATTAGGCAGTTCCACAGCCGTTCGAATGCGCCAAACTCAAGTTCGTCAAGCCGCGAAGGCGGTCAATGTCGATATTGATTTTGATCGAATTCGCCGTATGCCAAACACAGCTATGGCACATCATTTTTTTGCAAATATTTCAAAAGTATATCACTCAGATCAAAGTGAGCGATTTTTAGATGCGCTATTCACAGCCTATTTTCATCATTCGGAAAATATAGGCGAGTTCGCAACATTGCAGAAAATAGCCATGTATTGCGGTTTTGCGGATGAGGTGGTTGAAGGTATTTTAGCAAAACCATTTGTTCCTTTTATCTCAGCAGATACAGGGGGTAAAGGAGTACCGTATTTTGTTTTTGATGGAAGTTTTGCAATGGCTGGGGCACAACCTGCAAGTGCACTTTATCAAGCAATGCTGGATACGCTTCAAGCACAAGGACAAATGGTATGAGCTTGCGTTTTCAAGTTCCTCAAGAAAAGATCCCAACTTTAGGCAATCGATCCTTTTTGATGATTGGTGACCGATCCCTAATTTTATTTAATATTGCTGAACAATTTTATGCGATTAATGACAGTTGCCCGCATCAGGGTGCCTCATTACTCAATGGGAAATTAGAAGGCAAGGTAATTCAATGTTGTGCACATGGTTTACGTTTTGACTTGGCAAATGGTTATTTACTCAATTCAACACAGCTACAAGTTCAATCATACCCAGTAGAAGTGATTGGCGAAAATGTTTTTATTGGTTTGGATTCTGGAGCAGCGCTAGATGAGTAAATTAGATTCTATGACTTGGCAGCCACGGCTAAGTGCGCTTATGCCCGGATTTATTGTCAGTACTGTGGTTGCCGCTGCGGCCTGTTTTTTATCTGAGCATTATGGTACGCCAGTGATGTTATTCGCTTTGTTGCTCGGGATGGGTGTGAACTTTCTTGCAACAGAAGGCAAGTGTAAAGCGGGTATCGAATTTACTGCGCGAGAAGTACTGCGTTTTGGGATCGCCTTACTCGGAATGCGAATTACCCTTGAGCAAATGACTGCGCTAGGTTGGCAGCCCGTTGTTTTGGTCATTTCATTAGTTGTCATTACCATTCTTGCTTCAGTCATCGCAGCAAAAGTGCTCGGGTTTAATAAATTTTTCGGTATGCTGACTGGCGGCGCGACAGCGATCTGCGGGGCTTCCGCAGCATTGGCCTTGTCTGCGGCTTTACCCAGTCATCCACAAAAAGAAAAAGCAACCCTATTCACAGTCATTGGGGTATCTGCACTTTCAACTTTGGCAATGATTGTTTATCCCATGATTGCGCGATGGTTGGAATTGACTCCACAACATGCGGGAATTTTTTTAGGTGCAACCATCCATGATGTCGCCCAAGTGGTGGGGGCAGGTTATAGTATGTCTACAGAAACAGGCGATACTGCAACAGTGGTGAAATTGATGCGAGTTGCGATGCTTTTACCTGTCATCATCTGTGCAGCCATGCTTACCCGTATGCAAGGCGTACCCTCTACGGGTAAAAGACCGCCATTATTGCCCTGGTTTGCAGTAGGATTTTTAATTCTTGCTTGTATAAATAGTACTGGATGGGTACCTACAGTTGTTCAAACTGGAATGAATGAATTATCTCGTTGGTGTCTGATTATTTCGATTAGTGCGCTAGGAATGAAAACACAATTAAAAGAGTTAGCGGCGGTGGGCATTAAACCGATCCTGCTGATGATTGGAGAAAGCGTTTTTCTGGTATTGTTGGTACTCAGCCTGATGCATTGGTTATTTTAGTCAGTTTTTGATTTAACAAAAGTTTTGCAAGGTACAACCTTAAAGTTGATCTCCGCAAAACTTTTGTTTTAAGTGGATTTTCTTATTCTTGTTTTGATGTTAATACCAAGTTAGTCGTACCGTGATTGAATTTATATCGTATGTTCATCAATGATCTCAGCCTTATTGTGGGTACGCCAAGCATTGGGTGTTATACCAAATTGACCAATAAACCATCGCGTAAAAGAGCTCGGCATAGAGTAACCGAGAATATCTGAAACTTGTGCCAGTGAATAATTGATATTTTTTAAATAGCGAAATACCAAATTTCTGCGGACATCATTCATTAATTCACTAAAATTTGTATGTGCAGCTTCCAGACGCCGTTGCAGCGTTCTGACATTGACTTCATGGGTCTGCGCGACTTGATCAATTGTGGCACGTCCCATCGGTAAAAGTAGATAGATACTTTTACGGATATCAAAAATAAGTGATGACTCATTGTCTTTTTGTAAGATGTCAATATCGAGATAGCGCTGTGCATGGTTTGCCATTGCTGTATTTGCTTGAGGATTGATTTTATCAAGTTCTGATGATGAGCAGACAATACCATTAAACTCGCTACCGAATTCAAGTGAACTCCCAAAGACACGTTGATGCACTGTTAAGTCTTTTGGTGCATCGTGGGTAAAATGAATACTTAATGGATGCCATTTTTGAGCTAATAATGCAGCACAAAAACGATGGGTAATCCCCAAAGCCAATTCAATTGCTTGACGGCTATACTTTGCTGAAGCAGAAATCACTTCTACCCGAATAATCACCGTTTTGCCAACTTCCTCGATATATATTTCAAGCGCGTTATTGATGATATTTCGGTATCTTACAATTGTTTTTAAGGCATCACGTAACGTCTGTTGATAGCTTAATAATAAGCTTAGCTCACCAAAATCAGCAATTTGACGTTGTTCGGCCATATGTAGACCAAACACTTCACAACCACTGATTTGAGCAGATTGCTCTAATAGTGTCATGACTTTGTCGACGGAAATGCGTTGTTTTGAATCATTTAATTGAGCAGAATAAATTCCAGCATCAGATAATAAATGGTATGGATTAAGGTCTAATTGTCGGCTTACATCCAGATAATTTTTGAGTACCGCTGTATGTGCAAGAGGAACCAATTTACTTTCTCCTTGTTTTTTTATTAACCATCCTGGTCAATACATCATTGTTTGAAGACTTTACCAATACGCATTTATAAAAAGTTTTTGCGTATGTCTAATCTCAATAATTTTATCAAAATTTCTTAAGAAGTATCTCAATTCATTACACCTTGAGACCATAGAAATAGAGTATCAAATTTGTTTAACAAAGAAGAGTGTTTTAAAAGGACTGCACTTTATGGAGTAAACAACAGTCATATAAGAGTAAGTTGGCTGTGAAAAGACATGCCAATGGCACAGCTATTCTCCAAATTTGATTCATTTTAATTCCCTCGTAGTTCACTTTTTTATGGTTTCAACGGATCCTTTCTGAAACACGGCCCCATTATTAAAGTTGGCATTGGTTAAAGCAATCGCACTCATTTCATCAATCATATTCAAAACTTTAATGAAAAATCAGTGAAATTTAAAATAAAATAATTAAATCAATTTCTTATGTGTTTTTTTGATACATGCTCGAATGCTGTATTGGAGCAGTTATTTGTCATCAAATGAAAAGAGGTTGTCATCAAATGTATATCACCAAAATCAACTAAACCGTATTGTGAATAAGCAGTTTATAGAATTCATCTTCATTCATTCACTCAAAATTAAAGGTAGATCAATGGAAAAAATACAGACAAAGGCAACCGTTTTAATTGTTCCTGGTTTACGTGACCATGTTGCTGAACATTGGCAAACCTTATTGGAGCAAAGACTGGTCAAGGTACGCTCTGTCCCAGCATTAGAAACAGATAAACTCAACTGCATAAAAAGAGTTAAAGCTATCCAAGCGCAACTTGAAGAAATTGATGGTCCTGTGATTTTAGTTGCCCATAGCGCAGGGGTATTAATGACCGCTCACTGGGCAGCTCTGTATCAACAGAATATTCAAGGGGCTTTGTTGGTGACACCACCCGATTTATCGGCCAAATGGCCTGAAAACTATCCAAGTTCTGCAATGCTAAAACAGCAAGGATGGGATCCTTTACCTGACAAGATTTTGCCTTTTCCAAGCATTGTGGTCGCAAGTACAAATGACCATTTAGCCAGTTACGAGGCTGTTAGGACTATGGCAAAAACATGGGGCAGTCAATTGGTGAGTTTAGGTGAAGTGGGGCATCTTAATCCTGCTGCTGGATATGGGTACTGGGCACAAGCTGAACAATTAATTCAACAATTAGACCAAGTGGATGATTCGATATGTATCGCTTAGTGCTTAGACTTTATATAGCGGAATTTATTGAGAACTGACTTGATTCAATTTACCCGCCGTTTTAAGACAGCATTGCTCATTGGTTAGCAGTATTCATAACAGATTAAACAATTAAAAAATCATGCATATTTCAAAATAGTCAATATGGCTATTTATGGAGTTAAATCGAATTAAATCATATCGATATGGAGATCGAATGATGCAAAATGTGAGATGTAGCAATAATGCAAAACACACGATTATTTTCACTCAAAAGCTGAGTGTCTGTTTAGTGCTGTGCTTAAGTATTTCAAAAGTGTCCGCAACAAGTGTTGAGATCAATGAGGATTGGAAATTTGAAACCAGTACCATGCTCAGCATAGGTGCAAATTGGAGTACTCAAGATGCTTCAAATCAGTTGGTGTATAAACCTGATGCAAATCATATCGGAAAAGACGGTTTAAGCGTTGATGTGAATGGCGACGACGGCCATGTGAACTTTAGTCAAAACGATAATATTTCCCAAATTATAAAAGGGTTGACTGAATTTCGTTTAAAAGGACAACAACAGGGGGCAGTACTCAGCACTAAATATTGGTATGACCATGCTTATGAAACTGGTCGTGGAGATTTAAGAGCCTTTGATGATTCTGCGTGGCCTAGATTAGCCAAATTTAAGGTCATTGATCTTTGGGATGCCTATATCTGGAAAAATTTTGCTTTAGAAAATGGTCAAAATGCCAGTCTAAAATTAGGCAAACATACTTTAAATTGGGGGAAATCGCAGTTTTTCCAAAATGGTATAAATTCAGTCAGTGCATTGGATTATGCTGCAATCAATCGGCCGGGAGGAGAGGCAAAAGAGCGAATAATTCCTGTCGAAATGTTTTCATTTGAGGTTGGAATAACGCCATATCTAAAACTGGACAGTTTTTATCAGTTTAAGTTTAGACCTTCTGTGGTGGACGGGTGTGGGACGTTTTTTGCGATTTCTGACTTTGTTCCAGAAAATTGTGGCCCGATTATTTTGACCGTTACACCAGGGGATAAGTTGTCTGAAAGTGCTTTAAATGCACAGACCTATATTCCGCGTGCAGAAAGTCGATATGCCAAGAATAGTGGGCAATATGGTTTTGCTTTAAAGCAAACTTTACCTCGTTGGAATAATGCTGAGCTTGGCGCATATTTTGCGAACTATCACAGTCGCAATGCCAATTTTGATGGTACAGCGGTAACTGCATCAGGGCCTGCATATTTTAATACAGCTCGATTTTTTTCAATTTATCCAGAAAATATTAAAATGTATGGATTAAGCCTAGCAGGAAAAGTAGGGACAACTGCTGTTTTTAGCGAATTAACGCATAAACCTAATCAGCCCTTGCAATTAAATGGAACAGATATTGTCTATGCCCAAGTTTTAGACAAATATACGCCCCTTACACCACCAGGAGTTGCGGCTGAATTTGGGCAATATTTGCAAGGTTATGTAAGAACGCCTGTAACCCAATTTTCACTGGGTGCGAGTGATCGTTTAAATAATATCTTGGCTGCAAACGCATTGAATTGGGCGGCAGAGTTTGCAGTGAATCATATTGCACATATTGGTAATCATCGTTTTGGACGGGTCGGTGCATTTGGGCGGAGTGAGCTTTCATCTGGTGCTTATAATCCTGAAACAGGTGAATATAAATGTACGCCTTATGGCGCCGCACACCTTGCAAATGATGTGATTGATCGTATGAATGAGCGCTTTTGTAATCGTGATGGTTTTTTTACGCAATGGTCATATGGCTATCGTTTACGAGGGGCTTTAAGTTATCAAGATATTTTACCTGCGACTGTCATCACACCAAGTGTAATCTTTCGCCATGATATAGCTGGATTTAGCCAAAACTTTCAAGAAGGTCAAATGAGTATTGCAGCCACTATTTCAGTGAGTTATCAGCAAAAGTATACAGCTGAACTTGCATATACCAATTTTTTTGGCTCGAATGATTTTAGTACACTCGATGACCGAGATTTTGCTTCGTTGGTATTAAAAGCAAATTTTTAACATTTAGAAATTGGAAATAGGATGCCATGTTTATTGGAACGCTTGGCATCCAACATAAAACACATCTTTTAATAATAAATATTTAATTTATTTATACATAAAATGCTTATACAGCTTTGGCAAAAAACTGACTTTTCTGTTGTTTATGGTATTAAATTATTCAATCTTATCAATATTGATGTTATTGGAGCTGCTAAGGATATTGAAGGGCATAGGCTTTATTATCACTATAAATATGACCTGTTCAATTGACCAAAAATTGCATCTATTGTTTGGTGATAAATTACATGAAATGTGTATTAAACTATAATATTTGCATTCTATTTAAAAGTTGGTTTTTAAAAATTATTTAAATTTAAATATTTGTTTTTTAAAGTATATTTTTTGTGAATTATGTATTTAATTGTGAATAAAAATGATGTGTAAGTTTGCAAAATAGAATAAGTAGTGATAAAAAAAGCACATTATCTGGATATAGCATAAAGGTTCCTTACAGATAGATTGAATGATAGAAATATGAATGTTGGATATAAATAAATAATGAAAATTTATGAAATGGTGTTTCATAAAAGCATAGATGAAAGCACTCATTTTTTTTATAGTGAAAATAGCTATGCTTCACGTCAGCATTTTATCGAATTAATACGTTTAGATATTGATGCTGAATTGAGTAATTTTAAGATGACATGCTTAAGTGATGATCAGTACGATTTAAAAGCATTGTTTGAAGAAGTTCATAAAGAAAGCCATTTGCATGTAGATAAAATGGAAGCTGAATTTATTCGTGATGCAATTGCTACATTTGATCAATGCATTTGTTTAAGAGTTAAAGAACGAGATGTTCTTAAACCAAGCGGAAATACTTTTCATATTTAGTCATGATCCAAACTGTATACAGAGATTCACGATTTTCGGTCGACATGTTAAAGTGTCATAACGTATCCCATTCTTCACCCCAGAACGAATGGGATTTTTTTTTGTTTTTGATGAGTGCGTGTTTTATAACACTTTTAAAAAGACTAAGCGTTATTGATATAATAAAAGTTTAACTATTTAAAAAAAGATCAAGTTTTTCATAAAACTTTATCTTAGATGCAACACCAACATTTATACGAGTCCAGTGGTTATATTTATTCCCATCTAAGCTAAAAATGTAACCAGGCGCGAACACAAGCTGGTTTTCAATCGAATTCTTCATAATGTTATGTGAGAAATCTAGATTTTCAAAAGTAGTCCAATAATATAAGGAATCCTGAGCTTCATGAAAAACTGTACCACCTAATTTTTTTATATTATCCAATGCAATTGAACTCTTTGACCTTAAACTGTCCTTAAAAAAATTAAGATGCTGGTCATAAAACTTACTTTGTAAAATAGTGCAAATAAATTGTTCAGCATATTCAGAACTATTAACATGTAAAATTGCTTTAAAATCTGAGAGCTTATCGATCAAATGATATTCTCCAACGATAAAACCGACGCGAATTGAAGGACTAATAATCTTGGAAAACCCTCCAATATAAAGATGATTTGAAAAATCACTATGAGAGCTTAACCGATGTTTAATATCCGTATATTCAGAAAACACATCATTTTCTATGATTAAACAATTATTTTCTTTGCATAAATTGTTGATTATTTTTATTTTATCTACACTGATGTGGGTGCCTGTTGGATTGTGTGAAATACTTTGGGTAAAAAAAAGTTTAGGTTTTATGGTCTGTAAATATTCTGAGAGGATTTGGCAATCTGGTCCATCAATCAATCTAGGAATTTCAATTATTTTACATTTTGTTAGCTGTAATTTTTTTAATAATGGATAATAAATCGGAGAATCTACTAAAACGATTGTATCCGATTCTACAAAATATCGAATAATCAGATCAATTGCATCATTTACACCGCTGGTCAGTAAAATATTATCAGGAATGGCCTTAATATTAAGCTGGCTTAGTCGTAAAGAAAGTGTTTCTCTTAAAGCTTCATGCCCATATTTAGATCCATAACGTAATCGTTTCGAAGTGTTTTCCTGAAGTGATTTTTGCAGAAGTTTATTTAAAGGTAATCCTTCAAACCAAGAAGAATCTGGAAAACCATCACCGACATTTATCACGCCATTAAAGGTTTCTAATTGACGACGCATTAACCATAGCTCATCTATATTTTGCATTTCTATTGTCGATTTTTTAAACATGGGCAATTCTTTTTGCTCCATGACAAAAAAACCAGATGCAGGTTTTGAATAGATGAGGTTTTCATCTACTAGGCGTTCTAAGGCATATATTATGGTGTTTTTCGAAACATTATATTGAATACATAGTTTTCGAATTGAAGGGATTTTTTCATTTTTCTTATATAACTGTGATTTTATTTGATGTTTTAAAATCTGATAGATTTGATCAAAAAGAGGTGCTGAATTGGAGTCCATCATCTTTTTAAATTTTCCTAAAAAACTGTCCGTGAAAACTGTACCTTGAGAGAAATCATTTGAGCATTTAAATTGCGGCTATGAACATAACGAGCATAGGACAGCAAATATGAATTCTAAACTACCTGATTTTCGTAAATTAACGGTATCAGAACGACTCCATGAGATTGCAAAAATAGCAGGTTTAAATGAACAACAACAACAATTATTGCAGAAAGATGGCGCATTAAACGGTGATTTAGCCAATGGCATGATTGAAAATGTTATTGGTAAATTTGAATTACCCTTTGGTATTGCAACAAACTTTAAAATTAATGGTAAAGATCACTTAATTCCTATGGTTGTTGAAGAACCGTCTATCGTTGCCGCAGCATCTTATATGGCTAAGCTCGTTCGTGAAAATGGTGGTTTTACAACCTCTAGCACAGAACCCCTCATGCGCGCACAAGTACAAATTTTGGGTATCGAGTCTGCAGAAAAAGTAAAAGAAATTTTGTTAGCGCATAAAGATGACATTGTTCAACTTGCAAATAGTAAAGACAAATTTCTAATCGGTTTGGGTGGTGGTTGTAAAGATATTGAAGTTCATTTGTTTGAATCCAGCAAAGTTGGTCCTATGGCAGTTATGCATCTCATTGTGAATGTCTGTGATGCAATGGGTGCAAATACTGTGAATACAATGGCGGAGACAGTTACACCATTGGTTGAAAAGCTCACTGGTGGTCAAGTTCGTTTACGTATTTTATCGAATCTCGCGGATTTACGTTTGGTGAGGGCTGAGCTGATTGTACGGCCAGATCAACTTGAGCAAGCAACATTGTCGGGTCATGAGGTTATTGATCGAATGTTAGAGGCTTACGAATTTGCTGTTATTGATCCCTATCGTGCTGCAACACATAACAAGGGGATTATGAATGGTATTGACCCTGTGATTGTCGCTACTGGAAATGATTGGCGAGCAATTGAAGCTGGAGCACATGTCTATGCAGTTAAAAATGGACACTACGGTTCATTAAGTACGTGGGAGAAAGATGCTCAAGGTCATTTGGTTGGCCGTATAGAATTACCTATGGCTGTGGGATTGGTCGGTGGAGCAACCAAAACCCATCCTTTGGCACAACTTGCAATACAGATGCTCAATATTGAATCTGCAAGTGAACTTGGAGAAGTCATTGCTGCAGTGGGCTTAGCACAAAATATGGCAGCAATGCGAGCATTGGCAACGGAAGGTATTCAAAGAGGTCATATGGCATTACATGCACGAAACATTGCTGTGGTTGCTGGCGCTCAAGTGCACGAAGTTGATTTTGTTGTGCAAAAAATGGTTGCAGAACAAGATGTAAGGAATGATAGAGCACTAGAGTTGCTTTCAGCGTTACGCAGTTAATTATTTATGTTTCTAGACGTTAGAAACTATTGGAGTAAATAGCAATGGATAGTGCTATGCAACAAGATAACAAAAATTCAGTGAAGGATACTCATCACTGTCAATTGGGAGTATCCCATGAAGATAATGATGAGTTGGTCGAAGTATGGGGAGATACGGTAAGTTTTCCCGCGCTATTAAAGTCTATTTTAATCGGTGCTGTTTTAAGTATCAGCTGTTTCTATCTCTCTAAATGGCTATTAGGGCAATGGGTTGAAGATAAAAATCTTGCCCATGCCTATAGCATGTTGTGTGGATTATTAGGATGTATTCTCTCCGGTTTTATTTGCTCTATTTTATTTAAACCAAAGCGTGAGATTTTAGAATCGAACAATGAATCAATGGAATGGTTTGACACACTGATAAAACAATGGGAAATGGAAGAAAAGTCGATAGGTTCTGTTCATGATTTACCTGAAAAAATTGTTCAAGAACTTAAGGAACTCAATTTGTACGATGCATTTGTTGAGCATGCACGACAAAGCAAGCCAAGTGGAGGTAAATAAAAATGGAATTATTATTCGATCAAGTGTTTATAGCTTTTGGTTTCGGGTTATTTGGTGCGGTTTTATTTGCAGCAATTGGCTTAATTTCAGGAACCGATGAAACAGCAACCATTGCTCCATTAACATTGTTGATCATTTTACTTGGTGCACCTCCCGTTGGTGTCTTTACTTTCTGGATGGCGGCAGTGGTCGCTAAACATATGACCCATGCTATTCCAACCGCATTATTGGGGATTCCTGGTGATACTTTGGCTGCACCGCTCATGGCAGAATGTGAAGCTATGCGTCGACTTGGTGCACCACATATTGCATTGCGTAAAATGATTTCTGGTGCAATTGTATCTGCCTTTATCGCTGTACCTTGTGCTGTATTATTTGCCTCATTATTAGCACCATTTGGAGAGCTAATTAAATCTTTTGCCCCTTGGATTTTTGCAATAGCAGCTATCTTAATTACTTATTTTTCACCCGGTAAATTGGCATCAACATTACTGCTTATTCCTTTTGTTGTACTTATCATAGCACTTCAAAGTTTTACCGCAATTTTTGAAACTAAATTAGCGATTAGTTACTTTTTAGGGATTGCTGTTGGACCACTGATTGCTGATTTATTTATGGTGAGTTCGCCTTTAGGGCGGAAAAAAATGCGCCGTGAATCGGTTAATCAACTTACGATTGCCCCTGAAGTTAAGAGTTGGTCTGGTTATTTTCCAAATCCGTTTAAAGTCTTAGATAAAGAACAATTAAAATGGACTGCGGCAACATCGGTGGTCTCAAGTGCAACTTTTGTATTTAGTCCAGTAGCAATGACGGTAGCACTTGGTGAAGTTGTATCATCTCGCTTTAAGCAAGTCTATCAACGTTTAACCACTACACTCAGCGCAAAAAATGGTGTTACAGAATCTACTTACATTGCTGAAGCGCTCATTCCTCTGATCGCTTTTGGCCTACCATTAAGCCCTGTCGCTGCTGGACCAGCGGCACCATTATTCAATGCACCGCCTGTATTTACAGTAGGTGAAAATGGGGCACAAGGACACAATCTACATCACTTATTAAGCCAATGGGAGTTTTTGGGTTACGGCCTACTTGCAGTTTTTATTGCTTCTATTGTGTCTTATCCATTTGCGATGAATTATGCCCGTCGCGCAGCATTATTCGTGACAAAATACATTAGTCATGAGGCAATTATTGCAACATTTGTGGGGCTTATTTTAGTGATCAGTTTATGGGAAGGGGCTCTTCTCGGTGTATTGGTGATTATCACAGTGGGCTTAGTCGGTGGGTTATTATCAAAGCATTTTGGTTTTAATACAGGTTGCCAGTTTATGGGCTATTACATGGCGATTCTCTCAGTTCCAACATTGATTGCTTTGGTGGGCTAACTATGAATGACTCGATTAAAATTGTAGAAGTGGGTGCACGTGATGGATTACAGAATGAAAAATCTATAATTCAGTTTAACCAACGCTTGGAGTTTTTGAATTTACTTGTCCGTAGTGGCTTTAAATCGATTGAAGTGGGGTCTTGTGTTTCACCACTTTGGGTTCCGCAAATGGAGAGAAGTGCAGATTTATATGCTGTACTTGAAAAGCCTGAACAGGTGGATTTCAGTTTATTGGTTCCCAATATGCAAGGATTGGAAGCTGCGATTCAAGTAGGATGTAAAGAGATCGCCATTTTTACTGCTGCATCTGAATCGTTTGTTCAAAAAAATATTAATTGTTCAATTCAAGAAAGTATGCATCGCTTTGAACCCATTTTTGAAATGGCAAAGCATCATGAAATTAAAGTACGTGGCTATGTTTCTTGTGTCATTGATTGTCCTTATGAAGGTGCCATTGCTCCAAAGAAAGTCGCCAGTATTGCAAAACAACTCTTTGATTTTGGCTGTTATGAAATTTCATTAGGAGAAACGATTGGTACTGCGAGTCCAATACGTGTCCGGAAACTGTTGCAACATTGTTTAGATGTTTTACCTGCTGGCAGGGTGGCAGGACATTTTCATGACACTTATGGTATGGCCTTAGCGAATATTTCAGAGTCGTTAAATTGGGGACTTAGAATTTTTGATTCTTCGATTGCTGGATTAGGGGGATGCCCTTATGCAAAAGGGGCTTCAGGAAATGTCTCTACAGAAGATGTGGTGTATTTATTGGAACAATCAGGTTTTAAAACAGGAATTGATATTTCTGAAATGTTAAAAGCTAGTAACTATATTACATCGGTGCTTCAACGAGACAATAAATCACATTTTGTAAAGGCATATACAGCGAAAATGTTAAGCTAAAATATATTGTATAACAATGTGTTGATTTTATTCTCAATAGATTGAGTAAAGGCTGATTAAGTCACTAAAGACCAAGTTGCAATGGGTGTAATTGATCAGAGATCGTCGTTACATTTCGAGTCAAAGGGATCGCTATCAAACGATGAAGTGCTACAGGGAAAAGCAGGCGTAAAACTACATCTAACCGTGTAGTTGTTTACCGCTAAATTTAATTAAAAACAAAGGCATAGATTAGAACTTTTATCATTAAATGATAGGAGCCAGTTTTTTGCATGCCTAAAAAGTCAAAGGGATCATGGAATGAAACAAACAATGAAGATGTTATTTAGCAGTGCGGGATTGATTTTTATGCTTACACAAAGCCATGCCGCACATGTTCTAGATTTACAAGGTGATTATTTATTGGGAGATTGGAATGGCAGCAGAAAGAGTTTAGCAGAGCAAGGCGTTAAGTTTGATGCCAACATTACTGTAGACACTGCCTATTTGGCACAAGGTGGATATAACGACCAGCAAGATCCAACCTATACCAGTCAATTATGGCTAGGAAATTCTTTAGATTTGGAAAAATTATTGGATTGGGAGGGAGTTTCACTACGGACGATTGTGATTGCACGACAAGGTCAAAGTGTTTCAGTTCAACAACTATCGGATCCACTTGCTCCTCAGCTGGGGAATGTTCAGGCAAGTTATGGGCGAGGGAATCAAGAAAGTCGTTTGAGTGAGTTGTCTATAGAAAAACAATTTAAAGATCAATTAATCAGTGTCCGTTTAGGTCGATTTGGTATGGGAACATATTTCAATGTAATGTCTTGTGATTTTCAAAATACCTCTTTCTGTACAGCACAAATGGGTAAATGGCAGGGCGGTTCATGGTACAACATACCTGTTAGCCAATGGGCGGGTATGTTGAAATATCAAATTAATCCTGAGCTCTATGCTCAAGCTGCCATTTTTGAATTTAATCCAACCAATATTAAAGAAAATCAAGGCTGGAATTTAAGCACCTCAAATGCAGATGGAATAACAGTACCAATCGAACTGGTTTGGCAACCGAAAAATACTCTCAATAATTTAACAGGAAGCTACCGCATAGGAATGATGTATAACACTGCAAATAACATTCAAAATCAAAAAGATATTGTGACAGGTAAAGCTCAAGATCATACCTATGGAATGTGGTTTGTGGCCGAACAGCAGCTCACCCGTCAAGGATCAGGTAAACAAGGTTTACATGGGTTTATGAATTTAAGTTTTCATGATGACACGACCAATAAAATTGATAACATGCAGCAACTGGGGCTAAAATATATCGGGTTATTGGACAATCGTGAAAATGATATTTTAGGGCTTGGTTTAAATCGTGTTCATGTCAGTGATCGTTATCGTGAACATAGCAATAGAGTAAATAAACCAGCAGAATATAATATTGAATTAAATTATTCATACTACCCGACAAAATGGGCAATGCTTCGTCCAAATATTCAATATGTAATCAATCCAGGCGCTACAAATTATGTTAATAATGCTTTAGTTTTAGGATTGACGACTAGAATAATCTTTTAAATAGCTTTCAAATTTATCTAAGCATTACTGATCTTTGCCGTATAGAATGAAGTCATCTTTAAAAATAGCTTTTAATCGCCATAGTTTTAAAAGCTATTTTTTTGCATATCACTTTTTTGTTTAAATTTTTATTTTATCTTAAATTTAAAAATAACCCTTTCATTGTGTAAACTTATTTTAAATTATGAGATATCTTTTTGAGTATTTAAAATGATTTAATTTTTATTAAATTTTTTTAATGAAAATAAAATTAACTTATGCTTTTTGTTCTCTTAATTTATCAAGTGAAATGTATTTTTTAGTGTTTTAAATATATTATTAATTTAATTCTACATTTCCAATAAAAATTTAAATAAATACAATTAATTATAGTGGTTTTGTGTTGGTTATTCGTTGATTTGTTGAACACTTATTCATCACATGTGATTATGTAAAAACTTTCACACTTCTCGTGTAAAAGTTAACGAATAATACAAATCATGGGAATTAATATGAATATTTTTACAAAACTAACACTAACTGCATTGTTAAGCACAGGTTATATCGCGACTACACAAGCCGCTGTTACTGGTCAAGTTGATGTCAAGCTGAATGTTTCAACGGGTTGTACTGTTGAGGGTTCTACTGTTACTGGAAATATGAACCAATTTGGTACATTAGATTTCGGTAAAACTTCTGGTCAGTGGTCAAACGTTTTGACTGGACAAGTTGCTTCTTCAGCGACAGGTGGTCATCTTGCTGTGGAATGTGACGGTGCAAACCCTGTTGACTTTACTGTTGCAATTGATGGTGGTGTACGTGCTGATCGTAGCCTTAAAAATACGACTGCTGCGGATACTGTGAATTATAACGTCTACCGTGATGCAGCACGTACTAATCCATATGTCATTAATACAGCTCAGACTTTCACTGCTGCGGCAGGTGTAGCTCAAGAAGTTCCAATCTTTGGTGCAATTGCTGCAAACAACGGCACTGCAAAAGCACAGGGTGATTATACAGACACTTTATTGGTGACTGTTAATTTCTAATCAGTATACGTAACAGTGAACAGGTTTGTTGTTTAACAGGCCTGTTTTTAGGAGGAACGTATGCACCTGTTACTTAAACAATGCGTTGGATTGCTACTTTGTAGCATTGTATCGTCACTCACCAGTGCTGGGCAGTTGGGCGCTAAGTTAAATATTCAACTTGAACTAGAGCCATCCTGCAAGATCAACAATGAGACCGTGAATAACGGAACAAATGGCTTGAATTTTGGACAGCTGGATTTCGGAGAAACCACAGCTGCATTTAATCAGGTGATAGAGACCAGTTTAAGTCAGGGTTCTACATCAGGTTTGACCATTCAATGCCCTGGCAATGCCCCAATAAAAGTTACCTTTGGTGCGGGGCAACATGACAGCAAGGTACCAGCACCTTTTGGCGCAAATTATTTTCGTGCAATCAGTAATGGCACAGATTTCCTTGCCTACAACATCTTATATGGAACTGCTCGCGAAGCGTTAAGGCCCAATCAAATCATTACTTTGACCAATAATGGTCAGCCGCAAACGCTTAATCTCATGGGGCAAACTGTTAATAATGGTCGGTCAGTCTCGCTTGGACAATATACCGACACTATTCCAATTACCATTGAATTTTAAAGAACAAAATCATGAAAAAAATAGGTTTAAGTGTTCTGCTGATTTCGATTGTTCAAAGTGGGTTTGCTGTTGATCCTGTAACTTCGGCAAGTTTTAAAGTGCAGGCGACCATTGAAAATGGGTGCAAACTCAGCAATGTCGAACAGTTACTTGATTTTGGTCGTCATCCTGTTGTGGCACAGGGGCAATTAAAAGGATCCGTCATCAATACTGCGCAAAGCTGGAATATTCAGTGTACTGCACGACTACCGGTAAAGGTGATGTTGAATGGTGGTGATCACTTTTCAAATAACTTTCGACGGATGAAACATGCCCAGCAGAATGAGTTTGTACCTTATCAGCTTTATCAGGACAGTAGTTTGCAAAGTGAATATGCCAGTGGCAGTACTTACTCACTGACACCAACCACTACTTTGAATACCGTACTGGGTTTTGCAGTTTACGGCGTTGCAGACTTGAATAATAACAATCAACCACGATCAGCAGGCCTGTATAAAGATACGGTCGCAATTACGATTACATGGTGATTCTATGAGCTTAAATAAAATGAAAATATGGTCGGGCAGGACTTTCTCTGCGGCCGCGATATTGATGGTCACTTCACCAGTATTTGCACAGGCCACTTTTTTAATCTGGCCAATCTATCCCAAAATTGAAGAAAACGAAAAAGCCACTGCGGTATGGCTACAAAATACCGGTAATTCTGATGCCATGGTACAGATTCGGGTATTTAAATGGGATCAGAATCATCAGCAAGATGCTTATGCGGAACAAACTGAGGTTATTCCGAGTCCACCTGTAGCAAAGATCAAGGCAGGTGAAAAGCATATGTTGCGTTTGACCCGCTCGGCTGCTGTACCTGATGCAAAAGAACTTGCCTATCGAATTATTGTTGATGAATTACCCATCAAAGTGAATCCAGAAACGGATAAAGAAACATCGACAGTCAGCTTTCAGATGCGTTATTCGATTCCCTTGTTTAGCTATGGCAAAGGACTTGGCAGTGGTTTAACTGAAGTTTCACAAAAAGCCAATACTAAAAATCCTTTGGCTAAACCGATATTAAGTTGGTGGGTCAAGAATAATGAACAGGGCAAACCTGAACTTTATATTAAAAATACCGGTTCAAAATTTTCACGACTTTCGGGAATTAAATTAACTCCGACTTCAGAGCAAATGGCTTTTGGCAAAACCGCCTTTGGTTATGTGTTGGCAAACAGCACCATGAAGTTTGATCTGGACAACAAGTTACTCAACAGCCTGAGTGGTCAAAGCAGTTTGTACGGGGTTGACAGTTCAGGAGTGAAACAGGAATTGGTTGAGATTAAAAAAGAAGGAGGGGGGTAAATGGGTTATTTATCAGGGTTAAATCCCCCTTCTTTTTTATGCAAAAGCCTGACATTGATATTGGTTGCGAATATTCCATTGTTGAGCAGTAACGTGTATGCAAATGGTTTACCCCCGCCACCACGAGATGTTTCAGAAGTAAATAGCTTATTTAAGCTCTATCTGGACTTGGTGATCAATCAATATTCGACCCGACAGGTGATACCGGTCATTGTCAAAGGCGATCATTACTTTATTCAGCAATCGAAACTGGATGAGTTACAGATTAAGCTGCCTGCGGATGCACTTCAGCAACAGTCAGAAAAAAACCTGACTGATCTGGATGTATTTACTTTAGGCTTTTCGGGCAAGGCTTTGGATTGGGTCAGCCTCAATCAGATTCCTGAATTGAAGTATGAGTACAATTCAGCGCAACAGTATTTTAGTCTAGATCTTCCTGCCAGCTGGATGCCAGTGCAGATACGCGGCTTGGATTCTTGGTATCAACCTGAAACAGCGCAGTCGGGTATTGGTTTATTAAATAACTATGACTTTTATACCTACCGCCCAGAGAATGGTGGCTATAGCAGTACACTGTTTACAGAACAGCGCTTTTTCTCGCCTTATGGCGTATTGAGAAATTCAGGGGTTTATAGCAAGACTGATTTTAAATCTGATGGGATTGGAAACGACTCAAATCAAGATAATGATGGCTACCGCCGCTATGACACCACTTGGCAATATGATGACCCAGTCAGGGTACTTTCATTTTTAGCGGGTGATGTAATTACAGGAAGTAAAAACGCTTGGGGAAGTTCAGTGCGTTTAGGTGGATTACAGTTACAACGTAATTTTGGTACCCGTCCAGATTTGATTACTTATCCTTTACCTCAGTTTAAAGGACAAGCGGCCTTACCGAGCACTGTGGACTTATTGATCAATGGACAGAAAGCCAATTCAACCGATGTGCAATCAGGCCCTTTTATTCTAAATAATGTTCCATTTATCAATGGTAAAGGCGAGGCGGTGATTGTCACCACAGATAGTGTTGGCCGTCAGGTGGCAACCTCTGTACCATTTTATATTTCGAATACGTTGCTTAAACCGGGGTTATTGGATTATTCGGTGTCTATGGGACAAATCCGCGAAGACTATGGGATTAAGAACTTTGAATATGGCAAATTTGCCAGTTCAGCAGATGCACGTTACGGGATTAATGACTTGCTCACGGCTGAAGGACGAGTTGAGCTCTCCGATTCAATTCAGTTGGCAGGATTGGGTTCAGTGCTTAAGTTGAATCGGTTTGGGGTGTTAAGTGGTTCGGCAACCCAAAGCTGGGCTGATGGAGAGCTTAATCAGTTAAATAATAACTTGAATGGAAATAAAAACCTCAAGGGAAATCAATACACGCTAGGTTATAGCTATAACCAACAACGTTTTGGATTTAGTCTCAATCATACCCAACGCGATCAGGATTATTATGATCTTTCACGCTTGCAATATACAGATTTGATTTCAGCCAACAGTCATAAAAGTTTGGTTGCCAATACTTATTTTGCCACAGAAAAGTCGGGTACTTTTGGGGTGGCCTATATCCGAACCAAGAGCCGAGACATTGAAAATAAACTGATGAACCTGTCTTGGGCACCGGTATTACCGTCCTATCTGCGTGGTGCAACGGTGTCGTTAAGTGCTAATCGGGATTTTGTAGAAAAAGAGTGGAGTGCCGCATTTCAGTTGTCGGTTCCATTTTCCAAGAGCAGATCCACAGCCAATCTAGGTTATAGCCAACAATCCAGTGGCGATTATGCTTATATCAACTATAACCGCAGTGTGCCATTGGATGGTGGCGTTGGTGTTGATTTAACTCGACGCTTTAATGAAAACAGCGATGATTTTAATCAAGCCCGCGTGAGCTACCGTAACCAATATTTTAATACCGATGTCGGCATGTCGGGTAGCCATGACTACAACTATTGGTTTGGACTTTCCGGTTCAGTGGTGTTGATGTCAGGCAATGTCTTTGCTGCCAATCGATTGGGTGAGTCGTTTGCTTTGATTGATACTAACAAAGTTGCAGATGTTCCTGTGCATTATGAAAACAGTTTAGTGGGGCGGAGTAACGCCAAGGGCTATGTTTTTGTACCGTCAGTGACCCCGTATTACGCAGCCAAATACAGCATCAATCCGATAGATTTACCTTCCAACTTTAATGCAACCCAAGTTGAAAATCGGATTGCGGCAAAACGTGGTTCAGGTGTGGTGATTGGCTTCCCAATCAAACAGTCTTATGCGGCGAATGTGTCTTTAGTGCAAAGCAATGGGCAAGTGATTCCAGTGGGTGCTGTGGTACATCGTGCCGATCAAGAATCGAGTTATGTAGGGATGGACGGGATTGCTTATCTTGAAGATCTGAGTGCAGAAAATACCATTCGGGTGCAACTGCCAGATCAGCGCGTATGTGAAGCAAACTTTTCGTTGGATTTAAAACAAGCGCAACAACAGATTGCTGTGATTAAGTCAGTTGTTTGTCGTGAGGTGGCTAAACCATGATTACTTTAAAAAAAATAATACCCGCAGGTCTATTATTCTCTGGATTAATATTGATTACTGCTCAGAGCTATGCGGATTGTAGTGTTAACTCAAGTGGCAATGTGTCCATTGGTAAGGTTCCTTCCATTACTCTGGCAGAAAATGGAGTTCAATCTTCGCAATTCAGTGCAGGTTTATCCTGTAGTGGATTTAGTTTGGCTGCTTTAAATACAACTTATCTGAAATATCGGGTTGATCAGATGCCAGCAAACTATATCAATAGTGTCACTGGTGAACGTCTTACTGTGAATTATTTGGATACCAACAGTAATCCAATTACTGTGGGGCAAGAAAGAGATATGAGTAGCTTTACAATTATCAATTTCTTTACGGGGCCAAATGGTGCGTTACCATTTTATGCAAAAATTAATCCTGGACAAGCTGTATCGCCTGGGATCTATCGAGCTGAAACACCATTTAAAGTCAAATGGTATTATTCTGTGCCTGCTATTGCTGTAGCTGGAATAGGATTTTATTTTTCAAGCCCTGGTTTTAATCGAGGTATTTTGGGAATCGGGTTTGATTGGGGAAGTGGTAGTGATTCTTCATTAAATTTGAGTATTGAAGTTTTACCAGACTGCCGTATTGCGACCAATGATGTAAATTTTGGAACAGCAGCCTTTGCAGATGCTTTTACACCAGTGAAAACTTCTATGGGTATACGTTGTTCAGTCAAGACCCCTTATAAAGTGAGCCTGAATGATGGTCTTTATCCACAAAATGGCAATCAACGTGCGATGAAGTCAGAGACGGGTAATAACTATATGAGTTATGAAATTTATAAAAACTCAAGCACAGAACGCTGGGGAAGAAATAACGAGCAGTGGTTGAGTGATGTTGCGACTACAAATCCTGGTATTTATGATGCGAAAACTCAGCAAGGTTATGCTTTCACAACAAAAGTTCTGGAAACAAATTCACTGAGTCTGCCTGCTGGTAAATATAGTGATACTATAACTGTACAGGTTGAATTTTAAAGGCTTATCCAATATAACATCATGATTTTTTATCATGATGTTAATTATAAAAAAGAATACATATAATTAAATTATTAATTTACACTATTGAAAATACCTAAACTATATTCTTTTATTTATTTAAGTGGTTTTATATTAAATTTTAGTGAAATAAATGATTATTTTTTTGAAAAAATTTCTTACATCATATTATTTATTTTGTCGCCAATTTCTTGTATTTGTTTGTTAAATGATTTTTTTGTATTTCGTGTGCTTAAATTAATCATGCTATTTTTTATTATGATTCTGATTTTATGTTTTTAAATCATTAATAGGTGTTTAAAACACCAATATAATTTTCAACAGATGTTTTTTTTATTAGTATAAGATTATAATAATTTTTTTAATTATAAGAGGGTTATCTGTTGTGCGAGTCTATGCATATTTTAGAGTTGATGATTTGTCTATAGAAAACAGTAATTATGTTTCCTATATTTCAAATGCTGGTTATGAAATACCAAATAAACGAGTGATCTTTGAAGAGGTTGAAGCGGGTATATCATTAAAATATAGAAATAAATTTATTAATTTGGTGAATTATGCGATGGAAAGCGGTGATTTATTGTTAATCAATGGAATTGATTCATTAGGTGGTAACTTTAACGAAGTAGCTTCAAGTGTAAACTTGATTTTTAAAAAAAAAATTCGATTAATCTGTTTAGATTTTTCTAAAAATGAAATTGTGGGAGATCTTAAGAAATTATTTATGCATTTTTTAAAGTTATGTTCTGATTTTGAAGAGAAATCTAGTTTTTCTAAAAAGAGCATTATGAATAAAGCAAAAAAGCGTGTCGGCCGTCCCGAGATTTTAACTGATAAGCAAAAGAAAGAAGCTTTGGATAAGTTTAAAAAGGGCCATACTGTTTATTCAATTGCTAAGCATTACTCAGTTACTCGAACGGTTATTCAACGTTTAATTTTAAAATCTTCTGATGTCATTAATAGTGATGAAAAGTAAATGAGGGGTCTAAAACTTCAAAAAAATCATATAAGTAGATTTGCAATTGCGCAGAAAAGATCTGATTTCAACAAAACAATTATTGTCCAATTGGTTTATGTGTTGCGACAAGTAAATCCCAAAAAAGCAAAAAATTTGATGAGTCATTATAGTATTGAAATAAAGTCGATAAATGGTTTGATCAACTATAGGATTCAAGGGATTAAACATGAGGGAAAAATGATTATCTTTTTATATGGTTCTGACTTATATTTTTTAGATCTAGGTAAGTCATTATTTGATCATGAATATTGATTTATTTGTGGTGTGCTAAAATATATTGTTATAGTTGATTTGTTTGTTGCCTAAAATAAAATTTAAGATATTTTTTTGATATTGTGTTTTTTTATTTATTATTAATATGTTTTAAAGTTTATTTTAAATAAATCAATTTTTAATTAATTTTTATAATATGAGGGTTTGGTTTTATAAATTTTTAAATATTTTATTGAGTTGTTGTATGTTTTTTTAAATTAAATGTTTCTTGAGTTAATGTGTGTGGAAGGAGGGTGGCTATTTTTATTTTGAATTTAGTGAATTGTATTTAAAGGATTAAAGTATTTGTTAAGTTTAAAAAAATTTTATTAAAATAATATTTGTAAATGATTTAGAAAGCTACAAGCTCAATTTAAAATTTAAATGTCAAAATATTTGGGAAGTATCCAAAATAGGGATGAATACTTCCCAACATAGTCAGAACGGCTTTATCAATAAGCAGTCTAAATTTGAACCATCTTAATTTGAATAGTCTTAATTTAAAGTTGGCATTGAAAATTGTTTGTTTTCACGGATGTTGGCAGAAGGCCAGCGTTGAGTAATGGTTTTTCGACGCGTATAAAAACGTACACCATCTGGACCATACGCATACAAATCACCAAAGAGTGAACGTTTCCAACCACCAAAACTATGATAAGCGACAGGTACAGGCAAAGGAACATTGATACCCACCATACCTACTTTAATATGATCAGAAAAATAACGTGCTGCTTCTCCATCACGGGTATAGATGCATGTTCCATTACCATACTCGTGGTTATCAATCAGATCCATGGCTTGTTGCATGGTTTCAACCCGCATAATTTGTAAGACTGGGCCAAAAATTTCCTGTTGGTAGCTGTGCATATTCGGGGTAACTTGATCAATTAAAGTGGGCCCCACAAAAAAGCCATTTTGAAAATCGTCAACGCTTGCTTGTCTGCCATCCACAACGATTTTTGCACCTTGTTGCTCTGCACTGTCAATAAAACCAATCACTTTGGCTTTATGTTCTGCCGTAATCACAGGCCCAAAATCATTATTTTTATCGGCAAAATGTCCGAATTTTAATTTACTGATTTCATTTTGAAGTTTAGCAATGACGGTATCTGCAATTTCGTCACCGACTGCAACCGCAACAGAAAGCGCCATACACCGTTCACCAGAGGAACCAAAAGCAGCACCAAGGAGGGAGTTCACCACATTATCGACATCTGCATCGGGCATGATAATGGCGTGATTTTTTGCGCCACCTAAAGCTTGACAGCGTTTGCCCGCAGCTGTGGCCGTTTTATAAATATATTCAGCAATTGGTGTTGAGCCTACAAAACTAACCGCTTGAATACGCTGATCATTTAAAAGTGTATCTACTGCAACTTTATCGCCATTCACCAGATTAAAGACACCATCAGGAAGTCCTGCTTCTTTTAGTAATTGAGCAATATATAATGTTGAAGATGGATCACGCTCAGAAGGTTTTAAAATAAAACAGTTGCCACAGACAATTGCCATTGGGAACATCCAAAGTGGCACCATCACAGGGAAGTTAAATGGGGTAATTCCTGCAACGACACCTAAAGGTTGAAATTCACTCCAAGAGTCAATATTCGGCCCGACATTTTTGGAGAATTCACCTTTTAAAAATTCGGGTGCACCGCAAGCATATTCAACATTCTCAATCCCGCGCTGTAATTCCCCAGCTGCATCATGACATATTTTACCGTGTTCTAAACCAATTAGTTCACAGATTTTATCGGCATTTTTTTCAAGTAACTCTTTAAACTTAAACATGACTCGCGCACGTTTGATTACTGGCGTATCACGCCATGCGGGAAAGGCATTTTCTGCTGCTGCTATTGCATCAAGTACCGTTTTTTGGCTGGCAATAGCCACTTCAGAATTTGATTCACCTGTTGCTGGATTAAATACTTTTTGGCTACGACTTGCTTCCGTTGAAAGCTGTCCATTAATAAAATGTCCGATTGTATTCATTGATATCTCCTGATTTATTTTGGTTAAAAATTAACACCATAATTGCTGATAAAGTTTTACGATTTCTTGTTTGGTTGGAAGACGAGGGTTATTACTTGGTGAGCCTGAAGCAAGTGCTTGTTCTGCCATAGTATTTACAACTTCATCAAAATATTGCTTATCTGCTCCAAAAGCTTCTAAAGTTGGCACTTGAAGGGATATATTAATGTCTTTTAATGCTTCAATTAACTTGGCATTGGCAGATTCAACAGAATCATTTTGCTGCGCAGCACCCATGGCCTTGGCACAGTCTGCATATTTTTCAGGTTCTGCGGGAATTGAATACTCAATAATCATGGGCAATAACATGGCATTTGATAAGCCATGTGGGACATGGAAAAACGCACCAATAGGGCGACTCATGCCATGAACTAAGGCAACAGATGCATTATTAAAAGCTACACCAGCCAATGTTGCACCCAGCATTAATGCTTCTCGGGCAACTTCATCATTTGGATCAAAATAGACTTTTTTAAGATTTGGGCCAATTAAGCGCATTGCCTCTAATGCTTGAGTATCACTATATAGATTGGCTTTTTTGCTGGTATAGGCTTCAATCGCATGGGTTAAAGCATCTATACCTGTATCTGCTGTGGTACGGGCAGGTAAACTTAACGCTAATTCATAATCTACAATCGCAGCAATGGGCATAAAACCAGCACCGACACAGAGCATTTTTTCATTACTTTCATCATCAGTAATGATCGTGAATTTGGTTGCTTCAGAACCTGTGCCTGCTGTTGTTGGAACAGCAATAATTGGTAATCCCTGTTCATTGACCTGTCTAGGGAATTTATAATCTCGGATTTTTCCACCATAGCGACCTAAGATGCCAATTGCTTTTGCACTGTCAATTGGACTACCGCCACCCACAGCAATAATTGAATCATATTGATGTGCTTGAATAAACTGAACCCCAGCTTCAATTGAACTAGATGTGGGTTCTGGAATGGTTTGATCAAAAAAGTCTGCTTCAATATTTTCACTTTTAAGAATCTTTTGAATATCGGCGATATAGCCTAACTTGACCATCATTTGATCAGTGATGATCAGTGGTTTATTACAGCCTAAGCTTTTTAAAATATAAGGAATTTTCTCTCGGGCATTTTTTCCGACTTCAAGAAATCTGGGCAACAAAATCGTGTGTGACATAAGCGAACTCCATTTTAGTTTCATTCCATTTACATGCATTTTGTATTTGAAAAAGACCAAGTTGCATGCTGTAAATTGGCTTTATAATATTTGTATATTGATATGTATCGTATCAATATAAAATTATATGTAAACAGGTTTTTTACGATTTTAATTTAAATAAAATTATTTATTTATAAATAACAATAGTTTGATTTGTTTTTTAAAGTGAAAAAGAATTTTGTCTAGATTCATTATTAAAAATTAGTTATACATATATATCGATACATTATGTATCAATATAATTAAATAAATGGAGTTTAGAATGATAGGACTATTTGGAATAGTAGTGTCCTTGGTATTGCTGATGTATTTAGCTTACAAAGGTTTTAGTGTCATTATTTTGGCGCCTGTACTTGCACTGTTTGCGGTCATTTGGAGTGGAATGACGCATGAATTATTAGGATTTTATTCGCAAGTATTTATGAGTGGTCTAGGTGGGTACATCATTAAATATTTTCCACTTTTTCTTTTAGGTGCTGTCTTTGGCAAACTCATGGATGACAGTGGATCAGCTCGCACAATCGCAATTTTTTTTGTTGAACGCTTAGGGCATCATCGCGCGATGTTATCCATTGTGATTTCCTGTGCAATCTTAACCTATGGCGGTGTCTCGCTTTTTGTGGTGGGCTTTGCTGTATTTCCAATTGCTTCGGCATTATTTAAAGAACTAGGTATTCCTAAACGATTCATTCCTGCGGCAATTATGTTGGGGGCATTAACATTTACAATGACCGCATTGCCTGGTACGCCTGCGATTCAAAACGCAATTCCAATGCCATATTTTAAAACAGATCTATATGCTGCACCTGTACTTGGCATCATTGCTTCGATTTTTATGTTAATCACGGGGATGTGGTGGCTAAATAGAAGAGTCGAACATTCGATAAAACAAGGCGAAGGCTATGGCAATCATATTGAACATCATAAAGAAATTTTAACCCATTCAGACCCTAGTTTACTGATTGCAATAATCCCAATTGTTTTGGTGATTTTATCGAATTTAGTATTATCTAAAGTGATTTTTCCAAATATGGATACTTCATATTTGGCAACGGCTCAATTTGGTCACACCAGTCTAAATTCTGTGATTGGCCTATGGTCGATTATTACAGCATTGGTGATCGCATGTATTGCCATTATTGCTTTAAATTGGAAGCGGATTAATGATATTCGAGACAGTATTCAAAATGGTGTTTCTTCTTCATTTTTACCTATTTTTAATACCGCCTCAGAAGTGGGATATGGGTCAGTTATTGCATCTTTAGCTGGTTTTGTCATTTTAAAAGATTTTTTAGTTGGTTTAGCGCCGAGTAATCCACTGGTTTCTGAAGCAATTTTGGTCAATGTACTGGCTGGGATCACAGGTTCTGCGTCTGGAGGTTTGAGTATCGCATTAAATACGATGGGTGAAACCTATATGAATCTGGCGTATGAATTTGGCATTTCACCTGAATTGATGCACAGAGTTGCCTCTATGGCTTCTGGATCTTTAGATTCACTTCCTCATAACGGTGCAGTGATTACCATTATTGCACTTTGTGGTCTTACACATAAGCAATCTTATTATGACATGTTTGTGGTCGCAGTCATTTTTCCACTGCTTGCGCTAATCGGGGTGATTACGCTGGGTACTTATTTTGGATCATTTTAATGCTTGAGTTTTAAAGCTAGAGACTTGGGGATTCTAAGTCGCTAGCTTTTATTATTTAATCGATTGAATTTTTTATATAGGTGTTTAAATCATTGGCTGCATCTCTTAATGCATCTTGATAGCTAATTAAGTCATCTAAGGATTTTCGAATACTTGGCGCATGGGTATATAAGCAAGCAATAATTTCACCATTGGGGTGGAGTATAGGTACTGAACAGGCCACCATCCCTGCGATAAACTCTTCATTATCGGTGCCTAAATTTGTTACGCCAATACGCTGAATTTCAGATTCCAGCAGATTAAGATCTGTAATGGTATTTTTGGTGTACTGGGTGATTGGAATATTTTTTAGAATATTTTTCCTTTTTTCTGCGGATAAATGGCTTAAAAAAAGTTTGCCACTCGAAGTACACCAGACAGGCACTGTTGAGCCTACAGGTAAATATACTTGTAATGGCCAGTTTGTCTGTATACGGTCTACATACAGCATATGATTATCTTGTAGGATGGCTATACCACAGGTTTCACCAATCTTATTTGACAATTTTTCTAAAATAGAAAACCGCTCAATTCTAAATTTTTCATTTTCCCAAACATTAAATAGTAGTTGTTTGACTCTTCGACCTACCAACAAGCCACCATGTAAATCTACTTTGACATAACCTTCTTTTTCTAATAATTGGATGAGTCGATGAATACTGGGCTTTGGAATATCAAGGGCTAAAGAGAGATCAAGTGGAGAAGGGGGATGTTTTGCTTCACCAATCGCTTCTAAAATCTCAAGGACTCGTGTGATTGATGAACCTTTATTTCGTTTTGTATCTTGTGTCATAAAATTTTCCAAAAGACCCTGCTTCATTCATACCCACTTGAGCTTATGGATATTATCATTTGAATGTTATAGATATGAAATTTTTATCTGCCATACTTTACCGTAATCATGGTTTTATCAGTATGCGAAATTTTATACCTATCATGAATGAGAAGAGAACAATCAGCAACTATCTATCGAGCTAAAAAAATTGTGTTATTCAAGGCTTATTTGATTCAATAAGCCTTTAAAATATTAACGTGATTTATTCCAACTCAAAACTTTAAATAGTCCAAACATCACAATAATCCAGATTGGAATCAAAATGACCGATTCTTTAAAGTTTTGCACCCACATGATATATAGGATCATACTGATAAAAATTAAAACAATATAATTACTTACGGGTGAAAACAATGAGGGAAATTTTACCCTTGTCCCTTCCAGCTTTTTAGCATGTTTAAATTTTAAATGGGTAAAACTAATTAGTGCCCAGTTTAAAACCAAAGCAGCAACGGCCAAATACATCAGATGACTTAGAGCTTCTTCAGGCACAAAATAATTTAGTAACACGCACCCAAAAATTAGGATAGAAGAGAAGATCACCGCAGAGATTGGTACACCTTGTTTGCTGACTTTTGCAAACATCTTCGGTGCATTGCCTTGTACTGCAAGTCCATACAGCATACGACTATTGGCATACATACCACTGTTATATACCGAAAGCGCAGCAGTCAGAATAATAAAATTGAGTAGATGTGCTGCCCAGCCTAAGCCCAATTGGCTGAAAATCATCACAAAGGGACTTTTATCTAAACCACCCAGATCAAGTTGATTCCACGGAATTAATGACATGATGATGGCAAGAGAAGCCACATAAAAAACCAAAATGCGGAAAATCACGCGATTGACAGCTTGTGGTATGCTTTTTTCAGGATTTTCTGCTTCGGCAGCCGTCATCCCAATCAATTCAATGCCGCCAAATGCAAACATTAAAAAGGCCAGCATATAAAACAACCCTGAAAAACCATGTGGGAAAAACCCACCATGTTGCCAGAGGTTTGCCACAGTTGCAGTTGAATCCGCACCTGCTGTGAGCAAAAGATATAGACCAAATACAATCATCGAAATTACAGCAGCAACTTTGATAATGGCTAACCAAAATTCTGATTCACCATAAAATTTAACATTGCCCAGATTAAAACCAGTCACGATGACAAAGAAAAATAAAGCGGAGACCCAAGCGGGGATATGCGGCCACCAATAATGCACATATTTAGCCACCGCTGTAAGTTCAGTCATGGCGACTAAAATATACATCACCCAGTAATTCCAGCCTGATAAAAAACCAGGAAATTTCCCCCAATATTTTTGTGAAAAATAACTGAATGAACCTGCAACAGGTTCTTCTACAATCATTTCACCCATTTGGCGCATGATTAAAAAGGCAATTAAACCGACGATGGCATAGCCTAAAATAATCGAAGGACCAGCAGATTGGATGACTTGTGCAGAACCTAAAAATAATCCTGTACCCACAGCGCCGCCCATAGCGATCAATTGGATATGACGATTTTTAAGTCCACGTTTTAATTGGGAAGATGAGCGATTCAAAATATGCTGTGCTGAATAAAAGAAGCCATTGTAATAGATTGGCTATAGATAACCTAGTTTGAAAACAATGTTGTTGAGGCAATTTTATAAGATATTGAACACCGAAATATTAGAACGCTTCCATCTATCAAAATATGATCATGTTGAGTGAATCATATTGTTATTGAGAGAGCCTTCTCGCTTTGGGAGAAGGCTAGGATGAGGGGGATCTATACTTCTAAAAAGACTTATAAAACAATCCTATTAAGATTGTTCTAATGTACGCAGTGGATGCATGCCCTCAACCATACCCATAAATGGTGGGTATATTGAGTAACCAACCAAGGCTTGAAGTTCAGGCGAAATCGACCGTACCGTGTCTTTGGAAAGTTCAAGCAAATAGTTTTCTTGTTGTCGTACATAGGCTTCACAGTACTGATGAGTGATCGCAAAGCGTGAGGATTTCGAATGATTTTGACCACCACCATGCCAAGTCGTACCGAGAAAAAAGATCACTGAACCTGCAGGCATCACTGCGGGTATCGCTTCTGATCTTTGTGCAAATCGATCATCTCCCCAGTGATGGCTGCCAGGAATAATCACTGTTGCACCATTGTCTTCAGTAAAATCATCAATTGCCCAGACAGTTGCAGCACCAAGTGGCTGACGAGGGCGTGGGAGGCGATAAAAAGCATCATCATAATGCAGACTTTGAGCGACTTCACCTGAAAGAATATTAATAATTTGACTCTGAGAGAGCAGGAAATTGGGTTGAAACAGACGATCCATAAGACCAAGAATATGAGGATGTACCGCAAGTTGATCAGTGATTCGCGTTTTTGAGAGAACGTTATAGACACGTTGGGTTTGCTGTCCTTCAAATGGGTTACGTCCAGTTTGACCAAGCAGGGCAAGGCCTTCTTGCTTAATTTGCTGGCAGGTTTCTTTGCTGATCAGGTTGTTGATGATGACATAACCATCACGCATTAAGCTTTGGAAATCTCGTTCGATTTCTGGCGTATTTCGCTCAGGCCCTGGTTGTAATTGTCGATGGGTCTTTGCGTGATCTTTTTTATTATATTGACGAATATCTAATTTAGACATTGAAAGCTCCTTGATTTAACGTGCTGGGCAGAACGGAACAGTTAGTTGATATTGTTTACTGCCTTGGTTTTTTTATTAGTATCTCCAGATCACAGTGGGCTGAGTTGGAGGGTATTGCTAGTCAGATTCCAGAGTTGTTCGAATAGTTCCTCATTTGAGGGCCTTTCTTTGGCAAGGATGGCTTGATCAATCGCCAGACGCAGACCTCCCATCAGCATTGCTACTGTTGTATTCGGATTAAGATCTGGACTGATTATTCCCAACTTTTGCCCTTGAGCAATGTTACGTGCACCCGCTTCTAATAATGCCTCCATGTGTGCACGTTCGATATCAAGCACTTCAGGTTCACGAGCAAGTCGCCCAGCAATCAAAGGTGCCAGAGGATGATTATAGAAATAGTCAATAATTGCTTTGGTACGGGTTTTTTCGCGTTCTCTCCATTCAATATTTGTTGGAATGCTGTCACCCAAAGCAAGCGCTCTCAATGGTTCATAGAATTGATCCACAACAGCGGCAATCAGACCTGTTTTTGAGCCAAAGTGATGATAGGTGAGCCCAGCTGATGTATTCGCTCTTTTGGCTATGGCACTGATCTCCATATGTCCATTGTTAGCAATCAATTCCTGTTCTGCTGCAGTGATCAAGCGTTGGTAAGTCACCATCTTTTTTTCGGTCATGATTTTATTCTTAAGAAACTGAATTGAATTCAATTTAATTTTTATTAAAGAGATTGTCAACAGTATTAAGCCAAGATTCGTTAAAGAAATGGCTTTACCATAAGCTCGAAAGTGGGCTTGAGTCTGAGTAAGTGGAAGTATTGTTAGTGAGAAAAAATTAGAAAAAGCAAATATAAGTGAGTACAAATATGACAGAGATTTTTAATTGATCGCTTTTAAATGAATGGTTTTTATTTGAATTTAACTTTTATTTATTCTATTCAATATTTTGAAAAGTCTTTTTTAAAGGGCATTTTTATAGCTATCATTTTTTAATATTTATTAGACCTATAAGAAATTAAGTTAGATTAGAAATCATCAGATCTTCACATTTAATCTTTCCTTAGCTTTTTAATCATTAATTTTATCTACTGTTATTTCAAAAATAGGGCTGACCCATTCCAAGTAGCCCCATCATGATTGATCGCTAAAATTGCCATATTTTGATAACACCTTTAAGTTTTTCCTTTATAGACTCAAGACGTGATCAAGGAAGGAGATCAGCATGTCAAAAGAATATAAATTACAAAAAGGAAGTTTAGGGCTGTGGTACGTTGTATTTTTTGTGGTGGCTGCAGCTTCACCCTTAACTGGTGTAGTTGGAGCGTTACCCGTGGCCTTTATGGCAGGCAATGGAGCAGGTGTCGCGGGTACTTTTGTTGTTGCAGGTGCGTTACTACTTATTTTTAGTTTTGGTCTGGTTGCAATGAGCCGCCATTTGGTTAATGCAGGCGCATTCTATTCTTATATTGTCCAAGGCTTAGGGCTTACCTGTGGTTTAGCGGGGTTTAATGTCGCTTTACTTGCCTATGCTGCGATGCAACTTTCTTGTAGTGCGATGTTTGGTTTTTTTACCGAACTCTTTGTCACCAGACATTTTGGTAGCAGCTTACCGTGGTGGGCCTATGCAGCATTTATGCAGATGGCGGTCATTGGTTTGGGTATCGCGAAAGTTGAAATTGGTGGAAAAGTCCTCGGCATACTGATGTTGCTTGAGATCGCCATCGTCTTGTTGATGGATGCCGTCTTTATGACCCAACCAAGAACATGGGAATTTAGCGCTTTTCAACCCAGTACTGTTTTAAATGGCAATTTTGGTATTGCTATGGTATTTGCGATTTGTTCTTTTATTGGTTTTGAAGCAACCGCAATTTATGCCGAAGAATGTAAAGAGCCTAAAAAAATTGTGGCGAAAGCAACCTTTACTGCCGTGATTTTAATCACTGTTTTCTATGCATTCACGTCATGGGTATTTGTGCAATATACAGGTGCAAGTCAGATTGCCACAGAAGCAGCCAAAGATCCCGGTGTGTATGTTTACAACGTGGCTGAGCAGTTGCTCGGTGGTTGGGCGGTTGAAGTCATTTCAATTTTATTGATCACCAGTTTATTTGCAGCAACACAAGCTTTCCATAATTCATTATCCCGTTACCTTTTTACCATTAGTCGTGATGGTTTGTTGTGGTCCAAATTGGCCAAAACACATGCTGTTTATAAAACGCCTTATATAGCCAGTATCGCACAAGGCATTTTTATGATTGCGGCCTTGGTGACGTTTGGGCTGTTTAAACTTGACCCAATGATCAATATCTTTGCATGGGCATCTGTTCTGGGAAGTATGGCGATTATGGTATTACAGTTCGGTGTTTCATGCGCTGTGATTAAATATTTTCGTCAACATAAACACCTTCAGGTTTCACTCTGGAGTCGATTGATCGCACCCATTATTTCCGCATTGGGCATGTTGGTCATCCTCTATGTGGTGATTAAAAATCTGGAAATGTTGAGTGGCTCATCTTCTCCCGTTGTACTGTTTTTACCGTGGTTACTACTGGCTTGTATGCTTATTGGCATGATCACAGCCCGTGTCTTGAAACACTTCAATCCGCAAAAATATGCAGATGTCACAAATATTGTCATCCATTCTTAATGTCCGAATAGACAAGGAGTTTCTGTATGAATAGTCCAATGGTTCAAACAAAAGAATACCAATTTTGGCATCCAATGACCCATCCCAATAATTGGGAAAACAAGGCGCCATTACGAATCGTCAAGGGAGATGGGCTTTTTGTCTGGGATGATCAGGGACGTAAAATGCTGGATGGTTTTGCTGGTTTATGGTGTGTCAATGTTGGACATAACCGAGCAGAAGTCAAACAGGCCATTACTCAACAAATGGATGAGCTGGCCTACTACCAGTTATTCGATGGTGTGAGCCACCCCAAAGCAGAAGCCTTATCTAATAAGCTGATTGAAATGACAACTCAGGAAGATATGGCACGGGTACTTTATGGTACGGGTGGTTCAGATGGTATTGAAACAGCATTAAAAATAGCGCGTCAATATTGGATTTTACAGGGACAACCGCAGCGTACCCGCTTTATCTCATTGAAAAATGCTTATCATGGTGTGCATTTCGGGGGGACCTCTGTCGGTGGTTTATCTATTTATCGGATGAATTATGGTCCTGTTTTGGATGGTTGTTCACAAATTGAATCACCGTGGTTGTATCGCAATCCTTGGAACTGTGATGATCCTGAGCAATTAGGGCAGTTGGTGGCTGAACAGCTAGAACGAGACATTTTATATTATGGTCCAGACAGTGTGGCCGCATTTATTGCGGAACCTGTGCAAGGTGCGGGTGGGGTAATTGTACCTCCAACAAATTTTTGGCCTTTGGTACGGCAGATATGTGATAAATATGGAATTTTATTGATTGCAGATGAGGTGGTGACTGGCTTCGGTCGTAGTGGCAATATGTTTGGTTCGCGAGGCTGGGGAGTAAAACCTGACATTATGGTATTTGCCAAGGCGTTAACCGCAGGTTATGTGCCGCTTTCAGCAACTTTGATCAATCATCGAATTGAAAAGGCCTTTTTACACAATAAAGATCATCGTGGGATTTTAATGCAGGGCTATACCTATGGTGGGCATCCATTGGGTTGTGCAGCTGGTTTGGCTGTGCTCGATATTGTTGAAAAAGAAGACTTGCCTGCCAATGCTGGCAAAATGGGGGATGTTTTACTGAATCAATTAAAAAGTTTTGAAGACAAATTCCCATCTGTTGGTAATGTGCGTGGCAAAGGCTTGATGCTGGCAATCGATCTGGTTTCAGATAAGAACACCCGTGAATCTATTGCACCTGATAATAATTTGGCTTGGCGTATTACAGAAGCCTGCCGTAATGCGGGCGCAGTAGTTCGGCCTGTTGGACCAAAAATTGTGCTTGCTCCGCCTTTGGTAATTGATCAAGCAGGCTGTGATCTATTGTTCAATGCATTACAGACTGCATTTGAACAGGTTGATGTATAACACTGCAAATTTATCGGTTTAAAAACAGGATCAAATGTCTGTATGTGACATTTTGATCCTATTTTATCTGTTCAATAAGTAGTAAATATAATATTGAAAACGTTACATTTAAGGGCTTGCCAATTAAGCGATTCAACTTAAAATAAAAGTTAGATTGCATTTTTGATTCAAATTTAATGAATTTAAATTTAACAATAAATTTTTTACATTTTTAGGTAAAAGCGAGGCATGGATGTTAGTCGTTGAACCAGATGTAAATACAGGTTTGTTACATGGCTTTGAAATAAGAGAGTCTTTACAACATACCCAGATTTTAAAAGACTGGTCTTTGTCCTATGATCAACTTTCGTCAGGTCATTTTGAAAGTCATTTGAATGAACTGTGGCTTGATGATATTCAAATCTATGAAGAAAAAATTAGTCCTTCAACTTTCCAGAGTGGTGAAGGCAAAGCCGACTCATTGTGTTTAGGTGTTTTTTCCAATTTATCTGATCCCGCATTATGGATGGGGCAAGTATTACAAGGCGCAGAAATTATTTCATTATGCCAAGGCGGTGAAATTATGATGCGAACACCGCAACACTCTTCCTTCCTATCTTTAAGCTTGCCTATGTCTTTATTAGAAGAGGCGGGGGAGATTCCACAAGGTGCCAGTATGTTGACGCATCAGCCCTTGGCACAAGAAATTTATTTTAAACTGACGACTTTATTAAATCATGTATCTAAACATCCGTGCGGGGTAGATTTAGTCAGTATGCAACAGGCAAAATCCGAAATTCTGGATCTTGGTTTTCGATATATTCAAGCCATGCAGCAGCAAAAAAATGAGATTCGTCTATCTGCACGTAAGGCAAAAATTGTGGTGCAACACGCACTTGATGCGATGCAATCCTATCAGGATAATCCTTTAACCATGGATGAGTTATGTCAGCTTACTTGTACCTCACGGCGCACTTTGCAAAATTGTTTTGAACTGATTACTGGACAAAGCCCTGCACAGTTTTTAAAACATTTACGACTCAATGGAGTAAGACGTAGCTTTATTCAAAATGCTGCATCTGCTTCGGTCAGTGAAGTGGCCAGTGCGTGGGGATTTTGGCATTTATCGCAATTTGCCACAGACTATAAAAAATTGTTTGGAGAAACACCATCGCAAACATTGGTACAGTGTAAATAAATATACAGGTTGTGGCTGCGGTGCATTACTGAACTTTAAAATAAAGTATCAACAATTCAAAAGAATAAGTCGTATTTCGACATCTATTTTGATCAATAAAAACATCCAAGCCAGTCAATCGACTGGCTAACTGCAATGTATGAGATTAATGTTCTGTCGTGTTCTTCTGTATATTGGGCTGTTGATCAAATTTACGATTTAATAAAGTAACCAAGATTAAAGAGATCAGCAACATCGACATGGCATAGCTCACCAGTGTATTAAAGCTTGCTGTATGTTCGATAATTTGACCCGATACGCCAAGTCCAACCCCTATCCCAATCGCAATCGTTAAACTGACATATTTCATAATACTGCCCGTATGCTCCATGATGGCTAAACTGCTCAAGATAAATGGGGAAGTAAACATCCATGCAAATTTAAACACAACAATGGTGCTCATAAATGTGGGCGCCGTAATTATGCCAAACATCAATGAGCGTGAAATAAAGAACAACATAAAGCTCCTGATCACCATATGGCTGACCTTATGCCCAATAAATGTTGCAATAAAGTAGCCTAATATTCCAAATAAAGTGGCAAAGAATAAATAACCATTAATGGATGTTTTTGTAATTTTTGAGTTTATATATTAAAAATACCGTATTATGAAAATAAATAAAATATATGTTGTTTTTATAATTATTAAAATGTATAAAATCCTATAATAAGGAATAATTATTTTATGCTTGCATATCAAAAGAGTGCATCACCTCACACACATTCAGGGTGAATTGTGATGAGGCAAAACAACAAGGATGAAAGGAGAACAATATGAAACATTCAGTTTTAGTTACCTTGCTGGCGCTAGGAAGCGTACAGGCAGTACAAGCAGAGACAGTTCAAGTAGAGGCAGGGTCATCCAAGCCGGAAACATTTATGGATCAGTTTTCTGTACACGGTACATTCACCTTATCTTCAGATTACCGTAGCCGTGGTTTTTCCAAGTCAGATCAAAAACCGTCAGTACAAGGGGGATTGATTTTGGCACATCAGTCAGGGGCCTATTTAATGCTATGGGGCGCAAGTGCAACAACACCAAATGGTGGTAGCGTAGAAGCAGATGCAATACTGGGCTATACATGGCATATCAATGATAAAAACAGTCTGGATTTCTTTTATGCAGATGTGAATTATCCTGGTGGAAATTTTAGCCCAAACGGGAAGTCAGCTGATTTTGGTGAATATGGGGTGATGTACAAACGTACAGGTACATTTGTTGCGCAAGATAATTTCAATGCAGCAGTTTACTATTCACCGAATTATGTGTTTGGCTCAGGCAACGAATATTATTTTAGTAGTGAATACAGCTTTCCTGTTATTGAAAATGTACAACTATTTGGTTCAGCAGGTTATACCAAACAAGACAGTGTTGCGGAATTTCAGCTAGGTTCAGTCCCCGATGGAAAGAAAAGTAGCTACTATGATTATAAAGTGGGTGTACGTGGTGATTATAAAGGGGTAACCACTGAACTGGCTTGGGTTGGCAATAATATTGACAGTCAAATGAAGATGTATGATGACCGCTTATATGTCAGTGTGACCAAGAATTTTTAAATGGTCATATTACACGTTAAGAGGTAGTTGATAATATTTAACTACCTCATTTTGCTTGTAAATAATCATCAGATCGAATAATTTTCCAATAAAATGACTCGGATATGAAAGTCCGAGTCAGGTTGTATTTCGAGAACATGATTTCAACAACAAGCTATTGCAGATTCAATATTCATTTATGTTCTTCATCATAAGTCGATATGGAATGAACTTATCTAAATTCGCTTTAAGTTCCATGTTGTTTTGCTTCAAATTGCACATACCACGGGTATGCTAGATGTGTAATGATGAGCATTGTATTAAATCAACCTTATTTAAATGTTTTTTGATAACTGAGAAATCCACGATTTTCATTAAAACTATTGCTATTTTTACTGTTGTAATCCGCAAATAAATAGCTGAGGGACCATCCATTGAGTTTTGGATGTGGGAATTTATAATTTAAACCCACATCGAGTTCACTCTCTTTATTGTTGCTAAAGTCTTTATAAATAAAATCATAGCCATAAGAATATTTTATCGCAGCACTTAGACCTTTGAGTGGGCCATCAAATTTATAGTTGTAAATCGCATGCCATGTTTTTTCTTTCTCTTTGAAAAAGCCTGTCACGTTCCAATTAATAAAATATAATTCAGGCACAAAACCATCAAGTAGGGCATAAGCATTGTCACCGCTGATTTGTTGATAGCCCGCAGATAGACTGTGATTGGCATAATCAAAGCTTTGCATAATGCCAATATTTTGATTGGTAAAAGCATCTAATTTAGAATTGTTGCTTTCGATAGTATGGAAATATTTTAATTTGGTTTTACTTTTAACTTGGTCAAACTGAGATTGATATTCTGCGCCAAAATAGTGACGGTTAAATAAAAATTCGAGCTCTCCAAAGTAATATTCCAGATGCCATTGAGGCGTAGGTTGATATTTTAAATCAATATAATTCAAGCCATCGGAACGATGTGTTACACCATTCAAGGTATAGCTCAGATCTCTAAATTTTTCTTCATTTCGAGGAGATAATTTTTCAACACGGCCTAACTCAATATTCAGATTGGGTGCAGCTTTAAAAGTTAATTGTGCACCCTGAAAGCTGGTAAATAATTGTCGGCTCTCATCTACAGGAGTGGTTGGTAAATTTAACCAAAGTTCGCCGACTTTTAGTTCAGCCTGTTGGTATTTGGCTTTTAGTGTCGCACCATATTTCAACTGGTCTTTTGCCTGTTTTCCTGTCGTTGTATTAAAAGGTAATACGGTATCAGCAACGCCTTTATCATCACTTAAGCGAAGTGCATATTGCACACTTGCATCTAAACCAATCTGTAGTGGAGTATCGGTATAGCCAGATTGAATAAATAAAGATGCACTTTGTGACCAGCTTCCAACATCTTTAATTGTGGATGGTTCAAAATCGCGGTCAATATATGCATTTTTAAGCACCAGCCTAGCACTACCATCGAGGACATTGGCGTAGCTGTGTTGAGTGAATACAAAAAGGTTAAAAGTGAATACGGTGATTAAAATAGGATTTTTCATAGGGTTTCTCTTGATTTTTTAGTTATCGCTATTCTTTTGTCACGCTGTGACAAGCGGGTATTACGCTCTACTTCATCTACTTATTCGATTGCTTTTTAGACTTAAAGGCAGATGAAGAGAGGTCTATTTCGTTTTTTCAACAGGTTTTTAACCAGAATTATTGATCATCAGGTTTTTTTTGCCAAACAAGTGGATCTGCCTTTTGCCGTTCTTCATACTCGAATCCTAAAGGCAAGTTACGTCGTTCTTTTAAACAGCTAATGGCAACCAAAGCCAGAATAGTCATAAAGGCCAAGTAGTAGGTGACCGAAGAAGTTTCTCCTGTTGTGGAAATCAACCATGCAGCGATCATTGGTGAAAATGCACCACCTAAAATAGACCCCAACGCATAGGCAATCGATACGCCAGAAAATCGAACAGAGACGGGGAACAGTTCAGCGTAAAAGGCAGATTGAACACCGCAGGCGATACCGACACTGACTGAAAGTAGCAGTAAAGCTAGGCCAATCGACCAGATTTGTCCCATATTTAGTAAGGGGAACAAGACTAAAACTGTCGCAAATTGTAGGCTATAGCTGAGGTAATACATTTTTTTACGGCCAAACTTATCTGACCAACCACCAGAAAAATAAGTCACAATCACCCAGACCACAGCTATGGATGTCATGATACTTAACAATGTAGTACGAGCCATTTGGATTGGACCATTTGGGTCAGTTGCGTAATTTTGGATAAATCCACCGGTGGTCATATAACCGATTGCTTGGGTTCCAGCCAATAAGAAAGAGGCAAGAATAAGAATTAAAAAGTGATTCTTAAACAATTCTTTTATTGGTGTTCGTGTGGCGACTTTACGTTGTTTAATTTCTTTAAAAATAGGGGTTTCATCCAGTGAAATACGAATCCAATGACCGATTAAAACCAGAACGATACTGAACAGAAAAGGAATTCGCCAACCCCATTCAAGAAACTCATCGCCGGGAGAAACGAACCCTGTCATAATTGAGAGAACGGCAGAGGATAGCAACAGTCCAAGCGGAACACCTAATTGAGGGAAAGCACCAAAATGACCGCGTTTACCTTTAGGTGCATGTTCAACCGCCATTAAGATTGCTCCACCCCATTCACCTCCAACGGAAATTCCTTGAATAATACGTAATGACACCAATAACAATGGTGCAGCGATGCCAATTGACTCATAGGTTGGTAATAGACCAATCAGCGTGGTACTGCCACCCATCAAAATCAGTGAAATAACCAGCATGGTTTTACGACCAAGTTTGTCGCCATAATGTCCTGCTAAAAAAGCACCCAAAGGGCGAAATAAGAAGCTAATTCCGACTGAAGCAAAAGCTAAAATCGTAGCAAAAGCAGGGCCTGCTGGCCCAAAGAAAATATGGTTAAAAACCATTCCAGCGATAGCGGCATAAATAAAGTAATCATAAAACTCAATTGATGTCCCTATGACTGTGGCTAAGGCAACTTTGCGTTCAGTTTTTTTTCTGTGTCGCTCATCGTTACTTGAATGGTTAGATGAGTTAGGTAAGCTTTCTAATAGACTCATATTTGTCTCTTCCTTGAGGTTGCTTAACGACTACGTTGGTCGCTTGTCGTTGGCTTATTTTTAAACCTAGTGTGGGGATAGAGATAAAAGCTAAATTGTCGAGAGGTATTTAAAACTTGATATAATTTCTTCGTTATCTATCGTCAATTTATCTTGGTCGAATTCCCTATCGTCATTTAAATTTTAAAATTGTTGTAACCCTCCGCTATGAAAATAATTTTAGATGTTTGAGTACCAAATGATGGTGGCGTAAAAACAGAAAGTTTCTCCAAGTCTCTAAATTTCAATCAAATTTTTTGTAAATGGTATTTTGATTTAGACAGTTCTACATAGGCAGTACAAAACAGGAATTTTAAACTTCTGCCGAATAGAGAAAGCCTTGCTAGATATAAGCTTGTACCGTGTAATAAAGACCATTTAGGGGTAAAAAAGCAGTGAGTATTCATTGAATATTAACTCCGTTAATATTTTTATTAAATTTTACAATATGGGATAATTTTTAAAAATTAGCATAATTAATAAAATTAAATTCCACATTGTGGTAAATATTGTTGTTTTGGTTTAGCTGTTGGCTATGTACGATAATTAAGCATAGAAATTAATAAAAAGAAAGTACTAATTTTTAAAAATTCTATATTATGGTAAAAATTTAAATAATTTTTGTTTTTATTGTGATTAAAATATTATTTTTTTCAAATTATGTGAAAAATTGAAAAATTCCAGTTGGAGATAAAAATAAAGACTTTGAGCACAGTAAAAGGAATGTAAAAGCGGGCTATATAAAAAGAGTGAACCCATTTTTTCAATATGATTAACACCCAGTATTAAAGGTATTGCTGTTATTGGTATAGAAAATACTGTGGAATATAAGGTTTTAAAATAAATTTTGGAAAAATAAAACTTTTGCCCCGTTCTATGTTTGGGGCAAAAGCTCAATATCTAAAAGGAAGAAAACTGTTGTGTTTCTATTGAAAATGATTAAAAAGCCATCTTATATGATTGGAATCATGTCATATAAATCAATATCGAAACTTTTGAAGAATTGACTATGCACATCTGCTTTAAATCATATGTGCTCTACTTCTTCCAAATTGATTTGGCTACTATTACTATCCACTTGATTTTGCTGACCCATTGCTTGGGTTAATTTTGCCGATGTATCCAAAAGTATTTCAATAATGGTTTCTTTTCGCAAGAGTTCAAATTGTTCATAAGACCCGACTACACTAATACTTGTATGTGATTCTTTGGAGTCTTGATCAATAAAAATTGGTGCGGCGATACCTGTTTGTCCTTGATTTAATTCGTTGTTGGTAATACAAAAACCTTCTTTACGAATTTGTTTTGCTTGTTTAAGGATCTCTTCTAAAGAATAAATATTCAAAGGATCAAATTTTATTTTCTCCTCATACAAGTCTTTAATTTTTTTTGTACCTTGGAAAGAAATTAATACTTTGGCTTGCGCTCCACGAAATAATGGAAGAGGGCGACCACGGCCAAAGCTATAGTTTAAGTCGTTGTTTGGCGAGAGAATAAAAGTATTAATAATTTTATTATCATAAAAAGCACTGACAAAAACAGTTAGGCCTGTTCTTTGACTTAATTGTTCAATATAAACACGCCCTGAGCTGAGTACAGGATCATACTTACGCATCATCCAATCAAGTTCAATTAGGCGAGGACCTAAAACGTAACCGCCAGGGCCACGTTTTGCAATCAAACCAGCATCACATAGTTCTTTCAGGTAGCGATAGGAAGATGTACGAGAAAGACCGTATTCATTTGCAATCACATCAGCATCAATAACGAGGCGTTCAGGTGTAAATAAATTTAATACGCTGAGTATTCTTGAAAGGCTGCTGCTCATATTTTTACATTATGGAAATAATTAAATAAATTAGCATTGAATGAGTTAAAAATAAAGAAATTAAAAAAATCCCGTATTGTGAAAATAATTATTGAAATAATAAATTTTATGTTTTATAAATATCTTAATAAGGGAATAATTTATTTTTTCTGGTGAAGAAGATGATCGGTGCGGAATATTTTGTAAAAACGGCTGCGCAACTTGGCTTTGAATATTGTTTTGCTAACCCTGGAACAACCGAAATTCCGATGGTTGCAGTGATGCAAGCGGAAAGCAAAATCAAACCTATACTTTCTCTATTTGAGGGTGTTTGTTCAGGTGCTGCTGATGGATATGGTCGGGTGGCCGAAAAACCAGCTTTGACTCTGACCCATTTGGGACCAGGCTTTGCCAATAGCATGGCAAATTTGCACAATGCTCGCCGTGCCAATACACCGATCGTCAATATCATTGGAGATCATGCTTCATGGCATGTGAACTATGACCCACCACTTGCCAGTGATATTGAAAGCATGGCAAAAACCGTGTCAGGTTGGGTACGTATGACCCGTAATGCCAACAGTATTGGTGATGATTTACAGGATGCAATGAAAGCCGCTTGGCAAGCCAAAGGACAAATCGCTACGCTGATCTTACCCATGGATTTTCAAGCCCAACAGATTCAGGATGTTGGGAAGCATTTTCAGGTTGCCGCACCACAACGTCACTTTATCGCCTGTAAGGTTGAACAGGTTGCTCGGTATTATCAGCAGGGTAAATCGCTGGTGTTTATTGTGGGAGACACCGGTGTAAATGAAGAGGGCTTAAAAGCAGCAGGGCGTTTGGCACAATTAGCACATGTACATATGTTTGCTGAAACATTCCCGCGGATCAGTCATCGTGGTGGTGGTTTGCCAGATCTGGATCGTTTGCCCTATTTTCCTGAAAAGGCGATTGATGTGTTGCAACACTATGATTATGTAGTGTGTGCAGGTGTGATTGATCCAATTAGCTATTTTGGCTATGAGGGCTTGCCATCGCGCTTGGCTGAACCAGACCGTCTACTTTATTTGGCTGATGTCGGTGAGGATGTACCTGCGGCACTCAATGCACTGGCGGATGAACTGAATGCACCAGCCTTTGTACCTGTTGTAAGCAAAGCGATAGAACTACCACCAGCACAAGCAACATTGAGTCCAGCATCTATTGCGAAAATTCTATCTGCAAGTCTAACTGAAGACTGTATTGTCTCGATTGAGGGGGGGACTTGTGGTTATCCATTTTTTACTGCTTCGAATGATGCGCTAAAACATCGGGTCATGACCAATACGGGTGGCGCAATTGGACAGGGCATTCCTGCTGGTTTTGGTGCTGCATTGGCTGAACGCGGAACACAGGTATTCTGCTTACAATCTGATGGAAGTGCACAATACACCATTCAGACATTGTGGAGCATTGCGCGTGAAAATTTACCGGTCACGATTCTGATTGCTGCCAATCATCGTTATGCCATTTTGCAAAATGAATTAAGACGTTTTGGTGTAGAAGAGTTCAGTGAAACGACATTGTCTTTAACCGAACTTAATCAACCCAAAATAGATTGGAGAGCTTTGGCCAAGGCATATGGTTTAGCCTCTACAGTGACGCGAACCAATCAAGAATTACAAACTGCATTGACTCAAACCAATCAAGCAATGCAACCCCATCTAATCGTAATGGAATTATGAGGTGTATCCCATGGCTATAAATGAGATTTTTCCAGAAGTACATCGGTTTTTAGCGAAACCACAACAATTATTTATTGGCGGTCAATGGATGGACTCAATCAGTAAACAGACCTTTGATGTTGAAAATCCAGCAACGCAAGAGGTGATTGCTCAAGTGGCAAAAGGCGGTGCAGCGGATGTTGATTTGGCAGTCGATGCTGCCAATCAAGCGTTTAAAACGTGGCGTTATGAGATCCCAGCAACACGTGCCAGATTGTTGTATCAATTGGCAGATTTAGTGGAAAAGCACACTGAAGAATTGGCACAGATTTTAACGCTGGATAATGGTAAGCCGTTATTGTATTCACGTCATGAGTGCGGTGGTGCAGCGCATATTTTACGTTATTTTGCGGGCTTTGCGACCAAGGTTGAAGGTCGACAAGTACCAGTTTCAGGTGCACCTCAAGGCACATTTTTAAACTATACCTTGCGTGATCCAGTGGGTGTTTGTGGTTTTATTGTGCCATGGAATTTCCCACTGACCATGTGTATTTGGAAACTTGCACCTGCAATGGCTGTGGGCTGTACCGCAATTTTAAAACCTGCTGAACAAACCCCATTGATTGCTGTGCGCTTAATGCAGCTTTTTGAAGAAGCTGGCTTTCCAGCAGGGGTGGTAAATCTGGTTACAGGTACAGGTCGTGATGTTGGTGAACCACTCAGTGCACATATGCAAGTGAATAAAGTGGCATTTACGGGTTCGACAGCGGTGGGTAAAGCGATTGCCCAACAAGCAACCTCGAATATGAAGCGTGTTACTTTAGAGTTAGGCGGTAAGTCCCCCAATATTATTCTCCCTGATGCGGATTTGAGTAAAGCCATTCCGGGTGCAGCACAGGCGATTTTTTATAATCAAGGACAGGTGTGTACCGCAGGTTCCCGTCTGTATGTACATGAAAAAGTGCTGGATGCAGTGTTGGATGGTTTATGCAAACAGGCACAGGGCATGAAAATTGCCAATGGCCTAGATGAAAGCTCAACCATGGGCCCACTGGTGTCTGAACGCCAATATGCGACAGTCAATCGTTATATTCAGCAAGCATTAGCGGAAAGTGCTGAATTACTAACAGGCGGTCAACGTCCAACTGGTTTTGATCAGGGCTATTTTCTCGAGCCGACCATTTTTCTTGATCGTGAAGAAAAAGCCTGTATTGCCAAAGAGGAAATATTTGGTCCTGTATTAACGGTGATGAGTTGGTCAGATACGGATGAGTTGATAGAGCGTGCCAATAATTCAATTTACGGTTTGGCTGCTGGAATTTGGACACAGGATCTATCACAAGCACATCAAATTGCAGCCAAATTAGAAGCAGGATCCGTATGGGTAAATTGCTATAACGTGGTAGACCCAGTTTCTCCATTTGGTGGTTATAAACAATCAGGTTGGGGACGTGAAATGAGCCATGATGTGATTGAAGCTTATACTGAAACTAAAAATGTTTGCGTGAATTTGTATTAATAAGATCCCTGTGAAACTCCCTTGAAAAAAGGGCGTTACTTTCCTACTCAACGTGGGAATGGGGGATTTTTGACTCAAAAAAAGGACTAAAAAATGGATTTAGAATTAAAAGATCGAGTTGCAATCGTTACTGGTGGAGGGATGGGAATTGGTAAAGATGTAGCCCGTCTTTTATCGCAAGAAGGCTGTAAAGTCGTGATCTGCGCGCGCCGTATGAGTTATCTGAATGAAGCGGCCAAAGAGATTTCAACTGAAACGGGTAATGAGGTGTTGCCATTATTTTGCGATACCACAGATATGAAAGCGGTACAGTTTATGGTTGATCAGGCCATGCAGCATTTTGGACGAATTGATATTTTGGTCAATGGCGCAGCAGCCCCATCTGGTGTGGTACGTAATGATATTGAACATGCAGAAGATCATGAGCTATTGGGTGATTTGGATACCAAAGTTATTGGCTATTTCCGTTGTATCAAAGCGGTTACACCCCATATGAAAAAGGCTGGTTTTGGTCGGGTAATCAATATCGGTGGCTTAACAGGTCGTGGCAGTAAGGTCATGTCAGGGATGCGTAATCTTGCGATTGCCCATTTGACCAAGACCTTATCCGACCAACTTGGTCCATCGGGGATCACGGTAAATCTGATTCATCCAGGGGTTGTTGATACACCGCATATTCAAGAGCTTTATGAACGTGAAGGGGTTAAGCAGAACAAAACACCTGAGCAAGTTCGTCAGGGCTATATCGACAACACGCCAATCCGCAGGACACTTGCGCCTATCGAAATGGGCTACTTGATTGGTTTCCTTGCTTCACCGAAAGCGGGTGCGATCACAGGTGAGTCGATTGGGATTGATGGTGGTTTGACCCGTGGCATCTTTATCTAAGGAGCAGGCATCATGTCAAATGGAACATTATTAGTGGCGACCGTTGGGCAAGCGGTGATCCGTAGTGCGGATGATGGCAAGTTATGGCATCGTTTAGGTGTTGGGCAAGATCTAGAGTTTGATGCGATTACCCGCGCTTTATCACAGGATCCTGAACAAACCAACATCATCTATGCAGGTACAGATATTGGCTTATGTGTCAGCCTTGATTGTGGTGGGACATGGCAGCAAATGGATACGCCGTTTAAAGGTCAAACTGTTTGGAAAGTTGCTGTTGATCCGCAAAACCGACAAAGAATTTTTGCAGGAACTGGAGCGCCTTCACGTGCTGTGCTTTGGCGTAGTTTAGATGGTGGTCAGACTTGGGATGCTGCACCTGTTGAAATTCCAGAGTTTTGTGCAGGGGTCAGTCGTCCACGTTTATTAGCTTTTGCTTATGATCCAACCGATGCCAATAAAATTTGGTTTGGTTTAGAAGAAGGCGGACTCTTTCACTCACAAGATGGTGGTGATACTTGGCAACGACTAGATAATCGTTTGCTTTGGGATTTTAATTCTGACGTGCATGCGATTGCAGTGTTGCCAAATCATGGTCAAAAAGTGGTGGTGGTGGTCTGTGTCAATGCGGTGTATCGCAGTTTTGATGATGGACAGACATGGACAGGAATTATTGCCAAAGAGACTTTTGGTTTGTATTACGTGCGTGCAATGTCAGCACATCATCACAGTCAAAGTACTGTGTATATCAGTATTTCGGATGGAACACCGGGAACTACCAGTAAGATTCTGCTATCCAAAGATGCAGCAGCAACATGGGAAGTCTTGCCTTTACCACAACAACCCAATTCTTGTATCTGGGCGATTCAGCAAAACTTTAACAATCCAGCGCAGATGGTTGCTGGCACAAAGTATGGTCATCTATTTACCAGTGAAAATGGCGGTAATAGCTGGATTAAACATTGGCGTGAATTTAGTGAAATTGCAGATGTGTTATGGACGCCTGCAAATACTGAAATCAAGGCACTACATCAATCTGTGATCGAAAAATAATGCGAGCTAAAGATGAAAATAAAAGTATTACGGACGCATCTTTCACTCTTTGTCAGAGATCCTGAAGCATCTGCTCAATGGTATGCCGATGTTTTGGGGATGGTTGAGCATGCGCGTGGTCCAGCATGGATCATGATGAGTTTTGGTGTAAAGCATCATGACATTGCCTTGATCAAGGCAGCGCCTGATGCAAAGCAAGGTGGACTCGGCTTACAGCACTACGGTTTGGAAATTGAGGGAACATTTGAAACCCTACAAAAACTGCATGGCATGCTGATCCAAAAAGGCGTGGAAGTAGTCAAAACTACAGATCATACCGTCGGCAATGGTCTGTATTTCAATGACCCAGATGGCAATCGTTTAGAGTTCTTTTTAGAAACCATTCATGATGATGCCGAAGCGATTAAAGCCTTCCATGATGCAGGCGCTCCAAGCAATCCGATTGAAATTAAACCTATTTTTTAAAGGATTCTGATATGAAAAAAGCAAATTTTGAACAATATCATATTCGTAAATGGTACAGCTTTGTAGAAGAAACATTGGCAAATGAAAGCGGTGTATTGGCAGATGGCGAACCGGTTTATAAATATGCGGTTGCTGTTGCGATCCATAATCCATTTGCAGGTCAGTTTCAGCAAGATCTCAATGCACTGATCGAAAAATCACCTGAACTAGGGCGTGAATTTGGTCGTCGTATACAGGCTTTGGCACAGGGTCGCGCGATTGAAAGTTATGGCAAAGCCATTTTGGTCGGTATGAATAGCGAATATGAGCATGGCAATGCATTTTTGACCAATCCTGCGGCCAACCCAGTACGTGAGGCCATTGGTGGCGGTAAATCATGGGTACCTTCGACAGGTAAACGTGGTGTTGCAGGAACCATTATTGATGTTCCTTTAGCACATAAAGATGCACTTTATGTACGTTCGCACTATGACACGTTTTCTTTATCTTTTAATGATGCACCCAATAACGATGAAATTATTGTGATCTGGGCTTTTGCAACTCGTGGACGCTTACATGCCCGTTTAGGTGGATTAAAAGCCTCTGAAATTAAAGGTGAGGATGGTCTGAATTAAGCCAGCGATAACGCAGCTCAATCTTAGGCATCGCGCATACATATAAGGACATGAGATTATGCGAATAGGAAGCCATTTTTTTAAAAACCGCACTGGACTTGGTCTGCATTATTTAACTTGGGGCGAACCTGAGCAGCCTGTCTTAATCATGCTGCATGGATTGCGTTCCTACGCCGCAACATGGCAGATGCTTGCACCACTGCTTGCGGAGCATTTTTATGTGGTGGCATTGGATCAGCGTGGACGTGGACAAAGTGATTGGGCGGAATATTCAAGCTACCAAACTGAATATTATGTACATGATCTTGAAGATTTGATTGCTGAATTAAAGGTAGATCAAATCATCTTATTAGGTCATTCATTAGGTGGAACGAATGCACTTGAATTTACCCGTTTGCATCCTGAGCAGGTTCAGGCATTAATTGTTGAGGATATTGGTCCAGGTTCCTCTATACAAGGTGAGGGTGCAGCACGGATTCGACATGAAATGCAAAGCACCCCCTTATCTTTTTCTTCGTGGGATGAGGCCACAGCATTTTGGCAAAAGCTACGCCCATTGATTGATGAGCAAGGTATTCAGTCACGTTTGCAACATACCTTGCTGGAAAAAGATGGCCTGATTCATTGGCGTCATGATCAGGAAGGGATTGCCAAGGCGCGTTTAAGTTTTCCTTCGATCGACCTGTGGCCTGCGGTAAAAAGTTTGACTTGTTCTACGCTATTTATAAAGGGTGGCTTGTCAGATTTCTTAACCACTGAGATACTCGAAAAAATCAAGGAAAACAACAAACTGGTCAAAACAGTGGAAATTGCAGAAGCATCACATTATGTCCATGATGATCAAGCTGAACAATTTAATCAGACCTTACAGGATTTTTTAAAACAGTTTGCTTAGCGGTATAGGAAGTCAAAGCAAGGGAGCAATAGTGATGAAGCAGGAACACACACAAGTTGTTATTGTTGGTGGGGGGCCAAATGGAATTGCGCTGGCGCATTATATGGGAATGTATGGAATTCAAAGCATTGTGCTTGAAATGAGTCCAGATATTTTGCCGTACCCTCGTGCAGTGGGCATGGATGATGAGGCCTTACGTGTCTTGCAAACTATTGGCGTGGCCGATGAGGTTGTAAAAGACATGATCCAAAATGTGCCATTGCGTTATTACAATGCTCGAGGAATTTGTTTTGCTGAAGTAAAACCGTCAGTTGCTGATTATGGTTGGCCGATGCGCAATATCTTTATGCAGCAGCTTTTAGAAAAATCCATGCGGGAAATGTTGCAACCCTATACACAGGTCGAATTACGTTCTGGGCATGAAATGCTCGATGTTTCTCAAACCGAAGAATCGGCAAGAGTTAAGGTTAAAGACAGCAATGGTGAAATTTACCAAATCTCAGCCAAATATGTGATTGGTGCAGATGGTGGTCGTTCCTGTGTGCGTAAAAAGGCAGGGATTCAGCTTGAAGGCTTAACCCATCCACATAAATGGATCGTGGTGGATGCAGCACATGATTCTCTGGATGCACCATATACTGCTTTACATGCCGATCCTAACCGTCCATTTGTCTGTATATATTTGCCTTATCAGCAGCGCCGTTGGGAATTTATGCTGTTTGATGGTGAAGACGAAGAAAGCATGTGTAAGGAAGACAACATTCGCCAATTGATCCGTAATCATATTGGGGATGCTGTAGATGAACTGGAAATTATTCGAATCCGTGCCTATACCCATAATTCAAGGGTTGCCAACCGATTTATTCAGGGGCGAATCATCTTAATTGGAGATGCGGCACATATTACGCCACCTTGGGCAGGGCAAGGCTTAAATTCAGGTATTCGGGATGTGGGGAACATCGCATGGAAATTGGCTGCGGTCTTAAAAAACTACGCCTCGGAAAAAATCATCGCCAGTTATGATGATGAGCGCCGTACTCATGCGACAGAATTAGTTGCCTTAGCAGACAATATGGGCATGGTCTTAGGGTTGACTAATCCACTTATGGCAGGGGTACGTGATTGGCTATTTCAAGCTTTTAACAATGTCGATGCCTTACGCAGCCATTTGGTTGAATTTAAATTTAAACCGAAACCCTTTATTCATAAAGGTTTAGTCTATCATCCACGTCCGCACATCAAAGAAACCGATGTGGTTGGGAAAATATTTATTCAACCCCATGTCGAAGATGCTCAAGCCAATAAATTAAAATTTGATGAGATTCTGGGTCAATGGTATGCCGTGATTGCATTTCGAAAAGATCCATTGGAGCATTTATCCGAGCAGACGCGACAATTTTGGCAAAGTCGTGAGACGCGTTTTATTCAGATCAATCGCGCTAAAAGTGGTCTAAATCGTAAGCAACCTTTACATGCTTCTGAGCAGGTGATCTGTGTAGAGGATGTGGAACGAAAACTAGAAGACTGGTTTGATCTCGCCCGTGATGAAGTGGTGATTGTACGTCCTGACCGCTTTATTGCAGCCACCTGTGCTTTGGAAAAGCTTGAAGAAACTCTGGAGAAATTGGCATGTCAGCTGATCAATTAACCGAGTTACAACAGCGCTTACTCAATGCTCGTATTGCGCGACATGTACTGGATGCCAATGAGTTTGGATCTTTTGAAACCAATCAGGCTTATCTCAGTCAGGCTCAACTGATCCAACATTATTGTCAGGAAACTGACACTACACTTTCAGGTTGGAAAGTGGCACTTTCGGGTGCGCCTGCTCAAGCCAAATATGCTTTGCAACATCCTGTTTATGGTCATCTTTGCTCAGATATGCAATTGGAAAATGGCAGTTGTATAGCGCTTGCAAATCTGTACCAGCCGAAATTAGAAGTTGAATTGGCCTTTATTTTAAAACAGGCCATTAGTAGCACGGATCTAACCGATGCTGAGTTGTTGGCGAAAGTTGGGCAAATACGCCCAGCAATTGAAATCGCAGATACACGCTGGCAAAACTGGCAATTTAGTCTTGCTCAATTCTTGGCAGATAATGCAGCGGCACAGTTTTACATACTGGGTGATGAAATAGATGTCTCTATAGCAGATTTAGATATTTCCCCGCTTATTGAACAAGCCAACCTAGACATCACAGTGACCACACAACCCGAAGATCAGCCAATCCGCAACTATCTTTGGTTGGTTCGGACCCTATTGCAACAGACTAAAAGTTTAAACGCAGGTGATGTGATTTTAACAGGTTCCATCATTCGTCCGATGGATTTAAACATAGGGCAATATGATTTTTCAGTGCTTGGTCAAAAGCTCTCGTTACAAGTGATTTAAATCGGGAAAATATTGTTGAAGATGTAAAAAGTTGGGTGTTTGGAAATTAAATATGTGTTGTTAGGAGGACTAAGCAAATGAGTAATGAAACATTTGAAAAAGGACTGGCGATCCGTAAACAAGTACTTGGCGAAGAATATGTCAATCATTCTATGAACAATGCTGATGATTTTAACTTGCCATTATTAGAGTTAGCTACTGAGTATTGTTGGGGTGCGGTTTGGGGACGAGAAGGACTGACGAAACCTGAACGAAGCTTGATTAATCTCGCTATGATTTCTGCACTTAACCGCCCAAATGAACTGAAACTACATGTGAAAGGTGCTTTACGTAATGGTGTTCCCAAAGAAAAAATTCGAGAAGTCCTATTACAAGTCACAATTTATTGTGGAGTACCTGCTGGTGTAGATAGCTTCCGTATTGCCAAAGAAGCAATTGCAGAATATGAACAAGAAAATGGTTAGTGCTTATTTTAGATCTATAATCTAATTTGTTTTGATCTATAGGCTTCTTATGAAGTTCTCTTTTAAACCATAAATCAACATAAAATTCCCCTCATCCTAGCCTTCTTCCAGCGGGAGAAGGAACTTTCAATACGACTATGATTCACTCCAGATGATTATTTATTGATTTATGAAAGCGTTCTAATAAAATATTTAATTAATGACAATTTTGTAATAAAAATGCTTTATCGAACATTTACCAATATCTTGTTTCTTTTTTGTATAAATGTAATTGTAAATTAAAAAAACTATTATATAAAATTAGTCATTAATTTTTAAAATGAGTAGGATTGTGAAAAATTAAACAGGTATGGATTCGCTTTAGTATGATTTTAAACTAATTTATTGAATTCTATTTTATCTTTGTAGCGTAGAAACATACTTAGTTGAGTTTTTTAAAGATCATGAATATTGTTTACAGAAAATTGTAATGGGAAAGAAGCTGTTTTTTGTTTGGCTATTGATGTTTCAATTTACATTTCAGAATGTCTGGTATGTGGTTGAATCTTTGTGTCTTAATGAAATTTCAACTCAAACTCATATAAAACAAAATATTGAGGATAAAGAATCACTTATTGTCATGAGCGATGTTGAAAGAAATATTGAAAAAATAAAATATAACAATGAAATAAATCAGTTTTGTCAAAATATTTGTTTAAATGATAAATGTAATTTCATATCGAACTTTGCTGATTTAAAAATTGAACGCTATTTTGAAAATACATTTAATCCATTTTTTAATCTTCTGACTTTTCAGCGATATAGATGGTTGAATTTATATCAATCCCCTGAATTAAATAATTTATCTCCTCCTCCTAAATTTAAGCAGCTATACGGTGGCTAGCTAAAACAGCTCCCACCATTTTATATTTTTTGTATATGCTGAGGAGTATTTAAATGTTTAGTCAAAAAAAAGCTATATCTTATTTTGTGGAACCATTATCTTTAAATTATATTTTTAAAATAAATATTTTAAATTATTTAATTTTGATAAGTAACCACTTGGAAATTCATCTAAAAGATGATGAGTATTCAATTTATTGTGGGAGGAAATAAGATGAATATTATATTTTCTTCCAGAATAAGAACCATGGGTTCAAGAGTTTTTGGTTTTATATTGGCATTTATTATTGCTGTTAGTTTTGGTCTATGGCACAACACTTTCCCATTAATTGAGCATCTTTTATGGTTGGTCGGTTGGATTTTAGTGGGAATCGGAGCGATGGGGCGGATTTGGTGCAGTATTTATATTTTAGGCCATAAAAACGCGAAGTTAGTTATGGATGGTCCGTATTCCATCTGTCGAAATCCACTCTATCTTTTTAGTTTTTTAGCTGCGCTAGGGATCATGTTTTTAACCGAAACCTTGTTCTTTCCTGTGGCTTTTAGCGTGTTCTTTTTAGTTTATTATTACTTTGTCATACGTCAAGAAGAGCGTTTTTTGAGGAAAAAATTTGATCAATTGTATTTGAATTATACTCAAACCACACCACGCTTTTGGCCAAGTTTTAAAAACTATTCTGAACCGCAATATTGCCAAGTGTCATCCAAACATTTTAGGTTGTTCTTAACTCAGGTAATCTGGTTTTTCTGGGTCGCTGCGTTTGTACAACTGTTTGAAGAGCTTCGATTGTTAGGAGTTTTTCCTATTTATTTTAATATATTTTAATCCGCTTTTATTTTATTAACCTGAATTGAGGGCAGTTTATACTTAGAGTATTCAGTAAAAATCATATTATTGGGTACTCTATGGTAAATATATTGGATAGATGATTTTTAAACTGAATATGCATAAATACACATAAAATCCCCTTATCCTAGCCTTCTCCCAGCGGGAGAAGGGACTTTCAATACCAATACGATTCATTCCAGATGATTACTTTTTGCTTTATGAAAAAGATCGAATGTATTTTTATTTTTTTTAATTTAAAGAAACTTTCTCGCCGTTTTTCCCTATTTTATTTTTCTTTTAAAATGAAGAATTCAATACAGAGCCAAGATTTTTAAGCAATTTAGTAAGGGTTTTCCTTCATCTGTCTAAGTAATGGATGAAGAATTAAAACATCGTAGCTGTTAGGTTCTTCTCTTTTTTAATCGTTTTAGACACTAGCAGGAAATGCTGTTGGTCCATGTCAAAAACATTTTTTAAATAGATCAGAAAAAACCGCTTGAAAATTAATCTAAGTGGATTATTGTATTTAATCTAAGTGGATTAAAAGCCAGTCCATTGAAGTGATCAATTAAAATTAAAATGAAATCGCCATCGTTCTAGGATTGAAGGACATGGTACATAGGGAACGTAAGTTATGGAAAAGATGAATAAATTAAAAGTAGGGATACTGCTGACGACTGTTATGGGTTCAATCACTTTAAGTGCTTGTAACGACAATGATGATTCAGAACGTGTAACTCAACCGCCTAAAGCAGAACTGACGGATTGTATGTGGCAAAATGCTGTTTCGAGTAAGGATGGAACAGGTGGTGCCAATCCAATGAATTATGCGCTTCCAGACTCCAATGTAAATTACTGGTCGAGTGAATTTACAGTACCAGAAGGCGCAAAAGTTTTTATCGATGGTGATTATCCTTATGCCCGTCACACCTCTCTGGTTAGCTATACAGCCAAGGGAGAGCGCGTTAATTCTCTGGTGGATGTCAATATTAAACCCAATCAAGGTGTGACCAATCCCTTTATTGTGGGTAATAACCGCTTAAATAAAGAAAGAGGATTTAAGGCTGAGTTGGTGTTAGGCGATCTACCTGCCGCGCCTAAAGAAAATACCTTATATGCGCCTAAAACAGACAGCAATGAAGTGGCGTTAATCTATCGTGTTTATGTGCCGAATAAAGGCTTCAATGAGAAAGGCGGCGTCAATTTTCCGCGCTATAAAGTACAGTTAGCTAATGGTGAAATCAAAACAGGCACAGAAGTCTGTAAAGTCCTTAAAGTGAAAGAAAAAGCTTTGGATAATGTACAAACACCTTTGAACGTGATTGTAAGTTTATACAATAAACAACCTTATGTGGGTTTCCCTGCGCAATTGAAACCAACATGGTATACCGCCTATAACGGATCTGCGAATATTAGTTGTATTTATAAACATAACCTAGAGCAGTGTGAGGGATTTAAAACAGAACGTAAGCTAAATCAATGGGCTACACCAGATAATGAATATACCTTTTCTGTGATTAGCCGCAAACTTGGTAAGGTGGTTGTGGTGAAAGGTAAACTGCCACAAATCGCGGCAACCTCTGGTAACGAAACTACTTTGGCCAAAGGCGATATTCGTTATTGGTCGATTTGTACCAATGAGCTGATTTCGACAGCAACCAACTTCTGTATTTATGACGAGCAAATGAAGCATAAAGACAAAAATGGTTTTTATACACTTGTTGTGTCATTACCCGAAGATCGTCCAAAGAATGCTACAGATGAATGTGGAATTTCTTATTTGCCTTTAAGCCCGCGTGGTGATGGTTATACTGGTCCAGATGCTGTGGAGAAAGGGCATAATGATGTCGGTTTCTTGATTATGAGAAATTTATTACCGTATTCAAGCTTTAATCAAGCAATCCAGAACACGAAAATTTGGGGAGATGAAAAAACGGTGATGGGTGATTATTTACCAGAGCTTAACTATACATCTAAAGAAGAATTTGAAGCCAAAGGATGTTCGTAATTCATCCGTTAAAAATAAGCCAATCTGATTCGAGATTGGTTTATTTTTTATCATTTTTGATATAAAAGAGACCTTTCTTTTTATTTTCTTTATGGAATGTGATGAGTAATCAAACCAAAGAAAAGCTTATCGAGGCAGCGATTGTTCTGTTTTCTCAGAACAATATCGAAACTTTGTCTGTACAGAAAATCAATGAAACTGCAAAAGTAGCCAACAAATCAGCTTTATATTACCACTTCAAATCGAAATGGGGATTGGTTGAAGCTGCACTAGATCATGTCATGACACCCTATGTCAAAGACAGTCTAGCGCTATTAAAGGCAATTCAACCTGAACAGGTCCAAGTGTCTGATGTGGTAGATGCCTTGATGAAACCGATGGTGAAGATTCTTTTACAGGAAAATGGCATACATTATTTAAAGTTCTTTTCTAAAACCATTAGTGCTGGAGATGAAGGGCGGATCATTGTTGTAAAAACACTGGTACCTATTTCAGATAAAGCAGTCGAATTATTACAACTGGCTTTGCCCGATGCAGAGCCTGATGCGATTGCATTAAAAGTATTGTTTACCTTCAATACCATTCTCAATGTGGTCAGTGATATTGGTCTTGAGCACTTTTGGCCGACCAAGGTGAAAGATCACAAGCTACTGGGTAAATATTTAAAAGACTATATTGAAGGTGGAATTCGTTTTAAGGTAAATCAACATTATGATTAGCCTAAACTGATCATTGATTAAAAATGTTGCTACTAAAAACGATGTAAGTCAAAAATGATGCGAGCTAAAGACGATCATGAGTTAATTAACGATCATGAATGAACTTATGGAGGAAAAAGGATTTTATAGCGAGATTAAGTCATCGTATTAGATGCCGAATGAAAAGAACAGTACAGATCAGAAAATCAAAAATTATGGATATTTTGAAGAAGGAACGACAATGAAAATTAAATTTTTAACGGTCTCATTGATGTTTATTTTGCCATTTTCTGTTTTTGCAGCAAATGGACAAGTCGAAAAAGCGGTCATTGAATCAAATAATGCGTATAAAACGAAATATAATTTAGACGATATGACAGAGTTTAATTATGCGCAAAAAGGCTTTATTGCCAAGCCAACAGGTCAAATTAAAAGTGAAAAAGGCAATGTGATCTGGGATTTTGATGAGTTTAATTTTTTAAATGATCCAGCACCAAATACTGTTAATCCTGCGCTATGGCGACAAGCAAAGCTCAACAATAATGTTGGTCTATTTAAAGTCACAGATCGAGTTTGGCAAATTCGTGGTTTTGATTTGGCAAATATGACCATTATTCAGGGCGATACTGGCTGGATTATTGTGGATACATTAACCTCTAAAGAAACGGCAGAAGCAGCACTTAAATTTGCTAGGCAGCATTTAGGTGAGCAAAAAATTTCAGCCATTATCTTTACCCATAGCCATATCGATCATTTTGGTGGTGCGTTAGGGGTTCTTTCAACAGAAGAAATTAACGCTAGAAAAACCCCAATTATTGCGCCACAAGGCTTTATGGAAGAAGCGACCAGTGAAAATGTGATGGCAGGTTCAGCCATGATACGTCGTGCGACTTATATGTATGGAACTTTTCTACCAAAGAATGCGAAAGGATTGGTGGATACAGGTTTAGGTAAGGCTGTTGCTGTGGGGAAAATGGGCATCCTTGAGCCTACACAACTGATCACCCAAGCAGAACAGAAAATGACCATTGATGGTTTGGATTTTGTGTTTTATAACGTGCCGGGATCAGAAGCACCTGCTGAATTAACATTCTCTATTCCATCGCTGAAACTTTATAATGGCGCGGAAATTCTTTCGCATACCATGCATAATCTTTATACCCTCCGCGGTGCCAAAGTCCGTGATGCCTTAAAATGGGTGGGCTATTTAGACCAAGCAATGCAGCATGCTAAAGCATCCGATGTATTGATTGCACAGCATCATTGGCCGGTCTGGGGCAATGACAATATTCAAGATTTTATTAAAACCCAGCGAGATGTTTATAAGTTTACGCATGATCAGACGGTGAGATATATGAACTCTGGTTTTAATGGTGCTGAAATTGCTGAGAAAATTCAGCTTCCAGCGGCACTTGACCAAAAACTATATGCACATGGCTATTATGGAACCCTTAAGCATAATGTAAAAGCGGTATACCAATACTATATGGGGTGGTTCGATGCTCATCCTTCCAATTTAGATCCATTACCGCCTAACGCTGTTGCAAAAAAATATATTGAGTTGGCAGGCGGGGAGAATAATGCATTGAAAAATGCGCAGGATGCCTATGCTCAAGCTGACTATAGATGGGCTGCCGAGATTTTAAAACATATTGTGTTGAAA